>Ga0209233_1000028_pt1 | contig 642062 bp, 593 predicted proteins | sample AraplaCL_Cvi_mCL_FD_184269 | JGI IMG/M metagenome (GOLD analysis project Ga0209233, IMG submission 184269) | Arabidopsis root microbial communities from the University of North Carolina, USA - plate scrape CL_Cvi_mCL (SPAdes) (version 2) | ecosystem: Host-associated > Plants > Roots >...
GTCGTGCTGGTCGGCGGCGCGCCGCTCAACGAGGAATTCGGCAAGGCCGTCGGCGCCGACGCCTATTGCCGCGACGCGGCGGTGGCCGTCGAGACCGCCAAGGACTTCATGAAGCGCAAGCACAACGCACGGGCAGCCTAATCGGGCTCAGGTCCAGGATGATGCGATGACAGCTGTCGACATTCCCACAACTCGCCGCCGTGGTGGACGCTCGTCGGTGGTTGCTGCTCGGGTGGGCGAAACCAGGCCGCGCTTGTCCACCCTCAGATATGGGATCCGGCCGGTAGAAGTCGTGGACGCCGAGCAACTGGAGCGCATACATCAGGGCTCGCTGGCAATCCTGCGTGAAATCGGAATCGACTTCCGCGACGAGACGGCCCTGCGGCAATGGCGCGACGCGGGCGCCGACGTGAAGGGACAGCGCGTTCATCTCGACGGCGATATGGTCATGCGCCTGATCGCAAAGGCGCCCCGCAGCTTCGAGATGACGTCGCGGGACCCGGGTCAGCGCGTCGAGATAAGCCTGGACACGATGACGTTCGGCACCATGCAGGGTGCCCCGAACATCCGCGACCTCCAAGGTGTGAGACGGTCTTCGACGATCGAAGATCTTCGGAACATGAACCGGCTAACCCAGATGCTGCCGGGTTTTCACATAGCTGGCGGATTCACCTGCGAACCTACGGATATCGCGGTTCCGTGGCGCCACCTGCACATCAATCATTCCAGCCTTGTCGAAACCAACATGCCGTATTTCGGCCTGACCACAGGCCAGGAGCGCGCGGAAGATTCAGTCGCAATGGCGCGTATCGTCCACGGCAAGGAATTCCTGGAGAAGAATGCCGTGATCGCCGGGCATGTCTCGGGCAATTCGCCGCTCGTTTGGGATGCCACGATGTTGGAGGGCCTGCGGGTCTATGCGGAAGCAAATCAGGTCGTCCTGCTTTCACCGTTCGTGCTTGGAGCCGCGAACACGCCTGCCGACATCCCAGCCACCGTCGCTCAGCTGAACGCCGAGGCGCTCGCAGCCCTGGCCTATACCCAGCTCGCGGCGCCAGGGGCGAAGATGATCTATGGGCAGTATTCCGTCTCGGTCTCAATGCGCAGCGGCGCGCCGATGTCGGGAATGCCCGAGGTGACGTTGATGAACGCCATCATCGGCCAGCTTGCCCGTCGCTACGGCATCCCATGGAGAACAACCGCATCGCAATCGTCCGCCAAGACATTTGATGCGCAATCCGGATACGAGTCGGCAATCGCCTATATGTCCGGCGCCAGCGCCCGCTCGAATCTCATGATGCATGCCGGTGGATGGGACGAAGCGGGCCTCGTTTGCTGCATGGCCAAATTCGTCGCCGACGCCGAGCAGAACCTGCTGATGGCGAAATACGCTCAAGGCGTGTCGTTCGCGCATTTCGATGACGCTCTCGAGGCCGTGCGGCGGATCGGGCCCGGTGGCCACTATCTCGGCGACGCGTTCACGCTGAAGCGCTTCAAGGACGCGTTCATCGCGCCCGAGATGCTGGACTATCTAAGCTACGAGCAATGGCGGGTTCAGGGCTCAAAGGAGATGCCCCAGCGCTGCCGCGAGAAAGCGCAAGCGATCATCGCCGGCTACGAACGACCATTCATGGATCAGTCGGTTCGCGAAGAGCTCGACGCGTTCGTGGCGAAACGCCAGGAGCAGATTTCGCCCAGCCTAGCCTAGGCGTGCGGCGCGCAGGAATAACATGGCTGCGCAAGGTTTTTTCACCGGCGCGGCGTCCGTGGTCTCACCGAACAGCGTGGGTTCGGTGTCGGTTAATCAACACACCACGCATTGAGTGAGGAGAACAAGAAATGAGACGATTGCTATTTCCCGCCGTTGCCCTTGGAGCCCTGTTGAGCGCCGGTGCTGCAAATGCGGCCTGCGGCGACATCACGCTCGCTGTCTTCAGCTGGCAGTCTGCCGAGGCCATGTCCAATGTCGACCAGTTCATCCTGAAGAACGGCTATGGCTGCAACGCGACGACGGTTGCGGGCGACACCGTGCCGACGATCACCGCCATGATCGAGAAGGGCCAGCCGGATATTTCCTCGGAATCGACGCCTAGCCTGCTGGGCGACGTCTATGCGAAGGGTGCCGCGGAAGGGCGGATCAAGCAAATCGGCACGGCGATCAGCGACGGCCAGGTTTCGGGCTGGTACATTCCGAAGTATGTCGCCGACGCGCATCCCGACATCAAGACCGTCGACGACGCCATGAAGCACCCGGACCTGTTCCCGGCCCCGGAAGACCCCTCCAAGGGTGGAATTCTCCAGGGACCTCAGGGCTGGGGCGACACCGTCGTGACGGCGCAGCTCTACAAGGCCCTAGACGGAGACAAGAAGGGCTTCGAATTGGTCCCAAGCGGTTCGGCCGCGGCTCTCGATGGCGCCATCACCAAGGCCTATGAGCGCAAGCAAGGCTATATTGCGGCCTATTGGGCACCGACCTCGCTTCTGGTGAAGTATCCGATGGTTCGCCTCGAGATGGCGCATGACGATGCCGAATGGGTGCGCTGCACCTCGAAGCAGGACTGCCCCGATCCGAAGCCGAACTACTGGAAACCGGCCGAGATGGTGACCCTGGCCAGCAGCAAGTTCCTGGCACGCGACGACGTAGGCCCGGTCAGAGACTACCTTGGCAAGCGCAGCTGGACCCAGGCCGAGGTCGGCAAGGTCATGCTGTGGATGACAGAGAACCAGGCAAACGGCGAGGATGGCGCCAAGTGGTTCATCAAGAACATGCCCGAAGTCTGGACGAAATGGGTGCCGGCTGACGTGGCCGAGAAGGTCAAGGCCGCGCTCTAAAACAGGCCATCATCCAGTGGGGCTTCGAGCGTTCTCGAGGCCTCCATCGGGTGCGGTTTGATGCGTCGGCATGGCTGCTTCCTGCTGTTGGTCCCAATCCCGCGATGCACCTCTTTGCATCGCGGCGTGCGCGATCAACGGTGTGCTCACGATAGGACATCCCAACATGGATTGGCTGTTCAAATTCCCGCAATTGGACCCTGACGTCCTGCTGGCCGTCAAACGGGCAATCGACGGTTCGCTCAGGGGCCTCACGCGCGACTATGGCGACGCGATCGAGAATTTCTTTTACCCGCTGCAGCGCGTTTTGATCTTCTTTGAGGCGGTGATCTCAGATGCGCCCTGGCCGCTGATCGTCCTTGCACTTGCCGCGATTGCATGGTTCGCGGCGCGCAAATGGAGTGTGGTGGCGGCGGTCGTCGGAACGCTGATTGCAATTGGCCTTCTTGGCCTGTGGCAGGATGCAATGAAGACGATCTCGCTCGTCTTTACGGCAACCATTTTCTCCATCGCCATCGGCATACCGCTTGGCATCTTCATGAACCGCTACAGGCGCGTCGGCGGGGTCATGCAGACGGTACTCGACGTCATGCAGACGATGCCGCCTTTCGTCTATCTCATTCCGGTCGTCATGCTGTTGGGCATCGGCCGCGTGCCCGGCTTCATCGCGGTGGTGATCTACGCCATCCCACCGATCATCCGCCTGACAGACCTTGGCATTCGCCTGGTCGACAAGGAAGTCCTGGAGGCGGCCGACGCTTATGGTTGTTCGAGGGGGCAGAAGCTCTGGAAGGTGCAGATGCCGCTCGCAATGCCGACCATCATGGCCGGCATCAACCAGACCATCATGATGGCGCTTGGCATGGTTGTCATCGCCTCGATGATCGGCGTGCAGGGACTGGGCCTGAACGTGCTCCAGGCCATCGCCAACCAGTATTTCACGCAAGGCATCTTCAACGGCTTCGCCATCGTCGGCATCGCGATCATTTTCGACCGGATCAGCCAGGCCTATGGACAGCGGCTGCAGAAGCATCGGGGTGCAGCGCATGAGTAAGGGCGACGCGTCGATCGAGATTCGTGACCTCTACAAGATCTTTGGCGGGTCACCGCGGCAATACGTCCAAGCTGTCCGCAAGGGGCTGTCGAAAGCCGAGCTCGGTAAGGTGCATGGACATATCCTTGGACTGAACAACATCAACATCTCCATGCCGGCCGGCAAGATCCAGGTCGTCATGGGATTGTCCGGCTCCGGCAAGTCGACGCTGATCCGGCACATCAACCGCCTGATCGAACCCACCTCCGGTTCGATCATGATCGACGGACGCAATATCCTCGAGATGTCCGAGGTGGAGTTGCGCGAGTTCCGCCGCAACCAGACGGCGATGGTGTTCCAGAGATTTGGACTCCTGCCGCACAGGACCGTCATCGACAACGTGACGTTCGGCCTCGAGGTTCGCGGGATCGAGACCGCCAAGTGCCGTCAGATCGCCATGCGATGGATCGATCGCGTGGGCCTCGTCGGGTTCGAGCATCGCTATCCGAATGAATTGTCCGGTGGAATGCAGCAGCGCGTCGGGCTCGCGCGCGCGCTCAGCAATGATGCCTCGATCCTTCTGATGGACGAGGCCTACTCGGCTCTCGATCCTCTGATCAGAACCGACATGCAGACAATGCTTCTGGAATTGCAGGCGGAGCTCAAGAAGACCATCGTCTTCATCACCCACGATCTCGACGAGGCGTTGAGGCTAGGCGACCGGATCGTCATTCTGCGTGACGGCTCAATCATCCAGCAGGGCGACAGCCAGGACATTCTCTTGCGTCCTGCCGACGACTACATCGAGAGATTTGTGAAGGACGTCAATCGCGCCCGTTTCATCAGGATCGATGCCGTCATGGATCGTGCGCCGTGTTCCGAGAAAGCGTCGCTGCCGAGGTTGAAATCCGGCACCACACTCGAGGTTGCCGCGAAGGAGTTGACGAATTCGACGCATGACGAAGCCGTCGTTGTCGACGGCAGCAGCAAGCCCGTTGGGTCGGTATCCCTCAGGCAGATCACCGCCGCGTTGTCCTCGCCTGTCGAAGCGAAGTCGTCGGCTTAGACACGCCGCGACGATCTGTCTGATAATGATACCATGAATAGAATTACAGTTTACCGAATAAGCACTGCATAAGAAACTGAGATCAACCAATGGTCGACATGCCGAATGGCATTCGATCGGCGAAAATTATGCCCAGCGAGTTCATGAAATGTCGAACGATCCATTACTGCAACCTTTCCAACTGAAGCACCTGACTCTCCGAAACAGGATCATGTCGACGTCCCATGAGCCAGCCTACACTGAGGATGGCCTGCCGAAAGAGCGTTACCGCCTGTATCACGCCGAGAAAGCAAAGGGCGGAATGGCGCTGACGATGATCGGTGGGTCCGCCGTCGTGGACATCGACAGCCCGCAGGCGTTCGGAAATATCCAGCTCCACAAGGATGAAGTCGTCAAATGGCTGGGCGAGCTCGCCGATGACGTGCATTCGCACGGCGCCGCGGTGATGATCCAGATGACCCATATGGGCAGCCGAACATACTGGAATAAGGCCGATTGGCTGCCGATGATCGACGCGTCCCACGTGCAGGAGCCTGTCCATCGAGCCTTTCCGAAAGCCATGGAGAGCTGGGACTATGAGCGGGTCATTCAAGCGTTCGCAGACAGTGCAGAGCGCGTGAAGGCATCAGGGCTCGATGGGTTCGAGCTGGAGTGCGCGTCGCACCTCATTGCGCATTCATGGTCTCCCGCCACCAACAAGCGCGAGGACGAGTATGGCGGGTCGCTTGAGAACAGAATGCGGTTGGTGATCGAGATACTGACCGCAATCCGCAAGCGGATCGGGCAGGATTACATCGTCGGCGTGCGGATGGTCTGCGACGAGGCCATGCAGAGGGGGCTGACGGCGAACGAAGGGGTCGAGATCGCAAAGCGGCTGTCCGCCAGTGGCATGATCGACTTTGTCAACGTCATTCGGGGCCATGCCTCGAGGGACGAAGGATTGAGCCACGTCATTCCGAGCATGGGCAAGCCATCGGCGCCGCATCTTGATTTCGCGGGCGAGGTTCGCAAAGCCGTAGGGCTTCCCACATTCCATGCCGCGAGAATTCAGGATGTCGCCACCGCCCGCCACGCCATTGCGAGCGGGAAGCTGGACATGGTGGCGCTCACGCGTGCTCATATCGCCGATCCCCATATCACCCGGAAAATAATCGAGGGCCGCGAGAACCAGATCCGTCCGTGCGTGGGAATGGGCTATTGCATCGATTCGATTTATCCCGGCCAGGCGTCCTGCGCGCACAATGCCGCCACCGGCAGGGAAGCCACTCTGTCTCATGTGATTTCGAAGAGCGAAGGTCCGGTCAGGAAAGTGGTCGTGGTCGGCGCCGGCCCGGCTGGCCTGGAGGCTGCCCGTGTCGCCGCGGAACGAGGTCACCGGGTCAAGGTTTTCGAGGCTGGACCGAAGGCTGGCGGTCAGATCCTGGTCACATCGGCATTGAAGCGGCGGCGCGAGATCCTTGGCATTGTCGATTGGCGGCTGGCTGAGTGTGACCGCCTGGGTGTCGAGATCGAGTACAACCGCTATGCCGAGGAAGGCGACGTCGTCCAGGAGCAGCCCGATGTTGTCGTGGTCGCGACCGGCGGATTACCCAACCTGGACTGCCTGAATGGTGGTCAGGATCTGGCCACCACGACCTGGGACGTGCTGAGCGGTAGCGTGCCGGTGGCGAAATCCGTCCTGCTTTATGATGACGGCGGGTCGCATAACGCGATGACCGCAGCCGAATTCATTGCAGAGGCCGGCGCGGAACTGGAACTCGTCGGGCCAACCAGGACGTTGGCCGCGGATATCGGGGCAACGACCTATCCCGCATATTTCAAGGCGCTGAAGAAGGCGAACGCCGTAGTCACGATGAATTTGCGCATCGAGCGCCTGGAGCGTCGCGGCAACAAGATCGCAGCGATCTTTCTGGATGACTACACCAAGGAATATTCAGAAAAGATCGTCGACCAGGTCGTCATAGAAAATGGCGTAACGCCGCTGGAGGATCTCTACTTCGCGCTGAGACCACTTTCGAAGAACCTCGGCGAGGTCGATTACAAGGCCCTTGTGACGATCCAGCCTCAGCAGAGGGTGACCAATCCGGACGCTCGTTTCCAGTTGTTCAGGATCGGTGACGCTGTCGCGAGCAGAAACATTCACGCCGCGATCTATGACGGTCACCGATTCATGGCAGCCGTCTAACGCCCTGGAATACGCTCCGTCTGAACAAGGAAGGACAAATCGGTGTCAGATCAAACGCTCACAAATCGCATCGAGCGCGGTTCGCTCTTCATCGACCTCAACGCGGTCGAATGGACGCCGGTAGAGCCCGGCATCTATATGAAGACGATCTACAAGGATGAGGTGAACGGTGAATCGACAATGCTGATGAAGATGGATCCCGGGACACGCTCCGCGATGCACTCCCACGATCAGCTCGAGGAAATCCTCGTGCTGGAGGGCTCCTTTTCAGATCAGGATCACACATACACGGCGGGCCAATATTGCATCCGGGCTGTCGGCGCCGAGCACGAAACCTTCTCCGAAAACGGCGGCATTGTGCTGCTGATCTATCGCAATTAACTGGCTTTGCGCTGGAAACTTCGCGGCTACCTGGATCGGCACGACGGCTCTTGACCGAGCATCGTTTTCTCAAAACGTTGGCGCCCGCTTCCCGGCGAAGCGGGGCGCCTTGTTTCTCGACGTCAGACTGTCATTGAGTTCCCCTAGGCTTCCTCCTCGATAACCCCAGAAGGAGGCTGCTGTTACATGGCGATCGCGGACAAAGAGGCCAATCTCGAATTCAGCCGGCGCAAGCTGCTGGCCGCGGCCGGCATAGGCGGCGCGGCCCTGGTCGCGGCTTCTCTCGTGGGCGAAGCGGCGGCCGAGGGTTCAAAGGTGTCGGCTCTGTCGCCTCCGTCACCTGGCTCGGCGAACGCGCCCGCCATTGCCGGGCTGCATCTTCAGTTTGGCGCGGATGCCTCCGCGCAAATGGTGGTCTCGTGGCATGCCTTGCAGCCCGTGAAGGATCCACGCGTTCTCATCGGGCAGCTCGACGGTACGCTCGAGCAGGTCGTTGCGGCCGATCAAGTGAGCTACACTGACGGTAAATCAGGCAAAACCGTCTATGCCTACCACGCGAAGATCAACGGGCTTAAGGCAGCTACCCCCTACCTCTACGCCGCCTTGCACGATGGGGCGGAGCCGGATTTTGGCACCTTCCAGACCGCGCCGCAGGGACGCGCGGCAATCACCTTCACAAGCTTCGGGGATCAGGGCACGCCAACGCTCGGCAAGGAAGACCACACGCACCATCCGACGGCGGACAATCCAAAACGGATTTTTGTGAACGACAATCTCGGTTCGCCGGCCGCCGGCGATACGACGATGGGCGTGGAGCGGCTTCGGCCCTTGTTCCATCTTTTCAACGGCGATCTGTGCTATGCCAATCTGGCCGAAGACCGTATCCGCACTTGGTGGGATTTCTGGTCGAACAACAGCCGCAGCGCGCGCAATCGTCCCTGGATGCCTTCGCCGGGCAACCATGAAAACGAGCTGGGCAATGGGCCGATCGGGTACCAGGCCTATCAGACCTATTTTTCCGTACCGCCGGCAACCGGCCAGAACGATGTGACGCGCGGTCTTTGGTACTCGTTCACCGCGGGATCGATGCGGGTAATCAGCATCGCCAACGACGACATCGTCTACCAGGACGGTGGCGATTCCTACGTTCGCGGCTATTCGGACGGCGCCCAGAAAGCGTGGCTCGAAAAAGAACTGGAGGAAGCCCGTTCGGACCGTGGGGTGGACTGGGTCGTCGTGTGCATGCATCAGGTCGCCATTTCAACGGCGGACAAGTTCAATGGCGCCGATCTTGGAATCCGGCAGGAATGGCTGCCATTGTTCGATAAATACAATGTCGACCTGGTTGTTTGCGGGCACGAGCACCACTACGAGCGATCGCATCCGATCCGCGGGCAGCAGTCGAACACCACGCTTACCCCGATCCCTTCCGCCACCGCCACCGACGTGATCGACACCACGAAGGGCACAGTCCACATGGTCATCGGCGGCGGTGGCACTTCCGTTCCCTCCAATGAACTGTTCTTTGATCCGCCGGCCTGCCGGGTGATCACCGCCGTTGGCGATCGCGACACCTCGACGGGCAAGAGAAAGCCGGTCTATGTCAAGGAAGACGCCCCTTGGTCGGCGGTGCGGAATGCCGCTCACTCCTATGGCTTCGCGGCGTTCACGCTCGCCCCGGGATCGCATGCGGGCGATTTCACGACGATCAAGGTCACCTACTACGACGTCGTGGGGCCGGACGGACAGATTGCACCCTTCGAGAGCTTTACGCTGCGCCGTCCGCGTCGCGACTGATCGAGGAGTTGTCGCGAGCCCTATCAAGGAGGTCGGGCGATGCCGGGCCTCTTGCGTTCGGCGCCGTCTTGACGCTGCGATGAAGCAGGATTTGCTTCGTGACCGGCGCGGAGCGGATCAGGACGCGACGAAGCCTTCGTGTCCTTGCAGGAAACGGAGGAAATCCTCGCCTCCCAGGATAAGGTCCTGTTCCATGGCGGTACGGGCCTTTTGTGAATCCTTCTCGCGCAGGCCTTCAATCACCGTCTCGTGCTGCGCGGCACCGACATATTTGTGCTCGCCTTCCTTGAAGAAGACGGTCAGCATTGGCCCCATCGAAACCCACAGGCTTTCGATGTGGGCGACCAGCATTTCCATGCCGGAGAGCCGGTAGACAGTGAAGTGGAACTCGCGATTGTAGCGGAATGAAAGTTCCGGATCGCCGCCGCGATCCGCCTTCTCGAACACTTTCTGGATGGCGGTCAGCTTATCGATGTCATCCTTCGTCGCGTTCTGCGCCGCGAGCCCGGCGGCAAGACCCTCCAGCGACAGCCTTATGGTGCGGACCTCCATGTAGCGCGCCAGCGTCAGCGCCGGCACGGTGACGAATCGCCCCGAGCGCAGCTCCAGGCCGCGCTCGCTGACCAGCCGCAGGCAGGCTTCGCGGGCAGGGGTGACGCTGGTGCCGAGCTGGTCGGCGAGATCCTGCATCACCAGGCGCTGGCCCGGCCGGAACTGCCCCGCGATCAGCCCTTCGCGAAGGGCGATATAGGCGCGTGCGGACAGGTTGCCTTGCTCCAGCGGCTGAATGTTCACGGCAAAGGTCTCCTCGGCATTGTTGTGTGGCGTCTTCTGCCGGCGGTGATTCTACAAGATATAACCAATAGACGCTTTTTCCTTCACTGTATTGTAGAGCCTGCTGGAGCAGGATGACGTATCGTTGAATCGTCCTCCTGCTCTGGCTCTTTGTTGGAGCATGATCTTTTCCGAAAACCGGTTCCCGCTTTTCGGGATCATGCTCTGGGGCGTTTCACCGTTTCACGGAAACGGCAAACCGCTCCATGCCCTTTGTTTTACGCAATTCCGGACGGAAAACCGCTCACACTTTTCCTGGAATTGCTCTATGCGAGCAGGGATTGGGCGACGCTTTCGACGCCTGCCGCATCGAGCTTGTAGTGACGGTAGAGATGCGTCGGCGGCGCGATCAGGCTGTACTCATCCTTGATGCCGTGCCTGACGAGCCGCGCGCCGCCGCCTTCCTCGGCCAGGACTTCGGCGACGGCGCCGCCCAGGCCGCCGAGTATGTTATGCTCCTCGACGGTCAGGATGATGCGCGACTTGCGCGCCGCCGCCATCACCGCTTCGCGGTCGAGCGGCTTGATCGTGTGCATGTCGATGAGGCCGACGGAATGGCCCTTGGCGTTCAAGGCCTCCATCGCCTGTTTGGCCGAGTGCACCGCCATGCCGCAGGCGATGATGGTGAGGTCGTCGCCGATGCCGTGGACCACCGCCTTGCCGAATTCGAACGACGCGCCGTCGGCATAGACGACCGGATCGTGGCCGCGCGAAATGCGGAAATAGATCGGCTGCGGATGATTGACGGAAGCGCGCAACGCAGCCGCGAATTGCGGGCCGTCCGCTGTCGAGACGACCGTGAGGTCGGCAATCGAGCGCATGATGGCGATATCCTCGGTGGCGTGATGAGAGGTGCCGTAGAAGCCGAGCGAGATGCCGGTGTGGTGACCGATCAGGCGGACCGGCTGCGCGCAATAGGCGACGTCCATGCGGATCTGCTCGCAGCAAAGCAGCGCCAGGAAGGATGCGAAGGTCGCGACATAGGGCATGACGCCGGTGGTCGCCATGCCGGCCGCGGCCGAGACCATGTTCTGCTCGGAAATTCCGAATTGCGTGAAGCGCTCGGGGAAGCGACGGGCGAAGCCGACGAGACCGTTGGAATGCTGCAGGTCGGCGGTGCCGGCGACGACCGGATGGCCGGCCTCGGCGAGCTCGATCAGCGTATCGGCCAAAGTGGCGAGCGAAGGCGCGCGCTTGTTGAGCTCGCGGTACTGCCAGCTGTCGGGATGCAAGGCCGCGCTCATTGCGCACCTTCGAGGATCTTGTCGCGGGCGCGGGCTTCGTCCTCCGGCGCGAGGTAGCCGAGATGCCAGCCGGGTTCGGTTTCCATGTAATCGATGCCTTTGCCCTTGAGCGTCCTGGCGATGATGCAGCAGGGCTTTTCGCGACCGGTATCGGCCTTGACCTTGCGCAGCAGGTTGGCGAGCGCCACCACGTCGTGGCCGTCGACCTCATGCACCTCCCAGCCGAAGGCGCGCCACTTCTCGTCCAGCGGTTCGACCGCCGCGACGTCGTCGACCTTGCCGTCGAGCTGGTAGCCGTTGCGGTCGACGATGGCGACGAGCTTGCCCAAACGATGGGTGGCGGCGCTGATGGCAGCCTCCCACACCTGTCCTTCCTGCATCTCGCCGTCACCGAGCAGGACGAACACGTTGAAGTCCTGTCTCTGGAAGCGGCCGCCGAGCGCCATGCCGACGCCGTTGGACAAGGCATGGCCGATCGAACCGGAGCTGAAATCGACGCCGGGCACCTTGCGCATATCGGGGTGATCGCCAAGCGGGCTGCCGAGACGGGTGTAGTCGTCGAGCCAGGAACGGTCGAAGAAATCGAGATCGGCGAGGATCGGAAACTGCCCGACCGCCGCATGGCCCTTGCCCATCAGGAAACGGTCGCGCTCGGGCCAGTTCGGCTCGCCGCGCCGGATTCGCATCGTGTCATAATAGAGCGTGGAAAAAATCTCCGCGCAGGAGAAGACGGACGAATAGTGGCCGACCTTGGCGATCGAGATCAGCCGGATCGTCTCCAGCCGCACGAAGCGCGCGCGCTCGCGCAGGCGTACGGCCTGCTCATCCGATATTCCGTCGCCGCTGTTGCTCGGCCAACGGTTCGCGCCCGATGCCATGCCTGCCCCTCCTTTGGTTTTTTAGTGCCGGATCGCTCTCGACAACTTATAAGTTATAAGATATTTGGTTGACCCGCAAGAACAATCATCCGTCCGAAGGAACAGGAAATGCCGCATAATTCGGCTCGTGCCATCGACATGAGCATGCATCTGCATTCGCAGACGGATCCGCGCCGGCACGAACAGGACGGGCCGCTGATCATTTCGGGTGGCGACGGCGTCTATGTCCGCGACGATGCCGGCAACCGCTATATCGAAGGCATGGCGGGCCTTTGGACGGCGTCGCTCGGCTTCAACGATCAGAGACTGGCCGCCGCGGCGGCGGCCCAGTTCGCCAAGCTCGCCAATTATCACACCTTCAACCATCGTTCGAACGAGCCCTGCATCGAGCTGATCGAACAGCTCGCGGCGGTCTCGCCAATTCCGGACTGCAGGATATTCCTCGCCAATTCCGGATCGGAAGCCAATGATTCCATGGTCAAGCTCGCCTGGTACTATCAGGCGGCGCGCGGCAAGCCGGACAAGCGTCGCATCATCAGCCGCACCGGCGCCTTCCATGGCAGCACGGTGATGGGGGCGGTGCTGAGCGGCCTGCCGCACATGCACCGTTCGTTCGGCATGAACACCGACGATATGCTCTATGCCGGCAAGCCGCATTTCTATCGCGAGGCGCGGGACGGCGAAAGCGAGGCGGCGTTCGCCGACCGGCTGATCGGCGAGCTGGAGACGATGATCCTGGCGGCCGGTCCCGACACGATCGCGGCGATGATCGCCGAGCCGGTGATGGGCGCGGGCGGGGTGGTCGTGCCGCCGCAGGGTTATTTTGCTAAGCTGCGCGCGCTGCTCGACAAGCACGACATCCTGCTTCTGGCAGACGAGGTGGTTTGCGGCTTCGGCCGTACCGGCAACTGGTTCGGCAGCCAGACCTTCGGCTTCAAGCCGGACATGTTCTCGGTCGCCAAGGGGCTTTCCTCCGGTTACCTGCCGATCGCCGCCGTGGTCGTCTCGGATGCGCTCTATCAGGCGATCGCCGACGAGGGACATCGCAACGGCGTCTTCGGCCACGGTTTCACCTATTCGGGCCATCCCGTGGCCTCGGCGGTCGCGGCCGAGGCATTGCGCATCTACCACGAGATCGATGTCGTCGGCCGTGCCAGGACGCGGGGCGCGCAGATGCTGGAAGCGCTGCGCAATGCCCTTGCCGATCACCCGATGGTCGGCGAGATCCGCGGCGTCGGCCTGCTCGCCGGCGTCGAGCTGGTCGCCGACCGGCGTTCCAAGCAAGGCTTTCCGGCCGAGGCCAGGGTTGGCGCCCAGGTCGAACGCGCCTGCCGGCAACGCGGCATCATCCTGCGCAACATGGGCGACGTGCTGGCGCTTTGCCCGCCTTACATCATCGAGCCGGACCAGGTCGACGAGCTCGTGCGCGCGCTTTTCCTCGCCATCGAAGACACAAGGGAGAGCCTCTCGCTCTGAGGCTTGGCTGCAATGACGATCACCATCAGACAGGACAAAACCATGTATCCCAAAGTCGAGCTGTTCATCGACGGCAAGTGGAGCCCGGCGGTCGGCGGCAAGACGCTGGAGGTCCGCAACCCGGCCACTGACGAGGTCATCGGCTCGGTTGCCGTGGCTGGCGTCGTCGATCTCGACCGTGCCCTGGCGGCCGCCGAACGCGGCTTCAAGGTCTGGCGCAAGGTCTCGGCCTTCGAACGCGGCAAGGTGATCCGTGAAGCCGCGCGGCTGATGCGCGAGCGTGCCGGCAGGATCGCCAGTCTGCTCAGCCTCGAACAGGGCAAGCCGCTGAGCGAGGCGACGGTCGAAGTGCTGGCCTCGGCCGATATCCTGGACTGGTTCGCGGAGGAGGGGCGTCGCACCTATGGGCGTATCGTGCCGGCGCGGGCCAGCAACGTGCACCAGTTGGTCGTGCGCGAGCCGGTCGGTCCGGTCGCGGCGTTCACGCCGTGGAATTTCCCGGTGTCGCAGGCCATCCGCAAGATCGGCGCGGCGCTCGCCACCGGATGCTCGATCATCGTCAAGCCGCCGGAAGAGACGCCGGCTTCGCCAGCCTGCCTTGCCGAGGCATTCAAGGACGCCGGCCTTCCCGACGGCGTGCTCAACCTCGTCTATGGCAACCCGCCCGAGATCTCGAGCTACCTGATCCCGCATCCGGTGATCCGGAAGGTGTCCTTCACGGGCTCCGTGCCTGTCGGCAAGCAGCTTGCCGCGCTCGCCGGCCAGCACATGAAGCGCGCGACCATGGAGCTCGGCGGGCATGCGCCGGCGATCGTCTTCGACGACGCCGATCTCGACAACGCGGCGAGCCTGCTGGCTGCGGCGAAGTTCCGCAATGGCGGTCAGGTTTGTGTCTCGCCGACACGCTTCCTGGTCCAGGAGACATCCTACGCGCCGTTCGTCGACAAGCTCGTCGGCCATGCGCGCGCCATCAAGGTCGGCGACGGGTCGGCCGAAGGCACACGCATGGGGCCGCTGGTCAATGAAAGGCGGTTGCGGGCCGTCGAGGCGATGATCTCCGAGGCGGTGGCCGAGGGCGCCAAGCTCGCGACCGGCGGCAAGCGCATCGGCAACAAGGGTGCCTTCTTCGAGCCGACCGTGCTCAGCGACCTGCGCCCCGACATGCGCATCATGAACGAGGAGCCGTTCGGTCCGGTGGCGCTGGTCATGCCGTTTGGCAGCTTCGACGAGGCGGTGGCCGAGGCGAACCGGCTGCCTTACGGGCTCGCCGCCTACGCCTTCACCCGTTCGCTGAAGACGGCGACCGAGCTCGGCACGGAGATCGAGACCGGCATGCTGACGACGAACCATCTAGGCCTGGCGCTGCCGGAAGTGCCCTTCGGCGGCGTCAAGGACAGCGGCTACGGTTCCGAAGGCGGCTCGGAGGCGCTGGAAGCCTATCTCGTCACCAAGTTCATCAGCCAGGCGGGATTCTAGGGCTTCCCGCCGTTGCCTGGGCTAGGCGAACATCTCGGTGTGCTGTTCGAGCTGCAGGCGGGTGCGGCGGATATGGCCGTAGAGGATGAGGCCGGCCTGTTCGCCGTCGCGCCGCTTCAGCGCTTCGAGGATCAGCCGATGCTCGTGATGCACCGCCGCCATGCCGGCCTTGCCGACCGAAGCGGCGAAGGCGCGGCGGTATTGCTGGGTGGTGTTCCAGAATTTGTGGATCATCTGGGCGAGCTGGGGCATGCGCGCGCCTTCATAGCTCAGGAGATGAAACTCGCGGTCGAGCTGCAGGAACTCGTCGATGCTGTCGACGGCTTCGATGCGCGAGACGAGGTCTTCGAGGCGCGCAAGCGTTTCGGGCGAGAGGTTGGCGCTGCTTTCGGAAAGCGCCAGCGGCTCCAGCCGCTCACGGATCTTGTAGATCTCGATGCATTCGGCGCGGTCGAGCTTGGAGATCCAGGCGCCGCTGTTGGGCACGAGGATGACCAGCCCCTCGCTTTCCAGTTGCCGCAGCGCCTCGCGCACCGGGATGCGGCTGATGCCATATTCCTCGGCAAGTTCCTCCTGGCGGACGCGGCTGCCCGGCCGCAGCCGTCCCGACAGGATGGCGTCGCGCAGCGCATCGGTGACGCGGCCGCTGGCCAGGGCGGCGCCGTTGCCTTCGGTTCCGCCGCTTGCGCGTCTGCCGGCCATGATTTCAATTCCCCGCATCGTGTTGATCCCGAAGATGTTAGTGCATCGGCGAGCAAGTGGGAATCGGCGCGAACCAGTCGCTCACAGGTGAGGGTTGGCCGGATGCCACAACCGCCGCTCCGTCTCCCGCTCATAGGCCTTGCCGGCCGGGAACGAGACCAGTTCGAGCTGCATGCCCCAGGGGCTCAGGAAATAGACCCAGCTCTGACCGGCGCTCGGCCCCTCGGTCCGCACCGTCGGCTCGCCGAGCACACGCACGCCGCGCGACCTGAGATAGGCGACGGCCTCGCCGATATCGTCGACATAGAAGGCGAGATGGTGCCCGCCGACATCGCTGTTCCGGGGCTGGACGCCGTCCTGGTCGGGAGCCGCGTATTCGAAGATTTCGAAATTGGAGCCGTGGCGGCAGCGCAGGAATCTCAGCCGCTTCATCACCGTTCTCGGATGGACGTTGAGATGGGTTTCCATCCAGTCTCCGTCGGACCGGAAAGGTCCGAGCTCGTAGAAGGGCTCGCAGCCGATGACCTCGACGAAGAAACGGATGGCTTGATCGAGGTCGGGGACGGTGAAGCCGATATGATCTGTGCCACGCAGCCCCGGAAGGCCATGGTTGGCATGGTTGGCATGGTTGTCGTCGTGAAGCATTAATTGGTCCGGCATCTACAATTTCGGTATGACCGTATCCAATGCCTGGTGATTGGCAAGAGAATTACGCAATCTGGCTGAATGGATTTGTCGAATTGTATCCAATTATAGATTCGGCTTCAGTGTGGAGGATTTCATGACAGACAAGACCGCCTACGACCCGGCAATGGGCATAGCCTATGTCAACGGCAGCTACATGCCGCTCGCGGAGGCAGCCATTCCGCTCACCGACCGCGGCTTCGTGCGCTCCGATGCGACCTATGACGTCACCCATGTCTGGAAGGGCCGCTTCTTCAGGCTCGACGACCACATCGAGCGTTTCCTGGCCTCGATGCGCGGCCTGCGCATGAGCCTGTCGCTGTCGAAGGCCGAGATTGCCGACATCCTGGTCGAGTGCGTGCGCCGGAGCGGGCTGCGCGATGCCTATGTGCAGATGACCTGCACGCGCGGCGTGCCGCCGGCCGGCACCCGCGACCCCAGGCTCTGCCAGAACCGGTTCTACGCCTTCGCGCAACCCTTCGTGTGGATCGCCAATGAGGAGCAGCGGCGTGACGGGCTGAAGATGGTGGTGAGCTCGGTGCAGCGCATCCCGCCGGAATCGCTCGATCCGCGCCTGAAGAACTTCCACTGGCTCGACCTGACGATGGGCATCTTCGAGGCTTACGACAAGGACGCCATCGTCGCCGTGCTCAACGACGGCAAGGGCAACGTCACCGAAGGCGCCGGCTTCAACGTCTTCGCGGTCAAGGACAACGTCATCACCACGCCCGACCGCGGCGTCTTCGAGGGCATGACGCGCCGCACGGTGATGGAGCTTGCGGGCGAGGCGGGCGTCACCTTCGTGGCGCGGCCGCTGCCGATCGAGGAATTGCGCGAGGCCGACGAGATCTTCATATCGAGCTCCGCCGGCGGCATCATGCCCGTGACGGTGCTCGACGGCCGCATCTACGGCAACGGCAAGCCCGGCCCGGTCACCAGCCGCATCCACGACCTCTACTGGGCCGCGCATCGGGAAGGGCCGCTATGCACCCTTGTCGACTATGGAGCGGCGGCGTGAGCGCCGAAGCGGAGCGTGTCTTCCTGGTGACGGGCGGCACGCGCGGCATCGGCGCCGCCTGCGTTGAGCGGCTGGCATCGGATGGCGCGCGAGTCGTCTTCACCGGACGGGACCAGGAGGCCGCCGAGGATGTAGTGGCCGCGGTTCCGGGCGCAATCTTTGCCCCAGGCGACGCCACCAGCGAGGCCGACTGCAAGCGCGCGATCGAGGTTGCCCTGGCGGTCGGCGGCGGACGCATCGCCGGCCTCGTCAACAATGCCGGCGCGGGAGCGCGGCTTGCCTTCGAGCGGACGACGCTCGACGACTGGAACCGGACGATGACGGCCAACACCACCTCGGCCTATCTGTTCACGCGCCATGCGCTGGCGGGCCTGCGGAAGGGGCGCGGCGCGGTGGTGATGATCTCGTCGGTGGCTGGTCTGGTCGGCGAGGAGGGGCTCGCGATCTACACCGCCTCCAAGGCGGCGCTGATCGGCCTCAGCCAGGCGCTAGCGCTGGAATATGGCTCGGAGGTGCGCTTCAATGCCGTCTGCCCCGGCCAGATCGCGACCCAGATGATGGCCAAGACGCTGGCCATTCCGGGCCGGCGCGAAAGGCTGGAACAGCGCATCCCGGCGGCACGGCTCGGCACGCCGGAGGATGTCGCGGAGGCCGTCTCCTGGCTGCTCTCCCCGGCGGCGAGTTTCATCAATGGCGCGGTCCTGAGCGTCGATGGCGGCGAGACCGCCGGCTTCAGGACCCCGCCCGACGAACCAAAATCCGCCTAGCTTCTAGCCCAGCGGCCGGCCCTGGTCGGCCATGACCTGGCGCAGGCCGCGCTCGATATCGGCCGGGCGCGTGCAGGCCGCGGCCTCGAGCACCTTGGAAATGCTCGGCGAAGCCTCGCCGCCATGCACGCGCTGGATCGGCTGATCGAGCCAATCGAAGCAGCGGTTCTGGATCTCGGCCGCGAGCAGGCCGCCATAGGACGTGCCGCGCGCGCCCTGCTCGACGACAAGCACATTGCCGGTCTTGCGGATGGAGGCCTCGATCGTCTGCCAGTCCAGTCCGGCGCGGTCCAGCGAGCGCAGGTCAATGACCTCGGCGTCGACATCAAGGCGCTCGACCGCCTCGAGCACCGGACGCACCATGGCGAGATAGGTCAGGATGGTCATCGCCCGGCCCTGGCGCACGACCTTGGCCTTGCCGAGCGGGATGAAATAGTCGAGGTCGTCGACAGGCGCCGGGCCGGTCGCGTTGTAGAGATCGACATGTTCGATCACCAGCACCGGGTCCTTGCAGCGCAGCGCGCTGTTCATCAGCCCGACATAGTCGAACGGCGTCGACGGAGCGACGATGCGCCAACCGGGCGAGGTGGCGAAGATGCCGGCCGGGTCCATCGAATGCTGCGAACCATAGCCCGTGCCCATGGCGACCTTGGTGCGCAGCACCAGCGGCACGTCGATGTCGCCACCGAACATATGGCGGGCCTTGCCTATCTGGTTGAACACCTGGTCGGCGGCCACCCACATGAAGTCGGGATACATGAACTCGACGACCGGAAGATAGCGGCCATCCATGGCGATGCCTCCGCCGAGGCCGGTGAAAGCGGCTTCGCTGATCGGCGTGCCGAGCACCCTGTCCGGAAAAGCGGCAGCAAGGCCGCGCGTCGCGCCGTTCGTGCCGCCCTTCAGCCGATGCACGTCCTCGCCCATGATGACGATGCGGTCGTCCGTTGCCATACGCCGCTGCATGACGTTGGCGACCGTGTCGATGAACTTGGCGTCGCCGGCGACCGCGCCGCCGAAGGTTTCGAGCTCCGCCGTGCGCTGGCCGGCGAGCTCGGCAAGATCGCCGCGTATGCCGCTGTCGCGAAATCCCTCGTCGGGCCACAACGTGGCCTTGATCCGGTTCTTACCGTCCACCTGCTCGACGAGCTCGGCGGCGACATCGGCCATCAAGGCAAGCGCGCGTTCGCGCAATGCCGCAACGCCACTGGCGCCGATGATCTGGCGCTGCTCCATTTCATTTGCCAGCCGGTCGAGCGGATCGCGTGCCCGCCAGGCCGCTTCCTCAGCCTTGTCGCGATAGCCGAAGGCGCTGCCGGGCAGTGGTCCGTTCTGATGGAAATAGCGATAGACGTCGGCCTCGATGATGGCCGGTCCGCCGCCGTTGCGCATCAGTTCCATGGCTTCTTTCGTCGCAAGCAGGACGGCGAGGGGATCCATGCCGTCCACTTTCCAGGCGGGAATGGCGAAGGCCGATCCGCGCGCCGACAGGCGCGGCTCGGCCGTCGCCTCCTCGACATGGGTCGAGACGGCGTAGCGGTTGTTCTCGATGAAGAAACAGAGCGGCAGCTTCCAGGCGGCGGCGATGTTCATCGTCTCCAGCACCGAGCCGATGTTGACGGCGCCATCGCCGAAATAGGCGATGGCCACGTCGCCCTTGCCGGCGCGCTTGTGCGCCCAGGCCGCGCCCGCCGCCAGGGGCACGCCGCCGCCGACGATGGCATTGGTGCCCAGATTGCCCGCCTCGGCCCAGCGCAGATGCATCGAGCCACCGCGGCCGCTGCAGAAACCTTGCGCCAGGCCGAGGATCTCGGCGAGCGACTTCTGGGCCAAGCCGCGAATGGCCGGCGAGAAATCGTCGGCGGGCGCCAATCCCAGTGGCGCGACATAGCGGATCGACTTGGCGAGGAACTGGTGATGCGCGCGATGGGATCCATTGATCTGGTCGCTCGCGCGCATCAGAGCGGCCGAGCCGACGGCGCCGCCCTCCTGGCCGACCGCGGAGTGGGCGGGCCCATGCACCAGGCCCTGGCCGGCAAGTTCCAGCACTTTCTCCTCGAAGGCGCGGATCAGGTGAGCCGAAACCAGCATCGATTCCAGCAATGCCGGGTCGGCGTCGTCCCAGTCGGCGCGCGTCGTGCGCAGCTCGCGCCAGGGAGCCGATGAAGCCAAGGTCGTGTAGTCCGGCATCCGGAGCTCCCAATGAAGATCAGTACGCTATTGGATACGATAGTTGCCGACTACACCGAATGAAAGCTAAAAATATGCCAATAGCGTGATGATTGGATACATTCATTTGAGCCACAGCCCGATTCATGGAGCAGCGCCCGTCGGGATCAGACCACTTTGCCGGGATTCATGATGGCGTGCGGATCGAGTGCGGCCTTGATGCTGCGCATCAGCGCCCGCTCGACCGGCGACCGGAATGCATCGGCCAGAGCCACCTTGGCTTGGCCGAGGCCGTGCTCGGCCGCCATCGAGCCGTTGTAGCGGGTCACGACGTCATAAATCGCTTCGGACAGTTGCTTGTCGCGGCCGGCAAAATCCAGGGCGCCTTCCGGCGGCGAGAGGTTGAAGTGCACATTGCCGTCGCCGAGATGGCCGAAGGGGTTGACCCTGACACCGGGCAGGACGCGCTCTGCCGCGACGGAAGCCTCTTCGATGAAGGCGGCCAGCCGCGCCACGGGCACCGAGACATCGTGCTTGATCTGCACGCCCTCCAGCCGCTGACCTTCCGGCATCTCCTCGCGCAGGCGCCAGAAGGCGGCGCGTTGCGCCTTGCTTGCCGCGATGGCGCCATCGAGGACGGTGCCGTCTTCCAGCACTGCCGCCAGCGCATTTTCGAGAATGGTGTCGAGCGATATATCCGGCACGGATGTGGCGAGCTCGACCAGAAGGTAGGATGGGCCAGGCGTCCCGACCAGCCTGGCGAGACCTTCGACATGTTTCAGCGCCAGGGCAAGACCGGTCTCGCCGAAGAACTCGATGGCCGTCAGCAGTTCGCCGGTGCGGCCGCGCAGGAACGCTCCCACGCCGAGCGCGGTTTCCAGGTCGGCCAAAGCAAGCAGCGCCGTCGCGTAGGCAACGGGTAGCGGCGACAACCGCAGCACGGCCCTTGTGACCACACCCAGGGTTCCCTCTGATCCACAGAACAGCTTGCGCAACTGGTAGCCGGCATTGTCCTTGATCAGCGCGTGGGCGCCGTCCCAGACCTGGCCATCGGGCAGCACCACCTCCATGCCAAGCACGAGGTCCTGCATCATGCCGTGGCGCATGGCATGGCTGCCGCCGGCATTGGTACCGATCAGGCCGCCGATGCGCGCGCTGCCTTCGGCGCCAAGGTGAAGCGGCAAAGCGAGGTTCTGCCCGGCAAGCGCTTCGTGCAGCGCGCCCAGCACCACACCTGCCTCGACGGTGGCGGTGAGGCCTATCGGGTCGATCGACAGGATGCTGCTCATCCGCGCCAGTGAAAGAACGATCCCCACCTGCCCGGCGCCCAGCACGCTGCCGCCATTGAGGCCGGTGTTGCCGCCCTGCGGGGTAATCGTCACGCGATGCTCGCCGCATAGCCTGACGACCGCGGCGACCTCCTCGGTCGAGGCGGGACGGGCGATGCCGAGCGGCGGGTGGCCGTAACGGTCCAGCCAGTCGCGGCCGTGCGCGTTGAGATCGGACGGATCGGTCGACCAGCCGCGCGCGCCGAGCAGCTTGCCCATCGCCGCATTGAAGCTTGCCTGTTGCCGGCTGTCCATCAGCGCGCTCCCGGCGCAAGGACGCTCGCCACATGGTCGGCTATGGCGAGGCTGGAGGTCAGGCCGGGACTCTCGATGCCGAACAGGTTGACCAGGCCGTCGATGCCATGCGCCGCGGCATCCTGTATCACGAAGTCGCTGTTGGCTTCGCCCGGACCCGACAGCTTCGGCCGGATGCCGCTATAGGCGGCCTGCAGGCTGCCGTCGGCCAGGCCGGGCCAGTATTTGCGGATCGCGGCGTGGAAGCGCTCGCCGCGCGCGGGGTCTACGCGATAGTCGAGGGTGTCGGTCCACTCGACGTCCGGTCCGAAACGAGCGGTGCCGGCAAGGTCGAGGGTCAGATGGACGCCGAGACCGCCCGGCTCAGGCACGGGATAGACAAGATGCGAGAAGGGCGCTCGCCCTGCAGTCGAGAAATAATTGCCCTTGGCGTAGCGAAGCGTCGGGAGGAACTGCCGGCCAAACCCTTCGAGCGAACCCGCCAAGGCGACGGCGCCGAGGCCGGCCGCGTTGATGAGGCGCGATGCGGCGATCTCGAACTCTTCGCCGCTCGCCGTGTCCATCGTCCGCAGCACGATCCGGCCGGCCTCGAGGCGGCCCGAGACAATACGGGTGTTGAGCGAAAGCATCGCCCCGTTCTGTTCGGCGTCGCCGAGCAGGGCAAGCATCAGCCCGTGGCTGTCGACAATGCCGGTCGAGGGCGAGAGCAGCGCCGCCGTGCAATGCAGCGCCGGTTCCAGCGTCCGCGCCTGCGCGGCAGAGAGGAAGCGCAGGTCTTCCACACCGCAGGCCGCGGCGTTGGCGTGAATGGTGGCCAGCACCGGCTCCTGTGTCTCGTCGGTCGCGACAATCAGCTTGCCGCAGCGGCGGTGGGGGATCGAGTGCTCGTCGCAGTAGCGGTAGAGCATGTCGCGTCCCGCCACGCACAGCCGCGCCTTCAGCGAGCCTTGCGCGTAATAGATGCCGGCGTGGATGACCTCCGAATTGCGCGAGCTGGTTTCGGTGCCGATGGCGTCGGCTGCCTCGAGGACCAGCGTTTCGAGACCACGCGCTGCGAGGCTGCGTGCAACCGCGAGGCCGATGACGCCGGCCCCGGCGACGATGCAGTCGACCTGTTCCATGCTCAGTTCGCCTGGCCGGCGTCGGCCGCCCGCCTGCTGAAGAGCCGTTCGAGAATCACATTTCCGCCCTCGGTGATATCGGCGATGATCGCACGTTCGGCGGCATCGGCATCCTTCTTTTCGATGGCGGCGAGAACCGCGTGGTGATTGTCGATCATGGCGCGACCGCCCTCGTGATAGGATTCCGCGATCAGCGGCCCCATCTGCAGCCAAAGCCGATTCAGGATGCCGCGCAGCACCACCATGTCGCCTATGTCGGCAAGCGCGAAGTGGAAGGTCTGGTTGAGCTCCAGCCCTCCGGCCCAGTTCCTGTCGGCGATCGCGCTCTCGTTGCGGTCAATCAAATCGCGCAATCGCTCGATATCCTTCGCCTTCGCCTTGAGCGCGGCCTCGCGCGCGGCAAGCCCTTCCAGCTTCAGCCTGATCTGGCGGATCTCGCGATAGCGCTCAAGGGTGATGATGGGAACGCGCACCTCGCGCGCCGATTTCTGCACCAGCGCCTCATCCTGGATGAGCCGCAGGATGGCATCGCGAACCGGCGTGACGCTCGTGCCAAGCGACTGTGCGAGGTCGCGGATGGTCAGCCGCGCATCCGGCGCGAAGCGTCCCTTGATCAAGGCCTCCGCGACGCGCGCATAAACAGTCTCGCCGAGATTTTCGCGCTCGAGCGTCTCGAAGCTGAAGCTCGTCATGCCGTTTTCCACCCCCGTTCGGACATCGCCCAAAAGGGCTTGACAGTATATCTTATAAGAAACATGATGCATCAAACAGCACAATGCAAGAGGGAACTGCAGGCCCTTTCGAGAGGGTAGGCAGGACAATTCCCGCTTTGACACCTGCAGACAGGAGCCATGATGGACGCCAGACCGAATTCCCCCGAAGCCCGCGACATCCGCTATCACCTGCATGGCTATACGAATGCCCGCAAGCACCAGGAGACGGGCCCGCTGGTGATCGAAAAGGGCGATGGCGTCTATGTCGAGGATATCGCTGGCAACCGTTACATCGAGGCGATGGCGGGCTTGTGGAGCGTCGCCGTCGGCTTCTCGGAAAAGCGGCTGGTCGAAGCGGCGACGAGGCAGATGTCGAAGCTGCCCTTCTATCACGACTTCGGCTCGAAGGCGCATTCGCCGCTGATCGACCTGGCCGAGAAGCTGGTGCAGATGGCGCCGGTGCCGATGAGCAAGGCCTATTTCACCAATTCCGGCTCCGAGGCCAACGACACCGCGATCAAGATGATCTGGTATCGCTCGAACGCGCTCGGCCAGCCGGCGCGCAAGAAGATCATCAGCCGAAAGCGCGGCTATCACGGCGTCACCATCGCTTCGGCGAGCCTCACCGGACTGCCCAACAACCATCTCTCCTTCGACCTGCCGATCGCCAATATCCTGCACACCTCGACGCCGCATCACTGGCGCGACGCGGAGCCCGGCGAGAGCGAAGAGCAGTTCTCCGCGCGGTTGGCGGACGATCTGGAAAAGCTCATCCTTGCCGAGGGGCCTGAAACGATCGCGGCTTTCATCGGCGAGCCGATCATGGGCGCCGGCGGCGTCGTCGTGCCGCCCGCCGGTTACTGGGAAAAGATCCAGGCGGTCCTGTCGAAATACGACATCCTGCTCGTGGCGGACGAGGTGATCTGCGGCTTCGGCCGGACCGGTCAGATGTTCGGCTCGCAGACCTTCGGCATGAAGCCCGACATCATGGTGCTGTCCAAGCAGATTTCCTCCTCCTACCTGCCGATCTCGGCACTGCTCATCAACGACAAGGTGTTCGAGCCGATTGCCGACGAGAGCGACCGCATCGGCACGTTCGGCCACGGTTTCACCGGCGGCGGGCATCCGGTCGCCGCGGCCGTCGCGCTGGAGAACATCAAGCTGATCGAGGAGCGCGACCTTGTGGGCAATGCAAGCAGGGTCGGCGCGCATCTGCAGGCCAGCCTTCGCCAACTCGCCTCGCATCCGCTGGTGGGTGAAGTGCGCGGCGTAGGCCTCATCGCGGCCGTCGAGCTCGTCGCCGACAAGGCAGCGAAAGCGCCGTGGGGCAAGCCGGCGGCGCTCGGCGCGCTGGTCAATGGCTTCCTGCAGCAGAACGGCGTGATCTCGCGCAACATGGGCGACGCCATCGCCTTCTGTCCGCCGCTGATCATCACCGAGGCCCAGGTCGATGCGCTGGTCGATGCGTTCAAACGTTCGCTCGACGCCGCCCTGCCGCAGGTTCACCCGCAGGGCTGAGATCTTCGCGAAAGCATTCAGCGCGAGGTGGCCGTTGCCCAATCTCGCGTTGACACATAAGATATAAGATGTAAGTTGATGCTTGCAATGGATACATTCTTGTTGCAATTTCGCGCATAAAGTTATGGAATGCCGACACAGAAGCGGTAATTGGATACAAAGAGGCGACCAGAGCCGAAATCGACAAAACTCCGGCCCCGACGCGGGCGTTGAAAAATGGGAGACTGATATGAGCAGATTGAAGAAATCGCTGGTCCTGGCGCTGTCGGCGACGGTGCTGTCGGCCGGCATGGCGCATGCCGCCGACTGGTGGCCGTTCAAGATCGCCTCGGCCAAGGACGGCGACCTGAAGAACGTGCAGGAGATCGAATACAAGCCTCTCGAGAAGGCGGAAAAGCCCTGGAAGCTCTGCGTGCTCTTCCCGCATCTCCAGGACAGCTACTGGGTGTCGGTGGACTATGGCATCGTCGAGGAGGCCAAGCGCCTGGGCGTCAAGGTGACGGTGCTGCAAGCCGGTGGATACACCGCCCTGCCGAAGCAGATCTCGCAATATGACGACTGCGTCGCTTCCGGCGCCGACGCCATCCTGGTCTCGGCGATTTCGGAAGCCGGCGTGGCCGCCAAGATCAACGAGGGCATGAGCAAGGGCATCGTCAACATCGCCGTCGCCAACCCGATCCTGGAGACGCCGATCACCGCCCGCGTCACGCCTGATTTCTACCAGAAGGGCTTCCAGACCGGCGAATATGTGAAGAAGTATCTGGGTGACAAGCAAGGCACCGCCGTGGCGTTCCCGGGACCGCAGGGCAGCGGCTGGGCCGAAACCTACATGAACGGCTTCCGCGACAGCACCAAGACCGGCAACGTCAAGCTGGTCGGCGAGATGTTCGGCGAGGCCAGCGTGCCGGCGCAGCTCAAACTGGTCGAGGATGCCTTGCAGACCCACCCGGACGTCAACGTGATCTGGGGCGGCGCTCCGACGGCGGAAGCAGCGATCGGCGCCGTGGCCGATGCCGGCCTGAGCAATGTGACAATCATGTCCTCCTATGAGAACCAGACCATGCTGAAGGCGGTGAAGGGTGGCCAGGTGCTGGGCTTCGCCACCGAATATCCTGTCATCATGGGCCGGATCGGCGTCGACCTGGCGGTGCGCGCGCTGGAGAAGAAGGATCACGAGAAAGTCCTGCTGGTTGCCCCCGGCATCGTGACCAAGGACAATGTCGACAAGATCGACACGACCCAGATCTTCGCGCCGGACAACTGGCGCCCGGTGTTCTCGGTCGAGTAACGACAAGGCCGCGAGCGCGGCCTTCAGCTCGCGATCGGATCGCGATCCTCCCGGCCTGACCGCCTTCCAGAAGGCGGTCAGGCGACTTGACGCAGTTTCGGGGCGGAACATCGCCGCGTGGTTTTTCTGGAATTGCTCTTGCTGACTTGGGCCTTTGGACGAGATGCTGGAAGTTACTGGGTTCACCAAGAGATTCCGCGGCATCGCCGCGCTCGACAATGTCGACTTCTCCCTCAATGAGGGCGAGGTCCACGCATTGCTTGGCGAGAACGGCGCCGGCAAGTCGACGCTCATCAACCTCATCGCCGGCACGTTTCCCTGGGCCGAAGGCGTCTACCGCATCAACGGCCGAACCATCACCAGCCTGACGCCGCAGGTGGCGCAGGAGATCGGCATCGCCGCCGTCTTCCAGGAATTCAGCCTGGTGCCCGACCTTACCGTGGTCGAGAACATCTTCCTCGGCCGCGAGCAGTCGTCCGGGCTCTTCCTCAAGCGCAAGCAGATGCGCCAGGCAGCGGCGGAACTGCTGGACGGCCTCGGCTTCCACCTGCCGCTCGACGAGAAGGTCGCCTTCCTGTCGCGCGCGCAAAAGCAGATGGTCGAGATCGCCAAGGCGCTGCGCATGCACCCGAAGGTGCTCATCCTGGACGAGCCGACCGCGTCGCTCACCGACGGCGAAGCCGAGAAACTGTTCAACGCCGTGGCACTGCTCAAGGCGCGTGGCGTCGGCATCATCTATGTCTCGCACCGCATGAGCGAGATCCGCAATCTTTCCGACCGCGTCACCGTGTTGCGCGGCGGCAAGAAGATCGGCACGGTGGTCACCGCCGACATTTCGGACGAGGGCCTGATCGAGATGATGGTCGGCCGTCCCGTCGAGCAGCTCTTTCCGAAGATCGAGCACAAGCCCGGCGCGGTGAGGCTCGAGGTGCGCGACCTCACGACGGAGAAGCACTCGGTCATTGGCGCTTCGTTCACCGCCCGCGCGGGCGAGGTGGTCGGCCTTGCCGGCCTCGTCGGCTGCGGACGCAGCGAACTCTGCCGCGCCGTCTTCGGCCTCGAGGCCATCGAGGCAGGCACGATCGCCTTGGGCGACAGGCCGGTCGAGCGACCTACGCCGACGTCGATGCTTGCCGCCAATGTCTGCTATTTCCCGGCCGACCGTGGCTCTGAAGGCCTCGCACTGGCACGCCCGGCGCGCGAGAACGCCACCATGAGTTCGCTCGACTTGCCGGCGCTGTCGTCGGGGCCGGTGCTGAAGTTCTGGCGCGAGAGCGAGGCTATCAGGGAGCCGCTCGCCAACCTTGCGCTGAGGCCCATGGCGCCCGAGCGCAAGGCTTCCGCCTTCTCCGGCGGCAACCAGCAGAAACTGATGCTGGCGCGCGGGCTGATGAAGTCCTTCGAGGTCTATCTGTTCGACGAGCCCACGGTCGGCATCGATGTCGGCGCCAAGGCCGATGTCTACAATCTCATCAAGTCGCTGGTCGAGGCCGGCGCCTCGGTGGTCGTCTCGACATCCGAACTGCCGGAACTCATCAATCTCGCCTCGCGTGTCTATGTCATGCATGAAGGCAAGATCGTCGCCGAACTTGCACAGCATGAACTCAGCGAAGCCCAGGTGCTGTCGCATTATTTCGGAGGGCGCGCATGAGCTCGGAAACGGCGACCATGACCGTTGCCAACGCGCCGTCGCATCATGCGAGCCGGCTCGATCGTTTTCTCATGCAGGGCGGCATCGTCATCACCTTCCTGGTCGTGGCGGTGGTGGCGACCGCGCTGATCGAGCCGCGCTTCCTCAACCGGCTCAACCTGCTCAACGTCATGCGCAACTTCGCGCTGCTGCTCATCCCGTCGCTGGCGCAGATGCTGGTGATGACGGCTGGCGGCTTCGACCTGTCGGTCGGCGCGGTCGTGGCCGCGACCTCGGTGGTGACGGCCGCGGTGATGCTGGTCGGCAGCGGCTATTTTCCCGGCATGGAACTTCTCGTCATCCTCGCCTCCCTGGTGGTCGCGCTCGGCGTCGGGGCGCTTGTCGGGCTCGTCAACGCCGGCCTCGTCTCGACCTTCTCGCTCTCGCCCTTCATGGTGACGCTGGCGATGATGTCGGTGCTGATGGGCATCGCGCTCTATTTCACGCAAGGCATCCCGATCTACGGCGTGACGGACTCCTTCATCGCCAATGTCGGGCGCGGCCAGTTCCTGGGCCTGCCGATCGTGCTCTGGGCGGCGCTTGGCGTCCTTGCCGCCTGCATCGTCATGCAGCGTTTCACAGCGCTCGGCCGCCATATCTATGCGGTGGGCAGCGACCAGCGCTCGGCGCGCCTGTCGGGCGTTGCCACCGGCCGCACGCTGATCGCCGCCTACATGATCGCGGGCCTGCTCGCCGCGCTCACCGGCTTCCTGATGACGTCGCGGCTTGGCTCCGGCCAATCCACCATCGGCGGGACGCTGGCGCTCGAAACCATAGCCGCCGCGGTCATCGGCGGCGTGTCGCTGCGCGGCGGTGTCGGCCGCGCCGAACTGGTGGCGCTGGCGGCGTTGTTCCTGTCGGTGATCGCCAACGCCATGAACCTGGTGCAGGTCGACAGCAAGTATCAAACGCTGGTGCTCGGCGCTGTGCTGATCGTGGCCCTGGCCATCGAACGGCTCCTGTTGAGAAAGCGGCAGGCATGAGCATGGAGGCCAAGACACAACCGATGGCCCAGACCTCCGGCCTTTCGCTGAAAGAGATCCTGCGCGCCGCGCGCCTGCCGATCGCCATCGTGGTGGTGCTTGTCCTGTTTGGCCTCGTCGAGCCGCGCGTGCTTTCCGTCGGCAATTTCCGCAACATCGCGCTGCAGGCGAGCTATCTCGCCATCTTCGCCATGGCGCAGACCATGGTGCTTTTGACGCGTGGCTTCGATCTGTCGCTCGGCTACACCGTTTCGCTGGTCAGCGTCGCCGCCTCGATGGCGATGGTGGCGACCGGCGGCGGCGACGTTTCGATCCTCTATGGCGTCGGCGCCGCGGTTCTGATTGCCGGCGCGATCGGCCTCGCCAATGGCCTGCTCATCGCCGGCATCGGCATCAATCCGCTGGTGACGACGCTCGGCATGGCCAACATGGTGCTGGCCCTTGCCTCGACGATCAGCGGTGGCTTCCCGGTCACCGGCCTGCCGAAGAGCCTCACCGCCGAATTCGCGGAGCGCTCGCTGCTGGCCATCCCGATGCCGATCTGGATCGCCGCGCTGGTGTTCGTGCTCTTGTTCCTGACGCTGAAGGCGACCCGCTTCGGCCGCAGCCTCTATATAGTCGGAGCCAACCCCAGGGCAGCGGTGGCTGCCGGCATCCGCACCGTGCCGGTACTGGTGCTGGCTTACATGCTTTGCGCGCTGCTGGCAGCGCTCGGCGCGCTTTTGCTCACCGCACGCACAGGCTCGGGCGAGCCCAATCTCGGCGGCAACCTTACACTGGAAGCCATCGCGGCCGCCGTGGTCGGAGGCGTGCGCCTTTCCGGCGGCGAGGGCGGCGTGGGCGCGGCCGTGCTCGGCGCGCTGTTCATCACCGTGCTCTCCAACGGCATGAACCTCGTCCAGATCGACGGCTACCTGCAGCAGATCTGCCTGGGCGTCATCATCATCGTCAGCCTGATCGTCAATCGCGACGAAGCCAGGCGCTGATACTCCAACCTCTTCGGGAAGCTCGTTATGGCCTATCAAGTTTGCATCGATATTGGCGGCACTTTCACCGACTGCCTCGTCTCGAACAGCAAGGGCGAGATCGCGATCTTCAAGTCGCCAACGACGCCCGGCGAATTCGAGAAGGGCTTTATCAACGTGCTGCATGTCGCTGCCGAGGGCTATGGCCTGAGCGGCGCCGACTTCATGAAGCAGATCGACCTCGTCGTGCACGGCTCGACCGTATCCACCAACGCCTTGGTGGAACGCAAGACCGTCAAGGTCGGCCTCATCCTCACCGCCGGCCACCAGGATATCCTCGTGCTGCGCGAAGGCCCGCGCAAAGGCGCCTTCCAGTGGCGGCTGAACTATCCCGATCCCTATGTGCCGCGCCATCTCACCAAGACTGTCGCCGGCCGCATCGACGCGCGTGGCCGCGAATTGGCGCCGCTGTCGCTGGACGAAGTGCGCAAGGTCGCCGCCGAATTCCGCGGCCTCGGCGTCGAGGCGATCGCCGTTGGCCTGCTGTGGTCGGTGGTGAACCCGGCGCATGAGCTTGCCGTGCGCGAGGTCCTGGAGAAAGAGCTGCCGGGCATTCCGGTGACGCTCAGCCACGAGATCAACCCGATGCCGCGCGAATACAAGCGCATCGTCGCGGCCGCGATCGACGCGTCGATCAATCCGATCGTGCGCACCTATATCGAGAAGCTGAAGACGGCGCTCGACGAGGAAGGTTTCGAAGGCGAGCTGCTGCTTGCCAATTGCGTCGGCGGGATGATGCCGCTGGCCGACATGATCAGGAAGCCGATCTACAGCGTCATGTCCGGCCCGACGCTGGCGCCGATGGCGGCGCTGGCGCTTTCCGACGAGCCGGACATCATCGTCGGCGACATGGGCGGCACGACCTTCGACGTCTCGGCGCTCCGCGACCACCAGATCATCGTCACGCCCGACAGCATGATCCATGACGATTCGCTAGGCATTCCCAAGGTCGACGTGCGCTCCGTCGGCGCCGGCGGCGGCTCGATCGCCTTCGTCGACGAAGGTGGCCTGCTGCAGGTCGGCCCGCGCAGCGCCGGCGCGCGGCCGGGTCCCGCCTGCTACGGCAATGGTGGCACGGAACCGACTGTGACGGACGCCAATGTCGTGCTCGGCATCGTCGATCCCGATTACTTCCTCGGCGGCAAGATGCGACTGAAGCGCGAGCTGGCGGAAGCCGCGGTCGACAAGATCGCGACGCGGCTCGGCGTCTCGCGCCAGGAAGCGGCCTACGCGATCTACACCACCAGCAACCACAACATGGTGGCGGCGATCGAGGAGATCACCGTGCGCGAAGGCATCAATCCGCGCGACTCGTTCTTCGTCTGCGGTGGCGGCGCCACCGCCATCCACATCGCCGAAATGGCCGACATACTGGGCCTGAAACGCTACATGGTGCCACGCTTCATGGCCGGCCTCAGCGCCTTCGGCGGGCTGATCTCCGACATCCGCTCGGAAGAAAGCGCCGTGCTGCTCACCTCCGACGCCGATTTCAACGTCGCCGGCGTCAACGATGCGCTGAAGCGGCTGAAGCAGGCCGGCAACAATTTCCTTGCCGAGGCCGGCGTCGCGCCTGAGAACCGGCAATTCGAGTTCTCCTTCCTCGGCCGCTACGAATACCAGTCCTTCGAGATCGAGGTGCCTTTCGAGACCAGGGACGGCGCGGTGTCGGAAAGCGACCTGCCCACGCTGGTCGAGGCCTTCCACAAGATGCATGAGCGCATCTATTCGATCCGCGCCGACAACGACGTCGTTGAGTTCACGGCATGGAAGCTACGCGCCATCGGCAAGCGATCCGGCCAGGACATCTGGCAGAAGAACACCTTGTCCGACCAAACAGGTAAAATCGATCCGAAGGCCAAGCGCGGCATCTATCAGCAGGAAAGCGGCCAGGTCGAAACCGTTCCGGTCTACGAACTGGCGCAACTGCGGGCCGGCGCCCAGCTCGCCGGGCCGTGCCTGGTCGAAGCCGAGACCTTCACCGCTTATCTCAAGAACCAGCACCAGGGCGAAGTCGACCGGTACGGCAATCTCGTCGTCAACATCGCCTAGTTCAACACCTATGCAAGGGAACATTCCCATGGACTCCATCAACCGGCTCGACCTCGACGTTTCCGAACGGCGTGTCGACCCCTTCCTGATGTCGGTGCTGAAAAGCCGCTTCGAGGCGATCGTGCGCGAGATGACCCTGGTCGTCATGCGGGCCAGCCGCTCGGCGGTGATCAAGAACGCGCGCGACTTCTCCTGCGCCATCCTGACCTATGACCACCGGCTGGTTTCGGTCGAGGACGCATTGCCGATCCACGTCATGTCCATGGACATGGCGACGCGGCCGCTGACCGACCTCTTCGACGACATCACGCCAGGCGATATCTTCCTCAACAACTGCCCCTACACGGGCGGCACGCACCATGCCGACCTGATCATGGCGATGCCGGTGTTCTTCGAGGGCGAGCCGCTGTTCTGGGTGGTGGCGCTGTCGCATCACGCCGACACCGGCGCGCCCGTGCCGTCGACCTATCTGCCCTTCGCCAAGAACATCTTCGAGGAGGGCCTGCATTTCCCCTGCGTGCGCGTCGCGCAGAACTACGAGGAGAAGAAGGACATCCTGCGCATCGGCACGATGCGCAACCGCGTGCCGGACATGTGGCTGGGCGACGTGCGGGCGCAGATCGGCGCCTGCCGCACCGGCGAGCGCCGCATTGGCGAGCTGTTCGCGCGCTATGGGCGCGATACGATCCTCGGCTTCGTCGAGGACTGGTTCGACTATGGCGCGCGCTGCGCCAAGGCGGCGATCGCCAAGCTGCCGGCCGGCAGCTACAGCTACGAAACGCGCCACGATCCGGTGCCCGGCGTCGCCGACGAAGGCATCCCGGTCAAGGTGACGATCAACGTCGATCCGGAGAAGGGCGAGATCCTCGTCGACGTTCGCGACAACATCGACAATGTGCCGGGCGGCCTCAACCTGTCGGAGAACACCGCAACCGGCTCCTGCCGCATCGGCGTCTTCAACAATCTCGACGAGAGCATCCCGCACAATGAGGGCGCGAAGTCGCAGATCATGGTGCTGCTGCGCGAGGGCAGCGCCATCGGCAAGCCGAAATATCCGGTCGGCACGTCGGTCGCCACCACCAATGTCAACGACCGGCTGATGATTGCCGGCAACTGCGTCTTCTCACGCATGGGCGCGCCCTACGGCCAGGCCGAGAGCGGCTCGCACCTGCCGGCCGGCGTCGGCGTCATCTCGGGCCAGGATCCGTTCAAGCACGGCAAGTCCTATGTCAACCAGGTCTTCGTCGGCTATGCCGGAGGCGGCGCCCGCCATGGCTTCGACGGCTGGCTGACCTATTGCGGACCAGCCAATGCCGGCCTCATCCAGCTCGACTCCGTCGAGGTCGACGAGTCGATGTATCCGATCGTCATCGAGCGGCGCGGGGTGCTGCCCGGATCGCAGGGCTTTGGCGAGTTCGAGGGCGCGCCGGCGACCGGCGGCGTCTTCTATCCGCTCGACCATGACATGACGATCGTCTACGCGGCCGACGGCACCAGCTTCCCGCCGCGCGGCGTTTTGGGCGGCGGCGACGGCAAGGAGAGCGAGACGATCAAGCTCCGGGCCGGCGAGAAAATCGTGCTGCCGGCCTTCAGCGAAGAGACGATCGAGGACGGCGCGCGTATCGAGTTCACCGCCTGCGGTGGCGGCGGTTATGGCGATCCGCTGAAGCGCGACCCGAGGCGGGTCGCGGCGACCGTCAATCGCGGCTGGCTGAGCCGCGAGGATGCCGAGACGGTCTATGGCGTCGCACTGGAGGATGCCGCCGAACCCGGGCTGCTCGCGGTGGACGAGGTCAGAACGGCCACGCTCCGCGCCGAACGGCGCTGAGTGGCGGGCCTTCACGGCTGCCGCCATTCAGTGCTGCGTCACGTCAGGCAGAATGCGATCGAAGACCAGCGATGGTCTCGTTTATGACGGCCGCCACCTTGGCCTTCTCGCTGCCTTCGATCGGCAGGCGCGGCTTGCGAACGTGCTCCGGCGCGCCGTAGACGAGATGTTCGGCCATCTTGATGTACTGGACGAGCTTGACATCGGTATCGAGGTGGAAGGCAGGGGTCATCAGTCGATACAATGGCAACGCGGTCTTCAGGTCGGCCGCGCGGCCTGCGTTGAACAGTTTCACGCATTCGGCCGGCCAGGCATTGGTCATGCCGGACACCCAGCCGACCACGCCCAGCGCGAGGCTCTCCAGGATCAGGTCGTCGACGCCGCAGAAGATATCGAAGCGGTCGCCGAAGGCATTGAAAAGATCAGTGACGCGGCGGATGTCGCCGGTCTCTTCCTTGATCGCCACGATGCCGGGAACGTCACTCAGGCCCTTCAGCGTTTCCACATCGACGTCCACCTTGTAGGCGATCGGGTTGTTGTAGATCATCACCGGCAGGTCGCTGGCCTCGGCGACCGCCTTGTACCAGGCCACGGTCTCGCGGCGGTCGGTACGGTAGGCGAGGCTCGGGAAGGTCATCAATCCCTGCGCGCCGAGCTTCTGGTAGTTGCGCGCCGCCCAGACGGCATTGTCGGTGGACAATTCCGCGAGGCCGGAAAGCAGCGGCACCCGTCCGGCCACAACTTCCTTGGCGGCGGACACCACCGAATCGCGCTCGGCCTGGGTGAGGGTGGCATTCTCGCCCAGCATGGGCAGGACGATCACGCCCGACACGCCGTTCCCGATCAGCCGGTCGATACTGGCCTGCGTGGCTTTCAGGTCGATGGCGCCGGAAGCGTCCATCTTGGTGGTCACAGCGGGGAACACGCCGCTCCAGGTCATGAGATATTCTCCTTGGTTGGGATGCGGCTCACCGCAAAATCCGCTTGTTTCTTTTCTAAAGCCATGCGTTGACGTGCCAAGGCGCGAACTCGTCCTCGCCATAGCCAAGCAGCTCGCTCTTGGTGGGCCTGCCGGAGGCGGTCGCCAGCATGACCCGAAAAATCTCCTCGCCCATCTCCTCGATGGATTTCTCGCCGTCGAGGATCGCGCCGCAATTGATGTCCATGTCCTCTTCCATGCGGGCATACATGGCGGTGTTGGTGGCGAGCTTGATCGACGGGGCCGGCCGGCAGCCGAAGCAGGAACCCCGCCCCGTGGTGAAGGCGATCAGATTGGCGCCGCCCGCCACTTGCCCGGTCGCCGACATCGGGTCGAAGCCGGGCGAATCCATGAAGACCAGGCCGCGCTTTTCCACCGGCTGGCCGTAGCCATAGACCTCGACAAGGTTCGTCGAGCCGCCCTTGGCGACGGCGCCCAGCGACTTTTCGAGGATCGTGGTGAGGCCGCCGGCCTTGTTGCCGGGGGAGGGGTTGTTGTCGAAGCCCTGGGGCTCGTTCCTGGTGTAGTCCGCCCACCAGTCGAGCAGCCCGATCAGCCGCTGGCCGACCTCGGGGCTGACGGCGCGTTCGAGCAAGAGATTCTCGGCGCCGTAGATCTCGGGCGTTTCGGCGAGGATCGCCGTGCCGCCGCAGGCCACCAGCCGGTCGACCGCCGCGCCGAGCGCCGGATTGGCGGTGATGCCGGAAAAGGAATCCGAGCCGCCGCATTGCAGGCCGACCATGAGTTCGCTGGCGGGAAGGGGCTGGCGCCCGGCCTTTGCCGCGCGCTCGAGCATTGCCTCGACCATCTCGATGCCGCGCGCCACGCTGGAGCGCGTGCCGCCCGTCTCCTGCATGACCAGCTTGGCGAGGCCATCGCCGAGTTGGAGGTTTTCCTCCTCGACCAGCTGGTCGATCTGATTGTCCTCGCAGCCGAGCCCGACCAGAAGCACGCCGGCAAAGTTCGGGTGCCGCGAATAGCCGGCAAGCGTCCGGCGCAGCATGCGCATCGACATCGAGCCGTCGGCGACGCTGCAGCCGGACTTGTGCGTCAAGGCGACGACGCCATCGACGCCGGGATAAGGAGCGAGCGCCGTCGGATCGCGGAAATGATCGGCGATCATGCGCGCGACCAGCGCCGAACAATTCACCGACGTCAGCACGCCGACATAGTTTCGGGTGGCAGCCTTGCCGTCGGCCCGCAGATACCCATCGAAGGTCGGAATCTCGGCCGCAGCCAGGCGCACGGCGTTGGAAAGCCTGGTGCCGACAGCGTGGCCCGCCATCGACTGCTCGAAGCCCATATTGTCGAGATGGACATGAGCGCCCGCCGGGATGGCCGCGGTGGCGATCCCGATCGGCTGGCCGAGGCGATGAATGACATCGCCAGGGCCCAGCGGCCGCAGCGAGACCTTGTGTCCAAAGGGAACGACCGTCGCCGCGACGAGCCCGAAAGGCGTCAGGGGCTCGCCGGCGGTAATATCGCGCAGGGCAATGGCGATCTCGTCGCCCGCTTTCAACTGGAGCGCAACGGCTGAAGGGACCGTCATCAATGATTTCCCAAGTTCGAGCACATAGTTGCTTGATTGTCAGCAATCAGCAAGCGTAAATTGAGGATAGCAGGGGACTTTTGTAAGGCCAGCGGCCCGAACGGACGGGCTCCCGGCCGAAAGGGTTTTTGGGTGCGGTCGTTGCGAAGGCGGGTTGGCCCGAATATGTACGTCTTCGATGGGGTGTGAGTCGCGCTGATGGCGAAACTGGCAAGTCTCAAGTCGGAAAAAAGGCTGCTCGACCGGCGGGCGGCCGATCAAATCCGGTCGCATATCCTGGAGGGCGTGCTCCCGGCCGGCGAGAGGCTGCTGGAGACGCAACTGTCGGAAGAGCTCGAAGTGAGCCGTGGCACCGTGCGTTCCGCGCTGGCCCAACTGGCCAATGAGGGGCTGGTCAAGCAGGTGGCGTTCACCCGCTGGGAGGTATCGGGCGCTTCCGTTTCCGACGCCTGGGAAATCTATACGCTGCGGGGCGCGCTGGAAGGCCTTGGCGCCCGCCTGGCGGCCGCCAATGTCGAGGCCGCCGACGGCAAGCGCCTGCGCGCGATCGCCGAGAAGCTCGTTCAGGCGGTCCGGCAAAAGCGGTTCCAGGATGCGATCGGGATCGATTTCGACCTTCATACCGCCATCGTCGGGCTTGCCCATCACAAGCGTCTCGCCGAACAGCACCGTTTCATCCTGCAGCAAGTGCGGTTCCATATGGTGCAGTCGGGCTTCCTTCCCGATGACTACGAAGCGTTGATCGCCGAGCACCAGAAGCTGATCGAGACGGTTATCGCCGGAGACGCGGATCGCGCAGAGACGCTTGCGCGCAACCACAACGAGGCTGAGGTCAAGCTCCTGGCGAAACTGCTGAAGCAGGGCACCCCGTCAACCGAAACCGCGCGCGGGGCAGCGTCATGATCCCGGCGCGGCAATATTCAAAGCCCCACGAAGATTGTCGCTGAGAATATGCAGTTCGCCACGGAAATCCCGCAGCGCGCTTCCGATCACCCCGAGGTCGACGGCCTCACCATGCCGGCTGGTGTAGCCGTCGGCATTGTCGGCCGGTCCAGCATATTTGCCGCGCGGGTGGCGGTATAGGTCGATCCCCGCAACCACAAGCCGGCTGGGCCGCAGACGTGCTGCGACCGCGACCATCAAGGCACCATTGGTGGGTATCCGGACGGCGGCCATGTCGGCGACGCTCGGTTCGAAGCGGTCGAGAAAGGCATAGCCCGGCAGGCGGGCGCTGCGAGCCGCGCCATAGCCTCGCAGGATGGGCTTTCCTTCTGCCTCCGTCGGGAAGATCACGATCGGCTCCCGCGCCAGCCGCACCACATCCGGGTCCCCGGTAAAGACCACGTCGGGGGAGGCCATCCGGCCGCGTTCCAGCCAGATCCAGTTGACGCGGAACAGGGCCGCGCCTTCGTAGCCGGCGAGACGCGCGTCCTCGGATGACGGCCCGTTGCCGAGGCAGACAACCGTGCCTGGCGCGCCGAGCCGCGACTTCAGGTCGGCCAGCGTGGCGATGCGCTGGCCGGACAGGGCGTCGTCGATGTCTCTTTCGTCGACCATGATCCGCCAGGTACCGCCGGCATGCCGCCAGCCCATGTTAGAGCGCGGAAACGCTCTAACTCTCTGTTTTGACGCCATTCCGGACGGAAAACCGTTGCACACTTTTCCCGGAATTGCTCTAGGCGAAATTGACGTAGATCGTCTTCTTCTGGAAGTAGGCATCGAGACCGTACTTGCCGTCCTCGCCGCCAATGCCGCTGTCGCGAATGCCGGCATGGTGCGCGTGGACGGCGTCGCCGCCCGGACGGTTGACGTAGATCTCGCCGAACTTCAATTCGCGGACCAGCCGCATCATCCGGCGCATATCCTTGGTGAAGACGTAGGCCGACAGCCCGTAGCGGGATTCGTTGGCGAGCCGCAGCCCCTCGTCGAAATCGGTGACCGTCATAACCGGGACCACCGGACCGAACACCTCGTCCTGCATGATGCGCATCTGGTTGTCGGCTACGGTCATCACCGTCGGCTCATACCAATGGCCGCGCGAAAACTCGCCTTCGGTGAGGCGCCGGCCTCCCGTCAGAATCTGCGCTCCGGCCTTGCGGGCCTCGTCCACCATCCGATCGACCTTGTCCAGTTCGAGGCCGCTGACCTTCGGGCCGACATCGACCATCGTGGTCGGGTCACCCACTTTCAGCGCCTTCACGGCGCGGGTGAATTTCTCGAGAAACTCGTCGGCGATCTTGCGATGGACGTACATGCGCTCGTTGCAAATGCAGATCTGGCCGCAGTTCTCGAAGCGCGACAGCACGGCCGCGCGTACAGCCGCCCCGATATCTGCGTCTTCCGCTACGACAAACGGCGCCTTGCCGCCGAGTTCGAGGCGCAGGAGCTTGAGATCGTCGGCCGCGGCGCGGAAGATTTCCTTGCCCGCCCGCACCGATCCCGTGAGGGTGATCAGCCGCGGAATCGGATGGCGCACGAGCGTCGCGCCGATCCCTTCGCCGGTGCCGGAAACCACGTTGATGACGCCGGGCGGAAAGTCGACCTGCGAGGAAAGTTGCGCGATCTCCAATGCCGAGATCGGCGTCCCTTCGTGCGACTTGATCACGATCGTGTTGCCGGCCAGCAGCGCCGGACCCATCTTGCGGCACATCAGCGCCGCCGGATAGTTCCATGCGGTCAGGCCGACCACGACGCCGTGTGCCACGCGCTGGATCCATATCTGCTCGTCCGGCGCGTCGGAAGGCAGGATGTCGCCGGTGATGCGGCGCGCCTCTTCCGCGGCATAGGTCAGGTAAAGCGCCGCGCCTTCGATCTCGCCACGCGCCTCCTGGATCGGCTTGCCCTGTTCGGCCACGACGATGCGGGCAAGCCGCTCGCGGTTTTCGAGGATGAGCCGGGCGAGGTCCTTCAGCAACTGGCCACGGCTTGCCGGCGGCATCGCCTCCCAGGCCGGCTGCGCGGCGCGCGCCGCGACCAGGGCGCGATCGGCGTCGTCCTCGCCGCCTTTCGGCACCGAGGCGATCACCGCGCCCGTCGCCGGGTTCTCGACCTCGATCCATTCCTTGATCGTCGAATCCACCCACTGGCCGCCGATGTAATGGCGGTAGCGGTCGGTGCCCTTCACAAGTTCTTTCATGGCCGGCATGGTAAAATTCCAGGGATGAGGTTGATCTAATGGAAGCCGCCGACCGGCGCGTAGCCGGCCATCTCGGGCAGCCAGAGCGTGATCTGCGGGAGGAAGACGAGGATGAAGAGCGAGATCACCATGAGGGCCAGCAGCACCCAGATCTCGCGCAGGATCGTGCCAACCTTGATCCCGGTGATACCCGAGATCAGATACAGCACCTGGCCCATCGGCGGGTGGATCAACCCGATCATCATGTTCACGGTCGAGACGACTCCGAAATAGACCGGGTCGATGCCGAGGTCGCGCACGGTCGGCATCAGGATCGGGATGACGATGAGCAGCAGCAGAAGCGTGTCGAAGAGCGCTCCCAGCAGGATGAAGAGCAGCGTGACGACGAACATGAACATGCGCGGGCCCATGTCCATCTCGGCGATCCACAAGCCGAGCACCGCGGGCAGGCGCTCCGCGGCCACGATGTAGTTCATCACCACCGCGCCGGCGATGGTGATGCCGACGATCGCGGTCGACTTCGAGGAGTTGAGCAGCACCTCGAACAGCTTCTTCGGCGACATGGTGCGGTACCAGAAAATCGCCAGCACCAACGCGACGAAGGCCGCGACGGCGGCCGCTTCGGTCGGCGTGACCGCGCCCGAGTAGATGCCGCCGAGAAGGATTGCCGGCAGGAGCAGCGTCGGACCGGCGTCGCGAGTTACGACGATGGCCTCTTTCAGGGTCGGCTTCGGTTGCGTGGGGAAATCCTGGATGCGGGCCTGGATCGCCACCAGCCCCATCATGACCGCCGCGAGGAAAAGACCTGGACCGACGCCGCCGAGGAAGAGATAGCCGATCGAAGTGTTGGTGACGACGCCATAAAGCACCATCGGGATCGATGGCGGGATGATCGGCCCCAGGATCGCCGAGGTGGAGGTCAATGCCGCCGCGAAGCCCGGCCGGTAACCGGCCCTGATCATCATGTCGATGGAAATCTTGCCAGGTCCCGCCGCGTCGGCAAGCGCGCTGCCGCTCATGCCGGCGAAGATCACGCTGGCGATGATGTTGACATGGGCGAGGCCGCCGCGGAACCGCCCGACGATCAGGCTGGCGAAGCCAAAGAGCTTGTCGGTCATCTCGCCGGCATTCATCAGTTCGGCCGAGAAGATGAAGAGCGGCACGGCGAGCATGACGAAGTTGCCATAGACGCCGTTGAGGCTCTGGCTGGCAACGAGGCCAAGGTCACCCCCGCTGACCAGGAAATAGACAATGCCAGCGGCAAGCATGGCATGGCCGAGCGGCATGCCGAGAAACGTCCAGACGAAAAACAGGACGAACATGATGATGGCGGAGAACGACATGCGGTCTTCCTAGAGATGCTGTTCCCAGCCAGGACGAAGGAGCTGCCAGATGCGGATGAAGGAGTTCACCACCACGGCAATCACGAAGGCCAGGAAGCATCCGAAGACGAGTGGCATGGGCACCCTCAGCAGCATCGAATGGCGGCTGCGGAGAAACCAGATGTAGTCGGCGATAGCCACGAGCGCGGCGAGAAAAAGCAGTGCAAGGGACAGCGTGATGAAGAGTGCCAGAATGCGTCTCGCCCGTGGCGGAAACACGCCGTAGATCACGTCGAATACTATGTGCTGGCGCTCCTTGAGGAGTATGTCGCTCGTCCAGAAGACGATCCAGACGAAGCCGATCGCGCAAAGCTCGTTAGACCACGCGATCGGGGTGTTGAAGACGTAGCGTCCGCCGACGCCGATCACGAAGCCGGCGAACATCATGGCGAATGCCACGACGCTCACCGACTCCGCGAAACGCTTCCAGAAAACCGCGAATTTCCGCATCGACACGGCTTATGCCGCGCCGATGCGATCGAGCAGGCCCTTGGGCCAGTTCTTCGAGAAATCCGAATTCACGAAGGCATCCAGCACGTGCTTGCGGAACGCATCGACATCCGGCTTGGTGACGGTGTTGCCATGCGCCTCGAAGAAGGCCTTGCCGTCGGCCTCCGTTGCCTTGACGCCGTCGTCATTGACTTTCTTGGCGGCATCCTCGGCAGCGAGGACCGCCTTCTTCTCGTCGTCCGTCAGACCGTCCCAGAAGGCCTTCGGCATGGTGAAGAAGACGTTGGCCACCTGATGCCCGGTCAGGACAACCTGCTTCGAGACTTCATAGAATTTCGACGCGATCGCATCCGGCAACGGATTTTCGAGGCCGTCGATCGTGCCGGTCTGCATGGCGAGATAGACTTCCTCGAAGGCGAGGGGCGTGGCGGAAGCGCCGAGCGCGTTGCCGAGGAACTGCCAGGACGCCGAGCCGGGCATGCGCAGCTTCACGCCTTTCAGGTCGTCGGGGACGTTGACCGTGCGCGCCTGCCGCAGGATGACGTGGCGCGTGCCGAGATACTGGCTCCTGACGATCTGCAACTGCAGGTCGCCGGCGACCTTCTCCTTGAATTCCTTGCCGACGTCGCCGTCATAGACAGCATCGAGGTGTGCGGCGTCCCGGAACAGATATCCGGTCGTGAAGATCGAGTATTCGGGGATGAGTTCGGCGATATCGGACGGCGATGTCAGCGCGACCTCCAGGTTGCCGCGTTGCATCGCTTCGATTTCGCTGCCCTGCGCGAACAGCGTGCCGTTGTAGTGCAGCTGGACGTCGAACGCACCCGGCATCGACTTGTCCAGCGACGCCTTGAACGCCTGCAAAGCCTTTGACTGCCATTCCGTATCAGGTCCTGGGGTCGACGCCCGGATGACCTTGCCGGCGGCGCGCGCCATGCGCGACACGAACGGCGTGGCCAAAACGCCAAGGGTTCCCTTCAGGACAGTGCGGCGGCCGACGTTCTGCTTGAGGAAAGACTGCTCCATGCTCCCAACCCCTTCCATCTTTATCTTTGTTCCCTGCTCGGCGCTGACGGCCAAGCCAGTGAATGTTTCCACTATGTCGGGAACCGGTCAAGCTGAATGTTGACAATAGGCAATTAATCATCATTTCTTGAAGGGACAGACGACCATCCCAGCAGGACCGAGTTGCGACCCGCATGAAATCCGACACCTCGGCTTTGCCAAAATCAGACTGCCTGATGGTCGCCGCGGCCACGCCGCTGACGGCTGATTTCCATCCCAACCTGCCGCTTCTGATCAGTCACATTTCCATGTTGCTGCGGTCGGGCTGTGATGGCGCCGCCTTGTTTGGAACGACCGGCGAAGGAACCGAATTCTCCGTTCAGGACAGAACGGCCACATTGGATGCGCTCGTCGCCGCAGGAGTAAATCCGCGCCGTCTGATCGTGTCAGCCGGCGCTCTGGCTATCCCCGACATCGTGGAAATGGCGAACAATGCGCTCGACCATGGAGTCGATAGCCTGCTTCTGATGCCCCCTTGCGTCTATCGGGGCGGCATTACCGAAGACGGCACGTTTCGTTTCTACGCCACCGTCATCGATCGGATCGGACGGGACGATCTCAGGCTATGCCTCTATCACTTTCCCGACATATGCGGCGTTCCCATCACCCCGCGCGTGGTGCGCCGCCTCGACGAGGCCTATCCGGGGTTGATCAGCGGGGTGAAGGACAGTGGCGGCGACCTCGACTTCACCGAAGCCATGATCCGTCGCTTTTCCCATCTGGCGATCTACACCGGTTCGGAGACCCATCTGCCGCAGGCGCTCGCGGCAGGCGCGCGAGGCACCATATGCGGACTTGGCAACGCCATGCCGCGCCTGATGCGGGCGATGTTCGACGCGCCCACGGCATTCGATCGTCGACAACTGGTGCCGGCGCTGCTGGCAGGGGATAGCATTTTGTCGCGAAATCCCTTTCCCGCCTCGGTGAAAGCGGTCCTGGCTTCGGCCACGGGCGAAAGCGGCTGGAACCTGGTCCTTCCGCCCATGGCGGAGATCCACATGCCCGAGCGCGATTGGCTGCTGCGGGATTTCAAGCGCTGGGAAGAAGCACTTCCCGGCGCGTTACGCAGTTTGTTCGTATAGCTTGGCATCAGAAGGTTCGTCTAAGCGATAGGAAGCACTTCCGAACGCTTCACCTGCTTTAGCGCGAAGCTGGTCTCGATCGAGGCCACGCCGTCCAGTCGCGTAAGCTTGTCGGCCAGGAATTGCTCATAAGCCTCGAGGTCCTTCACCACGATGCGCAGCAGATAGTCGCGCTGCCCGGTCATCAAATAGCAGTCGACCACTTCCGGCCAGCGCGCGACAGCTCTGGAAAACCGTTCCAGCGCGTCCTCGCGCTGGCGCTCCATCTTGATCGAGGCGAATGCGCTGATCGGCAGCCCGACCTTCTTCTGGTCGATTATGGCGGCGTAGCCCTTGATAATGCCGGCCTGTTCGAGAAGCCGCACGCGGCGCGCGCAGGGCGATGCCGAAAGGCCTATCGTTTCCGCCAGTTCGTTGACCGTGATCTTGCCGTCGGATTGCAGCGCCGCAATTATTTTCCTGTCGATCTCGTCCATCTCGGGATTTGGCACGTTTCACCTCATGAGCGCTAGGCTGCTTCCTTTTTGTGCTAAAACATCTCCGCAAACAACGTCAAATTGATCGCATTCGCCTCCGCGCCGGGATTACGCTTCGAATTGGCGAAACGGGGTCCGCGACAGATGCAAGACGAACGGCTGGCAAAGCTCGGTGAATTGGAGCGCAAGGTGCTCTGGCTGGCGACCTGGATGATCCATAACGCCAACCACCTGCGCGACAATGGCGACGGCCTCAAGGTCGGCGGGCATCAAGCGTCGTCCGCCTCGCTCGCGACCATCATGACCGCGCTCTACTTCAGCGTCCTGCGCCCGGAGGACCGCGTCGCGGTGAAGCCGCATGCGAGCCCCATCTTCCACGCGATCCAGTATCTTATGGGCAATCAGAAGCTGGAGAAGCTGAAGAATTTCCGCGGTTACAAGGGCGCGCAGTCCTATCCGTCGCGCACGAAGGATGTCGACGACGTCGACTTCTCCACCGGCTCCGTCGGCCTCGGCGTGGCGCAGACGCTGTTTGCCTCCCTTGCCCAGGACTATATCCGCACCAAGGGCTGGGGCAGCGCCTTGCCGGAAGGCAAGATGGTGGCGCTGATCGGCGACGCGGAGATGGATGAGGGCAACATCTTCGAGGCCTTGCTGGAAGGCTGGAAGCATGGGGTCCGCAACACCTGGTGGGTCGTCGATTACAACCGCCAGTCCCTGGATGCCGTCGTGCGAGAAGGCCTGTGGGCCCGTTTCGAGGCGATCTTCCGCAATTTCGGCTGGGACGTCGTCATCATCAAGCATGGCAAGCTGCAGCAGGCCGCCTTCGCCGAGGCGGGCGGCGAGAGGCTGCGGCAATGGATCGACGAGTGCCCGAACCAGCTCTATTCAGCCCTGACCTTCCAGGGCGGCGCGGCCTGGCGCAAGCGCCTGCATGACGATCTTGGCGACCAGGGCGATGTCTCGCGCCTGATCGAGACGCGCAGCGATGACGATCTCGCGCGCCTCATGGGAAATCTCGGCGGGCATGACCTGCCGTCGCTGCTGGAGGCCTTCGAAGCGGCGCGTGGCCACGACCGCCCCGTCTGCTTCATCGCCTATACGATCAAGGGATTTGGCCTGCCGCTTGCCGGCCACAAGGACAATCACGCCGGCCTGATGACGCCGACCCAGGTCGCTTCCCTGCAGGCGGACATGAACATCCGGCCAGGCCACGAATGGGACCTGTTCGAAGGGCTGGACGAGAAGCCGGCCGTGCTCAAGGCCTTTCTCGCGGATGTGCCGTTCAACGCGAAGGGCGCGCGCCGCTACCATGCGCCTCATATCCCCGTCCCGGACCGGCTGGCCTTCGGCGCGCAGGCTTCGATGTCGACCCAACAGGGCTTCGGCCTTCTGATGCACGAGATTGGCAAATCGGATACGCCGCTTGCCGACCGCATCGTCACGACATCGCCGGATGTCACGGTCTCGACCAATCTCGGAGCCTGGGTGAACCGGCGCGGCCTGTTCGCCAGGAAAGAACTGGCGGACGTCTTCAAGGCGGAGCGTATCCCGTCTACCTACAATTGGGCCTTTTCGCCCAAGGGGCAGCACCTGGAGCTCGGCATCGCCGAGATGAACCTCTTCATCCTGCTTTCGGCGCTGGGCCTGTCCCATTCGATTTTCGGTGAACGCCTGATCCCGGTCGGCACGCTGTACGATCCCTTCATCCAGCGCGGCCTCGATGCCTTGAACTACGCCTGCTACCAGGACGCCCGCTTCGTGCTTGCCGCGACGCCCTCTGGCATCACACTGGCGGGCGAGGGCGGCGCCCACCAGTCGATCTCCACGCCGTTGATCGGCATGGCGCAGGACGGGCTCGCCAGCTTCGAGCCGGCTTTCGTCGACGAGCTCGCCGTCATCATGCGCTGGGCCTTCGATTATGTGCAGCGCGATGGCGAGGCAGAGCCCGACCCGCTGTCGTGGTTGCGCGACCGGGTCGGCGGCTCCGTCTATCTCAGGCTTTCCACGCGCACCATCGACCAACCGACACGAGAGGTCACGCCCGAGCTGGCTGACAACATCATCAACGGCGCCTACTGGATGCGTCGGCCGGGACCCAATGCCCAACTCGTCGTCGCCTGCACCGGCGCGATAACGCCCGAGGCGATCGAGGCGGTCGGCATGATGGGTGAGGACCGGCGCGACATCGGCCTCCTGGTCGTGACCTCGGCGGACCGACTCAATGCGGGGTGGAATGCCGCCTTGCATGCTCGTGAAAACGGCCTTTCCCACGCCCGCAGCCATATCGAGCGGCTTCTCGATGACCTGCCGCCGCACTGCGCGCTGATCACCGTGCTCGACGGCCATCCCGCCACACTCGCCTGGCTCGGTTCGGTCGCGGGGCACCGCACACGCGCGCTCGGGGTGGAGCATTTCGGCCAGACGGGATCGCTGGCCGAGCTCTATCGGCATTTCGGCATCGACGCGCGCGCCATCATCGCCGCCGCGCAGTCGCTGACGTCCGGTCGGCCGATGCGGCATCTGCGCCTGGCATAGGCTGAGCGGCGGTCGTTTCTTGCCAGGCTTCTGGTCCGGCTAAACGCGTCGTGACCGGCGCGGGTAAGACTGGTCTAGGCTCCCGCCACGACCCCACGGTCGTGCAGCGCGCCGATCTCCTTGCCGCTGTAGCCGATCTCGCCGAGCACCTCGTCCGTATGTTCGCCAAGCCTCGGCGCGGGCAACGCGGCTAGCCGGGGCGTCGACGAGAACTCCAGTGGCGAGGCTGGCGTCATCAGCGTGCCGATGCCCGGATGGTCGACGCGCTGGAACATCGGATTGGCCGTGGAGGCGCGCCGGTCCTCGTCAAGGAGTTGGCGGAAGCTCTGGTAGGGACCCCACGAGACCCCCGCATCGGCGAAGAGACGCCTCACCTCGTCGAGGTCGCGGACCGCGATCCAGCGCGCAAGCGCCGAGGCGATCGCCTCACGGGCGGCGAAACGGCCGCTTTCACTGTCGAGATCCGCTCCCGTCGCGTCCGAGATCGCCCGCGGGTCGATCCCCGTCGCCTTCTCCAGCGCTCGCCATTGGCGCTGCGTCAGCGCGACGACCATCACCCGGCGGCCCTCGGCGGTCGAAAAGTCCTTGCCGAAGGCTCCGTAGAGATAGTTGCCCTCCTTCCGCGCAATGCCGCCCAGTTCCGCCTGCGCCAGCCGCCCGAGATGCGCGACCGTGGCGAAGGCGACGTCGGAGAGCGCGAGCTTCACCAGCGAGCCCTTGCCGGTGCGGCTGCGGTACCGGTCGGCGGCTAGCAGGCCGACCGCCGCCATCTCGCCCATCGCGATATCCCAGGCAGGCAACACGCTGTTGACCGGATCGTGGGCACCGCGCGGGCCGGTGATCTCGGGAAAGCCGGTGGCGACGTTGACGGTGTAGTCGACCTCGCTGGTGCCGTCCGCGTTACCGGTAAGCTGCACCATGACAAGGTCGGCGCGACGGCTCTTCAGCGCTTCGTAGGCGAGAAGGCCGCGTTGCGGCAGGTTGGTCAGGAAGAAGCCGCTGTCGGCTCCCGGCCTGGTGACGAGCCGGGCGAGGATCTCCTGTCCCTCGGGCGATTTCACATCGATCTGGATCGAGCGCTTGCCCTTGTTCAGTCCTGCCCAGAACAGGCTCCTGCCGTCTTCCGTCAACGGCCAGCGGTTACGGTCGGGGCCGCCGCCGATCGGATCGAAGCGGATGACGTCGGCTCCGAGCTGCGCCAGCGTCATGCCGCCGAGGGGCGCGGCCACGAAGGCCGAACCCTCGACAATGCTCATGCCGGAAAGGACGCCCTCCGCCATTATTGCCAGAAGGTGAATTTCCGGTCGTCGACGGCCGAGGCGGCGCTGATATGCGTCATGATCTCGCCGAGATCGGGATGCGGGGACGCCAGCACCTCCTGCGCCGCCTGTTCGACCGCGTCGCGCACCTCGGCCTTGAGGGGTTCGAGGCCATCGGCGGCGAGCAGGCATTCCTCGACCAGCTTCCTTGCGAGGAGGTCGATCGGATCGCGCTTGAGCCATTCGTCGAGCTCGCCCGGGCGGCGATAGGTCGCCGGATCGGAGCGGGAATGGCCGGAATAGCGATAGGTCTTCATTTCGAGCAGCGACGGACCTTCGCCGCGACGGGCGCGCGCGACGGCAGTTTCCATGGCGGCCGCCACGGCGTCGACATCCTGGCCGTCGACGATCACGCCCGGCATGTTGTAGCTCGTGGCCCGCAGGGCGATGTCCTCGACCGCCGTCGTCAGGTCGATGCGGGAATATTCGCCGTAGAGATTGTTTTCGCAGACGAACACCACCGGCAGCTTGAGGATGGCGGCGAAATTCAGCGCCTCGTGGAAGGCTCCGATGTTGCTCGAACCGTCGCCGAAGATCGACACCGCGATGCGGTCCTTGCCGCGCGTGCGCGCGGCAAGGCCCGCGCCGCAGGCGATGGGCAGGCCGGCGCCGATGATGGCGGCGGTCGGCAACAGGCCGACATCGGGCTCGACCAGATGCATCGAGCCGCCGAGCCCGCCGGCGCAGCCCACGGTGCGGCCGCAGATTTCGCCCAGCACGCCGACGGTGGTGACGCCGAGCGCCAGCGCGTGGCCGTGGCCGCGATAGGTGCAGGTCACGATGTCATCGGGATCGATCGAACGGGCGATGCCGACCGATACCGCCTCCTGGCCGTTGGCCAGATGCGTCGAGCCGCGGATGTGGCCCTCCCCGAACAGTTTCTGGATGCGCTCCTCGACCGAGCGGATCTCGATCATGCGGGTGAGTTGCTCGAGCCGGCTCTCCAGCGCCTCACGGCGGGCGAGTGCTGAATTGGAATTGGAGAGGCTGGTCATGCTGCATTCCTCCACCAGGGCAGGGGCGGTTGGTTGGTCGACACGAGCGCGTCGACCTGTTCGGCGATGTAGGCCGCGCTCGGCAGGTAACGGGCTTCGAGCACGCCGCTGTAAGGCACCGGCGCGTCGGGCAGGGTGATGCGATGTGGCGCCGCTTTCAGCTTGCCGAAATGCTCGACGGCGATCGTCGAGACGATATCGGCCCCCCAGCCCGCGGCGGCGGTCGATTCTTCCACCGTCACCAGCCGGCCGGTGCGGGCGACGGATTCGGCGATCGTCTTCCTGTCCCAGGGCCACAAGGTGAGCAGGTCGATGACTTCGACGTTGGCGCGACTGTTGGCGGCTGCTTCCAGCGCGGTGCGGACCAGCGCGCCACACGTCACCAGGGTGACGTCCGTGCCGGGCCTGACGATCTCCGCCTGGCCGAGCGGAATGCGATAGGCCGGATCGTGTTCGAACTCCTCGCGCTCGGAATAGAGGACGCGTGGTTCCAGCACCACCACGGGGTCCGGGTCGTCGATCGCCGAGCGGAGCAGGCCATAGGTGGTGCGGGCGTTGCTGGTGACGCAGACCTTCAGGCCCGGTGTGCCGCGGAACCAGTGATCCAGCATCTGCGAGTGCTGGCAGCCGAAGCCCTGGCCGGCTCCGGCGGAAGCACGCACGACGAGCGGTGTCGTCAGCCGTCCGCGCGACAGATAGCGCATGGTGGCGGCCTGGGTGGACAACTGATCGAGCGCCACACCGATGAACTCGATGAACATGATCTCGACGACCGGCTTCAGCCCGCAGACGGCTGCGCCGACCGCGGCGCCAAGAAAGCCCATTTCCGAGATCGGCGTGTCGATGACGCGGCTGGGGCCGTGTTCGGCGAGAAGGCCTTCGGTGACTTTGAACGGGCCGCCGGCGGCGGCGACGTCCTCACCCATCACGATGACGTCGGGGTCTTCCTTCATCGCGTCGTCCAGTGCGCGCAGCACCGCCTGCCTTACCCAGATCTTGGCCATGTCTCCTCCTCATTCCTAAAAAAGCTCGGCCGCCGGGGGCGGCGCTTTGATCACACTTCGAGCACGATGGTCGGCGCGCCGGTCTTCACGTCGTCGCCGGCCGCGATCAGGATCTCGGCCACGGTGCCGGCGAAGGGGGCCGGGACTTCCACCGTGGTCTTGTCGGTCTCGACGACAAACAGTATCTGGCCTTCGGAAACCGAGGCGCCTTTCTGCACCTGGATCTCGCTGACCACGACTTCGTCGACCGCGTCGCCGACCTTCGGCATCTTGAGTGTCGAACGCATTGCTCTCTCCTTACGGCATCGTTTGCAAAGCTTGGACAGTGCCTGCCAGATTTCGCCTGAGCAGCTTGCCGTTGGCGCTGCGCGGCAGGGTCGGCACGAAGAAAATAGCCCTCGGGCGCTTGTAGGCGGCGAGACGCTGCTCGGCAAAAGTGGCAATGTCTTCGGCGCGCAACTCGGCATCTTCGCTTCTCACCACGAAGGCGGCAATGACGCTGACCCCCGCGCGCACTTCGTGCTCGGCCACCGCAAGTTCCGCGACGCCAGGGCAGGGGGCCAATGCCGCCTCGACCTCGAGCGGCGAAACGCGGAAGCCGCCGGCATTCATGATGTCGTCCGCGCGGCCGTGATGCCAGAGATAGCCGTCCGCATCGAACGAGGCGAGGTCGCCGCCGGCGAACCAATCGCCGTGGAAGACCCGTTCCTCCTCGTCCGGCCGCCGCCAGTAGCCGAGCATCAGGCCGGGATCGCTGCGATGGACGGCAAGCAGTCCGACCTCGCCGGCCGGCGCGGGGCGGCCGTCGGTGGCGAGAACAGCAACGGGCCGTCCGGTCTGCGGTTTTCCGGGGCTGCCGGCCCTGACCGGCATGCCGCCGCGATTGGAGACGAAGGTGGAAATCTCGCTCATGCCGAAGGCTTCCAGCAGCGGCTTGCCGGTCGTCGCCTGCCATTCGGAGAGGGTCGCAGGGCTCAACGCCTCGCCGGCGGCAAGCGCGTGCCGCAGCGTCGGCAGGCTGTCGTGCGTCAGCCGGCAGTATTTGAGGATCTGCCGGTAGAGCGAAGGCACCGCCGCGAACAGGGTGGCCCCGAAGACATCGATCAGCCTCGGCCAGACCTCGACATCCTTGCGGCCGCTGTAGAGCACCGCGGTGGCGCCTGCGGCCCAGGGATCGAGCAGGCCCACGCCCAGCGTGTAGCTCCAGTTGAAGGCGCCGGCATGCAACATGACGTCGGCCGCCGACAGCCCCATCCAGTCCGCATACATCGGCACGCGGCCGAGCGCGACGCGATGGGCATGGACCACACCCTTCGGCCTGCTGGCGGTGCCGGAAGTATAGATCATGTAGGCTGGCGCATTCCCTGGAGTGGGCGCATACGCCTCGAGCGGCGCGGACGCCTTGAGCCTGTCGACAGCGGCCCTGTCGAGCACCTTGCAGCCGGCCGGTGGATGCAGGACGGGTTGGCCATCCTGCATGATCGCTGCAGCTTCGGAATCCTCCAGCAGGAACGTCGTCTCGCCCTCGGTCAGCATGGCCGAGACGGGAATAGGCACCATGCCGGCGGCGATGCAGCCGTAGAACATCAGCGCATAGTCGCTGCTGTTGGGTAGCCGCAGCATGATCCGGTCGCCGGGTCTCAGTCCGTCCGCGAGCAGGCCGGCCGCGACGCCGCGCACCGCCCGGTCGAGGGCGGCATAGGTCCAGCGCTCAGCGGTTTCCGGCCGATCGACATCGCCGACCACGATCAGCGCCGTCTTGTCGGGCATCGAGGCGGCTGCACGGGCGATGCAATGCTGCGCCAGATTGAAGACGTCGTGGCTCATGAAGCGTGAAGCCAGTCGGCGACGTGCACCATGCCCTGCACCGTCCAGCCTCCGTCGACGACCAGCGTCTGTCCGGTGATGTAGCTCGCCCTGTCGCTCGCCAGGTAGACGACCGGGTCGGCGATCTCCCGGGGTTCGGCCAGTCGCCCCATGGGAATGCGTTCGAGCTGCCATTCGCCGCGGATCGAGCCGTCCTTCAGCCCCTGCTCGATCAGCTTGGTTCGGGTCGAGCCGGGGGCGATGGCATTGACCCGGATGTTGGCGGCGGCCGTTTCGGTGGCGTACACCCTGGTGAGGCTCTCGATGCCGGCCTTGGCCGCGCTGTAGGGGCCGCGCCCGGGGATGCCGACAATGCCGGCGGCCGAGGCGATGCTGACGATGGCTCCGCCCTTGCCGCGCTCCCGCATGCGTCGGATGGCCTGCGCGCAGCAGAGATGCATGCCGGTGAGATGGGTGTTCAAGACCAGATGCCAGTCCGCAGGCGACATCTTCTCGGCAAGCGCCACCCGCTGCACGCCTGCATTGTTGACGAGCACGTCGATCTGGCCGGCGTCACGGTCGATGCGAGCGAATGCTTCCGCGACGCTCTGCGGATCCGCCACGTCGGCCTTGAGGTAGGTCACGTCTTGGCGCGGGTCGTCCGGTTCGCCCAGATCGAAGGAGAAAACCCTTGCTCCCTCTTCCAGGAAGCGCGCGGCGATCGCATCGCCGATGCCGCGTGCCGCGCCGGTGATTATGGCGACCTTGCCGGAGAAACAGTTCGTCATGTGCCTCGTCCTCAGTACATCAGCCAGCCGCCGCTGACGTTGATCGTGGCGCCGGTCACATAGCTTGCGTGGTCGGAAGCCAGGAACAGAACGGAGCCGGCGAGCTCCGAGGGCGCGGCCATGTAGCCCAACGGGATCTGCGCCACGGTGGCCGCAAGCGCCGCGTCATCCATGCCGCTGCGCATCATCGCCGTGTCGGCGGCGCCCGGCGAAACGGCGTTGACGGTGATCCTGTCCTTGGCGAGCGAGCGGGCGAGCCCGCGCGTCATCGACACGATGCCGCCCTTGGTCGCCGCATAGGCGACCGAGCCGCCGAAACCGCCGCTCATCCAGCCCTGCGACGTGAAGTTGATGATCCGGCCGCCCTGGCCCTGGTCGCGCATGATCCTGGCCACCGCCTGCGCCAGGAAGAAGGACGCCTTGAGGTTGACGTCGTGCTGGAAATCCCAGTCGGCCTCCGTCACATCGAAGACACTGTGGCGGCGGACCAGCACGGCGGCCGTCTGCACCAGCACGTCGATCCGACCGAAGGCGGCCAGGATCCTGTCGATCGCCACATGCTGGTCGCCGACGGGGCGCAAGTCATGGCCGACGGCGATATGCGGCCCACCCTCCAGCTCGGCGGCGACCGCGTCGGCGCGCGCCTGATCGAGATCGACCACGGCGACCTGCGATCCGGCGGCGGCAAAACCCAGGCACACCTCGCGGCCGATCCCGCCCGTGCCGCCGGTGACGACGACATTCCTGCCTTCCAGGCCGGAGCCGAGATTGAATGCCATGGTCTCCTCCTCAACGTCCATCCGGCGGCGCGACCGCGGTATGCTCGGTAACGAAGCATGATTGCGCCTCGCCCATGAACTTCTTGCGGTCCTCGACAAGCTGGCTGGCATAGGGCTCGGTGGCGAAGGCCGCTGCCGCATCCTCCATGCTGTCGAACCAGACTTCGCCGACCCCGTCCCAGGCCGCCTCCTGCGGGTTCCAGCTCTGCACCTTGCCGAAGCGCAGACCTCGCACGCCCGGCATCTGCCGGACTATCGCGGCATGCGGGCCGGTCCAATGGGCGAAGAAGTCCTCGCGGCTCATGCCGGCCTTGCGGCGGATGAGGCTCACACGCTTGATCATGCATCGCTCCTTCGCGGCTGGAACAGCTCCAGCGTGATGCCGTCATGGATGCGAAGGTATGCGACCTTCGCGCCGATGTTCGGCCCGCCGTCTATGTCGACCGGCCCGTCCGGCACGATCGGCCCGGCGCCGCAGGACACGGCATGTCTCCAGGCGGTGTCGGCATCATCGACCTCCAGGCACAGATGCACGTTTCCCGGATTGGCGGTGGCGTCCGGCAATGTCTGCTTGCCGGTCCGGTAGTCGAGCAGTTCCAGCGTGCCGCCTCCGGGCAGGCCGATGAAGGCCGCGTCGATGCGGATGCCGGGATAGCCGACATGCCTGCCGAGATAGGGCCGGTCGAGCACGGTTCGCCAGCGGGCCGGCACGCCGAGGAATGCCTCCCAGAAAGCGAGCGCATCGTCGATGCTGGCCACGCTCATGCCGACATGGTGGACAGTCGTGGCGGTGGCGGTGGCGGCGGCGCCGGCAATGTTTGCATTTTCGCCCATCGTTCAGATCCTGAAGAGCTTCTCGGCGTTGCCCGAGAACATCGCCACCTGCTCGTGGCGCGGGAAGCCGGAAATGATCTCGGCATAGGCATCGATGACGTCTGGATAGGAACTGAACATGCGATCGACCGGCCAGTTGGTGCCGAAGACGACGCGGTCCGGGCCGAACGCCTCGATGCTGCCGAGAACGTAGGGGCGGATCGAACCCACCGTCCAGAGCGGGTCGCACATGCCCAGCCCCGAGATCTTCATCCAGACATTCGGCGCCCTGGCCATGACATCCATCGCCGCGCGCCACTGGCGGAAGCCTTCCGGATCGCGGCGCATCGGAATCGCGCAATGGTCGATGCAGATCCGGGTTTCCGGAAAGGTGCCGGCGAGGTCCAGGATATCGTCGGCAAGCTCGATGCGCGTATCGATGCAGGACACGAGGTCGCGCGGCGCGAGTTGCGCAAAGCCGCGCCGCCATGCGTCGTCGACCAGATAGCGGCCCTCGCCGAAATTGCGGATGCCGCGCACGTTCGGATATTTCAGATGCCGGTCGAGCACCTCAGCGACATCGGGGCGGGCGAGGTGGCATTCCGCGACGATGCCCTGCGGGTAGCCGGTCCGGTCGGCGAACGCCTGCAGCCATTCGGTCTCGTCGACCGGGTCGGGCGTGTTGACCGCAGCCTGGACATGCACCGCCTTCGGCACGTTGGCGAAGCGGATTTCGGCGATGTAGTCCTTGATGAAATAATGCTGCGACTTCAACGGATCTGTGTCCGGGAGGAAACCATGGACGGCATCCGGCTCCAGCCAGCCGTAGCGCAGCTTCGGATGCTTCATGTCGTGCAGGTGGAAATGGGTGTCGACGAAGGCCAGTTCAGCCATGGCGGCGGGCCTCCAGCGGGTGAGCGGAAAGGGCGTCGACGATCGCCTGCCCCAATGCCTCCGTCGAGGCCGTGCCGCCCATGTCGCGCGTCAGGTTCTCGCCCGAGGCGAGCACGCGGGCGATAGCGTCGACGATAGCGTCGGCCGCCTCGGGGGCGCCCAGATGCTCCAGCATCATCGCGCCGGACCATATCTGGCCTATCGGATTGGCGACGTTCTGGCCGGCGATGTCCGGCGCCGAACCGTGCACCGGCTCGAACATCGACGGGAAGCGGCGCTCGGGATTGAGGTTGCCGGACGGCGCGATGCCGATCGTGCCGGTGACCGCGGGGCCGAGGTCGGAGAGGATGTCGCCGAACAGGTTGCCCGCGACGACGACGTCGAAACTCCCCGGGCGGCGGACGAAGTGAGCGGTCAGGATATCGATATGGTATTGCTCCGTCGCGACGTCCGGAAACTCCCCGGCAATGGCCCGGAAGCGCTCGTCCCAGAAGGGCATGGTGTGGATGATGCCGTTGGACTTGGTCGCCGAGGTCAGCTTCTTCTTGCGCTTGCGGGCGAGATCGAAGGCGAAGCGCATCACCCGGTCGCAGCCGAAGCGCGTCATGACCGTCTCCTGGCTGACCATTTCCTGGTCCATGCCCGGGAACATGCGGCCGCCGATCTCCGAATATTCGCCCTCGTTGTTTTCGCGCACAATGTAGAAATCGATCTTGCCGGGATCGGCGAGCGGGGAGGGCACGCCGTCGAACAGGCGAACCGGGCGCAAGTTCACATATTGCTGGAAATTGCGCCGGATCGGCATCAGCAATGTCCACAGCGATTCCACGTCGGACACGGTCGGCCAACCGATGGCGCCGAGGAAGATCGCGTCATGGCCGGCAATCTGCGCCAGTCCGTTCTCCGGCATCATCCGGCCGTTGCGGGCATGGTGATCGCAGCCCCAATCGAAATCCTCCCAACGAATGTCGAGGCCGAAAAGGCGGGCGGCTTCGTCGACCACCTTGATGCCCTGCGGCACGACCTCCTTGCCGATCCCGTCTCCGCGAATCACAGCGATCTTCGTTGAAGGCATGGTTTTTCGAACTCCGGGCAGATGGGCGGGAGTGAAGATAATATCGTTTCAATTATATCGGTGACCGGAGTCAATGCAAGACCGTCTCGCAACAAGTTTCAAAATGCTGGAACAGTCGCGCCGGATTTGGGTCGGCTGTTGCCGTCGGCCGCCGACGACGATAGCTGAAGTTGTTTGAAATGGTTGTATATTAAGGCGTTTTGCGGATTTTCGCGGCCGTTCCCCGGCCTTGGGCGGGATGGCGCAAACCGGAGGCGTGAAAGTTCGAAAAAATGCTTGCATTATTTTGATAACGTTTCAATATAGCGTCGACGCCAAGGATCGAAATCCCTCTGGATGCCCGCGTTTGCGCGGATGCCGCCGCAAGCGGGGTTGGAATTTATGGCGTGATCGCCTTGGGAGGCTTGAAGCGGATGAGTTCGGCAGCGCGCACGCGTCGCGCCATCGTGACCGGAGCAGGCAGCGGCATTGGCCGTGCTGTCGTCGGCCGGCTCCTTGGCGAGCGCGTCCATGTGCTGGCGGTCGACGTCGATGAGGCGAAACTCGCAGAGGTCGCCGATGAAGATTGCGAGCTGCTCGTCGCCGATCTTGCCGATCCGGCCGGGCGCGCGAGGCTGGCGGAGGCGGCTGACGGCGCCGACTACCTTGTCAATTCCCACGGCACGCTGGTGGTCAAGTCGATCTTCGACATTACGCCCGACGACTGGCGGCGCATCCATTCGGTCAATGCCGAATCGATCTTCTTCCTGTGCCAGCAGATTGGACCGCGGCTGAAACCGGGCGGGGCGATCGTCAACCTGTCGTCCAGTTCGGCCAAGCTTGCCGCGACCACCGAGGTGGCCGCCTATGCCGCTTCGAAGACGACAATCCTGTCCATCACCCGCTCCTTTGCCTACGCGCTCGCCTCGCGGCCGGTGCGCGTCAACGCCATTTGTCCCGGCATCGTCGATACGCCGATGCAGGACACGGTGCTGGCCGGCATGGCCAGGCTGCGCGGCATGGACGTGGCGGAGATGAACGAGGCCCGCAACAGGACCGTGCCGCTTGGCCGGCCAGCTAGGCCGGAGGAGTGCGCGGGCGCCATCTGGTTCCTGCTGTCGGACGAGGCGGGCTACATGACCGGTCAGGCGGTGAACTTCACCGGTGGCCTCGTCACCTGGTAGCCGGCAAAGGGAGGAGAGCGATGAAGAGACCGCAAGTGATACGCGCCACCGGCCTTGGCCACCCTGAGGGGCCCTATGAGCTCGATGACGGCCGCGTGATTTTCGCCAATACCTATGCAAGCGAGATCGGCTACTGGGACCCGAGAACCGGCAAGCAGGGGCAATACGCCTATGTCGGAGGCGGTCCAAACGCCTGCATGCTGGGCAGCGACGGCGCCGTCTATTCGACGCAGACGCCGAATGTCGGCCAGTGGGTCGCCCCCGAGCACCGGCCGCCGTCGATCCAGAAGACATCGGCCGGGGGCAAGGTCGAGATCCTCGTCACCGAGGCGGACGGCGTCAAGTTCGACGGTCCCAACGACCTGACCTTCGGGCCGGACGGCCGGCTCTATTTCACCGACTCCGGTGACTGGAACGTGACCGACAAGCCGCATCCCGGCCGGATCTGCGTGATCGAGAAGAATGGCGTCGCGCACATCCTCGAGGAACTCGACCACGTGTACCCCAACGGCATCGTGGCCGAACCGGACGGCTCGCTGGTCTGGGTGGAGTCCTACACGCTCAACGTCGTTCGCCGGAAGCCGGACGGCAGCAAGTCGGTGCTGTGCAGGATGCCGGAAGGCCATATCCCGGACGGACTCAAGATCGACGTGAATGGGGATTTCTGGATCACGGCGGTGGCGGCGGGCGGCGTCGACCATTTCACCAGGGACGGCAAGCACGTCGGCTTCCTCGATACCGGCGGCACCATACTCAATTGCGTGTTCGGCAAGAATGGCAAGCTGTTCTGCTGCGACATGGGCCCGTTCGACACTTCGGGGGCGGCGATGACCGGCTACCTGATCGAGGTCGATCTGGGTGTCGAAGGCATGCCGCTCTACCGCGGCGCTATCGGATAAGGAAAGCCGCAGCATGAAGATCGCCAAAGTCGAGGCCATCCCGGTCAGCTATCCCGAGCCGAACGATTTCAACGCGCTCCGGCATCTGTGCCTGGCCAAGATCACCGCCGATGACGGGCAGGTCGGTTGGGGGGAATCGATCACCCAGTTCCCCGAGGCCAATTTCGCCGCCAAGGCGATCATCGAGGGCATGGCGCCGAACCTGATCGGCAAGGATCCGGTGCAGACGGAGGCCTTGTGGCGGCAGAACAAGCAGCAGGCCTGGTGGTATGGCTATCACGGCGGCATCGCTTCCTATGCGACCGCCGCCATCGACATCGCGCTCTGGGATTTGAAGGGCAAGGCGCTCGGCAGAAGCGTGCTCGACCTGCTGGGCGGGCCGGTGCACGAGCGTTTGCCGGCCATAGCCTCCTGTCATGCCCATTATGAAGACATCGCCGAAATGGCCGAGGAGACGCGCGAATGGGTCTCGACCGGCCTGCAGGGGCTCAAGACCGGCTTCGGCAAGCGCGGCAATGCCCGCCTCGGCTACGATCACCATCGCGACGTCGCCTATGTGAAGGCGATGCGCGAGGTGCTGGGCGACAAGATGCTGATGATCGACAACGGCATCGCCATCAAGTGGGACGTCACCGATGCCGTGCGCCGCGCCAGGGCGATGGAGGAATATGATCTCGCCTGGATCGAGGAGCCGCTGGGCGCCTGGGACCCGGAGGGCTATGCCAATCTGCGCGCCAAGACCACGACCCGCATCGCCTATGGCGAGCGCGAATGGACGCTCGAGCAGTTCGAGCGGGTGCTGGCGACCGGTACGGTCGATGTCATCGGCGTCGATCCGGGTCGGGCGGAAGGCATCACCGGCTTCAAGAAGGTGACGGAGCGCTGCGAGTTCTACCGGCGGCAGGCCAACGCGCATGCCTGGTCGTCGGCGATCGTGACCGCCGCCAGCCTGGCGATCTCGTTCAACTCGCCGGCCTGCAAGCTCTTCGAGTTGAAGCCGCTGCGCAATCCGATGCAGCACGACCTCGTCACGAGGCCGTTCGAGCATAAGGACGGCTGGATGTATCCGCCGACCGGTCCTGGTCTGGGGATCGAGGTGAACGAGGAGGTCGTCAACGGCTATCGCAGCGAAAAGGTGCTGGGATTGGTCTGACGGAATGGAGAATGCCGCCACGGAGAAGGCGGTCGAGTCAACGCGTCATGGGAGGAAGAACATATGCATAGAACATATCGTCGCGCGGTGCTGGCAGCCACGGGCTGCGCTGCGCTGCTGGCCGCGGGAGCGGTGCTGGCCGAGGATTTCAAGGACACCCAGATCCCGAACACGGGCGAAAAGGTCGAGGGAGCGCCCTTGGAGGTCAAACGCGACTGGGGCACGTTCAAGCTCGCCGACCGGATCGCCGAGAAGATCAAGAAAGGCGAGAAGATCAAATACGTCTTCTCCTACCAGGCCTCGGGCATTCCGCTGTTCTCGCCGCAGTTCAAGGCCGGCTTCGAAATGGGCTGCAAGATGGGCAACGCCATCTATCCGATGGATTGCGCTTCGATCGCGCCGGTGCAGAACGATCCCAACCAGCAGGTCAGCCAGATCGAGGCCAAGCTCGCGGCCGGCGAAATCGACTGCATCGGCATCGAGCCGGTCAGCTCGGACGCGATGACGGCGATCACCAACAAGCTGATGGACCAGGGTATTCCGGTCTTCACCTCCGGCGTGCCGTCGCGCGGCCACGAGTTCACCAACTTCACGCAGATTCCGGACAAGGAAGGCAAATACGCCGCCGAGACCGTGCTGAAATGGCTCAAGGAGAACAACAAGACCGATATCAAGGTCTTCGCCGTCTCGGGCGGCGATCCGACCCAGTTCTGGGCGAGCCATCGCATGAAGGGTTTCCAGGAAACGATCATGGCGGCCATTCCGGATGCTACCTTCGTGACCACCTGGCAGAACGGGCTGAATACCAGCTATGAGCCGGGCAAGGCATTCGACGTCTATCGCTCGTTCCTGACGGCCAACCCGAATGTCCAGTTCATCGAGAATGTCGACATCGGTGCCGAGCACGCCGATCGCGCCATCGAAAGCCTTGGCCTTGCCGGCAAGGTCTTCACGGTGGGATGGAACTCTTCCAAGGGCCAGCTCGACGCGATCGAAAAAGGTATCCAGGTGGCGCAGTTCGACCAGCGCTGGCCCGACCAGGCCGCCTTCGGCGGGCCGGCCTGCGCCCAATTTCTCAAGAACGGCGTGATCCTTCCGAACACCCAGACCCTGAAGGCCGTGCTGAAGGCCGATGTCAAACAGGCCCGCGAGGAACTCGACCGGACCATGTCGCAGAAGTGACGCCACGCCGAAGCAGATCGAGCCGCGTCAGGCGGCTCGATCTTTCCCGGCCCCGGAGACGAGAGGGGCACGAGACATGGAGTTGAGATGAGCATGAGTTCCGGCGAAGTCGGCCAGCAGGTCGAGGCAAAGGGGGTATCTTCGGCGGCCAAGGCGACGGTCGATGCGGCGCTGCGCGTCGGTGGCCTGTTCCTCGCGGTCATCGCGGTGGCGCTGGTGTTCGTGATCATCAATCCCAATTTCGCAAATCCGAATCTCGCCGTCTCCGTGCTGAGGGCGATGAGCTCGGTGGCGATCATGGCCATGGGCCTGACGCTGGTGATCGTCGTGGGCGAGATCGACCTTTCGTTCGGCGCGATGTACGGCCTCGCAGCCAATACGCTCGCAGTGGTCTGGATCATGATGGGCGTATCGGTCTATGCGGCTATCCCGATCGCGATCCTTGTCGCCATTTGCGTCGGCCTGTTCAACGGCCTGCTGGTGACGAGCATGAAGATCCCGTCCTTCATCGTCACGCTCGGCAGCTACAACCTGCTCTACGGCCTGTCGTTGTGGGTCTCCAACACCAGCACCTTCAACCCGAACTACCCGCCGCCCGACGGCAATGTCGATCCGAGCGAGCTGAACTTCTTCATCGGGCTGACCCAGAACATCGGCAAATACAGCCTCTCCGCCGAAATCTTCTGGATGCTCGGGATCGCCGTGGTCGTCGGCTTTCTGCTACATCGTTCGCTGTTCGGCTTCCGGCTGATGGCGATCGGCGGAAACCCGGAGGCGGGACGGCTGGCGCGGTTGCCGGTGCGCAAATACAAGATCTTCGCCTTCATCCTCTGCTCGGTGCTGGCGGCGCTCGCCGGCATCCTCGATTTCTCTTTCATCCAGACCAGCCAGCCGGATATCGGCCTGTCGCAGACCTTTCCGGTCTTCGCGGCCGTGATCATCGGCGGCGCCAGCCTTTCGGGCGGCAAGGGGACGATCGTCGGCACGCTGGGCGGCGCGCTTCTGCTCGCCGAGCTTCAGATCGGTCTGGCGCTGCTGTCGCCCGGACCGCATGTGCAGCAGATTTTCCTCGGCGCAGTCACCATCGGCGCGGTGGCGCTCGACCTGTTCCTCACCAAGCTTCGCAAGAGCAGGGCCTCATGAGAGGGCTCGATGAAGATGGCAGGAAAGGCATCGGCATCCGCGGCGTCACCAAGCGCTACGGCAGCACGATTGCGCTGAACGGCGTAGACCTCGACCTGCGCCCAGGTGAAGTGCTCGGCATCGCCGGCCCGAACGGAGCAGGCAAGAGCACGCTGATCCGCATCATCGCCGGCGAAGAACGGCCCGACAGCGGCGAATTGACGTTCGACGGCCTGCCGTGGTCGCCCTTCGTCGACTGGCAAGCGGTGGCGGTGGTGCATCAGGAGCCGCAGCTTTTCCCCAATCTGACGGTGGCGGAAAACATGCTGGTCGGCCGCGAGGGCACCGGGCGCTCCCGCCCGAAGCTTGGCGACGCCGACGCCAAGGTCATGGAGGCGCTGGGGATCGGCCATGTTGGGAACACCCTGCTCTCGGATTGCTCGCTGGCTACACAACAACGCACCGAGATCGCCCGCGCCGTGGCGCGCTCGTCGCGCGTCTTCCTGTTCGACGAGCCGAATTCGGCACTGACGGCCGACGAATCCAACGAGCTTTTCCGCGAAATGCACAAGATCGCCGCGGAAGGCCGTATCGTGTTGCTCGTCACGCATCGTCTGCAGGATCTGGTGGCCCATTGCCGGCGTGTCGCCATCGTCCGCGACGGCTGCGTGCGTGCGATGCTCGAGGGCGAAGCGCTGACGGAGGAAGGCATAGCCCGGCAGATGGTCGTGGACAGCGGAGCCATGCACGGGCAGGCGGCCGGTCGGCCGGCCGCGCAGGCTGGAGCCGAACCGATCTTCTCGGTCCGGAACTGGACGCATGGCAAGGCGTTCCGCAACATATCGCTCGAGGGAAGCCCGCAAGAGATCATCGCCCTTGTCGGTGTCGAGGGCTCCGGCTCGCGCGAACTGATCCGCTCCTTCGCCGGCCTGGAGCACTGCACGGGCACGATCACCATTGCCAACGAAAGCGGCGAGCATGCGATCGGCAAGATGTCCGCCTATGTCCCCGCGACCCGGCAGCTCAGCCTCTACAGCAATTTCTCGGTCGGGGAGAACCTCCTCGTGCGGCTCGGCCCACCCGAGATTGCCGGCTTCGGCCTGATGCTCAAGTCACGCAGGATGAAGGAGACGGCGGAGGCCGCCGTCAAGCGCTTCCTCGTCAAGACGCGCACGACGACGCAGGCGATACGCTCGCTGTCGGGCGGCAACCAACAGAAAGTGGCGATTGCCCAGGCACTGCTTTGCGGCCCGAAGCTGCTCCTGCTCGAGGAGCCGACCCGTGGGGTGGATATTCATTCCAAGGCGGAAATCTACCGCCTGCTCAGGGACTATGCCGACCGGGGCAATCTGGTGATCATACTGTGCACGGAAGCGCTGGAAGTCTACGAGGCGGCCGATCGCGTGCACGTCATCGCCAATGGCAGGGTTTCGCCAGGGCTTGCCGTTGCCGACTACGATCACGTCGAGCAACTCGCGACCGACATCACCCGGCTGGAATACGAAAGCCGCGCGGTGATGCCGAAGGCGGGATAGAGCCCTTCAAGATCATACGGAGGCCGGACGATCTCCGTATGATCTTGAAAGGACCGCGAGGCCGGCCCCCGGTCCAGCAGAAACGCCCCTCCTGTCGCCGAATCGGGACAGACGCCGAACTCGCTCAATTGACCTTGTACTTCTTGACCGTTGCCTCATCGAGCACCAGCCCGAAGCCCGGGCCCGTCGGAACATCGTAGAAGCCGTTGTCGAATTTCGAGCGGTTGGCAACGAGCGCGTAGAACATCGGATCCCGATCTGGGTGAAACGTTTCCAAATATGTGCCGTTCGGAATGCCCGAAAGCAGGTGCGCGGCGATCTGCGGCTCTTCGTGATGACCCATTTCGCAGGTGAATGCCTGCGCCAATGCGGCTACGCGCCGCCACTCCGTCGGGCCGCCGCCCCAACTGGCGTCGAAGTTGCAGACGTCGATCGCGCCCGACATCATCAGGTCGCGACATCCGGCGCGGCTGATCTCGCTCTGCCCGGCGGTCACTGGAATTCCCGTCTGGTTACGGGCGGCCGCGAGGTCGAGGCGATCATTGTACCAGCGCACCGGCTCCTCGAACCAGCGGATACCGAGATCCCGGGCATGCCGCGAAAACTCCACCGCCTCGCGCAGCGACCAGCCCTGGTTGGCGTCGACGCAAAGCACGAAGTCGTCGCCCACAGCGCTGCGGGCTGCGCGGACACGCTCGGCATCCTCCTTGGGTGTGCGGCCGCCGACCTTGAATTTGCAGCCCCCATAGCCTGCCGCCCGGATATCCTCCATCTCGCGGCCGAAATCCGCTAAGCTTTTGTTTTCCTCATAATATCCAGCTATGCAGATGACCGGGAGCCGGTCGCGATAACCGCCCCAGAGCTTATAGAGCGGCGCATTCAGCGCCTTGCCGACCGTATCCCAGACGGCGGAGTCGACGCAGGCCTGGGCGCACATGGCGAGCTTGCGGTCGCGCAGGATGTTGTAGCTCGGCTTGCGGGCTTCTTCCCAGCAGCCCTCGATGTTGAATACGTCTTTGCCTATCAGCCGCGGCTGGATTTCATCGAGGATGATCCTGACGACCTCGGCCTGTGTTTCGAACTCGTCGCCGTTGTAGACCTCGCCGACTATGCCGCCGGAGGTGTAGATCCGAGTGATGATCGTGCAGCGATGCGTCATGTAGTAGTAGCTGCCACGGAAGGTGCGCGGCAGGGGCATGCACAGCGGTATGCATTCGATGCGTTCTATCTTGAGTGGCGCGACCATGAATCGATCAATCCTGCAGAGAAAATGAAACGTTTCTAGTTTTATGTGGCAGGGCGCTGCCGGTCAAGCGATAACCGGCCGCATGTGTCTTGCTGGAGGGCGACAAGTTGCGCTAGACTTCGCTTCTGTAATAATTACCGCAACTTGTTCGAAATCCGGGATTGTGGCGACAGAGGAGCCGACGTGACGAAAGTCGTCGAAAAGAAAGCGACGATCCGGGATGTGGCTCGTGTCTCGGGTGTCTCGGTCGGAACCGTTTCACGCAGCCTCAATGCTCCCGACACGGTGAAGCCCGGAACACTGAGCAAGGTGCGGGCGGCGATCGAGTCGCTCGATTTCCAGCCGGACGCGCGGGCGCAGAACATGCGTCGCCGCAGCACGTTGACGGTCGGCTTCGTCATCGACGACATCGCCAATCCCTGGCATGCCAGCTGCTTCAAGGCGATCGACGCCGAGCTTCGCCAGAAGGGCTATTCGCTCTATCTGATGAGCACCCACGGCCAGGCGGGCGAAGAGGCGGCGGCGCTCGACATGCTGCAGCACGGCCGCGCCGATGGGATGATCATGACCATCAACAACGAGCAGGATCCGCGCACCATCAAGCGGCTGAAGGAACTTCGCATCCCGGCCGTCCTGCTCGATCGCGACATCCCGCTCGACATCGATGCGGTGCTGACCGAGCACGCGCCCGGCTTGCGACAGGCCACCAATTACCTGATCGAACTGGGGCACAGGCGCATCGCGATCATCACGGCCGGCAGCGACATCCGCCCCGGGCGCGAGCGTGTCCGCGGCTTCGTGGAAGCGTTCGAGCGCGCCGGCCTGCCGGTGCCGCGCGATCTGATCCGCTCGCAGAGCCTGTCGGCGGACTACGGTTTCCGCGAGGCCACCACGCTGCTGCAGATGCCAGAGCGGCCGACCGCGATCATCGCGGCCGGGAACAGGATACTCGCCGGCGTGCTGCGCGCGATGCAGCAGCAGGGCGTCTCGGTGCCCCAGGACATATCGCTGATCGCCTGCGATCGATCGGATATCGCGATGCTCTATCCGGGTCCGATCACGCTGATCGACCGACCTGTGGAGGAAATCGGGCGAACCGCGGCACAACTGCTGCTCGAGCGGCTCGACGGCAGCAACGCCCGGCCGGCGCAGCGTATTTCCTTTCCCACGCATCTGATCATGGGAGGTTCCTGCCTGCCGGTGCGGCGTTAAGGCAGTCTCCCGAAAGTGGACGGAAGGCTGCGGCGAAGCCGCCGACCGCTGACATTTCCTGGAATTGCCCTGGAGCTTTCTCGCCCAGGCGGAACCAGGAACCATTGGCAGGGCATCAGCCGCGCGACGTCTCGCGCAGCATCCCGGTCCGGCGGGATCGCTGGTATTTGACCAGCCTGTCCAGCGACACCGCCAGCACCGTCACTGCGCCGGTGAAGAAGGTGCTCCAGGTCGCATCGATGCCGAAGAAGATCAGCCCGCTGGAAATGACCTGGATAATCGTCATGCCGATCACGGCGCCGATGATGGTGCCGTGCCCGCCGGAGAGCGGCGTGCCGCCGATTATGACGGCGGCGATGACGACGAGAACGAAATCGCTGCCCTCATTCGGATCGATGGCGCCACGGAAGCCGACATACATGGTGCCGGACAGTCCGCAGATCGCGCCCATCAGCACCAGGGTCTGCAATCTGACCAGCGCGGTGGGGATGCCGGCATGAGCCGCCGCTTCCGGATTGCTGCCGACGGCCTGCACGCGATAGCCGAAACGGGTGCGGTGCAGAAGAATGTGCATGGCGACCGCCAGGAGCACGAAGACGAGCGCCGCCACCGGTAGAACACCGAACAGTTTGTAGGAAATCACCCAGAAAAAACTGCTGCCGTCGTCGGACGGAACGATCGCGCGGCCCCGATTGACCACGAGCGAAAGCCCCTGAAACATCGAATAGGTGCCGAGCGTCACAATGATCGCCGGCAAACGCAGGGTCACGGCAATCAGTCCGTTGACCAGCCCCAGGCACCCGCCAAAAGCCACGCCCGCAATGGCCGCGAGCCACGGATCGAGACCGGCCACCATCAGCAGTGCAACGACGACGGCGGAAAAATTGAACATCCAGCCGACCGACAGATCAATCTCGCGGATGGCCAGCAGGAACACCATGCCCAGCGCGAGCATGCCCAGGAACGTCGTGTTGCCCAGCAGGGAAAGGAGATTGATCGGGTTGAGGAAACGCGGCCGCGCGACGCCGATGACCGCCATCATGACGAGCAAGGCGACAATCACGCCGATCTCGTCCGGCATGCGGATACGCTGCCGCGGCGACCTCGGCAGAGGCGTTGTGGTTTCTTGGGCTTGATTCGTATCGGTCATGCGACGGTTGCTTCGTATGCGTCCGGGCTGGGCGGGCGTCCGGATCGTTCCCCGGTGTTGAGCAAATGGAGGATGGCGTGGCTGTCCATGCCGTCACCGGCGACCTCGCCGGCCAGCCGGCCCTGGTAGATGACGAGAATGCGGTCGCAAAGACCGATCAGTTCCGGCAATTCGGTCGAGGAGAAGAGCACGATCCCTCCATCTGCCGAAATCTTGCGGATGAGCCCGTAGATCTCGCGCTTGGCGCCGACATCGACGCCGCGCGTTGGATCATCCAGCAGGAACACCTGCGGGCCGATCTCCAGCCATTTGCCGATCACCACTTTCTGCTGATTGCCGCCGGAAAGGGAATTTGCCAGGGCGTGGGGCAGCCCCTTGATGCGCAGCGCCTCGATCTGCCGGGCCGCCCTCTGCAGCGCCCCTTGCGGCGAGAACCACAACGGGCCGTCATTCCTGGCACCCACGACGATGTTGGAGATGTTGAAAAGGATCGATTTGTCGAGCATCAGGCCGTTGTGCCGTCGATCGGCCGGCACGAGGCAAACCTTGCGCCGGGACGCCTCGGTCGTGCTCTTCGGCAGGCCGCGGCCATCCGGGAAGTGGGCTGTGCCGCGTCTGGCCCGGCGCAGCCCGAAAAGGATGTTCAGGATATCGGCGACGCCCGATCCTTCCAATCCGGCGAACCCCACCACTTCACCCGAACGCGCCTTGAAATCGATGTGCCGCAGCCGGCCGCCGGCAAGGCCGGAAACCACGAGTTCCGTGGTCGGAGCGCCCACCTTTGCAGGCAGGGGCGGCGGAAAGAGCGCTTCACGCTGCCGGCCGATCATGCCTTCGATGACCTGCGGGATGGTCAGCATCGCGCGTTCCTCGGTGGCCACGTCGCGGCCGTTGCGCGTGATGGTGATGCGATCGGAGATGGAGAAGACCTCTTCCAGCCGGTGCGAGACGTAGAGCATCGTGATGCCTTGGCGGCGGAGTTCGCGCAGCACCGCAAAGAGCCTTTCCGTCTCTTGCTGGTTGAGGGCTGAATTCGGCTCGTCGAGGATCAGCAGGCGCGGGTTTTCCAGCAGCACCCGGCACAATTCGACAAGCTGCCGCTCGCCAATGCTCAGGCGGCTGACCGGCGCGCGGACATCGACATGGAGCCCGAGCTGATCGAGCAGGCGTTCGCATTGCCGTTCCATCGACGACAGCGAGATCAGCCCATGGCGGACGGGTTCGCGGTTGACGAAAAGATTGGCCAGGACCGAGCGATCGGGAAACAGGCTGAGCTCCTGGTACACCATGCCTACGCCGTGCAGGCGCGCCTCGTTCGGGCCGGCGATGGTCACCGCTTGCCCGTCGATCTCGATGGTGCCGCCATCAGGCCGCACCACGCCGGCAAGAACCTTCATCAATGTCGATTTGCCGGCGCCATTCTCGCCCACCACGGCGTGAATGGTTCCCGGCTCCGCCGCCAGGTTCATGTTCTCGAGCGCCACCACGCCGCCATAGCGCTTGGCGAGATTGCGCACTGAGAGCAACGGCTTGGACATCACGTCTTGTCCCCGGAGGTGAGGGGCGGCTTGCGGCCGTCCCCGACCATCTGTGGGAAAACCCCTGCGCTTACTCGGACTCTGCCGAAATCGGCTTCGGCTCGCTCGAAAGCATTTGCGCCGAGAGGGTCTCGGTCCAGGCCTTGTAGTACTCGGCGGTCGCCTTCGGGTCGGCCGCAAGTTTCTGGGCTTCGTCGAAGGAGATCGGCTTCAGGCCATTTCCCATGTCGACCTTGTCCGCGGTCACGATCTGCGAACCGGCGTCGTAGAATCCCGGCGCGAGCTTCTTGCCGCCCTTGATGGCGTTGACCAGCAGGGCGACCGGCAGGTAGCCCTGCACGAAGGCGCTCTGCCCGATGGTCACATAGGCGTGGCCTTCCTTGATCGCCTTCAGGTTCAGCTCCGTCATGTCGTAGCCTCCGGCCACGAACTTGTCGCCATGGGCGGCGTTCAGTTTGCCAAGGCTGGTTACATCGGGCGCACAGAGGCCTATCAGGGCGACGGCGTCCGGGTTGGCGCTGTAGAGCTGCTCCCAGTGATTGTAGTTGTCGACAGCCGAGACCTTCACGTCGAACGGGCCGAGCACCTTGATGCCAGAGGCCTTGGCGAGCGATTCCTCGACGCCCTTGGCGCGGTTCTCGAGTACGGGGAAGCCGGGAAAGCAGTTGCCGAGAATGACCGTGCCCTTGGCGCTGTCTCCGCCAAGCTTTTCGAGCACCATGCGGCCGAGGAGGCGCCCGCTCTCGACCGATTTTTCACCGACATAGGGTGCCTCGACGGCCTTCGACAGCAGGTTGAACTGCACGATGGGCACGCCACCGGAGATGATGTCGTTCAAGCTCTTGGCCATGGATTCGCCAGGCACCGAGGTTGCGATGCCCTGGGCGCCGGAATTGACGAAATTCTGCACAAGCTTGAGCTGGCCTTCGGGCGCGCCGCCTGCCTGCTGCGCGGTCACCAGCTTGACGCCGAGATCGCTGGCGGCGGCCTGTGCGCCATCCTGGATCTGCTGCACGAAGGGATCGCCCTGGGCGTGCGCCACGAAGCCAATGGTGATGTCGTCCGCAAAGGCGCCGGATCCTCCGAAGGCCAAGGCCATGGCGGCAAGCATCGCGGTCGTCGTGGTTTTCCTGAATGTCATGCGAATTCCCCCTGCTTTTCCTGTTTTGGATATTTCCAGCCGGCGCGCGGTCAGATCGCGGTCAGTCCCCCATCGACGAACATGAACGACCCGGTCATGTAGGAGGCGTCGTCGGACGCCAGGAATGCCACCGCTCCGGCTATTTCCTCGGGCTCGGCGCCACGCCTCAGCGGAATGTTCTGCACCTGCCATTCATAGACCTTGGGATCCGCGACCAGCTCCCGCACGATCGGGGTGAGCGTGAAGCCCGGGACCACGACATTGACGCGGATGCCTTCGGGCGCATGATCGACCGCCATGACGCGTGAGAGCCCGTGCACGCCTCCCTTGCTCGATCCGTAGGCGATATTTGCCGGCGTACAGCCGGACATGCCGGTCGGCGAGCCGGTCAGCACGACGGCGCCCTTGCCGGTCGTGGCCTTGATCGCGGCCACGCCATGTTTGCAGGAAAGATACATGCCGGTCAGGTTGACGCCGACGATCTCGTCCCAGACCGCCTTCGGTAGCGCGTCGACCTTGTTGTCACGCGCGCCGGAAAAAATGCCCGCATTGGATACGAGGATGTCGAGCCGGCCGAATTTCTCGACGATCGTCCGGAAAGCGGCTTCGACCTGGTCTTCCGAGCTGACGTCGACTTTCAGCGCAAGTGCTACGCCATCAGCCCTGTTGATCTGATCCGCCGTCGCCTGAGCGCCGTCGCCATTCCAGTCCAAGACCGCGACCTTGCAGCCTTCCTCCGCCAAACGCCTTGCCGCCGCTTGCCCGATCCCGGAGGCGGCGCCGGTCACGGCCGCGACCTTGTCCTTGAGGCCTCTCATGGTTCGTTCCCCCGCGATCTGAAGCCAAGACGCTGCTGAAGATATGATATCGTTTCCATAATCTGTGTCAACGATCATGGATTTCTATTGAAATCTATAAATAACAATCTGATATATAACGATTTTCTTTAGATAAGCGGGTGAAATGTGCCCTGTATCGTTTCTGATTTGAGGCAAGATCGATACCTCGTCCGCGCAGGGATCCGCTGCGCATAGTGGTCAGCCACAAGAAAGGCCTTGGCGGGTGTTCATCAAAGCCGAAGCGCCGAGCGCGCCGTTTCCGAACCGGGCGCGTGGGACAATCTTGTCGCGATTCCGGGGCGCGCGTTTCCAGAACATGTGCCCTCGTCCAGCGTTTCGATTGGCGCCGGAACCGGATCGATTACGAGGCGTTCAGCGATCTATGTTGGACACGGTCCGGCGCGATGCGCTTCAAACGCTCTCGAGATAGGTCTCGATCTCGAAGTCGCTGACATTCAGTGCGAACGTGTTCAACTCCTGGCGCTTGCAGGCGACGAAGGCGTCGCGCAGCACCTCCGGGAATATCTCGGCGACGCGCGGGCCGGCCTCGAAGGCGGCGATTGCGGAGGCCCAGTCCGGCGGCAGCTTGGCAAGCGTCAGCCCCTGGCCCTCGCCGCCTGTCGGCTCGCCGGGCGAGAGTTGGCGTTCGATGCCGATCAATGCCGCGCCCAGGATCGCGGCCAGCACCAGATAGGGGTTGGCGTCGGCGCCGGAGACGCGGTGCTCGATGCGGCGCGCGGCCGACGGGCCGCCCGGAATGCGGATCGCCACCATGCGGTTTTCATAGCCCCAGGCGACGGCGGTCGGCGCATAGGATCTCGGCCGCAGCCGGCGGTAGGAGTTGAAATGCGGGGCGAACACCAGCGTGCTTTGCGCCATCGCAACAAGCAGGCCGCCGACCGCGTGGCGCATGGTGTCGGAACCCTGGTCGCTGCCGTCGTCGAAGATGTTGCGACCGTCCTTGTCAAGCACGCTGAAATGGACATGGAAACCGTTGCCGGCGCGCTCGCCATAGGGCTTGGCCATGAAACAGGCGGCAAAGCCGTGCTTGCGGGCGATGCCCTTCACGGTGCGCTTGAAGAGCACGGCGTCGTCCGCCGCGCGCAGGGCGTCCGGCACATGGTTGAGGTTGATCTCGAACTGGCCGACGCCGTTCTCGGCGATCGCCGTGTCGACAGGAATGTCCTGCATGCGGCAGGCTTCGTAGATATCGTGGATGAAAGCCTCGAAATCGTCGACCTCGTCGATCGAGAGCGCGGCGTCGGAATCGAGGCGCCTGCCGGTGACCGGGGAGACAGGGCCGACGGGCCGCTGCGAGGTCGGGTCGACAAGGTAGAATTCGAGCTCGGTCGCGGTCACCGGCGTCAGGCCGAGCGCGGCGTAGCGGTCGAGGATTCGGGCAAGCGCCCGGCGCGGGTCGCCGAGATAGGGTGCGCCGGTGTCGTCGGCCAACCAGAGCGGCAGAAGCGCCGTCGGATGGGCTGTCCAGTCGACTGGCAGGATGCCGCGGCCGGTCCAGTGGCACAACCCGTCGGCGTCGCCGGTCGAGAAGACCTGCGCGTTGCCCTCGATGTCCTCGCCCCATATGTCGAGGCCGATGGCCGAGTAGGGCATGCGCAGCTTGCCTTCGAGCGCCTTGCGCGCCTGCTCGACCGGAATGCGCTTGCCGCGCATGATGCCGTTCAGGTCGCACACCGCAGCCCTCAGGCTCTGGATGTCCTTCCTGCTTTCAAGCCACTTCAAAACGTCCGCAATTGCATCGCTCAATTTCCAGCCCCTGTTTGGGTGCTGTAGCCTTGTCGGCTACGATATCCAGTTTTCAGCTTGTGAGTTCATGAAGGTCGTCCCGGCTGGCGCCGAATGACTTTTCTTCATTTTTTCAATTCACTAGCCGGGATATCGGGAGGCATTTCAGGTCCACTTTGCGCGATCTGCGATCGCAACATAACGACATGGCCCGCGAAAGCCAAGCCGGATTCGGCGCGTCGTCGCTCCGGCCTGTCAATGGCGCAACTCGGGGAATTTCACCTGGCCGAGGATGTGGCTTGCGCCTTCGGCGATATCGCGCACGATCGCGGCCCGCGCCCGCTCGCCGTCGCCGGCTTCGATCGCCGCCACGACCTCCTCGTGATAGTCGATGCCCAGAATGCCGGCGAGATCGTCCTCGAAACCCATGTGCAGGTTCCGCAGGAAAGGGCCGACCTGCATCCACACCGTCTCGATCAGGAAGATCATCTGCTCGTTGCCGCAACGGCGGTAGATCGAGAATTTGAAGTCGTAGTTCTTGCGCAGGTAGTTTTCGATGCCGCCGTCGCGCGCGGCTTCCGTAAGCTCGGCGCAATGGCGCCGGATGGCACGCAGATTGTTGCCGTTGATGAGCTTTGTCGCCAGCTCGGTCGCCGTGCCCTCGAGGATCGTGCGCACAGCGGTCAGTTGCCGGAAATGCTCGGCTGAGATCAGCGGCACCTCGACACTGCCATTCGGCATCGGGCTCAACGCTCTCAGCGCCTGCAGCCGCATGAAGGCGCTGCGCACCGGCATGTCGCTGGTGCCAAGTTCCTTGGCGAGCTTGCGCGAGGTCAGCTTCTGGCCGGGCTGGAACTGGCCCGACATGAGGGCCCGCACGAGTTCCAGATAGACTTTCTCATGCAGCGGAACGGTATCGACAGCGGTCAGTCCGAATTGCGATTTGCCGGCCATTGGCTATGCGTTACTTCATCCGCCGTGAGATCTGTTCGCCAGTCTATCCGCCGCCGCGGTATCCGGATGGCGTTTCCTGCCGCCGCACGATAGACGGTCAACGCGCGCCGTCGCAAGGGAGAGCCCGCGTGCCTCCCCAACAGCTTCATCGGCGAGTGCGCCATCTATCCGACAGTCGATGCCATTCACCCGATTTGACGGCCGTTGTCATCCGACAATATGGTCGGCGGCAATCGCACCAAAGGGGCAATCATGGAACAATGCTGGCGCTGGTATGGCCCGAACGATCCGGTCACGCTCGACAACGTCAGGCAGGCTGGCGCCACGGGCATCGTGACGGCGCTGCACGACATCTATGACGGCAGCGCCTGGCCGCCCGACGCCATCCTCGAACGCAAACGCATCATCGAGGCGGCGGGCCTCACCTGGTCGGTGGTGGAGAGCATTCCCGTCCACAACTCGATCAAGACGGGAGCCCCGGAACGCGAACGCTACGCCGGCTGGTACAGGGACACGATCCGGGCGCTGGCCAAGGCCGGCATCTCCACCATCTGCTACAATTTCATGCCGGTGGTCGACTGGACCCGCACCGACCTGATGTACCGGCTGCCGACCACCGGCTACGCGCTGCGCTTCGATGCGCTCGACTTCGCCGCCTATGACGTCTTCGTGCTGAAGCGGCCCAACGCCGAGGCAAGCTACAGCCCGGCGCGACTCCGGGAAGCGGAGGCGCGGCTGAAGACCCTCGGCAATGACGATATCGACAGGATCGAGCGCAATCTGATCGCGGGCTTGCCGGCCACCGAACGCACTTACAATCGCGAGACGATGCGCGATGCGCTTGCCGATTATGCCGCGATCGGCCCGGCGGAATTGCGCGCCAACCTCGCCTGGTTCCTGAAGGAGATCATGCCCGCAGCCGAGGAAGTCGGCGCGCGCATGTGCATCCATCCCGACGATCCGCCTTTCTCGCTCTACGGGTTGCCGCGCGTCGTCTCCACGGCCGATGACGCGCGCTTCATCCTGGGTACGGTCGACAGCCCTTCGAACGGGCTGACCTTCTGCACCGGCTCCTACGGCGTACGTGCCGACAACGATCTGGTCGCAATGGTCGAGGAATTCGGACCGAGGATCCACTTCGCGCATCTACGCAACGTCACGCGCGAAAAGGACGGCTCCTTCCACGAGGCCGAGCATCTGGAAGGCTCGACCGACATGGCCGAAGTCATCCTGGCGCTGATGAAGGAAGAGGCGCGTCGGCGCAAGGAGGGCCGGAGCGACTGGCGCATCCCGATGCGGCCGGACCATGGTCATCTGCTTGCCGACGACATCGGCAAGACCAGGATCAATCCCGGCTATTCGCTGATCGGCAGGCTCAAGGGGCTTGCCGAGCTGCGCGGCATCATGCGGGCGGTGGAGCGGTTCAAGCTGGCCTGAGGCCAGAGGCTATCCGATGCGAGCGTCGATGATCTCGACGAAGCGCGCGAACAGGCCGGCCTGCGACTTGATCTTCAACTTGCGATAGATGTTGCGGCGATGGACCTTCACCGTCCCGGGCCCGATCCTGAGCGCCCTGGCAATCGATTCCGTGGAGTGGCCCTGAAGCACCAGGTCGACCACCTGTTTTTCGCGAGAGGTCAGCGACAGGCTTTTCCAGATATGGGCGCGGTCGAGCTCGTTGGCCGTTGCGACCGTTTCGCCAGAGGGTTGGGTCGCAATGTCGTCGGCGGGCAGAGACGGCCAGCGTTGCCTGCAGAAGCCGATCACCGCCGGCGCCATGTCGCGCAGCAGCCGGGCGTCGGCGGTTCCGAACGGGCCGGTGGCGCGCAGCCGCATCAGCGACAGCACCAGCGCGTCCTTGCCGGCCAGCGGCACGAAGAAGCCGACTTCCTCGGCGAGCCGCGTCTGGCTGTAATAGGAACGGTAGTATTCGCTGGCATAGAAGCGGTCCGGCGCGAGTTCGCGCATACGCCAGAAACCCTCCTTGCGCTCGACCGCGGCGTGGTGAAACGGGTCGAGCAGATAAGGCCCTTCCTGATAGAGCGCGACGAAGATGTGGCTCTCCGCCGGTGAGAAGGTCTCGAACAGGAGCGGCGGCCGCGAAGCGCCGCGATAGCCGAAGATCACGCAATGGTCGAAACGGACATGTCCGCGCAGCCAGCCGACCATCGCCTTGCCGAAATGATCGCCGCCGGTCTCGCGCGTCGATGCGATCACGCCGGCAAGCGCGTTGTAGTCGTCACTGCGGGAGGCGGCCAATTCATACCCCTCTAAACGATAAAATAGGCTAAATATACCACCTGCGAGGTATATACTAGGTGGCATTGGCTCTGCTAGCGTCTCGGCATTGCCTCACGCTGTCGCTGGAGCCCGTGGCTTGACTGCAGTGCCCGATATCGAATTTCGCGCGGTCACCAAGCGCTACGGGGCCGTCACCGCGGTCAGCGGCATCGACCTTGCCATCCCGCCTTCCGCCTTCGTCGCGCTGCTCGGGCCTTCCGGCTGCGGCAAGACGACCTGCCTGCGCATGATCGGCGGCTTCGAGCAGCCGAGCGAGGGCCAGGTGCTGATCCGCGGCCGCGACATGGCCGGCACGCCGCCCTACCGGCGGCCAGTCAACATGGTGTTCCAGCAATATGCGCTGTTCCCGCATCTCGATGTCGAGGACAACATCTCCTACGGGCTGCGCCAGGCACGGCCGCGGCTGTCGTCGCGCGAGATCAGCCAGAGGGCGGGCGAGGCGCTTTCCATGGTGCAGCTCGCCGGCTACGGCCGCCGCAAGATCCACGAGTTGTCCGGCGGCCAGCAGCAGCGCGTCGCGCTGGCGCGAGCGCTGGTCAACAAGCCGGCGGTGCTTTTGCTCGACGAGCCGCTGGCGGCGCTCGACAAGAAGCTGCGCACCGACATGCAGATCGAGCTGCAGAACCTGCAGCGCGAGATCGGCATCACCTTCGTGCTGGTCACCCACGACCAGGAGGAAGCACTGTCGATGAGCGATTTCGTCTGCGTCATGAATGGCGGCCGCGTCGTCCAGCTCGGACAGCCAAGCGAAATCTATGACGAGCCGGTGGACCTATTCGTCGCGGATTTCGTCGGCAAGACCAATCTCGTCGGCGGCAAGGTGGCGGGTCTTTCCGGCGAATTCGTCGACGTCGCGCTTGCCGACGGCACTGTGATTTCGGCGCGCAAGCGCGTGCCGCTCAGCCGGGGCGAGGCCGTATCGGTCAGCCTGCGGCCGGAATCGCTCAGCCTCTCCGCGCCCGGAGGCGGCAGCCTGAAAGGCATCGTCCGCAACCGGATTTTCCTTGGCTCGACAGCCGAATACGCGATCGAGGTCCAGGGCATCGGATCACTGCTCGCCAAGGCCGACCATGTGATCGGCCAGGGCAATCTGTTCAAGCCGGGCGAACCCGTCGCCATCGGCTTTGCCGCCGGAGCGCCGCTGGCGTTCCCGCACGCCAAGAACAACGGGACCAACCAGAGGGAAGACCGAAATGCCGAAATCCTATCGTGACGGACTGCCGATAACCCCCGATAAATTCGTCGATCAGTTGATGCGCCTGAAGCGCGGCTCGATCAGCCGGCGCGATTTCCTCGGCCTGACCGGCCTCGGCGTCGCGACTGCCGTGATGGCGCGCGAGCTCGGCATCATGCCGACGCCGGCCTTCGCCGCCGAAAACCTCGGCGACCGCATGTCGATCGCCACCTGGCCGAACTACCACGACCCGCAGACCTTCGAGAACTTCAAGGCCGAGACGGGCGTCGCGGTCGAGGTCAACGTCTTCGGATCGAACGAGGAGATGCTGGCCAAGCTGCAGGCCGGTGGTTCGGGCTGGAGCCTGTTCGTGCCAACCAACTACACGATCTCGACCTACAAGAAGCTCGGCATCATCGAGCCGCTGGACATGGCCAAGCTGACGAATTTCGACGGCAAGGCGGAAGACGCGCGCTTCACCGCCGAAGGCACGATCGACGGTACGATCTACGCCGTGCCGAAGAACTGGGGCACGACGGGCTTTGCCGTCAACACCAAGAAGCTCACCAAGCCGATGTCGAGCTGGAAGGAGTTCTGGGACACGGCGATGGCCGAAGGCGACGGCCGCACGATTGTGCATGACTACCAGTTGACGACCATCGGCAACGCGCTGAAATACTACGGCTACTCGTTCAATTCATTGAAACAGGACGAACTCGCCAAGGCCGAGGAGCTGCTGCTCAAGGTCAAGCCGCATCTGTTCGCCGTGTCGAGCGACTATCAGCCGGGAATGCGCGCCGGCGATGCCTGGATGACGATGTGCTGGACCAATGACGGTGCGCAGCTCCATCGCGACCTTCCCGAGATCGCCTATGTGCTCGGCAAGGAAGGCGGCGAGATCTGGACAGACTTCTACGCCATCCCGAAGGATGCGCCGAACAAGCCCGCCGGCTACGCGCTGCTCAACTACCTGATGAACCCGAAGGTGGCGGTGAAGGAGCATCTGGCCAACGGCGCGCCCTGCACGGACGCGCGGGTCAACGCGCTGCTGCCGAAGGAAGTGCTGGACAACCCGATCCTCTATCCGGCGGTCGACCTGTTGAAGCCGCTGGAGTTCGGCGCCGCGGCGACGCTCACCGATCCGGGCCGCGCCGAGCTGATGGCGCGCTTCAAGTCGGCTTGAGCGAGACCGGCAACAAACCCGATCCTAAGAATGCGACCGGCGGGCAGGCGCCCGCCGGCACCGAACCGGCTTTTTCGATGCGCGGCACCCTCCTTCGCAAGAATCTCCTGACCGCGCTGCTGCTCGCTCCCGCGACGCTGTGGCTCGTCGTGTTCCTGGTCCTGCCCTTCGTCGCCATCGCCATTTTCAGCGTCGGTGAGAGGGCACCGGAAGGCGGCTACCAAGCGGCCTTCACTTTCGCGCAGTATGCCAACCTGCCGGCGCGGGCGACGGCCTTCTGGAACACGATGGTGCTGGCGCCCATTGGAGCTTTTGCCTGCCTGCTCGTCGCCTATCCGGTCGCCTATTACCTGGCGCTGCGGGCGCCACAGCGGTGGCGGCTGATCCTGCTCGCGATGATCGTCATCCCGTTCTGGACGAGCCTTCTGATGCGAACCTATGCCTGGATGTATATCCTCGGCGGGCGCGGCATCCCCGCGCTGCTCGCCTATGCCGGCATCGAGGATCTGCGGCTCATCAACACGCCGGGCGCGGTGCTGCTCGGCATCGTCTACGGCTACCTGCCGCTGATGATCCTGCCGATCTATGTCAGCCTGGAACGGCTCGACCGGCGCCTGCTGGAAGCCTCGGCCGATCTCGGCGCGACTCCCTTGTCGACCTTCCTCGGCGTGACGCTCCGGCTGTCGCTGCCCGGCGTCATGACCGGTTTCTCGCTGGTGATGATCCTGCTGCTCGGCGAATATCTGATCCCGACGCTGCTCGGCGGCGGCAAGGTGTTCTTCATCGGTAACGCGCTGGTCGATCTCTTCCTGCAATCGCGCAACTGGCCGTTCGGGTCGGCCATCGCCATCACGCTGGTGCTGGTCTCGGTGGTGGTGCTGATCGTCGCCAACCGCATCTCGACCCGGCTTTCGGGCGCGCGCCGGGTGGACCTTATCTGATGCGTGCCTTCGTCGTCGCCGTCTTTGCCTTCCTCTATCTGCCGATCGCGCTGGTCGTGCTGTTCTCCTTCAATGCCGGACACCATGCCAGCGAGTTCACCGGCTTTTCCGTGCAATGGTACGGCAAGGCGCTGTCGAACCCGTTCCTGGTCGAGGCGCTGAAGAACAGCCTGTTCATCGCCACGACCAGCGCGCTGCTCGCGGCCTTCTGCGGCACGGCGGCAGCGCTCGGGCTGCAGCGGGTCGGCGCGCGGACCAGGGCTCTTTTCGACGCATTGCTGGGCGCCGCGATCGTCGTGCCGGGCGTCGTCATCGGCATCTCGACGCTGGTCGCGCTGGTGCAGCTCTTCGCCGTCGTCAATCCGTTCCTCGCCTCGCTCTGGCCGACCGACCAGCCGCCGCGGCTTTCGCTCGGCTATGGCTCTATCATCGCCGCGCACGGCCTGTTCTCGATGGCACTCGTGACGATGATCGTCGGCACGCGGCTCGGCAGCCTCGATCGCAATCTTGTCGAGGCCTCGAGCGATCTCTACGCCACGCCGCTGACGACGTTCCGGTCGATCGTGCTGCCGCAGATCATGCCGGCGGTGATCGCGGGTTTCCTGCTCGCCTTCACCTTCTCCTTCGACGATTTCATCATCGCCTTCTTCGTCGCCGGCGCGCAGACCACCTTGCCGATCTATGTATTCGCCTCGATCCGGCGCGGCGTGACGCCGGAGATCAACGCCATCGCGACGATCGTGCTCGCGGCGTCGGTCCTGCTCGTGCTGCTCGCCCAGTGGCAGCTCGGCCGACGGAAGCCATCGCCTTGAGAGACCAATCCATGATTTTGAAAGACCGCATCGCCGTCGTCACGGGCGCCGGGTCGGGCATCGGGCGGGCCGGCGCCATGATCATGGCGAGGGAAGGGGCGCTCGTGGTGATCGCCGACCGCGATCCGGCGGCAGGCGAAGCCACGGCGTGCCGCATTCGCGAAGCCGGCGGCCGCGCCGAGGCGGTCGCCACCGATGTCGGCAACGATACAGCCGTTGAAGGCCTCATCGAGGGAACGCTCGGCAAGCATGGCCGCATCGACATCCTGCACAGCCATGCCGGCATCCAGGTTGGCGGCACCCTGACGGAAGTGGGAACGGACGGGATGGACGCCTCCTGGCGCATCAATGTGCGGGCGCAGTTCCTGGCGGCCAAGACAGTGATGCCTTCGATGATCGCGCAAGGCGGCGGCGTCATCCTCAACACGGCGTCCAATTCCGGCGTCTTCTACGATCGCGAGATGATCGCCTATGCCACCTCCAAGCATGCCGTGGTGGCGATGACCCGGCAGATGTCGCTCGACTACGCCAGGCACAACGTGCGCATCAACGCGCTCTGCCCGGGTTGGGTCGACACGCCGTTCAACGAGCCGTTCATCGCCCAGATGGGTGGGCGCGACGCGATCGAAAACTATGTCCGCACCAAGATCCCGATGGGGCGGTGGGCGAGCGCGGAGGAGATCGCCGAAGCGATCCTGTTCCTGGTCTCCGATCGCTCGTCTTTCATGACCGGGCAGGCGCTGGTCGTGGATGGCGGCGAGAGCATTGGCTGATCTGGTCCAGCAATGCGGGCTTGCGCCGGCGGCGATGATCGGTCAAATCATGGGTTCGACTTTGATGAGACCCGTCATGCAAACTGCAAAACAGCAATACCGCGCCCGGCATTCGGTTGCCGACGGTATTTCTTTTGCGCGCGGGGGGTACCACTGATCATGCGCTGCTGTCGCTTTGAGAATCTGCAGCGCGCGGAGGAGACGAAAGTCGGCTCGCATGTCGTTCGCGACGGCTGGACCGAAGGGGTGCAGGGCTCGCTCAATCCGGCCTTTGAGCCGGTCATCAGGCGGGCGTCCGTCCTCGGATAACGCAGCTTAGATAACGCCCTACCCGAACGGACATGCCCGCCGAAGCGATTCCTCCTTCGTACGGACATGACCAATGCCTGACAATCTGAACACCTCATTCCCCGGCGCGGACACGCAAAGCTGGCTGAAAACGCATGCCATCAACGAGGTCGAGTGCTTCGTGCCCGACGTCAACGGCGTGCTGCGCGGCAAGACCCTGCCGGTGGCCAAGTTCCTCAAGTCGCTCGAGGATCGGGCGCTCTATCTGCCGAGCAGCGCCTTCCTGGTTGCGATCGACGGCCGCTATTCCGGCTCCATCGACGAGGGTTTTGCCTATTCGGACCCCGACATGCGCATGGTGCCGGACATTTCCACGCTATGCGTAGCGCCCGGCAGCGCCGGCAGGGCGTATGTTCTTGCCGACGCCTTCCACATGGACGATCGGCCATGGATGGCTTCGCCGCGCCATGTGCTGAGAGGCGTGCTCGACCTTTACCGGCGGCGCGGCTGGCGCGCGGTGATGGCGCCGGAACTCGAATTCTATCTTACGGCGCCGAACCCCAACCCTGACCTGCCCTTGACCGCGCCGGTTGGACGCAACGGCCGGCCGGAAACCGTGCAGCACCCTTACGACATGCAGGCGATGGAGGAATTCGAAGCGGTGACACGGCGGCTCTATGATCACGCGGCGGTGGCCGGTGTGCCACTCGACACGCTGATCCATGAATCCGGCACGGCGCAACTGGAGATCAACCTGCTGCACGGTGATCCGATGGCGCTTGCCGACAAGGCGCTGCTGTTCAAGCGCCTGGCGCGCCAGGCGGCGCAGGCGAATGGCATGCACGCCACCTTCATGGCCAAGCCGATCGCCGCACAGGCCGGCAGCTCGATGCATCTGCACATGTCGATCGTCGATGAAGCGGGCGAACCCTTGTTTGCCGGCAAAGACGGCGAGGACACCGGAATGTTCGCGCATTTCATCGGCGGCCTGCAGAAATACATTCCCGAAATCATGCCGCTGTTAGCGCCGAACGTGAACTCCTACCGGCGCATCCGGCCGAACCACAGCGCCCCGGCCAACATCGAGTGGTCGCATGACAACCGCTCCTGCGGCCTGCGCGTGCCGATGGGCGGGCGGGCCGCGCGGCGCATCGAGAACCGGTTGCCCGGGGCCGACGCCAATCCGTATCTCGCCATGGCCGGCTCGCTGATCGCCGGCTATCTCGGCATCGAGGAGAAGCTTGCGCGCTCGGAAGAGGCCTTCGGCAATGCCTACAAGAGCAAGAGCACGCTGCCGAAGACCATGGAGGAGGCGCTCGACCGCTTCGCCGCCTGCGAGCCCGTGCGGGCGCTGCTCGGCGAGGATTTCTTCCAGACCTATCTGCGCGTGAAGAGCGTCGAGCTCGACCTGTTCCAGAGCGTCGTGACGTCGTGGGAACGCGACCACCTGCTGCTCAAGGTGTGACCATGGCTTCGCGTTCAACAGGGTTCAATTCCGGTCTCGATATCGGCAAGTCCTACTATGTCGCCACCGCCAATCCGGCGCCCGACCATCCCGCACTTGCCGGCGACGTCGAGGCCGATCTGGTTGTCGTGGGTGGCGGCTGCACGGGCCTTTCAGCGGCGCTGCATGCGGCCGAACGTGGCCTGAAGGTGGTGCTGCTCGAAGGTGGCAAGATCGGCTGGGGCGCGTCCGGGCGCAATGGTGGGCAGATGATCCCGGGCCTGCGCAAAGGCGCCAGAGGTCTGGTCAAAAGCTTCGGGCCGGAACGGGCCAAAGCGCTGTTTGACCTGGCCTTCGAGGCGCGCGGGCTGGTGCTCGACATCATCGAGCGCCACGGCATCGAATGCGACTTGCGCCAGACCGGCCATCTTGTCGGCGCCGTCAGCAGTTCGGATGTGCGCGACTTCGAGGACGAGGCCGAATGCCTCGCCAAGGTGATGAACTTCACCGACGTCGAGATCCTCTCGGCGGCAAAGGCGCGGCAGATGGTGGACACGCCCTTTCAGGGCGCGGTTTTCGAGCCGCTCGGCGGTCACATGCATCCGCTGAACTACACGCTGGGGCTTGCGCGCGCGGCAGTTGCCGCCGGCGTCACCATTCATGAGAACTCGGTTGCCGCCCGGCTCGAGCGCGAGCCGGCCATCCGCGTGTTCACCGACAAGGGTTCAGTCCGCGCCAGGCATGTGGTGCTGGCTGGCGATGCGCTGCTCAAGGGGTTGGAGCCGCGCGTCAACAGCCGCATCATGCCGGTCGGCAACTATATCGTGGCCACCGAGCCCCTGGGCGAGCGCAATGTCATCCCGGCGAATGTCGCCGTCTCGGATACGCTGTTCGTCGTCAACTACTACCGCATGTCGGCGGACGGACGCCTGCTGTTCGGCGGCGGCGAGCGCTACACGCCGTCGCCGCCGGCCGACATTGCCGGCTTCGTGCGGCCGCATATGGAAAAGACCTTTCCGCAGATCAAGGGCTGCCGCATCGACCATGCCTGGGGCGGGCTGGTGTCGGTCACCACGTCGCGCCTGCCGCATGTCGGGCACTATGGCGAGGTCTATTTCGCGCATGGCTATTCCGGCAAGGGCGTCATCCTGTCGACGCTGTCGGGCAAGCTGCTCGCGGAAGCGATCGCGGGCGACGCTTCGCGCCTCGACCTGTTCTCGACGCTGACGCCGCTGCCCTTCCCGGGCGGCACGGCGCTGCGCGGCCCGCTCTATGTGCTCGGCATGCTGTGGTACGCCATGCGGGATCGCTTGCGGCACTAGATCAGGATGACATTTCATTGGATCGTCATCCTGATCCAACTCCTTGTTGGAGCATGATCTTTTCCGAAAACCTGTTTCCACTTTTCGGGATCATGCTCTAGGGTCTGTTGATATTCAGCCGGCCCGCAAACGTCGGTTTCCTGCGCTTCCGGTGCTCACGTACTTCAAGTACGCTCCGCTCCGATTGCCGGGCTCCACCGTTTCCGGCTCGATCTGACCTGAATCTCGACAGACCCCAGGCTGGCTTTCGCGTTCCCGGCGTGGCTAATGTCCTTGCGCCGGGACGAGTTTCCGGTGTGGCAGGCGTTGACTGTTCGACGAGTGCGGTTTGGCTTGCAGCAATGGGACAAGCGATGAACATCGAGCCCGGCCGACTGACGAAGAAGGAACGACATGAGCTGATCCTGTCGGAGGTCCGGCGCTCGGCATCGATCCGCATCTCCAAGCTTGCGCGCCGGATCGGCGTCGCCGGCGAGACCATCCGCCGCGATCTCATCGAGCTTGGCGAGGCGGGGCTACTCAACCGCACCTATGGCGGCGCGACCATTTCGCTGGTGACGTCGGAACCGGTGATCGCTGAACGCGGCCTCACCATGATCGAGGAGCGGGCCCGGGTCGGGCGTGGCGCGGCCGGACTGATCGAGAAGGGCCGCATTGTGATGATCGATGGCGGATCGACCACCTACGAGGTGGCGCGTAGCCTCGCGCAACTCGCACGGGACCTGACGATCATCACCAACTCCATCGGCGTCGCCTCGGTGGCCGGCGCCAATCCGGGCTTCCGCGTCATCCTTTGCCCTGGCACCTATGACAGCCGCGAGGCGGCCGTGCTGGGCGAGGACACGGTGGAATTCGTGCGCCGCTACAATGCCGACGTCGCCATCATCGGCGCTTCGGCGCTGAATGCCGAAGGGCCGAGCGATATGATCTCAGGCGCGGCGGCGGTGAAGCGCGCGATGATGGGGCGATCCCTGTCGACCATGCTGGTCATCACAAACGACAAGTTCGGCCGCAGCGGCCTGGAGCGCGTCTGCGCGCTGAGCGAGATTTCCGATGTCGTCACCGATAGCGAACCGGCGGCGGAGCTGCGTCAGGCGATCGACCAAGCGGGCGGCGAGCTGCATGTGTTTGCCGAACGTTAAGCCTATAGCCGGCTAAGTGTCGCGGTTGGTCAGCGCGATGTGGCAGCAGCCGGAGCCATGGCCCGGCGTCCAGGTGATGTTGGAGAAACGCACGCCGGTCGCCTCGAACAGTCCACGGTCGAAGGCGCCGGCGATGCGGCAGAGCGTGGCGAGTTTTTCCTCGCCGACACCGGCTTCGACCCAGGCGTCCTTGAGCGGGCAGCGCTTGACCTTGAAGGCGATGTGGTCGGGTCCACGTTCGACGTCGGTCGGATACATGCGCCCGCCATCGGGGCTGACGGCGAGAAAGGCCTCGCCGATCGCCGGCGCGTCATTGGGGCCGAAACCGGCGAAGGCGGCGGCCGCGACTTCCTGGCCGCGCTTCTCGATGGTGCGGATCATCACCGCTTCGGCTTCCCCGGCGCCGAGTTCAGCAGTCAGCTCGTCGAGGAAGAGGCGATAGAGGTCGGCGCGGTTGCGGAAAGCGGAGTCGAGCTCTCGCGACAGTTTTTGGGCTCTGGCTGCTTCGGCATCGGTCATGGTGTTGTTTTCCTATTCAGTCTGGGCGTCGACTGCACAAGAGCCTTGCCGATCGCCGATTGCGGATTGGCGATGACGGCGCGGGCATCGCCGCTCTCGGCGATCCGGCCGGCATCGAGTAGGATAACGCGATGCGCCACGGCGCGAATGACGCCGAGGTCATGGGAAATGAAAAGATAGGCGATCCGTTCCTGCCTCTGCAGGTCGAGCAGCAATTCCAGGATCTGTCCGCGCACCGAGACATCGAGCGCCGACACGGCTTCGTCGAGCACGATCAGCGACGGCCGCGTGGCGATGGCGCGGGCGATCGCCACGCGCTGGCGTTGGCCGCCGGAAATCTCATGGATGGCGCGCGGTGCAAGGCCGGCATCGAGGCCGACGCGCTCCAGCAGCGCCGCGATGTGGCGCGGGCGCTCGGCACGTGCTGCGATGCCATGTATGCGCAAGGGATCGTCGAGCACGCGCGCCACGGTGGCGCGCGGATTGAAGGCGGCAAGCGGGTCCTGGAACACCATCTGGGTGCGGGCGCGCCGCGCGCGCAAAGCAGCGCCCGACAGGGCAAGGAAGTCGGCGCCCTCGAAGTCGATGCGGCCGGCATCGGGCTCAATCAGTCGCAGCACCAGCCTTGCGATGGTCGATTTACCGCTGCCGGAGGGGCCGGCGAGTGCCAGCGTCTCCGCCGGGTCGATGTCGAAGGACACATTGTCGACCGCGGCGAAGGGCCTATCGCCGCGGCGATAGTGCTTGGTGAGATTGGAGACGGCAAGCAAGCTCATGCCGAAGCGCTTTGGCGGTCGAGCAAAGGCTTCGCGTCGAGGCCGAGATGAGCGTCGAGCAGGGCGCGCGTATAGGTGTGGCGCGGCGCGTCTAGGATTTGGCCTGTCTCGCCGAGCTCGATCAGCTCGCCATGGCGCAGCACCGCGATGCGGTCGGCGAGCGAGGCGGCGAGCGCGATGTCGTGGCTGATGAAGAGGAGCGTCATGCCGTCCTCGGTGACCAGCCTGCGGATCAGCGAAACGATTTCGGCTTGGACGATGGTGTCGAGCGCGCTGGTCGCCTCGTCGGCGATCAGGAGCTTTGGCTGGGCCGCGATTGCAGCGGCGATGGCGACGCGCTGCTTCTGGCCGCCGGAGAGCTGGTGCGGGTAAGCACGCAGGGCGGCGTCGGAGCTGGGCAGGCGGACGCGTTCCAGGAGGGTTTTGGCTTTGGCGTAGGCGTCAGGCCATGTCAGGTCGAGATGGGTGCGGGCGACCTCGGCGATCTGCTTGCCGATCGGCATGACCGGGTCGAGGCTGGAGGAGGGGTCCTGGAAGACGAAGCCGATGTCGCGGCCAAGGCGGGGCTGTTGTTGGGTTTTGCCAATCGCCGGTGATGGCGACGATTGAAATTGGCTTGCCGACCATTCGATCGCTCCAGCCACAAGGGCCGACGTCGCCAACAACCCCGCGATCGCCAGCGCAAACGTGCTCTTGCCCGAGCCGCTTTCACCGATGATCGCCAGGCGTTCGCCTGCCTCGATGTCCAGGCTCATCCCTTTCAGCGCAGCCACGCCATTGCCCTGATACCGCACCGACAAATCGCGGATGGAAAGCAGCTCGGTCACGACAGGCTCCTGCGCACAGCAGTGCTTTCCACCACGCCTTCGCCGGTGAGGTAGACGCCGAGCACCGTCAGCACCAATGCCGCGCCGGGAACGATCGAGAGAAACGGCGCGGTGCGCAGCACCGTACGCCCCTCGGCGATCATGCCGCCCCAGGTGACGCGGTTGGGGTCGCCGAGGCCGAGGAAGGACAAGGCCGCTTCGGTCAGGATCGCCGCGGCCACGATCACCGACGACAGCGCCAGCACCGGCGGCAAGGCATTGGGCAGCACCTCGCGGAAGGCGATTTCCAAAGGATGCATGCCGATGACGCGAGCGCCGGCGACATAGTCGCGCTCGCGGATCGAAAGCACTTCGGCGCGGGCGACACGCGCCGGCCCGGTCCAGGCGCCGAGCGCGATCGCGGCGACGACGACGCCGAGCGAAGGGCCGACGATGCTGACAAAGGCGAGCGCCAGCAGGAAGCTCGGCACGGTCTGGAAGGCATCGGTGACGCGCATCAGCGCTTCGTCGACAAGGCCGCCGGCGAAGCCGGCTAACGTGCCGACCATCGTGCCAATCAGGAGCGCCGCGGCAGCCGCCGCCAACCCGACGGCAAGCGAGGTGCGCGCGCCGTGGAACAACTCGGCCAGTACGTCGCGTCCGAGCCGGTCGGTGCCGAGTGGCAGCGACCAGTCCTGGAACGGCGGCAGAAGCGCCGGACCGGCGATCGCCTGCGGGTCGCCGGGAAAGAGCAATGGCGCCGCCAACGCCATCACCGCGAGGAGGCAGAGAATCAGGGCGCCTGCGATTGCTTCCGGCGTGCGGAAGAAGCGACGCAGGCGGTTCATGCGCTGGCCTCGCTAGCGCCGACGCGCGGATCGAGGAAGGCGTAGGCGAGGTCGACCAGAAGGTTGATGACGATGACGAGGACGGCGCTGACCAGGATGATGCCGAGCAGCAGCGGCGTGTCGCGTCCGGCGACGGCCTCCTGCGCCAGCCGGCCGAGGCCGGGCACGGCAAAGACGCTTTCGATGACGACGCTGCCGCCCAGCATCTGCGCGGACTGCAGGCCGAGCATGGTAACCAGGGGCAGCAGCGCGTTGCGGGCGACATGGACGAGCACGATGCGGCGGCGCGGCAGGCCACGGGCGCGGGCGGCCAGCACGAAATCCTGCCGCCAGGCCTCGGCCATGCCGGCCCGCATCATGCGCAGATAAAGCGCAAGATAGATGAAGCCGAGCGCCGAGACCGGCAGCACGAGGTGGGTGGCGATGTCGCCGGCCCGCGCCAATCCGGCCTTGCCCGATGCGATGGTCTCGATGCCGCCGATCGGCAGCCAGCGCAAATCGACGGCAAAGACGACGATGAGCACAAGGCCGAGCCAGAAGCCGGGCACGGCATAGAGTGCCAGAGAGCCGATGGACAGGAAGCGGTCGCGGACACTGCCGGGTTTGGCGCCGGCATAGATGCCGAGCGCCGAGCCCAGGCTAAAGGAAAGCGCCGTGGCGCAGCCCATCAGGATCAGCGTCGTCGGCAGACGTTCGAGGATGACGTCGCGGATCGGCCGCGAGAAGGTGACGGACTGGCCGAGGTCGAGGTGCAGCAATGCCCAGAGATAGTTGGCCAGGCGTGTCAGCTCGGATTGGTCGAGGCCCCAGCGATGGCGCAGCAATTCGATCATGCCGGCATCGCCGCCGGTCGAGACGATATAAGCATCGACCGCATCGCCGGGAGCGGCTTCGAGAAGCAGGAAGCTGCCGATGACCACGACAAGGAGCACGAAGACGCTGCCGACGAGGCGACGGCGCAGGAGGGTGAGGGCGCGGGTCATGGCGAAGCCATATGAGGGCCAGGCCTTGGACGCCGCGCTCTACGGCGCCCCCCTCTGTCCTGCTGGACATCTACCCCACAAGGGGGGAGATCAACCGTCACACCGGCTTTCGCCAATCTCCAGCGCTGCAGCACCGAGCGCGGCGCCAAAGCTGCCAATCTCCCCCCTTGTGGGGTAGATGTCCGGCAGGACAGAGGGGGGCGCGACAGAGCTCTCATTCCCGAAGCTGAGCACCCCAACTGTCGATCCGCAAGTGCGAGGTCAGCTTGCCAAATAGGTGTCCGCCCAGTTCGACACCGCCCAGCGCGGATTGTTGGCGATGTTGCCGACGGTATCGCGCGCGACGGAAATGAAGCTCCACTCCGCGACATTGATCAACGGCAGGTCGCCAGCCACCTTCTTCTGGAACTCCTTGTAGAGTTCGGTGCGGGCGGCGGTGTCGAGGGTCTCGGATGCCTTGGTGATCAGCGCGTCCAGCTCGGCGTTCTTGTAGCCGCCCTGGTTGGAGAAGGGCACGCCGTCGGGAATGCCGCTCTGCACCAGGATGGTGGTCGAGATCGCCGGGTCGCCCCGGAATACCGGCGGCCCGACGGCGAGGTCGAAGGCGTGGTCGGTGTAGACCGCCTTGATGTGCGCGGCGGAATCGTTGTTGACGATCGTGGCGTCGATGCCGATGGCGGCGAGCGCCTGGCGCAGATAGTCGCCGAACTGCTTCGTCTCGTTGAAATAGGGCGCCGGCAGCAGCTTCAGCGCAAAGCGCTTGCCGTCGTCGGCGCGCTTGTAGCCGGCTTCATCGAGCAGCGCATTGGCCTTGGCGACGTCGAAGGGATAGGTCGGCACATCGGCGGTGTAGAATTGCGGATCGTTCTTCGGCACCGGGCCGGTGGCGGTCGCGGCGTAGCCGAGGAAGATCGTCTTGACGACGAAATCCTTGTCGATGGCATGCGCGATCGCCTGCCGCACTTTCAGATCGGCGAGTTCCTTGCGGCGATGGTTGATCTCGACCACGAGCTGGTAGGTCAACCCTTCATAGCCCTTGGTGATGACCTTGAGACCGGGGACCTTGGAGATGCGGTCGAGGTCGGCGAGCGGCACGGCGGAGAAGGCGGCAAGCTGGATCTCTTCCGCTTCCAGAGCCGCCGCGGCGGACGTGCGATCGGGTAGCACCTGGTAGACGATCTCGTCGAGATAGGGCTCGTCCTTGCCCCAATAGGCGTCGTTCCTGGCCAGCCGGTAATACTCGCCGGCCTTGTATTCGGCGAATTTGAACGGGCCGGTGCCGACCGGCGCGTTGTTGGCCGGGTTTTCCTCGATCTTGCCCACCTCATAGACATGCTTCGGCACGACGCTCGACAGCGCCGGCAGCGCGTTGCGGACAAGCTGGAACGGCGTCGGCTTGGCGAATTTGAAGACGGCCGTGAGATCGTCCGGCGTGTCGACCGCCTCGAGGTCCTTGAACACGGTGCGGCCGAGATTCTGCAGCGGCTTCCAGACCTGCAGCGCCGAGAAGGCGACATCGGCGGAGGTGAAGGGCTTGCCGTCATGCCATTTGACGCCGTCGCGCAATTTGAAGGTCACCGACAAGCCATCGGCGGCGCCTTCCCATGAAAGCGCAAGGCGCGGTTCGAGCCCGTCCTTGCCGCCGAAGGAGGCCTCGGCCAGTGTCTCGACGACCTTGCTCGAGATGAAGAAGACGCCGTTGGAGGCGACGATCGCGGGGTTGAGGTTGCGCGGCTCGGAATCGGCGGCGACGATCAGCCGGCCGCCCTTCTTCGGCGCCTGCGCGAAGCCGATGGTCGGCAGCGCGGTCGAGGCCAGCAGCAACGCCGAGCCGGCCAGCAGGCCGCGGCGTGAAATCGTCAATTCGGACATCGCTCAAAACTCCCCTCTCGCACCGTGACAGGCGCGGCAATCCGGTGATTATGGCCCTTGGCAAAGGTTTCGCCAGAGACGGATTTGGCGCATCATGGCTTGGCTTTGAAATTTCCGTTCGCTGGACCAGCCAGCTGAAACAGGCATCAAGTCGTAATCTGGTAGGACCAGATTACGACTAATCTGGTTTCGACCTTGGGTGAAGGCGCATTTATCGCGGAAATGATCAATTCTGGATGGACCAGCGTGGTCGAAATAATGCAGATTTGGGCAACAACCAAGGGTCATGGCGTTCGACGCGCTCGCGTCGATGAAAAATCGGGAGAGGCAGATGAACATCGCTCCGGGCAAAGCCGAGGTCGGCAACGTCCCGTTCGACCAGGCGCGAGTGGACCGGCTGATGGAAGATGCCGGCATCGACGTGCTCTTCGCCACCTCCAAGCACAACACGCAATATCTGCTCGGCGGCTACAAGTTCATCTTCTTTGCCGCCATGGATGCCATCGGCCACAGCCGCTATCTGCCGATCGTCCTCTATGAGAAGGGCGGGCCGGAGCACGCGGCCTATATCGGCAACAAGATGGAAGGCGGTGAGCATCAGAACCGTCCGTTCTGGACGCCGACCCTGCATGCCGCGTGTTGGGGCACGCTCGACGCCGCCAACCTTGCGGTGGAGCATCTGCAGAAGATCGGCAAGTCGGCTGCCCGCATCGGCATCGAGCCGGGCTTCCTGCCGTCGGATGCCTATACGCTGATCCGCAAGACACTGCCCGACGCGAAGCTGATCGACGCGACCGACATGCTGGAGCGCATGCGCGCCATCAAGACCGAGGCGGAACTGGAACAACTGCGCACCGCCTCCGAGCTGATCACCGATTCCATGCTGGCGACGATCGGCTGGGCGAGAGAGGGCACGAGCAAGACCGACATCATCGAGCGGCTCAGGCGCGAAGAGACCAATCGCGGCGCGCATTTCGAATATTGCCTGCTGACGCTTGGCTCCAGCCACAATCGCGCGGCGTCCAGCCAGGCCTGGAAGAAGGGCGAGGTGATGTCGATCGATTCCGGCGGCAATTACCACGGCTATATCGGCGACCTTTGCCGCATGGGCGTGCTGGGTGAGCCGGATGCCGAGCTGGAGGACCTGCTGGCCGAAGTCGAGGCGGTGCAGGAGGCGGCCTTCTCAAAGGTAAAGGCGGGCACGCTCGGCGGCGACATGATCGCGCATGCCGAAAGCGTGCTGAAGGCTTCCAAGGTCGCGCCCTATACGGATTTCTTCGCCCACGGCATGGGGCTGATCACGCATGAGGCGCCGTTCCTGATGACCAACCATCCGGTCGCCTATGAAGGCACCTATGCGGCCAAGCCGCTGGAAAGGAACATGGTGCTGTCGGTCGAGACGACCATGCTCCACCCGACGCGCGGCTTCATCAAGCTGGAGGACACCGTCGCGGTGACCGACGCCGGCTATGTGATGTTCGGCGATCGCGGGCGCGGCTGGAACAGAGGCGGGATTTCATAGAACCAAGGGCTTGTGCTGCTCCCCACCCGCCTGCCGGCACCTTCTCCCCGCAGAACGGGGAGAAGGAAAGGTCATCACTGGCCTGGCGGCAGCAGCTTGAAATCCGGCAAATCCCGAAGCGCCAGCTCTGGACCCGCCGGCGAATAGACGACGAAGAGCTGCATCGGCTGGTCGCCAGTGTTGAGCGTCGAGTGAAAGCGGCTTTCCGGCACGTAGATGGTGCAGCCGGGGCCGACTTTCGCCACCACCGGATTGCCCTTCTCGTCCTCGACCATCTGCTCGCCATTGCCGGAGATGACGAAGATGATCTCTTCGGCGCCCGGATGGTTGTGGCGGGTGTGGCCCTTGCCCGGCGGCAGGTCGACGACACCGCCGGAAAAGCGGGCGGCGCCGTTCACTTCCGGCGCGACCGTCAGCGACAGCCTGCCCCAGTCGAAACCGAAGGCACCGACATCCTTGGGGTAGACGAAAACCTTGCTCTTGTCGGCCATAGCCTCATCCCTTCCTTTTCCTGGCGCTTGTCTTCTGATCGTGAAGCGTGATGGCCTTGAAATCCGCCGTCTGCCTGGCGATCGCCGCTTCGGCGGGCAGCCGCTCCATCGAGCTTGCACCATAGAAGCCATGCAGGCCCATGCAGCGGTCGAGGATGTAGCGGGCATCGTCGGGCATCGAGATCGGCCCGCCGTGGCAGAGCAGGATGACATCCTTGCGCACCGAGCGAGCGGCGTTGGCGATGGCGTCGATCTCGACGACGCAGGCATCGAGTGACTTCGCCGAGGTGGCGCCGATCGAGCCGCCGGTCGTCACGCCCATATGGGCGACGACGATGTCGGCGCCAGCCTTGGTCATGGCGCGCGCCTCGTCCGGATTGAAGACGTAGGGCGTGGTGAGAAGATCGAGCTTGTGCGCCTCGGCGATCATGTCGACTTCGAGACCGAAGCCCATGCCGGTCTCCTCGAAACTCTGGCGCATGGTGCCGTCGAACAGGCCGACCGTTGGAAAATTCTGCACGCCGGAGAAGCCCATCGTCTTCAATTCGGCAAGCAGCAACGGCATGATGACGAAGGGATCTGTGCCGTTGACGCCGGCCAGCACCGGCGTCTTCTTCACGACCGGCAGCACCTCATAGGCCATTTCCTTGACGATCTCGTTGGCATTGCCATAGGCGAGCAGCCCGGCGGCCGAGCCGCGTCCGGCCATGCGGTAGCGGCCGGAATTGTAGATGATGATCAGGTCGATGCCGCCGGCTTCCTCGGCCTTGGCCGACAGGCCGGTGCCGGCGCCGCCGCCAACGATCGGCACGCCATCGGCGATCATCTTGCGGAATTTTTCCAGGATCTTCTTGCGCGGGATGGCGGCCATGCTTGTCTGGTCTCACTTCTTGGCGATGTCGAGGAAAGCCTCGGCCGCGGCCTTGGCGAAAGCGGGATCGTTGATGTGCAGCGGCAGGCGCGCCACGGTGCGGTTGCTGGTCGGCTTGATCGCGCGCTCGATGGCCTCGAACAGCGCTTGATCGGCCTCGGCGTCGAAGAAGGCGCCGCCCTCGACGTCGAGCGCCGAGACGCCTTTTTCCGGGATCAGGAAGCGGACCCGACCTTCGCATCGGGCGAGGCGGTCGCCGATCCATTCGCCGATCCGGCGGCATTCGTCGGCCGTGGTGCGCATAAGCGTGACGTTCGGATTGTGCTCGTAGAACAGCCGTCCGCGATAGCGCTCGGGGATGGTCGGTGGCGCCCAGAAATTCACCATGTCGAGCGCGCCGACCGAGCCGACATAAGGCAACTCGGTGCGGGCGATCGCGCCGAAACGATCCTCGGTCGCCGGCAGCACGCCGCCAAACAGGAGATCGCAGACCTCGGTCGTGGTGATGTCGAGGACGCCGGCAAGCAGGCCTGAATCGGCGAGCTTCTCCATCGAGCGGCCGCCCGTGCCGGTGGCATGGAAGACCATGCAGTCATAGTCGGCGCGCAACTGCTCGGCGATGGCCGTCACGCAAGGCGTGGTGACGCCGAACATGGTCAGGCCGAGCGCCGGCTTGCCGGCAGCGGCGGGCGCCGGCCTCGCAGCCATTCCGGCGATCGCCTGGGCGGCATTGTGCAGCACCGTGCGGGAGAGCCTGTTCAGTCCCGCCATGTCGGTCACGGACGGCATCATGACGATATCGGAGACGTCGACGTAAGGCGCGGTATCGCCGGAGGCGAGGGTGGAGACCATGATCTTCGGCAGGCCGAGCGGCAGCGCGCGCATGCCGGCGGTGACGATCGAGGTGCCGCCGCCGCCGCCGATGCCGATCACGCCGGCGATGTCGTCGCGCGACTGGATGAAACTGGCGAAGGCGGCGCCCATGCCGGCAACGGCGGTGCCGCGATCGTCGATGCCGAGAACCGCGCGGGCTCCGTTGGGATGGTGCGCGGCAACCTCGCTCGCGGGTATATCGACCGGCACGGTCGCGCCGCGCGTGCCGATATCGACGCGAGCGACCGCGCCTCGGGCTCCGGCGACGGCATCGGCCAGGAAGGCGAGTTCCTCACCTTTGGTGTCGGCGGTGCCGACCACATAGATGCGCTTCATCCGCGGTTCCTCGTCATGCGGCACGTCCGTCCACCTTTTTGCCCCACCCCCTCGGCAAGGCCTCGTCGCTGATGGGGACCCCATTTTGCCTGGCATTGCGCCATTGTAAATTTTTGAGACGAGCGTATCGTATTGACATGAAAGTCTCACGTCAACAAGCTGCCGCCAAGCACGACGCCGCCCAACCGACTGTCATCGAGAAGGGGCCGCGCGCCCGCACCAGACGGCTGATGCTGGAAACGGCGACAAGGTTGATGCAGTCCGGCATGACGCCCTCGGTCAGCGAGGTCGCGGAGGCGGCAGAGGTGTCGCGCGCCACCGCCTACCGCTATTTCCCCAGCCAGGCGGCGCTGGTGCAGGCGGTCGTCGATGAAGGGCTAGGCCCGATCCTCACCTGGACGTCGGCGTCCGACGATGCCGAGCAACGCGTGGCGGACCTGTTCGCCACCGCGATGCCGCGCATCGAGGCCTTCGAGGCGACGTTCAAGGCGGCGCTGAAGCTCTCCCTCGATCAATGGGCGCGACGCCAGGCGGGCACGCTCGGTTCCGAACCGGCCTTCATCCGCGGCCACCGTGTCGACTTGCTGAAGGATGCGATCGCTCCGCTCAAGGGTCGCCTGAAGCCACGCCAGTTCAAGCGCCTGGCACAGGCGCTGTCGCTGATGTTCGGCGTCGAGGTGGTCACGGTGCTGAAGGATATCTGGGGGCTGGACAGTGGAGAGATGATGGCCGTCGCGCAATGGGCGGCGGGCGCGCTGGTGCGTGCCGCGATGGCGGAATCGAAGGTTAAGTAAGCTGTGCCCAAGGCAATGCGGCCTATATCTGGTTAGACCAGATAGCAAGAACAGTTTGGAATGCTAGTTGTGATGGGCGGCCCATCGCAAGGGCTTCGCATATCAAATAGTAGGAAAAACAAGGGAAAATAGGCAGATATTGCAATTTTTGTCTTGTTTGGTTGCTACCTGTCGCTCAAGAAACCGCTTGACGTCAAGCCAAAATTGGTAATACCAGATCAAGACCGATAAAGTGGAACAGCAGTGAGGGTCGCGATCCATTTCCGGCAGGGCGAGGAGGCCCGGAACCGGGAGGTGCCATCACAGGGGGAACTACCTGGGCCGGCTTCGCTGCCGGCTCGCATGACACGGTAGAATGCGCACAAGGGAGGAAAATTATGCGCAAGATAGTGACCAGCGTGCTTGCTGGTATCGGCATGGCGCTTGCCTGCGGGACGTCCGTCCACGCACAGGATAAGGAACTCACCATCTTCTGGGCGGAATGGGATCCGGCCAACTACCTGCAGGAACTCGGCAACGAGTATGAGAAGGAAACCGGTGTCAAGATCACGGTCGAAACCACGCCGTGGGCCGATTTCCAGACCAAGGCCTTCACCGAATTCAACGCCCATGGCGATGCCTACGACCTGGTGGTCGGCGATTCGCAATGGCTCGGCGCCGGATCGACCGGTGGTCACTATGTCGACCTGACCGACTTCTTCAACAAGCACAAGCTCAACGACGTGATGGCGCCGGCGACCGTGAAATACTACGCCGAGTATCCCGGCAACAGCGGCAAGTACTGGGCGATCCCGCTCGAGGGCGACGCCGTCGGTTGGGCTTACCGCAAGGACTGGTTCGAGGATCCGAAGGAAAAGGATGCCTTCAAGGCCAAGTATGGCTACGACCTCGACGTGCCGAAGGACTTCAAGCAGCTGCGCGACATCGCGGAGTTCTTCTACCGGCCGGACCAGAAGAAATACGGCATCGCCATCTACACCGACAATTCCTATGACGCGATGGCGATGGGCTTCGAGAATGCGCTGTTCTCCTATGGCGGTGAGCTCGGCGACTACGCGACCTACCAGGTCGATGGCCATATCAATTCGGACAAGGCCGTCGCGGCGCTCGACGCCTATAAGGAGCTCTACAAGTTCACGCCTCCAGGCTGGGCCAAGACGTTCTTCGTCGAGGACAACCAGGCGATCACCGAGAACCTGGCGGCGATGAGCATGAACTACTTCGCCTTCTTCCCTTCGCTGATCAACGAAGCCTCGAACCCGAACGCCAAGAACACCGGCTTCTTCGCCAATCCGGCCGGTCCGCATGGCGACCAGTTCGCGGCTCTCGGCGGCCAGGGCATCTCCATCGTCTCCTACTCGCAGAAGCAGGATGAGGCGATGAAGTTCCTCGAATGGTTCATCAAGGACGAGACCCAGAAGAAGTGGGCGGCGCTCGGCGGCTACACCTGCAGCCAGGCAGTGCTGAAGTCGGAGGAGTTCCAGAGCGCCACGCCGTACAACAAGGCCTTCTACGAGACCATGTTCAAGGTGAAGGACTTCTGGGCGGTGCCGGAATATGCCGAACTGCTGCAGCAGCTCAACCAGCGCGTCTATCCTTACATCGTCGGCGGCGAGGGTACCGCCAAGGAGACGCTGGACGCTTTGGCCGGCGACTGGAACGCGACCTTCAAGAAATACGGCCGCGTGCAGTAACCGACATGCCTCGCGGAGGAGGCTCGAGAAGCCTCCTCCGTTTGTTTTTCAAGAATCCGGAGCAGGGTTTTGGCGACCACGATGATCACCACGCTCGACAGGTCCTCGCGGGCCGCGGCGCGCGGCCTCAGCGATATTTCGATCCGCAATCTCTTCATCATCCCGACGATCCTGTTCCTGATCGTCTTCAACATCTTTCCGCTGATCTACTCGCTGGGCTACTCGTTCACCGACTTCCGCGCCTCGACCAATGCGCCGGCTAATTTCGTGGGGCTGCAGAACTATCGCGACCTGCTCAACGACCCCTATGTCTGGTCGAACTTCGCCATCACGGCGAAATACGTGATCATCTCGGTCGCCGGACAGCTCTTCGTCGGCTTCGGCGTGGCGATGCTGCTCAATCGCAACATCCCGATGAAGGGGCTGCTGACGACGCTGCTGCTTCTGCCGATGATGCTTTCGATGGCCGTGGTCGGGCTGTTCTGGAAGCTGCTTTACGATCCGTCTTTCGGCATCATCAATTACGCGCTCGGGCTCGGTACCTTCGAATGGCTGGCCGATCCGAAGATGGCGCTCTACGCGGTCGCGCTCACCGACATCTGGATGTGGTCGCCCTTCGTCATGCTTCTTTCGCTTGCCGGCCTGTCGGCGGTGCCGAAGCATCTCTACGAAGCCGCCGCCATCGACCGCGCCGGGCCGTTCTACACCTTCTTCCGCATCACGCTGCCGCTGGTCGCGCCGATCCTGATGATCGCCGTCATCTTCCGGACCATGGAAGCGTTCAAGACCTTCGACCTCGCCTACATCCTGACCAGCCAGCCGACGGCCGAGCTGATCTCGATCCGGCTCTACAAGATGGCCTTCCAGGAATGGCAGACGGGGCGCTCCTGCGCCATGGCCTACATCGTGCTCATCATGGTGCTGGCGATCACCAACATCTACGTCAAATACCTCAACAAAGTGAAGGAGCGCTGACAGATGGCCGCCGTCCGCACTTCCTCCGAAGTCGCCCTGAACCGCGTCGCAATCGTGGCGGTGCTGGTGGTGACGATCATCTTCCTGGCGCCGATCTACTGGATCGCCTCGACGGCGTTCAAGCCGCGCAACCTGGCCACGACGATTCCGCCGACGATCGTGTTCCAGCCGGAAATCTCGCCTTTCGTGAAACTGTTCGCCAGGCGCTCGCAACTGCGCAACCCGCCGACGCCGGAGGAATACGCGGCCGCGCCGTGGTGGGAGCGCGTCGTCTTCAGCGGCGGCGAGAAGATCGTTCGAGACGGCCAGGGTAATGTGCAGTGGTCGGGCTATCCGAGCCGCTTCCTGAACTCGCTGATCGTGGCCATCACCTCGACCGTGCTTGCCGTCGGCATGGGGACATTCACCGCCTACGGTTTCTCACGCTTCAGGGTGAAGGGGGAGGCGGACCTGCTCTTCTTCATCCTGTCGACACGCATGCTGCCGCCGGTGGTGGTCGCGATCCCGATGTTCCTGATGTACCGGGCCGTTGGGCTCAACGATTCCCATCTCGGCCTGATCATCCTCTACACCGCCTTCAACCTGTCCTTCTCGGTCTGGCTGATGAAGGGCTTCATCGACGAGATCCCGAAGGAATATGAAGAGGCGGCGCTGGTCGACGGCTATACGCGAATGGAGGCCTTCTTCAAGATCGTGCTGCCGGAGGCCGCGACCGGCATCGCCGCCACGGCCGTGTTCTGCTTCATCACGGCCTGGAACGAATACGCCTTCGCGCTGATCATGACCAACCGGCGCGCGCAGACGGCCCCGCCCTTCATTCCGAGCCAGGTCGGCTCCGGCCTGCCGGACTGGACGGTGATTGCCGCCGGCACGTTCCTGTTCCTGCTGCCGGTCGCGATCTTCACCTTCCTGCTCCGCAACCATCTGCTGCGCGGCATGTCCTTCGGAGCGATCCGCAAATGAGCTTCCGCGCCATCAACGAGAAATATCTCGAGCCGGGCTCGCAGATCCTGATGGTGCTGGGCATCGTCGCGCTCTGCCAACCCTGGAACATGCCGCTCCATACTTATGGGGTGACGATCATCCTGATCGGCCTGATCGGCTTCAATGTCACCTCCAAGATCCCGCGCGAGGAGCAGGCCGGCACCGGGCACGGAGCCGACCAGCAGGCGCGCAACGCGGGGGCACAGCATTGACCCAGATCGAGCTTCGCGGCGTGCAGAAATTCTTCGGCGCCGTCCAGGTCATCAAGGACCTGAACCTTGCGATCAGCGACAACGAGTTCATCGTGCTGCTCGGGCAATCGGGCTGCGGCAAGACGACGACGCTGCGCGCCATCGCGGGACTGGAGACCATCGACCAGGGCGACATCCTGATCGACGGCAAGCCGGTGCAGCACCTCAAGGCGGCTGACCGCGACATCGCCATGGTGTTCCAGTCGTTCTCGCTCTATCCGCACATGAACGTCTACGAGAACATCGCCTTCCCGTTGCGCGCGACCCGCAAGAGCAGGAGCGAGATCGACACCGAGGTGCGCTCGGTCGCCAGGACGCTTCAGATCACCGAACTCCTCAACAAGAGGCCCTCGGCGCTGTCGGGGGGCGACATGCAGCGCGTGGCCATCGGCCGGGCGCTGGTGCGGCGGCCGAAGGCGATGCTGATGGACGAGCCCATCGGCGCGCTCGACGCCAAGCTGCGCGAGGAGATGCGCGCCGAGATCAAGCGGCTGCACATCAAGCAGGGCTCGACCAGCATCTATGTCACGCATGACCAGATCGAGGCGATGAGCCTCGCCGACCGCATCGTCATCATGCATGAGGGCGTGCTGCAGCAGGTCGGCACGCCGGACGAGGTCTATTCGCATCCGGCCAACCTTTTCGTCGCGCAATTCGTCGGCAGCCCGGTGATGAACGTCGCGGACGCAACGGTGGCCGAGAATGCTTCCGCCGCCTCGGTTTCCGTCGGCGGCGCGGCCACCGGTTTCGATTTCCCGCGCGCGCTGCTCTCCAAGCTCAACGGTCACGCCGGCGGGCAGCTTACGCTCGGCATCCGGCCGGAAGGCGTGCTGGTGCGCCGCGAAGCGACGGAGGGTTTCCTGCCGGTCGAGACGCAGATCGTCGAGCCGCTCGGCTCCTTCGATATCGTCGACCTCAAGGTCGGCTCCAAGATGCTGCGCGCCCGCACCAAGAGCGGCTTCGTCGGCGGTCCGGGCGAAAAGGTCTATGCGCGGATCGATCCCTCGCAGACGCATTTCTTCGACGCGGCGAGCGGCAAGTCGCTCGGAGTGAGATTGTAATGGCCCATATCCAGCTGAAGAACATCTCCAAGACGTTCGGCAACCACACCGCGCTGTCCAATCTCAATCTCGACATCGCCGATGGCGAATTCTTCGTGCTGCTCGGCGAGACGGGCGCCGGCAAGACGACGACGCTGAGGATGGTCGCCGGACTGGAAAAGCCGACCGAAGGCCAGGTCTTCATCGACGGCGTCGACGTCGCCGACTGGGGCGCGGCCGAACGCGACGTGGCGCTGGTGCTGCAGCAATATTCGCTCTATCCGCGCTACACGGTGCGGCAGAATCTCGAATTCCCGCTGAAGCCGAAGATCCGCAGGTTGCCGGACGCCGAGATCAAGGACCGCGTCGCGCGCGCGGCACGCACGCTCAGGATCGAGCATCTGCTCGACCGCAAGACCGACCGGCTTTCCGGCGGCGAGATGCAGCGCGTCTCGATCGGCCGCGCCATCGTGCGCAAGCCGCGCGTGTTCCTGATGGACGAGCCGCTGTCGGCGCTCGACGCCAAGCTGCGCGAGGCGCTGCGCACGGAGTTGAAGAACCTGCAGATCCAACTCGGCGCCACCTTCCTGTTCGTCACGCATGACCAGATCGAGGCCATGTCGATGGGCGACAAGGTCGGCGTGCTCAACCACGGCCGCATCATCCAGATCGGCACGCCGCACGAGATCTACAACAATCCGCGCGACACCTATGTCGCGAGCTTCGTCGGATCGCCACCGATGAACCTGATCGACGGCAGACTGGTCAACGACCGCGCGGTGATGGCGCCGATGAATTTCGAATTGCCGCTCACAATTGGGGGCAAGACTTTTCCGGGGGAGAAGACGGGCGGTGCGACCGACGGTCGCCCGCTCGTCTTCGGTATCCGTCCGGAGGACGTCTATCTGGAAAGCGGCGCGCCGGTGGAGGCGCGGGTTCACGATGTCGAGAACCACGGCGTCGAGAAGATCGTGACGCTGAGGGTCGGCGATACGATGCTGCGGGCCACCGTGCCGGCAAGGACCGCTGTCGCGATCGAGCAGCCGGTGCGTTTCGCCTGGAACCCCGACAAGGTCGTGATGTTCGACAAGGGCAGCGGCGTCAGCCTGCGCCACGCCGGCTGACGAGGCTGCGGAGATCTCTCGGGCCGCTTACTTCGGCAGGTAGGTTTCGTAAGGCGTGTCGTTGATCAGAAGGATCACGCATTCGGTGTCCGACAGGCACGCATCGTCGTGCATTTCGTTGGCCTTCTGGGTCCAGTAGGAACCCGGCGGCAGCTCGACCTCGGTCGCTTCACCGCCCTGCATCTGCCAATGCGCCCACAGACCCCTGATGACCACGGCGCGGTAGTCGGCGGTGTGGGCGTGGACAGGCGCGCGCCAGTTGCCGGGGACTTTCAGCAGCGTGCCGGCTGGCCCCTTCGCCCGTTCGCCCCAGAGCGGACCAAGACGCTGCGGCTGGCCCGGGGCTTCGACGGCGTAAGGGATCTTGTCGGCGGGCAGGTAGCTGTCTTCAAGGGCAAGCGCCGGTCCTGGCAGCATTGCGGCCGAGGCAAGCGCAAGCGATGCGAGATGATTGGGCATGGCGGTTTCCTCCGCCATCGAGCTTATGCGCTCTAGACCTGCGGGGAATGGCGCGGCATCCAGAAGACTTGGCAGTTCCTCCAACCTCCTCGGGGGCGGCCTCAGACGCTCGAGCTGCCCTCGCTGTCCGGGGCGTTGCGGAAATGGCTTGGCGCCACGCCCATCACCCGCTTGAAGGCGCGGCTGAAGGAGGCTTCCGAATCGTAGCCCAGCCTCGATGCAGCCACCGAGACGCGCATCCCGTCGCGGGCAAGCCATTGCCGCGCCTGATGCATGCGCACGCGCAGGACATATTTAGCCGGCGTCTCGCCGACCACGGTGGCGAAGCGTTGAGCGAAGGCGGAACGCGAGGCGCCCATCATCCTGGCCAACGACTCGACCGTCCAGTCGCTCTCCGGTTGCAAATGGATGGCGGCAAGCACCTTGCCGACGTCCGGGTTGCGCACGGCGGCGATCCATCCGGTGGCGTCGCCGCAGCCATTCTCCACCCAGGAGCGAATGATGGTGGCGGCAAGCACGTCGGCCAGACGGGCAAGGATGCCCCCGGAGCCGACCCGGTCCATCGTCACCTCGCCGGCCATCGCGTCGAGCAGATGCTGGATGCCTGGGGCATTCGCCATCAGCTTATGCGCCTGCATCAGGTTGGGCATCATCCCCAGCAGCGGATGCGAGCCGTCGAGATTGAAATGCATCGAGCCGCAAAACAGCAAGGTCTTGCAGCCGTCGCAGCCATTGGAGACATCGTAGATGTTCTCGCACACCGGCTCGATCGTGTAGCGGCCGATCGGCACCGGCGGCACCCCAGGCGCGCTCGCCAGCGTATGCTCGTCGCCGCGCGGGATCAGCAGCGCGTCGCCCACCGAGAGCTCTATCCATTCCTTCGCCGGTGTAAACAGCCAGCAGCCCTGCTGCCCAATGAAATGGAAGCGCGCCGCCTTTTGCGCGGGAAAGGAAACGGCCCAAGGCTCGCCCAGCACGCAGCGGCCGTAGTCGACACCGTCGAGGCGCAATCCGCGCAGCATGTCGGTCAGCGGGTCGCCGGAAGCCTGCAGGATGGTTTTGGACGAATTGTAATTCATTTCGGCGTTTATAGCATGGAAACTCCAGCCGGTCACTCCCTATGTTGCACTGCAGCCAAATGTTGCGCCGCAACTAGATCGAACTGACGAAGCCGCCCGCCGGCATGTATCGGGTGGAGTCCGATCTGGTCATTCCCTAGGTGGCGCGGCAAACAGATCGGAGATCTTGCCATGACCGAACCCGCCCCGGGCGTCGTCGACGCCGCTGTTCTCGACACAAGCGAAGCTGAGGAGCGAACAGAGCCTGCCTGGGGCGCGGTGGTCTCGCTGGCGCTTGGTGTGTTCGGCCTGGTGACGGCCGAGTTCCTTCCCGCCAGCCTGCTTACGCGACTGGCGCAAGACCTCGGCGTCAGCGAGGGCGCCGCCGGTCAGGCGGTGACCGCGACGGCCGTGGTCGGCGCAATCGCCGCGCCGACCATGGCGATCGTCACCAAGCGACTCGATCGCCGGCTGGTGATGTGGATCCTTTCCGTCCTTCTGATCGTCTCCAACCTCGTCGCCGCCTTCGCCTCCTCGCTCACCATGCTGCTTCTCGCCCGTGTCGTGCTGGGCGTAGCGCTCGGCGGCTTCTGGTCGATGTCGGCCGCCATGGCGCTGCGGCTGGTGCCGATGCGGCTGATGCCGCGCGCCATGTCGATCATCCTGACCGGCGTTTCGGTCGCCACCGTCACGGCGGCGCCCGTCGGCGCCTATGTCGGTGACATCTGGGGCTGGCGCACGGCCTTCATGATCGCGGCGGTCGTCGGCGCGCTGGCGTTGCTCGTGCAACTCGCCACGCTTCCGAGCCTGCCGCCGACGGCCGTGGCGAGTTTCCGTACCCTGGCCGAGGTGATGAAGCGACCCATGATCCGCGTTGCGCTGCTGGTGGTGCTGCTTGTCGCGTCCGGACAATTTGCCGGCTTCACCTATGTGCGGCCGTTCCTGGAGAAGGTCCCGGCGATGCCGATCGAGACCATCTCGCTGGTGCTGCTCGCCTATGGCGTCGGTGGCTTCTTCGGCAATTTCGCCGGTGCGTTCCTGGCCGAGCGTAATTTGAAGATGGCGGTGGGCCTGGCGCCGCTGTTGATCGCCCTGTCGGCGGTGATGCTGCTCGCGCTTGGCGCCTCGCCGACAACCGCCGCGGTCGCCGTCACCGCCTGGGGCTTTGCCTTCGGCGCCGTGCCCGTCGGACTGCAAACCTGGTTGGTGCGTGCGGCGCCCGACCAGGCCGAGAGCGCCGGTGGGCTGATGGTCGCGACCTTCCAGGTGGCGATCGCGCTCGGCGCCATCGTCGGCGGCGTTCTTGTCGATCATGCCGGTGTTGCGAGCGCCTTCGCCTATAGCGGCGTGGCGACCTTGCTTGCGGCGCTGGTGACCTTCCTGATGGGGCCGAAGCAGGTCGCCGAGTAGCCCGCTCACTCTCCCGGGTGCCGGCCCGGCGGCTCTCAGGAGCGCCGGGCCGATGTCACGGCTGAAACGAAGCGCTTCAGGCTCTGCTCGACATAAGCGGTGAGTCCCATGTCGTCGGGATCGAAGCTCCACCAAAGCAGCGAGCCCTGCCAGTGAGCCGCCATCAGCAGGCCGATATCGTCCGGCATGCCGTGGACGCCGGCGAAGCAATCGGCGAGCATCCTGGTGAGCGCAGCCTTCCAGGCCGCGCCACGCGCCCTGAGCATTGGATCGCGAAGATCCTCGCGCAGGACGAGCAAACCTTCAGCATAGGACTCGATGTCGCCATAGCCGTTCGAGAGAGCGACCAGCAACTCGACGGCGCCAGCCGGGGTCTTGGGAACCGACCCTGCCGCCTGTTCGGTCTTTCTGTCGAGCCCATCCCAGGCATGGATCAGCGTGCGCTGCTTCAGCAGCGTCTTGTTCTTGAAGCGCTGCACCAGCGTGGAGCCTGAAAGGCCGCTGGCCCGCGCGAGCCTTTCGAAGGTCAACCCTTCCGGACCGTCGGCATGCATCAACCGGTAGGCGGCTTCCAGAACCTGCTCGTCGGACTGGGTTTTTGGTCGGGTCATCTTGACTCGCATTTATAAACGAATAATCATTTATAAATGAGATGTGCGGCAAAGGCCAGCACTCATTGTGAGCGGTACAGGTTCGGAGGGTTCAATGACGCTTCAAGGGAAAGTCGCGCTGGTCGCCGGCGCAACGCGTGGCGCGGGCCGCGGAATCGCGGTCGAACTGGGCGCCGCCGGCGCCACCGTCTATGTCACCGGTCGCACGACGCGCACCCGGCAATCGGATTATCAGCGCCCCGAAACCATCGAGGAGACAGCGGAGCTGGTCAGCGCCCAAGGCGGCAGGGGGATTGCCGTTCAGGTCGACCATCTGGTCCCCGAAGAGGTGCGGAAGCTTGTCGCGCGCATCGGCGCGGAGCAGGGCCGCCTCGATATCCTGGTCAATGACGTCTGGGGCGGTGAAAAACTCTTCGAATGGAACAAGTCCGTCTGGGAACACGATCTGGAAAACGGCCTGCGGCTGCTGCGGCTCGGCATCGACACGCATCTGATCACCGCGCATCATGCGTTGCCGCTGATGATCGAGCGACCGGGCGGGTTGCTTGTCGAAGTCACCGACGGCACCGCCGAATACAACACCGGGCACTATCGACTGTCGCCCTTCTACGACCTCGCCAAGGTGGCGGTGAACCGCATGGCCTGGGCGCATGCCAAGGACCTCGAAAAGCATGGCGCGACGTCCGTCTCGCTGACACCGGGCTGGCTGCGCTCGGAGATGATGCTGGAGGCATTTGGCGTGCGGGAGGAGAACTGGCGGGACGCTACAGCCGATGTGCCGCATTTCGTCATATCCGAGACGCCACGCTTCGTCGGCCGCGCCGTCGCAGCACTTGCCTCGGACCCGCAGCGCTCGCGCTGGAACGGCCAGTCGTTGTCCAGCGGCGGGCTGGCGCAAGTCTACGGCTTCACGGATCTCGACGGCTCGCGTCCCGACGCCTGGCGCTATGTCCCTGAAGTCCAGGACGCCGGCAAGCCTGCCGATGCGACCGGCTACCGTTAGTCAGACCGAGCGGCCATCGAACTCGAAGACTTCGATGGCCGTAAGGTCGATATCGTCCAGGCAGTTGATGTTGATATAGGCCGACCGTTCGTTGCCCTGGCTGACGTCCTCGGCGAAGGGATGGATGCCGCAGGTGCGGCAGAAGCGATGCGCGATCGCGCCCTTGCCGAAGGTGTAGCGGCCGAGATCGTCGCTCCAGGCGACCAGATTGAGCTTCTCATGCGGCACGGCCCACAGCAACGCGCCCTTGCGCCGGCAAATCGAGCAATTGCAGCGCACGGCCATGCCGAGCTCACCCTCGACCTCGAACGCCACCTTGCCGCAGTGGCAGCCGCCTTTGTACAGCATCAGCATCTTCCCATCGCTGGCAGGGTGCAAAGGCACGCCTGCCGGTTTATCCGTTCACCAGCTCAATCGCTGCCGCTTGGGCAATTCCGGACGGGAAGCCGTTCCACACCTCCCGGAGTTGCTTTCAAGACGTCGCAACCTTGCGGAGTCCGACATCGACATGCAATCCGTCCGCGACCGTCTCGAAACCATCCTGTCACGTCTTGCCAATCGGGCCACAGACGAGAAGGTCTATACGAAACTCTATGCCGACGCGGCTCGGGCAGCCGCCGAGGCGTCCGACGCCCGCCGCAAAGCCGGTGTGAGCCTCGGCCCCCTCGATGGGCGCATCGTCTCGATCAAGGACCTGTTCGACGTTGCCGGCGAGCCGACGATGGCCGGCTCGCTGGTCCACGCCAGCGCCGCACCGGCGACGCGCGACGCGACGATCGCGCGGAGACTGCGCCGGGCAGGCGCCGTCATCCTCGGCAAAACCAACATGACCGAGTTCGCCTTCACCGCGATCGGCGATAATCCGCACTACGGCACGCCAGGCAATGCCGCCGATGCCAGCCTGATTCCGGGCGGCTCGTCATCGGGGGCGGGTGTTGCGGTCGGCGAGGGCACGAGCGACATCTCGATCGGCTCGGACACCGGCGGCTCGGTGCGCATCCCGGCTTCGCTCAACGGCGTCGTCGGCTTCAAGCCGACGGCTGGACGCGTGCCTCTGACCGGAGCCTTTCCGTTGTCGATGACGTTGGATTCGATCGGTCCGCTTGCCCTCAGCGTCGCCGATTGCGCGATCGCCGATGCGGTCATGGCGGGGGAAGAGCCGGCAGCGCTTCAGCCGGTCCCGCTCGCCGGCCTGCGCATCGGCATTGCACGTGGCGTGCTTTTCGGTGAGACACAGGCTGAGGTCGCCACGGCTTTCGAGAGCTGCATCGACAGGATCGGGCAGGCTGGTGCCCACGCCACCGATCTGTCGGTCGACGATCTCATCGCCGGGATGCGAGCCGCAACCAAACGCGGCACGATCGCGTCCATGGAAGGCGCCGAAGTGCATGCCGACTGGCTGGCGAGCGGCGCCTCCGTGCCGGTCGATCCGCATGTCACCGGGCCATTGTCGCGCGCGCTCACCGTTCCCGCCTCGGCCTATATCCGCACGATCCGCCGTCGCGGCGAGCTCGTGGCGGCCATGGCGGAACGGCTGGAAGCGTTCGATGTGCTGGCATTGCCGACCGTGCCCATGGTCGCGCCGTCCATCGCCGCCATGGCCGGCGACGAAGCGCTGCGCGACAAGATGGAAGGGCTGTTGCTGCGCAACACCCAGGTCGCCAACCAGTTCGCCTTGTGCGCGATCTCGCTGCCCATGCCCGGCACGAAGCTGCCGGCCGGGTTGATGCTGGTGGGCAGGCATGGGCACGACAGGCATCTGCTGCGCATCGCGGCGGGGGTCGAGGCGCTGCTGCGCGGGTAATCGATCAACGCGCGGAGCAATGCTCGCGTTCGCTATCCTTGGCGGCGCGCACGACGCGGGTCGCGACCAGCCAAGGCAAGGTGTATTGCTTGCCGGTGATGGTCTGCTTGCGGTTCTCGATCGTGCCCCTGACAACGATCTTGCCGGCGTAGAGCTTGTCCGAAAGGTCGAGCGCCTTGTCCTCCTGCGGCAGGCCATCTGTGTCGATCGAGACGCCCTTGACGATCTTGCCGGTCGTGAGGTCGAGCGCGCTGCTGGAGGGGCAGGGCGCCTTGAAGCAGCGCAAACCGCTGTCGCAATAGACATAGCTGCTTTCGACGCCGGCCAATGCCGGCATGGCGCAGATCGATGCGGTTATAAAACCGAGCAATACGAGACGGCGACCGGACATCAGCACAGCGTCGCGGACAATTGGGGCAAAACAGGGATTTGGTCTAGCCGCCGATCGGAAAGCGTCGCCGGTAGTGCTCGACGACTTCCGGGTTGCGCAGATTGACCGGCAGTTTGCCGGCAAGCACGAGCAACGCCTCGCCGGCGGCGCCGACGCCCATGCGCATCATCGATTCCTCGGTGATGCCGGCCATATGCGGGGTGACGATGACATTGTCGAAGCCGAAATAAGGATGGTTGGACGGCAGCGGTTGCGTGGGAAAGACGTCCAGCGCGGCGCCGCCGATGCGGCCCTTCCGCAACGCCTCTACCAGCGCCTCGTCGTCGACCACCGGACCGCGCGAGACATTGATCAGCAGCGCATTGGGTTTCATGCGCGCGATGCGCTCGCGGCCGATCAAACCGCGCGTCTCCTCGGTCAACGGGCAGCAGAGCACGATGATATCGCTCTGCTCGACCAGCGCGTCGATCGACAGGATACCGACGCGTTCGGGCGCGGGGCGCATGCTGCGTGTCGTCGCCACGACGTTGAGATCGAAACCGTGCGCCGCGATATGGCCGACGGCCTGGCCGACCGCGCCGAGGCCGACGATGCCGATCGTCTTGCCGTTGAGCTCGCTGGTCGAATTGGCGTGCTCGCGTCCGGCAAGCCAGCCCTTGGCGCGCAGGTCGCGGTCCATGACGCGGAAGCGCCGCAGCAGCGCAAGCGCGGTGAACATGACATGCTCGGCGACCGAGCGGGCGTTGACGGCGGGCACGTTCGCGACCAGCACGCCGGCCGCGGTTGCCGCCTCGATCGGGATCATGTCCAGTCCGGCGCCATGGCGGATCGCGGCGCGCAGGCTCGACGCGCCCGCAAACAGCTCCGGCGGCAGCGGCGCGCGCACGATGACGATATCGGCGTCGCGGGCCTCGGCAGTCAGGGTCTTGGGATCGAGCGCGGAAGCGACGACCAGCCGCCCGGCGCTGGCCAGCATGGCCGTGGCGCGCGGGTGCAGCGGGTGTGTCGACAGGATCTTGCGCATCGGGTTCCTGTTTTCCGCATTCGTGTGACGCCAAGCCAAAGCGCCTGGCCGCAGATGCTCAAGAGCATTTCACCGTTTTCGTGGAAGCGGCGAACTGCCCTATCTCTCTATTTTCACGCAATTCCGGACGGAAAACCGTTTCGCACTTTTCCTGGAATTGCTCAAACCTTCTCGAGCGCCGCGCTTTTCGACTCCATCCCGCGGCCCTCGATGATCCCCTTCCAGTAGCTCTCGGCGCCCTGCAAGTGGGCATTCATCAAGGCCTGGGCGAGGTTGCCGTCGCGGCGCAACAGCGCCTCGTAGATCTGGATGTGCTCGGCATGCGAGCGCACGCTGCGTTCGGGATCGTTGAAATAGATCGGCAGGCGCTGCTCGCCCATCAGGTAGTAGACGCTGCAGATGTTGTGAAAGATGCTGTTCTTGGTCGCGCGCACGATCTCGAGGTGGAACTCGCGGTCTTCCTTGGCGAGGCCCTCGCCGGCGGCGATGCGTTCTTCGGAAGCTTTCAGGATCTCGCGCAGCCGCTCGAAATTTTCTTCCGTGGCGCGCGAGCAGGCAAGCTCGGCAGCCTTGATCTCGTGGATCTTGCGCAGCTCGACGGTCTCGTAGATCTGCACCGGATCGAGCGGCAGGCCGGCGCGGGCGAAAAGCGCCAACGCTTCCACGCTCGCCTGCTTGGTGTCGATATAGATACCAGACTTGGCGCGACGCTCGACGATGCGCATGGCCTCGAGGATGGCGAGCGCTTCGCGGATCTGGCCGCGGCTGACGCCGAAATGCTCAGCCAGCTCGCGCTCCGAGGGCGTGCGGCCGGATTCCTTGTCCGAGTTGGAGAAGAGATAGGCGGCAAGTTTCGCGAGAAGGTTCTTTTCTTTCATCGTCAATTGCGTTGCGCGTGCGCCTCCAGGAATCGCTCTGAAATGGTGAAACCCAATCCAGGCTTTTCAGGGATCGCTATCATACCGTCCTTGGCTTCGACAGTCTCGTGCACGAGATCGTGAATCATCGGGTTGGCGCCGAGCGAATATTCGATGATGAAACTGGCGGGCGAGGCAGCGCAGACATGCAATCCGGCGAAGAAGCAGGGCGCGCCGGCCCACAGATGCGGGGCGAAGCGCAGGTTGAAGGCGCTGGCGATGGTGCCGATCTTCATCGCCTCGCTGATGCCGCCGCAAAAGGCGGGATCCGGCTGGAAGATGTCGGCGGATTTCAGCACGGCCAGATCGCGGAAGGCGTAGCGCGTCGCCTCGCTTTCGCCGGTGGCGATCGGCGTCGAGCCCGAGGCGCGCACCTCGGCCATGCCCGGCTTGTCGTCGGCGATCACCGGTTCCTCGAACCAGGCAAGGTCGATATCGGCGGTGAGCTTGATGAAGCGCTTGGCCTCGGCGACGGTGTAGGTGCCATGCGCGTCGACCATCAGCTCGACGTCCGGCCCGATCGCCTGCCTCGCGGCGCGCACGCGCGCGGCCGACAGATGCGGGGCGCCGTCCATGGCGCCGACGCGCATCTTCAGCGCCTTGAAGCCACCCTTGGCGATGTAGGATTGCAGCTGCTCGCCGATGGCGTCGGCGGGAGCCCAGCCGCCCGAGGCATAGGCCTGCATGCGCTCGACCTTGCGGCCACCGAGCAGCCGCCACACCGGCTGTCCGAGCGATTTGCCGAGGATGTCCCACAGCGCGATGTCCACGGCGCTGATCGCCGCCACGCTCATGCCGCGCCGCGCGATCTGCGGCATGGCATGGCCGGCATGCGCCGCCGTCTCGTGCCGCACGCCGTTGTAGAGCATCTCCCAGATGATGCCGATGTCGGCCGGATCGCGGCCGATGAGCTGCGGACCGATCTCGTGGTTGAGCATATGGACGAGCGCGCCGTAGCTGCCGGCGCTGCCGGCGGCGTTCTTGCCCTCGCCCCAGCCGACCAGGCCGTCGTCGGTCTCGATGCGCACAATGGCGGCGTCGAACGTCGTCACCTGACCGAAGTCGCTGCGATGCTGCTTCGCGGCTTCGATCGGGATGCGAACCCACCAGGCCTGGACGCTTTTGATGCGCATGTTTTTCCTTCGCCCCCTCCGCCCGTCGGGCGGAAGGGATAGATTTCAATCGGAGGTCTACTTGATCAGCGGCAGCAGCGTTTCGGCGGTGATGCGCATCTGGTCGGTGTAGAATTTTTCTGTCAGCAGACTGGAGCCGTGGTCCTGGATGAATTTGAGCTGCTCGGGCGAGATGTCGACCGGATTGCGCTCGACCATCTCCGGATAGGGCGCGGCCGGCGTGCGGTCGACGGGCGCGACGAACTCGTTGGTCAGCGCGCCGTCATAGCCGACTTCCTTCAGCGTGCCCACGATCTTCGGCCAGTCGATTTGGCCGAGACCGGCGGCGAAGCGGTTGTTGTCGGCGACATGGAAGTCGAACAGGCGCTTTCCGACCTGCCGGATCGCGTCATGGACGTTAAACTCCTCCATGTGGATGTGATAGGCGTCAAGGCAGACGCCGCATTCGGGGCTCACCGCGTCTGCAAGCGCCAGCGCCTGGGCGCCGCGGTTGAAAAGGTAGGTCTCGAAGCGATTGAGTGGTTCGACGGCGATCCTGACGCCGACCTTCTTGGCGTGCGTGAAGCACTCGCGCGTGGCGTCGACCACCCAGCCCCATTCCTCCGCCTCGGTGCCGTCCGGCACGACCTTGCCGACGGTCGCGGGCACCAGCGTGATGATCTCGCCGTCGAGTTCGCTCACCATGGTGAGCACGTCCTTGACATACTTGACCGACCGCTCGCGCTGACCCTGATCCTTGGCGGCGAGGTTGCGCTCGCCCAGCATCAGTGTCACCGAACCCCAGCAGCGGATGCCGTGCTCCTTCAACAGCGCGCGCGTCTCCTTGGTCTTGTACTGCTCGGGCTCGCCGGAAATCTCGATCGATTCGTAGCCGAATTTCTTGATGCGCTTGAGCGTCACCTCCAGCGGCTCCGCCCGCATCCAATTGTGCGTCGAAAGATGCATGGTCTATCCTTCCCAGAATTCGCCTGTCACATTTACCCCGCGACGCCTCCAAGCGAGGCCGCCGCACGATCCCTCCCCCAAGGCGTTGCCAGCATTTTCCTCCAAACTGGTTCGACCAATTGGGTCTATCATGACCTCTACAGCAAATTTTCATGCACGGCAAGAAGTGGACTCAAGAGAGGTCCATATCCAAGCAATCGTATGATTTTATGTGATAATTTCACTCGTTTGACTACAATTAGCCCCCTTCTTCGCCCGTTTCTGCCGCTTGACCGAATTTCGATATTTGGTAATACCAGAATAGAGCAACGCATGGACGCCGCGGGGATTGGCCAAACAGACTGGTCCTCACTCCAACGGGCGCCATGCTTGGTCGCGAAAACAAAGAGGGAGGATGCCTATGCCGACGACGATGAAGGGGCCCGGCCTGTTTCTGGCGCAGTTCGCGGGCGACGCGGCGCCGTTCAATTCACTGGCTTCGATCGCCAAATGGGCGGCCGGCCTGGGCTACAAGGGCGTGCAGATCCCGACCTGGGACGGACGCCTGTTCGACCTGAAGAAAGCGGCGTCGTCGAAGGCCTATTGCGACGAGGTGAAAGGCATCTGCGCAGATGCCGGCGTCGAGATCACGGAGCTGTCGACGCATCTTCAGGGTCAACTGGTGGCGGTGCATCCGGCCTATGACGCGCAGATGGACGGCTTCGCGCCGTCCTTGGTGCACAACAATCCGAAGGCGCGACAGGAATGGGCGGTCGAACAGATGAAGTTCGGCGCCAAGGCGTCGCGCAATCTCGGGCTGAACGCCTCGGTGACCTTCTCGGGTTCGCTGGCTTTCCCTTATCTCTATCCTTTCCCGCAGCGGCCCACCGGCTTGATCGAGGAAGCCTTCGGCGAACTCGGCAAACGCTGGAAGCCGATCCTCGACGCCTACGAGGACAACGGTGTCGATGTCGGTTACGAAATCCATCCCTCGGAAGACGTCTTCGACGGCGCGACCTTCGAAATGTTCCTCGACGCGGTCGGGGGCCACGAACGCTGCAACATCAACTACGACCCGTCGCACTTCCTTTTGCAGCAACTCGACTATCTCGAGTTCATCGACATCTACCACGAGCGGATCAAGGCGTTCCACGTCAAGGACGCCGAGTTCAATCCGACCGGGCGGCAGGGCGTCTATTCCGGCTACCAGGGCTGGGTGAACCGGGCGGGCCGCTTCCGCTCGCTGGGCGATGGACAGGTGGATTTCGGCGGCATCTTCTCCAAGCTCGCCCAGTATGATTACGATTCCTGGGCGGTGCTGGAATGGGAATGCTGCCTCAAGCACCCGGAAGACGGCGCCGCCGAAGGCGCGCCCTTCATCCAGCACCATATCATCCGGGTGACGGAGAAGGCCTTCGACGATTTCGCCAGCGGCACCAGTGACAAGAAACTGCTGCGCGCGATGATGGGGATTTGACGCTTGCCTTCCATCCCCCTTGAGGGGAGGGTGGCCGGCAGCGCCGGAAGGGGGCGGTTGATGCCGGTCTCCACGCCGGGCGACCCCGCCCGATCCGCTGCTGGATCGGCCTCCCCTCTGGGGAGGTGACAAACAGGAGAGAGGACAAAAATGGTCGGCGCATCGAAGTCGGAAACGGGAGGCGGCCCGATCCGCTACGGCATGGTCGGCGGCGGGCAGGGCGCCTTCATCGGCGCGGTGCATCGCATCGCGGCGCGCATGGACAACGACTTCGTGCTGGTGGCCGGCGCGCTGTCGTCGGATCCGGCGCGCGCCAAGGCGTCGGCCACGGAACTCGGGCTCGATCCGGAACGCAGCTACAGCTCCTATGCCGAAATGGCCAAGGCCGAAGCCAAGCGTCCCGACGGTATCGAGGCGGTGGCGATCGTCACGCCCAACAACGTGCATGTGCCGGCGGCCAAGGCCTTCCTGGAGGCCGGCATCCATGTCATCTGCGACAAGCCGCTGGCGACCTCGCTGGCCGAGGCGAAGAAGCTTGCCGCCCTTGTCGAAAAGACCGGCAAGGTGTTCGTTCTGACCCACAACTACACCGCCTATCCGATGATCCGGCAGGCGCGCGAGATGGTGGCCAAGGGAATGCTCGGCGACATCCGCATCGTGCAGTCGGAATATCCGCAGGACTGGCTGACAGAAGACCTCGCCGCCACCGGCCAGAAGCAGGCCTCGTGGCGATCGGATCCCAAGCAGGCCGGCGCCGGCGGCGCGCTCGGCGACATCGGCACGCATGCCTATAACCTTGCCCGCTTCGTCTCGGGGCTGGAGTTGGACTCGCTGTCAGCCGACCTCGACGCCTTCGTGCCGGGGCGCCAGCTCGACGACAATGTCAATGTCATGCTGCGCTTCAAGCCGGTCGGCAGCAAGCATCCGGCCAAGGGCATGATCTGGGCAAGCCAGGTGGCGCCTGGCCATGAGAATGGGCTGAAGCTGCGCGTCTACGGCTCCAAGGGCGGTCTCGAATGGGTGCAGGCCGATCCGAACTATCTCTGGTACACGCCGTTCGGTCAGCCGAAACAGCTTCTGACGAGGGCCGGCGCCGGGGCAATGCCGGTCGCGGCGCGCGTCAGCCGTGTGCCGTCCGGTCATCCGGAAGGCTATCTCGAAGGTTTCGCCAATATATACCAGGAGGCCGCGCGCGCCATCCGGGCGGCGCGCAGGAAAGGCGGCAAGCCGGCTAAGGATGTGGTCTTCCCGACAATCGCGGACGGCGTCGAAGGCATGGCCTTCATCGAGGCCTGCGTGAAGTCGTCGAAGAAGAACGGGGCGTGGACGAAACTATAGCGGTGACGATCTTCAGGTGAGGCCGGCCTGAAAGCGACGGCTTCCTTTGGTTCCGGTGCTCACGTGCTTCAAGTACGCTCCGCTCCGGTTCGCGGAATCCGTCGTTTTCGACAGACCTGACCTGAATCTCATCACCCCTTGATCGAAGGTGATGAGGGAGGGGGTGTCGATGAAGATCGGCATGTGCATGTTCTTGTGGACCACCAGCGTCTCGAAGAAGCACGAGGCGCTGCTGAAGGACATCAAGGCGACCGGCTTCGACGGTGTCGAGATTCCGGTCTTTGTCGGGGTACCCGACGATTATAAGAAACTCGGCGAAATGCTCGACCGCATCGGCCTGGAGCGCACCGCGGTTTCGGCCATGGGCGATCCGGCGATGAACCTGATCTCGCCGGATGCCGCGACGCGCAAGGCCGGCATCGACTATATGAAATGGGCGATCGATTGCAGCGCCGCGCTTGGCGCGCACACCCTCAGCGGTCCGCTGCATTCGACGCTCGGCGCCTTTTCCGGGGGTGGGCCGACGGCGGCCGAGAAGAAGCGCTCTGTCGCCTCCCAGCGCGCCATCGGCGAGCATGCGGGCAAGAAGGGCGTGACCATCGGGCTCGAGGCGCTCAACCGCTTCGAATGCTACCTGGTCAACACCATGGTCGACCTGTCGGAGCACATCGACGCGATCGACCATCCGCATATCAAGGCGATGTACGACACCTTCCATGCCAATATCGAGGAAGCCGATCCGATCAGGGCCTATACGTGCAACCGCGACAACGTCGTGCATATCCATATTTCGGAGAATGATCGCGGCGTGCCAGGGCGCGGCAACATCCCGTGGAAAGAGACTTTCGCGGCGATCCGCAAGAGCGGCTATGACGACTGGCTGACCATCGAGGCGTTCGGCCGCTCGCTGAAGGATCTCGCGGCGGCGACCAAGGTGTGGCGCGATTTCGCGGAGACGCCGGAGGCGGTCTATCGCGAGGGGTACAGGCATATCAGGGATGGATGGAGGAAGGCGGCTTAGGGCGCATCGATATTCAGGTGAGGCCGGCCTGCAAATGGCGGCCTCCTGCGCTTCCGGTGCTCACGTACTTCAAGTACGCTCCGCTCCGGTTCTCGGAAACCACCATTTTCGACGCGGCCTGACCTGAATCTCGGCACGCCCTTATGCGCTGAGCTTATCAACCCCGCTCTGCCTGCAGCCTGTTGTAATCATGCAGCGTGCGGCTGAGCCTGCGGCGCAGGAAGTTCGAGATGTTGTCGAAGATGAAGACGACGAGCAGCGTCAAAAGCACCATGTAGAAGACGTTGGCCCAGTTCGAATTGGTGCGCATCGCTTCCCACAGCTTCAGGCCGATGCCGCCGGCTCCGACGGCGCCGATGATGGTGGCGCCGCGGGTGTTCGATTCCCACTGGTAGAGCGTCTGGCTGATGAAGATCGGCACCACTTCCGGCAGCACGCCGTAGCGCTGCACCAAAAGGCCGTTGGCCCCGGTCGAGAGCACGCCCTCGCGCGGCTTGTCGTCGATGTTCTCCAGCGCCTCGGAATAGGTTTTGCCGAGCGTGCCGATCTCGGTGAAGAAGATCGCGGCACTTCCGGCCAGCGGGCCGGGACCGAAGGCACGGGTGAAGAACAGCGCCCAGATCAGCATGTCGACCGAGCGCATGAAGTCGAAGAAGCGTTTCAGCACCTGGCTGAGCACGCCGCTCGGCGTGATGTTGCGGGCAGCGAAGAAGGCGAGCGGGAAGGCGACGATGCCGCCGAGCAGCGTGCCTAGGAATGCCATGACGATGGTCTGGAGGAGCTTCGTCCAGACGTCGCCATGCTGCCACTGCGCGTTGTTCCAGATGTTGTCGGCGGCAAGGGCGAGGTTCGATGTGCCCGGCTTGAGCTCGGGCCCGGACGCGATCAGCAAGATCACCTCGCCGGCCGATTTGCCGAAGAAGGGCGAGCGCGTGTCGAAGACGAAATTCGCCCAGCCGAGGAAGCGTTTGCGCACCTTGACCCGGTCGACGGTGACGCGCGCCTCGCCGACAAAGCCCATCTTGGCGACGATCTCGTCGTCATGCACGGTGACCCAGTCGGGTACCGGACCGCTCACCACCGGCTTGCCGCCGGTGAGCGATATCGGGATCGTCTCGCCATACGCCGTTATCGCCGCCCTGGTCTTGTCGAAGGTGACGGATTTGGCGGCGCCATCGATCTGCACGGTGAAGGTGCCGTCGGGATTCCTGATCACCCAGTCTGGATTGGGATTGTCGCCGAGCGCGGAGAAACGCGGATATTTCGGCGTGATCTGAGGTTGGTCGAGGCGGAATTCGGGCTGCAGGTCGTAGCTGATCCATTGCGACAGGAAGAGCGGCAGGCGCTCCCAATGCGACTCGCGCATCACCTGCGGCAGATTGAAGAACCACAAGGCGTAGAGGAGGTAAAGGATGGTGCCGGCGACCAGGAGCAGCGGCCAGAAGCGCTTGTAGGCCGGGCGCTGGAACACTTGTGGAAAGCGCTCCTCGATGGCCCGCAATTCCTCGACAGTCATAGCCATGTCAGGCTCTTTCTCCGACCATGATCTTCTCCGAAAACCGGCTTCCACTTTTCGGGGTCATGGTTAGCCGGCACCCATCAGGAAAGCCTGCTCGCCAACCAGCTTGCGCCGCAGCCAGGCGGAGAACTGGTCGATGAGGAAGATCGTCACAAACAGAAGCAGCACCAGCGCCAGGGTCTTGGCGCCGAAGCCGCGCGAGATGGAGAGCTTCAGTTCCTCGCCGATGCCGCCGCCGCCGACGGCGCCGATGATGGTCGAGGCCCTCACGTTGATCTCGATCCTGAGCAGCGTGTAGGACATGAAATTGGGCAGCACTTGCGGCATGTCGGCGAAGCGCACGCGCTCGAACCAGTTGGCGCCGACCGCGCGCAGGCCCTCTTCCGGGCGCATGTCGATGTTCTCGTTGATCTCGTAGAACAGCTTGCCCAGCGCGCCGATCGAATGCAGGCCGATGGCGATGATGGCGGCGATCGGACCTGTCGAGACGATTGCCGCGAACAGGCCGGCAATGACGATTTCGGGGAAGGCGCGCAGCAATTCCATGAAGCGCTTGACGACGAGCCTCAGCGCCGGATGCGGCGTCAGGTTGCGCGCGGCGATGAAGGAAAAGGGCACGGCGAAGACGAAGCCGATGAAGGTCGAGACAAGCGCCACATTCACCGTGGTCAGCATCAGCTCGAAATATTCAGGAATGTAGAAGTCGCCCCAGATGTAGACGCGGCCGAGCGGGAAATTGAACTCTTGCGTGCCCTTGTCGCTCGGCGAGGCGATGTCGAACAGCGCCCGCCAGACGTCGTTCCAGTCTTTCGGGATAAGCCAGCTCAGGAAATCGAGGATGTGCGGCAGGCGCTCGAAGAAGTGGCCGGCATTGGCTTCGTCGGCGAACCACATGCTGCCTATCATGGCCGCGAGCAGCAGGCCGACGCCGAGCACCGTATAGAGCCGGCGCAGCGATGTCTGGCGTTGCCAGGCGTCCGCCTGCTGGCGGGTGGCGTCGGAATGGAGTGTCGCTGATGTCATGATCGGGACATGCAAAAAGGGCGGTGCTGGAGGTACACCGCCCTTTCTGATCTTGCCTTTAGCCGCCGATAGCGGCTTTGCGGGCTTCGACGATGACGTTGTAGAATTCCGGCTTCACCGGGACGTAGCCGGTGAAGTCACCGCCTTCGACGCCTTCGAAGCAGGCCTTGTCCTTGGTGGGCAGGGCGGTGAAGAAAGCGGTGAGCTTGGCGGTCATGTCGGCGCCGAGCGCGGTGCGCACGACCAGCGGGCCGTTCGGGATCAGGCCCGAGCGCCATACTTCGACGAAATCGTTCGGGTCGACGGCGCCCTTGGAAACTTCCTTGTGGAAGGTGCCGGAGGTGTAGCCGTTCTTGAAGTCGCCGATGCCCGAGGAATCGTCCACGGCAACGTCGACCTTGCCGTCGCGCGCGGCCAGAAGGTTATTCTCGTGGCCGCCGTTGAACTGCGTCGAGGCGAAGTAGGTGTCGTTCGCCACGCCCGTGTCCTTCGGAATCTGGGTCAGCGGGATCAGATAACCCGAGGTCGAGTCCGGATCGGCATAGCCGAGCTTCTTGCCCTTGGCCGACTTGATGTCGGTAATGCCGGAGGATTTCAGCGCCAGGCCGATCGAATAATAACCCGTCGAGCCGTCGGTCTGCTGGGTGGTGAGGATCGGGGTGACGGCGTTCGGATCCTTGATATAGACGCTGGCGTAGCCAGACGCGCCGAGCTCGGCGAAGTCGAGCGTGCCGCCGAGCAGGCCCTGGATGACGCCGTCATAGTCGGCGGCCGGGAACAGCGAAACCTTCTCGAAGCCGAATTCCGACTTCAGGTGGTCGGCCAGGCACTGGTAGTTGCGCAGACGGTCGGTCTCGTTCTCGCCGCCGAGGATGCCGACGCGGAATTCCTTGATATCGGCGGCGTGCGCGGCGCTTGCCGCCATGGCGAGCAGCGAAACCGCCCCAAAAACCATCTTCCTGAACATAACGATCTCTCTCCTGTTGTTCCGGCTGCGCGCCGGCGGCGTTCTAATTTTTCAAGTTTTGCCTTTGACGCTGGCGGGCGATCCGGGTTGCTCTGCTGAAATCCACGCTCTGCCCGAACCGCTTGAGGCCGGGCGGTGGGCTCAGTAGCCGGGGAAGGCTGGTTCGAGCGGTCCGGCGGATGCGGTGATCTTCGGCTTCATGGTCACGCTGGTCGACGTGATGGCCTCGGAGATTTCGACGCCGCTGGCATCGGCGCCATAGACCATGCGCACCGCGTCGCGGTCGAGGTCGTCCGGTCCGCCGTCGAAGACCACCTTGCCGGCGGCCATGCCAATGATGCGCGTGCAATAGGCCCGCGCGGTGTCCAGCGTGTGCAGGTTGGTGACGACGGTGATGCCTTCGCGCAGGTTGATGTCGCGCAGCGAGTCCATCACCACCTTGGCATTGAGCGGGTCGAGCGAGGCGATCGGCTCGTCGGCCAGCAGCACCTTGGGCTGCTGCATCATGGCGCGGGCGATCGCGACGCGCTGTTGCTGGCCGCCGGACAAGGTGCCAGCCGGCTGCAATGCGGTGCGGGCGATGTCGAGGCGCTCGAGCGCGGCGACCGCCTCGGCGCATTCGGTGCGCGTGAACATGCCGAGCAGGTTTGAAACGGTGGAGCGGTGATTGAGACGACCGAGCAGTACGTTGGTCAAGACGTCGAGGCGCGGCACCAGGTTGAATTGCTGGAAGATCATGGCGCAGTCGCGCTGCCATCGGCGCAGCGGCGAGCCCTGCAGGCTGGAGACCTCGGCGCCGTCAAAAAAAATCGACCCCTGGCTGGGATCGATGAGACGGTTGATCATGCGCAGCAACGTCGACTTGCCGGCGCCGGAGCGACCGATGACGCCGACCATCTGGCCGCGCGGGATCGAGATGTTGATGTCGCTGACAGCGGTGTTCTTGCCAAATCGACGGGTTACGCCGCGGATTTCCAAGGTGGCCGATGTTGCCGACATAGCAAAGCTCCAGTCCGTCGCGATTTTGAGGTCTGTTAACCTTCGCTATCGCAGCGCCATGAAGCTGGGGTGTCGAATTGATGTCAGTTTTGTTACGAGTCACAGGTGCGGATCGCGCGACTAGAGCGGCCCGGCGCCTCGCGGAAATACCGACCCGCTCCATCTTGTTGTTTGGACGTCGTGCCGGACGGGAAAGCCGTTACGGATTTTTCCTGAAACTATTCTGGGTGATGCATATCGCCGCCCCAGCCGTCGCATCGGAGCGGCACGCATCGGCTTCAGCCAAGCACGAGCAATTCCTCGAAATGCTTCATGTCCTTGAAGCCGCAGAAGGCCGCGGGCCTGAGCTCGATCACCGGTGCCTCGCGCTCGAGGAAGGACAGGCAGTCGTCGAACATATCCCGCCAAGCGGAGGCGCGCTCGTCGGCAAGGCGGCGGATCTGGTAGGCGAAGGTGATATGGAAGACGTAGGTATCGTGATCCGGATGGCGGTAGCCGAACGGCCCGGAGAGCGCGTCGCGCCATGCCTTCAGGCTGCGCCGGTCTTCCTCGGAAGCGCCGGCGACCGTCAGGCCGGTCGGCACCACTTCGACAACCTTCACCTCGAACGGGCCGCAGCCCCGGAAACCTTGCAGGCGTTCGAGGTAGAGCCGCGTCATGTCGTCGATGCCGGTGTCGAGCGGCACGTCCGAAGGCCAGTAGGGGAGGCGGCGCCGGTGTTCGATGATGCCCTGGAAGAGCGTCATGTGCAGGCTGGAAATCGGCGTGAAGGCGAGGCGATCGGCATCGGGCATGGCGAGCATCCGCTCGCGCACATCCATGACAGCGGCTTGCGAGGGCGAGCCTTCGACCAGATGACAGACGACGGTGTTGCCGGGCTCGGTCAGGAAATTGCCGGATGTGTCGTAGCGGGTGCCGAGATGGGTTGGCGGCGCCGGATTGGAGCCGGCAAAGAATCCGGCGAGCGAGAATCTGATGGTGTCGGCCATGGCTATCTCCTTAGCGGAAACGCCTCCTGTCCGACTCATGTGTCAAGGGTATGAACCGAAGCCCGGTCAGCCGCCGTGCTTTTCGAGAAATGCTTCGGCCGAGAGCTCGCGAAAATCGTCGAGCGCCGCACGCAGCCTTGTATGATCCCAATCCCACCAGGCTAAAGCCTGGTAGCGCTCGGCGGTGCGGCGGTCGAAGCGTTCGCGGATCGGCTTTGCCGGCACGCCGCCGACGATGGTGTAGGGCGCGACGTCCTTCGACACCACGGCGCCCGCGCCGACGGCCGCGCCATCGCCGACGGTCACGCCAGGCAGGATGGTCGACCCGTGGCCGAGCCAGGTGTCGTGACCGATGGTGACGCGCCTGGCGCGGCGCTCCGCGAAGAACTCGCTCTCATGCTCGGCGTCGTCCCAATAGTCGGAAGCGCGGTAGGTGAAGTGGTGCAGTGTCGGCCGCCAGGTCGGATGGTTGGTGGCGTTGAGGCGCACGCTTGCCGCGATGTTGGAGAACTTGCCGATGGTCGCGCACCAGACGGCGCAGTCCTGCATCATGTAGGAATAGTCGCCGAGCTCGCATTCGGCGACGCGGCTGCGCTCGGCGATCTCGGTCCAGCGGCCGAGCTTCGAATTTTCGACCTGCGCCGTCGGATGGACCAACGGCGCCTCCGAGAGCTTCGTCATGCGGCGATCTTTCCCGCTGCGAAAGCGGTGACGTCGATGACGCGGTCGGCCACCGCGTCGCGCACATCGAGGTCATGGAAGATGCCGAGCAAGGCGACGCCCGCCGCCTTCTTGGCGGCGATGAGCTCGACCACGACATCGCGGTTCCTCGCGTCGAGCGAAGCGGTCGGCTCGTCGAGCAGCAGGATCGGATGCTCTGTGATGAAGCCACGCGCGATGTTGACGCGCTGCTGCTCGCCGCCCGAGAAGGTCGCCGGCGGCAGGGCCCAGAGCTTTTCCGGCAAATTGAGCTGCGCCAGCAGCGAGCGGGCCTTCGTCCGCGCGACCTCCCGGTCCTCGCCGCGCTCGACCAGCGGCTCGGCGACGACGTCGAGCGCCGATACGCGCGGCACGGTGCGCAGGAACTGGCTGACATATCCTATGGTATGGCGCCGCACGGAAAGCACCGTGCGCGGGCTGGCGGAAGCAAGGTCGATCAGGCCGCCGCCATGCTGGACGATGATCTGCCCTTCATCGACGGCATAGTTGCCGTAGAGCATCTTCAGGATCGAACTTTTTCCGGCGCCGGAGGGGCCGCCGAGCACGGCGCATTCACCGGCGCGGATCGAGAAGGAAACCCCCGCCACCACCGGCAGCGTGACGCCGTCGCGCAGATGCATGGTGAAGCTCTTTGCGACGTCGGAAACGACAAGCGGCGTAGCCATGATCACACCTGCAAAATGGAGGATACGAGAAGCTGGGTATAGGGCGCGCGGGGATCGTCGAGCACGCGGTCGGTCAAACCGCTTTCGACGACGCGGCCATCCTTCATCACCATCATGCGCTGCGACAGGAGCCGCGCCACGGCAAGGTCGTGGGTGACGACGATCGCGGCGAGGCCGAGATCGGTGACCAGTCCGCGCAACAGGTCGAGCAGGCGCGCCTGTACCGAGACGTCGAGGCCACCCGTCGGCTCGTCCATGAAGACAAGGCGAGGGCCGGTCACCAGGTTGCGGGCGATCTGCAGGCGCTGGCGCATGCCGCCGGAGAAGGCACGCGGCTCGTCGTCGATGCGGTCCTCGTCGATCTCGACGCGCGACAGCCAGTCGACGGCGGTGGCCCGGATCTTGCCGTAGTGACGGTCGCCCACCGCCATCAGCCTTTCGCCGACATTGGCGCCGGCCGACACGGTCATGCGCAGTCCGTCCGCCGGGTTCTGGTGGACAAAGCCCCAGTCGGTGCGCATCAGGAAGCGGCGCTCGGCCTCGCTCATCCGGTAGAGCTCTCGCCACTGGCCGTCGCGCATGCGGTAGCTGGCCGTGCCGGAGGATGGCAGCAGCCTGGTCGACAGGCAGTTGAGCAGCGTCGTCTTGCCGGAGCCGGACTCGCCGACCACCGCCAGCACCTCGCCCGGCCAGAGGTCGAAGGAGACGTTCTCGCAGCCGACGCGCGAGCCGTAGAATTTGGACAGCGCGGCGACGCGCAGCAGCGGTTCGTCGGTCATTCGGCCGGCTCCATCTTTCCCGGGGCAGGATGGGTTTCAGGCGCAAGGTGGCCATGATGGCCATCCTCGCGTCGCTTCTCGCAATGGTCGGTATCCGAGCAGACGAACATGTGGCCGCCATGGTCATCGAGGATGACCTCGTCGAGATAGACGTTCTCGGCGCCGCACAGAGCGCAGGGCTGGTCGAAGGTCTGCACCTCGAAGGGGTGGTCCTCGAAATCGAGGCTCACCACATCGGTGAATGGCGGCACGGCATAGATGCGCTTCTCACGGCCGGCGCCGAACAACTGCAAGGCCGGGGAGCGGTGCATCTTCGGATTGTCGAATTTGGGTGTTGGCGAAGGATCCATCACATAGCGGCCCTCGACCTTGACCGGATAGGCATAGGTGGTGGCGATGCGGCCGTGCTTGGCGATGTCCTCGTAGAGCTTCACATGCATGAGGCCGTATTCTTCCAGCGCATGCATCTTGCGCGTCTCGGTCTCGCGCGGCTCGAGGAAGCGCAGCGGCTCCGGGATCGGCACCTGGAAGACCAGCACCTGGCCTGCCGTCAGCGGCTGCTCCGGAATGCGGTGGCGCGTCTGGATGATCGACGCCTTCCCGGTTTCCGTGGTGACCGCAACCTTGGCAACCTTCTTGAAGAAGGCGCGGATCGAGACGGCGTTGGTCGTGTCGTCGGCGCCCTGGTCGATGACCTTCAATGTGTCATCCGGGCCGATGATCGAGGCGGTGACCTGCACGCCGCCGGTGCCCCAGCCATAAGGCATCGGCATCTCGCGGGAGGCGAACGGCACCTGGTAGCCGGGAATGGCGATGCCCTTCAGGATGGCGCGGCGGATCATCCGCTTGGTCTGCTCGTCGAGATAGGCGAAGTTGTAGGTGGCGATGTCTGTCGGTTGCGCGTTCATTCCGCGGCCTCCCTTTTCTCTTCCGCCTTGTCCTCGTTTTCCCGCGCCTCGTATTCGGCGCGCATGCGGCGAACCAGGCCGAGCTCGGCCTGGAAGTCGACATAGTGCGGCAGCTTCAAATGCTCGACGAAGCCGGTCGCCTGGACATTGTCGGAATGCGAGATGACGAATTCCTCGTCCTGCGCGGCAGCGACGACATCCTCGCCGAGCTCAGTGGCGCGCAGCGCCCGGTCGCAGAGCGCCATGGCCATCGCCTTGCGTTCGCTCTGGCCGAAGACCAGGCCGTAGCCGCGGGTGAATTGCGGCGGCGCCTTGGCCGAACCCTTGAACTGGTTGACCATCTGGCATTCGGTGACGCGGATCGAGCCGAGCGGCGCGGCGAAGGGCAGTTCCGGTACGTCGAGCTCCAGCTCGACCTCGCCGATGCGGATCTCGCCGACGAAAGGATGGTTGCGGGCGTAGCCGCGTTGCGTCGAATAGCCGAGCGCCAGCAGGAAGCCCTCGTCGCCGCGCGACAGGGCCTGCAGGCGGATGTCGCGCGCCATCGGGAACTGCAGCGGCTCGCGCGTGATGTCGCCCGGCACATGGTCGCGCGGCATGTCGCCATCAGCCTCGATTAGGCCTTCATGCGCAAGGATCGCGGAAACGCGCGGCATCGCCTCAGCTTCGACCGGACGTTGAACCGGCGCCTCGACATCGGCGCCGGCGGCAAGTTCCGGATCGAGCAGGCGGTGGGTGTAGTCGAAGGTCGGGCCGAGCACCTGGCCGCCGGGCAAGTCCTTGTAGGTGGCCGACACGCGCCGCTCGACCTGCATGGCGCCGGTATCGGCCGGGTTGGTGTAGCCGAAGCGCGGCAGCGTGGTACGATAGGCGCGCACCAGGAAGATCGCCTCGATCATGTCGCCGCGCGCCTGCACGACGGCCAAGGCCGCGAGCTCGCGGTCATAGAGCGAGCCTTCGCTCATCACCCGGTCGACGCCGAGCGCCAGCTGCTCGACGATCTGGTCGAGGCGCAGCGCCGGCACCGAGCGGTCGCCGCGCCGGCGATCGGCCAGCAGGCGGTGCGCATTGGCAATGGCGGCTTCGCCGCCTTTCACCGCGACATACATGTCATGCCTCCATGGTCTTGATGCGGGTGGTGCGCGGCAGGCAGGCGAGGCTGCCGGGCGCCGCCAGGATGATGTCGACGCCGCGCGGGAAGCGCTGGTTGTTCTGCTTCCACTGTTCGACGAAATGACGCGGCATGCCGGTCGGCGCGATCATCGCCGTCTTCTCGATGCCGGGACCTTCGAGCAGCAGCGTCGGGCCGGAGCCGAGATCGCCTACCAAGAGGATCAGTGTCGTCGAGCGGTCGGGATATTCCTGCGTGCCTTGCGAGAAACCGTCGAGCGCCGCCATCTCCTTAGGATTGGCGATCAAGGCGAAATGCGCGTCGGCCGGCGTGTTGGCCAAGGGCGCGCCGGTGTGGAAGCCGAGCCAGGCCTTGACCGAGGCTTCGGCCTGAAGCGGCTGGTCGAGCCAGACCGGCGTGTCGTTGTCGCAGAGCGCCAGCGCCACGGCGCCGGCCGTCGGCGACAACGGCGCCGGAGGGCGGGCAAGCTGCTCAATGGCCTGGACGGTGCCTGGGCGGGCCATCGCGTCCATGATGGCGCGAAAGACGACTTGCGCGTTGAAGACCGGCTCAGTGAAGCCGCCGTCGATCGATTGCGTGGCGATATCCATCAGTCCTCTCCGCGCACCATGGTGAAGAAATCCACTTTCGTGGCCGCCGTTTCGACGCGCCGTGTCTCGCGCGCAGCAGCGAGCGCCGCGCGCAAGGGCGCGGCGAGTTTCGTCTCGACCGCCTCGCGGTGCGTCGGGTCCTGCCACAGCGCGTCGGCGATCGCCGCGAGCTTCGCCTTGCCCTTGTCACGGCCGAGCGCATAGGAGTGACCGACCTGCCCGGAGGGCAGCCGCACCGTGGCGCGGGTCACCGTCGCCTCGCCGACATTGAAGGGCGCGCCGCCGCCGCCGATCCGCCCGCGCACCGTCACCAGTCCGGTTTCCGGCCCGCGCAAAAGCTCCGCCTCCGAGGGCAAGCCCGCTTTGTTCCAAAGACGGATGATCTCATCGGCCGCGGCGTGCGCCAGGGTCGCCATCAACGCCTTTCGCCCGGCCTGCTCCCGCGCTTCCTGTCCTCGCATCGCATCGCTCCTTGCATGCATAAATTTGTCTATTGATATAGACAACTATACAAATTATACTTACCTCCTACCGAGAGTCCATGACGGGTGGATGACAGGCGCGGGAAATTGCCCGGGCTGGCGAAGAAATGGGGGGTGATGAATGGTTGGACTGGCAAGCAGCATCGAAAGGCGCAACGGCGTGTCGCTGTGGCGGCAGATCGCCGACAAGATATTGCAGGGGATCGCGAGCGGCGATTTCGCCGAGAACGCGGCGTTGCCGCCCGAAGTCGCGCTGGCCGAGCGCTACGGCGTCAACCGCCATACCGTGCGCAGCGCCATTGCGGCACTTGTGCAGGAAGGCGTGCTGAGGGCCGAACAGGGGCGCGGCACGTTTGTCCTGTCGCGCAAGCGACTGTCCTATCCGATCGGCGCGCGCACGCGCTTCTCGACGGGACTGCAGGGGCAGACGACCGAGCGGCACATCGCCCTGCTGTCATCATCGACGGAACCAGCAAGCAAGCGCATCGCCGAGGCGCTGGGCATTGCCAAGGGAGCGCCGGTGGTCCGCCTGGAGACGCGTGGCGAAGCCGACGGGCACCCGGTGTCGCGCGCAACGACCTGGTTCGACGCCGGGCGCTTCGCCGGCATCGAAGCGGCAATGGCGGAAACGGGATCGATTACCGCCTCGCTCAAACGTTTCGGCATCAACGACTATCTCAGGCAATCGACGGTGCTGTCGGCACGCCACGCCGATGCCGACGATCTTGCGGCGATGGATTTGCAGCCTGGCGCCATCGTGCTGGTCACCGTCGCCGTCAACGTCACGCTGGACGGCCAGCCGATCCAGTTCGCGGAGTCGCGGTTTCCGGCGGAGCGTGTGGAGCTCAGGCTGTCGGCCAACGATTAGCCGAAGCTCACCCGACCTCGATGACGGCCTTGATCAGGCCGGATTTCTCGTGCGTCCACCTGGCAAGGTCGCGCGGCGTTCCGGCGAGCGTCGTGCGATGGGTGACGAGCTTGTCCAGCGGCACGGCGCCGTCGCGGATCGAGGCCGCGACATGGTCGAAGTCGGCTCTCAGCGCATTGCGGCTGCCGACCAGCGTCATCTCGCGCTTGTGGAATTCGGGGTCGGAGAAGGTGATGTCGTCCTTGACGACGCTGACCAGCACCAGCGTTCCGCCATGCGCGACATGGGCGAAGGCCGACTGCACCGATTGCGTGTTGCCGGTCGCGTCGAAGACGACGTCGAACCCTTCGCCGGCGGTGGCCTGCCGCACCAGTTCGCCGGCCGCTGCCTTCGAGCCGTCGAGCGCGGCAAAGCCGAGCTCCCTTTCGGCGAAGCCGAGCCGCTCGGCGCTCATGTCGAGCAGGCTGACGTCGAACCCGGCGATGCGCGCGAAGATCGCCGTGCCAAGCCCGATCGGCCCGGCGCCGATGACGAGCGTGCGCTGGCCGGGCATGCCAAGCGATCGGCGCACCGCATGCGCACCGATCGCCAGGAATTCGACCGCCGCGGCGTCGGCCAGCGACAGGCCGTTTGCCGGGTAAAGATTCTGTGCCGGCACCAGGATCTCGTCGCACATGGCGCCGTCGCGGTGGACGCCCAGCACCTCGATCTTCACGCAGCAATTCGGTTTGCCGCGCCGGCAGGCGATGCATTTGCCGCAGGAGAGATAGGGGTTGATGATCACCGGCTCGCCGACGCCGATCTCGACGCCTTCGCCCTTCTCGACGACGGTGCCGGAAACCTCGTGGCCCATGATGCGCGGATAGGCGAGGAAGGGGTGCTTGCCTTCGAAGATGTGGTAGTCGGTGCCGCAGATGCCGACGTGGCTGACGGCGACGCGCGCCCATCCGGGTGGAGGCGCGCCGGGCTCGGCACGGTCCTCGAGGGCAAGGTCGCCGGGCGAACGGCAGACGACGGCTTTCATGTGCAGATCCAGTGTTCAAAAAAGAGCGCCGGCCTCGCCATGCGGGGCCGGCGCCGAGTTTCAGGGAGGATTCATTTGCCTCGCCGGCGCAGGCCGTCGAAGTAGACGATGACGATGATCAGTGCTCCGGTGATGACACGCTGCCAGAACGTATTGACGTTGAGCAGGTTGGCGCCGTTGTTGATCGTCGAAAGGATGAAGGAGCCGATCAGAGGCCCGTGCACGGAGCCTATGGCACCGAACAGCGAGGTGCCGCCGATGACCGACGAGGCGATGGCCTGCAGCTCGTAGGTATCGCCCTGCGTCGGGTTGCCGATGCCGATGCGCGAGGCTAGCAGCACGCCGACGAAGGCGGCCAGCAGGCCGGACAGGATATAGGCCATGTAGATGGTGCGCGGCACGTTGACGCCGGACAGGCGCGCCGCCTCCGCATTGGAGCCCACCGAGAAAAGATAGCGGCCCCAACGCGTGTGGTGCAGGAAGATATAGGACGGCACGGCGACCAGGATCACCATCCAGAACAGATAGGGGATGCCAGCGAGCGACCCGCGCGAGAAGGCCTGGAACGGATCGCTGTTGATCGAGATCGAGTTGCCGTTGGTCATCAGCAAGCCGATGCCGCGCAGCGACGTCATCGTGGCAAGCGTGATGATGAAAGGCGGCAGGCCCATCTTGACGATGCCGAAGCCATGGAACAGGCCGATGGCCACGCCGACGAGCAAGGTGGCGAACACGGCGGCCCAGATCGGCCAGCCTGCATTGATCAGCAGGGCGACGATGACGGTCGTGAAGCCGACGATGGCGCCGACCGACAGGTCGATGCCACCTGTGATGATGACGAAGGTCTGGCCAACGGCCAGGATGGCGATCAGCGAACCCTGTCGCAGAAGATTGGTGATGTTGAGCGCCGTGGCGAAGGATGGCGTGGCGAAAGCCAGCACGATCCACATCAGGAGCAGAAGGCCAAGCAGCGTCAGGCCGAAGAGAGCGTTGAAATTGCGCTTGGGTTTTTCGGCGGGGATCGCCTCGGTGCTCATTTTTGTCCTCCCGACTTTTCTTGTTTCTCGGCCAGTGCCTGACCCAAAATGTCCTCGTGGCCCGCGGTGCGGAAACCATGCGTGGCGACCAGCTTGCCGCGCCGGAACACATGCAGCGTATCGGCAAGCTCGTAGACTTCCGGAAGGTAGGACGAGATCAGGATAATGCCCGCGCCCTTGGAGAGAAGCGTCGCGAACAGGCGGTAGATCTCGGCCTTGGTCCCGACATCGACGCCCACCGTCGGCTCGTCGAAGATGAACAGCTTGGCGCCATGCGCCAGCCATTTGCCGATGACGATCTTCTGCTGGTTGCCGCCAGACAGGCTGGAGGCGAGCGCATGGCGTGTCGGCGTCTTGATGCGCAGGTCGGCGATCTGGCGGTCGGCCTCGGCCTTCTCCTTGGCCCCGGAGATCAGAAGATTGCTGGAGATGCGCTTGTAGATCGGCAAATTGAGGTTCGTACCGACCGGCAGGTTAAGGCACAGGCCCTGGTCGCGGCGGCTTTCCGGCGCCAGCGCCATGCCGAGCCGGATCGCGTCGTGCTCGGAATTGACCTGCACATTCTTTCCTTGCCACAGGATCTCGCCCGCCGATTTCCTGTGGCGGCCGTAGAGCGTGGTGACGAACTCGCTGCGGCCGGCGCCGATCAGGCCATAGAGGCCGACGATCTCGCCGGCCCGTACGGTCACCGAGACATTCTCGAAGCCTTTGCCCGAGAGGTTCCGTGTCTCGACGATCGCGGCGCCGGGGGTGAAATGCTCCTTGTGGTAGATCTGCTCGATCGAGCGGTTGATCATCAGCTTGACCAGTTCGGGCTCGTTGGTCTCGGCGATGTCGCGGGTGCCGACCAAAGTGCCGTCGCGCAGCACGGAAACGCGGTCGGCGAGCTCGAACACCTCCTCCATGCGGTGGCTGATATAGATGATGGTGACGCCTTCGCCCTTCAGCCGGCGGATCAGCTTGAAGAGCTGGTCGGCCTCCTTGCGGGTGAGGTAGGCGGTCGGTTCGTCGAAGATCAGGAATTTGGTGCCGCGCACGGTCGCGCGGGCGGCGGCGATTAGTTGCTGCTGGCCGATGGTGAGGTCGCCCAGCACGACATGCGCCGGCAGGTCGAAGCCGAGGCCGTCGATGATCTTCTGCGCTTCCCTGACCATGGCGCGCTGCTGCAGCAGGCCGAAGCGCGACTCTTCCTCGCCGAGGAACATGTTGGCGGCGACGGTCAGATGGCGGCACAGCACCACCTCTTGGTGGACGGCGTTGATGCCCAGGGCCATCGCCTCGTGCGGGGTGGCCAAAGCCACGGGCTTGCCTTCCCAGATCACCTCGCCCGAGGTGCGCGGCATGACGCCGGTCAGAAGCTTGATGAGAGTGGATTTGCCGGCGCCGTTCTCGCCGACGATGGCATGGATCTCGCCCGCCTTGAAGGCAAGGTGCACGGGCTTCAAAGCATGCGTGCCGGGATAGCGCTTTTCCAGCCCGTTGAGTTCGAGGATCGTCCTGCCCGGCTGCAGCATGGGCGTGGGGTGCAGTTCCTGCGCCGTCGACGTCATGACAATCCTCCCAGATTGGTCTCAACCATTGGGTATGCGGCGATGCGTCTTCAAACGCGCATCTTGATTGGCAAGGTAAGGCAAGCCGGCGAATTTCCAAGCCATTCGCGGCCCTCGATGTTTCCGGGGCGAGGCCGCCCCGGAAACCGATTGGGTCACGGTGCTCAGTTGAGCTTCGGGTTGAGCAGCGCGTCGATCTTCGGATCCTTCATATTGGCCTTGGTGACGAGGTTGGCGCCGGTGTCGACATTGGCCTCGACCTTCTCGCCCTTCGAGGCGGCGAGAGCGGTCTTGATGCCGTCATAGCCCATCCGGTACGGGTCCTGGACGACGAGGCCGGAGATGACGCCGTCGTTCAAGAACTTGATCAGCTTCTCGTCGCTGTCGAAGCCGATCAGCGCCACCTTGCCGCCGAGGTTGTTCTCGGCAATCGCCTGGCCGACGCCCTGCGCCATGATCAGGTTCGAGGCGAAGATGCCCTTGAGGTCCGGATTGGCGGTGATCAGGTCGGTCGCGATGTTGAGGCCGGTCGTGGCCTGGCCGTCGGCGTATTTGTCGGCAACGAGCTGGAGGCCCGGATATTTGGCCTTCAGCTGCTCGATGAAGCCCTGCTTGCGCTGTTCCAGCGAACCGGCGCCGGGAAGCGCGGTGATCAGCGCGACCTTGCCTTCCACCTTGCCGCCATTGGCCGCGCCGATGGCAGCGGCAAGACCGTCGGCCGCGACACGGCCGCCCTGGACGTTGTCGGTGGTCAGGAAGGAGGTGAATGCCTTGGAGTCGGCACCGGAGTCGATGCCGATGACCTTGACCTTCGAGGCTGCCTCATCGATCGGCTTGCCGAGTGCCTTGAACTCGGTCGGCGAGATCACGATGGCGGCCGGCTTGCTGGCGACGGCATTTTCGAGGATCGAGATCTGGCCGTTAACGTCGGTTTCGGCCTGGGCGCCGAGTTCCGGCACATTGATGCCGAGGTCCTTGCCAGCCTTGCGGGCGCCAGCCAGAACGATCTGCCAGTAGAAGGAGGTGGTGTCCTTGACGATGATCGGAATGGTCACGTCGGCCGCCGAGGCGGGGGCGGAATGCATCGCGCCGGCGAGCATCGAGGCGGCGGCGAGCGCCACGAAAGCACGGCGGTTGAGAAGGCTGGTCACGAATTTCATTAGGTTCCTCCCTAAGGTCGCCTGGTGAAGGTTCGGAAGCTCAGTCCGGATAGGCGGGGCCGAACAGAACTTTATCAATAAAAAACAATTACTATGTTTTGATAGTGCAACGTTGCGGCCGATGCAAGCGACGTTCGGTGCCGTTTGTGTGATGGCGGCGATGAGACCGTCTTTGCAGGCTCCTCCCCGGCGACGATCCGTTGCTTCCGTTCCTCCTTGTCAGATATGGAACATTAATTCCATGTTTATGTCAACTTGGAATATTCATTCCCTATGTTGATCGCGCAATCGTGAAGCGAGGGCAGCCTCGCCGGTCACGCTTCCCGACACGATCCCGGCCGACACGATCCCTTCTCGGTCAAAGCGTCGCGCCGAGATGCCAGGGCACGAATTCGTTGTCACCGTAGCCGAACGCCTCGCTCTTCGTCTTGCGGCCGGACGCGGTCTCGATGATGAGTTCGAAGAGCTCGCGGCCCATGCCGGCGATAGTCTTCTCGCCCGAGGCGATGACGCCGCAATTGACGTCCATGTCCTCTTCCATCTGGTGATACATGGTCGAATTGGTTGCGACCTTGATCGATGGTGTCGGCCGGCAGCCGAAGCACGAACCGCGGCCGGTGGTGAAGACGATGACATTGGCGCCGCCCGCGACCTGACCGGTCGCCGAGACGGGGTCGTAGCCGGGCGTGTCCATGAACACCAGGCCGCTGCCCGAGACCTTTTCGGCATAGCCGAAGACGCCGTTGAGCGGCGTCTGGCCGCCCTTGGCGACGGCGCCCAGCGATTTCTCGAGGATCGTGGTCAGCCCGCCGCGCTTGTTGCCGGGCGAGGGGTTGTTGTCGATCGAGGCGCCGTGCTTGGCGGTATGGTCCTCCCACCACTTCACAAAGCCGTCGAGCTTGGCGGCGATCTCGGGCGAGGCGGCGCGGTAGGCAAGCAGATGCTCGGCGCCGTAGATCTCGGTCGTCTCCGACAGGATGCCGATGCCGCCGCAATCGGCCAGGATATCGACGGCCGCGCCCAGCGCCGGGTTCGCGGTGATGCCGGACATGCCGTCGGAGCCGCCGCATTGCAGGCCGACGACGATCTCCGAGACCGGGATCGGCTGGCGCTTCAACTGGCCGACCTCCTCGGCGATCTCGGCCAGCACGCCCATCGCCCGTTCGACCGACTTGCGCGAGCCGCCGGCTTCCTGGATGTTGAAATGGCGCTTGCCCGCCGCGACGCCCTTCTGGCCGTAAAGGGTGAGCTGGTTGACCTCGCAGCCCAGCCCCACCATCAGGATGCCGCCGAAATTCGGGTGGCGGGCATAGCCGGCGAGCGTGCGGTGCAGGACCATCATGCCGTCGCCGGTGGCGCTCATGCCGCAGCCCTGGCCGTGCACGATCGGCACGAAACCGTCGATGCCCGGGTATTTCGGCAGCAGCGTGCGGTTGGCCTCGTCGGCGATGGCGTGGCAGACGGTGGACGAGCAATTGACGCTGGCGATGATGCCGATGAAGTTGCGCGTGCCGGCGCGGCCGTCGGCGCGGCGATAGCCCATGAAGGTGCGCTTGCGGTCGGCCTCGGTTGCGTGCTCGGCCTCGCTCGGCGGCACAACCGGCAAGCGGCCGCTCTCGAACACCAGATTGTGCGAATGGACGTGCTCGCCGGGCGCTATGTCCTGCGTGGCGCGGCCGATCGCCTGAGCATATTTCACCACCGCTTCGCCCGCCGCGATCGCCTTGATCGCCACCTTGTGGCCCGGTTCGATAACCGCGACAGCCGTGGCGCCGCCAGGCAACGCGGCGCCGATCTCGATACGGCCATTGGCGACGGCGACATTGTCGGCGGGAGAAAGGAGGATGGTGTTTGCAACGTTCACGGTCGGCTGTCCTGGATGGATCCTGGGAGTGCGGGCGGATTGACTTGCGCCCGTTTAAAGGTAATGTCTTTTATCGTGAAAAAACATTTTTACGTCAAATGTTTTTTCGCCTCGGGCAATGCGCGCCGCTCGGACGCGCGCGGTTGCCCTTTTGGCAAGCCGGCGAAAGGCGTTCCGCTTTTCGGAGGCTTGCGTTAGAGCAATTCCAGGAAAAGTGCGTACGGTTTTCCGTCCGGAATTGCGCAGAAACAAGGATTTAGAGCGGTTCGGCGATTTCGGGAAACGCTGATCTGCTCTAGGAACACCGATCATATCGCGCTTCCGGCGGGCCGCCGCAAGCGTTGGGGATACGGGGCATGTCGAAAAGCAACAACGTCTACAAGGACGCCTACAACCGCTGCCTCAGGCTGCTCGACGAATCCAAGAGCCTGCCATCGGAGCCCGAGCTCGGCGCACTGCTCGGCGTCAGCCGCACCACGGTGCGCAGCATCCTTTCGCGCATGGAAGAGACCGGGCTGATCGCCTGGGACAAGCGCAACAAGACGGTGCTCAGGGCGCCGCGACCGGAGGATTTCTTCCCCGAGGAGGAAACCGACTCGCTGGCCGAGATCATCGAACGCTCCTTCATGCGGCGCCTGCTTGCCGAAGGCGCCGAAGCCGGCATGCAGATCAACGAGCTGGAGCTGGCTCGCGAGATCGGCGTCGGCACCACCAGCGTGCGCGAATTCCTGATCCGCTTCTCGCGCTTCGGGCTGATCGAGAAGCGGCGCAACAGCCACTGGGTGCTGAAAGGGTTCACACGCGCCTTTGCGCTCGAGCTGACCGAGATCCGCGAGATGTTCGAGCTGCGCTCGGCGGCGGCTTTCGTCGCGCTGCCGGACGAGAGCGCGGTGTGGGTCGATCTGGACAGGCTGGAGGAGGAGCACCGCCGGCTTGCCGTCGAAATCGCCACGCGCTTCAACGAATTCTCCGAGCTCGACGAGCGCTTCCACCGGTTGATCCACCGCGCCTCGCACAACCGCTTCATCGTCGACTTCTATGACGTGATCGCGATGATCTTCCACTACCACTACCAGTGGAACAAGGCCGAGGAGCGCCAGCGCAACGAGGTCGCGGTGCAGGAGCATCTCGCCTATATCGCGGCGCTCAAATCGCGTGATCCCGCCAAGGTGGACGCCGCCTGCCGCAAGCATCTGAAGTCGGCGCGCCAGACGCTGCTGAGCTCCATTCCAGAGGGACGCCAGGCGCAGCCCGCCTGACTGCATATTTGTTGCGGGGCATGTTTGACTGATATCGCGCCGCGTTGCCGCAGCGTGGTTTTGCCGATTTTCGGGCCGCATCGTCCATGTTAGGGTCGATCAAATTTCCGGGAGAGGCATTCCGTTGGATATCCGGCTGAGACGATGGAACATGCCGGCCGCGTTCGTCGCGGCGCTGCTCCTGTTGCTTCAGTCCTCTCTCGGCGCTTTCGCCTTCGGCGCGCCTTCGCAGCTCGACGCCTTCGGCAATGTCATCTGCACGCATGAAGGGGCTGTAAAACTTCCCGGGGGCGATCCCCACCAGCAGCATATGCCCGCCTGCTGCTCGCTCGGCTGCAGCATGGCTTCGCCGGCCCACCTGCCGCCGCCTGATGCCGGCATGCTGGCCGGGGCTCAGGTTTTCGAGACCGTCGCCTTCCAGATCCCGGCTTTCCGGCACCAGGACTTCGCCCGCGACCGTTCTCCGGCCAATCCGCGCGCGCCGCCGGCAATGGCCTGACCAGCGGAACCTTTCGCGGAAGCATTCATCCAAAGACCAGACCGTTCGCGACCGCCAAGCGGCGCGATCCTCATATCCATGGAGCAACCATGTCCAATCGTCTTCCCAGGGCGCAAGCCTTTGCCCTTCACGGTGCGGCGCCCCTGCAACGGCTCGGCCTTGCCTTGTTCGTCCTCGTTCTCCTGCTTGCCTGTATCCCCGGCGCCCGCGCGCACGAATTCAAGGTCGGCGATATCGAAATCGAGCATCCGTGGTCGCGGGCAACGCCGCCTGGGGCCAAGGTGGCCGGCGGCTATTTCACGGTGACCAACAAGGGCAGCACACCGGACCGGCTGCTGTCGATTTCCTCCGACATCTCCGACAAGGCCGAACTGCATGAGATGGGCGTCAAGGACGGCGTCATGACCATGCGGCCGGTCAGCGGCGGGCTGGAGATCCCGGCCGGTGGCAAGGTCGCGCTGAAGCCGGGCGCCTACCATCTGATGTTCACCGGCCTGAAGCGGCAGCCGAAGCAGGGCGAGAAGTTCCCCGCGACGCTGACCTTCGAGAAGGCCGGCAGCGTCACCGTCGAGTTCCTCGTCGAAGGCATGGGCGAGACGGGCGGCGGCGACATGGGCGGCATGGACATGGACCACGCCGACTGATCCGCCATTGCAGAAACCAGAGGGACAAATCATGAAGACCTATCTTTTTGCGGCCGGCGCGTTTTTGGCGCTCGGAACGAATGCCGCGTTCGCCCATATCACGCTGGAAACCCAGGAAGCGGCGGTCGGTTCGACCTACAAGGCAATCTTCCGCGTGCCGCATGGCTGCGAGGGCAAGGCGACAACCGCTATACGCGTGCAGATTCCCGAAGGGGTCATAGCGGTGAAGCCGATGCCCAAGCCCGGCTGGACGCTGCAGACCAAGAAGGGCAAGTACGAGAAGTCCTACCAGCTCTACGGTGAGACGCTGACCACCGGCGTCAAGGAAGTGGATTGGAGCGGCGGCAACCTGCCCGACGAATTCTACGATGAGTTCGTCTTCCGCGCTTCGCTGGCGGCCGATCTGCCGGCAGGCCAGATGCTCTATTTCCCGGTGGTGCAGGAATGCGGCGACGCCACCGATCGCTGGATCGAGATCCCGGCGGCCGGCCAGGATGAGGACGCCCTGGAAACTCCGGCGCCCGGCATCAAATTGCTGCCGAAGAAATGATCTCTGCTGGCGCGCTCCATTGGAGCGCGCCACGATTTCCTGTTACGACCGCATGAACGCAGCACAGTTTTCCTCGACGATCCGCATTGGAGGCCGGCCTGGCGGCCTGCTTGCCTGGCTGTTTGTCGCGCTCATGGCGATATCGGTGTTGGTGCTGCCCGGCCGCGCTTTCGCGCATGCGGCGCTCGTCGCGACCGACCCGGCAGACGGCGCCGTGCTGGCGCAAAGTCCGGCAAAATTTTCGCTCACCTTCAGCGAGCCCGTGTCGCCGCTGGTTCTGACGCTTGTGCGGCCCGACGGCTCGCAGCTCGCGCTGACATCCTTCCGTCTCAACGACCAGACTGTCGAGATCGACAATCCCGAGACGCTCAAATCCGGCACGCATGTGCTGAGCTGGCGGGTGGTATCGGTCGACGGGCATCCGGTTGGCGGTTCGGCGCTGTTTTCCATCGGCGCGCCAAGCGCGGCGCCAGTGGTGGGCGAAGCCGTTGACTGGACACTGCGCACGGCGATCTGGGTCGGCAAACTGTTGCTCTATGCCGGTCTCTTTCTCGGCATTGGCGGCGCGTTCACGCTCGCCTGGCTGGCCGAGGACCGGCGCTGCGGCCAACGCTTGGTCGCCGCGGCACTGCTTTCGGGCCTCGTCGGCGCGCCGGTGTCGCTCGGCCTGCAGGGCTTGGATGCGCTTGGCGCGCCGCTCGCACGGTTTGCCGCGCCGACGGTCTGGAAGACCGCGCTGGAGACGAGCTTCGTCTGGACGGTGCTGATCGGCCTGATCTCGCTCGGTCTCGCCTTGCTGTCGCTTGCCGGGCCGTCGGGTCTGCGCAAGCTGTTGGCAAGTGCCGCACTGCTCGGCGTCGGCGCCGCGCTTGCCGCGAGCGGCCACGCCAGCGCCGCCCAACCGCAATGGTTGACGCGGCCGCTGGTGTTCCTGCATGGCATGGCGATCGCCTTCTGGACCGGCGCCCTGACGCCGCTCGGACTTGCGTTGCGGCAGCAGCCGGCCGAAGCGAAAATGTTCCTACGCCGGTTTTCGCGTTCGATCCTCCCCGTCGTCGCCGCGCTTGCCGCAAGCGGCATAGTGCTGGCGATCATCCAGGTGCAGCAGCCGGCAGCGCTGATCAACACGTCCTATGGCCGTCTGCTGCTGCTGAAGCTCGCCCTGCTGCTCTTCCTGTTCACGCTTGCCGCGGTCAACCGCTGGACGCTGACGGCGCCGGCCGAGGCAGGTGATACCGAGGTGCAGCGGCGGCTGGTGCGCTCGATCGGTATCGAGATGCTGATCGTGCTCGCCATCTTCGGCGTCGCCGCCGGCTGGCGCTTCACCCCGCCGCCGCGCGCGCTGGCGATCGCCGCCGCGCAACCGGTCTCGATCCACATCCACACGCTGAAGGCGATGGCCGATCTCAGCATCACGCCTGGGCATGCGGGTCAGGTCGCCGCTTCGATGATGATCATGACCGGCGATTTCGGGCCGCTGGACGCCAAGGAGGTGACGCTGGTGCTGTCGAAGCCGGATTCCGGCATCGAGCCGATCAAACGGCCGGCGACGAAACCCGGCGACGGCACCTGGCGCGTCGACAATCTCGTCATCCCAATTCCTGGCCGTTGGAACGCAAGGCTCGATATTCTCGTTTCGGACTTCGAGATGGTGAAGATCGAGGCGCCGATCGAGATCCGCTCCGATTGAGATCCAGCCCATGTAGAATACGGGGAGGCGGTTGACGCCGCCGCCAAGGCCCGTCATTCATCTTGGTAAGCAATAGGCATCGCCCCGAAACGCGACCACAACAAGCATCCGAAGCAGGGAAGAAACGATGGAAAAAGCCGAAATCGGCCTGATCGGCCTTGGCACGATGGGTTCCAACCTGGCGCTCAACATCGCCGAGCACGGGCACCGCATCGCCGTCTTCAACCGCACGCCATCGCGCACCGACGCCTTTGTCGAGAGCGCGGGTTCGCTGAAGGACATGGTCGTTCCCTGCTACAGCCTCGAGGAACTCGCCGCGGCGATCCGGCCGCCCCGGCCGATCATCATCATGGTGCTCGCCGGCAAGCCGGTCGACGAACAGATCGCGGCGCTGCGCGGCGTGCTGTCCGACAACGACATCGTCATCGATGCCGGCAACGCCAATTTCCGCGACACGATGCGCCGCTTCTCCGAGTTGTCGGGCTCGGGCCTGACCTTCATCGGCATGGGCGTGTCGGGCGGCGAGGAGGGCGCGCGCCACGGTCCTTCGATCATGGTCGGCGGCACCGAGGAATCCTGGAAGCGCGTCGAAAAGGTGCTGACGGCGATCTCCGCCAAGTTCAAGGACGAGCCTTGCGCCGCCTGGCTCGGACATGACGGCGCCGGCCATTTCGTCAAGACCATCCACAACGGCATCGAATATGCCGACATGCAGATGATCGCCGAGATCTACGGCATACTGCGCGACGGTCTCGGCATGCAGCCCAAGGAGATCGGCAAGGTCTTCGATGGTTGGAACCAGGGGCGACTCAACTCCTATCTGATCGAGATCACCGCCAAGGTTCTGGCAGCCGACGATCCGAAGACCGGCAAGCCGGTGGTCGACATCATCCTCGACCGCGCCGGACAGAAGGGCACCGGCAAATGGTCGGTCATCGAGGCGCAGCAACTCGGCATTCCGGCGACCGCGATCGAGGCCGCGGTGGCGGCGCGCGTGCTGTCGTCCATCAAGGACGAGCGGCAGGCGGCGGAAAAGGCTTATGGCGATATCGGCGTCCAAAAGATCTCCGGCGACAAGGCCGCGCTTCTGAAGGATCTGGAGCTGGCGCTGTTCGCCGGCAAGATCGCGGCCTATGCGCAGGGTTTTGCCGTGATGAGCGGCGCCTCGAAGGAATTCAACTGGAACCTGCCGATGCCGACCATCGCCAAGATCTGGCGCGCCGGCTGCATCATCCGCTCGCAGATGCTGGACACCATGGCCGAGGCCTTCGGCTCGGGCAGCGCTTCCACCAACCTCCTGATGGCGCCCGCCTTCATCGCCATGATGAAGGAGGCGCATCCGTCGCTCAGGCGCATCGTGGCGCGCGCATCCGAAGCCGGTTCGCCGGTGCCGGCGCTGTCCTCGGCGCTCGCTTATTTCGACAGCTACCGGCAGGGACGCGGCACCTCGAACCTCATCCAGGCGCAGCGCGACTTCTTCGGCGCGCACGGCTTCGAGCGCATCGGTGAAGAGGGCGCCTTCCACGGGCCGTGGGGCAGCGGCGCCGGGCATTAGCTGCGGTAAGGCAGAACCTCGCTCGGGGTACTGAGCGACTGCAACGAGCCTGGGTCGGCGCCGCCGATCCAGCCAAGCACGGCCTTGGCGAGCTCGGAGCCGGCCAGTCGGAAATTCTCGTTGACGACGAGCAGTTCCGGCCGAAACAGATGCAGCAACTCCGACGATTGTTTCGACACCACGTCGACGTCGCGACCGAGCCTCAGCCCGGCGTCCTCGATGCCGGCCACGATGGCCAGCGTCGCGGCGGCGGCACTGCTGACGAAGCCGTCCGGCCGGTCCTCGCGCCGCATCAACTGCGCGGTCCGCATCCTGATCTGTTCGATGGAATGGTCCATCGTAATGGTGTTGAACGGGACCTCGCTGGCGCCGACCTCGCTCAGGGCATCGGTGAAACCATTCACAGTGTGGCCATGATAGGTCAGGCCGACGGGTGGCGTCAGCAGAGCCAGCCTGCGGCGACCGATGCCTGCCAGATAACGTACCGCTTCGCCGGCGAAGGCGTAGTTGTCGAAGTCGTGGTAGGGATGCACCAGCCCCATGTCGGTGCGGCCATGGGTGGCGAAGGGAATGCCGCGCTCGAGCATGTAGCGCGCCCGCGGATCATTGGGCTGAGTGCGTGAAATGATGACACCATCGGCAGAGCCGGTCTCGACCAGATAACGGATCGGGTCCAGCGGATCCTGCGAGCGCGAATAGGGCGTGACGATCAGGTGGTAGGGGGTATCGGCAATCACTTCCGAGACGCCATAGATGATATCGGAGACAAAACTCATGATCTCGCGCTCGGTGTTGAGCACGAGGCTGATAACGTTGGTCTTGCCGGTTCTCAGCCTGACGCCGGCGCGGTTCGGACGGTAGCCGATCTGCTTGGCGACGAGCTGCACGCGGCGCCTGGTCTCGGCGCCGATCTCGGGCGCGTCCTTGAGCGCGCGCGAGACGGTCGTGACGCCAAGCCCGGTCATGAAGGCGAGCGTCTTCAGCGTCGGCCGCTCCTTGCCCGACGTGTCGTCGTCGCCCTTCTTCGTTACCCGTCTTTCCATTCGTCCCGCCTGTCAGGCGCATAGCAGCCGCAAGGCCCACCGGCAATCGTGCGGCGTTGACAATTGCGCGACCCCTGGCTCGCGACACGGTTCAATATACTGAAACGTTACAGATTGCCAATCTTAGAGGTTTGGCGGAGCGGTCAAGACCTCGCTGATCGGGATATCGAAAGAGCCAAAAGTCACTGGAATCACAAAGAGATATCGGTTTTGCCCAGATTTCCGCGCCAATCGGCCTATCCGGCACTGACATCGATCCCATGAGGCAAGGATTTTGTTCGAGCTCCGAAAAAATCTCGGACGGCACAGAGGCGAGGGGTTGCCTATGCCGATCATTTGCCGTATCGAAAATCTGTAACGTTTCAGATTCTGGGAGGAAGCCGAAATGCGATACAAAATCCTGACTGCCGCGTTTGCCGCGACGGTCGCGCTCAACTTCGCCGGTCCGGCGGCCGCGACCGACCTGGAAGTCACCCATTGGTGGACTTCGGGCGGCGAGGCGGCGGCGGTGGCCGAGCTTGCCAAGGCATTCGACGCGACGGGCAATCACTGGGTGGACGGCGCAATCGCCGGCTCCGGCGGCACGGCGCGGCCGATCATGATCAGCCGCATCACCGGCGGCGACCCGATGGGCGCCACCCAATTCAACCACGGTCGCCAGGCGGAGGAACTGGTGCAGGCCGGGCTGATGCGCGACCTCACCGACATCGCCACCAAGGACAAGTGGACGGAGATCGTGCGGCCGAAGAGCCTGCTCGACTCGTGCACCATCGGCGGCAAGATCTATTGCGTGCCGGTCAACATCCATTCCTGGCAGTGGCTGTGGCTGTCCAACGAGGCCTTCCAGAAGGCCGGTCTGCCGATGCCGAAGGACTGGAATGAATTCGTCGCGGACGCGCCGGCGCTGGAAAAGGCCGGCATCATCCCGCTCGCCGTCGGTGGGCAGGCCTGGCAGGCGTCAGGCGCCTTCGACGTGCTGATGGCCGCGGTCGGCGGCACCGACACCTTCCTCAAGGTCTACAAGGACAAGGACGCCACCTTCGCGGCCGGTCCGGAGATCGCCAAGGTGTTCAAGGCGGCGGACGATGCACGCAAGATGGCCAAGAACACCAATGTGCAGGACTGGAACCAGGCGACCAACCTGGTCATCACCGGCAAGGCCGGCGGCCAGATCATGGGCGACTGGGCGCAAGGCGAATTCCAGGTCGCCGGCAAGACCGCTGGCAAGGATTATACCTGCCTGCCCGGCCTCGGCCTGAACGAAGTCATCGCCACCGGCGGCGACGCCTTCTACTTCCCGCTGCTCAAGGATGAGGCGAAGGCCAAGGCGCAGGTGGTGCTCGCCGAGACGCTGCTCGATCCGAAGACCCAGGTCGCCTTCAACCTCAAGAAGGGCTCGCTGCCGGTGCGCGGCGACGTCGACCTCAACACGGCCAACGACTGCATGAAGAAGGGCCTCGCCATCCTTGCCAAGGGCGCCGTCATGCCGTGGACGGACCAACTGCTTTCGCAGGACACCCAGAAGCAGAAGGAGGACCTGTTCTCCGAATTCTTCGCCAAGCCCGACATGACCGTGGAAGAGGCGCAGAAGCGCTTCGCCGAGATCATCGGTTCGGCGGACTGACAACCGGCGCCCCCGCCGGCTCCCGGCCCCAGCCTATCGGGGGCCGGGAGCTTCGATGTCCTCATTGCCCGGCCGGCCGAGATGAGCAGCAGCGAACGCCCGAGTAAGCTTTTCCGCAACCTCAACGCCAAGGTCGCATCGATCCCGATGGTGCTCACCGCGCTCGTGGTGTTCGTTGGCGGAACGGCGTGGACGGTGCTCTATTCCTTCACCAATTCGAAGCTTCTGCCGCGGCTGAACTTCGTCGGCCTCGACCAGTATCACCGGCTCTGGTCGACATCGCGCTGGCTGGTCTCGATCGAGAACCTCCTGATCTACGGCGCGATCTCGCTGGTGTTCTCGCTGGTCATCGGCTTCCTGCTCGCCGCTCTTCTCGACCAGAAGATCCGCTTCGAGGACACGTTCCGCACGATCTTCCTCTATCCGTTCGCGCTGTCCTTCATCGTCACCGGGCTGGTCTGGCAGTGGCTGCTCAATCCGGATTTCGGCGTGCAGCGCGTCGTGCGCGACCTCGGCTGGACGAGCTTCAGCTTCGATCCGCTCTACAATTCCAGCATCGTCATCTACGGCATTTCGATCGCGGCGCTATGGCAAGGCACGGGGCTCATCATGTGCCTGATGCTCGCCGGGCTGCGCGGAATTGACGAAGACATCTGGAAGGCGGCAAGGGTGGACGGCATTCCCGCCTGGAAGACCTATCTGTTCATCGTCATCCCGATGATGCGGCCGGTCTTCATCACCACGCTGGTGATCATCGCCGCCGGTATCGTCAAGGTCTATGACCTTGTCGTGGCGCAGACCAGCGGCGGCCCCGGCATCGCCTCCGAAGTGCCGGCGAAATACGTCTACGACTACATGTTCTTCGCCCAGAATCTCGGCCAGGGTTTCGCGGCCTCGACCATGATGCTGCTCTCGGTGGTGATCGTCATCGTGCCGTGGGCCTATCTCGAATTCGGAGGTCGCAGGCGTGGTTGACGTCGCCTCCCTGTCCAGCGGCGCCGAAGCGCTAAGGCGCAATGCCACCGGCCCGAGCGGGCCGAAGCCGCGGCACGTGCTGTCGCGCCGCAACATCTTCCTCTACGGCACGCTGATCGTCGTGGCGCTCTATTATCTTTTGCCACTTTACGTGATGATCGTGACGTCGCTGAAGGGCATGCCGGAAATCCGCCTCGGCAACATCTTCTCGCCGCCCGTGGAGATCACCTTCGAGCCCTGGGTCAAAGCCTGGGCGACCGCCTGCACCGGGCTCAATTGCGACGGGCTCTCGCGCGGTTTCTGGAACTCGGTGCGCATCACCGTGCCGTCAGTGATCCTCTCGATCGCGATCGCCTCGGTGAACGGCTATGCACTGGCCAACTGGCGCTTCAAGGGCGCCGACACCTTCTTCATCATCCTGATCGTCGGTGCCTTCATCCCTTACCAGGTGATGATCTATCCGATCGTCATCATCCTGCGCGAAATCGGCATCTACGGCACGCTGACCGGCCTGGTGATCGTGCACTCGATCTTCGGCATGCCGATCCTGACGCTCTTGTTCCGCAACTATTTCACATCGATGCCGGAGGAACTCTTCCGCGCCGCGCGCGTCGACGGCGCCGGCTTCTGGGGCATCTATCTGCGCATCATGCTGCCGATGTCGCTGCCGATCTTCGTCGTCGCCATCATCCTGCAGGTCACCGGCATCTGGAACGACTTCCTGTTCGGCGTCGTCTACACGCGCCCCGACACCTATCCGATGACGGTGCAGCTCAACAACATCGTCAACTCGGTCCAGGGCGTGAAGGAATACAATGTCAACATGGCCGCAACCATCCTGACCGGGCTGGTTCCGCTCATCGTCTACTTCATTTCCGGCAAGCTCTTCGTGCGCGGCATTGCCGCCGGCGCGGTGAAAGGATGATGATGGTCGCTGAAACCGCCAATCCCAGCGTTTCGATCCAGGATCTGTCGCTCAATTTCGGCGCCGTCTCGGTGCTGCAGACCCTCAACCTGGATGTCGCCGACGGCGAATTCATCGTGCTGCTCGGACCCTCCGGCTGCGGCAAGTCGACCTTGCTCAACTGCATCGCCGGCCTGCTCGATATTTCCGACGGCCGCATCTTCATCAAGGGCAAGAACGTCACCTGGGAGGAGCCGAAGGACCGCGGCATCGGCATGGTGTTCCAGTCCTACGCGCTCTATCCGCAGATGACGGTGGAGAGGAACCTTTCCTTCGGCCTGCGCGTCGCCGGCGTGGCGAAGGACGAGATCGCCAAACGCATCGCGCGCGCCGCCGAGATCCTGCAGATCGAGCCGCTGCTGCAGCGCAAGCCTTCGGCGCTTTCCGGCGGTCAGCGCCAGCGCGTGGCGATCGGGCGCGCGCTGGTGCGCGACGTCGACGTCTTCCTGTTCGACGAGCCGCTCTCCAATCTCGACGCCAAGCTGCGTTCGGAATTACGCGTCGAGATCAAGCTGCTGCATCGCCGCTTGCAGAACACCATGATCTACGTCACCCACGACCAGATCGAGGCAATGACGCTGGCCGACCGCATCGCTGTGATGAAGGGCGGGGTGATCCAGCAGCTCGACGCGCCGCAGACGATCTACAATCGTCCCGTCAATCGCTTCGTTGCCGGCTTCCTCGGCTCGCCGGCGATGAACTTCATCGACGGCCGCCTGGAGAAGGATAGCGGCGACTGGCACTTTGCCGCCGAGGACGTGCGCATCCCGCTTGCGACCTACGCCTTCGACAAGGAGCCGGCCCCGGGGCCGGCGGTGTTCGGCATCCGGCCCGAGCATGTCGCCTTCAACAGCGGCACGGGCTGGCCATTCACCGCGACGGCCAATGTCGAGGTCGTGGAGCCGATGGGTTCCGACACTCTGGTCTGGCTGAAACTCGGCAAGCAGAACTTCACGGTGCGCGTCACTTCCGAGCGGACGCCGAAAAATGGCGATACGCTCAGCATCGGCTTCGATCCGATGCGAGCCTCGCTCTTCGACGCTCAAACCGGCAACCGCCTTTAACCTCCCAGGACCAACAGAACGGACAGGACAGATGAACTGGTCATTCCAACTCTACAGCGCCCGCAATTTCCAGCCATGGAACGGCGTGGTGAAAATGCTCGGCGAGCTCGGCTACAAGCAAGTTGAGGGATTCGGCGGTGTCTATGACGATCCGGAGGCGTTCCGCGCCGAGCTCGACAAGAACGGGCTGGCGATGCCGACCGGGCATTTCTCGATCGATGCGCTGGAAAATGATTTCGACGGCGTGCGCAAAATCGCCGACGCGCTCGGCATAAAACTGCTGATCTGCCCCTATCTGGTCGCAGAAGCGCGCCCGTCCGACGCCGCCGGCTGGCGCGGCTTCGGCGAACGTCTCGCCAAGGTGGGCGAGGTGGCGAAAAAGGCCGGCTACGGCTTTGCCTGGCATAACCACGATTTCGAGTTCAAGGCGCTGGCCGACGGCTCGCTGCCGCAGGACCATATCCTGTCCTCGGCACCGGACATCGGCTGGGAGATGGACGTCGCCTGGGTGATCCGCGGCGGCGCTGATCCGCTGCCCTGGATCGAAAAGCACGGCAAGCGCATCGTCGCCGTGCACGTCAAGGACATGGCGAAGCCCGGAGAGGGGCTGGACGAGGACGGCTGGTCGGACGTCGGCCACGGCACCATCGACTGGGCGGGTCTGTTCAAGACATTGCGCGCCAAAAGCGCGGCGAAATACTTCATCATGGAGCAGGACAACCCCAACGACATCGAGCGCTATGCCCGCCGCTCGATCGCGGCAGCCAAGAGCTGGCAGGAGTAATCGCAATGGCAAACAAGCTTGGCGTCGGCGTCATCGGCTGCGGCAACATCTCGAAGGCGTATTTCTCGCTGGCGCCGTTGTTCCGCGGCATCAAGATGCGGGCCTGCGCGGATATCAACATGGATGCCGCGAAGGCGCGGGCAAAGGAGTTCAAGCTGCGCGCCGAGACCGTCAATGACCTTCTCAAGGACGACGAGATCGACATCATCGTCAACCTGACGATCCCGGCCGTGCACTATGAAGTCTCAAAAGCGGTGCTCGACGCCGGCAAGCACGTCTATTCGGAAAAACCGTTCGTATTGTCGATCAAGGAAGGGCTTGATCTCAAAAGCCGGGCCGAGAAGAAGGGCCTGCGCATTGGCTCGGCGCCGGATACTTTCCTCGGCGGCGCGCATCAACTGGTGCGCGACCTGATCGACAGCGGCAAGCTCGGCGCGATCACCAGTGGAACATGCCATGTGATGAGCCATGGCATGGAGCACTGGCACCCCAATCCGGACTTCTTCTTCCAGCCGGGCGCCGGTCCGGTGCTGGACATCGGACCCTATTATGTCACCAACCTGATCCAGTTGATCGGGCCGGTCAAACAGGTGGCGGCTTTCGCCACGACGCCGGCCAGGGAGCGCACCATCAGCTCGCAACCCCGCGCGGGCGAAAAGATCCCGGTGAACACGCCGACGACCATCCATGCGCTGCTGGAGTTCGAGAACGGTGCGGTGATCACGCTCAACACATCCTGGGACGTGTGGAGCCACGGCCATGCGCCGATGGAGCTCTATGGCGAGCTGGGCACCGTCTTCGTGCCGGATCCGAATTTCTTCGGCGGCGAGGTGCGCTTCACCGACAGCGCCAAGCCGGTGAAGAAGCTGCCGAAGTGGAACCATCCGTTCGGCGTGCCCAACGAGATGCACGGCCATGGCATGATGGCCAATTACCGCACGGCCGGCCTTGCCGACATGGCGGTCGCGATCGTCGAAGGACGGCCGCATCGCTGCTCGATGGAACTGGCGCTGCACGCCGTCGATGTGATGACCGGCATCCTGCGCTCGGGCGAAAGCGGCAAGTATGTCGCCATGCAGACGACCTGCGAGCGGCCGGCCGCGCTCGGCGTCAAGGAGGCGAAGGCGCTGCTGGCCAAGAAAAACTAGGCGGGATCCCCTCTCCCCGTTCCGGCGGGGAGAGGGTAAGGATGGGGCAAGCATCGATTCAACCATCTGGCGGCGATCTCCGCGCCGCTGGGATTCCGAGGATTTCCCATGCCCTATGTCGCCGCCGAGAACCGTTATGAAAGCATGATCTACAACCGTTGCGGACGGTCCGGCCTGAAGTTGCCGGCGATCTCGCTCGGGCTGTGGCACAATTTCGGCAACGACACGCCGCACACGACCAAGCAAGCGATCGTGCGCAAGGCTTTCGACCTTGGCATCACGCATTTCGACCTCGCCAACAATTACGGTCCGCCGCCGGGCTCCGCCGAGACCGCGTTCGGCGAGATCATGCGCACGGATTTCGCTGGCTATCGCGACGAGATGATCATCTCGACCAAGGCGGGCTACGAGATGTGGGCCGGCCCCTACGGCGAATGGGGCAGCCGCAAATATATGCTGGCCAGCCTCGACCAGAGTTTGAAGCGGATGGGGCTCGATTATGTCGACATCTTCTATTCGCATCGCTTCGATCCCGAGACGCCGCTGGAAGAGACGATGGGCGCGCTCGACCATGCGGTGCGCTCCGGCAAGGCGCTCTACGCAGGCATCTCGTCCTACAATTCGCAGCGCACGCGCGAGGCGGCCGACATATTGAGGCGGCTCGGCACGCCGTGCCTCATCCACCAGCCGAGCTATTCGATGCTCAACCGCTGGGTCGAGGAGGACGGGTTGCTCGACACGCTGGAGGGGCTGGGCATCGGCTCGATCGTGTTCTCGCCGCTGGCGCAAGGCATGCTGACCGACAAATATCTCGGCGGCATCCCGGGAGGCAGCCGCGCCAGCCAGGGCAAGTCGCTGAAGCCCGCCTTCATCAACGACAAGTCGATCGCCAACATCAGGGCGCTCAACGCCATCGCCGCGCGGCGCGGCCAGACGCTGGCGCAGATGGCGCTGGCCTGGGTGCTGCGCAAGGGCCGCGTGACCACGGCGCTGATCGGCGCCAGCCGGCCGGAACAGGTCGAGGATTGCGTCGGGGCGCTCAAGGCGCTCGAGTTCAGCGATGCCGAGCTGGCCGAGATCGACACCTATGCGCGCGAGTCCGACATCAACCTGTGGGCCGCCTCCGCCGAACGCGGGGGACCGCCGCGCAAATAGCGGTTAGCCGGCGAACCATCGCATCTGGCGCGCGCCAGGACGCGCGCGCTGCGGAAACAGTGGCAAAATCGTTCGTTCGTCGCTATCTCAAGGGAAATGAAACCGTTCGCACGCGTAACTCGCCTGCGAAGGTCGATTGGGCGAACACAATGACGGCAAGAGATGCGCTGACCAAGAACCAGCTCTGCGTGCTCGAGAAGCTCGAGGCATCGAGCGGACCGCTCAGCGCCTATACGCTGCTCGACCAGTTGCGCGAGCGCGGCTTCCGCGCTCCGCTGCAGGTCTATCGCGCGCTCGACACGCTGGTGAAGTCCGGCTTCGTGCACCGGCTGGAAAGCCTCAACTCCTTCGTCGCCTGCGCCGAGCCGCACGACCACAGCCATTCGATGACGGCCTTCGCCATCTGCGACAATTGCGGCCAGGTGACCGAGATGTCCGACCACGATGTCGACCATCGGCTGGACGAGTGGGTGCGTTCGACGGGATTCGCCGCCAAGAAGGCGGTGATCGAGTTTCGGGGTATATGCGCGAAGTGCAGGGCTGAGGCTGCGTAAGACCCTCACCTCGTCATACTAGGGCGAAGCAAGGAGCGAAGCGACGCGCGCAGACCCTAGTATCCATGCCGTGAGATCTACGTGTTGCCGCGGTGCAGAACTCGAATTCTGCTTCGCCGCGATCTTCGGCCGAGGTTACGGCATGGATCCTCGGGTCAAGCCCGAGGATGACGAAGTTAGGGGCTAATGCGCCTCGTCCCAGTTGTTGGCGGCGCGGGCGTCGACATGCAGCGGCACCGACATCGAGATCGCCGGCATCGGCGCGTTCTCCATCACCTTGCGCACGACGGGTATCGTCGCCTCGACCTCGGTTCCCACCGTTTCGAAGATCAGTTCGTCATGCACCTGCAGCAGCATGCGGGCGGACAGCTTCGCCTTGTCCAGCGCTTCCTCCATATGCACCATGGCGCGGCGGATGATGTCGGCGGCGGTGCCTTGCAGCCTGGCGTTGATCGAGGCGCGCTCATTGAAAGCGCGGATCGAGGGATTGGACGATCGTATTTCCGGATAATGGATGCGGCGGCCGAAGATGGTTTCGACGAAGCCGTTCTCCCGCGCATAGGCCTTGGTTTCCTCGATATAGTCGCGGATGCCCGGGAAACGCTCGAAATAGCGCTTGATGTAATTGCTGGCTTCCTCGCGCGGGATCGAGAGCTGGTTGGCGAGGCCGAAGGCCGAGATGCCGTAGATGATGCCGAAATTGATCGCCTTGGCGCGCCGGCGCACTTCCGAGGGCATGCCCTCGACCGGCACATTGAACATCTCCGAGGCCGTGATGGCGTGGATGTCGGCGCCGTCGGCGAAAGCCTGCTTGAGCTGCGGGATCTCGGCGACGTGGGCCAGCACGCGCAGCTCGATCTGGCTGTAGTCGGCCGAGACCAGCTTGTGGCCCTTCTCGGCGATGAAGGCGGTCCTGATCTTGCGGCCTTCGGCGGTGCGCACCGGAATGTTCTGCAGGTTGGGATCGGAAGATGACAGGCGGCCCGTCGTCGTCGCGGCGAGCGCGTAAGAAGTATGGACGCGATTGGTGCTCGGGTTGATGAAACCGGGAAGCGCGTCGGTATAAGTCGATTTCAGCTTGGTGAGCTGGCGCCAGTCGACGATCTTGCGCGGCAGCTCATGACCTTCGGCCGCCAGCTCCTCCAAAAGCTGCGCCGAGGTCGACCACTGACCGGTCTTGGTCTTCGAGCCGCCCGGCAGGCCCATCTTGCCGAACAATATGTCGCCAAGCTGTTTGGGTGAGCCGATGTTGATGCGCTCGCCGACGATGCCGTAGATCTCCTCTTCGGCGCGGGCCGCGCCCTGCGCCAGTTCGCCCGACAGCCTCGACAGGATCTGGCGATCGACCGAAATGCCACGCTGCTCCATGCGGGCCAGCACCGGCACCAGCGGCCGCTCCAGCCGCTCATAGACCGAAACCAGTCCCTTGGCGGCGAGTCTCGGCTTCAGCACCTGCCAGACCCTCAACGTCAGATCGGCCTGCTCCGCGGCATAGACGGTGGCGCGCTCGATATCGACCTGGTCGAAACCGATGGCGCTTCTGCCCGAGCCGGCAAGGTCCTTCTTCGAGGCTGGTCCATGGCCGAGCCACTTCTCCGAAAGACCGGCCAGGTCATGATGACTCACCGTGCCGGCATCGAGCACATAAGAGATCAGCATGGTGTCGTCGAACGGGCCGACCTCGATGCCGTGCCGGCTCATCACGACGATGTCGTATTTCATGTCCTGGACGATCTTCAGGACGGATTTGTCCTCGAGCAGCGGCTTCAGCAGCGCCAGCGCGTCGCGGACCGGCACCTGGTTTTCCACCTGGCCGCCGCCGAGCAGGTCACCATTGCCGCTCTTGTGGGTGAGCGGGAGATACACGGCGCGGCCCGGCGCGATTGCCATGGAGATGCCGATCAGATCGGCCTGCATCGGGTCGGACGAGGTGGTCTCGGCGTCGAAGGCTAGGGTGCCGACCTCCCTCGCTTCGGCGATCCAGGATTTCAGCTCGGCCGCATCGCGGATGGCCCGGTAGGCCGACATATCGATCTTGCTCGCCGAGGCCTTCTCCAGGCGCAGCGCCGAGAGCAGGGAAGGGGTGTCGCCCTGCGGCGGCGCATCCTCGCCCCTCACGGTCGAAGCTGGTTTCGCGGCGCCGTTCGCCGAAGGCGCGGCCTGCCTCGGCGGCCCACCGGCCCCGACATCGGGGCCATGCGCCGTGTCGGCGCGTTCGACGGTGACGGCGGATGCCTGGACGTCGCCGATCTCGGTCGACGTCGCCTCGGCGACGCGGCGCGTCAGCGTGGTGAACTCCATCGTCTTCAGGAAGCCGATCAGTTTCGGGCCGTCGGGTTCCCGCAGGGCCAGGTCGTCCAGCCCTTCCTTCAGCGGCACGTCGTTCTTCAGCGTCACCAGCTCGCGCGAAATTCGCGCCTTGTCGGCATTGGCGATGATGGTCTCGCGGCGCTTCTCCTGCTTGATCTCGCCGGCACGCGCCAGGAGCCCGTCCAGGTCGCCGAATTGCTCCAGAAGCTGCGCCGCGGTCTTCGGGCCGATACCGGGCACGCCCGGAACATTGTCGACCGAGTCGCCGGTCAGCGCCTGCAGGTCGATCATCTTTTCCGGCGGCACGCCCCATTTCTCGATCACTTCGGGAATGCCGATCTGGCGGTCCTTCATCGGGTCGTACATGCCGACCGTCGGACCCACCAGTTGCATCAGGTCCTTGTCGGACGAGATCACCGTGGTGTCCGCGCCGGCTTCGCAGGCAAGCTTGCAATAGGTGGCGATGATGTCGTCCGCCTCGAAACCTTCCATCTCGATGCAAGGCAGGTTGAAGGCGACCGTCGCCTGGCGGATCAGACCGAATTGGGGGATGAGGTCCTCCGGCGGCGCCGAGCGGTTTGCCTTGTATTCGGGATAGAGGTCGCTGCGGAAGGTCTTCGAGGAATAGTCGAAGATGACGGCGAAATGCGACGGCACGACACCTACATTGGTATTGCGGGCGTCCTGCATAAGCTTCCACACCATGTTGCAGAAGCCGAGCACGGCGTTTGTCGGCAGGCCGTCGGATTTGCGGTTCAGCGGCGGCAGCGCGTGATAGGCGCGGAAAATGTAACCGGAGCCGTCGACGAGGAAGAGGTGATCGCCTTTTTTCATGCCGGCAGGGATAGCGCGGCCGGACCTCGCGGTCCATGCCAAAGGCTGAACAAACCACCTGTTCCGGCAACACCCTGACAGAAGCTGGCTGGCGGATTTCGGGATGCTCACGGCCATGTTACAAAAGTGTAATTTTCGTGCCCTTGAATCGCCATGTTCACAGACCCAAATACACCTCATCGGCAGTTTTCGCCGAAGTCCGGAGTAAGGCCCGTCCCCCGCCTATACCGGGCAACCTGCGGCAGCCTATCCCCCCTCTCCGGGCTGCCGCATCGTTTCGAGTAGAGACCGCCGTGGTCCCCCTCCACCACGGCGGTCTTCTTTTATCTTGGTCCAACAATCGCGGCTTTTCGTTTCCGGCGTTGCCCTTTAGGGTCGGCCCGAAAAATCGAAAGGCCCCCCGATGTCCAGAATCTCCCCCGTCCTCGACCGTCTCGACCAGAATCTCGACCAGAGCCTCGAGCGGCTGTTCGGCCTGCTCGGCATCAAGTCTATCTCCACCGATCCGGCCTTTGCCGCCGACTGCCGCAAGGGGGCGGAGTGGCTTGTCGCCGAACTCAAGCTGATCGGCTTCGACGCCAGCCTGCGCGAAACGCCCGGACATCCTATGGTGGTGGCGCATCACGAAGGACCGGCGGGCGCGCCGCATGTGCTGTTCTACGGCCATTACGACGTCCAGCCGGTCGATCCGATCGAGCTTTGGGAAGCCGATCCGTTCGCGCCCTCGATCAAGGAGATCGAGCCCGGCCGCAAGGTGATCACCGGCCGCGGCTCGGCCGACGACAAGGGGCAACTGATGACCTTCGTCGAGGCCTGCCGGGCCTGGAAGCAGGTGCATGGCAACCTGCCTTGCCGGGTCACCATCCTGTTCGAGGGCGAGGAAGAATCCGGCTCGCCGTCGCTGAAGCCGTTCCTCGAAGCAAACGCCGCCGAACTCAAGGCGGATTTCGCGCTGGTCTGCGACACCAGCATGTGGAACCGCGAGACGCCGTCGATCTGCGTGTCGCTGCGCGGCATGGTTGGCGAGGAGATCACCGTCAAAGCGGCCAACCGCGACCTCCATTCGGGCCTCTATGGCGGGCCTGCCGCCAATCCGATCCGTATCCTGGCCAAGGTGCTGGCCGATGTTCACGACAAGGATGGCCACGTCACCATTCCGGGCTTCTATGACGGTGTCGAGGAGACGCCCTCGCAGGTGCTGAAGTCCTGGGAAGGACTTGGCGAGACGGCTGAAACCTTCCTCGGACCGGTCGGCCTCTCCATTCCGGCCGGCGAGAAAGGACGCTCGGTGCTCGAGCTCACCTGGGCGCGGCCGACGGCCGAGTTCAACGGCATCATCGGCGGCTATACCGGCAAGGGCTTCAAGACGGTGATCGCCGCGGAAGCGTCGGCGAAAGTGTCGTTCCGGCTCGTCCACAAGCAGGACCCGAAGAAGATCCGCGCAGCCTTCCAGGCCTTCGTGCGCGAGCGCATCCCTGGCGACTGCTCGGTCGAATTCCATCCGCATGGCGGTTCACCGGCGATCCAGCTTTCCTATGACTCGCCGTTCCTGGCCAAGGCAAAGGACGCGTTGTCCGACGAATGGGAAAAGCAGGCCCTCACCACGGGCAGCGGCGGTTCCATCCCCGTCGTCGGCGATTTCCAGACCTATCTCGGCATGGAATCGCTGCTGGTCGGCTTCGGACTCGACGACGACCGCATCCATTCGCCGAACGAGAAGTACGAGCTGACCTCCTTCCACAAGGGGCAGCGGTCCTGGGCGCGCATTCTTGATGCACTGACCCGCTAAAGCCGGGCGAAAGCCAAGTTTCTGTTGATTTTTCTCCGGATCGCGGCGAGGACGGGCTTTCTAATGCCTGCGCGGCGCCGCAGACCGCGATCCGGAGAAGAGAATGACCGCAGATATCCGTTTCCACCGGAATGACCTGCCTGACCTCACCCGCTACAATGCCGGTGCGGTGGCCATCGACACCGAAACGCTGGGGCTCAACCCGCATCGCGACCGGCTCTGCGTGGTGCAGATCTCGCCCGGAGACGGCAGCGCCGACGTCATCCAGATCGCGCCTGGCCAGAAGAAGGCGCCGAACCTCGTCAGCCTGCTCCGCAATCGCGCGATCACCAAGCTGTTCCATTACGGCCGCTTCGACATCGCCGTGCTCTACAACGCCTTCGGTGTGATGGCGGAGCCGGTGTTCTGCACCAAGATCGCCTCGCGGCTGACGCGCACCTATACCGACAGGCACGGGTTGAAGGACCTCTGCAACGAGCTGCTCGGCGTCGGCCTGTCCAAGGCGCAGCAGTCCTCGGACTGGGCGGCTGAAACGCTCTCGCCCGAGCAGCTCGAATATGCCGCTTCCGACGTGCTTTACCTGCACCGGCTGCGCGAGGTGCTGGCGACGCGCCTGGCGCGTGAAAACCGCACCAAGGAGGCCGATGCCTGCTTCCGGTTCCTGCCGACGCGGGCCAAGCTGGACCTGATGGGCTGGGCGGAGGAAGATATCTTCGCGCATAGCTGACGGAACCCGGCGCGTCGAAGAACGTTCTTGCCGGTCCATGAAGACCGGTTCTGGAGGGAGTGAGATGGCAGAGCGCAAACCGATTGCGAGCGCGCCCAAGGACGGCTCGAAGGTGACCATCCTGTGGAAGGACGGCGACGGCGTCGTCAACGAATCCATCGGCCTGTATCGCGACGGCGGCTGGTGGGTCTACACCGACAGCGACACGCAAAAGAAGGTCGATCCGACGAGCTGGCGTCCGGCATCGGACGACGACGATCAGTAGGCGATCGCAGTCCGGCAAGACGGGCGTCAGGCCCGGCCGCAACAAGGGGGCGCAATGAGGCAGAACACGCTCTATCTCATCATCGGGGCGCTGATCGTGGTGGTCATCGCGCTCGGCATCTATGTCTATCGCGAGCAGGCCAAGCCGAAGGGCGTCGAGCTCAAGATCGACGACAAGGGGATTTCGATCCAGCAGAATTGAGGGAATCGCCGCGGAGGCATCGGGCCGGCGACTTGAGTTCGCCGGTCCGATTGTGTGTGGGGCGGCGCGCGAAAGCTGGAGGTCTGAGTGGGAATTGAACCCACTACGTCGGTTTTGCAGACCGATGCGTCACCGTCCCGCCCTCAGACCTTGGAGCTCGCTTGCCACATACATCGGCATGCGGTCAACCATCGCATAGATGGAAGGCGGCTTGAAGCGGCCGTCTGCCCATAAGCACGGGACAAGGCGCCTGGCCGCGGATTCAGAAATTTCTAAGGAATTCCAAAACGCTGCATAAACCCTGCTTTAACCCGCCTTTAAACCGCCGCATCTAGTCTTCAACCCGAACGCCATCGGCACCGGGGCAGGCAAGCAAGAGCGCATGGCGAACCGCAGAGACAGTCGCATCGAACCGAGCTTCGAGGGGTCGCCGCGCGCGAAACCCTCCGAAGGCCTCTCGGTGAGCGAGGAGGATCGCGTCGTGCCGCGCAGCCGCAAATCCACTGCAAAAGGCAAATCCACCAAGGCGAAATCGCGCGGTCGCGGGCGCGACCGCAGCCGGCGGGGACTGCTCGGCATTGCCACCCGCCTGGTCTATTGGTGCTTCGTGCTGTGCATCTGGGGCGGCATCGCCGTGGCCGGAATCGTCGTCTACTACGGCGCCAAGATGCCGGCGGCCACGACATGGTCGATCCCGGACCGCGCGCCCAACATCAAGATCGTCTCGGTCGATGGCAACCTGATCGGCAATCGCGGCATGTCGGGCGGCGAGGCCGTCGGCCTGCACGAAATGTCGCCCTATATCCCCGAAGCCATCGTCGCCATCGAGGACCGCCGCTTCTATTCGCATTTCGGCGTCGATCCGATCGGTCTGGGGCGCGCCATGGTCACCAATCTGCTCGGCGGCCATTTTTCGCAGGGCGGCTCGACGCTGACCCAGCAGCTTGCCAAGAACCTGTTCCTGACGCCGGATCGCACGCTGGAGCGCAAGGTGCAGGAGGTGCTGCTCGCGCTGTGGCTGGAGCACAAACACACCAAGGACCAGATCCTCGAAATGTACCTCAACCGGGTCTATTTCGGCTCCGGGGCCTATGGCGTCGAGGCGGCCTCGCGGCGCTATTTCGGCAAGAGCGCGCGCGACGTGACGCTGTCCGAGGCGGCGCTTCTCGCCGGGCTGGTGAAGGCGCCGTCGCGGCTCTCGCCGGCGCGCGACCCGAAGGCGGCGGAAGAGCGCGCGCAGCTCGTGCTCGCCGCCATGCGCGAGCAGGGCAAGATCAGCGAGAAGGAATACAAGGTGGCGCTGAGCGCTCCGGCGACGCGCGCGCCGTCCTACTGGACCGGCTCTGAAAACTATGTCGCCGACACCGTCATGGAAGAGCTTCCCGACCTGATCGGTGACGTGCGCGGCGACATCATCGTCGACACGACCGTCGACCTCACGCTGCAGAAGCTCGCCGAGCAGTCGATCCGCCGGCTGATCGACCAGAGCGGCAAGAAGCTCAACGTCACCCAGGGCGCGCTGGTGTCGATCGACGATTCCGGCGCGGTGCGCGCCATGGTCGGCGGTTACGACTATTCGTCCAGCCAGTTCGACCGTGCTTCGGAAGCCCGCCGGCAACCCGGCTCCGCCTTCAAGCCTTTCGTCTATATGGCGGCGCTCGAGGCCGGCCGCACGCCGGACAGCGTACGCAACGACGCGCCGATCAAGATCGGCAATTGGACCCCCGACAATTACGGCGGCAAATATTATGGCAAGGTGACGCTGGCGACGGCGCTGGCCAAGTCGCTGAACTCGGTGGCGGCGCAGCTCACCATGGAGGTCGGCCCCAATGCCGTGGTCGAGGCCGCGCACCGCATGGGCATCCAGTCGGAGCTGCAGGCCAACACCTCGATCGCGCTCGGCACCTCGGAAGTGACGCCGCTGGAGCTCACCGCGGCCTATGTGCCTTTCGCCAATGGCGGCTACAAGCCGGACATCCATTTCATCCGCCGCGTCACCACCGCCAGCGGCAAGGTGCTCTACGAGAACAATGGCGGCAGCGCGCCGCGCGTCATCAAGTCCGACATCGTCGGCATGATGAACTCGATGATGACGGGAACGGTCGAGGTCGGCACGGCCAAGAAGGCGGCCTTCAACTGGCCCTCGGCCGGCAAGACCGGCACCAGCCAGAACTCACGCGACGCCTGGTTCGTCGGCTACACCGCCAATCTCACCACGGGCGTGTGGTTCGGCAATGACGACGGCAGCCCGATGAAGAAGGTCACCGGCGGCGCACTGCCGGCGCAGGCCTGGCACGAATTCATGGTGGCGGCGCATGAAGGCGTGCCCGTGAGACCTTTGCCCGGCACCTGGAAGTCGACGCCGTCCGACACGATCGTGCCCGACGAGATCCCGTCGGCGGACGCCTCGCAGCCGCCGCCCGCGCCGCCAGCTGCCATCGGCCAGTCAGCGCCGGTCGCCCAGACGCCCGCGCCCGCCCAGACGCCCACGCCCGCGCGCCAGGTGCGGGCAACGCGACCGGCTGAAACCGTCGATGCCGACGGCTTCGATATGCCGAGCGACAATGGATCGACCGCCTCGATCAAGCATCCGGTGCCGCCGGGCGACGTCGGCGGTCCGACGAAAAAACGGCAGACCTCGATTCTCGATATCCTGGGCGGCGGCTAGAGCCAAATCCCGATGGATTGGGAGTAGCGGCGGCAACTCGCCCTCTCGCCATGACCGCCGCCTTCGGCTACATGTCCGGCCGGAGATCAAGCCATGGCCGAAACCGACAGCAGAAAAACCATCGTGCTCACCGGCGCCAGCCGCGGCATCGGCCATGCGACAGTGAAGCGCTTTTCGCGCGAAGGCTGGCGGGTGATCACCTGTTCACGGCAGGCCTTTGCCGAGGACTGCCCATGGCCGGCCGGGCCTGAGGATCACATCAAGGTCGACCTCGCCGACCAGGAGGATGTCGGCATCGCGGTTTCGGAAATCCGTCACCGGCTGGAAGCGCATGGCGGCAAGCTGCATGCGCTGGTCAACAATGCCGGCATCTCGCCGAAGCTGAAGGACGGCAGCCGGATGAACTCGATCGACACGCCGATGCATGTCTGGCGCGACGTGTTCCAGGTCAATTTCTTCGCGCCGATCATGCTGGCCAGAGGCCTGTTCAAGGAACTGGCCGCCGCCAAGGGCTCGATCGTCAATGTCACCTCGATCGCCGGCACCAGGGTGCATCCCTTCGCCGGCACGGCCTATGCGACGTCAAAAGCGGCGCTCGGCTCGCTGACGCGCGAGATGGCGCATGATTTCGGCCCGCACGGCATCCGCGTCAACGCGATCGCGCCAGGTGAGATCGACACCGCGATCCTGTCGCCCGGCACCGACAAGATCGTCGAGACGATCCCGCTGAGAAGGCTCGGCGCCACATCGGAAGTCGCCGATATCATCTACTTCCTATGCTCCGGCCAGTCGTCCTACGTCACCGGCTCGGAAATCCACATCAATGGCGGCCAGCACGTCTAACTTCAGGCCATGGTGAGAACGACCTTGCCGCTGAAGCTGCGCTGTCGCAGCGCTTCCACGGCGTGGGCGATGTCCGTCCACGGTACGGTCATGGCCACGCGGGTTTCCAGGCGGCCGGCCGCGACGAGGGCGAGGAGCGCTGCGATGTCGTCGCCAATGCCCGAGCCGGACGTGTAATAGGCGAAAGTCTGAAGCCGCGCGCCCTCGTGGCCCGGAACGAACTGACGGAACCCGACAGGCGTCAGTTCCCCGCTGCTCGACCCGAACATGACGATGGTTCCGCCGGGCGCCACGCGTTCGATGGCGTCGGCGAGGCTCTTGCCGCCGACCGACTCGGTGATCAGCGAAAATAGCCCGTTAGCCAGCGCGATCGATTCGGCCACCTGCTCGGCGCCCAGATCAAGAAGATCGTCCTGGTGCCGGGCCGAAGCGATCGCCGTCACCGACGCGCCTTGCCCGCGGGCGATCTGGACCTGGAAGCGGCCGACGGCGCCGCTCGCGCCGGTGATCAGGACCCGCTGGCCTGCGAGGTCTCCACCATGGCGCAAGGTCCTCAGCGCTGTCGTGCCGGCAACCGGCAACGTGGCGGCGGAGGCGAAGCTGACGCCGTCGGGCAGGGCGGCGAGGCGCTCGGTCGGAACGGCGACGCGTTCGGCCCAGCCGGCCTGGTCGACCAGAGCCGCAACCCCGGTGCCTACAGCCGGGCCGGAGCCATCGGCCGCGGCGCGCTCGACAAGGCCGACGATGTCCTGGCCGGGTATCCAGCCGTCGGGACGAATGCTGAGGAGTCGCAACTCGCCACGATTCAACGATGTCGCATGAACCGCGACCAATGCTTCATTCGCGTTGCAACTTGGCTCGTCGATGTCGGTGAGCCTCAGCCGGTTGGGGCTGTCGGAAGAGATAGCGAAAGCAAGCATGATCCACCTTTGAAATGACGCTCGGAAGCCGTGACCGTTTGCGGCGGGAATGGATTGAGACTATCAACTTTCGGAGGTGGAGAATTTAGATATAATGGCACATGATCGCTAAAAGAAGTCAACGATGAGGCAGCCGCTTCACTGGCCCTGGCTGGATTTCGATGTCGACGACGTGGTCGCGCCGGCGATTGCGGTGCGCGTCGATGTCACCGAGACCAGGGCCGAGGTGCGCGAGCACTGGCACCGCAAAGCGCAGCTCGTCTTCGCGCTGGGCGGCGGCGTCACCTGCCGCGTTCCCGATGGCCTGTGGATGGTGCCGCCGCATTGCGGCGTATGGATTCCGGGCGGCATGCGGCACAGCAACATCGCGACGGCCAATGCCCGAATCTTCTTCGTCTACATCGAGCCGGGCGCCGCCGAACTGCCCCATCGCTGCTGCACGCTTTCGATCTCGCCGCTGCTGCGCGAGCTGATCGTGGAACTGTCGGATTGCGCGCCGGATGATGCGAGAGGCAATTTCCTGGGAAGGATCCTGCTTGCCGAACTGCCGCTCATGCCGGTTCAGCAGCTCCACCTGCCGATCTCGGCCGAGCCGCGGCTGCGACGGATCGCCGAAGGGCTGGCGGACGATCCCGCCGATCGCAGCACTCTGGCCGAATGGGCAAAGCGCGTCGCGCTCAGCGAGAGCAGCCTGGCACGCCTGGTGGTGAAGGAAACGGGAGTGACCTTTGGGCGCTGGCGCCAGCAGCTGCATCTCATCGTCGCGTTGCGGGAACTGTCTTCCGGCGCCAGCGTGCAACAGGTGTCGGGCGATCTCGGCTACGAATCCGTGACCGCCTTCATCACCATGTTCAAGAAGGCTCTAGGCAAGCCGCCGGCAAAATATCTCGGCGACATTGCGCGGATCGGCGGTTCCGGGTTCGTGGGCTAGTCCAGGTCTCCGGTGCATCTCGTCGTCCCGGAACCGCTGCGCATTTGCGGGCGACATGCGTCAAGCGGGCTGCGGACTGGCTTCCATTGCGAGCCCGGTTGGACCGGTGGTTTTCCCGGTCACCACCTCGACGATGCCGCGGGCGATCTCGCGCTCACCCATGATCACCGTGTCGGCGCCAAGGCCTTTCAGATGCTCGACCTCGGCATCGGAATGGGCGCGCGCGATCACGCTGATGCCGGGATTGGCGGCGCGGGCGCGAAGCACGATCTGGCCGGCCTCGAAGGCATTGGGTATGGCGAGGATCAGCCGCTTGGCGCCCTCCGGATTGGCGGCCGAGAAGACGTCCGCATTGGCGGCGTTGCCGGCGACGGTCTCGACGCCGTCGGCCTTCAATCTCGCCAGCGTCTTGTCGGCGTCCTCGATGACCAGGAAGGGCAGGGCGGCTTCCTTCAACGCCGCACCCACGAGGCTGCCGACGCGGCCATAGCCGATCAGGATGGAATGGCCGGCAAGTGATGTTTTCGGCGGCGGGCCATCTTCCTTTCCGGGAGTGGCCTGGACTGAAGCGACCTGGCCGGGCTCGGTCGCCGGGCCGATAGGCCTCTGCTCTTCGGCCGGCGCTGCCTTGCCGGCGCGCTTTTCGAGCCACGGCTTCATCCAGTCGACGATCAGGAACATCAGCGGATTGAGCAGGATCGAGAGGATGGCGCCGGCGAGGATCAGGTCGCGGCCCTGCTCGGGCAACAGCTTCAGGCCGACGCCGAGCTCGGCCAGGATGAAGGAGAATTCGCCGATCTGGGCAAGGCTCGCCGAAATCATCAATGCGGTCGCGATCGGATAGCCGAAGGCGATGACGATGACGAAAGCCGCGATCGACTTGCCGACGAGGATGATGGCCAAGGTCGCGAGAATCGGCAGGCCGTTGCTGATCAGGCTGAACGGATCGAACAGCATGCCGACCGAGACGAAGAACAGCACCGAGAAGGCATCACGCAGCGGCAGCGATTCCTCCGCCGCGCGGTGGCTGAGCTCGGATTCGCTCATGATCATGCCGGCGAAGAACGCGCCGAGCGCCAGCGAAACGCCGAACAGTTTTGCCGCGCCGAAGGCGACGCCGAGCGCGATTGCCAGCACCGAGAGCCGGAAGAGCTCGCGCGAGCCGGTATGGGCGACATAATGCAGGATCCACGGAATGACCCGGCGGCCGACGACCAGCATGACGACGACGAAGGCGGCGACCTTGGCGAATGTGGCGCCGACGACACCCCATATGCCGTAGCTGGCGGGTAGCGAGAGCAGGCTCGCATGGTCATCGATCTGCGGCTGGCCGCCAAGGACACCAGCAAGGGCCGGCAAAAGCACCAGTGCCAGCACCATGGCCAGATCCTCGACGATCAGCCAGCCGACGGCGATGCGACCGCGCTCTGTCTCGATCAGCCGGCGCTCCTGCATGGCGCGCAGCAGCACGACGGTCGAGGCGACGGAAAGCGCCAGGCCGAAGACCAGGCCAGCACCCAGCGACCAGCCGAGCAGCCAGGCAAGCCCCACGCCAAGCAGGGTGGCGAAACCGATCTGCACGACGGCGCCCGGCACGGCGATGGCGCGCACGGACAGAAGATCCTTCAGCGAAAAATGCAGGCCGACGCCAAACATCAGCAGGATCACGCCGATTTCCGCGAGCTCGTTGGCGAGGCTGGCGTCGGCGACGAAGCCGGGCGTGTTCGGGCCGACCAGGACGCCGGCGACCAGATAGCCGACAAGCGGCGGGATGCGGAAACGGTTGGCCAAAGCCCCGAAGACAAAAGCAAGCCCCAGACCGGCGACAATGGTGGCGATAAGGGGTGTGTCATGCGGCATTGTCTATGGAGCGCCCTTCTAAAAATCACGATGTCGGATGGGCGCCCGCCGAGGCTGTCGCCGTTGCCAATATGGTGGAGGGGGTGGCGATGATGCAACCCGTCGTCGCGTAGAAATCGACGCCGAATGTCAGCGCTCGACCGAAAATCGGCACCGTGCCGCCAAAGGGGCGGCTTCGAGACGCGATCCGACCCCGAAGCCGCTTTCTTTCTGCCGTTTTATGCCGCCTGCAACAGGGTCTCTATGTCGGAAATGGTGTGATTGGTGAGGGTCTTGGGGATTTCCGCCTGCACCTTCTCGCCGACCTCCTTGTGCAGCTTCTGGCGCATCTCGCCAAGCACCCGCGGCGGCGCGATCAGCACGACCGCGTCGAACGCGCCGCGATGCGCGAGCTTGTAGAGCCGGTCCGCGATGTCGACAGCGAAGCGTTCCTTGTTCAGGCGGTGCCAATCGGTTTCCGCAATGGCGCCGCGCGGCCCCTCGTTGCCGTACCGGCCAGGCTTGTCCGTGCCCTGCTCGCGCGTGGCGGGGTTGTCCTGTTCCATCTCCTGCACCACTTCCAGGTTCGGGAATTTGTTGTCGCCCTGATTGCGGAGGAAGAGCGCCTTTTCGCCATCGGCCACGACGACCCACAGCCCGTGTTTCAGCTTGACGTTCATTGCGTTCCTCCTTGCTGGCGTGCTTGCCGATCGGTCGAGCTCGGGATCGGCAGAATGGACTGCTAGGCAAACGAGCCGCGGAGCACGATTGTTCCGCTCGTAATGCCCGCCTCGACCACTCCGGCAGGATGACGTCTCGGGCCAATCCGGCAAGGTCATCTTTAATCTACTAAGTTAGTAGAATTTAGAAAAAACTGTTTTGCCGCTTTCCCGGTCGGGCGCTAAAAGTTACGCTGGATCAACGCGGTTTCTCGTGCCGCTTTGACCTCGTCACACTCAAAGTAGAATTTTTTTCTCTCGCCTTTCGCGGCTGCGAAAAAGCGATTGCCTGCCGTTCGGCAGCGCGCGAGTGCTTGCCTTCTGGTTTTTGGCGTGGCCGCGTAAAACTGCCGAACTGTTCCAATATTGCTTATCGCCATGTCGCCAACCAATGCCAAGCTTAGTGCCTTTCCCGTCTTCATGCGGGTCGACGGCGAAGCCGTGGCCATCGTCGGCAATGGCGAGGAAGCACTTGCCAAGGCCCGGCTGCTTTCGCAATCGAGCGCTGTGCTGCGCATCGTTGCCGACAATGCCGGCCACGATCTCCTGGATTTCATAGCGTCGACCGGCGCCGTTCACATCGACGCGGCCTACGAGACCGCGCATCTCCAAGGGGCTGCCCTGGTGTTCGCGGCCAGTGGGGATGAGGCACTCGATCGCCGTGTCGTCGAGGATGCGCGCCGGCTGGGCATTGCGGTCAACGCCGTGGACCGGCCGGAGCTCTGCGATTTCTTCACCCCGGCTCTGGTCAACCGGGCGCCGGTCGCTATCGCCATCGGCACCGAAGGGGCAGGTCCCGTCCTGGCGCAGATGCTGCGCGTACGTATCGACCGCATGCTGTCGCCGTCGCTCGGCCGGCTGGCGATGCTCGCCGCTTCGTTCCGCGCGGCTGCCGAGCGCCTGCCGAAGGGTAACCGCCGCCGGCGCTTCTGGAGCGACTTCTTCGCCGGCGCGCCGGCGAAGGCCATCGAGGCCGGAGCGTTTGCCGAGGCGCGGGACGCCGCTATCGATCTGCTGGGCTCCGACAAACCTGCTGAGGGCCGCATCGCGCTTGTCGGCGCAGGTCCAGGCGCGGAAGACCTTTTGACGCTGCGCGCGCACCGCCTGCTGATGGAGGCCGACGCGATCGTCTATGACGCGCTGGTGCCGGAGGCGATCGTCGCCATGGGCCGCCGCGATGCCGAGCGCCTGCCCGTCGGCAAGCGCAAGGGCTGCCATTCCAAGAGCCAGGCCGAAATCAATGCGCTGCTCATCGAGCTTGGCCGCGCCGGCAAGCGTGTGGTGCGGCTGAAATCAGGCGATCCGCTGGTGTTCGGCCGCGCCGGCGAGGAAATGGCGGCTTTGCGCGATGCCGGCATCGCCTATGAGGTGGTTCCGGGCGTCACTGCCGCCTTCGCCGCCGCCGCCGATTTCGAACTGCCGCTGACGCTGCGCGGCGTGTCCTCCTCCATGGTGTTCACCACCGGCCACGACCTCAAGGGCAACTCGCTGCCCGACTGGGCGAAGCTCGCCATATCGGGCGCGACGGTTGCGGTCTATATGGGGCGCTCGGTGGCCGCCGAGGTCGCTGGCCGCCTGATCGAAGCGGGGTTGTCGCCGGATACCGCCGTCGCCGTCGTCGAGAATGCCAGCCTCGGCACCCGGCGCCGCTTCCACGGCACGCTTGCCGACCTGCCGTCGCTGGAAGGGCGCGCCGACCTGACCGGGCCGGTGATGACCATCATCGGCGATGCCGTCGCCGGCGCCAATTTTGAAAGATCCGAGCCGCTCGCGGCGCGTAAGCGCGAAGAAACGGCCAGTTTGGCCGAAGGAGTTCAGCAATGAAGGTTTTGACCGCGAACAGGCTCTCCGACGGCATCGCCGTCTGGTACGCCGATGGCGGCTGGGCGGAGACGGTCGGCCATGCCGACATCGCTCACGACAAGGCGGCGGAGGACCGGCTCGAGGCGATCGGCGCCGCGGCCGCCGCCAACAATGAAGTCCTGGACGTCAACGTGATCGACGTCACTATTGTCGATGGTCTGGTGGAGCCGGTTCGGTTGCGCGAGAAGATCCGTGCCGCCGGCCCAACCATCCACCCCGATCTCGGCAAGCAAGCGGCACGGGCGGCTTAAATCCAAAGTAGGCAACGGGCGGACGCGCCCTGAAAGACGAAGCATGTACCGTTACGACGAGTTCGACCACGATTTCGTTCAGGCCCGAGTCGCCCAGTTCAGCGACCAGGTCCAGCGCCGGCTTGCCGGCGAGATCACTGAGGACCAGTTCCGGCCGCTCAGGCTGATGAACGGCGTCTACCTGCAGCTCCATGCCTATATGCTGCGCATCGCCGTGCCCTATGGCACCCTGAACAGCCGGCAATTGCGGATGCTCGGCCATATCGCGCGCAAGTATGACAAGGGCTACGGCCATTTCACCACGCGCCAAAACCTGCAGTTCCACTGGCCGGCGCTCGCCGACGTTCCGGCGATCCTCGCCGATCTCGCCAGCGTCGAGATGCATTGCATCCAGACCAGCGGCAACTGCATCCGCAACGTCACCGCGGACCATTTCGCCGGGGCGGCCGCCGACGAGGTCGCCGATCCGCGGCCCTATGCGGAAATCCTGCGGCAATGGTCCTCGGTCCACCCGGAATTCTCGTACCTGCCGCGCAAGTTCAAGATCGCGGTGACGGGCGCCGAGCGCGACCGGGCCGCCATCCAAGCGCATGACATCGGCCTGCATCTGAAGAAGAACGCGGCCGGCGAGCTGGGCTTTGCCGTCTATGTCGGCGGTGGCCTGGGCCGCACGCCGATGGTCGCCAAGAAGATCCGCGACTTCCTGCCCGAAGCCGAGTTGCTGTCCTACTGCACGGCGATCTTGCGCGTTTACAACCTCTATGGCCGGCGCGACAACAAGTTCAAGGCGCGCATCAAGATCCTCGTCCATGAGACCGGCGTCGAGGAGATCGTACGGCAGATCGAGGCCGAATGGCAGGAGCTCAAGGACACCGAGCTGAAGCTGCCGGAGGCCGACATCCAGGCGATCAACGCCTATTTCGCGCCGCCGGCGCTGTCGGCCCGGCCGGAAGGCGATGCTCTCGTCAAGCAAGCGCGGCTCGATTCCAAGAGCTTTTCGGAGTGGCTCGACCAGAATGTCGTGACGCATCGCCATCCCGACTATGCGGCGGTGACGATTTCGCTCAAGGGCATCGGCGAGGTGCCCGGCGACGTCACCGACAGCCAGATGGAGGCTGTCGCCGACATTGCCGAGAAATACGCCTTCGACGAGCTACGCGTCAGCCATGAGCAGAACCTGATCCTGCCGCACGTGGCGCGGGCCGATCTGAAGGCGGTCTATGGCGCGCTGGTCGAGATCGGTCTTGCGACCGCCAACTCCAACCTGATCAGCGACATCATTTCGTGCCCCGGGCTCGACTATTGCTCGCTGGCCACGGCACGCTCGATCCCGGTGGCGCAGGAAATCTCGCGCCGCTTCGCTTCGCTCGAGCGGCAGCGTGAGATCGGCGAATTGAAGCTGAAGATCTCGGGCTGCATCAATGCCTGCGGCCACCACCATGTCGGCCATATCGGCATCCTCGGCGTCGAGAAGAAGGGCACGGAGCTCTACCAGGTGACGCTTGGCGGTTCGGCTGACGAAAACACGTCGGTGGGCGAGATCATCGGCCGCGGCTTCTCCTCTGAAGAGATCACCGATGCCATCGAGCAGATCGTCAATACCTATCTCGGCCTTCGGCTCGGTCCCGACGAACGCTTTATCGACGCCTACCGCCGTGTCGGTCCCGCGCCGTTCAAGGAGGCGCTCTATGCTGGCGAAACCAAGGCCGCTTGACCGGACAGGCAATGTCGAGACCGGCGTCGCCGCAGAGGCGGCGGGGCTCGACGCGCTGCTCGGCCATCTGAAGCCCATCCAGATCATCGAGCGTTCGGCGCGCGAAGTCTTCCGCGGCGAGGTCGCCGCAGTGTCGTCCTTCGGCGCGGATTCGGCCGTGCTGTTGCACATGATCTCGGAAGTCGACCGCTCGCTGCCGATTGTCTTCCTCGACACCGGCAAGCATTTCGAGGAGACGCTCGGCTATCGCGACGCGTTGGTCGCCGATTTCGGCCTGACCGACATCCGCGTGATCAAGCCGGACGAGGCGGCGCTCGAACGCGTCGATCCGGCCGGCCGGCTCAACGAGACCGACACCGATGCCTGCTGCAACGTGCGCAAGGTGGAACCGCTGGCGCGCGGCGTCGAGCCGTTCCGCGCCTGGTTCACCGGCCGCAAGCGATTCCAGGCTTCGACGCGGGCGGCGCTGCCCGTCTTCGAGGCGGTCGGCTCACGCATCCGGATCAATCCGCTGGCGCATTGGACGACATCGGACCAGGCCGACTACATGCGCGCGCACGCGCTGCGCGAAAATCCGCTGGTCGCCTATGGCTATCTCTCGATCGGCTGCTTCCCCTGCACGCAGCCGGTGCAGCCCGGCGAGGATGCCCGTAGCGGCCGCTGGGCAGGGCACGCCAAGACCGAGTGCGGCATTCACCTCTCCGGTTTGGAGAAGTCGCTGACCGACGCCTCGCTTTAGGGTATATCGCTATTCACGTGATGCCGGTCCGCAAGCTGCGGCTTCCGGTTGCTGGCGGCCTGCCGGCTCGCTCGGACAATTTGGGACTTTAGGATTTTTGATGACTGGATCGACGACAGCGGGGACCCGCCTCTGGACCCCGGACGGTTTTCGCGAGGACGAGTGGACCCATGCCGAAAACGCCGATGCGCTTGCCGGCAACGGCCGCTTCATCCTGCCGCTGCAGGTTTTTCTCGGGCTGGATGAAGACGTTCGCAAATCAGCCAAGGAACGTCTCGGCGTGTCGCTGCAGCCCGGCGACGAACTCGACAAGATAACCGGCCTGCTGGACCAGCTGTCGCTGGTGGCGCTGGCTTTCCCGGCTTTCAGTGACGGCCGCTCCTTTTCCAAGGGCGAATTGCTGCGCCGCCGGCATGATTTCAAGGGCGCCATGCGTGCCACCGGCCAGGTGCTTGTCGACCAGCTGCCGCATATGCTGCGGCTTGGCTTCGACGAATTCGAGATCTCCAATCCGGTGCTGCTGAAGCGCCTGGAAGAGGGACGCACAGGCGGTCTGCCGCTTTATTATCAACCGGCCGTGGAACCGGAGGCCAAGGGCCCAAAATATTCCTGGCGGCGCAAGCGTCCCGGCTGACGCGGCATTTACCGAGCGGCTGGTATCGCCCTGGTCCGACCAGTATTGCATATTTCTTCAATAGAGTCCGCCCGGAACAGGCGCCGAACCCATGTGGTGTTATTCTGGTCAGACCACATTAGCGATTCAGGCTTCCCCTTCGGCTGACCTGCCCTTAGGATAGGCTCATTATTTCGGATCACGAAATAATAGCCAGCTAAGGGAGGAAACCGGCATGGCAGGCAAGAAAATATTGATGCTCGTTGGCGAGTTCAGCGAGGAATATGAGATTTTTGTCTTTGAGCAGGCCATGCACGCGGTCGGCCATAGCGTCCATGTCGTCTGTCCGGACAAGAAGGCCGGCGATGTGCTCAAAACCTCGCTGCATGATTTCGAGGGCCACCAGACCTATACCGAAAAGCTCGGCCACGACTACGTCCTCAACAAGACCTTCGCCGAGGTGAGCCCGGCCGATTACGACGCGGTGTACGCGGCGGGCGGCCGCGGGCCGGAATACATCCGCATCGATAAGCGCGTGCAGGCGCTCGTCAGGCATTTCCATGAAACCGGCAAGCCGATCTTCACCATCTGCCACGGCGTGCAAATCCTGATCGCCGTTGATGGCGTGGTGCGCGGCAAGGAAGTGGCGGCGCTGCATTATTGCGAGCCGGAAGTGACGCTTGCCGGCGGCACCTATATCGATGTCGCCCCGACCGGCGCGCATGTCGACGGCAATCTGGTCTCAGCCAAGGGCTGGCCGGGCCTCGCCGCCTTCATGCGGGAATGCCTGAAGGTGCTCGGCACTGAAATCCGCCATGGCGAGGCGCTGATGCGCGACGACAGGAAGGCGGCTTAGGTTGCCCTAATTGTTTTTATGCAATTCCGGACGGGAGGCTACGGCGAAAACGTCGAGCCCGCCACGCGCTTGCTGGAATTGCTCGGTCGCGGCGCGCGGCTATTGACGCCGCCCGCCGCTCGCCTTCTTAGCCTCGGCGCCGTCGAGACGGTCAAGCAGGTCGCTCAGCCGCTTAGGCACTTCTTTTTCCATGCGAAATGTAGGCAAGGTTCGCAGAAAGCGCTTCGTCGCTTCGCTGCCGGCCTGCCGCCTGATATCGTTGGCCAGTTCGGCGCGCCTATTGCCGTTGTTGCCGTTCATCGTCCCAAAATCCTGTGTCGGCTTCGAAACTCCTGCAGCCCGTCTATGGTTCCCCGCATCAGCCCTCTAGAGCAAGCAAAGCTGCGCGATACGGTAAAATTTGAATTAATATGGAATGATGGGCCAACATTCGCCGCCAGCGCTTACCCCTTGATTTTTGGCCCCCAAACCTCGATATCGGGCGCAAATCCAGACCAATCGGAATGACGGGAAACGCGATGAGCGACCAGGCAAAAGACGAACGCACGCCCGAAGATATGGAAGCCACCCAGGCTTCCGGCGAGCGTGCGGAAGGTGGCGTCGACGGCGATTATGAAGCGCTGGTGCGGCTGCTGAAGGAAAATGAGGAACTGAAGGACCGCGCGCTGCGCGTCGCGGCCGAAATGGAGAATCTGCGGCGGCGCACCGCGCGTGACGTGCAGGATGCCCGCGCCTATGCGGTCGCCAATTTCGCGCGCGACATGCTGTCGGTGTCTGACAATCTCCGGCGGGCGCTTGACGCGATCCCGGCGGAAGCGAAGGCCGGCGGCGACGCCGGCTTCAAGTCGCTGATCGAGGGTGTCGATCTCACCGAGCGCGCCATGCTTTCGGCATTGGAGCGCCACGGCGTGAAGAAACTCGCGCCCGAAGGCGAGAAGTTCGACCCGAACTTCCATCAGGCGATGTTCGAGGTGCCCAATCCGGAGGTTCCGGCAGGCACCGTCGTCCAGGTGGTGCAGCCGGGCTATTCGATTGGCGAGCGTGTGCTGCGGCCGGCGATGGTTGGCGTCGCCAAGGGCGGCCCGAAGGCCGCCGCCGAGGCGAAGGTCGAGCCGGGCCCGGTGAACGAGCAGGCCGAGAAGGATGCGTAACCAGGGAATAGGCAGTGGGCAGTAGGCAATAAGGGGCCGTATCAATCGCGCGGCTTCGTGATATTCATACTCCCCATTCCCTACTGCCTAATCCCTACTGCCTATGTCCTTAAATCCCATCGCGTTGCTCGACTATGCCGGCGTCGCCGTCTTCGCGGCGACGGGTGCGCTTGCCGCTTCGCGCAAGCAGCTCGACATAATCGGGTTCCTGTTCCTCGCCTGCGTCACCGGCATCGGCGGCGGAACATTGCGCGATGTCATCCTCAACGTGCCGGTGTTCTGGGTCGCCAACAGCGGCTATGTGCTGATCTGCGCTGTGGTCGCGGTCCTTGTCTTCTTCAGCGCCCACCGCGTCGAATCCCGCTACAAGCTGCTGCTGTGGCTCGACGCCATCGGCCTTGCCGCCTTTGCGGTGATGGGCGCGGCCAAGGGGCTGGCGATCACCGGCTCGCCCGTCGTGTCTGTCGTCATGGGCGTGCTGACGGCCACCTTCGGCGGCATCTTGCGCGACCTGCTTGCCGGCGAGCCATCGGTGCTGCTCAGGCCCGAAATCTATGTCACGGCTGCGCTTGCCGGCGCCGCCATCTTCACCCTTGGCGATCTAGCCGGCCTGCCGGCGCTGGCATCCAGCCTGCTCGGCTTCGCTGGCGCATTCGCGGTGCGCGGCGGAGCGCTTAAATTCGGCTGGTCGTTTCCGGCCTATAAGAGCCGGCCGGGCCGGCGGCCGGAAGATATTCCCTGAATGGCATCAGCGGCCTCCGGCGCCCAGACGGGCGGCGGCGAGCTTCTTCGGCGCCTGCCGCATCCAGGTCCGCTCCAGGCGGTGACTGAGCTCGTCGGCCGGTATCTTGTCGATCCGCGCCAGTATCGCCGGCCAGCCTTTGTAGTGGTCGGTCTCGAAATAGATTTCCGGCGCCGCTTCCAGCAGCATCTCCTTCTCGTCGAGCGGGCACATCAGGACGACCGTATCGGCGTCCTTGACCCGGGCGAGGAGCTTCTTGCCGACCTTCAGCGCCGGCGTGCCGTAGGATGTCGCCTCGACGACATCGGGCAGGCCGCTTGCAGCGGCCCGCAATGCGTCGAACGCGCGGGAAAGATCGCCGTCAGGCGGCGAAGCGTTGGCCTTCGCCGCCATAGTAGTTGACGTAGCGGGCGCCGATCTCCTTGACCGGCATGACGACGAAGACGTCGACGGTCGAGAATTCGTGATCGATGACGCAGCCATCGCCGATGCGGGCGCCGACGCGCAGGTAGCCCTTGACCAGCGGCGGCAGGGCGGCGATCGCCGCCTTGGTGTTCACCGCCTCGATCGGCATCAGGTCCATGGAGCAATAGCGTCCCGGAACCGCGCGAACATCCCAGGCGGAGTTGGTGCGGCAATGATGGGCGAGGTAGGTCAAAGCCTCGGCGTGGGCCGCCGGCACGATGCCATGGAAAGAGGCGCAGCCGGTCATCACGCCGATGCCGTAGTGATTGATATAGGCCCAGATGCCTTGCCACAGCGCCTCGATGGTGCGCTTGGAGCGGTATTCCGGCAGGACGCAGGAACGGCCGAGCTCCAGGAAGCGCTGGCCCGGATGCCGCGCGATCAACTTGGTGAGTTCGAACTCGCCCTCGGAATAGAAGCCGCCGGCGGCCGCCGCGATCTCCTGCCGCAGCAGGCGGTAGGTGCCGACGATGCGGCGATGCTCCGGGCCGGGAAGCGAGGTGTCGAAAACCAGGAGGTGATCGCAAAGCGGGTCGAAACGGTCGGCATCGCGCCGGTCCTGCGCCTGGAACAGCTCTTTTCTCGCGCCAAGCTCGTCATAGAATACCCGATAGCGGACTTCCTGGGCGGCGGCGATCTCGGCCTCGTTGCGGGCGAGCCGCACTTCGAGGTTGCCGATGCGGCCCAGTGGTGTGCCGCTTGCGACGGCATCGGCCGTACGGGCAGCGAGCAGGGCGCCGCCGGCATTCGGCCGAGTGTCACATTCAGGCATGACTGTATGCACGAGTGATTCTCCTTCGAGCCATCCCTCTTGGCACGGGGATACGGTGTAGGTGCAACAGGATTGTGACAGTACCGTGATACGACGTGGCGGGCAATACTTTGTCGGCTGGCCAATACCCTCAACCGGCTATCTTGTGGCCGCGAAAGCCTGCAATCCAAGGATTTGAAGGGTCAAAAATTTCCTCAGGCCGCAACCTGGCCCTCGACCGCCTGGACAAGCGCGTCCGGGTCCAGCGGTTTGGTCACGAAACCGCTGGCGCCGTGGGCGAGCACGGCATGCCGGGTCTTTTCCTGGCTGTCGGCCGAAAGCACCATGATCGGGATCGGCGGCATGGCCAAGGATTCTTCATGGCGGCGGATGGCGGCGATCGCATCCAGCCCGTCCATGACGGGCATATGCAGGTCCATCAGCACCACGTCAAAGCGGAATTTGAGGCCGGCATCGGTAACGGCGTCGACGGCGGCCTTGCCGTTGCCGACGATCTTGACGCGATGCCCCGCCTTGAGGAGCGTGGCTCGGGCAAGCATGGCATTGATGTCGTTGTCCTCGGCAATCAGCACCGACAGGCCCTGGTCGCGCTTGCGCGCCGAAGCGGCGTTGCGCGGCTTGGGCTGCGGCTGGGCGAGCACGGAGCCATGGCTGGTCAACAGCACCCGCAGCAGGGTCTCGCCTCGCACCGGCCTGGCGAGGAAGGTGGCGTAGCCGCTGGCGCGGAATTCGCCGAGCATGCCACGATCCGTCGGCGCGATCAGGGTGATGGCTTCACAATCGGCAAAGCCTGAGTCGCGCAATCGCTTGAGCAGCCTGCCGTCGCTGCTTTCGAGCTCGGCGTCGATCAGGATCACGTTGCAGCCGGCGGCGAACGGGGCGGCCTGGCTCGGTGTCGACGCGATCTCGACGATGCCGCCATGGGCCCTGATCGTGCGGGCAATGGCATCAGCCTCGACGGCGTTCTTCGACACGATCACCGCCCGCCGGTCGGCAAGGATGTTGTGACGGTGCGGCGGCGGTTCGGTTGCCGCGACCGCCGGAATCTCGAGGACGAATTCGGACCCTTCCCCAAGCCGGCTCGAAACCGAGATCGTGCCGCCCATCGCCGCCACCAGCCGTTTCGAGATGGCGAGGCCGAGACCCGCGCCGCCATGCACCCGGGTCGAGGTGCCGTCGGACTGCTCGAACTCCTCGAAGATGCGCTCCATGTCCTCTTCACGCAGCCCCGGGCCGGTGTCGGCGACAGTGAAACAGATGCGATCGGTGGTTTCGGTGCGGGCGCGCGCCACGGTGAGCAGCACGCCGCCCGCATCGGTGAATTTCACCGCATTGCCGATAAGGTTGAGAAGCACCTGGCGCACGCGTCCGGGGTCGGCGGTGACCATCTGCGGCACATCGGGTTCGACATGGCAGCCCAAGCCGATGTTCTTGGCAAAGGCCTTTGCCGCCAGAAGTTCGATGATGTTGTCGGCGATTTCGCGCAGCGACGTCGGCTGCGGCTCGGGCTCGAAGCGGCCGGCTTCGATCTTGGAATAGTCGAGCAGGTCCTCGATGAGCGCGAGCAGCGCGCTGGCCGAGGTGGAAACGGCGCCGACATAGGTGCGCTGCTCGGGCGAGAGGTCGGTGTCCGCAAGCAGCTTCGCCATGCCCATGATGCCGTTCATCGGCGTGCGGATCTCATGGCTGACCGTGGCGAGGAAGCGTGACTTGGCCTGGCTGGCATATTCGGCCCGCTCGCGCGCGGTGATCAGCGAGGATTCGGCGCGCTTGCGGGCGGTGATGTCGCGAGCGATCGCCCTGTGCGAGACCGCGCCGGTGTCCTTGTCGCGCACCGACAATTCGATCCAGGAGAACCAGCGCGGCCCGTTCGGCGTGCGGATCGCGACATCGGTGGAACTCAGGCATTCATGGTCGGAGAACGCGGCGTCGGGAACGATGCCGACATCGATGCCAAGCTCGGACAAGGTCTTGCCGGCGAGATCGCGCGGGTCGACATCGACAAGCGAGGCAAAGACATTGTTGGCATGGACGATGTGGCCGTCGCGATCGCGGTGGACGACGAGGTCGCCGAGCGCGTCGATCAGACCGCGGAAGCGCTCCTCGCTCTCCTGCATCTCCCACATGCGGTCGGCGAGGGTCTCGATCTCGGCGCGGCTGCGGGCGGCGCTTTCGTCGAGCAGCGCGGCGGTGCGCCGCTCGTCGCGCCGACTGCGCAGGTGCATGGCAAGGCCCGCAAGGGCCGCGGCGGCGAGACCGATGGTGACGATGATAGGCGCCCCGGTGAGATGCGCCAGCCCCGCCAGGACGGCGATGGCGACGATCGTCAGGAACGGCAGGCCTTCGTGGCTGGCGGCGGTAGGCAATTCGGGAGCCAGCGGGGGCGCGACAAGCACCTGCCGCTTCGGCGCATCGGGAATGAGCCTGTCAGCGCCCGCGGCTTTGCTGTCCTGTCTGATGTCGGAATCCGCGACCATGCGCGAACCATGCCAGACATAGCTTATGGAAGATTGGGACGGATCGTTCGAATTTTAGCGATTGCGAGGATTCTGGGCGCCCGCGTGCGCGGGCGAGATCGAGGCTCGCCAGGATCGCTTCCTGTTACATATCGACGACCACCCGGCCCCTTATCTTGCCTTCCACGATGTCACGGGCGGCGGCGACGATGCCGTCGAAGCCGATCGTGCGCGACAATGTCGACAGTTTCTTGAGGTCGAGGTCGGTGCCGATGCGGCGCCATGCCTCGAGCCGGACCGGCTTCGGCGCCATCACCGAATCGATGCCGAGCAGCGAAACGCCGCGCAGGATGAAGGGCGCGACGCTTCCCGGCAGGTCCATGCCGCCGGCCAGGCCGCAGGCGGCGATCGCGCCGCCATAGGAAGTCATCGACAGCACATTGGCCAAGGTATGGCTGCCGACCGAGTCGACGCCGCCTGCCCAGCGTTCCTTGGCAAGCGGCTTCGCCGGCTGGCTGAGCTCCTCGCGCGAGATCACCTCGGCCGCGCCGAGGTCGATCAGATAGGGGCTTTCGGCGTTGCGGCCGGTCGAGGCGATGACATGGTAGCCGAGGCTGGAGAGGATCGAGATGGCGACCGAGCCGACACCGCCGGCAGCGCCCGTCACCACAACCGGGCCGCGGTCCGAAACGATGCCATGCCGCTCCAGCGCCATGACGGAAAGCATCGCGGTGTAGCCCGCGGTGCCGACGGCCATCGCGTCATGCGGGCTCATGCCGTCGGGCAGCGGCACCAGCCAGTCGCCCTTGACGCGGGCGCGGCCGGCATAGGCGCCATAGTGCGTCTCGCCGACGCCCCAGCCATTGAGGATGACCTTGTCACCCTTGCGCCAGTCGGAATGCGAGGAATCCAGCACCGTGCCGGCAAAATCGATGCCCGGGACCAACGGCCAGCGGCGCACCACGGGCGCCTTGCCGGTGATGGCAAGCCCGTCCTTGTAGTTCACCGTCGTCGCCTCGACCGCGACAGTGACATCGCCTTCCATCAGGTCGGCCTCGGTGAGATCGACGACCTCGACCGACTGCTTTTTTTCGGCATCGCGCGAAACGAGGATGGCTTTGAAGGTGTCGGGCACGATTTTCTCCTCGCTATGGCGATTTGTTTTCACGCAATTCCGGACGGAACACCGCTGGGCACTTTTCCTGGAATTGCTTCAGGGACGACTTTGCGGCGGTCGCCGGCCGAGGTCAATTGCCTGGGTCCTGGAGCCGGATGATTTCAGGCCGAAGCGACCTGAAATCTGAATCCGGCTCTAAATCAAAGACATAGAGCATGATGTCATCCGAAAACCGTGCACACTTTTCGGCATCATGCTCCTGGCCGGGCTTCGCGCCGCCAGCCGATCAGCTCGTCGAAGACGACAAGCGCCGCGCCGACCGAGATGAAGGCGTCGGCGAGATTGAACACCGCGAAGGACCAGACGGGCGTGTGGAACAGGATATAGTCGATGACGTGGCCGTAGACGGCCCGGTCGATGAGATTGCCGAGCGCGCCGCCGATGATGAGCGCAAAGCCGATGCGGGCTATGACATGGCCGGCCGGCGTGCGCGTGGCGAGATAGAGCACGAAGGCGACGACCAGCACGGCGATGACCACCAGCCCGGTGTCGCCGAAGGACTGGAACATCGAGAAGGCGATGCCGGTGTTGTAGGTGCGAAACAGCGCCAGGAACGGCAGCAGATCGACCTTCTCCTGGAAGGCGAGACCATTCTCGACCAGCTGCTTGATCCACTGGTCGAGCGCAATGGCAATGACGACCAGCACGACGTAAGGGGACCAGGATTTCACGGAACAGTCCTCATCGCATGTCGCTTGCAGGATCGAGCTTCAACGCGCCGCGCCGGATCTCGAACAACATCACGCCGGTGGCGACCGCCAGGTTGAGCGAATCGGCGCGGCCGGCCTGGGGGATTCTCAGCAGCCGGTCGCAGCTTTCGGCGAGGCTTTCGGGCAGCCCCTGCTGTTCATTGCCCATCAGCAGCAGGACCGGTCCCCTGGAGAAATCGACGGAGCGGTAGTCGACCGCGCCCTTGAGGTGCGTGCCAACGACAAGGCCGGCAAAATCGCGCCGCCAGGCGAGGAAGGCCTGCTCGGTCGCCTTGGCGACCGGCACGGCGAAGATCGAACCCATGGTGGCGCGCACCGTCTCCAGCGAGAACGGATCGGTGGTGTCGCCGACCAGGATGACGCCCTTGGCGCCAACGGCGTCGACGGTGCGGATGACTGTGCCGAGATTGCCGGGGTCGCGCACCCGGTCGAGCGCGACCCAGACATCGCCGTCCCTGGCGCGGATATCCTTCAGCGGCACGGTCTGCTGCGCAAAGACACCGACCACCATTTGCGGGTTTTCGCGGCGGGTGATGGCCGCCAGCACCTTTTCGGAGACTTCCAAAACCGTGCCGCCGGCGGCGACCGTGCGCGCGGCGACCTTTTCGACGGCCGCGTTGCCGCGCCCGGCCTTGGCGAAGACCAAGGTCCTGATCGACCAGCCGAGGTCGAGCGCGTCGATGACCAGCTTCAAGCCTTCGGCCATGAAGGCGTTCTGCTGGTCGCGGAATTTCTTGAGCGCCAGCGCCTTGATGTCCTTGACCAGCGGATTGGCGAGGCTGGTGACTTCCTTGACCTGCCCGACAGGGCGAGCGCCGTCATGTGCAGTCATTCAAGCCACCCAGCGCGAGAACAGCGAGGTCGACAGCGCGCGGCCGGCGGATTTCTCGCGGATGATCAGTTCGCCGGATTCGACCGTGCCACCCATGCCGGCGAAGGTATCGCGCATCAAGGCATGGATGGCGAAGAAGGAGGCGCGGATCGAATAGGCGGTGAGGACGACAGCCAGCGGTTTCGGCGTCAGGATCGAGCGGCAAAGGTCGGTAAGGCCCGGCAGGTCCTCGAACAACTGCCAGACTTCGCCCTTGGGGCCGCGGCCATAGGCCGGCGGGTCGAACAGCACGATGTCGTAGCGGCTGCCGCGACGTTCTTCCCGTTCGGCGAATTTCACCGCGTCCTCGACGATCCAGCGGATCGGCTTGTCGGCAAGGCCGGCCATTTCCTGGTTCTCGCGCGCCCACCCGATCGCCTTCTTCGAGGCATCGACATGAGTGACCTCGGCGCCCGCGCGGGCCGCCACCAGCGAGGCCAGGCCGGTATAGCCGAAGAGGTTCAGCACTTTCACCGGGCGCTTCGCCGAGGCGATCAGGTCGGCCATATGGTCCCAATGCGAAGCCTGCTCCGGAAAGACGCCGACATGACGAAAGGAGGTGAAGCGGCCAAGATAATCGATGCCGTCATGCTTCATAGGCCAGGTTTCGCCGAGCGGCGCCTTCGGAAAGCGCCAGCGGCCGATGCCTTCCTCGTCGGTGTCGCCGGTGAAGATGGCGTCGGCGCGCTCCCACTCCTTGGCCGGTAGCGCCCGTTGCCAGATCGCCTGGCCCTCGGGCCGAACGATCCGGTAAGGGCCGTATTGCTCCAGCTTCTCGCCGGCGCCGCTGTCGAGCAGGGCATAGTCGGCGTTGGGCGCCACTTCGAGGATCAGCGGCAGGTGCTCGGCGGGCAACGCGCCCTCGCGGCGCGAAAGCACGCGCGGCGCCGGTTTGGCATCCTGGCGATGATGCGGCTCGGAGCCTCCCGCCGAAGCGGCCTCGCGCGGGCGTGGCTGGCTGGGGCCGGGTTTCGTCGGCTGGCGCTGGCGGTTGTCGCGGTTTCGGTCGCGAAAGGATTTCAAGAAAAATCTCCGGAACGGCAGGCCGCTTTTGGCATAGGGCCTCCACCTTCGCAACAAGATGGTCCGTCCTGTTCCGCCACGAGGCAATGGACCTCACCTGAAGAAACAGGCAAATCTCCGATTATGTCCCGTTCGGAACGCCTACTCGGCCTCGTCCAGATCCTGCGCCGGCACCGCCGGCCGGTGAGCGGCCGCGCGCTTGCGGACGAGATGGGCGTGTCGATCCGCACCCTCTATCGCGATATCGCGACGCTGCAGGGGCAGGGCGCGCCGATCGAAGGCGAGGCGGGGCTTGGCTATGTGCTGAAGCCCGGCTTCATGCTGCCGCCGCTGATGTTCACCGACGAGGAGATCGAAGCGATCGTGCTCGGCTCGCGTTGGGTGGCGAAACAGCCGGACAGAAGACTGGCCGCCGCCGCGATGGACGCGGTGGCCAAGATCGCGGCGGTGCTGCCGGACGATCTGCGCGAGGACCTCAATGCCACGACGCTGCTTGTCGGGCCGCAATCGGACAGTGCCGAGGCCATCGACCTTGGCGTCGTGCGGCAGGCGATCCGCGACGAGCGCAAGCTGGGTTTCCTCTATCGCGACGCCGAGGGGAGGGCATCCGAGCGCATGGTCTGGCCGTTTGCGCTGGGCTTCTTCGACAAGGTGCGGGTGATGGTGGCGTGGTGCGAGATGCGTCAGGATTTTCGCCATTTCCGGGCCGACCGGATGTCCGACCTAGCCGCGACCGACATGCGCTATCCGCGGCGCCGCCAGGCGATGCTGAAGGAATGGCGGGCGACGCTCGGCGCGCCCGGCCAGAAAAACGCGAAAGACGCTTCCGGCTGATCGCTGCTGCCAGAATCTGACAGTAGCCCTGCTTATCGTTCCCAAGGTTCAGACGCCTTGGAGATCAGATATGACCACGCCGAACTTCGTCATCCTCTATGTCGACAGCCCGGAAAAAAGCGGTGCGTTCTACGCCTCGCTGCTTGGACGCGAGCCGGTCGAATCTTCGCCGACCTTTGTCATGTTCGTACTCGACAAAGGTTTCAAGCTCGGCCTCTGGTCGCGCCACACCGTGCAGCCGGCGGCAGGGGCCGCAGGCGGTGGCGGCGAACTGGTGCTCGCCGTCGAGAACGAGGCGGCCGTCGATGCCACCCATGCGGATTGGGCTAGCAGAGGCCTCGCTATGCTGCAGGCGCCGACCAATCTCGATTTCGGCCGCACCTTCGTCGCGCTCGATCCTGACAATCATCGGCTGCGCGTCTATTGCCCATTTGAGGAGGCGCAGGGATGAGCGCTTACTGGATCGCCGTCGCCTCGGCCGAACATGTGCGGATCGGCCGCCAGGGCGGTTTCATGCAGGTCAACCACGGCAAGGCGGCGCCGTTGCGTCGCGTCAAGCCGGTCGACGGCATCGTCTACTATTCGCCGAGCACCGTGCTCGGCGAGAAGGACGGGCTGCAATCTTTCACGGCGATCGGCACCGTGCGGCAGGGCGAGGTCTATGAGGGTGTCATGGGCCGCGGTTTCACGCCTGCACGGCGCGATGTCGCATGGTGCCACGCCAGGGAAGCACCGATCAAGCCGCTGCTCGACAGGCTCGACTTCACGGCAGGCAGGCCGAACTGGGGCTATCAGCTGCGCTTCGGCCTCTTCGAGATCAGTGAACGCGATTTCCGGCGGATCGGCGAAGCGATGAGCGCAAGGCTGGAGATGGCTGCTACTTGAGCGCCTTGTAGACGGCGATGCCGGCGGCGAGATCCTCCAGCGCCGCGCCGACCGACTTGAACAGCGTGATCTCGCTGTCGTTTTGCCGGCCCTGTTTCTCGCCGCGCGCGAGCTCGTGCAAATCGGCGACGATCGCTTCCGGCTTCAGCACACCGGAGGCAAGCGGCTGCACGATGTCGCCGGCCTCCTTGGTGGCCCCGGCGCGGGTGTCGACATAGACGCGGGCGCGCGAGATGGCGTCGTCGTCGCTTTCGCGCATCGTCGGCGTGAAGCCGCCGACGAGGTCGACATGAGCGCCCGGTTTCAGCAGCGCGCCCTTGACCAGCGGCGTGTTCGAGATCGTCGCGGAGGTGACGATGTCGGCCTCGGCAAGCTCCGCATCGAGATCGCTGGCCGCACTTGCCGGAAGGCCTTCGGCGCGCAGGGCGGCCGCCACCTTTTCGGCGTTGGCCGGCGTGCGGTTCCAGATGCGGATGGAACTGATCGGCCTGACCGCCGAATGCGCCTTGGCAAGGAATGGCGACAGCGCGCCGGCGCCGATCACCAGGAGCCGGGAGGCGTCCTTGCGGGCAAGATAGGAGCAGGCTAGCGCCGAGGCGCAGGTCGTGCGCCATTGCGTCAGCCGCTGGCCGTCGATGAGGGCTTCCGGCTCGCCGGTGACGCCGTCGAGCAGAAGGTAGAGGCCCATCACCGCCGGCTTGCCGATGGCGTTGTTGTCAGGCGATACAGTGACGATCTTGACGCCGATATGGCCTCCCGCCGAGGTGCCGGCGGTATTGAAGTCGGTCCAGGCCGGCATCAAAAGCAGCGTCGAGGCGGCGCCATCCGGCCGCTCGACGCCATGATGGTGGCGAACCGGCTGCACTGCGCCATCGCGAAAGGCATTGCGCAATGTCTCGACAAGGCCGGGAAAAGTCAGCGCGCGGTCGACCTCGGCGGCCGAAATGGTCAGCATTGGAGGCTCCGTGAAGCGCTGCTTAGTTCGTCGGCTTGGGCAACGCCGGTCCCTTCGGCGCGGCCGGCGCTCGACTTACCGCCTGGCGCAGGTTTTCCGCTTCCAGACCGCGCTGGCGCGCGAGCTTGCGGTAGCGTCCCTGCTTCACCCAGGTCGCCATGCTGCCGACGACCATGCCGACGGCCAAAGCCAGGAACAGGAAGATGAAAAGCGGCAGGTTCAGCGTCAGCGCGGGGTTGCCGGGATGGAAAGGATCGAGCGTGAAGGCGACGGGGCCGCGATTGGCGACGGCGAGCGCGATCAGGATGATTGCCAGCGGCACGAAGACCACGACGAGGATGAGGCGATTGAACATCAGATCTCCATGGAGAGGCTTCTTAAAGCGGCCTGTCTTTGTCCGAACCGGTCTCCACTTCCAGGAAACCTGCCTTAAGCGCCAAGATGCCGTTTCAACCTGCCGGCGCGGCGCCTATTTGCCGCCGTTCAGCCTCTCGCGCAACTCCTTGCCGGTCTTGAAGAACGGCACCCACTTTTCCTCGACTTCGACGGATTCGCCGGTGCGCGGGTTGCGGCCGGTGCGGGCGGGGCGATTTTTCACCGAAAACGCACCGAAGCCGCGCAACTCGACCCGGTTGCCCTCGGCCAGCGCATCGGTGATCTCGTCAAAGATCGCGCCGACGATGTTTTCGACGTCGCGCAGGAAAAGGTGCGGGTTGCGTGCAGCGATGATCTGCACAAGCTCGGATTTGATCATAGAACGTTCCCCGTAAAACCACTGCGATCGATTATCAGGATGATTTTATTGCTTTTTTGGCTGGTACCAACGGCACCTCAAGGGTGCCAGACCGAAACGAGACCGTCAAGAAACAAGCGGTCGGCGCCGAGCTCGTGGATGACATCGCCGCCGGCATCCGGCAGGCCGAGGGCCTTGGCCACCACTTTCGCCATCGACTGCGAAAACAGGAAACCGCCGCGCCTGTCCTTGTCCTTCCACTCGATGACCTTGAGCTTGCCGTCCACGCCCTTCGTCGACAGCCAGTCGATCGCCTCCTGCTCGCCGCCGACGGCGTCGATCAGATGATTGGCCAAAGCCTGGCGGCCGGTGAAGATCGAACCGTCGGCCAGGGCCAGCGCTTGGTCATGCGTCATCTTGCGGCGGTCGGCGACGATGCCGACGAACCAGTCATAGCTGTCGAGGATCAGCTTGCGCACCATGGCGCGCTCGTCGTCATTGGTCGGCTTGAAGGGCGAGGGCGAAGCCTTGAGCGGCGACGATTTCACCTCTTCCAGCTTGATGCCGAGCTTGTCCATGAGGCCGCTGACGTCGGGATACTGGATCAGCACGCCGATCGAGCCGACGATCGAGGTCTTGCGGGCAACGATATGGTCGGCGGCACTTGCGATCATATAGCCGGCTGATGCCGCCAGTGTGCCGACTTCGGCCACCACAGGCTTGTCGCCGGCAAGCTTGCGCACTTCCTCGAAAGTGGCCTCGCCACCGACCGTGGTGCCTCCGGGCGAATCGATCGCCAGGATGACGCCCTTGACTTCCGGCGACTTGCGTATCGCCTCCAGCCTTTTGAGCAGCTCCTCGTCCTCGGTGATGGTGCCTTCAATCCTGACCTTGGCGATATGGGGGACCGCCTGGCCGGTAAAATTATCGTCATAGACCCAGGCCGAGAACGCAATCACCGCAACCGCCAGAACCAGGAACGCGGCCACGCGCCAGAAGGTCAGCTTGCGGCGCAAGCGGCGGCGGTCGATCAGGTCGTCGGCTCTCATTGCCATTTGTCAGCCTCATGGGTCGGTGGGAAAGCAAGCTTTTAAAGCAAGCCTAGGCACACGGCTACCGTTTCTAGAGCGGGTGAGCGTTTCACGGAACGCTAACCCGCTCCATCTGCTTCTTTTTCACGCGATTCGCGTCGGAAAACCGCGTCACCTTTCCTGGAATTGCTCGAAGAGCCTGGCTTCGGCGTTGACGTCGTCCTCACGAAAAATTAACGCAACGGGTCTGTATCTGCTATGAAGTACAGGCGGTGCCGCCGAATTGTTCTCGATTTTGCGAGCGGCAGACGTCACATTTTTGCAGTTTTCCTCCGCTTGTGCTTGCTTGTAGGTGTCGGCATACCACCTATAGGCGGTGTTTGGGCGGACAAAGGTCCATTAGAAAAGTCATGTTGGCGCGATCTGACGAAACGGGCGATGCCGAAACGGCATTGGCTCCAGCGGCCCAAGACGGCACGCGTGGCGATGCTTTCAACCGTGCGCAGCGGCATTCGCGCCGCGTGCGCGTGCTGAAATTCGCGGTGCCGCTGCTCGCGGCCGCGATTGCCATAGCCTTTCCGGTCTACTCCTACCTCAAAGCGCCTGTGTCGGTTTCCGTGCAGGCCGACGGCACGGCGTTTTCGGACGGCAAGCTGGTGATGGCCAATCCGAAGCTCAACGGCTTCACCAAGCAGAAACTGCCATATTCACTGACGGCGACAAGGGCGACGCAGGATGTCGGGCAGCAGGCCGTCATCGACCTCGACGGCATCAACGCCAAACTGCCCGTCGCCACCGACAATATCGTATCGGTCGATGCCGCGCACGGTATCTACAACCGCGACGCCAATACGATGAACCTGACCAGCGACGTCAGTGTGACGACGACCGACGGCCTGGTGGCGAAGTTCAAATCGATCTTCCTAGACATGGGCAAAGGCTCTATGAAGACGGGCAATCCGGTCGACGTCAGCCGTGGCGGGTCTCGCATCACCGCGGACTCGATGTCGGTCGAGGACAACGGCAGGCTCGTGGTCTTCGAGAACCGGGTTCGCGTCAACATCGATCCAGCCGCGCTGAAGGCAGCGGGGGTAAACAGTGGAGAACAGAATGCGTCGCAGTAAATCCGCATGGCTTCTGGGCGCTGCTTCCGCATTGCTGTTTTTGGGAACGGCGCATTCTTTCGCGCAATCGAGCGCGACCAGCCAGATCCCGGGGCTGAAACTGTCGGGTGACCAGCCGATCCAGATCGAAAGCGACAAGCTCGAGGTCCGCCAAGCCGACAGCATGGCCATATTCAGCGGCAACGTCACCGTCAATCAAGGGCCGACCCTGCTCAAGGCCGGCAAGATGACGGTTTACTACGTCAAGGATCCCAAGGCCGATAAGAGTGCCGCCGCCGGTGCGTCGGCAATGACGGGCGCCGCCAATATCGACCACCTGGAGGTCGAGAACAAAGTCTATATCAAGTCGAACGACCAGATCGCCACCGGCGACACCGGCAAATTCGACATGAAGACGCAGGTGCTGGTGCTTTCGGGCAAGGAAGTGGTTTTGTCGCAGGGCGACAATGTGCTCAAGGGCTGCAAGCTTACCGTCCAGATGAAGAGCGGTCTCGGTAATGTCGAAGGCTGCCCGCGCGTCATCATGATGTTCAAGCCCCAGAAACAGGACGCCACCCAGAATCAGGGAGCGTCGAGCAACTAATGGCCGGCGTAACCTCGCTGCTTGCCCGTCTTCCGGGACGGGCGGTCGCTCGGCCGGCTGCGTCCGCGACGGCGGGCGCCGACAAGGAAAAATTCAAGGGCACCCTGATCGCCAAGGGCCTGACCAAGAGCTATAAGGGCCGCAAGGTGGTGAGCGGGGTGACGATCGGCGTGCGCGCGGGCGAGGCGGTCGGCCTGCTCGGTCCCAACGGCGCCGGCAAGACCACCTGCTTCTACATGGTCACCGGCCTTGTTCCGGTCGATGAAGGTTCGATCGAGATCGACGGCTTCGATGTCACCTCGATGCCGATGTACCGGCGTGCCCGTCTCGGCATCGGCTATCTGCCGCAGGAAGCGTCGATCTTCCGTGGCCTCAATGTCGAACAGAATATCCGCGCCGTGCTGGAAGTGGTCGAAAAGGATCGCAAGGTGCGCGAACGCAACCTCGACGAGCTGCTCGAGGAGTTTCACATCAGCCATCTGCGCAAGGCGCCGTCGATGTCGCTGTCGGGCGGTGAGCGGCGTCGCCTTGAAATCGCGCGGGCGCTGGCGACACGGCCGGCCTACATGCTGCTCGACGAACCCTTCGCCGGCATCGACCCGATCGCCGTCGCCGACATACAGCAACTCGTTCGCCACCTTACAGCGCGCGGCATCGGCGTTTTGATCACCGACCACAATGTGCGCGAAACGCTGGGCCTGATCGACCGCGCCTATATCATCCATGCCGGCCAGGTGCTGACACATGGCCGGGCCGACGAAATCGTCGCCAACGCCGATGTGCGGCGTCTCTATCTCGGCGAGGGTTTCACGCTCTGACACCCGGTTTTCGCGGTTTGCGATGCGGGGCCACGCCTTGCGGCTATTTTAGCGCTCGATAACGCTCCGGTAAGCCCAGGCTGTTAGCGTTTTCCTTGACAAGCAAAAGCCGGGCCAGTTTCTATGCCCGACCTGTGCGACGCGTAGACGAGGCGTTTGAACCCCACCATGGCGCTGGCAGCCAAACTGCAGCTCAGACAGTCCCAGTCGCTGGTGATGACGCCGCAGCTGATGCAGTCGATCCGGCTGCTGCAGCTCACCCATGTCGAGCTCGAGCGCTTCATCGACGAGGAGATCGAGCGCAACCCGCTCCTGGAGCGGGCCGAACCTCAGGACGACGCGGCCGGCGATCAATCCCAGAAAAGCGAGGCGGCGCCGGAAAAGGATAGCGATGGCGACTGGTTCGAGGGCGAGACGGAGTGGAGCGCGGAAGCGATCTCGCAAAAGCTCGATTCTTCGCTGGAAAACCTGTTTCCCGACGATCCCGGTACCAGCGAAAGGCTGGGGCCGGACCTGACGGCGCAATGGAAGTCGGCCGCCGGGGGCGGCGCCGGCTCAGCGTCGTCGGAAGGGTTCGATGTCGGCGACATGGCCGCGTCCGTCGTCACGCTGCGCGAACATGTCGGCGAGCAGATCGCGCTTGCTTCCCTCAATCCCGGCGAACGCCTGATCGCGGGCGAACTCGCCGACGGGCTCGACGAAGCCGGTTACCTGCGCACCGACCTCAATGAGATCGCGGCGCGGCTCGGAACCGATGACGCGGCGGTGGCGCGCGTGCTTGGCGTCTGCCAGACCTTCGAGCCGGCGGGCCTTTTCGCGCGCGACCTTGCGGAGTGCCTGTCGCTGCAGTTGGCGGGGCGCGACCGGCTCGATCCGGCGATGAAGGCGTTGCTCGCCAATCTGGAGCTTTTGGCGCGAAGGGATTTCCAGGCGCTGAAACGCATCTGCGGCGTCGACGAAGAGGACCTGCTCGACATGCTGGCCGAGATCCGCGCGCTCGATCCGCGGCCCGGCCTGGCATTTTCGGGCGGCGCAAGCGACGCGATCGTCGCCGATGTCGAGGTGCGCGCCGCCAGTGACGGCAGCTGGGCGGTGGAGCTCAACGCCGACACGCTGCCGCGTGTGTTGGTGGACAACGTCTATTTTGCCCGCGTTTCGAGCCATGCCAAGGACCAGGCGGAAAAGGATTTCCTCGCCGAATGCCTGCAGAACGCCAACTGGCTGACACGCAGTCTCGATCAGCGTGCCAAGACGATCCTCAAGGTGGCCTCGGAGATCGTGCGGCAGCAGGATGCCTTCCTCGTCCATGGCGTGCGCCACCTCAAGCCGCTCAACCTGCGCACGGTGGCCGATGCCATCGGCATGCATGAATCGACGGTCAGCCGTGTCACCGCCAACAAATATATGCTGACGCCGCGCGGCGTCTTCGAGCTGCGCTATTTCTTCACGGCATCGATCGCCTCGGCGGAAGGCGGGGAAGCGCATTCCTCCGAGGCCGTGCGCGACCGCATCAAGCAGATGATCGACGAGGAAAAACCCGCCGACGTGCTCTCCGACGACGCTATCGTCGATATGCTCAAGGAAAGCGGGGTCGATATCGCGCGCCGGACGGTCGCGAAATATCGTGAAGGCATGAATATTCCATCATCGGTGCAAAGGCGGCGGGAAAAACGGGCGCTCGCGAACGCCGGCCGGTAGGGCAATTCCAGCGAAAGCGCGGGCGGTCGAACTCGGCGGCTTCGCCGCAGCCGTTTTGCAGCGGCAACCGCCATTGCCGGCTACAGGCTGGGGGCGTTTGCGGCGCCGCTCGGGCGTTTCCTTATCCTCCAGGTAAAGACCGACGTGGCCGCATAGTTCCATACGGCGCCAACAAGGATACCGGCCAGGCCGGCCGACCACCATCTGTAGTGACTGTTCGCGAACAGGTAGTTTGCAATGCCGACATTCGCGAAGGCACCCACGCCGCATACGAGCATGAAACTGAACAAGCCGAAAATCACCTCCCTGACGCCCCGCAGGCGCCTGTCGCGATAGGTCAGCATGTTGTTCACGAAGAAATTGAACACCATCGCGCTGAATGTCGCCACGCCTTGAGCGGCGATGAAATCGAGAAGGCCCGTGGCGAGAAGCGTCGATAGCACAAGCATATGAACAAAGACGCCAAGGCCGCCTATCAGGGAGAAAGAGATGAAGCGCGCTGGAATGATGTGACCGACCAGCTTGTCGGCCAGCAACATCAGGTATTCCCATGTAACCAGCGCATCCAGCTTGCTCTCGCCGGCTTGCCTCGTCCGAAACTGGTAAGCGACCTCCTGGATCCTCAACGGAGATTTCGAGGAAGCGCAGATATCCAACAGGATTTTGTAGCCTTGCCCCGATAGGTCCCTGACCGAGCTATCGAAAGCCGATCTCGTAATGGCGAAGAAGCCGCTCATCGGGTCGCTGAGATCGCTTTTGGTCACCATCTTGGCCAGCCAGGTTGCAAAGGCGCTGATCCGCGCCCGGCGTTGGTCCCAAGAGCCCAGCCCGCCGCCTTCGATATATCTCGAACCAACCACAAGGTCGGCGGCGTCGGTTTCGAGGAAGGAAAGCATCCCCGGTATGATCTTCTCGTCATGCTGGAGATCGGCATCTATCACGACCATGAATGGACTGGTCGTGCTGAGCATGCCTTCGGTGACTGCCGTAGACAGCCCGCGCCGGCCGATGCGATGAATGAGCCGAATTCCGGGGACGGCGGCAGCCAATTTTGCAACTTCGGCTCTCGTTCCGTCAAAGGAGTCGTCGTCGACGAAGACGATCTCATGGTCTCTGCCTTTGAGAGCAGCCCCAATAGCCGCCGCGATCTTGGAAACATTCGCGACTTCATTGAATGTCGGAATGATGACCGAAACCAATGGGGCAAAATGCGACTTCGCATTTTGGCCGTCTCTGACATCGATGTTCAAAACCGCCCCCTGGTCATTTGAGTTTGGCGCCGTGACGTTTGAAGGACACTTTGGCTCATAGGCGTTCATCGCCGTGCTCACGATGTTGGACGCAACAACAATATGGCGGCTGCCTTTGCCTGACCGCGCCCCGCCGCCCGCGCAGGCGCCAGCGGTTTGCCACCATTGGCCGTGAAGTCGCCGATCGTTGGATTAAGCCGGAGCAGGCCAAGCTTCAATACCAGTGCAGCAGGGGGTCCGCTTCCACGACTGTCAATTTTCCAGCCGCGATGAGATTGGTGATGACATCGGGGGGAAGATGGCCGGTGAGGATCTGCTCGCGGGTGTAGAAGGGGTCGACGATGAAAGGTTTTCCCGCACGGTAGCTGGCGAGCGTAGAGGAAGAGGTCGTGTCGCCGGGAGTGTTCTTTAGGCGGGCGACCGTGTCGGACATGGCGGCTTCGCGTGCTGCTATTTCCGTGTGAAAGCCCGGATCCATCAACAATTGCACCGGTTCCAGGCGAGCGGAAGCCACCAGGCGTAGACAAATGGCGAGCAGAAGGATGAATTTGAGACTTTCCGGAGACCAGCGCCGGGCGAGCGGTAAAACCGGCGCGTGCGCGAAGGCGAGGCCGGTGGCAATGGATACGCCGAAGACCAGCTCGAATTGCGCGTTGTAGGCTACGCCATCGCCGGTTTTTTGGACGAAGAACATCACGAGGCCAAGCGTGTTCAACAGATTGCAGAACCGGATATTGGGATCGGCCCTGCGCGTAATGCCCAGGTAAACCCAGGCGGCCAAGCCAACCGCAATCCATTGCAGATGCCCGATGGCGCCCACGGCGTGTCTCAACATAAAGGCGCGCGGCGACCTCAAGTTCGTGAAAAAGTCAGGGCCGAAGGCGAGGTAACAAAGGGCAAATCCCAACAGGATGGCGAACGCCGCCAGGAGCCCCGATTTCACCATCTGTCGCGGCCGGTTGAGGCCCAACCAGATCATCGCCGTCAGCGGCATCACCACAAGGTTGTGCTTGATGAACCCCGCTGCCACCATCAAAAGGATGGACCGCGCATAGCCGCGATCCTGCGACCTGGCCTGCAGGAAGGCGACAAAACCAACTGTCATGACCGCTTGCGCCAGCAAATGAGGGTCATTCATCCCGACATAGCTGGTAAAAAACCGGCACATGGTGGCGCCAAAAAACAGCGCGCCGACGCTTGCGGAGGTCGCGTCGCCTCCCAGCAGGCGGACCGCGCGGAAAACGCTCCAGGCGATCACCAGAACCGCTGCGAGCGACAGCAACCGCCCGGCCAGGACAGGGTCGCCGATCAAGCGGCCGAGACCGCCGACGACATAAAAGGAAAGCGGCGGATAGTTGTTGGCGATCAACTGATGGGCAGAAGGATAGAGCGGCATCCGCCCCATCGCCGCGTCGGCATAGTAGGCATTCCATCCTTCATTGGTATCGATCTCGATATTCAAAAACGCCCGATAAACCGGCCACAGGGCCGCCAGGACGGTCAGCAGCGCGAGGGCGCCGATCATGATGGACACCCGGCGGGTCGAGGAATTCCCGGCAGCCTGGCTCAGGGTCGAATTCATTTGGCACCAGGTCTGAAACCGATTTTGCGGATGGAGCAGACGAGTCCGCCGCCGCCTTCGCACTTTGGCGGACAGGGCCGCCTGCGTTGAAAGTACGGACGACAGAGGAAATCGCCCCCCTGTTCATTATGCAACTGCAATATCTTCCCGGACAATGCAATTGCCGAGGGATGCGTTGTCTCTTCTCCTTGGCGATCTGTCGGGCCCAGGACACGTCGAGGCCCGAAGCTCCGTTTGCGGAGTTTGACATGCATGCAAACGCCGAAATTTCCGGTTCAGACCTTGGGGCCGGGCGATGCCGGCGCAGACTGGTATCGAATACCTTGTGCGAGTGCCGCTCCGGTTCTTGAAGACCGCCATTCTCGACCTGGCCCGCTCCGAATCCCGACAAGCCCTGGCCGGTGTGCGACAGGCGGATTTTCCACAATTTCCAAGCTTCATTGACAAGCTGCAATGAAGTGTCTAGAAGCCCGCCCGCATGGAGCGGGGCGGTAATGCCCGCTCGCGAAGGGTCCGTCAGACAAGGCCATGGGCGGCCAAGAAGGCGACTTGTGATCAACCTGAAAGTTCGGGTCTAAAATCGGCGCGCATGCCGCTGCAAAGCTTGTGCGCGCGCACCACGGGTATAAACTCGGGACCAGTTTGAAGCCTGGGCAAGGAAGGTCAGTTTTCAGATGAATCTACGCATATCGGGAAAACACATGGACATCGGCGATGCGTTCCGCACGCGCATCAACGACAGGGTCGGCGAGGCGATCGAGAAATATTTCGATCGGGGTTTTTCAGGACATGTCACGGTCATCAAATCGGGATCGCGTTTTTCAGCCGACTGCATGGTCCGGCTCGATTCCGGCGCCTCTTTGCAGGCGACCGGCGACGCTCAGGACCCGACTCTTGCCTTCGAGGCGGCGGCCGATCGCCTGGAAACGCGACTGCGGCGCTACAAGCGCCGGCTGAAGTCGCGCAATACCGGCAACGGCGAAGAGCCGACCGACATCGCCTACACGGTGATGGCGCCGCTGACCGACGATGAAGAAGACATCCCGGAGGACTTCGCTCCGGCCATCGTTGCCGAATCAAGCATGACGCTGCGGACCATGTCGGTGGCGTCGGCTGTCATTGAGCTCGATACAAGCGACAGCCCGGTTTTCGTCTTCCGCAACGCCGGAAACGACCATCTCAACATCGTCTACCGCCGGCCGGATGGCAATATCGGCTGGATCGATCCGTCGACGACCAAAGTCGCGCAAGGATAAAAGCCGGCCGCGCGAGGGGGCGACGACTGGCGCGGCAGGCGAGCAAGGGATTTTTCAAGCATGGATCTCAGTGATCTCATCAGCGTCCCGGCGATCATGCCGGCGTTGAAGGCGAATTCCAAAAAGCAGCTTCTGCAATTGCTGTCGGAGAGGGCCGCGGCGATTTCGGGGATTCCGGAACGGGAGGTGTTCGACACCATCCTGCAGCGCGAGCGGCTGGGCTCGACCGGCGTCGGCAACGGCATCGCCATCCCGCACGGCAAGCTCGCCGGCGTGAAGCGGATCGCGGGCGTCTTCGCCCGGCTGGAAACGCCGGTCGATTTCGAGGCGCTCGACGACCAGCCGGTCGACCTGGTGTTTCTGCTGCTTGCGCCGGAAGGCGCGGGCGCCGATCATCTCAAGGCGCTGTCGCGCATCGCGCGCGTGCTGCGCGACGCCGACACGGTGGCCAAGATCAGGGGGACGCGCGACGCAGTCGCCATCCATGCCCTGCTGTCCGATACGCAGGCCTCGCACGCGGCCTGAAAGTTTTGGATTGAAACCTCCGAAGGGCCGCCGCGAGCGGCCCTTTTCATTTCGAAGGCAGGCGGTCGCGTTAGTGAATGGCGACCGTGGTCAGATCATTTTCCAGCGCGCCTGCCAGCGCCCGGTCACGGGCATCGGAAAGCAGGATCGGCTGGCCGTTGGCTGCAAACAGCGCCCACAGCTCCATGCCGGGCGCGATCTCCTCGAGGCCGGGGAAACGGCCGCGCAGATCGTCGCTCGAGACTTTCCTCAGATAGGCGACCGAGCCCTCGCCGAGATGGGCGAGTTCGCCGCTGGTCATGGTGATGATTTCGTCAGTTCTGGTCATTTCAAGCCTCCTTGGCGCGAGGACGCCAGGATTGGCCGCCTCGCATAGAGCCATCGGCAAAGATCAGTCTTTCACCGATATGTTTATTTTCCGTACCAGCCGTTCGGCCTCCGGCCGGTCGAGATCGACCGACAACAGGCCGTTCTTCAGTTCCGCGCCGATCACCCGCATGCCGTCGGCCAGCACGAAACAGCGCTGGAACTGGCGCGCGGCGATGCCGCGATGGAGGAATTCGCGCTCGGTGTCGTCGGTCTGTCGGCCGCGCACGATCAACTGGTTCTCCTCCGTGGTGACATCGAGGTCGCTCTCGGCGAAACCAGCAACCGCCAGCGTGATGCGCAGCCTTTCGGCCTTGCTGTCGGTGGCGCCCAGGCGCTCGATATTGTACGGGGGATAGCTGTCGCCGGACTTCGCCAGACGCTCGAGCGTCTTTTCCATGGCATCAAAGCCCAGAAGAAGCGGGCTGGAGAAGGGCGTCATTCGACTCATTTGTTACACTGTCCTCTGAAGAGCGACACAAACTGGAAAAACCCGGATGGCATTTTTCCCGATGCTCTTGATATGGTCCGCCGCGCGATCAAGTTCAAGCCACTGAAATCAGGATGACGTTTCGTTCAACCGCCATCCTGTTTCAGCTCTCAGTTGGAGCATGATCTTGCCTGAAGACCGGTTCCCACCTTTCGGGATCATGCCCTAAACCCCGCCCAAAAAGACTTCCAAAAGGAATTGAAATGCCCCAATCCAGAAAGATCATCATCGACACGGACCCCGGCCAGGACGATGCCGTCGCCATATTGCTGGCGCTCGGCAGTTCCGAGCTGGAGATCGTCGGCATAACCGCGGTTGCCGGCAACGTGCCGCTGAAGCTGACCCAGAACAACGCCCGCAAGATCTGCGAGTTGGCCGGCAGGCCCGACATCAAGGTCTATGCCGGCGCCATCCGCCCGTTGGCGCGTCAGCTCGTCACCGCCGAGGAAGTGCATGGCAAGACCGGCCTGAACGGGCCGCAACTGCCTGAGCCGACCATGCCGTTGCAGGAGCAGTACGCCGTCGATTTCATCGTCGAGACGCTGATGCGCGAGGAAAGCGGCACGATCACGCTCTGCCCGCTCGGCCCGCTCACAAACATCGCGCTGGCGCTGATCCGCGAGCCGAGGATCGCGCCGCGCATCAAGGAAATCGTCCTGATGGGCGGCGGCTTCTTCGAAGGCGGCAATATTACGCCGGCCGCCGAATTCAACATCTATGTCGACCCGCAGGCCGCCGATCTGGTGTTCAAATCGGGCATTCCGATCGTGATGATGCCGCTCGACGTCACCCACAAGGCACTGACCTCGTCCAAGCGCATCCAGGCTTTCCGCCAGCTCGGCACCAAGGTGGGCACCGCGACCGCCGAGATGCTGGAGTTCTTCGAGCGCTACGACGAGGAGAAATACGGCACCGACGGCGGGCCGCTGCACGATCCATGCGTGATCGCGTATCTCCTCAAGCCGGATCTGTTCAAGGGTCGCCGCTGCAATGTCAGCGTCGAGACCGCGTCGGAGCTCACCATGGGCATGACGGTCATCGACTGGTGGGGCGTCACCAAGCGGGAGAAGAACGCCATGGTGATGCGCGACATCGACCATGACGGCTTCTTCGCACTGCTGGTGGAGAGGCTCGGGCGGCTGAACTGAGCGTTGGAATCACCACGCGGCGTCGTCACCCACTGAGCAATCGATAGGTGTCGACGCCGTGCTTGTGGTGCTGTCGTTCGATGGGAACGACAGAGCCCACAAGATGCGGTCGGCTGACATCGTCATCGATCGATATCCGCGTGTCGTCGTCATCGAGGCGGACATCGTAAGTATAGTATAGGTTGTGACCCGCCATGGCGTAGGGACTAACAGGCTTCACCCTGACATATTCGACCACACCCACTACGCGTTGCGTGGCGATGACCGGATTGGCCTGAAGCTCTACGATCGCGATAGACTTCATCAGGGCGAATGCGCAGAAGAAGGCGACCCCAATCAGGGTATCGCTGTACTCGTATTGCCAGATAAGCAAACGATTCCGAAAGGAAAGGTTTGACTTGCCCATGACTAAGAGTTGTGAAGGCGCTCACAACTCTTCAATATGCTTCCGAAAAGAATTACGGGTCGGCGAACTCGCCGCTCACTTCGCCTTCGAAAACGCCAGCCACAGTCCGCCGCCGACCAGGAACGTGCCGCTGATGCGCGACATCAGCCTGACGCGGCTGGCCGACAGCATCCGGCCGGCCCGCCCGGCGGCAATGGCGTAGGTCGAGTCCGACATGGCGGCGAAGATCATCGCGGTCAGGCCCATCACGACGATCTGCAGGGTGTAATTGCCCTGCGGTGAAATGAACTGCGGGAAGAAGGCGCCGAAGAACACCAGCGTCTTGGGATTGGAAATCGCCACCACGAACCCCTGCAGGGCGAAACCGCCACGCGGTTTTCTCGCCGATCCGTCGGAATTCAGCGTGCCCTTGGCCCGAAACATCTGCACGCCCATCCAGATGAGATAGGCGGCGCCGATCAGCCGCACCCACTCGAACCAGTGGCCCATGCCGGCGATCAGCGTGTTGAGGCCGATGCCGACAACGGCGATCATGATGGCAAGGCCTGCCTGCCCGCCGGCGATATTGGCAAGCCCGGCACGCGTGCCGTGGCGGATGCTGTTGGCGATGATCAGCGTCACCGTCGGTCCGGGCACCAGCATGATGACAACGCAGGCAATGACATAGGCGGCGTAAAGCTCCAGCGACATGATCTTTCCTCGGCTCTTCTGCCGCTCGTCGGGCGGCGGCCGCCAGAATGCACGTGCCGGGCAAGCAAGCCAACGAAAATAATGCGTCGGGGCACCGTTGGCGGATCTTGCGGCGCTCTGGCAACTCGGCCCTTGATATCTTTGTGCAATACCGGTGGCTCCCGGAATGGTAGGTTTCTGGCCATGCAGTGCACGGAGGAGGCCATGAACGCGCTGAGCCAGAACGAGAGGGCGACCTATTTCACCGCGCCGGTGGGCGGGGTCGAATGCCTTTCGGCAACCTTCACGCGCCATCGCTATCAGCCGCATGCGCATGACACCTTCGTTGTCGGCGCGCTGTCGCATGGCACCGGCACCATCTTCATCCGCGGGCGCAATCATGCGGTGCGCGCCGGCGATCTGACGCTCTACAATCCTTTCGAGGTGCATGACGGCGCGCCGGCCAATGACGGTTTCAGCTACCGCGTCAGCTATCCGCCGATGGCCCTGTTGCGCGAGATCGCGACGGAGAACACCTCGCTCGACCGGGCCGGGACACCGACATTCCGCGAACCGATCGTGCATGATCACCGGGGCGCCGCGCTGTTCTTCGCCGCGCATCGCCTTTGGGAGGAGAAATGTTCGCCGATGGAGGCGGAGGAGAGGCTGCTTTCCGCCTATGTCTACTGCCTGTCGGTGCATGCCGGCGTGCGCTTCCCACGCTCGGGCGGCGAGCGGGGCCCTGTCGCCCGTATCGTCGAGCTTCTCTCCGAGCGCTTCGCCGAGCGGCTGACGCTGGAAGACCTGGCCGTCGAGGCCGGGCTGTCGCGGCAGCGGCTGATCCGCGCCTTCCACCGCAGGACCGGGATGACGCCGCACGCCTTCCTGGTCAACCGCCGGGTCGACGCGGCCAAGGCGATGCTGCGCAGCGGTCTCGATCCGCTGTCGGCGGCGATGGGCACCGGCTTCAGCGACCAGGCGCACCTCAGCCGCATCTTCAAGGCGCGCGTCGGCGTGCCGCCCGGAGCCTATCGCGCGGCTTTCGCCGCCTGACCTGACCAACCGATCCCTGCAACGACGCGGCGCCTCAGGCCGCAACGATGGAGCATGTCATGAGCAAACGCATTCCCGAGCCCTTCCGCATCAAGATGATCGAGCCGATCCGCATGACCGACCGCGCCTTTCGCGAGGCGGCGCTCGCCGGGGCGGGGCTCAATCCCTTCCTGCTCAGGAGCGAGGACGTCTATATCGACCTTTTGACCGACAGCGGCACCGGCGCGATGAGCGACCGGCAATGGGCAGGGCTGCTGCTCGGCGACGAAGCCTACGCCGGCAGCCGCAATTTCTATCGTCTTGCCGAAACGGTCGAACGCCTGTTCGGCTATCCCCATATGATCCCGACCCACCAGGGCCGGGGCGCGGAACAGATCGTCTTCCCCGAACTGGTGAAGCGCCGCAGCTCGAAGGCGCCGGTCTTCATCTCCAACTACCATTTCGACACGACCAAGGCGCATGTCGAGCTTGCCGGGGCCAAGGCGGTCAATGTGCTCACCAGGGCTGCCAACGACACCGCGCATTATGACGACTGGAAGGGCAATTTCGATCTTGCCGCGCTGGCGGCGGCGATCGAAACGCATGGGGCGGCCAATGTCGCCGGCATCGTCGCGACGGTGACCTGCAACAGCGCCGGCGGACAGCCGGTGTCGATGGCCAATCTGAGGGCCGCGTCCGAGCTGGCGCGCGACCATGGCATCCCGGTGATGATCGACGCCACGCGTTTTGCCGAGAACGCGTGGTTCATCCAGCAGCGCGAGGAGGGTTATGCCGACCGCTCCATCCGCGACATCGTGCGCGAGATGATGTGCTACGGCGACCTGCTCACGCTGTCGGCCAAGAAAGACGGGCTGGTCAATATCGGCGGCTTCTGCGCCTTCCGCCACGACGCCGACCTGTTCCGGGCGGTGCAGGTGCGTTGCGTGCCGATGGAGGGCTTCATCACCTATGGCGGACTTGCCGGCCGCGACATGGAGGCGATCGCCATCGGCCTCGAGGAGGCGGTCGAGACCGATTATCTGGCATACCGCGTCGGCCAGGTCGCCTATCTCGGCGACCGGCTGCGCCAGGCCGGCGTGCCGATCCAGTACCCGACCGGCGGCCACGCCGTGTTCGTCGACGGCGCCGCGATGCTGCCGCATATCCCGGCCGACCGCTTTCCGGCCCACGCGCTCGCCTGCGAGCTCTATCTGGAAGCCGGCGTTCGCGCCGTCGAGATCGGTTCGCTGATGCTGGGCCGTGACCCCGTGACCGGGAAACAGGAGAAATCGCCGCTCGAGCTCCTGCGTCTCACCATCCCGCGCCGGGTCTACACCAACGACCATATGGACTACATCGCCGATGGGCTGATCGCGGTCGCGAAGCGGGCAAAGTCGATCCGCGGCCTTGACTTCGTCTATGAGCCGCCGATCCTGCGCCACTTCACGGCGCGGTTCTGCTGGGCCGGGAAAGCGGCGACGACGCGGCAAGCGGCGGAGATGGCGGACGCATGAGCCCTTCGGTCAAACGGTTCCTGGAAGAACGCGGCGTACGCTACCAGGTGGAGACGCATGCGCCGCTCATCTCCTTCGAGGATGCAAAGACGATCCTGTCGCTGGATCCGGCGAAAATGGTCAAGGGCCTCACCTTCGCGCGGCCTGGCGGCTTCGCGATCGTCGCGCTGAGAGCAGCCGACCGGGCGGATTACAAGAAGATCGCCGACGCGCTCGGGCTGCGCAGGGCCGACCTGTGGCTTGCCGACGCCCAGAGCGTGCGCAGCGACCTCGACATGGAGCAGGGCGGCATCGTGCCGCTGCCCATCGGCAGCGCCCGCGTGCTCATCGACCGCGCGGTGCTCGGGCTCGACGAGATCGTCTGCGGAACGGGCCGCAACACGGCGACGCTGATCATCGCCCGCGACGTGTGGCTGGACATTGCCGACGGCGAGGTCGGCGACTTCGCCAAACCGGCCGCGGTTGCGATGTAGGGCTCAGCCAGCCCCCGCCGACCAGGGCAGCGTCGCCTCATAGGCGGCGCCGGCCTTGAGCACGTCCAGGTCGCCACGTGGACGGCCGATCAACTGCATGCCCATGGGCCGGCCTCTATCGTCGAAGCCAGCCGGCACGTTGAGCGCCGGACAGCCGCCCAGCGTGGCGAAGGCGGAGACCTGCATCCAGCGGTGATAGCTGTCCATGGTCCGGCCCGCGACCTCGCGCGGCCAATGGGTGGAGACGTCGAAGGGAAAGACCTGGGCGGTGGGCAGCGCGATCAGGTCGAAACGCTCGAACAGCGATAGCAGCGTGCGGTGCCACGAACTGCGCTGGACCGCTGCCGCATGGATTTGCGGCGCGCCGAGGCGCATCGCCTGCTCCACTTCCCAGATAGCCTCGGGCTTCAGCATGCCGCGTTTTGCCGGGTCGTCATAATGCGCCTTCAGCCCACAGCCGCTGCTCGCCTGGCGCAATGTGACAAAAGCCTGCCACAGCGCCTCGAAGTCGACATCAGGCACCAGCGCTTCGCTGTGGAATGACGCATCGGCGAAGCGCGCAAGGGCGGCCTCGCAAAGCTCGAGGACACCCGGTTCCATCGGCAGGTGGCCGCCGAGGTTGCCCAGCCAGGCGATGCGCCCGCCGGCCGCCTTGGCCTTCAGGCCGTCGAGGAACGACTCCTCCCTGGCATGCGAGAGCGGCGCGTGCGGATGGTAGCCGGCCTGTTCGTCGAGCAGGAGCGCGATGTCGCGCACATCGCGGCCCATCGGCCCTTCGACGCCCATCTGGGAATGGAAGACCTCGAAAGCAGGGCCGCCGGGCACAAGACCCTGCGAGGGACGGAAACCGTAGACGTTGTTGTAGGCGGCCGGATTGCGCAGCGAGCCGCCGAAGTCGCTGCCGTCGGCGACCGGCACCATGTCGAGCGCCAGCGCCACGGCCGCGCCGCCGCTCGACCCGCCGGCGGTCAGTGCCGGATCGAAGGCATTGAGGGTCGGCCCGAAGACCGGGTTGTAGGTGTTGGAGCCGAGGCCGAACTCCGGAACATTGGTCTTGCCGATGATGATCGCGCCGGCCTTGCGGATGCGCTCGACGAAGAATTCATCCTCGTCGGGAATGAAATCGGCGAAGATCGGCGAGCCGAAGGTGGTTTTGAGACCCTTGGTCAGGGCCAGATCCTTGATGGCGATCGGCAGGCCGAACAGCGATCCGGCCTCGGCGCCTCGCGCCAGATGGGCGTCGGCCCTGTCGGCTTCGGCGAGGATGTCAGCGCGTTCGCGCAACGAGACGACGGCGTTGACCAGCGGATTCACTGCCTCGATACGGTCGAGGAAAGCGCCTGCCACCTCGCGTACCGACAAATGGCGCTGCCTGATCCGGCCGGCGAGGTCGGCGGCGGAGAGGCGGCAGATATCGCCGGCTGGCGGCACGGCATGTTTGGTGGCGGGGCGCATGACTGTTACCGCGCCGCCGCCAAGGCGGCTTCGACATCCTTCGCGAGCGGAATGGCTGGCTGCGCGCCAGGCTTCAGGCAAGCGAGCGAGCCGGCCACGGCGGCGCGGGTCAGTGCTTCCTTAAGCGACAGGCCGCGCGACAGGCCGGCGCCGAAATAGCCGCAGAAGGTATCGCCCGCGCCGACGGTGTCGACCGGTGTGATCTTCAGCGCTGGAACGGTGAGGAAATCGTCGGGCGTGGCGGCCAGCACGCCGTCGCCGCCGAGCGTGACGACGATGGCGCGGCCGGTCTTTTGGGCATAGTCGCGCATACGGGCAGGGCGGTCGCGCCCGGAAAGCGCCAGGGCCTCGCCATAGAGATCGAACTCGGTCTCGTTGGCGACGGCATAATCGGCCTTGCTGACGAAGCCGACGGCTTCGGCGCGGAAGGGAGCGGTGTTGAGCACGCTGACGGCGCCCGCCGCGCGTGCCGCGTCGAGCGTGGCCTCGACCGTCTGCAGCGGAATCTCGTGCTGCAACAGCACGGCGTCGCCTTTTTTGAGGAAGGCCTTGGCGACATCGCCCGGCACCACCGAATCATTGGCGCCCGGCACGACGGCGATGACGTTTTCGCCATCGGCGCCAACCAGGATCAATGCCGTGCCGGTGGAGGCGAAGCTCTGGGCGACACCGGAGAGATCGACATTGCCCGCCTTGAGAAGGGCGAGCGCCTCGGCGGCAAAACTATCCTTGCCGACGGCGCCCACCATGCGCACTTGCGCGCCGGCGCGCGCAGCGGCCAGTGCCTGGTTGGCGCCCTTGCCGCCGGGCGCGGTGGCGAAGCCGGAGCCGCGCACCGTCTCGCCGGGTTCCGGCAAGCGGTCGACATTGGCGATGAGGTCGAGGTTGATCGAACCGACAACGATAATCAAGAAACGTCTCCTGCCGAACCGCCGGCCTTCGATTGTTTGCCGACGCGTCCCAATATCTGCTTTTACACAAATCAGGACGGAAAACCGCTGGGCGTCTTCCGAAATTGCCGGTTGCGCGGGAAGCTAGCCGCAAAGGCGGCCGGTTGCCAGATCATGCTGGTTGTTCGGGCCGTTGGCCCACAGCATCATTCGCAAAGCACGGTGACCGTGCCCTGATAATTGCCCGCCGGGAAGATGCCGGACGTTTTCGAGGCGGTGAGGTCTACCTGGATCGAATGAGTTCCGTTGGAGAGATGCTGTGGCGAACCGCCGGGAACGTCGACGCCCGAGCCGTCGAGGCGAAAGACGCTGGCAAAAGTGACGTTGGTGTTGCCGCCCGACGGCGCGGAGGTGAAGGCCGCCGGCGCAGGTGCTGAAACGGAATAGCAATCCAGCAGGTCAAGCAAGGTGCAAAGCAGCGAACTCGCGGTGATGGTGGCGGTTGCACTCGATCCACCGGACTGCTTCGACCCGAAGATGTTGATCGCAGGATTGGCCTTCATCGTGCCGCTGCCGCCGACCATGATCGTGCACGTGCCAACGATCGCCGCCTTCGCCGGGGGGCAGATGGCGGCAAGGACAGCCGCGGCGAGCAGCGCGCGACTACTGATTCTTCTTCTTTTTCGTGCCATCGTCGGTTCCGCGGATGCTCCAGCCTTCATTGGCCCAGGCCGGCGATGACGTGGCCGAGGGGGTCGTAGCGGCCACGCTTCCCGTCGCCTGGCCGTCGGGGTTGATCCCCATCTTCAAAAGCCGCAACTCCATCTGCAGCCGCTCGACCTCAAGCTCGTAGAGGCGGCTGCAATCCAGCCGCTTGGGCGTCCGTCCGATCGGGATGACGACACGGCCGTAGGTGGCGACGCTGTTGTTCGACTGTTCATTGCCCCTGATAACGCCGAGATCGACATAGGCGCCGCTGCCCGAGACGGCTGAGCGACAGGTGGTCCCGTCCGAGGCATGCACCTCATCCTGCCCTTGGGGCAAGGTGACGCCGGGCAAATTGAAACCGGTTTCGTTCTGGTTGAGGTTGTAGACGTCCACCGCCTGCGCCGGAGCGCTGCCCGCCCAGGCAGCCGCGAGCGCGATGGTCAGGACTTGCGATGCCCAAAAAACTTTCCGCATATCTGCGCCCTTATCTGCGTCTGCTCGCCGGGGAAGGGGATACTCTCGGTACAGATACGCACCTTGCGATCGGTCTGGCCCTGGAACGGGACGACGACAAGGACCGGGCGCGAGGCCTGGCCCGCAAGGAGGAATACGCTCGGCGTGATCGTGGCCTCGACAGGCCGGAAATCCTGGTCGTAGACGTGAACCTCGACGCGAATTCGCTTGTCGTAGGGATTGCCTGGGAAGACGCGCACCGCGAAGGCATCGGTGAAGGACCTGACTTCGCCTCGCATCGGCGTCATTGATTGGGCCGGGGCCGCGGCAGGAAGAAGGCTGACGGCCAGGGCCGCCGCGAGAATTCGAACCTGTGTCAAGGATCGCTCCTTTTAGCGATGGGACTATTCGCAGCGCACTGTCACCGTTGCCTGATAGTTGCCGGCCGAGAAACGGTTGGTGCCGCTCTTGGTGCCCGCAAGGTTCACGGCAGCCGTCGAGGTGCCAGGCACTGTGAGCGCAGTCGCGGTGCCGGTTTCCGCGATCGTCTGGGCGCCGGTGGTGGCAAAGGTCGGCGTCCAGGTGGTGCTCGTCGTGTCGCTGGTGGGCACCGTGGTGGTTGTGACGGGATCGACGCTCAGCGTAACGCCGCCCGTGGTGTCCACCTGGACACTGCCGGCCGAGCCGCCGCTGTTGTGGGAACTCAGCGATTGCAAGTTGCTGCTGACGGTCATGGTGCCATTGGAGTTGACGGTCAGCGTGCAGGTGGCGGTGACCGTGCCGTTGAAGATGACATTTCCGGTGGTGGCCGATGCTGGCTGGCCAGCGCAGGCGACCAGCAGGGCCGCAGCCATTGCGGCGCGGAAGAAATTCATTGGGACCCCTCTTTCGAGCCGAATGGCACCGGCTCAATGCGGGAGTATCATCTCTTTATCGTGGTTAATTTAGCGTTAACTTAAATAATATGAGTAAGCAACTTAAAATAAAACCGACGATAACCAGAGGTTGTCGCCGGTTGTATTTTGCAGGTAAACCAGTATATTTTCTGAGTTTTCATCAGTTATATTACGATGCGCGGCTTTTCGCAATCGAATGCGAAAAAATCGATCGTTCAGGACCCCACCTGTCCCGCTTCCCAGCCGAGGATGGCGCGCTTGCGCGTCAGGCCCCAGTGATAGCCGGTGAGCGCGCCCGATTTGCCCAGCGCGCGATGGCAGGGCACTACGAAGGACATCGGGTTGGCGCCCACTGCCGCGCCCACGGCGCGGCTGGCGCTGGGATGGCCGATGCTTGCCGCGATCGAGGAATAGGTGCAGGCCCTGCCCATCGGGATGCGCAGCAACGCTTCCCAGACGCGAAGCTGGAAATCGGTGCCGATCATCACCACGCGCAGCGGCTGGTCCGCCCGCCATTTCGTCGGGTCGAAGACCCGCGCGGCGTAAGCCTGGGTGGCGGACATATCCTCGACATAGGTCGCGTTCGGCCAGCGGCCGGACATGTCGGCGAGGGCAGCCCGCTCGCCGCCGGCGTCACAGAAGGCCAGACCGGCAAGACCCCGGTCGGTGACCATGATCAGCGCGATGCCGAAAGGCGAGATGTGGTAGCCGTAGCGGATGGTGAGACCCGCGCCTCGCGTCTTGTAGTCGCCGGGCGACATCGCCTCATGGGTGACGAAAAGGTCGTGCAGCCGGCCAGGGCCGGACATGCCGAGCTCGAACGAGGTCTCCAGGAGCGGCATGCCGGAATCGAGCAGCCTGCGCGCATGGTCGAGCGTCACCGCCTGCAGGAAGGCCTTGGGCGACAATCCGGCCCAGCGGGTGAAGAGTTTCTGCAGGCCGGTCGGCGTCTCGCCGACTTCCTCGGCAAGGACCTCGAGGGAGGGCTGGTCGCGATAGTCGAGGCTGATCTTCTCGATGGCACGGCGCACGACGTCGTAGTCGTTGCCTTCCGGCGTGATGTCGTTCTCAAGGATCGCTATCGGTTTCATCTGCGCATTGATGGTCATCTGGGCGTTCATGGCAATATCTCCTTGAGCGCGAATATCGTTCTTCCAGAGCTTTGCGACCACCCGAAACTTGCCTTCTCGCCGCTGGTGCCCAGATAGAGTCAACTTCGGGCCGAAGAGGACAATCATGACCGGTGAAAAGGTCGATCTGACCGGAGCGAGGGAAACCTTGCTGATGACGCTGTACGGCAAGGCGCTGGACAGCCGGCTGTCGCATTCGCTGCTCCAGGATCGTTTCGCCGACGAGGCGGTGCGCAAGATCGACTATGACTTCTCGAGGCTCAAGGTCGACGCCAATCTCGGGCTGGGTTTTGCGATCCGGGCGAAGACGCTGGACGTTTGCGTAAGCGATTTCGTTGCGAGATATCCGGACGCGATCGTGCTGCATCTGGGATGCGGGCTCGATACGCGGATCTTTCGCGTCGACCCGCCGCAAGGCGTCGACTGGTTCGATGTCGACTACCCTGAAGTCATCGCGCTCAGGCGCAAGCTCTATCCGTCCAGGGACCGCTACCATCTGGTCGCGTCCTCGGTGACCGAACCGGACTGGCTGGCCGAGGTGCCCCGCGACCGCCCGGCGATCGTGGTGGCCGAGGGGCTGGCGCCGTATCTCGCCGCCGACGAGGGGCCGCGCATGTTCGCGGGGCTTGTCTCGCATCTTGCCGGCGGCGAGCTGATGTTCGACGCCTATAGCCGTTTCGGGCTGAAGCTGATGCGCCTCAATCCGGCCATCAAGGCCACCGGTTCCGAAGTCCATTGGGCCATCGAGGATCCGAACGAACTGGAGCGAGCCATCCCGAAGCTCCGCTTCATCGGCGAGATCCCGTCCTACAAGCCGGAGCAGGGGGCGCGGCTGGGCTGGTCAGCGCGCTTGTTCATCGGCCTCTGGAAGCTTATCCCCGCGATGCGCAAGGTCGGCAGGCTGCTGCACTACCGGTTCTGAGGCGCTTGCTTGGTCGGCTCAACGCGTCTTGGCGGTCGCCAGCGCGCGGGAAAAGGCTGCAGCGAAACTTTCGCGGTCATCGGGATTGAGGAAGCCGCCAATCGCCACGCTCCTGCCTTGCGCTTCGACGGCCATCCTGGTGATGCCGATCTCGCTGTGGCGGGCGATCGAGAACCGTGTCCAGAACGGATTGAAGCGATGGCTTTCCGAGCGGCCGGAAGGGGCGGTCTTGCGGATATCGAGACTGGTGCGCGAGACCGATATCTCCTCGCGGGCGCGCGCCGCCCGGTAATTGGCGCGGAAGGCGATGTAGAGGGCGATCACGTCAAGGCCGAAGAAGCCGAACACCGGCCAGGCGCCGTGCGCCAGGAAGAACGCGCCGGTGACGGCCCAGCCGAACAGAAGCGCTCCCATCAAAATCAGGAAGCCGGTTCGGCCCAGCGAGCGGTGCGGCGTCAGCAAAGCCTGGAAAAATGGCTCGTCGGCCTGGAACGAGGCGTTTGTGTCGCTCATGAGGGAATATTATAGGAAGGAAATGGCGCCTCCCAAGTCCAAAAAATCCATAGTTGTCAAAAAGCCTCAGTCCGCCGTCGCGGGCGGCGGCCGATCACCCGGCGGCCGGCCGCGAAAGGCGGCTTCGCGGTCGCTCTACAGCCCCGCGGAGGTGCATGAGATCTTCCGGCGCTTTTCAGTGCAGCGGCCGGAGCCGAAAGGCGAGCTCGACTATGTCAACGCCTTCACTCTGCTGGTCGCGGTGGTGCTGTCGGCGCAAGCGACCGACGCCGGCGTCAACAAGGCGACGAAGGCACTGTTCGCCGCGGCCGACACGCCAGCCAAGATGCTGGCCTTGGGCGAGGCCAAGGTCGGCGACTCTATCCGCACCATCGGCCTGTGGCGCAACAAGGCGAAGAACGTGATCGCGCTGTCGAAGGCGCTGATCGACGATCATGGGGGCCAGGTGCCGCAGGACCGCGACGGACTGGTCAAGCTGCCGGGTGTCGGGCGCAAGACCGCAAATGTGGTGCTCAACGTCGCCTTCGGCCAGCACACCATGGCGGTCGACACGCATATCTTCCGCATCGGCAACCGGATCGGGCTCGCCCCCGGCAAGACGCCGGAGCAGGTCGAGCAGGGGCTGCTCAAGGTGATCCCGGCCGAATATATGCGCCACGCGCATCATTGGCTGATCCTGCATGGCCGCTATGTCTGCAAGGCGCGCAAGCCGGATTGCCCAGCCTGCGTCATCGCCGACATCTGCAAGTCGAAGGAAAAGACCACCGACATACCGGCGCCGCTGGTGCCGATCGCGCCGCTGGATGAGACGTTTCCGGCCGAGGCCTAGATCAGGATGGCGTTTCGTTGGATCGCCTTCCTGATCCAACTCTCTGTTGGAGCATGATCTTATCCGAAGACCGGTTCCCACTTTTCGGGATCATGCTCCAGAGGTTTCTGTCCTAGTAGCCGTAGCCGCGCGCCATCGCCGCGGCAAAGACGGGGATGAGCAGGAAGATGAAGCCCTCGGCGCGGACGTAATTCTTCACCGAGGCGAGCTCCGACGCCGGCACCGCGAAGGACGGATTGCCGCTTGCCTGCCTGTTCCAGGCGAGGAAGCGCATGGTCGGTATGATCGACAGCAGGCCGACGAGGGCGAAGGCCACCATCTTTGCCCAGAACACCCAATTGTAGATGTAGAATTCCCAGCCTTTCAGCCCGAAGAACACCCGACAAATGCCGACGATGACGATCAGCGCGGCGATGATGCCGTAGTGACGGTCGATGCCGGCAAGGCGTTTGAGCGTCGCGGCCCCCAAATCGCCGCGCACCAGCACGAACTCGGCGCCGATGATGCCGGCCAGCGAGAAGACCAGCAGATGATGGGCGATCGCCAGCAGAAGGTCGGTGGTGTCCATGGTTTCTCCCGGGGCGAACTGCGCTGTGTGATTGGCTTGTCCGCAACCTAGCACCATCGAGTGAAAAACCCATAGCCGCCACCCAGCCGTCGGCTGACGTTCGATCGGCGGGCAGTCGGCCCGCGCCATGGCCCCGTGGCCTGGAAGAGCCGCCCCATCGTTCTGGCCCTTGTTCGAACGCGCCCGTTTGCTAGCGCTGCCCGCTCAACAGAGGCGAATTCGATGACCATCGAGACGGAAGCCGGCGTACCGATCCTCGAGACTGCGCGCACCATCCTGCGGCCGCACCGGCTGGGCGATTTCGAAACCTATGCCGCCATGTGGGCGGAGCCCGCGGTCACCCGCTTCATCGGCGGCAAGCCGCGTACGCGGGAGGAAAGCTGGATGCGCTTCCTGCGCTTTGCAGGATTGTGGTCGCTGATCGGCTACGGCTTCTGGGCGATCGAGGAGAAGGGCACCGGCCGGTTCATCGGCGAAGCCGGGTTCCATGACCTCAAGCGCGAGATTGAGCCTTCGATCGAAGGCGTGCCGGAAGCTGGCTGGGCGCTGGCCTCGGCCGCGCACGGCCAAGGGCTGGCCAGCGAGGTCGTCGGACGGGTCGTCGCCTGGGGCGACGAGACGTTCGGGTCTGGGCGTACCGTGTGCATCATCGATCCGGAAAACGGCGCGTCGCTCAAGGTGGCCGAAAAAAACGGCTATCGCGAGATTTTGCGCACCACCTATCACGACAAGCCGACCATACTCCTGGAGAGGCTGGCCGCATCGCTCAGCGCGAACGTCTAGAGCGCTCACGCCTTTCCTGGAATTGCTCTAACCGGCCCTGCGGTGCAGCGTCTGGGCCAGTGTGTCCCAGGCATCCGTCACAGGGCTGTGTCCCGCCTGCCTGGCGCGCAGAACCGTGGCCGCGTCGAATGGCTGGGGCCGTGCGATCGCATAGCCCTGTGCGTAGTCGACGCCGATCGCTTTCAAGGCCTCGATGATGCCCTCGCTTTCGACGAATTCGGCGATGGTGCGTTTTCCCGTCACCTTGCCGATGTGATGGATCATCTCGACCATCGCCCGATCGATGCGGTCGTCGAGCATGTCCTTGACGAAGCTGCCGTCGATCTTGAGATAGTCGACCGGCAGATGCTTGAGATAGGCGAAGGACGACATGCCGGAGCCGAAATCGTCGAGCGCGAAGCGACAGCCCAGCCCGCGCAGGTCGGCAATGAAGCGCATGGCCTCGCTCAGATTGGCGATGGCGCTGGTCTCGGTGATCTCCAGGCAGATCGTTTCGGGCGCGATGGCGTGCGCGGCGAACTGCTCGCGCATGAAGCCGAGAAACGTCTCGTCGCCGAAAGTGGCGCCGGAGAGATTGATGGCGCAGGTGGATATCGGCGCAGCCTCCGGATCGGCGAGCCTGGCCGCCAATGTGGCGAAGGTGTTGCGCACCACCCAGCGATCGATCGCCGGCATCAATCCATAGCGCTCCGCCGCCGGAATGAAGCTCTGCGGGGTGACGAAGCTGCCGTCCTCGTCGGTCAGCCTGAGCAGGATTTCGATATGCGCGCCTGCCTCGGCGACATTGTCCCGGAGCGATGCGATCTCTTGCGCATGCAGCCTGAAGCGGTTCTCATCCAGCGCGGCATGCAGGCGCTGCACCCAGGCCATCTCGCCGAAGCGCTCGCGCAGCGCCGTGTCGCCGTCGCTGTGGAACTGGACGCGGTTGCGGCCCTTTTCCTTGGCCATGTAGCAGGCGACGTCGGCTGAGCGCAGCACCTCCTCCAGCGTCATGCCGGCATTGGTGACCTCGACCACGCCGATGCTGACGCTGATGTTGAACGGTCGGCCTTCCCAGGAAAAATGCAGGTCCTGGACCGTGGCGCGCAGCCGCTCGGCGGTGGCAGCGGCATAATCAGGATCGCAATCGAAGAGCAGCACGCCGAACTCGTCGCCACCGAGCCTCGCCAATATGTCGCCGGGCGGCAGTTCGTTGACCAGCAGCACCGAAATCTGGCGCAACAACTGGTCGCCAGCGGCATGGCCGCAGGTGTCGTTGACCAGCTTGAACTGATCGAGGTCGAGATACATCAGCGCGTGCCGGCGCGGCTTCTCGGGCGCTTCCGTAATCACGCCCGCCAACCGGTTTTCAAAGTCGCGCCGATTGGTGAGCCCGGTCAGCGCATCGTGCGACGCCTGCCATGACAGACGCTCGATATAGTCCTGCTCGCGGGTCATGTCGTGCAGGGCAAGGACGGCGCCGACGATTTCACCCGACACATTGAGCGGCGAGCCGTTGAGCGCGACGGGCACGACGGAGCCGTCAGGTCGCTCCAGCAGTTGTGGCCGCACCGCGGAGCGGCGCGGCTCACCGGCAAGCAGGCGCGGGATCAGGTCGCTTTCCTCGACGCCGCTGTCCTTGTCGAGCAGCCGGAAAAGCGTGGAGAGGGGCTTTCCCTTGGCGACGCTCAGCGAGCAGGCAAGCAGCCGTTCGGCGCCGGCATTCATATAGTCCAGTCTCCCGGCCGCGTCGGTGCTGATGACGGCCTGGCCGATCGAGGCCAACGTGATCTGAGCACGCTCGCGCTCGGCGTTGAGGGCGTTCTGGAACGCCTGGCGCTGCACCATCAGCTTGCGCGTGCGCCACATCACCAGCAGGATGAGCAGCGCGGCGGTGGCGAGGTTGGCCAAGGTTAGCGCCGTCTTGATGAAGCGCGAGCCTTCGCCGAGGCTGTCGGAGAAGGCCTTGGCGAGAGGTCCGGTCTGGCGGTCGAGCTGATGGATATCGGCCTTCCAGGCGACGATCTCCGCCGGGGATGCCCGCCCCAGCTCAAGCCTGCGGTGCATGTCGTCGCCAAGCTTCTCGATGGCCAGGATCATCTGGTCGGCGGCCTTCCAATGCCCGATGGCCGTGTCGAGATAGCTTACCCTGCGAAAATTCCGGAACAGCCATATCAGACCGGCGATGTCGTCGGCATGATTATTGCCGCCAAGAAAACCGAGCCGGGCAGCGTTCGTATCGGGCTGCGCCTGTTCGAGGGCGAGCCGCGCGGCGCGATCTGCAAGCGGCACCGCGATGGCTCGGCGGTATTCGCTGAAATATTGTTCCTGGCCGGTGTCGGCGTAGAGGCTGAGGAAATAGATGGCGTGCTTCTGCCCCTTCGACCATTGGCTCTCGCCGCCGACATAGGCGCGGACAGCCGACAATGTGTGGAGGCTGAGCGTCGCCACCAGAGCCTGGATCAGGACGACCGCGACGAAGGGCCAGACCAGTCCGATCAGACGCGGGCCGGCATCGGTCGAAGAGAGCTTCATCCCATTCCCATGGAGCTCATGCTGGCTCCCTCGGTGTCTGTCCGACTGGCTCATCCGTCGGTCGAGACGATGTTCTTCCCCGCATGTCGCCCGGTTACCTGCGACGTCAACTCAGATAGCGCCCCTCACTTAACAGGCGATGAATTTGTCCAGTATTTGTTTCATGAGTTATTCGACGAGGGCGGCTGGACGCTTACGTCGCGTCACAACGATATTTGACGCATAGTATTCGCCAGAAGTGAGGCCTCCGCATCGGTGGTTTGGATACCGGCCTCCAAAACAGCCGGTGCCAGAAGGGCCGGAGCAGAAAGGTGGCGACAGCAATCGGACAGCCGCCGGGATCTGTCGCCTGTCAGCGTTTGATCTTGGCTTTGTTGAGGGCGACAGCTTCGCGAACGAGCGCCTTCAGCGCGTCGGCATCAATCCTGTCGCCTTCTTTGAAATCGATGGCGCGCCTGGTGTTGCCTTCGAGGCTGGAGTTGAAGAGCTTCGCCGGATCGGGCAGCGCCGCGCCCTTGGCGAATGTCAGCTTCACGACCGTCTTGTAGGTCTCGCCGGTGCAGATCATGCCGGCATCTTCCCAGACCGGCACGCCACGCCATTTCCATGTCTCGACAGCGTCCGGCGCGGCCTCCCTGATAAGGGCGCGGAGCCGGGCGAGCGTGTCGCCGCGCCAGTCGCCCAACTCCTTGATCCGTCCGTCGATCAGCTCGGACGGAGACTTGCCGTCCTGCGCGCTGCTTTCCTGCATGTCCGGTTTCTCCTTCGGCTCGATAAGGGATTGCCATCATGGCCTTTCAAGGGAGACGGCGCTCGATCACCCGTGCGCTTACATCCGTTCGCCGGGCAGTTGGCTCGCCTGCTTCACCCACGCGACGAATTGCGCTTCGTCGAGCTGGTCATCCTCATGGATGTGAAGATAGCGCGTGTCCTTGCTCTTGGATTCGACCGGAGGCACGGGCTTCAGCGACAGGCCGCGGAAGAACGCCACCTTGATGTATTTGGCGAAGCAGTGGATGCCGAGAAACCAACCTTCGCCATCCATCCCATAAAATGGAGAGTTCCATTTGACGGCCTTCCGCACGTCGGGAACGGCCCGCACGATGAGCCGGTCGAGCCGATGCCCGGCCTCGCTCTTCCAGCCCGGCATCGCCGCGATATAGGCCTGCACGGGGGCATCGCCATAGCCCTTGGCGATCTGCGGGTTGCCGCCTGAAAGCAGAGCCGGCTTTGCGTCCGGAGGGCCAGCGGCAATCTTCGGCGATTTCGGCTTCACCATCAAGCCGGTCCCACACGCTCGCGCGCCGGCCCACCGCGCCACTTGGCGGCATAGGGCAGCACGAACATATAGAGCCCGCTGAACAGCAGCAGGAAAAGCGGCGGGAGCGGCGAGTAGACGATCCAGCCCGGAGGCACACCCATTGCCATGGCGACGAAATTGGCGATGACGGTCATGGTAAAGACAATCGACAGCCAGCGATGAAGCTGCCTGATCCATTTGCTCCAGTCCAATACTACCTCCTCTGTCTAGCGATAGAAACGTCAGTCCTACCAGCGCGCCAACTGCGAAAGCTGAATGAGGTTGCCGCAATTATCGTTGAGCTGCGCGATGGTCGCGCCCGTCACTTCGGTCGGCGCCATGGCGAAGTTGCCGCCCTTGGCCTTGATCCGCTCATGGTCGCCCTTGATGTCGTCGGTGAACAGCATAAGCGCCGGCTGGCCCTGCTTGAAGATGGCCTGCTGGTAGGTTCTTGCCGCGGGATTGTCATTGAGCGCCAGTTGCAGTTCGGTGCCGTCCGGATCGTCAGGCGAGGTAACCGTCAGCCAGCGAAATGGTCCATTGGTGAAATCGGCCTTCTTGGTGAAGCCCAGGACGTCCGTATAAAAGGCGAGGGCCTTGTTCTGGTCGTCCACATAGATGCTTGTCAGTTTGATCTTCATTTCGATTTCTCCATTGCTTGCGCCTGCGGCTCGCCAGCCGCCAAACGGACGTGGTTTTCATCAGTCCCTGGCTTCCGCGGCGACTTCAGTCGATCCGCGAAAGCAGTTCCTCCAGGGCTGCAAGGTTCCGCTTCCAGCCCACCGTGGCGCCGCGGTAATACGGCTCCTGATCGGCGCGGAAGCCGACCTGCACCATTCGCAGATGCGTCCCCGTGCTGGTCGGGGTGAGCGTCCAGGTGACCACGCTTTCGAGGTCCTTGGTGTCCCATGTGTAGGACAGCGTCCTGTTCGGCTCGACCGTCTGCACCTGGCAGTCGACGCCTCCCCACTCCGCGCTCATATTGAAGCGATGGTCCACGACCGGCTTGAAGTTGTTCTTCATCAGCCACTCCTCGATGAGATGCGGTTGGGTGAGCGCGCGCCAGATCTTTTCCGGCGGAAAAGGTATCTCGCGCTCGACGATGACGGAGCGCGTTCCGGCCGGCACTTCATTCATTGATCCATCCTTTTGAGCAGATCTTCCAGATCGTCGAACCGGCTTTCCCAAAACCCCGCCATGTCGCGCGTCCAGTCCATCAGCGGCGCCAGCGCCGTGAGCCGCGCGCTGTAATGGGTCTGGCGCCCTTCATGGCGGTCGCGCACCAGTCCGGCCTCCTTGAGCACACCCAGATGCTTCGACACCGCCGGCTGCGACACGCCGGCCTGCGCGGTGAGCGCTCCGACCGTCTGCTCGCCCTGTCGGCAGAGACGTTCGAAGATGGCGCGCCTTGTCGGGTCGGCAAGGGTCCTGAACAGCATATCGTGCGCGGTCGTCATTTTCGATCAATAACCCGTTGGCTATTGATCTGACGTATAACCATCGAGATATGTATGAGTCAAGCGCCGAATGAAGGTGCGGCAAACGAGAATGTCTGGCCGAGGCCGCTGCGTAGGGTCGGCGAAACCGTCATGCCGGGCCGGGCGCCGGAATGGTCAAATCCCTGAGCAGGGTCGAAAGCTCCGGCTCGTCGATAAGCAAGGCGGCGTCTGCCGCCGGCAGCCATGCGCGCTGCCGGTTGGCAGCCTCCTGCCAGTCGGTAAGTTCCTCGGTGACCTCGAGCAGGTACACCGCTACGTCGACACGGATGAAACCGTTGGTCATGCGTTTCCAATAGGAATAGGTGCCGGCGGGCTGCTTCAGCGCGTTGCCTAGAACGCCGGCTTCTTCCTGGGCTTCGATCGTTGCCGCCTTACGCCCGCTCTTGCCCTTCATCGGCCAGCCCTTGGGCACGATGAAGCGCCGCGTGGTGCGCGAGGTGACCAATAGCACTTCGACGCTTCCGTTTTCGCGCAACCGAAACGGAATGGCCGCCACCTGGCGGATCCGTTGCCCCTTCTTGGCCCTGCGAACTGCTTTCTTCTTGGTTGTTGCCATCCCAGATTCCGGTGAGAGCAGGATCCCCGCCATACGCAATCGGCGTATGGGCAAAAAAACCTGTCCCCTGCAAACCCTAAAACCACCGCCCTTGCAATCCAGCATTTTGCCGGCAAGTAAGTCGGCTAATAAACTGAAAAAAACGAAATGTCAGCGGCAAACCCGCGAAATCGTGTTGCCGACCGCTTCCATCCGACATGTCTGGCCATAAACCGGGACGTCGGGCTGGGACCTTGGCGCGGTCGGCCGGTCGAGTTCGCGATACAATTGCTGCTGCTGTTGATATTGCTGCCGCTGCAGGCTGTTCTGCAACTGCTGCAGCTCGTTCTGTTGCACCAATGCGTTGCGGTTGGTCGGGATGACGATCTGCGCGTAGGATGGAGCGACCTGAGAAATAGCGGCCGCCAGCAAGGCGCCTGCAAGCACGGTCAGGGTATGACGAAGCATCTGGTCGGCACTCCCATGCGAAAACCATATCGTTTATATAGTGCGGCCAGCCGATGACACCATGGCCCGCTGCGAAACGTGATGCTGTGCGCACAGGCCGCGCCGTGGTCTACGCCGCGACGCCGGCCCTCGACGTTACGGTCAGCGACAACGCCAGCTTGCCGGCGTGGGGGCGCCACGCGGCGGGAGATCAGGGGGCGTTTCGCCGCCGCCGAGAATTTGCCCGTCAACCGGGCATTGCACTTGACGGAAGTCATAGATTCGCCGCTCTATCGGATCGGCGCCGGGCAGGAGCTCAATGGCGTCGACGGTGTCGATTTGGCGCTCAGGTCCAACGACGCTTTCGCGCACGCTGCAGTTCAACACCTGCCAGGCGGTCGGCTGCGTGGTGCCGGTGACGTTCGATGCGGATACCACCGCACTCCTGCAGAACGGCACCACGCTGAAGATCAACGCGACGGCAGCGGATACGACGCAGCCGATCTCCTTCACCATCCCGCTCAACGGGTTTGGCGGCGCGCTGGCGCGGACGGCTGACCTTTCGGCGAACTAACCGAAGAAAGATGGGTATTTCGGAATGAGGCGGCCGGCAGATGCCGGTCGCCTATTCGTTTGCGTCCACCTCGCGCAAACGGTACCCCACGCCCGTCTCGGTGATGATGTAGCGCGGCTGGTCCGGGGTCTTTTCGATCTTCTGCCGCAGTTGGCGGACATAGACCCTGAGATACTGGACGTCGGTCGAGTCGTTCCAGATCTGCTTCATCAGGAACTGGTGGGTCAGCACCTTGCCGGCATACTGCACGAGCATGCGCAGGATGTCGTATTCCTTGGGCGACAGTTTCACTTCCTTGCCCTCGACCTTGACGATGCGCTTGACCAGGTCGACGGAGAGATCGCCGGTGTGGAACACCGGCTTCTCGCCCTGCTGCTGGAATTTATGGCGCAGCGCCACGCGGATGCGGGCGATGAGCTCGTTCATGCCGAAGGGTTTTGTCACATAGTCGTCGGCGCCGAGCTCGAGTGCCGAAACGATGCCGGCCTCGTCGGTGCGGCTGGAGAGGATGACGACCGGGATGTCGAGCCCGTCGCCGCGCCATTTGCCGAGCAGCTCGAGGCCGCTCATGCCGGGTAGGCCGAGATCGAGCAGGATCAGGTCTGGCCGTTCGGCCTGCATGAGCTCGATCGCCGCCTTGGCATTCGGCGCCTCCGAGACCGCATAGCCTTGGCTGCCGAGGCCGACGCGCAGCAGTTTGCGGATCGGCGGTTCGTCGTCGACGATCAGGATGGAGACGGTCTGGTTTGTCATGCCGCATCGTCCGTGAGAGGTGCGTTCAAGGCAGGCAACTCAGCCGGCACCGGCATGCGGATGGTGAAGATCGCGCCGGGCCGGTCGGTGCGGTTCGCCGCCGAGATCGTGCCACCCATCGCCTCGATGAAGCCGCGGCTGATCGACAGGCCGAGACCCGTGCCGGCGCGCACCTGGTCGCGCTTGCGCACGCGGTAGAAGGTATCGAATATCCGCTCCAGGTCATCGGGCGGGATGCCCGGCCCCTCATCCATCACCTGCAGGATGACGGCGCCATTATCGACCCAGGTCTGCAGCCGGATGGTCGAGCCGGGCGAGGCATATTTGGCGGCATTGTCGAGGAGGTTGAACAATGCCTGCTCGAACAGCACCGGGTCGAGCCGCAGCATCGGCAGGTCCGCCGGAATATCGGTCTCCGTCTTGTGTTCGGCGGTGATCTTCTGCGCCCGGTTCAGCGCCGAGCCGACAACATCGCCGAGATAATGGAACGCGTGGTTCGGCTCCATCGCGCCCGACTCGATCCTGGTCATGTCGAGCAGGTTGGCGATGAAGCGGTTCAGACGCTCGGACTCGCTCACCACCGTCGACAGGAGCTCCGCGCGATCCTTCTCCGGCAACGCCGGCGCGAATTCCTTCAGCGTGCCGGCCGCGCCCATGATCGCGGCAAGCGGCGTCTTCAGATCATGCGAGATCGAGGTGAGCAGCGCCGAGCGCAGCCGGTCCGCCTCGGCCGCCAGCCGGGCGCGGTCGACATCGGCGACGAGCTGGACGCGCTCGATCGCGACCGCGGCCTGGTCGGCCAGGGCGTCGAGCAGCCGCTGCTGCTCGGGCGTCAGCAACGGCCCCTGCTTGTCGTTGTCGAGCCCGACCACGCCGATCGCGGTTCGCCCGGTGCGCAACGGAAGGTAGAGGCGTTTTGCGCCCGGCAAGGTGTCGGCGCCGCGACCAGCGGCGCGGTTGTGCTCCCAGGCCCAGCGGGCCGCTGCGATATCGGCTTCGGCCAGCGTGTCGTCCGGCGGATAACCGGCCTTGACGGTGATGGTGCCGTTTTCCGGCAGAAGCAGCACGACGCGGACTTTCAGCATCGAGGCGATCTGGAAGGCGGTGGCCCATAAAACGTCGTCGAGCGTGCCGGCGCCGGCGAGCTTCTTGGAGAAGGAGTAGATGTCCTCGGTGGCGCGCGCCCGCGAGCGCGCGGCGACCGCCTGGCGCTGCACGCGCGCCGTCAGATTGCTGGCGATGACGGCGACGACAAGGAAGACCGTGAAGGCAACGATGCTTTCCGGGTCCCGGATCGTCAGCGTGTAGCGTGGCTCGAGGAAAAAGAAGTTGAAGGCCAGCGCGCTCAGGAAGCAGGCATAGAGCGCCGGCCAGAGCCCGAAGGTCACCGCCGAAGTCAGCACGGCCAGGAGCAGCACGCTGGCGAGGTTGCGGACGTCGAGGAACTGGTCGAGGATCGAGCTCACGGCCAGCGCCCCGGCGACATAGGCCGTCGAGAACAGGTAGGGCCAGATCTGGAAAGGCTTCTGCTCGGGCGCGGCCTTCACCCGCGCCGATGGCGCGTCGCCATCGCGCTCGGCGCCCGAAATGACATGGACGCTGATGTCGCCGGCATTGCGGATCAGATCATAGGTGAGCGAGCCCTCGATCAGTTCGCGCCAGCGCGAGCGGGTCGGCCTGCCGATGACGATATGGGTGAAGTTGTTGGTCGTCGCGTGGCGCACGATGTCCTGGGCGACATTCTGCCCGGGAATGGTGGCGATCTCGGCGCCGAGCTGCTCGGCAAGGCGCAGGTTCCTGGCCAGGCGGTCCTTGTCCTCCTCGGACAGGCCGGCGAGCCGTGGCGTGTCGACGTGCAGCGCCGTCCAGGGCGCGCGCAGCCGGTCGGCGAGCCGACGCGCATAGCGGATGCGGGCCGCGCCGCCAGGCTGCGAGTCGACGCACACGAGAACCCGCTCGCCCGCCGCCCATGGCCCCGGAATGGCATGCGACTGCATGTGGTTGAGCAGCTGTTCGTCGACGCGCTGGGCGGTTCGGCGCAGCGCAAGCTCGCGCAGCGCCGTCAGATTGCCCGGCGAAAAATAGTTCTCGATGGCGCGCTGCGCGGTGTTGGGGAAATAGACCTTGCCGTCCTGCAGCCGCTTGATCAGGTCGTTGGGCGTGAGGTCAATGACCTCGATGTCGTCGGCCTGGTCGATGATGGAGTCGGGAACCGTCTCGCGCACCCTGACGCGCGTGATCTGCGCGACGATGTCGTTCAGGCTCTCGACATGCTGGATGTTGAGCGTGGTGTAGACGTCGATGCCTTGCGCAAGGATTTCCTGCACATCGAGATAGCGTTTGGGATGCCGGCTGCCCGGCGCGTTGGTGTGCGCAAGTTCGTCGACCAGGACCAAAGCAGGACGCCGCTTCAGGATGGCGTCGATGTCCATCTCGTCGAGGGTCTGGCCGCGATAGTCGACAAGGCGGCGCGGGATCACCTCATAGCCGTCGACCAGGGCCTGGGTTTCCTTGCGGCCATGCGTCTCGACGACGCCGATCACGACATCGATGCCGTCGGCGCGCCGGGCGCGCCCCGCCATCAGCATCTCGTAGGTCTTGCCGACGCCGGGCGCGGCGCCGAGAAATATGCGCAGATGGCCACGGCCTTCCCGCTCGGCGTGCTCGAGGAGCGCGTCGGGGGAGGGGCGGTTCTCGGGGTCGGTCCTGTCGTCCGGCATCAGGTCCAATCATGAATTGCACCGGGGATCGTGTCGATCCCCGGCGCGAAGGCTGACTACTTCAGGTCGTCCAGCGCAAGGTTGAGGGCAAGCACGTTGACCACCGGCTCGCCAAGGGCGCCGAGCTCGCGGTCCTCGACATGGCTGTCGACAAGCGCCTTCACCTTGGTTTCGTCGACGCCACGGGCCTTGGCGACGCGCGGCACCTGGAAATAGGCGGCATCGGGGCTGATATCAGGATCGAGGCCGCTGCCCGAGGTGGTGACGAGGTTCATCGGCACAGGCATATTCGGATTCTCCGCCTTAAGCTTCGCGGCGTCACCCTTGATGCGTTCGATCAGCTTCGGATTGGTCGGGCCGAGGTTGGAGCCGCCAGAGTTGGCGGCGTCGTAGCCGTTGTTGCCGGCGGCCGAAGGCCTGCCGTGGAAATAGCGATCGTTGGCGAAAGCCTGGCCGATAAGGCTGGAGCCGATGACCTTGCCGTCCTTTTCGACCAGGCTGCCGTTGGCTTGCCTGGGGAACAGCGCCTGCGCAATGCCGGTCATGCCGATCGGATAGACCAGGCCGGTCACCACCGTGAAGAAGGCGATCATGATGATCGCGGGTCTGAGTTGCTTGAGCATGGAAGTGATCCTTATGCGAGGCCGAGGGCGGTGACGACCATGTCGATCGCCTTGATGCCGACGAACGGCACGATGATGCCGCCGAGGCCGTAGACCAGGAGATTGCGGCTGAGCAGGGCGCCGGCGCCGATGGCCCGGTATTTCACGCCCTTCAGCGACAGCGGGATCAGCGCGATGATGATCAACGCGTTGAAGATGATAGCCGACAGGATGGCGCTTTGCGGCGTCGCCAGATGCATGATGTTGAGCGCCTGCAGCGGACCGGTGGACTGGCCCGGCGCAACGTAGAAGACGGCGAACATCGCGGGGATGATGGCGAAGTATTTGGCCACGTCATTGGCGATCGAGAAGGTCGTCAGCGAGCCGCGCGTCATCAGCAGCGCCTTGCCGATCTCGACGATCTCGATCAGCTTGGTCGGGTCGCTGTCGAGGTCGACCATGTTGCCGGCCTCGCGGGCGGCGACCGTGCCGGTGTTCATGGCGACGCCGACATCGGCCTGGGCAAGCGCCGGCGCGTCGTTGGTGCCGTCGCCGCACATGGCGACCAGCTTGCCCTTGGCCTGTTCCTCGCGGATCAGCGACAGCTTGTTCTCGGGCGTCGCCTGGGCGAGGAAGTCGTCGACGCCGGCCTCGGCGGCAATGGCAGCTGCCGTCAATGGGTTGTCGCCGGTGATCATCACCGTGCGGATGCCCATCTTGCGCAATTCGGCAAAACGCTCGCGGATGCCGCCCTTGACGATGTCCTTGAGGTGGACGACGCCGAGCAGCCGTCCGTCACGCTCGACGGCAAGCGGCGTGCCGCCGGCCTTGGCGATCTCGTCGGCAACGGACTGGAGGTCGCGGATCGTCTCGCTCGTGGGGCGCGCGCCATGGGCGGCGGCCGTCGCCTGGTTGACATGCGCCAGCACCGCATCGACCGCGCCCTTGCGCACCGACGAACCGTCGATGTCGACGCCGCTCATGCGGGTCTGCGCGGTGAAGGGCACGAAGGTCGCATGCAAGGTGCCCATGTCACGGGCGCGGATGCCGTATTTCTCCTTGGCCAGCACGACGATCGAGCGGCCTTCCGGCGTCTCGTCGGCGAGCGAGGCAAGCTGGGCGGCATCCGCGAGCTCCTGCTCGTTGACGCCCCTTACCGGACGGAACTCGGTCGCCTGGCGGTTGCCGAGCGTGATGGTGCCGGTCTTGTCGAGCAGCAGCGTGTCGACGTCACCGGCGGCCTCGACGGCGCGGCCGGACATGGCAAGCACGTTGAAGCGGACCAGGCGGTCCATGCCGGCGATGCCGATGGCCGAGAGCAGCGCGCCGATCGTGGTCGGGATCAGCGTCACGAACAAGGCGACGAGGACCGTCACCGGGATGTAGCCGCCCGCATAGGAGGCGAAGCTCGGGATTGTCGCGGTGGCGAGGACGAAGATCAGCGTCATGCCGACGAGCAGGATGTTGAGCGCGATCTCGTTGGGCGTCTTCTGGCGCTCGGCGCCCTCGACCAGCGAGATCATGCGGTCAAGGAAGGTGTGGCCGGAGGCGGCGGAGATGCGCACGCGGATCCAGTCGGACAGAACCTGGGTGCCGCCGGTGACGGCCGAGCGGTCGCCGCCGGACTCGCGGATGACGGGCGCGGATTCGCCGGTGATGGCCGCTTCGTTGACGGAAGCCACGCCTTCGATCACCTCGCCGTCGGAGGGGATTATATCGCCGGCTTCGACAAGCACGACATCGCCGACCTTCAGGCTGGTGCCGGGCACCATCTTGAACTTGGCGCGGTCGCCGTTGGCGAGCAGCTTGGCCTGGGTTTCGGTGCGCGCCTTGCGCAGCGAGTCTGCCTGCGCCTTGCCGCGGCCTTCGGCGACGGCTTCGGCGAAGTTGGCGAACAGTACCGTGAACCACAGCCAGATGATGATCTGCAGCGTGAAGCCCAGGTTGCCGCCGCCGGTGATCAGGTCGCGGACGAAGAGCACGGAGGTCAGCAGCGAGACGATGGCGACGACGAACATCACCGGGTTCTTGATCAGCGTGCGCGGATCAAGCTTGCGGAAGGCGCCGCCAATGGCCGGCACCAGGATGCGGGCATCCAGGATGCTCGCGGATTTGGACTGGCTCATTTTTGGGCTCCAGTATCGATTGTGTTGGACGGCGCCGGGTGTTCGGTCTTCGAAAGCAGGTGCGGAAGGCCGGTGGCCAGCAGCCACAGCACGAGCAGCACGGCAGCCATGCCGAGAAAGGTTGAAAGGGTCGGGAAAGGACGAGGCTTCTCGCCCTTTCCGTCGTCGGGCGCTCCGTCACCGGTCTGGTGACGGTCATTGCGACGTATGTCGTTGAAGCGGGGCATGGTCATCTCAGAAGGTCTGTCCATGGATCATCGCCAGGTGCTCGACGATCGGGCCGACGGCGAGCGACGGGAAGAAGGTGAGGCCGCCGACGATGATGATGACGCCGACCAGCAGGCCGACAAACAGCATGCCGTCGGTCGGGAAGGTGCCGGCGGAAGTGGGGACGGTCTTCTTGGCCACCAGGGAGCCGGCGATGGCAAGCGCCGGTATGATGACCAGGAAGCGGCCCATCAGCATGCCGAGGCCGATGGTGATGTTGTACCAAGGCGTGTTGCCGCTAAGGCCAGCGAAGGCGGAGCCGTTATTGGCCGCGGCCGACGTGTAGGCATAGAGAACCTCGGTAAAGCCGTGCGGACCGCCATTGCCCATCGCCGCCACGGCGCTTGGCAAGACCACCGCGATTGCCGTGAAGACCAGCATCGCGAGAGGCAGGCACAGGATGGCAAGCATGGCCATCTTGACCTCCTTGGCCTCGATCTTCTTGCCGAGATATTCCGGCGTGCGGCCGACCATGAGCCCGGCGACGAAGACGGCGACGACGATGAACATCAGGATGCCGTAGAGACCGGCGCCGACGCCGCCGATGATGACCTCGCCGAGCTGCATGTTGATCAGCGGGATCATGCCGCCGAGCGCGGTGAAGCTGTCATGCATCGCGTTGACAGCGCCGCAGGAGGCCGCCGTGGTGATGACCGCGAACAGCGCAGAGGCCGCGATGCCGAAGCGCGTCTCCTTGCCCTCCATGTTGCCGCCGTCGATGCCGAGCGCATGGACAAGCGGGTTGCCCGCGGCCTCGGCCCAGTAGCAGACGATGACGCCGGTGACGAAAAGCACGCCCATCGAGGCCAGGATCGCCCAGCCCTGGCGCTGGTTGCCGACCATGCGGCCGAAGACGTTGGTCAGCGCCGCGCCGAGCGCGAAGATCGTCAGCATCTGGATGAGGTTGGAGATCGCGTTGGGATTCTCGAAAGGATGCGCGGCGTTGGCGTTGAAGAAGCCGCCGCCATTGGTGCCGAGCATCTTGATGGCGACCTGCGAGGCGACCGGCCCGAGGGCGATCGTCTGCTTGGCGCCTTCCAGCGTGGTCGCGTCGACATAGGGCCCGAGCGTCTGCGGGATGCCGAGCCAGACATAGGCAAGCGTCAGCACGATGCAGAGCGGCAGAAGCAGGTAGAGCGTGCAGCGGGTCAGGTCGACCCAGAAATTGCCGATCGACTTGCCGGAAGCACGGGCAAAGCCGCGGATCAGCGCCATCGCTATGGCGATGCCGGTGGCCGCGGAGACGAAATTCTGCACGGTCAGGCCGGCCATCTGCACGAAATAGGACATCGTGCTTTCGCCACCGTAGTTCTGCCAGTTGGTGTTGGTTACGAAGCTGACCGCGGTGTTGAAAGCCAGATCGGGTGTGATTGCGGGCATCCCGGCTGGATTGTATGGCAGCAGACCCTGGACACGCGGCAAGACGTAGAGGACGAGGAATCCGGCGAGGTTGAAGAGCAGCAAGGCGGCCGCATAGGTCGACCAGTGCTGCTCCTCGCGCTCATTCGTGCCGGCAACCCGATAAAGCACCCGCTCTATCGGGACGAGCACCGGCGAAAGAAATGTGCGCTCGCCATTGAAAACTCGGTACATGTAGCCGCCGAGCGGCTTCACGAGCAAAAGCAGGATCCCGCAATAGATGAGGATCTGTATCCAGCCGTTGAGTGTCATGATGGGACTTTCCGTTTCGCCAGTACGATCAGAAGCGCTCTGGACGAATGAGAGCGTAGGTCAGGTAGGCGAGCATGAACACGGTCACCGCGCCGCCAAGGATGTAATCGAGAAGCATGATATAGCCCTTCCGCTCAGATTCTGTCGCAAGCTTTGACGTAGGCAAGAGAAAGGACGAAGAATAAGACTCCGACCCCGAGAACAATGATGTCCATTGGATTTGCTCCTTGTTTTCGCTTGTACTCTTTCCCGCGGCGCCGATTACAAGAATCCTGTGCAGCCGCAGGCGCGCCGCGTCGTTGGGCGGTCAAAAACTTCTTTTCGGCGTGAAATATGGACCCGATCGCCATAAAGGTTCGAGACGGGGCCAGCGGGAAAGATATAGGAATTTTATAAAGGTTTGGGGTGGCACCCGTCCGGAAATCCCGCCATATCGGGCCGGTCGCAGGTCAGGTGTCGCGAATATAGACGCATATATCGCGAATAAAGACGCATATATAAAGCGGCTTGGAGTCCCCTCTCGAATTCATATGAAGCGGCCGTTTATCTATCGCGCTGCCATGGCTCGCCAAATTCCGGCGGGCACGAAATCGAGTTCAAAAAATGCACTTCGCACCATTCAGGCTGGCGCCCCGGTTGGGTCAAAGCATGCCAACCGGATACTTCATTCTTGCCGATCCGAAGAACGAGGGAGCGATCATCGGCCGGCTCGCAGACCACCAGATCTCCGAGACGGTGGTCGACGGCCGCGGCTCCAGTTATCGCTATGTCGGTGTTGCGACCCGCAATCCCAACGGACGGTATGATGTCGAGGCGCTGCGCCCCGGGGAGTGGATCGTCCAGCCGGGGCTCGTCTATGTTCTCGAAGCCAAGCGGTAAGGCATTTCGGGCCCTGGCCGCTCTATCCGCGCCGGTAGATCGCAGCCACCTGCCCGTGCACTTCCACGCGCGGGGCATCGAGAGCGGCTAACGCGGCACGGATCGCTGTTGCCGTTTCGGGCTCTGCGCAAACCAGGGGCAAGCGGACATCCGGACTGAGCCCCAGCGCTAGATGCAGGGCGCATTTCACGGGAACGGGATTGCTTTCGAGCTCGAGCGCCGCAATCAACGGCCGCAGCCGGTGATGGATGGCGCGGGCCGTGTGGATGTCCCCGCGCCTCAAGGCGTCGTGCATGTCCACGCACAGGCGAGGTGCGACGTTGGACACCACCGAAATCGTTCCGCGGCCGCCCATGGTGTTGAAGCCGAACGACGTCGAGTCGTGGCCGGACAGGCAGATGAAGCGGCGCCTCAGCACCGCCGGCAGCGAGGATTGGCGGGCGAGATCGCCGGTGGCGTCCTTGATGCCGGCTATGGTGTGGATTTGCGCCAGCCTCTCGAGGGTCTCGAGCGAAAGGTCGACGCCGGTGCGCGCGGGTACGTTGTAGACGATGATCGGTATGCTGACTCGCCGCGCGACAGCCTCGAAATGGCGCACGATGCCTTCCTGACTCGGCCGGTTGTAATATGGGGTGACGACAAGGACCGCGTCCGCGCCAAAGGCTTCCGCCGCCGAGGAAAGGGCGATCGTGGATTCGGTGTTATTGGTTCCGGTGCCGGCGATGACGGCGACCCTGCCGTCGGAGACTTTGACACAGAGCGCGATGATGTCGAGGCGCTCTTCCCATGACAGTGTCGGCGCTTCACCGGTCGTGCCGCATGGCACCAGGCCGCCGATGCCTTGGCCGATCTGCCAATGCAGCAGCCTCTCCAGGCCTTTCAAATCCACTTCGCCGTCCTTGAACGGCGTCAACAGCGCGGTGATGGCGCCGTTCAGGCGTGCCCTGGTCTGGTCAAAAGTCATGGCGATCGAATTCTCTTTGCATCGGTTGTTGGGAAACATTTGCATTGGCGGCCGTCCCCTGGTCATCCTTCAGCGAAGAGAGCAGCGCCATCAGCACGGCGGCAGCCAGGTCGGCATGTTCCGCTTGATATGTCCGGGTTACCCCGGCGCTATTCCACGTTTCGTCGTGAATGACGCAAATCCAGGCCTGAGCGCGCATCGCGATGCTGGCAATCGAGCGGTTTGGCCTGCACAGCTCGGCCAGCAGAACCGCGGCCTCGAGCATGGCGCCGTCTTCGAGCAGACGGGCAAACCGTCGCCCGGATGCGGATGACTTGTCGAGCGACAGGCCGATCGCGGCCTCCCAGAGCTGATGGTCCAGCAATCGGCTGACGCGGCCGATGCGCTCGATCAGCATGGATGGATCGGATTCGTCATTTGTACCCATGGCCGAAACCAATGCCGGGTCGCAGAAATGGTGGATCGACAAAATCAGCCGAAGAGCGAGAGGCGGTTTGTGGCAAAACGAACCGCGCCGGTGCGGTGGCCGCTCTCCACCGTGGCGAAGTGAACCGCGGATGCCTGATCGGCGAACACACCGCCGGAGTGGCCGTCCTCGTCACGTGCAATCCAATGGCCCTCGCCATCGCGCCCGACGACGAAACGATGGAACGCATTTCCGGCGAGGGAAATCTGGGAACTGGGCATGCTGGTCTCCTTGATGATCTCTGGACGACCGTGATCAGGAAACGGACGCGGCGACGGCCGCGGCGGCAAGCACGAAGCCGACGACCAGGAACAGCCGGACGAACACCATCGGTTCCGTCGGACCGGCCCCGGACGGATCGTTGTCGGCCGCGCTTCTGGCGTGCTCGACTTCAGATGCCGGCAGTGGACGATGGGTCGGCAGGTAGAGTCCCGTGGCGCGGTACATCGCAGGCATCCTTCTTCGCGGTCATCCGGGCCGAAAAGTAGAAGCCACCGCATTTGAATGCGAGACGGGTAGAGAAGGGAAAAAATAAGAAAGTCATATGTTTGCCGGCCTCAAGAAATATAGAGGTCGGGCACGTCGCGCTGACTGAATTTCCTCTCCGCCTCGGTCCTTCGACCGACTAAAGCACCGGCCGCCGGTCTTTCCAGGGTATCGCCCCTTCCAACTGTGTTGAAAGTGCCAGCACCGTCGCCTCGTCGCCATAGCGGCCGACGAGCTGGACGCCGATCGGCACGCCGCCGGCCGACTGTCCGAGCGGCAGGGAGATCGCCGGCAGGCCGGAGATGTTGAAGGGGAAGTTGAAGACCGCGTCGCCCCACTTGGCGTTGTAGCGGTCGAGGTCGGTTTCCGACATATCGTAATAGCCCAGCGGGCGCGGCAGCTGCGTCAGCGTCGGGGTGATGAAGATGTCATAGGGGGCGAGGTCGCCGGCGATGTCCCGGCCGATCAGCCTCAGTTGCTCGACATCCGAGATATGCTTGATGCCGCTGGTCGCGCGGCCGCGCTGGATGATCGCCCAGGTCAGCGGCTCCACATCGTTCGGCGTGACGGGTCGGCCGACAAGCGTTTCCAGGAAACCGAAAGTCGCTGCGGTCTGCACGCAGGTCATGTCGGTGTAGGTCTTCCATACCGCATCGGCGTCGAGCGGCATGTCGTGCTCCTCGAGATCATGGCCGAGACGTTCGAGCAAGGCGACCGTGGAGAGCACGGTCGACTTGACTTCGGGGTCGATGGCAGTGCCGTTGGGCGGCGTGACGGTAAAGCCGACGCGCAGCTTCTTCGGGGCTCGCGCGGAAAGGTTCAGCCAGCTCTCCACGGGAACCGGCGGCGTGTAGGCGTCGCCGGGCAGGGCGCCGGCCACCGCGTCGAGATAGGCGGCGGTATCGCGCACGGTGCGCGAGCAGCAGAGGAAATAGGCGCCGCCATACCAATAATCGCCGAAGGGCGCCAGGCTGACGCGGCCGCGCGACGGCTTCAATCCGACGATGCCGCAGCAGGAAGCCGGCACGCGGATCGAGCCGGCGCCGTCGCTGGCTTCGGCGATCGGCACCATGCGCGAAGCGATCGCGGCGGCGGCGCCGCCGCTGGAGCCGCCGGGCGTAATGCCTTCCTTCCATGGGTTCTTCGTCGTGCCGTAGAGTTTCGGCTCGGTGGTGATAGACCAGCCGTTCTCGGGCGCGTTCGATTTACCGACAAGCACGAGGCCGGCGGCCTTGATACGGCGCACCACCTCGCTGTCGGAATCGGCGACGAAGTCCTTCAGGTAGAAGCAGGAGTTGGTGTTGGGCGCGCCTTTCCAGGACGAGGCAAGCTCCTTGAGCAGATAGGGCACGCCGGCGAAGGGAGCCGTCTTGTCCACCGTTGCCGCCTGCGAGCGGGCCATGTCGTAGAGGCGATGGACGACCGCGTTGAGCTCCGGGTTCAGGCGCTCGATCATGGTGATCGCCGCTTCGACCAGTTCCGCCGGCGAAACCTCGCCACGCTTCACCAGGCCGGCCAGGCCAATCGCGTCGGACTCGGTATAGGTCTTCAACAGGCTGTCGGTGACCGCCGCCATTGCTCTCTCCCATCTCATGCTCCCGCAGATGGCCGAGCGGCCCTTGCGGTCCTCGCCGACAATGATGTGGCGGCGCCGGCTTCTTCTCCAGAGCCGGCAACCGGATGTCTTTAGGCCAGCTCGACGGTCCGCTTCTCCGCGATGCTCTGCTCGGCGGCCAGCACGATGCGCAGGCTGTTCACGGCCGCATCCATCTGCTCCGTCAAATCGAGGTCTTCGCGGATGGCGCGCAGGAAGAAGGCCTGCTCTCGGTCGCACAGCTCCTGATGGCCGGGCTCGTCCTCCATGCTGACGATCTCGTCGGGCTTTGAGAAATTCTTGTCGCCGTCGACCTGCGCGTAATGGATCTTCAGCGCGTCGGTCTTGGTGTGGCGGTCGATGTCGGCGGAGTCGGAAACCTCCTCGGCATCCTTGGCGCTGCCCGCCCCCTGTCCGGCGACGATCGAGACCGCGCCCTTCGGGCCGACCACGTCCTTCACGAAATAGGCGGTCTCGCTCATCATCGGACCCCAGCCCGCCTCGTACCAGCCGACCGAGCCGTCGTCGAAGGTGACGTGAAGATGGCCGTAATTCTGCTTGTCGGCCTCGGCCCAGAGCTTGGCGCCGATGCCGTGCACGCGCACCGGCTTGGCGCCGGTCAACTGGCACATGACGTCGACATAGTGCACGCCGCAGTCGACGATCGGGATCAGCGAGTCGATCAGGTTCTTGTGCCAGTGCCAGGCGGTGCCGCTGCTCTGCTGGTTGAGGTTCAAACGCATCACCAGCGGCTTGCCGAGCGTCTTGCCGACCTCGATGAATTTGACCCAGGACGGGTGGACGCGCAGGATGTAGCCCAGCACCAGCTTGCGGTTCTTGGCGCGCGCGGCGGCCACCACCTTCTCGGCGTCCTCGATGTTGGTTGCCAGCGGCTTTTCCATGAACACGTGGCAGTTGGCGGCGATCGCCTTCAGCGCGTATTCGGCGTGCGTGTTCGGCCAGCTGTTGATCGAGACCGCATCCGGCTTGGTTTCCTTCAGCGCCAGGTCGAAATCCTCATAGAGCGGGTAGCCCGCCAGTTCGGCCGGGATCTTCTTGCTGCTCTTGATGGTGCGGCTCATGATGCCGACGATCTCGAAGCCTTCGGAGCGGTGATAGGCGCTGGCATGCGATGCGCCCATATTGCCCAGACCAACCACCAGGATTCTTACTTTGCCGGCCATCTCAGCCTCCTGCATTTTGATTGAATGGTGGGCGGCGATGTATGGTCGCCGCCCATGTGCCTAATCCAGGCAATCACCTTAGGTCGGCGCTGCCCCTCATTGCCCTGATGGGCATTTCTCCCCGTATGGTGACGGGGAGAAAGAAGCTATCGCCGGACGTTTCGCCAATCGCCAGTGTTGCAAGTAGGGTGCCGAGATCGCGGCCATCTCCCTTCTCCCCGTCACTATACGGGGAGAAGGTGCCGGCAGGCGGATGAGGGGCGGCGCCGACCTCGGCAATTGCCACCTCACTTCACCGCGGAGTCGAACAGATGCGCCTTGATCTTCTCGACGTCGAGCGCGGCAAAGCCTTCCGACAATTTCACGCCGTCGGCGTCGGCCTTGACCTTGGCCTTGTCGAAGTCGTTGGCGGCCGGGATCAGGTCGTTGGTGCAGACGTCCTCGGCCTTCACCGGCGCGCTGATCTGGCCGATCTTCAGGATCTCGTCGAAGAAGCCCTGCCAGCTCGACATGTCGTGCGAGCCCCAGCCGCCGCGCTTGTCCATGTCGCCGCGGAAGACGTTGATCTGCTGCAGGATCGAGGTCGTGCCGAGCTCGGGCCCCAGGTTCTTGGCCAGCGTCGGGAACTGCTCGAACACGGCCTCGACCGCGGCGCGCGGGTTCTGGTAGCCGAATTCGAGCCCCATCGCCCAGCCGCGCAGGTATTTCTCAAGAAAAGCCTTCTTGTCGGCATCCTCGAGATCGGCCGCGCGCACGACGAAGGTGTTGGCGGGCAGCTTGGAATTCTGCACGCCGAGCCAATATTCGAAGTCGAGGCCCTTGGCGATCCATTCGGCGCGCAGACCCTCCCATGAAAGCGCCGCATCGCCCTGGCCGCCGGCAAGCGCGGTACCCCAGGTCGGCCAGCCAGCCTCGACATATTTCACCTTCTTGATGTCGACGCCTTGCGCGGCAAGCAGCGGATCGACGATCGCCTGCCAGGCGGCCGAGCCGAGCAGGATGGTCTTGCCCTCGAGGTCCTTGAGGTTCTTGGTGCCCTGGCCCTTGCGGAAGGCGATGCTGAACGTGTCGCGCGCGCCCATGTGGAAGACGGACTTCAGCTTCATGCCGTTCTGGATGGCGAAGGAGAAGACGCCGGGCGAGGGGAAGCCCATGTCGGCCTGGCCGACATCGACGAACTTCACCGTCGCGGTGCCGTCGGACGGGCCGGGCTGCATGTCGGTGTTGAGGTCGCCGAAATAGCCGGCCTTCTTCGCCGACCAGTAGGGATAGTCGTCCAGCACTTCGAGCGTGCCGCGCGGCGAGATCCAGGTGAATTTGTCGTAACCCGCCGCCCTGGCTCTCAGGCCGGATGCGCCGAGCGCGGTGGCGGTCACCACGCCGGCCGCCGTCACCTGCAGGAAATAGCGGCGGCTGATGCCCGCCGGGGCACCCGAATGGATCGGATTTTCGTTGGTCATGGCACTCCCCTTTTGTTGATTGCTTGCCTTGCCTTCGCCCGCCTCCCGGGCGTTCGTCTTCTCGTCGTCACGTCTCCCAGCTCGCCCACTTCTTGCCGATCAGGAAGAACAGCACGTAGATCAGGATGCCGAGCGTCGAGAGGATCAGCACCACCGCGAAGAACTGCGGCATCTGGATCATCGACGAGTAGGAGGTGAGCCGGTTGCCGAGGCCGAAGCCGCCGCCGACCATCTCGGCGCCGACGGCGGTGAGCAGGCCGAAGATCGCGCCGATCATCAGGCCGACCAGGATCATCGGCAGGGCCATAGGCGCGCGGATCTTCCAGAAGATCTGCAAGGTGCTGGCGCCATAGGAGCGGGCCAAGGCGATCTTGGCGCTGTCGACGCGGCGGAAGCCGGTGGCTGCGTTGATCATCACCATCGGGCCGGCGGCCAGCGCCACGGCGATGATGCGCGGCGTGTAGCCGAAGCCGAAACGCAGGATCAGCAGCGGCACCAGCGCCAGCATCGGCGTGGTGACGAGGATCAGGATGTAAGGCGCGACGATCTTTTCGGCGAAAGGGAATTGCGTGATGACCGCAGCCATCAGCAGGCCGACGACGGCGCCGATGGCGAATCCGGAGACGAGCTCCACCAGCGTGTAGCCCAGATGCGGCGCGATCAGCGGGAACTCGTCGAACAGAGCGTAAACGATCGAGCTCGGCGGCGGCATGATGTATTGCGGCACGTGAAAGATGCGCAGGGCAAGCTCGATGCCGCCGATGATGACCACCGCGACGGCAAGGATCGCCGCTATTTCAGCGCCGGACCTGATGCCGGGGCCGCTGGAAAAAGCCGACAGGTTGGTCAGGCTGACATCCTTGCCGTCGCCCGACTTGCCCTTCGAGAACTCCGGAATGGCGTCGCTCCCGCTCACGGCCTGATCCTTACGATTTCTGCGGTCTTTTGCTCCGGATGTTCCGGCGTCTTCGGCCGGCGCTCGCCGACGATGTCCATCTTGATCCTGTTGGTAAGGTCGAAGACTTCCTTCGTCGCCATGATCTCCAGCGAACGCGGCCGTGGGAACGGCACGTCGTAGACCTTGGCGACACGGCCTGGCCGCGTCGTCAGCACCACCACGCGGTCGGAGAGGAAGATCGCTTCCTCGATGCTGTGGGTGATGAAGACAATCGTGGTCTTGGTGTCGAGCCAGATCTCCTCGACGAGGCGGTTCATCTCCTCGCGGGTGAAGCTGTCGAGGGCGCCGAAGGGCTCGTCCATCAGGAGCACGGAGGGTTTCAGCGCCAGCGCGCGCACGATCGCCGCGCGCTGCTGCATGCCGCCGGAAAGCTCGCGCGGGAACTTGCCGCCGAAGCCTTCGAGACCGACACGGTTCAAGAGGTGCGCAATCCAGGCGCGGTCGGGTTTCTCGCCCTTGATCTCGAAGGGGAAGTTGATGTTGGCGTCGAGATTGCGCCAAGGCAAAAGGTTCGCTTCCTGGAAGACGATGCCGATTTCGGGACGCGGGCCGGTGATCTGCTTGCCGTCGAGCAGGATCGCGCCGCCGGTCAGGCCATGCAGGCCCGACATCGACCACAACAGCGTGGTCTTGCCACAGCCGGAGGGGCCGACGATCGAGACGATCTCGTTGGGCTGCACATCCAAGCTGCAGCGATCGAGCGCCAGAAGATCTCCCGACGCCGTTTTATAGACCTTCGTCGCTGCCTGCACGCCAAGCTTTGGCGTTCTTGCGCCTGCCGTATTCATGCTCCCCCTCGGAGACCGCGCGATGAGTTGCCGAAGGCCCCATCTGTCCGCAAAATCAGTCTGTAACTATCCTACTTTACTGTCAAGCGGGGACAAACAGAGGAAGCAATCAGCTTCAATCAGGATTTATCTAACCGTATGATTTTTAGCTGTTTTATGACCGCTTGCGATGCGTGTTACTTTCCTACATACTCACCGCGGTTGATTGCGTCTGGCCAGCGGGCGGATAATCGCGAAGATGATGAGTCCAGAAGCGGGCTGGGGAGGACTGGCCAATGACCGAAGCTGACAGCCAGACGTTGCCAACTGCGGATGAGGACGGCGACCGGCACGACCATGTCAGGCGCATTCCCGATATCATCTCGCAAGTGAAGGACAGCTATGCGGAGCTGCGGCCGGCCGAGCGTCGCGTCGCCGACGTCGTGCTCGACGACGTCAGATATGCGGTCGATGCGTCCAACGCCGCGCTTGCCCAGCGCGCGGGGGTCAGCGAGCCGACGGTCACCCGGTTCTGCCGCGCCATCGGATGCGACGGCGTGCGCGATTTCAAGCTGAAGCTGGCGCAGAGCCTTGTCGTCGGCGCGCTCTATCTCGCCACCAAGCCGCAACCTGTGAACGGCGACAGCGGCATGCCGTTCTGGAATGCCGTGTTCGGCGAGGCGCGACGGGCGCTGCAGGAAGCGGAGCGGCAGATCGATCCTGGTCAGTTGCAGAAGGCGGCGGAGCTGATCGCCAAGGCGCGGCAGGTGACGGTGTTCGGCCTCGGCGGCAGCTCGTCGGCGCTGGCGCAGGAAACGCAATACCGCCTGTTCCGCTACGGCATCACCATCAGCGCGCAATGCGATCCCTATCTGATGCGCATGACGGCTTCGACATTGAAGCCCGGCGATCTGGTGATCGCGATTTCGGCCACCGGCCGTACGCGCGAGGTGATCGAGGCGGTGGAACTCGCCAAGCATTACCGCGCCAACGCGATCTGCGTAACCGCGCCCGATACCGACCTGACACGTGTCTGCGACGTGCGGCTGACGATGGCGGTTCCGGAATATCCCGACACGCTGAAGCCGACCGCGTCGCGCTACGCATTCCTCGCGGCCATCGATCTTCTTGCGGTGGCGACCGCTTACAAGATCGACGGCCCGGCGCGCGAGACGGTGCGCCGCATCAAGTACAACGCCCAGATCCATCGGACGGGCAAGGAGATGGAGCCTTTGGGGGATTGAGGCAGCCGATATTCAGGTGAGGCCGGCCTGCAAATGGCTGTTTCCTGCGCTTCCGGTGCTCACGTACGTTCAGTACGCTCCGCTCCGGTTCTCGGAACCCACCATGTCAGACCCAGCCTGACCTGAATCTCGACCGCCTCAAGGCGAGTTTCGGCAAGGTCCCCAAAGGTGGCCATGTCGCACGATATATTCGGAGGGAAGGACAAACATGCTCGACATCGCACCATCGCAACAGGCGGCGACCTGGCTCGGCGCATTCGGCCGGGCGCTGGAGGCCGGCGACATCGAGGCGGCGACCGGTCTGTTCGTGGAGGACTGCTATTGGCGCGATCTTTTGACCTTCACCTGGAACATCAAGACCATGGAGGGGCAGGCGGCGATCCGCGAGATGCTGAAGGCTACGCTCCATTTGGCCCGGCCGTCGCATTGGCGGCTTTCCGGGGAAGCAAGCATCGACGACGGCGTGATCGAAGCATGGTTCGCATTCGAGACAGCGGTCGCGCGCGGCGAGGGGATCATGCGGCTCAAGGACGGCCGCTGCCGCACGCTGTTCACGGCGATGAGCGAGCTCAAGGGTTTCGAAGAGAAAAAGGGTCCGGCCCGGCCACTCGGCATCCGCCACAAGGCAGACCCCGAGCGCGAGACCTGGGCGGAGGCCAGGGCACGCGAGGCGCGCGATCTCGGCGTGCATGAGCAGCCCTACTGCCTGGTGATCGGCGGCGGGCAGGGCGGCATCATGCTGGGCGCCCGACTGCGGCAGCTCGGCGTGCCCACCCTCGTCATCGAGAAGAACGCGCGCGCCGGCGATTCCTGGCGCAATCGCTACCGCTCGCTCGTGCTGCACGATCCGGTCTGGTACGACCATCTGCCCTATGTCCCGTTCCCGGAGACCTGGCCGGTCTTCACGCCCAAGGACAAGATGGGCGACTGGCTGGAAATGTATACCCGCGTCATGGAACTCAATTACTGGGTCGCCACCAGATGCATCAGCGCCACCTATGACGAGGCCGAAAAGGTCTGGACCGTGGTGGTCGACCGCGTCGGCCAGCGCATCACGCTGAAGCCGAAGCACATCGTCTTCGCCACCGGCGCCTATGGGCCGCCACGGCAGATCGAATTGCCGGGCGCGGAGACTTTCAAGGGCGAGCTGTTGCATTCCAGCCAGTATTCCAGCGGAGAGAAATTCCACGGCAAACGCGTCGCCGTCATCGGCGCGGCAAGTTCAGGGCATGATGTCAGCGTCGACCTGTGGGAGGCGGGCGCGAAGGTCACCATGGTCCAGCGCTCGCCGACGACCGTGGTGAAGTCCGACACACTGATGGATGTCGGCTTCGAGATATTCTCAGAGAAGGCGCTGGCGCGCGGCATCACCACCGACAAGGCCGACATGATCGTCGCCTCGGTGCCGTTCGCCCAAGTGCCGAAGGGTCAGAAGGCGCTCTACGACGTGATCCGGGCGCGCGACGCCGATTTCTACAAGCGCCTCGGTGACAGCGGCTTCGCCATCGACTTCGGCGAGGACGAGACCGGGCTGCTGATGAAGGCCTATCGCACCGGCTCCGGCTATTACATCGATGTCGGCGCCTGCGAACTGATCCTGAACGGCGAGATCAAGGTGAAGAGCGGCGCGAGCATCAAGTCGCTGACGCCGAACGGTATTCTGTTCGACGACCGCAGCGAGCTTGCGGTCGACGCGATTGTCTGCTGCACGGGCTATCAGTCGATGAACGAGACGGTGGCGGGGATCGTCTCGCGCGAGGTCGCCGACAAGGTCGGTCCGTGCTGGGGCCTGGGTTCCGGCGTGAAGGGCGACCCGGGTCCCTGGCAGGGCGAATTGCGCAACATGTGGAAGCCGACGGCGCAGGACGCGCTGTGGTTCCATGGCGGCAACCTGGCGCTGTCGAGGTTCTACTCGAAATATGTGGCGTTGCAGCTCAAGGCGCGGATGGAGGGGATTGATACGCCGGTCTATGGCGAGCCAAGTAACGCAAGGCGGTGACGTTCGATCTCCCCCCACGAGGGGGAGATCAGATCCGCCCGAAATGCCTGGCCGCCACATCGACATGCGTATGATGCGCATGCGCCTCGAAGCGCTCCGTCTCGTTGTGGTCGGGTGCATCGTTCGGCCACCATCTTCCGCCGATGACGATGCCGTTGCAGACCAGCCGCCGGTCGGCGACCAGTGAGGCGCCGACCGCGTCGACGAAGGTAAAGCGGCCCGGCTGCTGCCGCAGGACCGCGATGTCACCGATGCCGCCTACCTTCAACACGCCCAGCTCGGGCCTTGCGATTGCCTGCGCCGGGGCCATGGTCGCCGCGCGCAGCACCTCGACCAGCGGCATGCCGAGCGCCATGAGCTTCGACATGCAGACCAATATGTCGAAGGCCGGGCCGTCGACGCAATAGAGATGCACGTCGCTGGAGATGACGTCCGGCGCAAGGCCCTCGGCCAGCATCGCCTTCGCTACCTCGAAGTCGAAGGAGCCCATGCCGTGGCCGATGTCGAAGATGACTCCGCGCTCGCGCGCCAGCCGCATGTCCGGTCGTACGGCGCCGGAGGCGAAAACCGGCGCGTTGGGGAACGGCCGGAAGCAATGGGTGAGGATATCGCCGCGGCGAAGCCGGGGCAGCACTTCCGAGCGGCCGGGCGGCGGCTCGTCGATATGCGCCATCAACGGCAGGCCGACCTTGTCCGCGGCTTCGAGCGCGAGATCGACGGGCGCGATGCCGCTGGCACCCCCGGCATGCTTGCCGGAGCGGACTTTCACACCGACAACGACATCGGCGTGTTCGCGCACGGCGGCCACCGTCTCGCGCGGCTCGCAAAGCCTGAGGTCGCTGCATTCGCCGACGGACACCGTTTGCGCAAAACCGAATATGCCGGCGAACGAGATGTTGACGTAGGCGAGGATGCGGACCTTCGAGCGCTCGATGACATGGCGGCGGAAGCCCAGGAAATTGCCGGCGCCGGCGCTGCCTGCGTCGATGAAGGTGGTGGTGCCGCTCTTGGCGGCGAGCCGATCGGCATCGACGCCGAGCGAGGTGCCGCCCCAATAGACGTGGCTGTGCAGGTCGACGAGGCCGGGTGTGACGATGCAGTCGTGCGCATCGACCATTTCAGCCGCCGCCTCGGCATGAATGGCGGCGTCGATCGCGGCGACGCGGCCATTGGAGAGGGCGACGTCACGCTGCGCGTCCAGGCCCGATGCGGGATCGATGACGCGGCCGCCCTTGATCAAGAGATCGAACTGCATCGGCGCCCTCCCTGCCGTTTGTTTGTTTCATGCAATTCCGGACGGAAAACCGCTGAGCACTTTTCCTGGAATTGCTCCAAGCGATCAGACCAGGGGGCGATCAGACCGGCCGGTAGGCGACGGCCTCGACCTCGATCTTGATGTCGATCATCAGGCGCGACTCGACCGTGGTACGCGCCGGCGGATCCTTCGGGAAATGCTTTGCGTAGACGGTGTTGAAGGTGCCGAAATCGCGCGCGTCCTCGAGCCAGACGGTGGTCTTCACCACGTCGTCCATGGTGCAGCCAGCCAGCGCCAATGCCGCCTTGACGTTCTGCAGCACCTGCTCGGTCTGCTCGGCGATACCGCCCTTGACCACGAGCCCGTCGCCGCCCACCGGCACCTGGCCCGAGACATAGACCAAATCGCCAGCGCGGACGGCGGGCGAGAGTGGGACGTGCGACTTTCCAAAGCACTGCTTGGACATATGAACCTCCTTTTGTCGACTGACAGGAGCCGGATGATATCGCCGTCTACGCCTGTCGGTATGATCCTCCTAGAGCCGATGTCGGAAAGCAACATTTTTTCGAAATCCATGTTGCTTTATTACAGAAGCCTGAGCATCTTGCGCGCTGGACGCTGCCATCGTCCGGCGGACAGATATGAGGGGAGAACCAACATGACCTTCGACAAGAATCCGTTTCCGGAAGGCGACGCCGACCGCCACGCGCTGTGGGAAATGCTGGTGCGGCGCGACATCGATGCCTTCCTCGGACAGGACTGGTCGATGGTGGAGGACGATTTCGTCGCCGAAAGCTTCTTCGGCATGCATGCGCATTTCCTCAGCAACGCCGATGCCTGGCGGCTGCAGTTCCCGAGGCTGGACGTCTATCGGGGCGAATGGTTGCGTCAGGCCAAGGAAACCGCGGCGACGAAATTCGCCGAACCGCTGCGCGAGGCACTGTTCCGCGTCACCAACATGCGCGACATCGATGTCGACGGCGACCGCGCGGTGCTGCACAAGAAGTTCGACGGCTCGGTCGCCAAGGCTGATGGCGGCGTCGACCGGCTCAAATGGCAGACGCTCTATTTCTGCCGCAAGGTTGCCGGCCGTTGGAAGATTGCCGGTTTCGTCGGCTATATGCCGCATCCACTAGGCTAGCGCGAAGCTGGCAACCGCAGGGTCGGCACTACGCGAGAAGCGGTAGCCGCTCGTCCGGTGAGCGGTGGTCGAAGACGACGCCCATGGCTTTGCCAATTGCCGCCATGACGATCAGTTCGACGAGGTGATCGTCGCTGTCATCGCAGGCGGGATCGGAATGACGAATGGCATCGAGCATGGCGCGCGTCGAGACGGTATCGCCGGCGCGAAATTTTGAAAGGGCAGACGCAACAAGGTCTTGCACCGTCAGCTCGGCGACGGGCACTTCGGCAGCGACGTCCATCGGCCTCCTCCTGCCATGGAACCCTGTCCCGCCGGAATGATACGCCAATGGCTGGCTGATGCCAGTGAAATGGTGGTCCGACCAGAGTCGTTGGCGACAGCCTGCCGCCATCCGCTTGATGGGGACGAGCTGACGCTCGCCCAGGGGACGAGCTGACGCTCGCCCAGGGGACGAGCTGACGCTCGCCCAAGGGACGAGCTGACGCTCGCCCAAGGGACGAGCTGACGCTCGCCCATAGATGTGGAACACCGCGTGGTCGGCGCTGGCTGTGCTCGACGCACCGCGCTTGGGTTGCTAAGCCCGTCGCGCGCAGGGAGACGATCCGAATCGAAATATGACCGTTGCAATCGAGATGGGGCAGACAACGGCAGGCGCGCCGGCGGCCCTCGACCTTGAGGAATTGCTGGCGACCCGCCTGCTGGTGCAGGGCAATTCGGGCTCCGGCAAGTCACACCTGCTGCGCCGGCTGCTCGAACAGAGCGCCCCATGGGTCCAGCAGACCATTATCGACCCCGAGGGCGACTTCGTGTCGCTCGGCGAACGCTTCGGGCATCTGGTGATCGACGCCGAGGAGCACACCGAGCGCGGCCTGCAGGCGGCGGGCGAGCGGGCGCGCATCCACCGCGTCTCGACGGTGCTCAACCTCGAAGGGCTCGATGCCGAGAACCAGATGCGGCGCGCCGCCGCCTTCCTCGGCGGGCTGTTCGATGTCGCGCGGGACCACTGGTATCCGATGCTGGTGGTGGTCGACGAAGCGCAGCTCTTCGCGCCCGCCGCCGCCGGCGAAGTCTCCGACGAGGCGCGCAAGCTGTCGCTCGGCGCCATGACCAACCTGATGTGCCGCGGTCGCAAGCGCGGACTTGCCGGCATCATCGCCACGCAGCGGCTGGCGAAGCTCGCCAAGAACGTCGCGGCGGAAGCTTCCAACTTCCTGATGGGCCGCACCTTCCTCGACATCGACATGGCGCGCGCCGCCGACCTGCTCGGCATGGAGCGGCGGCAGGCCGAAGCGTTCCGCGACCTGGAACGCGGGCATTTCATGGCGCTCGGCCCGGCGCTGTCGCGCCGTCCGCTCGGCGTGCGCATCGGCCAGACGGAAACCAGCCCGCGCAACGGCACGCCGCGGCTGATGCCGCTGCCGGAGGCGACGCTGGAGGATGCGCGCTCGGTCATTCTCGCCGCGCCGCCGCCGGAGACGGTCAGGCCGCAACGCCGGCCTTCGCCGGACCTGCTCGACCAGTTGATGGCGGCCAAGGCGGCGCCGCTGGACCTCCGCCCCGAGCCGGCGGAGCCGCAGCCGAGCGCCGAGGACCTGGCCGAGCGTCGCGAGAGGATGGACCGGATCCTGCGTGCCATCCTGGCCGAGCCGGATGCCGGGTTCCGGGTGATCGGCGTACTCTATCAGGAATTCGTGGTCCGCTGCCGTATCGAAGGGCTCGCCTCGGTGGTGCCCGATCTCTCCGAATTCCGCCGCATGCTGACCCGGGCCCGCGCTGGCGTCGGCTCCGACATGGCCGAGGACGATGCATGGCGGGACGTCTCCGTGCGCGCTTCGCTGCTGCCGGAGGACATGCAGGGAGTGTTCATGATGATCGCCCGGGCGGCCAAGGAAGGCTGGCCCTGCCCAAGCGATGCGGCGATCGCCCGGGCCTATGGCTCGCACTCGCTGCGCCGGGCGCGCCGGCTGCTCGACTATATCGAGGAGCAGGGCCTCATCGTCTGCCAGGTCGACGGCACCGGCCGGCGCACCGTCACGCTGGTCGAACTCGCCTGGGCGACGGCGCCGGGCGACCCGAACGCAGCGGAGCAGGACAGCTCGGCGGCGTAGTTACGGTTGCAGCTCGATGGTGCGGGCGTCGCGAGGCGATGACGCGCGATGGGTCGAGATGACGACGGTCCTGTCGCCTAGATGGGCCATAAGCCGTTCGAGAATGCGTTCACCCTGCGCATCGTCAAGGTGCTCGGTCGGCTCGTCGAGCAGGACAAGCGGCCGCGAAGACAGCCAGGCGCGCGCGAGATTGATGCGCTGCACCTCGCCCAGCGAAAACCTGTCCTGCCTGATCCAGGCGTCCAGCCCGCCTGCCTCGCGGATACGGCCACCCATCTCCACGGCTTCCAGCGCCCGCCAGAATGCCGCGTCCGGGGCATCGCCGGCGAAGAGGTTCGCGCGGACGGTGTCTTCTAGGACGACCGCGTCATGCAGGACGAGCGCTGCTTGTGCGCGCCGCTCGGTTGTCGACAGGATGAGGTCGCCGGCTGCGAACGCATCGTCGCCGATCCAGCCGGCGATCTGCTTGAGCAGGCTGGTCTTGCCTGAACCGCTTGGCCCGACGAGCACCGTCGGCTGACCCGGCGCGAGAAGCAGGGAGATGGGCGTTCCAATCGCACGGCCGTCAGGCGCGCGGCGCTGCAAGGCGTCGTGGCGCAGCAGGCCGGGCTTGGTGTCGTCCCGCGCGAATTCGCGCCTGTCGGCTGTGATGCCGCGCGTCCACTGGCCGATCTCGACCCGGGCAGCGTTACGACGAAGCACCGCCACCAGGATGCGCGATGCGCCATTCATGGTTTCGCCCAGGGCCACCCAGGAGAAGGCGAGCAGCATGGGTAGGAGAAGCTCCGTGCCTTGCCTGCCTGCATGCCAGGCGGCCGCCATCACACTGATGCCGGCTACCGGACCAAAGGCCGCGGCGATCATGTCGAGAAGCGCCTGCAGCCGGCGAAGCGCAAGTTGCGCGCCATCGGCGCGGGAGAGCGCGGCAAGGGCTTCGGCGCATTCGCGGCTCCAGGCGCCCTCCGCCTTTAACGGGACGGCTGACGCCATGGCCGCGCCAAGCCGGCTCGCGCCCCCGCGGCGCAGCGACCTGGTCTCACCCCATGCCATGGCGCCAGCCTTGGCCACCCGGTTCCCCGCGAACAGGATGGCAAGCAGCAGAAGGATGATCGGCAAGAGGGACAAAGGCGCAAGGACCGCCGAGCCCGCGATCAGCACCACGAGGCCGCAGCCAAGCGTCAATGCCGGCAGGCCGGCGCGCAGCCTGGCGTAGTCGAGGTCCTCGACGTCGTCGAGATAGTCGGCAAGGCGCGCGTCGTCGCCGAGCTGCCATCCTGCCTGCCGCACCGCAGGCGCCGCCGCCATGGCTGCGAAGAGCTCGACGCGACGCGCGACCTGATCGGTAAGCGCCGCCTTATGGCCGGCCAGGCGTTCGCCATAGCGGGCGGCGGTGCGGCCGACCGCGAAGAGCCGTACCAGCGCCGCCGGAATGTGGAAATTGAAGGTGAAGGCGGCAGCGGACAGGCCGGCGATCGCCACCGATCCAAGCAGCCAGGCGGAAACCCCGCCCAGCAATATGGCGCAGGCCAGCGCGGCAAATGCAAAGCCCGTAGCCAGCCGCCACGATGTCCGGCTCGATGACTGAAACGCGCTCATGCCGCCACCTCGACGGTATTGTCACGGGTGAGGTCGACCACGACGTCGGCGGCGGCGGAAAGGCTCCGGTCATGCGTCGCCACGACGACCAGCCGCGTTTCTGAAATTTCCAGCAGCATGCGCCGTACTGCCTCGGCCGTCTCGCGGTCGAGCTTCGCCGTCGGCTCGTCAGCCAGCAGGGTCCGTCCGCAAAGCCGCGCGCGGGCGACCGCGATGCGCAGCCGCTGGCCGCCCGAAAGATTGGCGCCGCCCTTGTCCAGCCTGGCATCGAGGCCGGCCGGCAGCAGCGCATCGTCGAGCAACCCGATGGCGTGGGCGGCATCCTCCAGCCGGGTCCGGTCCACCGTGCCGACGTTCCAAGAAATGGCCTGGGACAGCGTCCCTTCCGGCACGTAGGCGTCGGTCGAGACCCAGGCGATCTCTTCAGCCGCCAATCGATGGGTTCCCGTCGCCGGTTCAAGGCCTGCGAGACGGCGCAGCAACGTCGATTTCCCCGAGCCGCTGGGGCCGACGATGGCGATGAGGCCATGCGCCGGCAGCGTCAGGGACAGCCGGTCGAGCGCCGGCAGGGCCCTGGCCTCGACCGGGCCCGTGTCGAGCAGCCGGTCGAGCGCGTCGGCCGCCGCCAGCCCTTCCGCCTTGGCGTGGTACTGCTCCGAGAAACGGCGGAACGGCGCGAAATATTCCGGCGCGATCATCAGGATGAACAGGCTTTGCCAGAGCTCCAGATTGGAGAAGCCAGGTATCATCGCGAGCTTCAGATGGCCGAGGCCGAGGAAGACGGCGAGGATCGCGATCGAGAGCGAGGCGAAGAAGTCGATGATGCCGGCATTCGCGAAGGCGATGCCCAGCACGCCCATGGTGTTGCCGGCATAGGCTTCGAGGCGCCGGGCGAGCTTCGCCTCTTCGCCGGCCATTGCATGATTGGCGAGGATCGTCGGCAAGGTGCGGATGCGGTCGGCGAACTGGCCGGCCAGCCGCCCGAAGGCGCGTTCCTGGGCATCGGCCCGCCGGCGGATGGCGTCGCCTATCAGCGCGAAGAACAGGATCATCACCGGCGTCAGGCAGATGACCAGAAGCGCGGCCTGCCAGGAAACGAGGAAAAGCGTTGCCGCCGCGAGCAGCGGCCCGGCCGCCATCATGGCGCTTGCCGCGCGGTGGCCGACGACGAGGGCGGCGATCGCTTCCGGGTGACGCTGCATCGACATGATGACGCCGCCGACCGAGAGCGATTGCAACTGGCGCGCCGGCATCTCGTCCAGCCGCCTGCCCGCCAGATCACGCAAAGCCGCCGACACGGCGGCCTCGGCCGAGGCCTGCGCCCTGTCGGCGGCGAACCCGGCGACGCAGGCCGCCAACAGGAGGGCAATCGTGGCCGGGACGATCCACGAGGCAAAGGGCTCCCCCATGACGAGCCGCCCCACCGCCATGGCGGCCATGGCGGCGAAGCCAAGCCGCAGCGCGGTGCGGACGGCTTGCAGTGCGAGCAGCCGGCGCAAACCGGGCTTTGCCAATTGCCCGGCCGCAGCGAGCGCCTGGAAGCGGCCCACCGCCAGGGCGGCTGGATCACAGGCTGGCGCGGAAACGACTGGCGGTTTCATGGCCCGGTTTTCGCACATGCGGAGAGGAAAGGGATTGATCCAGATCAAGTCGCCGGCGTTCGTCCGGCGCTATGAGACGGTATCCAGAAAGGATGCTCTCATGTCCGACTTTCTTCTTGTCGACCTGTCGCGGCTGCAATTCGCGCTGACGGCCCTCTACCATTTCCTGTTTGTGCCTTTGACGCTCGGCCTCTCCATCCTGATCGCCATGATGGAAACGGTCTATGTCATGACCCGCCGGACCATCTGGCGCGACATGACGAAGTTCTGGGGCGTGCTGTTCGGCATCAACTTCGCCATCGGCGTCGCCACCGGCATCACCATGGAATTCCAGTTCGGCATGAACTGGGCCTATTACTCGCACTATGTCGGCGACGTGTTCGGGGCGCCTCTGGCCATCGAGGGGCTGATGGCCTTCTTCCTCGAAGCCACTTTTGTCGGACTGTTCTTCTTCGGCTGGGACCGGCTCTCGCCACGCGCGCATATGATCGTCACCTGGCTGATGGCGCTCGGCACCAACTTCTCCGCGCTCTGGATCCTGATTGCCAATGGCTGGATGCAGAACCCGGTCGGCTCCGCCTTCAATCCGGACACGATGCGCATGGAAGTCACGGACTTCGTGGCGGTGATCTTCAATCCGGTGGCGCAGGCGAAGTTCGTCCACACCGTTTCCGCGGGCTATGTCTGCGCCGCTACCTTCGTGCTCGGCGTGTCGGCCTGGTATCTGCTGAGGGGACGCCACGTCCAGTTGGCCAAGCGCTCCTTCGTGATCGCCTCGGCTTTTGGCGTGGCATCGGCGCTATCGGTGATCGTGCTCGGCGACGAGAGCGGCTACGCGCTGACCGACAACCAGAAAATGAAGCTCGCGGCCATCGAGGCCATGTGGGAGACAGAGCCGGCGCCGGCATCGTTCACGGCGTTCGGCATTCCGAGCCAGAGCGATCGCCAGACGCATTTCGCCATCCACATCCCATGGGTGATGGGCATCATCGGCACCCGCTCGTTCGACAAGCAGATCGCCGGCATCGACGAGCTCGTCGCCCATGCCGAAGCGCGCATCCGCAACGGCATCGTCGCCTATGACGCGCTGGAGAAGATCAAGGCTGACCGCAACGACACCGCCGCCCGCGCGGTCTTCGACGCCAGCTCCAAGGATCTCGGCTATGCGCTGCTGCTCAAGCGCTACCTGCCGGATCCGAGGCAGGCGAGCGAACAGCAGATCAAGGATGCGGCCTGGTCGACGGTGCCCTACGTGCCGCTGCTCTTCTTCGGCTTCCGCCTGATGGTGGCCTGCGGTTTCGCGCTGCTTGCGCTGTTTGCCGTGTCGCTCTGGCATACGACGCGGGAGACCGAGGCGCCGCGCTGGCTGTTCCGCGCCGCGCTGATCGCCATGCCGCTGCCCTGGATCGCCATCGAGGTCGGCTGGTTCGTGGCCGAGTTCGGACGCCAGCCCTGGATCATAGACGGGGTGCTGCCGACCTTCCTCGCCACGTCGGAGCTCGGCGTGAGCGACCTGCTGCTCACCATCGCCGGCTTCACGCTGGTCTACGGCGTGCTCGCCGTCATCGAGGTCAGGCTGATGCTGGCCGCTATCCGCAAGGGGCCGGAGGTCGCCAAGGTCATCGACGACCTGCGCCCGGGCGCCGACCCCGCAATGCAACCGGCAGAGTGAAAGGATCACGACGATGATCGAATTTCTCTTCGACTACGAAACGCTGCGCGTGATCTGGTGGATACTGCTCGGCGTGCTCCTGATCGGCTTCGCCGCGACCGACGGGTTCGACATGGGCGTCGGCATGCTGCTGCCCTTCGTCGCCAAGACGGACGCCGAGCGCCGCGTTGCGATCAACACCATCGGCCCGGTCTGGGAGGGCAACCAGGTATGGTTCATCCTGGGGGGCGGCTCCATCTTCGCGGCATGGCCGGCGCTCTATGCGGTGAGCTTCTCCGGCTTCTACCTCGCCATGTTCCTGGTGCTTCTGGCGCTGATCATGCGCCCGGTGGCCTTCAAATACCGCTCGAAGCGGCCGGATCCGGCCTGGCGCACGGGCTGGGACCGGGCGCTGTTCGTGGGCAGCGCGGTGCCGGCGCTGATCTTCGGCGTCGCAGTCGGCAACACCTTGCAGGGCGTGCCGTTCCACTTTACGCCGGACCTGCGCCCGATCTATGAGGGCAGCCTCTTCGGGCTGCTCAATCCGCTGGCGCTCTATTGCGGCCTGGTGTCGCTCGCCATGCTGGTGACGCATGGCGCGGCCTGGCTGACTTTCAAGGCGGAAGGCAGCGTCGCCGATCGCGCCCGCAGCGTCGGCGCCCGTTCCGCCATCGTCACGGCGGTGCTGTTTGCCGGCGGCGGCGTGCTGGTCTGGCTCGGCCTGCTCGGCGGCTACCGCGTGACGTCGCCGATCGTCTGGGACGGCCCATCCAATCCGCTGATCAAGAGCGTGGTGGCGGATGGCGGCGCCTGGCTGGCGAACTTCCATGCCCATCCCTTGCTCTGGGTCGTGCCCGGGCTCGGCGTCGCCGCGCCACTGCTCGCCGCGGTCGGCTTCCGGGCGCGGCTCGAAGGGTGGACCTTCATCGCCTCGAAGCTCGGCGTGGCGATGATCATCGCCACGGTGGGGCTCGCAATGTTCCCGATCCTCTTGCCCTCGAGTAGCAACCCCAGCCATTCGCTCGCAGTCTTCGACGCCTCGTCGAGCCGTGCCACGCTGCGCAACATGCTGATCGCCACGGCGATCTTCATGCCGCTGATCCTTGCCTACACCGCCTGGGTCTACAGCGTGCTGTGGGGCAAGGTCGGCGAGAAGAGCATCGAGAAGGCGGGCTCGTCGGCCTACTGATCAACAGGAGTTTCTGACCATGTGGTATTTTTCCTGGATACTCGGCCTTGGGCTGGCTGCCTCCGTCGGCATCCTCAACGCGCTCTGGTACGAACTGCGCACCGTCCGCGAAGAACCCGTCGAGGACACCGTCTCCCTGCCCACTCCTTGAGACCGGGTGCGAGGGAGGAGACGTCATGACGGGCGTAATGCCGGAACCGCTGCGCAGCCCGGCGGACATGCGGCGGGCGCATGTGCAGAAGCTCGCGCTCTGCCACATGCTCGAAGGCATCGCCGACGATCTGCCGTCGCGCGTCGACCGGCTCCAATGCCTCGCCGTGGCGGCCGATCTCTTGCCACTCTTGCGTGAATGCCACCGTTTCGAGGAAGAGGTCGTCTTCCCTGTCTTTGCGCTGCGAACCGGCGAGGAAGACACCGTCGCTCGGCTGAAGCTCGAGCATCTGGAGGACCAAAGCGCGGCGGCCGATCTCAGCGAGGCGCTGCTGGCTTATGGCCATGGGCGGCCGATCGAGAATCCCGAGGCGTTCGGCTACATGCTGCGCGCTTTTTTCGAATCGTTGCGCCGTCACATCGCCTTCGAGCGCGATCATGTGCTGCCCGAGGTGGTCGACCATCAATAGGGGGTGCCGGGATCAGTCCCCGGCGCGCGCGGCCAGGCGTGCGATGTCGTCGACGATGACGTGGCGGTTGTTTTCGACGCGGATAATGTTCTCGCCCCGCAGGCGGGTGATGTGCCGGCTCACCGTCTCGACGGTGAGACCCAGGAAATCCGCGATCTCGGCGCGCGACAGCGGCAGGTCGAAAGCGGCGGCGCGCCGCTCGGGGCCGGCTGCGGGATCGATGTTGCGGGCGATCATCAAGAGGAAGCTCGCGATCTTCTCGGCCGCCGTCTTGCGGCCGAGCGCTACCATCCAGTCGCGCGCCTGGTCGAGCTCGCGCAGCTTCTGTTCGAGCAGGCGATGCTCGAGGTTCGGCTGCTCCTTCATCATGCGCTCCAGCGTCTGGCGCGGGAACGAGCACAATTCGACATTGGTCGCCGCCTCGGCGGTGACCGTGCTCTCGCTCTGGAAGGGCCGGCCGAGGAAATCGGGAGCGAATTGCAGGCCGACGATCTGCTGGCGGCCGTCGGAGAGCGTCTTGGTCAGCTTCACCACGCCTGAAAGCACGTTCGAGAAGCGCTCGACGCTCCGGGAATCGCCGACCAGTTCCTTGCCGGCCTCGGCCTTGTGCCGCTTCGTCGATTTGGCGAGCGCCAGGAGCTGCTCGGCGTTGAGCGCGCCGCATATGCCGCGGTGCCGCGCCTCGCATGAAGCGCAGAGCACCGGGACGCCTGCCGTGTGAATATCCTCGCGCACGATGGAACATCTATAGTGGTCCCGTCCGGTGGCGGCAACGCAGGGTGGGACGCGAAAGCGTCGCAGCCCACCCCTCGAGGGCCGGATGGAAGCAATTCCAGCCGATTGCCGCATTGCACAAATCCGGTCCGCCTGCACAATAGGGCGCATGTCCGCCGGTTCGTTGACCATCCTTGTTATCGACGAGAACCGAATCCGTGGCTCGATCATCGAGGCCGGATTGCGGGAGGCCGGCCATCGGCATGTCACGGTGGTCCATGACGTGGCCGGCATCGCCCGGCGCATCGCCGAGGTCGAGCCGGACGTCATCGTCATCGATCTGGAGAATCCGAACCGCGACATGCTTGAGAACATGTTCCAGCTCTCTCGCGCGGTGAAGCGGCCGATCGCCATGTTCGTCGACCGCTCCGACCGGGCCTCGATCGAAGCGGCGGTCGAGGCCGGCGTGTCCGCCTATGTTGTCGACGGGCTGAAGAAGGAACGCGTCAAGCCCATCCTCGACATGGCGATCAGCCGCTTCAACGCCTTTTCGCGCATGGCGCGCGAACTGGAGGAGGCGCGCAGCGAGCTGGAGAACCGCAAGGTCATCGACCGGGCCAAGGGCATTTTGATGAAGTCGCGCGGCTTGAGCGAAGAGGCGGCCTACTCGCTCTTGCGCAAGACCGCCATGAATCAGAACCGCAAGATCGCCGATATCGCCCAAAGCCTGGTGACAGCGGCGGGATTGCTGGGACCGCTGGAGGGCGAATGAGCATGACCGCCGCGCATGAGATCGCCGCAGGCTTCATGCCGCTCTTCGACAGCGCCGTCCTGGTCGTCGCCGCCGATATGGGCTTTGCCGCCCGCGAGGGTATCGAGCTCAAGCTGCAGCGCGAGACCTCCTGGGCCAATATCCGCGACCGCATCGCCATCGGCCATTTCGACGTCGCCCATATGCTGGGGCCGATGCCGCTCGCCTGCAGCCTTGGCCTCACGCCGCTTGCCTCCGAAACCATCGTGCCGTTCTCGCTCGGTCTAGGCGGCAACTGCGTCACCGTCTCCAACGCCGTTTGGGAAGGCATGGCGACACATGGCGCGGCGCCCGATCTCGATCCGGCGCGTGCCGGGGCGGCGCTCGGTGCTTTGATCCGCGAGCGTGCGGGTGCCGGCCGCGAGCCGCTTCGCTTCGCGGTCGTGCATCCGCATTCCGGGCACAATTACGAACTGCGCTACTGGCTCACCGCCTGCGGCATCGATCCCGGCCGCGATATCGAGATCGTCATCGTGCCGCCGCCCTTCATGGCTGACGCCTTAGCCGCCGGCCACATCGACGGCTATTGCGTCGGCGAACCCTGGAACAGCGTCGCCGTCGCGGCCGGTACCGCCCGGATCGTCACCGTCAAGGCGCTCCTTTGGCGCAACAGCCCGGAAAAAGTGATCGGCGTGCGCAGGGCATGGGCCGAGGAGAACCCGGACGCGCTGGCTGCGCTATTGCGGGCGCTGCATCATTCAGCTCGCTGGTGCCAGGATCCGGCCAACCGCGCTGAACTGGCCGCGCTGATGGCGAGGTCCGCCTTCCTCGGGCAGCCGGAGGCGCTCCAGATGCCGGCCCTCACCGGACAGCTTCAACTCGGCGGCGGCGCGGAACGGCGCGTCGAGGATTTCTTCCTGACTTTCGACAAGGCGGCGAACTTTCCCTGGAAGAGCCATGCACTGTGGTTCTACACGCAGATGGTGCGCTGGGGACAGCTTCCGCACACGCCGCAGAACCTTGCCATCGCCCGCGACTGCTACCGGCCCGACCTCTATCGCTCGGCGCTTAGGCTGCTCGGCGTGGCGTTGCCTGGCGCCAATGCCAAGGTCGAAGGCGCGCTGAACGCCGCGACGCCGGTCGGCTCCGCGGGGGCGAGCCTCGTGCTGGGCCCTGATGGATTCTTCGACGGCCAGATCTTCGATCCGGACGGGATCGACGCCTACATCGCCGGCCAGAAGCACGCCTGATCATTTGCGCGCCATTCTTGTGCATTGCACAAAATTTATGCGTGGCGCCCGTCGCATTGATCAATGTTTGACCGCGTTCCGGTTTGACCGGGTCAGCGCCTGATGCGCCTATCACATTGATTTTTCTTGAAATTGAGCTCCTTCGCGAAACTGGCACGCTTCGTGCTTCGAAATAGTCGAGCCCATTGCGGGCAATAGAACAGGCGTCCAATGGCGGGCGCCACAGGCAAAGCTGCCGCTCAGGTCGATACGCGATCCCGGATGTACGGACGCGCAAGGCCTGGACGGCAGCTTTTTTGTTTCGGACCGGAGACGACGATGACCAAGCGGATCGGACCCTCGCTCAAGGATTTCACCCGCCCCGATTTCCTGATGAGCAGCGCGCTGACGGCAGTGCTGTTCGTCGCCGCGCTCCTTTTGTTTCCCGCCAGTCATGAAGCCGAAGGCAAGGCGCCGCAAGTGGTCGTGCAGGTTCCGCCGCGCTGACCATGATCAACACCTCACACGGCGCCTCCCACGCCGCAAACCGGAGCCAGCCATGACCGCAAACCTCCCAGCCGCGCCCAGCCAGGACAGTGCTCCCCGGCAGGCGCTTGTCATGTCCACCGTTGCCTTCACCGTCTGCTTCGCGGTGTGGACGATCTTTTCCATCATCGGCGTGCGCATCAAGCAGGAGCTCGGCCTGAACGAGACCGAGTTCGGGCTCCTGGTCGGCACGCCGATCCTCACCGGCTCGTTCGTGCGCATGGTGCTCGGGGTCTGGACAGACCGTTACGGCGGCCGCCTGGTCTACACGGTGACCATGCTTGCGGCGGCGCTGGCGACCTTCCTGCTCAGCTTTGCCCATACCTATGAGCAAATGCTTGTCGCCGCGCTCGGCGTCGGGCTTGCCGGAGGCTCCTTCGCCGTCGGCGTCGCCTATGTCTCGCGCTTCTTCCCGGCAGGCAAACAAGGCACGGCGCTCGGCATTTTCGGCGTCGGCAATGTCGGCGCCGCGGTCACCAAGCTCCTGGCCCCGCTCGTGTTGCTCGCCTGGGGCTGGCAGTCGGTGGCGCTGATCTGGGCGGCGGCACTGGTCGTCATGGCCATCGTGTTCTGGTTCACGACCGGCGACGATCCGGTCATCCGCGAGCGTCGTGCCGGCAAGGTCGCGCCGGCGAGGAGCTTCTGGCAGGAATTCGCGCCGCTGAAGAACCTGCAGGTCTGGCGCTTCGCCTTCTACTATTTCTTCTGCTTCGGCGCGTTCGTGGCGCTGTCGCTCTGGCTGCCGCGCTACCTGATCGGCGTCTACGGTTTCGGCATCGCCACCGCCGGCTTGATCGGCGCCGCTTATTCCGTGCCCGCCAGTGTCTTCCGCGCCTATGGCGGCGTGCTTTCGGACCGCGTCGGCGCTCGCACCGTTCTCTACTGGACCTTCGGCGTTTGTGCCGTCGCGACTCTCGTTCTGTCTCTCCCCTCGGCAGACTACGTCGTGCGCGGCATCAGCAGGCCGATCCCCTTCCATGTCGAGATCGGTCCGCTTGCCTTCGTCGCCGTCGCCTCTCTGCTCGGCTTCTTCATGAGCCTCGGCAAGGCCGCCGTCTACAAGCACATCCCGGCCTACTATCCGCAGAGCGTGGGCGCGGTCGGCGGCGTCGTCGGCATGATCGGCGGCCTCGGCGGCTTCATCCTGCCGATCGCTTTCGGCGTGCTGAACGACCTTACCGGCGTCTGGTCGAGCTGCTTCATGCTGCTCTTCGTCATCGTCGTTACTTGCCTCGTCTGGATGCACGTCACCATCCGCCGGATGGAGCGGGCGGCCGAGGTCAAGAGCACTTCTCTTTCCTATGCCGCCGAATAGATCGGAGCAGACCGACATGACCGAGAAACTCATCATCATAGGCAACGGCATGGCACCGGGCAGGATGCTGGAGCATCTGCTGGAGGCAGCGCCCGACCGCTACGCCGCCACCATCTTCAACGCCGAGCCGCGCGTGAACTACGACCGCATCATGCTGTCGCCAGTGCTTTCGGGCGAGAAGGAATTCGAAGAAATCGTCATCCATGGTGACGGCTGGTATATCAAGCACGGCATCACGCTCTACAAGGGTCACCGGATCGTCGCCATCGACAGGCAAGCGAAGACCGTGACCTCGGATCACGGCGTGACCGAGAGCTACGATCAACTCGTCATCGCCACCGGTTCGGTTCCCTTCATCATTCCGGTGCCGGGCAAGGATTTGCCCGGTGTGCTCAGCTATCGTGATCTCGACGACGTCAACGCCATGCTGCTTGCCGCGCAGTCGCGCGCCAAGGCGATCGTCATCGGCGGCGGTCTGCTCGGACTCGAAGCCGCGGCCGGGTTGAAGGAACGCGGCATGGACGTCACCGTGCTGCACGTGATGCCGACGCTGATGGAGCGCCAGCTCGACCCGGCCGCCGGCTACCTGCTGCAGAAGGCGGTCGAGGCGCGCGGCATCAAGGTCATGACCAAGGCCAACACCAAGGCCATCGTCGGCAACGGCAGGGTCGAGGGCGTCGAACTGATGGACGGCACGGTGATCCCGGCGACGCTGGTGGTGATGGCGGTCGGCATCCGGCCCAGCGCCGCTTTGGCCAAGGAGGCCGGGCTGGACGTCAATCGCGGCATCGTCGTCGACGACCGCATGCGCACCTCCGACCCGGCGATAATGGCGCTCGGCGAATGCGCGGAGGTCGGTGGCCATGTCTATGGGCTGGTCGCGCCGCTCTACGAGATGGCCCGCGTCGCGGCGGCAGGGCTGGCGGACAGCGAGGACAGGCGCTTCGTCCATTCCGACACGCCGACCAAGCTCAAGGTCACCGGCATCGACCTCTATTCGCTGGGCGACTTCGCCGATGGCGAGGACCGCGAGGAGATCATCCTGCGCGACGCATCCGCCGGCATCTACAAGCGCGTCGTGCTGCAGGACAACCGCATCATCGGCACGGTGCTGTTCGGCGAGACGGCCGACGGCGCCTGGTTCAACGACCTCAAGAAGAAGGCAACCGACGTCTCGGAGATGCGCGACACGCTGATCTTCGGGCAGGCCTTTCAGGGAGGCACCTCCTCGGACCCTTTGGCGGCCGTTGCGGCACTGGCGGATGATGCGGAAATCTGCGGCTGCAACGGCGTCTGCAAGGGCAAGATCACCGGCGCGATCACAGGCAAGGGACTGACCGGCCTCGACGACGTACGTGCCCACACCAAGGCTTCGGCCTCGTGCGGTTCGTGCACGGGTCTCGTCGAACAGTTGCTGAAGCTCACGCTGGGCGAAGCCTACAATCCAGCGGCTGTGCAGCCGATGTGCGGCTGCACCAGCCTCGGCCACGACCACGTGCGCCGCCTGATCAAAGCAAAGGGGCTGAAGACCATCCCCGCGATCATGCAGGAGCTCGAATGGAAGACCTCCTGCGGCTGCGCCAAGTGCAGGCCGGCGCTCAACTACTATCTCGTCTGCGACTGGCCGGACCAATATGCCGACGACTATCAATCGCGCTTCGTCAACGAACGCGTGCACGCCAACATCCAGAAGGACGGCACCTATTCGGTCGTGCCGCGCATGTGGGGCGGCGTCACCAGCGCCGGCGAGTTGCGCGCCATCGCCGACGTCGTCGACAAGTTCCACATCCCGACGGTGAAGGTGACCGGCGGCCAGCGCATCGACATGCTGGGCATCCGCAAGGAAGACCTGCCGGCGGTATGGGCCGATCTCGGCAAGGCCGGCTTCGTGTCCGGCCATGCCTATGCCAAGGGATTGCGCACGGTGAAGACCTGCGTCGGCTCCGACTGGTGCCGGTTCGGGACGCAGGACTCGACAGGGCTCGGCATCCGCATAGAGAAGTTCATGTGGGGTTCCTGGACACCGGCCAAGGTCAAGATGGCGGTGTCGGGATGCCCGAGAAATTGCGCGGAAGCGACCTGCAAGGATGTCGGCGTGGTCTGCGTCGACTCAGGCTACGAAATCCATTTCGCGGGTGCGGCCGGCCTCGATATCAAGGGCACCGAGGTGCTGGGTCTCGTAAAGACCGAGGACGAGGCGCTGGAGGTGATCGTGGCGCTCGTGCAGATGTATCGCGAGCAGGCCCGCTACCTGGAGCGCATCTACAAATGGGCCAAGAGGATCGGCACCGCCGAGATCAAGAAGCAGATTTTGGACGACGTGGAGAAGCGCCGCGCCTATTTCGAGCGCTTCGTCCTCAGCCAAAAATTCGCCCAGGTCGACCCATGGTCGGAGCGCGTCTCCGGCAAGGACAAGCATGAGTTCCGGCCGATGGCCTCGGTCGGGTTCGCTGAAGCGGCGGAGTAACCACCATGAACTGGATTGTCATCGGCTCCATCGCCGACATCCCGCGCCGTGGCGCGCGCTGTGTGGAAACTCCGCAAGGCAAGATCGCCGTCTTCCGCACGGTGAACGACCAGGTCTTCGCCATCGACGACCATTGTCCGCACAAGGGCGGACCTCTTAGCCAAGGCATCGTCCATGGCGCGGCGGTGACCTGCCCGCTGCACAACTGGGTGATCTCGCTGGAGACAGGCAAGGCGCTCGGTGCCGACGAAGGCTCGGTCAAGACGATCCCGGTCAAGGTCGAGGGTGATCGCCTTTTCATCGCGCTCGAAGCGCCGGCCTCGAAGGCGGCCTGAAGCATGGAAGAAGCACGCGAGGTGAGGACCACCTGCCCCTATTGCGGGGTGGGCTGCGGCGTGCTGGCCGAGGTCGCCGCGGACGGCAGGGCGACCGTCCGCGGCGACCCCGATCATCCGGCCAATTTCGGCCGACTTTGTTCGAAGGGTTCGGCCCTTGCCGAGACACTCGGCTTCGAAGGCCGTTTGCTGCGGCCGGAAATTCTCGGGAAACCGGCGAGTTGGGACGAAGCGCTCGACCTCGTCGCCGAAAAATTATCGCGGGCGATTGCCGAGCATGGGCCGGATTCGGTCGCCTTCTACGTCTCCGGCCAATTGCTCACCGAGGACTATTACGTCGCCAACAAGCTGATGAAGGGTTTTATCGGCTCCGGCAACATCGATACCAATTCGCGGCTCTGCATGGCCTCGTCCGTCGCCGGCCACCGCCGCGCCTTCGGCGAGGACATCGTTCCCGGCGTCTATGAGGATTTCGAGCACGCCGACCTCATCGTGCTGACCGGCTCCAACACCGCATGGTGCCACCCGGTGCTCTACCAGCGCATGCTCGCGGCGCGGAGCGCGCGCGGCACCAGGATCGTCGTCATCGATCCTCGCCGCACCGCCACGGCCGACGAATGCGACCTGCATCTGGCGCTCGACCCCGGTACGGACGTGCTGTTGTTCAACGGGCTGCTGGCGCATCTCGCGCTGGCTGGAAAGATCGATGCCGGCTTCGTCCGCGATCATACATCAGGCTTCGACGCGGCGGCTTCGCTCGCCGGCGCGGAAGCGCCGTCGGCCGCCCGCGTCGCCAAGGGTTGCGGGCTGGCTGCCGCCGACGTGCAGGCCTTCTACGATCTCTTCGCCGACACGGAGCGGACCGTCACCGTCTACAGCCAGGGCGTCAACCAATCGGCGCACGGGACCGACAAGGTCAACGCCATCATCAATTGCCATCTCGCCACCGGCCGCATCGGCAAGCCCGGCATGGGGCCGTTCTCGGTCACCGGCCAGCCGAACGCCATGGGCGGTCGCGAGGTTGGCGGCCTCGCCAACCAGCTTGCGGCGCATATGGACTTCGCGGACGAGGCCAATATCGACCGGGTCTCCCGCTTCTGGGGTGCGCCGAACATCGCTCGGCGCGGCGGCCTGAAAGCCGTGGACATGTTCCAGGCGGTTGCCGACGACCGCATCAAGGCGCTGTGGGTCATGGGCACCAACCCCGCCGTCAGCATGCCGGACGCGTCGCGTGTACGCGCGGCCTTGTCCAAATGCGAGTTCGTGGTGGTGTCGGATGTGACCCGCACCGATACTACCCGCCACGCCGACGTCCTGCTGCCGGCCGCTGCCTGGGGCGAGAAGGACGGCATGGTGACGAATTCGGAACGGCGCGTCTCGCGTCAAAGGCCGTTCATTCGGCCGCCAGGCGAAGCGAAGGCTGATTGGCGCATCGTCTGCGAAGTGGCCGCGCGGATGGGCTTCGGTGCTGCCTTCGCCTACCGGATGCCGGCAGAGATCTTCCGCGAGCACGCCGCGCTCTCGGCGCTCGGGAACAGTGGCAGACGCCTGTTCGATCTCGGCGGCGTGGCTGATCTCAGCGATGAAGACTATGCCGCCTTCGCACCGCGCCATTGGCCCGCGCCGGACCGAAGCGAGCAGCGGACAAGACTGTTCACAGACGGCCGTTTCCCGACACCCGACGGCCGCGCGCGCTTCGTGCCGGTACGGCAGGAGGCAACGGCCTTCACCGTCGATGCCGACTATCCGCTCGTCCTGAACACAGGCCGGCTGCGCGACCAGTGGCACACCATGACGCGCACCGGAAACGTGCCGGGCCTGATGGCGAACGCGCCGGAACCGGCGGTCGATCTCCATCCGGCGGATGCGGCCGCGCACCACCTTAAGGATGGCGACCTCGCCCATCTTTCAACCCGCTTCGGCTTCGTCCGCGCGAGAGTGCGCGTGACCGAAGCGCAGCGGCGCGGCCAAGCCTTCATGCCCATGCATTGGAGCGGGCAGTTCGCGGCGAAGGCCGCGGCTGGCCTGCTGTTATCGCCGGTCACCGATCCGCATTCCGGCCAGCCGGAACTCAAGCATGTTCCGGCGAGGATCGTGCTGGAAGAGACCGGCTGGGCCGGCGTGCTCATCACGCGCCGCGACCTCAGGCCAACGGGTTTCGTCCACTGGAGCCGGCGTGCGGTCGCGGGGGGCTGGGTCTATGAGCTGACCGGAACCGAGCCGCCGGACCAGGGCATTCTTCTGGCCCGCAAGCTGCTCGGGGTCCAACGGCGGGACCAACTGCTCGAATACACCGATCGCCGTGGGCTAGCCTATCGTGCCGCAGCCATCGACGATGGCGGCGCCATGGCCGAGGCTTTGCTGGTCGCCGCGCCGGATCAATTGCCGGCGCGGGACTGGCTGGTGTCGCTGCTCGCCGCGCGCCAGCCGTTGTCGACGGCCGATCGCCATGCGCTTCTCTCCGGCCGCTCGCCCGTGCCGATGCCGGCCATCGGCCGCGTCGTGTGCGCGTGCTTCCACATCGGCGCCAACCAGCTCGCGTCGGCGGTCGCTGCCGGATGCGACAGCCTCGAGGCGATCGGCGCCACCCTGCGCGCCGGCACCAATTGTGGCTCATGCCGTTCGGAAATCAGGGCGATCATCGATGCCCGCCACGTGCAGGCGGCGGAGTGAGCGTGCTCCTCGCGGCCCGGTTTCTTACCTGTCCTCGACAATCCTCAGGTAAGCTGCGGTCGCGGACGCAAAAGATAATGTGCATCAGCCTAGCATTCTGGCCGTCCCGGCGTGGCGACGTTTGCGTTGAACAAATTCCGTTGGTTATTCTCCTCGGCCAAGTGGCGTTGGAACGTCGAGTGAATTGTCGTCGGATACGGGGCGGCGGCAATCGAGATCAACCAGGGCGTAACGGCCCGAAAGAGGGGTTCAATGCGGCGTGTGCCCGTCGTTATGCGACCCATCGGTGGCGTGGCGAATAGAATGTTCCAGTACATGTTTTGCAATGTATTGGCGAACCGCATCCCCGGCGGATATGTCTGCAACGTCGACCTGCCCGAGTGGTCCATTCCACGGGTACGGCCGCCTTTTTTGTGGCGATACCGGACCCTGCGCGTCAGCGGCTATCATCGTTACGACCTCGACCGGATCACCATGGCATTCAACGAGGGAAAGGCGCGGAGCGTCCGTTTCAAGGGCTTCGCGCAAAGGTTGGGCTACTATCAGAGGGCTGAAGTTGCCAAGCTCTTCAATGGGCGCGCGATCGAGGCTCCCGCTTATGGCGACGATTTTCTCGTCATCAATGTGCGAGCCGACGAAATCCTTGGGGGTTTCCATCGCAACTACTGCCCGATGCCATTCGGGTTCTTCGAGACTGTGATCAACGAGAGCGGCCGCAAGCCGGTCTTCGTCGGCCAGATACATGACGACAATGACTATTGCCGGCGCCTGCGTCAGCGCTTTCCCGATGCCGCCTTCGCACCGAAGGCGACGCCCTTGATGGATTTCGAAACGCTGCGCCGGGCGAGCCATCTCGTCGCGTCGGTGAGCAGTTTTTCCTGGCTGGCTTGCTGGTTGTCGTCGGCGCAAACGATCCATCTGCCGGTGGCAGGTATCTTCGACCCACACGTCAGGCCGGATATCGATTTGCTTCCATTCGATGACGCACGCTATCGATTCTATCAGTTCGACATGGGAGACTGGACAGGATCGCTCGAGCAACTGGCATCATTTTATGCCGATGATATTCCCTTCCGGCAGGTCAGGCCATCGGCAGTGGACGATGGCGGGTTGAAAAGGTTGCAATGAGATTCCCGCTTTCAGTCAGCAGGCCGGTGATCTGCGCGATCATGAAGCTCGAGCAGCCCTATGTGATCGAGTGGGTCGCGTGGCACAAGTTGCACGGCTTCGATCTCATGATCGCCGACAACTGCACTGCTGGACCACAGACGGCAGTCCTTTCGGCATTGCGCGATGCTGGCTGGATCAGGCTGGTCGACTGGCGGCACGACACGATGCTGCCGCAGCGGCGGGCCTATTCTTACCTTTACTGGCAGGCGTTGCTTCACGGCTACCGCTATCTGGGCTTCATGGACGCGGACGAGTTCCTTGAGCCGCTCGACGGACCGCCTTGGAGCGGGGCGGAACTGGTGCGCTCGCTGCTGAGCCGGCCCGGCGTGCGCAGTGTCGCATTCCGATGGGTGAATTTCGGCAGCAACGGCAGAGAGGTCTATGACAACGAACTGGTAATGGTGCGGTTTCAAAGACGCGGCACACATGATGCGCCGACCGCGCGATGGAAGAAGTCGTTTGCCCGCGTGTCGTCGGTCCTGCGCAAAGCGCTGCGCGATCCGAAGACATTTATGCCGCATCCTCACGGTTTTCGAATCTCACTGCGCAGAACACTGGTCGACGGCATGACGCTGGACAAGCATCCCGCCGCCATGCCGATGAAATGGAAGGTTGGCTGGATCCGCCACTATGCGGTGAAATCAAAGCAGGAACTGCTCGACAAGCATGCCCGCGGCGGCGGCTTCACGCCGCAAAGCGAAGCGCCAACCCTGGAAGAGTATAGGGCGTCGAGAGATCAGAACGATGTTATCGACCCGCTCGACGATGCGACTGTGGCCGCCTTGCGGGCAAAGGTCGCGGAAATCGTCGGATCGCTCGACCCCGCAGTCATAGATAAGACGCGGCCGCTATTCTGGCAGCAGGCCTAATTCAGCGGAATCGCCGACCGTTCTAAGCTTTTGCTCTGCACAACAAGCGGCGCGGTGTTCATGCCGTAAAACGACATCGATGCGCGGCGCTCAGCACCTCCGGCGTCGAGTTGCCAGCCTGGCGCACGGGTGAACAGTGCCTCGATCATGGCGGCAATCTCGATACGGGCAACATGCTGGCCTAGACACACATGCAAGCCGGTGCCGAACGTCATGGACGAGGCGGGCGTGCGGGTGAGGTCCAGCCGATCGCCATCCGCAAAGACCGCGCTGTCGCGGTTGCCGCTGCCAAGCACTGGCACGACTGCTTCGCCCGCCGCGATCCTGATGCCGCCGAGGTCGAGGTCTTCGGCCGCGATGCGGGCGACCGCATATTGGACCGAGGCGCCATATCGTAGCAGTTCGACTGCGGCACCGCTCCAGTCGACAGCGCGACTGTCGAGCAAGGCACGCTGGTCGGGGAATCGATCCAGCGCAACGATCGCGTTGCCGAGTGCGTCGACCACAGTCTCCTGACCGGCAAACAGCATGAAGACTATGTTGGCCACCATGTCCTCGCGCGACCACCGGCCTTCCGCCACCTCGCGCATCATGCCGGCCACCATTCCTTGCGATCGGTAATCGTGGCGAGCCAACCGATCCTCGACAAAAGTCCGACATTCGTGAAAGGCCTCGGCACTTGTCGCCGGCGGCTGCTCCTTTCGCAGGTCGAAGGCAGCAGCCATGCGACGGGTCAGCGTTTTCAGCGCCCAAGGATCCTCTATCTCTATGCCGAGAATTTCCTGCAACAGCCAGAAGGAGACCGGGACAGCTAGGCCGGAGACAGCGTCAATGCGACCGTCGGCCAAGGCATTTTCGACGAGACTGCAGCTTAGCGCGCGGAGCCCCTGAGTGAGCGCATCTATCGCAGAGCGCGACAAGAACCCCGCTACCGGTCGACGTAAGGCACCGTGCTGCGGCGGATCGGCCAGCAACACCGAATGACTGAGCAGAGCCATCTGCGTCTGACCGACAAGTTTGCGGCGCACCTCCTCATAATTCCCGGGGGGCGCCTGCAGCAGGGCCGGATGCTTAAGAGCATGCGACACCAGTTCATGGCTGAAGACGTAGTGTGCGTCGGATACTTCGGGATAGGGTGCTACGCCGCGTCCTATACCGCCGGTCGCGCGCATCCGGGCAAATTGTGGAAACGGATCATGCCCGAGCGTGAACGGATCAAAGAAAGGAACCGTCATGCCAAAATCGGTTCGCGCGTCATTTCTTGAGGTCCTTCGCCGAAATAACCCGGAAACCTCCCGACGTCGCGTCCTGCGGAAAGAAGTCCGGCATCACGTAGAGGAACTCGCAATCGTAAACACGATAGTGCATGCGCAGCAAGGGATCGCGGATGATCTCTTCCAGTGGTGGCCTAATGCCGGTCTCGTTCCAAAGGTCGATCGTGGCGCGGAACCTGGGGTCGGCCTTGACATGGTCGTGGTCTTCGCTCGAGGAGCCGGCATAGGACGAGCAGCGACCGTCACCGATCAGCCAGCGAGCGCCAAGGCGACGGCCATGCCGTTCCATTTCCTTCAGCAGCCGGATCGCGGTATTGCTGCCGCGATGGCTTGGGCGGACGCAAAGATTGTAGGCATAAAGGGCATAAACCGGCTCGCTGCGTGGCAACGACGAATAGGCGTCGAAATTCGTCGGGAAATCGGCACGCAGCAACGGGTTCTCGTTGGTCTCGGTGAAGCAAAGCGTGCCGGCAAGCACGTCGCCGTCGATCGCTCCAAACATGGTGTGCCCAAGGGCCAGCCGGCCGCGGATGGTCGCTTCGCTTGCCCGAAGCAGCGGAGCCCAGGCAGCAGCCTCGAGTTCCATCAGCAGCGGCATGTCATCGATTTTCAATGGACGCAGAAGTACCGCAGCATTGCTCTCTTCAGTCATTTCGCCCAGCCCAACCCTTGGCCAGTCTATGGCTCGGTACCGACTTTTGCCAGAGCCGTCAGCTGTCTTCGAAAACACCCGCCCGTTCGGCTTTTCCTCCGAAGAGATACGAAAGAAAGCCGTTTAACTCCTCGCTCCGGAATTGCTCTATTCGGTCTCTTTCCCCTATTGCATTTCGTGCTGAAAGCTAAGTCGAATGATATTCTACATATCGCATAGCAAGCACGCTTATACGCAGGCGGTGGTCCTTCTCTATCACCGGACTGACCTGCAGGCCTCGTTCAGGCTGGTGCGCTACGAAGATGCCGGCCTTCTGCGCGGCGTTCACGCCGGCGTGGTTATCTGGACTGACATGGATCGGCTGAGCACCGCCGAATTGCGCAGCGCAGCCGGGCTGAGCGCCGAACTGGCGCAAAAGACATGCCTGACGCAGTTGAACCATCCGACCGCCAGCTTGCAGCGCTTTGATCTGCTGCGCGCGCTTTACCAGGATGGCACCAACACTTTTCGTGTGTTCAGGCCAGGGCAACCGGAAGACGCGATATGCTATCCCGTATTCATCCGCGATGAGGCAGGAGCGCTTTACCGGGAGCCGCCGCTGCTGCGCGACAGGGCGGCTTTGGATGCGGCCCTTGCCCGGCTGGACGATGGCAATCTAGTGCGGCCGATGGTGGTGGAGATGGTGGGCAAGCCTTGGCTGGACGGTTATTACCGGAAATTCGCGGCCTTTCGGGTGGGCGACACGATCTATGGCCAACACTGTGCCATGTCGAAATCGTGGTTTGTCAAGAATTCGTCCGAGCGGTTGCTGCCGGCACATCTCCTCGAGGTAAGGACATACATTGCAACGAATCCCCATGCCGACGCTGTGATGCAGGTGTTCGAAAAAGCACACATGCAGTATGGCCGCATGGACTACACGTCCATCGACGGCAGACTGGTGGTTTTCGAGATCAACAGCAACCCGACCGTGCTCAGCGATCCGCCGACGCCGTTTGCCAGCTATGATCCCAAGCCGTTTGCCGATCGCCACGCAAATGCCCTGCTTGCGCTGCCACAGGCGAGCGCGACCGACTCGCTGCCCGCCATCGATGCGGCCAACCGGGAGGCTTTGGCCGAATTGCGACGCATCTACCAATTGAGGCGGCTGAAGACAGTGCTGCGAGGAATTCTCAAAGCGGGCAAGAAAAAGTAAACTCCGCTACCTGTCCTCGACAATCCTCAGGTAAGCCGCCGTCACGAACAGCACGATGAGGCCGAACAGGATGCGGCGGCCGCCTTCGGGCATCTGCAGGATGGTGAGCAGCGTCGTCAGCACCGTCAGGATCAGCGCGCCGACAATGGTGCCCATGTAGCCGCCGCGGCCGCCGAAGATCGAGGTGCCGCCGATGACGGCGGCAGCCACCGAAGGCAGCACCAGCGGTTCGGCGAGCGACAGCGACGGCGCCTTGATCAGGCCGATATAGAGCAGGCCGGTGATGCCGGCGAGCAGGCTGGAGGCGATGTAAAGCGCCACGATCACCTGCCAGTAGCGGACGCCGGAAAGCCTGGCGGCGCGTTCATTGTCGCCGACGGCGTAGAGCAGGCGGCCGAAGCCGGTGCGGTTCAGGGTGAAGACGATCAGCACGGCCACTGGCACGAACAGCACGAGCGCGTTGGGAAAGCCGTAGGTGACGCCGGTGCCCAGCCAGTTGAGAAAATCGGGGATCTTGGCGCCCGAAGCGATCACGGTGCGCTGGTAGACCTGCAGGAAGCCGGTGCCGATCAGGCTGGTGCCGAGCGTCATGATCAGCGGATGGACGCGGAACACGCCGACGCCGATGCCGTTGACGAGGCCGATCAGCACGGCGGGCAGCATGGCGATCAGGAACGCCACCGTCGGGTCCTGGTTGACGATCTGGGTGGCCATGATGAAGGCGCTCATCGTCGCCACGGTGCCGACGGAAAGATCGATGCCGCCGGTCAGCATGGTCATCGTCTGGCAGCCGGCGAGGATCGCCAGCGGGATGGCGAATTTCGCCGTGTTGGCGAGCCAGCGCTCGTTGACGATGCCGGGGCGCAGGATCTGCAGGATCACCACGAGAATGACCAGCAGGATGATCAGCGGAATGAGCGGCCGGTCCGCCATGAAGCGCTTGATACGGCGGCCGAACGGGATCGGCTGGGGCATGGTCGCGATGTCGGTCATGGCGTTGCTCCCACCGGGCGGCCGCGGATGGTGATGAAGGCGCCGAACATCACGACCGCAACCATGATCAAGCCTTCGATGATCGCGGTGACGTTGGGGTCGATCGCCAGAAGCGTCAGATCGGTGCGCACCAGCCTCAGCACGAAGACGGCGATGATCGGCCCGAGCAGGCCGCCCTTGCCGCCGCCGAGCGCGACGCCGCCCAGCACCACCGCGGCGACGCTGGCAAGCAGATAAGGCCCGGGGATGGGCGCGCCGATGCCGGTGCTGACGGTGAGCGACAGGCCGCCGAGCGCCGCGAACAGGCCGGACAGCGCATAGGCGATGATCCTGGTGCGCGCCACCGGCACGCCGCTGCGGAAGGCGGCGAGCTCGTTGCTGCCGATGGCGTAGATCGAAAGGCCGAGGCGCGAGCGCCTGAGCGGAATCCAGACGATGCAGAGGCAGACGACGAGCAGCACCAAAGCCTTGGGGACCCAGGCGTCGGCCCAATCCGGCAGGCCGGGGATCGGCACCGTGCCGATCACGCTCGCCTTCAGCCACTCGGCCGCGGCGCCGCCGGGGGCGTCGAGCACAAGCAGGGCAGCGCCCTGCAGCACGAACAGCATGGCCAGGGTGACGACGATATCCGGCACGCGGGTGACGACGATGAGGATGCCGTTCAGCGCGCCGAGCACCAGCCCCACGGCGAGCACGAAGGGCACGACGAAGAACGCGTATTCTTCGCTGGCGCCGTTCATCATCGAGGCGGCCGTCACGCTGGTCAGCGCCATCATGGCGGCAACCGACAGGTCGATGCCGCCGGCGATGACGACGACGGTCTGGGCCGCGACCGCGAAGGCGTAAGGCAGAACCGCGCGCGCGAGCGAGCCGAAGTCGCCGCTGCCATAGCCCGGCTGGATCAGCTTGGTGACGATGAAGAGGAAGATCAGCAGGGCCAATAGACCGGCGACCCAGCCCTGATTGCGGAAAAAGCGGCTCATGACGTGGCCTCCGCGCTGGAACCGGGTTTGACCTCGGCAAGGATGCCGACATCCGCCTTGGCGCCGCGCGGCAGGCCGTAAGCGGCCCGCATCAGCGCGGCTTCGTCGGCTTGTTCGACCGGGAAGGTGTCGACGACGCGGCCGCCGAAGATGACGATGACACGGTCGCAGACACGTTGCACTTCCTCCATTTCGGAGGTGTAGAACAGCACCGACTTGCCCTGGCCCGCGAGCTCGCGCAGCAGCTTGTAGATCTCCTGCTTGGTGCCGACATCGATGCCGCGCGTCGGGTCGAAGCAAAGGATGGTGCGGGCGTTGGCGGCGATCCAGCGCGCAATGGTCACCTTCTGCTGGTTGCCGCCGGAGAGGCGCTGCACTTCGCCCTGGGCGCGGGTGTCGATCTGCAATCTGGCGATGGCGCTGGAAACCACCACCTGCTCGCGCCGCATGCGGATCGGCCCCCATTTGCGCAGCGCGGCGCTAAAGGGAAGCGCAATGTTCTCGCGCACCGAACGCTGCATGGCCAAAGCCTCGGTGCGGTCGCCCGGCACATAGGCTATGCCGGCCTGGATGGCGTCGCTCGGGTGCGAGAATTTCACCGGCGCGCCATCGACGTCGATGGTGCCGCCGGTCGGGCGGATCGAGCCGGCAAGGGCGGCGAAGAGCTCGTCCTGACCCTGTCCCTCGAGCGCGAAGACGCCGGCGACCTCGCCATTGGCGAGATCGAAGGAGACATCGTTGAGCTTGGTGCCGAGCTGCAGGTTGCGGACCGACAGGCGCGGGCGCCCGCCGCCCGCCGCCACATCGTTCGCCGCGCGCGCGGCCACGCGCGTCTTCTCGATGCGGGCGCCGAGCATCATCTCGACTATTCTTTCCTCGACGCCCGGCTCGATGTCGACGACACCGACCGTGGAGCCGTCGCGCAGAACGGTCGCGCGGTCGCAGAGCGCGGAGATCTCGACGAAACGGTGTGAGATGAAGATGACCGAGCGACCGGCGTCGCCCTGGCGGCGTACGACCTCGAGCACCTTCTCGGCGAGGTTTGCCGGCAAGGCGGCGGTCATCTCGTCGAGCAGAAGCACGTCGGGCTCGGCGGCGAGCGCGCGCGCCAGGTCGAGCACGCGCAGGATGGCCAGAGGGATGTTGCGCGCCGTCTCGCGGATATCGAGGTCGGGGATGCCGAGCTCGCGCACCCAGGAGCGGAAGGGCTCGACCGGCGTGCCGGTCAGCCGCAGGTTGGACAAGACATCGAGATCGGGGATCAGCGCCGGTTCCTGGTAGACAGGCAGCAGGCCGGCACGGCGGGCGGCGGCGGGCGAGCGGACATCGAGCTGCTTGCCGCGGATCAGGATGCGACCGGCATCCGCCCGAATGGCGCCGGTGAGGATCTTCACCAGTGTCGACTTGCCGGCGCCATTGGCGCCCATCAGCGCATGGACTTCGCCCGGCAGCACGGACAGCGAGGCGTTGCGCAGCGCGGCAACAGCGCCGTAGTTCTTCGCCACGCCGGTGGCGTCGAGGAGGGGGTTGGCGGTCAAAGCGTTCTCGATCTAAAGGCTCAAATTATGCGTGCCAAATCAAATGGCAAGGACGCCAGACTTAAAGCGCGCCGCGCTGAAACGGATTCAGGCGACGCGCTTCAAGTTCTTGTTTGATGCATGTCGTTGCTCCAGAACCGCGCACACTTCTGGGCGACATGCACTGGTCCAGCGTTCTCGCGCTTCCGTTAGGATCCAGCGCTTATTCGCCCGGGCCCTTGCAGGCGACGATCTGCTCCTTGGTGTAGGTCGTCCAATCCGGAATCGAGATCGAGACCGGCCATTCGGGGCTGAGCGAGGGGTCGACGACGCTCTTCAGCTTGGCCTTGCCTTCTTCGGTGGCGTTCTCCCAGAGCTGCGGCTGGACCAGGACGGTCTGCTGAGCCGGTTTCTTGCCATCGAGGATCTGCAGGGCGAGCGTGACGCCAGCGCCGCCGATCGAGCCGGGGTTGGTGACGGCGGCGCCGACGAGGCCCTTGACCGAGCTCAATTGGCCGACGAAGCCGGCATTGTCGGCGCCGACGACCGGAACCATCGGCGCCTGCTGCTCGACCAGCGCGTCGACGATGACGTTGTCGATGCCGGAGGTCCAGATGCCGTTGATCGGGGTGCCGGTGGCGAGGAAGGATAGGATCTGCTGCTTGGCCTGGTCCTGCTGCCAGCCGGTGAACACTTCCTGCGCGACCTTCACGTTCGGGAATTCGGCGAGCGCCTTCTTGAAGCCTTTGTCGCGATCGCTATCGGCTGAAGCGCCGGCGGCGCCGCGCATGTAGAACACTTCACCCTTGCCGCCCATCTGCTGGAAGAGCCACTTGGCGCCGAGATAGGCGTATTCTTCCTGGTTGTTGGAAATGATGTACGCGGACGGCTCGGTCACCGCCTGGTCGACGGCGACGACGACGATACCGGCCTTGGTGGCTTCTTCCAGGCCAGCCTTGATGCCGGCCGGATCGGCCGGGTTGACGACGATGGCGTCGACCTTGGCGCTGATCAGGTTGCGGATGTCCTCGAGCTGGCCGGCGGCGTCGGTGTTGCGGTGGGCGATGTTGAGCTTCGCCACCTCGCCGGAAGCGAGCGCCTGCGCCTTCATCGCGCAGATCATCTCCTCGCGCCAGCCGTTGCCCTGCACGGTGTTGGAAATGCCGATCGTGTATTTGCCGGCGGCGGTCGAAACGCCCGCCGAGGCAAGCAAGGCGGCGCCGGCTAGCAGCGAGGCCATGGTCAGATGTTTTTTCATTTCAGTACTCCTCCACATTGATTTTTTCAGTTCAGTTCCAGGGCTCCGATGCGATCGGAGCCAAGCTCTTGGTCATTTGATGAAGGGGCGCAGCACGTCGCGTGCCAGCAGGAAACCGCGCTTCACCTTCTCATCTGTCCCCTCGAAGCGCCGGTCCTCATGCTCGATGATGACCGGCCCGTCATATCCCGCCCGATAGAGGCCGGAAAAAATCCTGCTCCAGTCGATGTCCCCAAGCCCCGGCATGCGCGGCACCTGCCAGCCTATGCCAGCCGAAAGGATTCCGCGCTCGTACAAACCATCATGATCAATCATCAGGTCTTTGGCGTGCACATGCAGCATGTTCTTGCCGAACTCGCTGATGAAGCGCTCCTTGTCGATCATCTGCCAGACAAGATGCGAGGGGTCGAAGTTCATGCCGACGTCGCCGCCCCAGGCCTCGAGGATGCGGCGCCAGACATAGGGCGAATAGGCGATGTTGTGCCCGCCCGGCCATTCGTCATAGCTGAAGATCATCGGGCAGTTCTCGAAAGCGAGCTTGACGCCATGCTCACGGGCATGGGCGATGATCGCCGGCCAGACCTTCTGCGCGTCTTCCCAGTTGGCGTCGACGTTCTTCGAGGCGTCGCCGCCGCAGAAGGTGTTGACGAGCGTGACACCCATGCGGCTCGCCAGCGCGATCACCTTCTTCAGATGATCGATGACCGCCTCGCGGTGCGCCCGGTCAGGATGCATGGGATTGGGGTAGAAGCCGAGACCCGAGATGGCCAGGCCCTTACCGGCAAGCTCCTCGGCGATGTCCTTGGCCTGCGCGGCCGAGACATCCACGTCGATATGGCTGGTGCCGGCGTAGCGGCGGCTGGCCCCGGATGTCTTCGGCCAGCAGGCGATTTCCAGCGCCTCGAAGCCGGCGGAGCGCGCCCAGTCGGCGACCTCGCCGAGCGGCGTATCCGGAAATGGTGCTGTCAGCAGTCCAAGCTTCATGTTCCCTCCCAGTTCCTAACTATGCAGATCGCGCCGGCTGCTTCAACCGCGCATCTGTTGGCTCAGCGCAGACTTGTCTGACAAAGCCCATCGGATCGCCCGAAAGCAGGCCCTCGAGGCCGGCGACGACATGCGCGCGAAACGTCGCATCGGCGGCAAGTTGCGGATCGAAGATGGCGTCGATGGCAATGATTGCGTCGACCAGCGCTTTGCTGTCCGAACCGATCCTGTCGGCAATGGCGGCGATCCTGCCGGCAAACGGGTCGGATACCTGCCAGGCACGGCCGAAGCGGGCGGAAGCCTTGATCAGATAGGCCATCCAGCCGGCGACCGGCACCGAGAGCAGCGCGATGCCCAGGTCCATGGCCAGGCGGTCGCGTATCGGGTTCAGCAGGCGCTGCACGATCTTCTGCGAGCCGTCTGTGGCGATCTGGTGGTTGCGATGGCGTATCGCCGTGTTGGTGAGGCGCGAAAGGCTCTGTTCGACATAGGCCGCCGGCGCGATGCCGGGCACGGGCATCAGCGTCGGCACTGTTTCCTCGGTCAGCATGCGGCGGACGAAGCCCGCCAGAAGCGGGTCGGCCATTGTCTCGAACGTATGCTCGAAGCCGGACAGAACGCCGAGATAGCTGAGCGTGGTCTGGGCGCCGTTCAGCACGCGCATCTTGAGATGCTCGAACGGCGTGACGTCGTCGACGAAGGTCGCGCCGACGCGGTCCCAGCGCGGCACGCGGCCGGCGAAGCGGTTCTCGATCACCCATTGGCGGAAGCGCTCGCCGACGACGACCGCTCCGTCGCGGTAGCCGAAGCGCTGCTCGACCGTGTCGATATCGGCTGCGGTCGTCGCCGGCGCGATACGGTCGACCATGGCCGAGGGGAAGGCGACATTGGCCTCGATCCAGTCCGCCAGCTTCCCGCCGCGCCGCTGGGCGAATGTGCGCACGACGTTGCCGAGGATGACGCCGTTGGCCGGGATGTTGTCGCAGGAGAGCAGCGTCATCGGCCTGCCATGCGAGGCCATGCGCAGCTCCAGCGCGCGCGCCAGGATGCCGGGCACGCTACGCGGCGTCTCGGGATCGGCGAGGTCGCGGACGATATCGGGATGGTCGAGGTCGAGCGCGCCGCTCGAAGGGATGTGGCAATAGCCTTTCTCGGTCACCGTCATGGTGACCATCTCGATGTCGGGCGAAGCGAGCACGCCCAGCGCCGGCGCCGCGCTGTCCTGGCTGTCCACGACTCGCACGATGCTGCCGATGATGCGCGCTTCGACCTCGTCGTTCTGGCGAAGGAGCCGTGTGTACAGTCCGCCCTGCTTGCCAAGCGTTTCGGCAAGCAAAGGCGGGCGGATGTTGATGCCGACCAGCCCCCAGCGGTCGAAATGGCTTGCCAGCAGATCGTCCGTGTACTCGGCCTGATGGCAGCGGTGGAAGGCGCCGACGCCGATATGGGCGATCCCAGGCTTCAGCGCGGCGCGATCATAGGCCGGCTTGCTTACCTGGTCCGGCAAGCGGTCGAGCAGGGCAGGGCCGAGGTTCTCGGGCGCGCTCACCGGTTGGCTCCGATCACCCATTGCTCCTGGTCGACCAGCGTGCCGGTCATCGGCCCGGCCGCGTCGGAAAGCAGGAAGACGGCAAGGTTGGCTATGTCGTTCACCGAAAACAGCCGCCCGAAGGGTTGTGTCGCCTTGGCCGCGTCAAGCCAGCCCGGCCCCTGGCCCAGCGTCTCGGCCTGCATGACGCGCTCGGCCGGCGTGTCGGTCCAGCCGACATTGATGCCGTTGACACGGATGCGGTCGAATCGGTGGGCGTTGGCGGCGTTCTTGGTCAGCGTCGCCAGCGCCCCCTTTGTGGCGGAATAGACGGCAAGCTCGGGCGAACCGCAATGCGCGTTGATCGACAGGATGTTGACGATCGAGCCGCCCTGTCCGCGCTTCCTCATGTCGGCGATCGCCGCCTGCATCAGGAAGAAGGGGGCGCGGGCGTTGACGGCAAACAGCGAGGCCCAGTCGTCGAGGCTGGCGTCGACGAAGGAGGCGCGGTCGGTCAGGCCTGCGGCGTTGACCAGACCGTCGATGCGACCGAAGCGGCCGATGCACCCTTGCGCCAATAGCGCTGGAGCTTGCGGATCGCCGAGGTCGCTCGCGATGAAGAGAGTCGGGGCGCCCAAAGCGGAAAGTTCCGCCGCGACGGCTTCGCCACGGCCCTGGTCCCTGCCACTGATGAGCAGCCCCTCGGCGCCCGAGCGCGCAAGCGTCTCGGCGATCGCACGGCCGATGCCTTGCGTCGCGCCGGTGACAAGCACCACCTTGCCGTCGAGACGAGCCTCCATTCCTCCTCCTGGAACAAAGTTTCCATTTTTTTTAATATGGAACGACGGTTCTCTTTAGTCAATCATCCCGTCAGCCTGTCCGCTGCGCGACGACGCCGTGGACCAACGCCATGCCAACCGCGAGCGAGGCGGCAAGCGAGCGGAAGCCGCCGAAATCCTGCTCGACCACTTCGAGCCAGGTGTCGGAAAGGCGGACCAACGGCGAAAACGTGCTGTCGGTGATGGTGACGATTCGCGCCTTGCGCTCATGCGCGACGGCAACGAGATCCGGCGTGATCGAATTGTAGGGGCTGAAGGAGACGGCGAGCACAGCGTCACGCGGTGTTATGCAGCCGACCTGGTCGAGCGCGGTCGAGCCGACATTGTCGACCAGCACGTTGCGCACGCCCTGCTGCGAGAGCGTGAGCGACAGATAGGTGGTGACGGGGAAGGCGCGCTTGCTGCCGATCACATAGATCAGCTCGGCTGCCGCCAGGTGGTCGATCATCGTCTCGAAACTATCGATGTCCAGTGAATTGCCGATGCGGCCGAGCGAGGCCTGGCAGGCACCGACCATGCCGTTGAGGAAATGCAGGTTTGCATTCGGCTCCACCGGCTTTTCCTGACTGCCCTGCGTCTCCGGCCAAGAGGCTTTCATGCGGTCCTTGAACAGGACCTGGAAATCGGAAAAGCCGGAATAGCCGAAGATCTGCGCGAAGCGCACCAGGGTAGAAGGCTGCACGCCGGCCTGGTCCGCCACCTGCGCGATCGTGCCAAGCGCTACTTCGCTCGGATGCTGCCAGAGGAAGATCGCCACCTGGCGAAGCCGTTTGGGGAAATGCACGGTGCCTGACGAAAGCACCGCCCGCAGCTCTTCATAGGTTTGTGGTTTGGTGTACCCCAGTGCCGCCAGCGACCTGCTCCGCTTTCTTGCCGCCGTTTCGAGGCTGTGCGCGGACGGTTCATCGGCCACTCCGCGACGGCCGCTCATAGGATATGCCTCATCGTGACCCCAACCATCGGATGCGTCATCCGAGCCCTGCCCTCCGGACGTGGTCCATCACCTGGACCTGGATAAAAGCTAACGCGGCACAATCGTTTTACAAAACGAAAAATAGAACTATCATTCGAAAACAATGGCAGCCGTCACGACGGACATCCGCGCCGACCGTCACATCGAACCTTGGGAGAATAATCGCAATCATGGTCTATGCAACCGCCGATGGTACATCGCGTCAACGTCTCCGGGTCGGCATGGTCGGGGGCGGTCGCAATGCCTTCATAGGCGCCGTGCATCGGCTGGCCATGCGGCTCGACGACCAGATCGCGCTGGTCGCGGGCGCGCTGTCCTCGGATCCGGACAATGCCGCCGCCTCCGCGGCCGAGATCGGCATCGCCCCGGAGCGCAGCTACGCCGACTATCACGCCATGGCGAAAGCCGAAGCAGCGCGGGCCGACGGCATCGAGGCGGTGGTCATCGTCACGCCCAACCATCTGCACGCGCCGATCGCGACCGCCTTCCTCGAAGCCGGCATCGACGTGATCTGCGACAAGCCGCTGTCGACGACACTTGCCGAGGCGGAAGCACTGGTGGCGCTGACCAAGGCCAGGAAGCGCCGTTTCGTCGTCACACTCAACAACACCGGCTATGCCATGGTCCGCCAGGCGCGCGAAATGGTGGCGGCGGGCGAGCTCGGCCGCATCGTCTCGGTACATGGCGCCTATATCCAGGACTGGCTGACCAAGCCCATCGATGCCGAGGGCCAGAAGCAGGCGGAATGGCGCACCGATCCTGCGCGGGCAGGCCAGTCGGCGGTGCTCGCCGATATCGGCGTGCATGCCTTCAACCTGGCAAGCTTCGTCTCCGGGTTCGAGGCGGAGGCCGTTTCGGCCGACCTCTTCACCGCGGTGCCTGGCCGGCGGCTCGACGACAACGCGCATGTGCTGATGCGCTGGGCAGGCGGGGCGCGCGGCACGATCCTTGCCAGCCAGACCTCGCCCGGCCACTACAACGACCTTTCGGTGCGCATCTATGGCGAGAAGGCCGGGCTTGAATGGTCTGGATCGCGGCCGGAGGAACTGCGCTTCTCGCCCTATGGCGAGGAAACGCGCACGCTGGTGCGCGGCGGCCATGGCTCGACGGCCGAAGCCCGGCGCGTCTCGCGCATGCCGGCCGCACACCCGGAAGGCTATATCGAGGCCTTCGGCAATTTCTACCGCGACGCCGCCGACATCATCCGCGTGCATCGCTTGGGCGGCAACGTGGATGCGACGCGCGTGGCGCAGGTGCCTGATGTGGTCGACGGCGCGCGCGGCGTGAAGTTCGTGGCGGCGGCGGTGGAATCGAACGCGGCCAGCGGGGCGTGGACGCCGGCGCGGTTCAACCCTTGATCGCCGACCCCACGATCGAATCGACGAAGAAGCGCTGCAGGAAGACGAAGAGCACGAGCGGCGGCAGCACGGCGAGCGTCGCGCCGGCCATCACCAGGCCGGTGTTGACGGCGCCGCGGTTGTAGCTCAGCAGCCGGCTCAGGCTGATGACGATCGGGTAGGCGTCGGCATTGCCCTGCAGCACGGTGAGCGGCCACAGATAGCTGTTCCAGTGATAGACGAAGGCGAACAGCGCCAGCGCCGCGATGGCGGGCGCGACGCTTGGCGCCACGATCTTGTAGAGGATGAGCAGTTCGGAGGCGCCGTCCATGCGCGCGGCGTCGATCAGGTCGTCGGGCACGCCGGCTATGAACTGCCGCATCAGGAAGATGCCGAAGGCGTTGGCGAGGTTGGGGACGATGATGCCGGCGAGGCTGGCGTTCAGCCCGATCGAGCCGACCATGCGATAGAGCGGGATCAGCGTCACGATCGGCGGCAGGAACATGGTGGCGATCAGCAGCGAGAACAACAGCGAGCGGCAGGGGAAGGAATATTTGGCGAAGGCGTAGCCGGCCATCATGCTGGTGACCAGGATGCCCGCGGTGGTGACCGAGGCGATGACCAGGGAATTCCACATCGAGCGCCCGAGATTGATGACACCGGCGACCTTTTCATAGGCCTCCAGGGTCGGCGTATTCGGGATCCAGACCGGTGGCACCTGCATGGTCTCGGCCGGCGTCTTCAGGCTGGAAAGCACCATCCATGCCAGCGGGAAGGCGGAGGCCACGGCGACCAGAAGCATGGCCGTGGCAAGCAGCGCCTTGCGCCCCGAAGGACGCTTGCGCGATAGCGAGCGCGTCGCGACCGTCATTCGCTGTCCCTCCGGTTGACGAAGGCGAACAGCGCTGAGACGCAGACGATCAGCGACAGCATCAGCATCACCGCCATGGCCGAGCCCAGGCCACCCTGCGCGCGTTCGATGCCGACGCGGCGGATGTGGTAGGTCAGCACGTTGGTGGAGCCCACCGGGCCGCCTTGCGTGATCAGCGCCACCGGCTCGAACACCTGCACGGCGTTGATGATGGCGATGACGGCGCTGAAGAGAAGCGTGCGGCGAAGCAAGGGCAGAGTGATGAAGCGGAACTGCTCGCGCCGGTTGGCGCCGTCGAGCGTCGCCGCCTCATAGAGGCTGCCCGGGATCTGGGTCAGCCCGGCGATCGCCAGGACAGTGAAATAGCCGACCTGCTGCCAGACGTTGAGCAGGACGATGGAGACCAGCGCGGAGCGCGGCGAGGAGAGCCATGGCTGCGGGCCGATGCCGATTAACCCAAGCAACTGGTTGAGAGGGCCCTCGCTTGGCGAATAGAGTTTCGACCAGACCAGCGCCACGGCGATCATCGGCACCATGTAGGTGGAAAACAGCACCGTCCGCAGCGCCGCGCCGCCGGCGACCTCGCGCTGGTAGACCAGCAGGCCGAAGACGACCGACAGAGGCAGGATGAGCACCACGGACAGCGCGGTGTAGATCGCGGTGTTGAGCAGCGCCGCCTTGAAATCGCGGCCGACCGAGGTCGGTCCGAAGATATCGCGAAAATTGCCCAGGCCGACGAAGTTCGCGTCCGAAAACGGCGTCTGCGTCGACCAGTCCTGGAAGGACAGCCAGACGGTGAGCAGCATCGGCACAAGCACGAACACGCCGATCAATGTCACGGCGGGCGCAAGCATGATGCCCGCCGAGGCACGAAAAGCTCTGGCCATTCATAGGATCCAAAACATGCCGGGCTGAAACCCGGGCCTATTTCGCCGCGCGCTCCAGGATCGACGTGGCGTCGGCCTCGGCGTTCGCCTGCGCATCCTTGGCCGAGACCTGGCCGTACTGCAACGCCTCTAGCGTCTGCTGCAGCGATTCCGAGAACTCCTGGCCGCCGAGCACGACCGGGAAAGGCCGCGCGTCCGCGAGCACGCTGACGTAGCCGGCGAGGAATTCGGAGCCGAGCTTGTCCTTGTGCGCCTCGATGTCGGAAGTCCGCGACGGCAGGATGCCCATCGACATCAGGATGTCCGACATGGCCGAGGCGCCGTTCTTGCCGGATTTCGGGCTGTCCAGCCAGGCGAGGAATTCCCAGGCCGCCTTCTGCTCCGCCTCGCCGGCCTTGGCGTTGACGACGGTCATCCAGGAATAGGAGATCGAATGCGGCTTGTCGCCGCTCGGGCCGACAGGGATCGGCGCCGTGGCGACGTTCGCGAACTTGTCGCCCATGCCGGTCTTCAGCGCGCTTTCCCACCAGTTGGCCATGATGATCATGCCGGTCTTGCCGGAGACGAAGTTGTCGAGGAACGGACCGGTTGTGTTGGCGTCGGCCGTCGCCATCGCCGGATTGCTCGCGCCGGATTTGATCAGGTCCTCATAGAGCGCGAAGGTTTCGCCGGCCTGCTTCGAATCCAGCGCCGGCTTGCCGTCCTTGACCAACTCACCGCCATTGGAGACGAGCAGCGAGGCGAAGGGATGGACCACGCCGGCCGCCCAGGAATTGATCATGCCGAAGCCCTGCTGGCCCTTATCCTTGTTGGTCAGCTTGGCGGCAGTGTCCTTGAACTCGGCCCAGGTCTTGGGCGCAGTCGCAATGCCAGCCTCCTTGAACAGTTCCTTGTTGTAGTTCAGCGCGTAGACGTCGATCTCGTTCGGAATGCCGTAGAGCGTGCCGCCCACCGACGCGGCGCTGACGACGCCCGCCGGCCACGCGCTTTTCACCTCGCTGGCCACGGCTTCCGGGGCAGGAGCGACGAGCTTGTCCCTGGCCAGTTCCGGCAACCACAGATCGTAGATGCCGCCGATCGTCGGGCCGTCGGAGCCGCCGCCCTGGGAGCGCAGCGTGGTGAGCAGATCGCCGAAGGGAACGGCGCGAACGGTGATCGCGATATCCGGGTTGGCCTTGGTAAAATCCTTGGCCGCCGCTTCGAGCAGCGCCACCGTCTCCGGCGACCAGTGGGTGAGATAGGAGATGTTGACCGATTGCGCCCAGCCCGTCGCGGGAAGGGCGACGAGCCCCGCGGCGAGAGCGAGCTTCGAGATCCAGGCAAGCGACATCGGCATCCTCCACAAAAGCCGTGACAGAAGCCAATGACGTTATGACAAGTTTGAGCTGCGGCGCAAGCCCTCAGGTGCTGACGCTTGTCGGGCAAAAATCGTCGGTGGGAGTCTGTCTGAAAAATTATAATTATAAATCAAGTAGATAGTTTTTTGTTTTCTGTCAGAAGCCTGACGGGTGGGAAACAGTCCATAGCTTCGCACTCTTGCGGCGAGTGTCATGTCGTTATAATGACTCATCAGAAAAGCAGATGACTCGCTTGCGGTCCCGTTTGCCGCGTGAGCCTCAAAACCGAAAAAATGGGAGAACTGGCAATGAGCATGTTTCCAATCCATCGGCGCGCGGCGCTTGGCTTGATCGGCGCCCTCGCCGCCGCTTGCGCCGGCGCCGTCACGACGTTGCCGGCACGCGCCGACTCGACGGTGACGCTGTGGAGCTGGCGCACCGAGGACGAAGCCGCGATGCACCGCATCTTCGAGGCGTTCGAGAAGAAGAACCCGGGCATCAAGGTCAACATCCAGTTCACGCCCGACGCCGACTACCAGAATCGCCTGAGCACGGCGCTGCGCGGCGGCCGCGGCCCCGACATCGCGCAGCTCAAGGCCTATGGCGAATTGCAGCCTTTCATCGATGGCGGCTATCTCGACGCGCTCGGCGACAGCGTGGCGGAATTGAAGAACATGCCGGACGCGGCCCTTGGCGGCGCACGCGGCCGAAGTGATGGCAAGATCTACGGCGTGCCCTATTCGGTGCCGATGATGGGGGTCTTCTACAACGAGGACATATTCGCCGCGCAGGGTATCGAGATCCCGAAGACCTACAAGGATTTCGTCGCCGCCTGCGAGAAGCTCAAGGCAGCCGGCATCACGCCGATCGCCAATGGCGGCGCCAATGGCTCGGCCTGGGAGCTGGAGATCGGCGTCGGCGTCATCGGGCCGACGCTCTATGGCCCGGACTTCTATGACGAGATGATGAGCGGCAAGGCCACCTTCGAGGACCCGCGCTACGTCGCGGCGCTGAAGCGCTTCGCCGAGCTGAAGCCTTACTACTCCGACGGTTTCGCCGGGATCGACTACACGACGGCGACGCAGCAGTTCATCGGCGGCAAGGCGGCGATGTTCTTCGGTGGCTCGTTCGAGAACGGCAGCTTCAAATCGCAGAACCCGAAGCTGAAATTCTCGATCTTCCCGTTCCCGGCCGACGACGCCTCGACCAAGCTCTATACCTCGGCCTTCTCGGACGGCTCCTACGGTCTGGTTTCCGAAAGCCAGAACAAAGAGGCGGCGACCAAGGTGCTGAACTACATGGCCTCGGCCGAGTTCGCGCAAGCCTTCGCCGACGAGCTCGGCTGGCCGCCGGCCCGCACCGACGTCACCGTCAAGGACCCGGTGCTTTCCAAGATGATGGAGATGTCGAAGAATTCGACGCCCTACCTGACGCTTGTCGGCTTCCGCTGGCAGACGCCGACGGCGTCGTCGGTGCTGCAATCCGAGATCATCGACATGGTCGAAGGCAACGTCACGCCGGAGAAGCTGGCGGCCGACATGCAGGCCGCGGTCGCCACCTGGTTCAAGCCGAAGCAGTAGATGGCGCTGCCGGCCGCTCTGATCAAGAGAAGCATGATGTCGTCCGAAAACCGCTTCACACTTTTCGGCACCATGCTTCAGTCGGCCGGCAGTCCAACCCACACCTGAGCAGAGCATGAGCAAGCCCCGCCGCACGACCAGCCTCCAGCGCACGCAGCAGCGCATGGCCGTGCTGTTCATCCTGCCGGCCTTGGCCGTCTACGGGCTGTTCGTGCTCTATCCGCTCCTGTTGTCGCTGTGGGGCAGCTTCTTCACCTGGAAGGGGCTGCGCATGCAGGAGTTCGCCGGGCTTGCGAACTTCTCGCGCCTGTTCGTGTTTCCGAGCGGCGCGCGGCTCTATGGGGCGCTTTGGCACAACGTCGCGTGGTTCTTCGGCATCATGGTGCTGCAGAACGGGCTCGGCCTTTTGTTCGCCTGGCTGCTCTTCCTGCGCGGCAGGGGTGCTGCCTTCTTCCAGTCGGTGTTCTTCTTCCCGGCGGTGCTCAGCCCCGTCATCGTCGGCGCGCTGTGGCGGCTGCTTTTGGCGCCAGGCGGTATCGTCGAATGGGCGCTCAACGGCCTCGGCCTGCACCAGGGCAGCCTGACCGTGCTCGGCAACAGCCATACCGCGCTCGGCATGCTGATCGCCGTCGATGCCTGGAACTGGATGGGCCTGCCGGTGCTGATCTATACGGCGGGCCTCAGGCAGATCTCGCCACAGGTGTTCGAGGCGGCGAAGCTCGACGGCGCCGGCAATGCGCGCATGCTCTATTCCGTCGCGCTGCCGCTTTTGATGCCGGCGCTTGGCACGCTGACGACGCTCTCCTTCATCAACACCTTCAACCAGTTCGACATCGTCTATGTGATGCAGGGCGTGCAGGGCAATCCGAGCTACGCCACGGACACGCTGGTGACCTATTTCTACCGGCTGGCCTTCGGCGCGGAAGGCGCGGTCGGCATCACCGATATCGGGCTGGCGCTGGCGCTTGGCACCATGCTGTTCCTGATCCTCAGCATCGGCACACTGTTGATGCTGCGCTTCTTCGACAAGCGAACGGTCGAGCTATGAACGCGCCATCGCTTCAGCAAACATTGGCAATTCCGCGGCGACTGGCGCGTCTGCCCGGCTGGCTCATGCTGCTGCTCTGGACGGCGGCGGTGCTCTTGCCGCTCTACATCCTCGTCGTCTCCTGCTTCAAGACGACGGCGGAGATCTACGACAACCGGCTCGGCCTGCCGCATAGCTGGGCTTTCGACAATTTCGTGCGCGCCTGGACGCGCGCCGATCTCGGCCACAACTTCATCAACAGCCTGATCGTCACCGGTGGCGCGGTGGCCCTCACCATCGTCGTCTCGGCTATGGCCGCCTATCCGCTCAGCCGCTACAGGCTCGGCTGGAACGGCATCATGCTCGGCCTTTTCCTCTCCGGCATCATGCTGCCGATCAGGCTTGCCTCGGTCGAGCTGTTCACGCTGATGCGCAGCCTCGGCCTGCTCGATTCGCTCACCGGGCTTATCCTCGTCTATTCGGCGATCCGCATTCCGTTCGCCGTCTTCATCTTCGCCAATTTCATGCGCGTCCTGCCCTCCGAGCTCGACGAGGCGGCGCGCATGGACGGCGCCGGCGAGGCGCGCATCCTGTTCCAGATCGTGCTGCCGATGGTGAAGCCGGCGGTGTCGATCGTCGCCATCTTCACGGCAATCGCGGTGTGGAACGATTTCTTCTTCCCGCTGATCTTCATCTTCGACGACCGCTACAAGACCGTGCCGCTGGCGATCAGCGTGTTCGTCGGGCAGTTCCGCACCGATTGGGGCCTGGTGTTCGCCTCGCTGGCGATCTCCATGGCGCCGATCCTCGTCATGTATTGTTTGCTGGCGCGCCAGATTCGCGAGGGCGTCGGCGCCGGGGGAGGCATGAAATGATCGAAGACAAGGTCTATGCCGCGCGCTCGATCCTGGTCGTCGGGGCGCACGCCTTCGATGCCGAGGTCATCGCCGGCCCTCTCGCGGCCGCAGCCGCCAAGGGCGGCGCCGAAGTCACCTTCCTGCATCTCTCGATGGGCGAGCAGGGCCATCCCTGCCTGATCCCGGATCACTATTCGTCACAGAAAGAGGACGAAGCGGCGAAGGCGGCGGCGCGGCTGGGTGCAACCATGCGCAACATGAAGCTGCGCGACGCCTTCCTGCCCAACGATAACGCGACCGCGCTCGAGGTCTGCGACGTCATCCGCGAGGTGAAGCCGCAGGTCGTCATCACGCACTGGCATGGCAGCTGGCACAAGGATCATCGCGCCGCCGCCCACCTCACACAGACCGGCATCTTCTTCTCGGCGCTACCGACGCTGAAACGCGCCCATCCGGCGCATTCGCCGCAGCTCTTGCTCTTCGGCGAGAACTGGGAGGATGACGAGGGGTTCCGCCCCGAGCATCTCGTCGATGTCAGCGCCGGCTTCGACGCCTGGCACGAGGCGGTGATGGAGTATGAGCTGGCGCGGGGCCTGAGCAGCTTTCCCTATGTCGACTATTACAGCGCGCTCTACCGGCTGCGCGGCTGCCTGCGCGGCACGCGCCACGCGCAGGCCTTTGCTGCGGCCTCGCATTCCTGGAATGCAGGCAGTGGGCTCTTCGCGCCGCCCGCGGATCGGAGCCGTGAGACATGACACGGGTCCTCGCCATCGATCTCGGCGGCACCAATCTGCGCGCCGCCAGCCATGCTGGCGATATCGACGACCTTGTCCAGCAGGTCCGCGAGCCGGCGCCGGTGAGCCTCGACGCGTTTGCGACGCGCGTCCGCACGCTCGCGGCCGCGGGCGACGCCGAGGCGCTCGGGCTTGCAGTGCCGGGGCTGACCGAAGGTTCCATCTGCCGCTGGATCCCGAACCTGCCCTGGCTCGACGGCGTCGATATCGCGGCGCTGTTTCCCGGCATGCGCGTGGCGGTCGGCAACGACGCGCAGATCGCGCTGCTGGCGGAAGCGGCCGAGGGCGCGGCCAAGGGCGTCTCCGACGCGATCCTGCTTGCGATCGGCACGGGCATCGGCTCGGCGGTGCTGGCCAATGGCCGCATCGTCGCCGGCGCGCATGGCGGCGCGTGTTCCTTCGGCTGGGCCTGCGCCGACGGCGAAGACCAGGGCGACGGGCGCAGCGGCTGGCTGGAGCGTGTCGCCTCGGGCCGCGCGCTCGATGCACTGTCCATGGGGATCGGGCTCGAGAATGGCGGCCTGCTGATCGAAGCCGCGCGCGCCGGGCAATCCGAAGCGCTTGCCGCCGTCGAAGAGACGGCGCGGCGTCTGGGTGTTGCGCTTGCCGGCGCCGTGGGGCTGCTCGACCCGGGCGTGATCCTGGTGTCTGGCGGCCTCGCGGACGCGCTGGACGTGATCGCGCCGCCATTGCTTGCAGCGCTTCGGCGGCAACTGCCGCCGCACCTGCGCGGGATCGAGCTCAAGCCGGGATTGTTCGGCTCCCGCGCCGGCCTGGTGGGCGCCGCACTTGCCGGGCAGGCGGGAAGCGGGTGGAGGCAGATCCGATGAGCGAAGCAAGCTTTCAACAGCCGGACCGCAGGCGGCCGGAGCCGCTCTGGTACCAGGTCGAGGAGGCGATCCGCGCCATCGTCAAGAGCGGCGAGTGGGCGACCGGCGACCAGATCCCGGCCGAGGACCGGCTGTGCGCCTTGTTCGGCGTCAGCCGCATCACGCTCCGCCACGCGCTGCGCAACCTGGAGGAAAGCGGACTGCTGAGGCGCGAGCATGGAAGAGGCACCTTCGTGCGCTCGACCACGCTGGTTGCCGGAACGCGCGAGCTCACCTCCTTCACCCAGGAAATGGGCAATATCGGCGTGGTCGCCGGTTCGCGCCTGCTCGATTGCAGCCTGACGACGGCCAATGCGGCGGCAGCCGGCGCGCTGGAGATCGAGGAGGGTGACCCGGTGGTGCGGATCCGGCGGCTGCGGCTCGGCAACAACGAGCCGATCGGCATCCAGACCGCGCAACTGGCGGCCGCGCGGGTGCCGGGCTTCCTCGACGCCGGCCTGCTCAAGGGCTCACTCTACGAGGCGCTGGAGCGCCAGTACGGCATCGTGCCGGTCGAAGCGCGCGAGAATTATCGCGTCGGCGCCGTGAGCGCGGCGGACGCGGAATTGCTCGACCTGCCCGCGGGCAGTCCGGCCTTCGTGGTCGAGCGCATCACCATCGACGAGCGCGGCCCGTTCGAGTTCACCGTCTCCGTCATGCGCGGCGACCGTTACGAAATCCGCTCGACGCTGCGCGCCGGCCGCCCAAACACCAGAAGCTGACACGATCAACAGGAGTACCGAAGTGTCCGATCTCTACATCCCCCGTCTCGTCGCCCTCATCGAACAGGCGTCGAAGGCCAATTCCGAAGCCTTCGGCGAGGCGGCGAGCCGTTTCGCCGACACGCTGCAAAATGGCGGACTGATCCATCTCTATGGCTCCGGCCATTCGGTGCTGCCGGCGCAGGAGATGTTCCCGCGCTATGGCAGCTATGTCGGCTTCAACCCGCTCACCGACCCGCGCGTGATGTGGCACAACGTGCTTGGAGCCGGCGGCGTGCGCGAACTTTTGTGGCTGGAGCGGACCGAGAAATACGCCGAAAAATTCCTCGACCACCAACCGCTGAACAAGGGCGATTCCATCATCATCTTCGGCCATAGCGGCCGCAATTCCTCCGGCATCGACACCGCGCTCTATGCCAAGAAGCGCGGCATCTTCGTCGTCGCCGTCACCAGCAAGAACAATCTCGACAAGCCGGCCACCCACTCCTCGGGCAAGCGGCTGGCGGATGCCGCAGACCTCGTCATCGACACCTGCTCGCCTATCGAGGACGCGGTGGTGCCGATCGAAGGCTGGAGCCGGCCGGTGTCGGGCTCGTCGACGGTGCTGGCAATGATCATGGCGCATGAATTGCTGGCACGCACGGCCGAGCAACTGGCCAAGCGCGGCATCGAGCTGCCGGTCTTCGCCTCGCCAACCATCGCGGGCGTCACGCTGCACGACACCGACGTGATCTACGGCGTCTATCGCGAGCGCATGATCGAGGCGCAGAAGAAGCACCTGCCGACCTTCCAGGCGACGATGCGCGGGGAATGAATTTGGCGGCGGGAGGCGTGCGGCGCCTCCCGCGAGCTCAATCTCGGCGCCGCATGGCGGTTGAATGCTTGGGCGGCGCGTCGTTCTCGTCGGGATTGGGGACCGGCTCTTCGTCGGGGAGCCGGTCCGGATCCGGCTCGCGCACCGGCTTCGGTTCCGGGATGGGCGGCGGCGTGGGGACGGGCGTCGGAGACGGGTCCGGATTGGGGAGAATGGCCATCGCGTTTTCCTTCCGCTCGGTGCCCTGGCAAGCTTTGCCGCGATCCCGACAAGCGGGATGTCCTGCCCGAGCTGAAATCATGGGGTGGTTTCGCCGCATCCAGACGCTTCGTCGGGTGCGATCGGCGGCGCAAGCTGGCAGAACGGTCGCGCCCGCGGATGGTTCCAATACGAACGCGCCTCGCGATGACGGCAGATAACGATCAAATGATTCTCCGCACCTGTTTCGGCTCTTGCCGGCGTTTGGCCGCGCCTTAGTTCCCGTTGTGGGCGGGTGATCATCTGTCGATACAGGAGACGGCCGTGAAGCACCAAACCCTTGACCAAATCAACGCCGTTGCCGACGTGCATGCCGAAGCGCCGGCCTTCTTTGCCAATCGTGGCGAGCGCCTCGAGCATTGGGCGCAACTTCTCGAACAAAGCCCTGGCCGCCGCCTCACGGCGCTGGCGGGGACCGAATACACCTCACCCGACGTGCGTGAAAGAATGCGTAGCGACGGATCGGCGATCACCGTCGCCTTCGAGGATCCGATCTTTCGTGCGCAAGGCCTGCAGAACGACACCTACGGCGAAGCCAAGCGCTTCTTCGAAATGAGCGACTGGCAGCTGCATGAGGTCGTTTGCCATTGCCATGTCGGCGCCAATATGCCGGCACGCTGGGCGGCCTCGCGCGTACGCGCGGCGATCTCTCCGGGTGCGGGCATTCTGGCCTGGCTGAGAGCAGTGTTCATGCATTAGCAATGGCCGCGATGAGGCAATCGCGACCGTTCAAAACCTTGATGGGAGCGACGGAGACGGACATGGCCGGTTTCCGCACTCCCTCTTTAGCGATCGATCTCGCCGAAGACGATGTCGAGTGAGCCGATGATCGCGGCGACATCGGCCACCATGTGCCCGCGCGACAGAAAATCCATCGCCTGGAGATGGGCGAAGGACGGCGCGCGTATCTTGCAGCGATAGGGAATATTGCTGCCATCCGAAACCAGATAGACGCCGAACTCGCCTTTCGGTGCCTCGACTGCCGCATAGACTTCGCCGGGCGGAACGCGGTGGCCTTCGGTGTAAAGCTTGAAATGATGGATGGTCGCTTCCATCGAGCGTTTCATGGTGGCGCGGGACGGCGGGGTGATCTTCTGGTTCGGCACGGCGACCGGACCCTGGCCATCGGCCGAGCGCAACTTTTCCAGGCATTGGCGCATGATCCTGACCGACTGACGCATCTCTTCCATGCGCACCAGATAACGGTCGTAGCAGTCGCCGTTCTTACCGATGGGGATGTCGAAATCCATTTCGCGGTAGCATTCATAGGGCTGCGCCTTGCGCAGGTCCCACGCGGCGCCCGAGCCGCGCACCATGACGCCCGAAAAGCCCCAGCCCCAGGCGTCATCGAGCGAGATCGTTCCGATATCGGCATTGCGCTGCTTGAAGATGCGGTTGCCGGTAAGCAGTTCGTCGAGATTGTTGCAAACCTTCAGGAACGGATCGCAGAAATCCCAGATGTCGTCCAGCAGCTCTTCCGGCAGATCCTGGTGCACACCGCCGACGCGGAAGTAATTCGCGTGCATGCGGGCGCCGGATGCTCGTTCATAAAACACCATCAGCTTCTCGCGCTCGGCGAAGCCCCAGAGCGGCGGCGTCAGCGCGCCGATATCCATGGCCTGCGTGGTGACGTTGAGCAGATGCGACAAGAGCCGCCCGATCTCGCAGAACAGCACGCGGATCAACTGGCCGCGCCGGGGGACGGACAGCTCGAGCAGCTTTTCGGCGGCGAGGCAGAAGGCGTGCTCCTGATTCATCGGCGCGACATAGTCGAGCCGGTCGAAATAGGGCAGGGCCTGCAGATAGTTCTTGTATTCGATCAGCTTCTCGGTGCCGCGGTGCAGCAGGCCGATATGCGGATCGGCGCGGTCGACGATCTCGCCGTCCAATTCCAGCACCAGGCGCAGCACGCCGTGCGCGGACGGATGCTGGGGGCCGAAATTCAGCGTGAACTTGCGCACTGCGGCTTCGGTCATGGCGACCTCCGCAAGGGTGAGGGTCGAAGGCGGATCGCGGCCGACCGGTCGCGGTCCTGCCGATCATGCCGTCGTCTGGATGATCAGCGTCAGCGTGCCGTCGCCGTCGATGTTGGCGGCGACGACCTGCGAGGAGTTGAGGCCATTGGCGCGCAGAACGGACGTCGCCTCGGGCGAGGCATCGACCGAGCTCTGCAACTTGGCCAGTTCGTTCGCTGTCGTCCTGGTGACTATGGCTTCGGCCTGCGCCTTCACTTCCGAAGGCAAGTCCTCGATCGCTACCACGACGATATTGGTGACGTTCTGTCCGGCACCGTCCTGGCCAGGCTGTGGTTGGCCAAGCTGTGGTTGGCCGGGCTGCGGCTGGCCGGGGATAGGCTCCCGGGCCGGCGGCGGCGCCTGCGGCGGCTGCGGATCGGCGAGTTGAGCAGAAGCGGGCTGTGCCATTGCCATTGCCGACGCCATCAGGACCATCGTCAACGTGCGCATCGTCCTTCCTTTCCAACTGGAACTCTGACGACAAAACCCCCGGAGCCTGACGATGGTTCCAGGACTTTGCCCGACACGGCAACCTAAAGGCCGCTTATTGTCCGGAGGGTCACGGAATAGCGGTATCGTTCGGCAGGCGGGATGCTGTGTTCCCATTCGTCTCGCGCCGGGCGGTTCGCCAGGCGATCCTTGCAGCCTGCGCCTGGTCGGAGGAGGAGCGCCCGCAACGTCATCTATGCGTTCGGCCACGGGCATCAGGGGCTGATCGCCGAGTCGGTCACCGGCAAGCTCGTCGCCGAGCTGGCGGCGGGGTTGCCGACCACGGTCGACCTGTCGCCGTTCAGAGCCGACAGGTTCTAGATCGGTCGCTGGACGATGCTGGCGATTTCCTGGCTGCGACCCCGGTAGACGCTTCGCGCCTATCCTGCCGGCGCTTGAATGGTGTAGCTGGGACAGTCCCGAGGAAACGGTTTCATGACATCAGCCAATGTTCTGATCTGCGACTTTGTCGGCCTCCGGTTTGGGGCGGACGGCAATCCCGACCACAGTGAGGTGAAGGCCCATATCGAGGCCAAGGGCGGTGTGTTCCATCAGACAGGTGTCGGTGAGGCCGGTCCTCTCGATCCCGGCAAGCTGCATTTCTTCTACCTGCCGCAATTGAGCACGCGGGAGGAATTGTTGGCCGAGACCGGCGACGGCCGCTATGACGCCGTCATTGCCGCCGCGACCTTCATTCCGGCGGAGGCCAGGTTCCGCCTCGGCGGCGTGCGCATCGGCGCTGGCACCGGCAATATGGGTTCGGCGTCGTGGGGTGGCGGAAGCGGGGAAGGCGGCGAAGCGCCGCTTATGAACACGCCGGGTATCAACAGTCGCGCCACCGCCCAAATGGCCATGAAGGCGCTGCTGAAAGTCAGGCCCGACCTGCCGGTGGACAGGCTTAACACGCTGGTCGCTGCCGGGCAGTTCGATACGGGAAAAGACCTGCGGCACTACCCGACCGAGAAGCTCGAAGGCAAAAGGCTGGCCGTCATCGGCTATGGCAATATCGGTCGTGAACTCGCCAGGCTCGGCCAGGCCTTCGGCATGCGGGTCACCATCCATGCGCGGCCCCGTCATCGCAAATGGATCGAGCTGGAAGGCTTCGACTATGCCGCGACCATGGAGGACGCGGCGCGCGGCGCGGACGTGCTTTCCGTCCACCTTGGCCTGGGCGCCTTCGATCCCGGTAGGCAGCGATACGCCAACGCCGGGCTGATCGGTGACGATGTGCTTTCGGCCCTCAACCACGGCGCCGTGCTGATCAACTACGATCGCGGCGAGCTGGTCGATGTGACGGCGCTGGAGCGGGCGCTGGCGTCCGGACGCATTTCCCATGCTGCGATCGACGCCGACCTTTTTACCGGTAACGGGAAGCTGTCGGGACCGATGTTGCCCTATCTCGGTCTCGTCGAAAGATATGGCCAGCGTCTGGAGTTGCTCCCGCACGCCGCGGCCGACACGGATCATCCCTCTCGTGTCGCCGGCGCCAAGCAGGCAGTCGATCAGATCCACGCGGCCATCACCGAGCGTCACGTCTACAATCTGAAAGGGTCGTTGCCCCCGGGTTTTGTCGATATGGGAGCGAAGGTCCCTCCCGGCATTGGCGGCATCACCGTTCGGCATCTGGCGATGCTTGCCGCCGATCAGGCCATTGCCGCCGACCTGGCCAAATCGAGCGCGGCCGTTGCCTCGTTCTGGGAGCGTGTCCTGGCTACATCCGCGCAGGAGCGACCGGCGCTCGTCGCTTCAGAAGCCGAAGCCCTCGCCGAAGCCTTGAACCGCCTCTCCACGCTGCTGCGCGCGCACCACCTTTCGGGGCCGTTCACTTCGCCCTGAAGGCCTGCGGCCTGCAAAGCTCGGTCGGCAACCTCTTCGATCGGCCGAATCCCTCGCCTGCCTAGAGGTGAGGTCGACCATGGCTGACCTTGGATTTGCTTATTCAAACAATCGTCAATGGGCGACCGAGCGGGAGGTGATCGCAAGGCGAAAGGTGTTGGAACTGTGCGTCAGGTTCCCGGTCTACGGCGCATGACCCGGTGCATCGGCACCGCCCGGCTAGATCAGGATGACGTTTCGTTGAACCGTTATCCTGATCTAACTCTTTGTTGGAGCATGATCTTTTCCGAAAACCGGGTTCTACTTTTCGGGATCATGCTCTAGCCGGCCGGGCGGAACGGCTTGGCCAGCGACGCCGGAAAGTGCAGCGCAAGCATCTGGCGGTTGCGCGAGATCAGCACCAGAACCACGATCGTCGCCAGATAGGGCAGGGCCGATAGCAGTTCCGAAGGAACCTGAAGCCCGAGCGCCTGCCCTTGCAATTGCAGGATCGTCATGCCGCCGAACAGCCAGGCGCCGAGCAGGACGCGCAGCGGCCGCCACGTGGCGAACACCACCAGCGCCAGAGCGATCCAGCCTTTGCCTGCCGTCATGTTCTCGACCCAGAGCGGCGTGTAGGCGACCGACAGGTAGGCGCCGGCGAGCCCAGCCATCAGGCCGCCGAACAGCACCGCCATGTAGCGGATCCGGATCACCGGATAACCAATGGCATGCGAGGTCTGCGGCGATTCCCCGATCGTGCGCAGGATGAGGCCGGCCTTGGTGCGGTAGAGGAACCAGCTGATGGCGACGAACATTGCGAGCGCCAGGTAGACGAGCGGATCGAAGCGGAAGAGCAACGGGCCGACTACCGGCAGGTCGGACAGGATCGGGATGTTGACGCCATGCAGCGCTTCGATCGGATCGCTACCAAAGCCGCGGCCGATGAAGGCAGAGACGCCGGAACCGAAGATCGCCAGCGCCAGGCCGGCGGCATACTGGTTGGTGAGGAAGGTCAGCGCCAACACGCCGAACAACAGCGAGGCGGCGGCGCCGGCCAGCGCCCCGGCAAGGATCGCAACCGGCATCGAATAGCCGGCGGTGACCGCCCAGAAGGCAAGCGCCGCGCCCATCAGCATCATGCCTTCGATACCGAGATTGAGGACGCCCGATTTTTCGACCACCAGCTCGCCGAGTGCCGCGAAGATCAGCGGCGTGGCGGCGATGACGGTGCCCGTGAAGATGGCGATGAAGAGTTCCATCCGTTGTCTCCCGCTATCGCGCCGTCTCGAGCGCATGCGCTTCTTTGGCCGGCCGCACCAGGCGAATGCGGTAGAAGATGAAGAAGTCCGCCGCGAGCAGGAAGAACAGCAGGATGCCCTGGAAGATACGCGTCAGCGCCGAGGGCAGGGCAAGCGTCATCTGCACGCCTTCGCCGCCAAGGAAAAGCAGTGACATCAGCAGCCCGCCGAGCACGATGCCGAAGGCGTTCAGCCGTCCGATGAAGGCGACGATGATGGCGGCAAAGCCGTAGCCGGGCGAGATCTGCGGCGAGAGCTGACCAAGCGGCCCGGCAGCCTCCGCCATGCCGGCAATGCCGGCCACCGCCCCGCCGGCCAGCAGCCCGATCCACACGGCGGCAGACTCGCGGAAACCGGCATAGCGGGCAGCCAAGGGTGCCGCGCCGCTCACCGACATCTTGTAGCCGAGGAAGCTGCGGTCCGCGAACAGCCACATCAGGAACACGGCGACGACGGTGATGAAGATCGAGGGATTGAGCCGGTAGGTCGGATCGAAGGGAGTGAACATCGCCGCCGCCGGCAGAAGCGCCGTCTGCGGATAGTTGAAGCCGGCTGGATCCCGCCAGGGTCCATGCACCAGATAGGACAGGAACAGCGTCGCGATGTAGGTCATCATCAGCGTGACCAGGATCTCATTGGTGTTCATGCGCGAGCGCAGGAAGGCGGGGATCGCCGCCCATGCCATGCCGGCAGCCATCCCGGCCAGGAACATAAGCGGCAAGAGCAGAGCGCTCTCTGGATTCGGCCAGAACAGGCCGACACCGCTCGCGGCAATCGCGCCCATGGTGAACTGACCTTCGGCGCCGATGTTCCAGACGTTAGCGCGGAAGCCGATCGCGAGCCCACAGGCGATCAGGATCAGCGGCGATGCCTTCAGCAACCATTCCGACAGGCCGTTCATCGAGCTCAGCGGCTCGACGAAGAAGGCATAGAGCGTCGGCAGCGGATCGTGGCCGAGCGAAGCGAAGAAGACCGAACCGACGATCAGCGTCAGGACGGACGCCAGCACGGGCGCGGCGATGCGCATCGCAGCCGAAGGCTCCGGTCTCTGTTCAATCCTGAAGCGCAACGCTGCTACTCCCTGTCTTGTCCTTGCCCATGGCGCGGCCGGTCATCAACAGCCCGATCTCTTCGCGGTCGGTGCTCGTGCGCGCCAGCGGCGGCGACACGCGACCCTGGCAGATTACGAGCAGCCGGTCGCAGATCTCGAACAGTTCGTCGAGCTCTTCCGAGACGACGAACACCGCGGCGCCGGCGCGGCTCAGGTCGACGATGGTCTGGCGGATGAAAGCGCTGGCGCCGACATCGACGCCCCAGGTCGGTTGCGAGACGAGCAGCAGCTTCGGCGCCAGCGCGATCTCGCGCCCGACGATGAATTTCTGCAGATTGCCCCCCGACAGGCTCTGCGCCGTCGAGCCGGGGCCGCTGGCTTTGACCTTGAACTTCTCGATGATGCCGGCGGCGAAGGCGCTTGCCTTGCGGCGATCGACGAGACCCTTGCGGACTGTGCCGAAGCGATGCGCGGTGAGCACCGCGTTTTCCCACAATGTATGCGACGGCACCGCGCCACGCCCGAGCCGTTCTTCGGGAACGAAGGCGAGGCCAAGCTTCCGGCGTTCGTCTGGGCGCAAGGACGCCACGGACGTTCCGTTGATTTTGATCGCGTCGCCTTGCCCATGCCGGCGCTCGCCGCTGAGCAGCGCGATCAGTTCGGCCTGGCCGTTGCCGGAGACGCCCGCCAGGCCGACGATCTCGCCGCCATGGACGTTGAAGGAGACGTCTTTCAGGTCGACGCCAAAATGGTCGCGCGCATCGGCTGATAGATTTCTGACCTCGAGCACGGGCTTTTCGCTCGGCGTGGCGGCGCTCACATGCATTTCCGGCAGTTTGGAACCGACCATCATGCGGGCGAGCTCGAGCGCTGTCGTTTCCTTCGGCCGCGCCGTACCGGTGACCTTGCCGTTGCGCAGCACCGTGGCGGTGTCGCAGAGCTCCTGCACCTCGTCGAGCTTGTGGCTGATATAGACGATCGAGCAGCCTTCCGCCGAAAGCTGTCGAAGCGTGTCGAACAGCTTGACCACGGCCTGCGGCGTCAGCACCGAGGTCGGTTCGTCGAGGATCAGAAGCTTCGGCGCCTGCAACAGGCAGCGCACGATCTCGACGCGCTGACGCTCGCCGACCGACAGGTCATGCACCTGTCGGTGCGGATCGATCGGCATGCCGTAGCGCAGCGAAAGCTCGCGGATCTTTTCAGCGAGCGAAGGCAGGTGGAAGGCGCTGCTTGCCGAGAGCGCGATGTTCTCGACCACCGAGACGGATTCGAACAGCGCGAAATGCTGGTAGACCATTTCGATGCCGAGCGCGCGCGACATCGCCGGATTGTGCGCTGTGATCAGATTGCCGTCGCAGAAGATCTCGCCGGAATCGGCCTGCGCCGCGCCGTAGATGATCTTCATCAGGGTCGATTTGCCGGCGCCGTTTTCGCCGAGCACGGCATGGATCTCGCCCGGTTGAATGGTCAGTGAGACATCGTCATTGGCGACGACGCCGGGATAGCGCTTTGAGATGTTGCGCAATTCTAGTCGCGGATGCATGGCGGGTCCTGCCGGGCGTGCAGCGGGGTTGGACGGGAACCAGGCGGGAGACGCCGAGGATGACCCCGGCGCCTCCACGGTTCTTCGCAGTCGATCAGCTCAACTTGCCGATCATTCCCTTGACGAACCAGTTCATGCCTCGAATGCCATCGTCGGAAAGCACCGATCCGGCCGCGACCTTGACGTTGCCGTCCTGGTCCTTCAGCTCACCGCCATAGGGGTGCACCTTGCCACTGCCGATGTCGGCTTCGAGCTGCTTCAGCTTGGCCTTGGTGTCGGCCGGCATGCCGTCATTGTAGGGCGCCATCTTGACGACGCCCGCGGCCAGCCCGTCCCAGCGCACCTCGGGCTTCCAGGTGCCGGCCGCGACGGCCTTGGCGGCGCCGACATAGTCGCTGGTCCAGTCCAGCACGAAGGACGTCAGCTGCTTGCCCGATGCGAACTTCGCCATGTCGCTGGCATAGCCGATCGACCAAGCGCCGCCTTCGCCGGCGACCTGCACGCCGGTCGCGGTGTCGGTCATCGAGCAGATGACGTCGCAGCCCTGGGAGAGAAGCGTCTTGGCGGCTTCCTTCTCCTTGCCCGGATCGAACCAGGAGTTGAGGAAGATGGCGTTGCAGGTGGCGTTCGGATTGACGCTCTGCGCCCCGAGCAGCAGCGCGTTGGCCGGACCGACGATGTCGGGGATGGGGAAGCCACCGATGAAGCCGATCTTGCCGGACTTGGACATGTAGCCGCCTGCCGCGCCCGCGACGAACGTGCCTTCATAGTACTTGGCTTCGAAGGTGCCGAGATTGGCGAGATGGACGATGCCCGAGCAATGTTCGAAGGCGATCTTGGGGAAGCGCGGCGCCACCTTCTGCATCGGCGTGCCATGCGAGAAGCTGGTGCCGAAGATCAGTTGGTTGCCAGCGCTGGCCAACTCGCGGAAGACGCGTTCGGCATCCTGCGGCATGAAGATGTTGTCGATGACGGTGAGTTTTGCCTTGTCGCCGAACTCGGACTTGATCGCCTCGACGCCGAGGCTGTGCTGCTTGGTCCAGCCGATCTCGGCGATCGGCGAAACATAGACGACACCGATCTTGAGCACGTCGTCTGCCCTGGCGATGGTGCTCAGTGTTCCGGTGCCGAGCGCAGCGCCCAGCGCGCCGCTGTATTTCAGGAATCCGCGTCTTGTCAGGTCGTTCATGTTTGTAACCCTCTGTTGGTTTTTTTGGCTGATGCCCGGCTTTTCGGCGCCGGATCTTGCTTGGGGAGATGGACATGCACATGCGCTGTGCCGTTGCCGTTCCCGGATGAGTGTGTCGGCGCTCGCGGCGCGATCGGGGCCGCGCCGTCGGCCCTCCCGTCGAGATAGGGCGCCAGCGCTTCGGCCGGCGTCATTTCCGCGTAGACTTCGCGATCCATGATGTAGCCGCGCACCACCGCGCGATGATGGGTGTCGATCAGGTCCATGGCCTGTTTCAGCCGACCTTTTTCCAGAAGGTCGACGACCCGTGAATGGTCGTCGAGCAGGTTGCAATAGTCGAAATCGGCGGTGATGAGCGAGCGCAGCAGCGTGGTGCGGCGCACCAGCTGGGCATGGATTTCCTGCATCACCTTGTTGCGGCTGAGGCGCACGAAAACCGAATGGAACTCCTGGCCGAGCACATCGGCCAACGCGTCGTTGCCGGCCGCGACGGCTTGGCGCTGGCGCTCGACATGCTGGCGCAGCTCCGCCCAGCCGGCTGGGCCGAGGCGATCGCTGAGCTGGGCAGCCACGCCTTGTTCGACGAGCGTCAGCGCGTCGTAGATCTCCATCGCTTCCTGCATGCTCGGTTTGGCGACGAAGGCGCCGCGATTGCGCTCGATCTGTGCCAGTCCATCGTCGGCGAGACGGATCAGCGCCTGGCGCACGACGATACGGCTGACATCGAAAATCTCGGAAAGCTCGCGCTCGCCGAGCTTGCAGCCGGGCACCAGCCTATGGTCGATGATGGCGCGCGTCAGAATATCCGCTATCGTCTGGGAACGGCTGCTCAAGGCGCGGCTCTCCGCGAGTTCGAGGACATGATCAGCTGGCTTTCCGTAGTGCAGGCATCGGCCGTCGGGAGGTGGCATATCCCAGATTCAGAATTTCATACATCGGAAGTCAATCATCCAAACCTGTCAACACAAAAATGACTTTTGGGTGACAAAAAATCGTTGATTGATATCCAATCTTGTGTTTTCGTCCTGTCGAAACGCCGGGCTAGGTTCATGGTGAAGGGCTAGCCGAGTTGGAAGGGATGCCGATGGCTACCCACTGCGTCGACCGAGAGCTTCTAAACGACTGGCACATCGTCGCCGACCTGGAGGCGCTCTCCCAGGATACGCCGTTTCCAACCCGCCTGCTTGGCGTCGATCTTGTCGTACGCAGGCGCTCAGGCAGCTTCGAGGTCATTCGCAGTGATACGGGCGTCGCGCTGACGTCGGCCGAGCGCTACGGCTTCATCTGGGCCTGTCTCGACAAGCCTTGGCGCGATATCGTCTACATTCCCGAGGCAAACGAGGCGGACCGTCACCTCGTCAGTGGCGGGTCCATCGCGGTCAAGGTTTCGGGCTTGCGCGCCGTCGAGAATTTCCTCGACATGGGCCACTTTCCCTTCGTCCACACCGGATGGCTGGGCGAGGAGCCGCACACCGAGGTGGCGCCCTACAATGTCGAGATCACCGCGCAGGACGAGGTGCTGGCGACGGAATGCAAATTCTACCAGCCTGTCGCTTCGCCGACCGCCAAGGAAGGTTTCGTCGTCGATTATATCTACAAGGTGATCCGGCCCTACACGGTGGCGCTTTACAAGAGCAACCCGATCCAGAAGCACCGGCTCGACGTCATCACGCTCTTCGTGCAGCCGGTCGATGAAGATAACTGCATCGCGCATCCCTATCTCTGTTACCTCAAGGAAGGCATGGAGGCAGCGACCGTGCGCAGCTTCATGCAATTGATCTTCGCGCAGGACAAGCCGATCCTCGAGAACCAGGTTCCCAGACGCCTGCCGCTTGATCCGCGCGCCGAGACGCCGATCCGCGCCGACGCCGTCTCCGTCTCTTACCGGCGGTGGCTGCGCGATCGTGCCGTCACCTACGGCGCCATACCGGCGCGGCTCTGATCACGGATGTCCGCCGCATGCAAAGGAATGACACTATGACGAAATGCATGGATCCCGTGGTTCTCAATCTTTGGCATCCGGTGGGGGCGATCGCGGAGACTGTCCCCGGTGCCGTTCAGGAGACGGTGCTGCTCGAGGAGCGCTTGAGCTTCGAGGTCGGCGCCGATGGCGAGCCCGTCGTCTGGCGCTCGCGGGCCGATCTGCGCCGGGCCGACCAGGTTCCGGCGGCAGACAGGCTCCCGGCAAAGAACCGCTATGGCTATGTCTGGACCTCGCTCGGCTCGCCGCCGGACGAGCTCTTCCCGATCCCCGAATATGCCGAGCCTGACCGTCGCCGGCTCAACGCCGCGACCTTCGGCGTCAACGTCTCGGCGCCGCGCGCCATCGAGAATTTCCTCGACATGGGTCACTTTCCTTATGTGCACACCGACATCCTCGGTGCCGAGCCGCATACCGAGGTCAAGGAATACGATGTCGAGATTTCGGTCGACCGCGACGAGATCCTGGCCACGCGATGCCGCTTCTTCCAGCCGATGGCTTCGACTGCCTCGGACGGCGGCGCCGATGTCGACTATGTCTACCGAGTGCCGCACCCCTATTGCTCGGTGCTCTACAAATCGAGCCCGGTCGACGAAAGCCGCAGCGATGTGATCGCCATCTTCCTGCAGCCGGTCGACCAGGAGCATGTCCGCGCCCACATGCTGCTTTGCGTTCTGGACGAGAACAGCGAAGACAAGGTGATCAAGCGCTTCCAGCAGACGATCTTCGGCCAGGACAAGCCGATCCTCGAAAACCAGGTGCCGAAGCGCCTGCCGCTCGACCCGCGCGCCGAAACCCCGATCCGGGCCGACAAATCGGCGATCGCCTACCGGCGCTGGCTAAGCCAGAAGGGCGTGACCTACGGGGTCATCCCAGCGGCAGCCTGACCAGGACATTTTTGGAGACGATCGATGTTGGAAGAAGCCCGAAACCGGTGGCATCCGATTGCCGCTGCCCATGACCTGCCGTTCCGCCACGTTTTCCATGGCCAGTTGCTTGGCCGCGAGTTCGCCGTCTGGCGGGCTGATGACGGCTACGTCAACATCTGGGAGAACCGTTGCCTGCATCGCGGCGTCAGGCTGTCGATCGGCATCAATGACGGCCGCGAGCTGAAGTGCCAGTATCACGGCTGGCGTTATTCGAACCGCACTGCCGGCTGCACCTACATCCCGGCGCATCCAGCCGACGCGCCGGCCCGCACCATCACCAATCGCACCTATCCGGCGGTCGAGCGCTACGGCCTCGTCTGGTCCTCCGAAGAGCCGCGGGGCGAGGTGCCCGATATTGCCGGTCTGGCCGAGGGCAAGCCGCTTGCCTTGCGCGGCATCCCGGTCAACGCGCCGGCCGACAAGGTTGCCGAGAGGCTGACGGCCTATCGCTTCCAGCCCAATGGGGCGCTGGATGGAGACGGCGCCGAAATCGGAGTTGAGGCGTCCCAGGGTTTCTCTGTTGCGCTGATCTCGCGCGACGGCACCGCCGAGACGCTTGGTGTCTTCTTCGTCCAGCCGGTCGATTCCAACCGTTCGGTCATCCGCGGCGTGCTCGACCAGGATGCCGCAGGTGCGGCGCGGATCGCCATCCTGCGCCACCACAATGAACGGCTTTCGAAACTGCGCGACGAAGTCGAACGCGATGTGGCGAATGCGCCGGCGCCTGCGCCGATCGAGCCGGTCTACGAGAGAGTGTCCGCCGAACTCGCCGAAATGCCGGAACTGACCGCGCATGGCCGCAAGGCTGCGCTGCGTGTCACGGTGGCCCGGAAATGGCAGGCCGCCGATGGCATCGCCGGCTTCGAACTGCGGCCGATCAAGGGCATCCTGCCGACTTTCCAACCCGGCGCGCATATCGACGTTCACATGCCGAACGGCGAGATCCGCCAATACTCCATCACCAACGGGCCAGGCGAGACCGACAGCTTCACCATCGGGGTCAAGCTGGAACGGGATTCGAAAGGTGGCTCGAAATGCATGCACGAGACCGTGCGTGAAGGCGATGTGCTGGCGATCTCCGAGCCGCGCAACAACTTCCCGCTGCGCCGCGATGCCATCAAGACGATCTTCGTCGCCGGCGGCATCGGCATCACGCCGCTGCTTGCCATGGCGCAGGCGCTGAAGAACCAGGAACTGACGCATGAGCTCCACTATTTCGCGCAAGGCGAGGAGCATCTCGCTTTCGCCGATAGACTGAAGCTGCTTGGCGAAGCATTGCGGCCGCATCTCGGGCTGTCGCCGGACGCCACCGGTGCCGAGCTCCAGCGCTTGCTCAAGGGCTACCGAAACGGCATGCACCTCTACATCTGCGGCCCTGGCCCGATGCTGGAGGCGGCGCGCAGGATCGCGGCCGAGCAGGGCTGGCCCGACAGCGCGGTGCATTTCGAGTATTTCAAGAACACCAACAAGATCGACGACAGTTCGAGCTTCGAAGTGGCACTGGCGCGCTCTTGCGTCACGCTGCAGGTGCCGGCCGGCAAGACGATCCTGCAGGTGATGCGCGAGAGCGGCATCGACGTGCCCTCATCCTGCGAGCAGGGCGCCTGCGGCACCTGTGTCGCGACCGTCATCGAGGGCGAGCCCGACCATCAGGATGTCTATCTCAACGACGCCGAGCGCAAGGCCGGGTCGAAGATCATGACCTGCGTTTCGCGCGCCAAATCGGCACGCCTTGTGCTCGACATCTAGGGGGCTGCTTATGATCACGCTTTACGACTACGAGCTGTCGGGCAATTGCTACAAGCTGCGGCTGCTGATGAGCTTTCTGGGCATCGACCACAAGACCGTGCCGATCGACTTCTATCCTGGGCGCGAGCACAAGTCGGAATGGTTCCTGAGGCTCAATCCGCTTGGGCAGTTGCCGGTCATCGACGATGACGGCCTGATCCTGCGCGACGCCCAGGCGATCCTGGTCTATCTCGCCTCGAAATACGATCCGTCCGGCAAATGGTATCCGAGGGACAATCCGGCGCTGCTCGGCGAGATCAGCCAGTGGCTGGCCTTCGCCGACGGCATCACCTCGACGGCCTCGGCGGCCCGCTTGCACGATGCGCTGTTCTACGATTTCGATATCGATGCCGCGCGCGCCGGCGCGCACCGGCTGTTCCGCATCCTCGACGAGCATCTGTGGTTCGGCGAACAGGAGGGCCGCCAGTGGATCTGCTCGGCCGCGCACCCGACGATCGCCGACGTCGCCTGCTTCCCCTACATCATGCTGTCGGAAGAGGGTGGTATTCAGCGCCAGGACTACCCGGCGATCCGCCGCTGGTGCGATCGCGTGAAGCGTATCAAGGGCTTCGTCGTCATGTCGGGCGTGTTTCCGGCAGGACCCGCCAGGGCCGCCGCATAATTTCAAGTCACGAGCCGGGCGCTCGCTCCGGCCAACCAAATTGGGAGAGGGAAAATGAAAACGCGTGCCGCCGTTGCCGTTGGAGCCGGAAAGCCGCTGGAGATCATGGAGGTGGACCTCGAAGGGCCGCGCGATGGCGAGGTCCTGGTCGAGGTCAAGGCGACCGGCATCTGCCACACCGACGAGTTCACGCTGTCGGGCGCCGATCCGGAAGGCATCTTCCCGGCGATCCTGGGCCATGAGGGCGCCGGCGTGATCGTCGACGTCGGCAAGGGCGTGACCTCGGTCAAGAAGGGCGACCATGTCATCCCGCTCTACACGCCCGAATGCCGGCAGTGCCCGTCGTGTTTGTCGCGCAAGACGAATCTGTGCACCGCCATCCGCGCCACGCAGGGGCAAGGCCTGATGCCCGACGGCACCTCGCGCTTCTCGATCGGCAAGGACAAGCTGTTCCACTACATGGGCTGCTCGACCTTCTCCAACTTCACCGTGCTGCCCGAGATCGCGGTCGCCAAGGTCAATCCGGACGCCCCCTTCGACAAGATCTGCTACATCGGCTGCGGGGTGACCACCGGCATCGGCGCGGTGATCAACACCGCCAAGGTCGAGCAGGGCGCCACGGCGGTCGTCTTCGGCCTCGGCGGCATCGGCTTGAACGTCATCCAGGGTCTTCGCCTGGCCGGCGCCGACATGATCATCGGCGTCGACCTCAACAACGACAAGAAGGCCTGGGGCGAGAAGTTCGGCATGACGCATTTCGTCAATCCGAAGGAGATCGACGGCGACATCGTGCCTTACCTGGTCAACATGACCAAGCGGGGCGCCGACCAGATCGGCGGCGCCGACTACACCTTCGACTGCACCGGCAACACCAAGGTGATGCGCCAGGCGCTGGAGGCCTCGCATCGCGGCTGGGGCAAGTCGGTCATCATCGGCGTCGCCGGCGCCGGCCAGGAGATTTCGACCAGGCCGTTCCAGCTGGTCACCGGCCGGACCTGGATGGGCACCGCCTTCGGCGGCGCGCGCGGCCGCACCGACGTGCCGAAGATCGTCGACTGGTACATGGAAGGCAAGATCCAGATCGACCCGATGATCACCCACACGCTGACGCTGGAGGACATCAACAAGGGCTTCGACCTCATGCATGAGGGCAAGTCGATCCGCAGCGTCGTGGTTTACTGAGGCAAAGCCGCTTTTTGAGGAAAACCATGGGGCCGCAGGCCGAACGCCCGCGACTTCTGTGGTCAAACAAGGGAGGAAACAGGAATGGCGGAAAAACTGCATCACTCGATCGACAACGGCTTGCCGAAGGAAAGCGCGAGCTTTTCCGGCGGCACGCTGGTCTGTCTTTGCACCAGCAAGCCGGTGAAGGTGAAGGTCAAGGGCCAGATCGCCCACAACCACGCCTGCGGCTGCACCAAATGCTGGAAGCCGGACGGCGCGGTGTTCTCGGTCGTGGCCGTTGCCGGCAGCGGCGACGTCACCGTCACCGAGAACGGCGACAAGCTCAAGGTGGTCGATCCGGCGGCGCTGATCCAGCGCCATGCCTGCACCGGCTGCGGCGTGCATATGTATGGCCCGGTCGAGCGCGACCATCCCTTCAAGGGCCTGTCCTTCATCCATCCCGAGCGTTTCGAGGAAGACGGCTGGTCGCCGCCGGGCTTCGCCGCCTTCGTCTCCTCGATTATCGAATCGGGCGTCGATCCCAAGCGCATGGATGGCATTCGCGGCCAGCTGAAGTCGACCGGGCTCGAGCCCTATGACTGCCTCAGCCCAGGCCTGATGGACTATATAGCCACCTGGACCGCCAAGAAGTCCGGCGCGCTTCCGGCCTGACGGGTCGCGTCTGATCGACAGGCGATAACGATACGCCGCGCCGAGGGGTTCTGTGTTCCCAAAACTAACGTGCCTTCCGAGCTATGGCGTAAGACCGGCGGCGCAGTCGAGCCTGTACAGTTCGATCGCGCTGCCGGTGCAATTTTGCGAACGGCGTGGCCGGCGGCTATGCCGGATCGAGTTTCCCGACGAGAGGCAGAGTTGATGAAGGTCGTTTCCACCTCCAGATCGCATGGCGGCGTCCAGGGCGTCTATGCGCACGCTTCCGAAGCCTGCGCCTGCGACATGACCTTCGCCGTCTTCGCGCCGCCCCAGGCCAAGGACGGGCCGCTGCCGGTCCTGTGGTACCTGTCGGGCCTGACCTGCACGCATGCGAACGTCATGGACAAGGGCGAGTACCGGCGGCTGGCGTCCGAGCTCGGACTCATCGTCGTTTGTCCCGACACCAGCCCGCGCGGATCTGACGTTGCCGATGAAAAGGACAATTGGCAGTTCGGCTGTGGCGCCGGTTTCTACCTCGACGCGACCGAGGAGCCCTATGCCAAGAACTACCGCATGTACTCCTACATCACTGAGGAATTGCCGGGGCTGGTCGCCGCAAATTTCCCGGTCGACATGACGCGCCAGGCGATCTTCGGCCATTCGATGGGCGGACATGGCGCGCTGACGATCGCATTGAAGAATCCGCAGCGCTACCGAAGCTGCTCGGCCTTCGCGCCGATCGTACAGCCCTCGACGGCCGGCTGGTCGCGGCCGGCCTTCGAGAAGTATCTTGGAGCCGACGAAAGAAGCTGGCGTGCGTATGACGCCACGCTCCTGGTCGAGGACGGCAAGCGCTTCCCGGAATTCCTTGTCGACCAGGGCACGGCGGACGGCTTCCTGCAGGACGGCCTGCGCCCATGGCTGCTGGAAGAAGCATGCAAGAAAGCAGGGGTCGGGGTCACCTTGCGGATGCAGGAAGGCTATGACCATTCCTACAACTTCATCTCGACCTTCATGGACGATCACTTGAAGTGGCACGCCGCGCGGCTGGGGTAGCCTCTGAAATGCAGGGCTATTCGACCCCGCTGGATTGCGCCGTGTAGGCGTTCACTTCCGCGAGCAGCATGCGCTTGTCGTCCTCCGCCAGGTACGAGGCTTGAATACCTGCTTGGGCAATGGCGGAAATCTCCGCCGGGCCGAAGTCCATCGCCTCCGCCACCAGCAGATATTCCCGGTTGATGTCGGTGGAGAAGGATGCCGGCGCATCGGTGTTGATGGTCACATTGAGGCCGGCCCTCAGCATTTCGGTGATGGCCGAACCCGTGCCGCGCACCAATTCGCAGGCGCTCCAACAGGCAGTGAAAGGCAGCTTCGCTTCCCTGATACGGCGGAGGAGGTTCGCATCATCGACGACGGCATAGCCGTGATCGATGCGTTCGATGCCGAGCAAGTCGACCGCGTCGCGCAGGTCGCCAGGGTCGAACCGCTCGCCGGCATGCGCGCTGACGTGAAGGCCATTGGTCCTCGCAAGAGCGAATGCGTCGGCATAATGCCGTGGCGGGCCGAGCAGCTCGTTGTTGTCGAGGCCAATGCCGACAACACAGTCATGCCGGTTGCGGACGGCGTTCTCGACCATTGCCATCCCGCGCCGCGGTCCCAGCGCCCGGTTGATCGACGGAATTAACCTGGCGCGGATTCCAAAGCTGGCTTGCGCGGCCTCTATCGCATCGCAATAGGCCTCGAGCATTTGCGGATAGGGAACGACGTGATCGTCGGGATTGAAGAACAGCTCGCAGTAGCGGACATTGCAGCCTGCCATGTTGCGCAGAGCCGCGAAGAGAATCCTGCGAAAATCCTCTTGCCTGGACAGGGCCGAGCACACCAGGGCGAGACGCCCCAGATAGTCCTCGAAACCGGTCGCTCGATAGATCGTTTCCGGCGTGTAGGGCGCGAGCGCGATACCATTGGCCTCGGCGATCTCGAACAACATCGGCGCGGGAATGGCATCGGCGATGTGGCAGTGGAGGTCGACCTTCGGCAGGCCCTTGATGAATGCGGCAATGTCCAATCGAGCCTCCCGGCCAAAGCGCAAGAGTAGCCCCCGCCTCGGCACCTCGGAATATCTCCAAGGAGCGAAAACCTCTCCGGCATTGCGATCATGATGCGAGGCTACTCGCCGACGATCGAATTCGCCTCCGGCAGGGCCATGCCATAGGCCGTGTCGGCGGCGCCTTCGGCGATGTCGCTGGCCAGCCGGTAGCCCTTGTTGGCGCGCACGTCGCGCGGCGACATGCCGAACTGGTCGGTGATCTGACGCGAGAAGTGGAACGGGTTCTTGTAGCCGCATTGATAGGCGATCTCGGCGATCGACAGCCCGGTCTGCAGCAGCAGCGAATGACCATGGTGTGCACGCACCTGCCACAGATAGCGCACTGGCGTCACCCCGATATGCTTGCGGAAGGACGAGACGAGATGCTGCGGCGTTACGCCGACCAGCGCCGCCAGCCTTTCGACGGTGATTTCCTTCTCGTAATTCTCATCGATGTAGAAGCGGGCGCGCAGCACCGAGCGTGGTGTCATGCGCTCTTGCTCAGACATCTGCGCTTCGTGGAAATAGGCGAGGAAGATCGTCTCGCCGAGTCCGTTGCGCAGCGTGTTGAGATTGGAGCTGGATCCGGCGCCGAGCTCGACGCCCAGACGCTGCATGGTCTCCACCCGCTGTGACAGCGGAATGCGCGGCGACACAGAACGCAGACGCATAGCCAGTGTCTCCGGCAGATCGCCGGCATAGCCTTCGCACCAGCTCACGCGTGTGTTGCGCCCCTCGGCATATTCGATAAACAGCCGACGTTCGTTGCGGAAAAAGCCGCAGCTGCGCGGCCCCATCACCGTCTCGTCGTCGTCGCAGAAAACCCGCGCCTTGCCTTCGTGGATGATGAGCAGCGTGACATAGCGCTCCTTGAGCGGACCGTAGACGCCGCCGGCCGGATAAATCGCCTCGCCGAATATGTAGCCCCGGCCACCGTCGATGAATGCGTGCATGGCCAAATCCTGCTCGCTTGCCCTGCGGCTTTTGTAGCACGGCTAACGGGCGTCTCAAAGGTTACAACGCATCGACCTTAACTGCAGATATGCATTCCGCTACCGCAGGCATTCCGCGAAAAACAGGGCTGCGGGATACTTTCCACCGTCCGGGCAAGATCGCCGTCTATGCCCTGGACAGCCAGCCAGACTCGTCCCGAGGAGCAAGCGTTTGTTTCTGCCAGCCGACCATTCCAAGACCAGGAACGACCTGCCGCGGGATTGCACGTTCTCGCCGAGCGATTGGCATATCCTTGCTTCGTTCTGGCATCCAGTGGCTTTCGTGCACGACATCACCGACAAGCCCGTGCGGGCCCGGCTGCTGGATGTCGATCTGGTGATCTACAAGACCTCGGCCGGCATCACCGTGGCCCGTGATCTCTGCCCGCATCGCGGCACGCGCATCAGCGCCGGCTGGATGGTTGACGACCAGATCGTCTGCCCGATGCACGGCCTGCATTTCGCCCATGGCGGCGCCTGCTCGAAGATCCCGTCGATCGCCAACTCGGAAGGGCGCATCCCGCCGAAGCTGAAGCTCGAAACCTACGCCTCGGTCGAGCGCTACGGCATCGTCTGGGCCTGCCTGAAGAACAATCCGATCTGGCAACTGCCGGAATGGGAAGGCATCTCGAACCCGGACTTGCGGAAGGTCTACGTGCCGAACGGCACCTGGTACGCGGCGGCCAGCCGGCACGTCGAGAACTTCAATGACGTCGCCCATTTCCCCTGGGTGCACACGCAAAGTTTCGGCGGCAGCACCGCCGATCCAATCCCGCCATACGACGTCGAGCAGACTGACTACGGTTTGCGCTTCGAATTGCCCTATCATGAAGGGTTCAATCGCTTCGACGACGGCGTCGCGGGCGAGGAGCGCGACGTGGTCTACACCTACGAACTCACCTATCCCTTCTCGACCATCATCAAGATCTCGCCGCAGGGCTCGGACTATGTCGTCTATTTCGCCGACACGGTGTGCCCGGTCTCGGCGCGCGAGACGCGCATCTTCCAGATGATGACCGATACGACCGGCAATCCCGACGACGACTACTGGATCAAGGACGCGCTGCTCATCAATGACGAGGACAAGCCGATGGTCGAAGAGCAGCATCCGGAAGAATTGCCGCTCGATCTCAGCGAGGAAATCCATGTTCCGTCGGACCGAATGTCGCTCGAATACCGGCGTGGACTTGTGAAACGCTTTGGCCTCGGCGCGCCGATCGCGAGTTGATTGCTGAGCGGCATCGTAACTGGAGACATCGGATCGAAGTCATGATTGTCCGATCTGAAACAGCATCTTTGTCCTGCCGTGAGCCGAGGACGTGACCGTGGACATGTTGGGCTACGACATGGTGCAGCCGGCCAGGGCCAACGAGCGTCTCGATCTTCGCGTTGTCGAGAAGCGGGATTGCGCCGAAGGCATAGCCGCCTTCGAGTTGATCGCGCCGGATGGCGGCGAGCTGCCGCCCTTCACCGCCGGGTCGCATATCGATGTGCATCTGCCTGGGAACATGACGCGGCAATATTCGCTGCGCAACGATCCGGCCGAACGCCACCGCTACTGCATCGGCGTCTTGCGCGAGGTAGCCGGGCGTGGCGGCTCGGCCTATATGCATGACCGGCTGAAGCTGGGCGACAGGGTCGAAACCAGCCTGCCGCGCAACGCCTTCGCACTCGACGAGGACGCTCCGTTCTCGCTGCTCGTCGCCGGCGGCATAGGCATTACGCCGATCCTGTCGATGGCGTATCGCTTGTCAGCGCTCGGCCGCGACTTTGCCTTTCATTATGGCGCGCGCAGCGCCGCGCGGATGGCTTTTCGTGAGGAGATGCAGACCTCGGCCTTCGCGGACAAGCTGCGCCTCCATCTCGACGACGGACCGGCGGAACAAAAGCTCGATCTGGCGGCGCTGCTGTCGAAGCGTCCGCCCGGAGCGCATCTCTATGCCTGCGGGCCCGCTGGCTTCCTGGACGCAGTCATCGCGGCAGCAAAGTCGAGATGGCCGCCCGAGACGGTCCATCGCGAATATTTCGCCAATGCCGGTCATGTCGCGGCGAGCGGCGACAGGCCGTTCCGTGTGACGCTTGCCGGCGACCGGCGCAGCTTCGAGGTGCCGCCAGGGCGCAGCATCGTCGACGTGCTGGCCGAGCACGGCGTCGATGTCCAGGTGTCCTGCGAGCAGGGCATCTGCGGCACCTGCGTGACGCGCGTGATCTCGGGCGTGCCCGACCATCGCGACCTCGTGCTCACAGACAAACAGCGCACGGACCGGATGACGCTTTGCTGCTCCCGGGCGCTGACGGATGAACTTGTGCTGGATTTGTGAGGAACGAGTAGATGACGTTGGAAGTCTTCGCGCGGTCATTGCCAAAGGCCGAATTGCATCTGCATCTTGCCGGCGCGGTGAAGGCCGAGACCTTCCTCAAACTGGCGAAGAAGAATGGCATCGCGCTGCCGCCATTCAGCGACGTCGAGGAGCTTTACCGCTACGACAATCTGGTCGATTTCCTGCAGGTATACGATCTCGTCGCGCGCTCCGTCGTCAGCGCGGATGATTTCCACCTGATCGCTTATGAGGCGCTCGCCCATGTCGCCAATGCCGGCGGACGCTATGTCGAGTTCTTCTTCAGCCCGCAGGTACACCAGGACGCCGGCATAAGCTACCAGACGATGTTTTCCGGCATCCTGAAGGCGATGGACGATGCCGATAAGGATTTCGGCCTGATCTCCCGGCTGATCCCGGCCATCAATCGGGAATTGACGCTCGACCGCGCGTTCGAATTCCTCGACCTGGTATTGCCGTTCCGGTCAGAAAAGGTCATCGGCATCGGGCTCGATTATGATGAGGAGCCATTCCCGCCAGCGCCGTTCAAGCCGGTCTACGACCGGGCAAGGAAAGCCGGTATGCGCCTGACCGCCCATGCGGGCGAGGGCGGTCCCGCCGCCAATGTGCGCGACGCGCTCGACCTGCTTTCGGTGGAACGCATCGACCATGGCTATCGGGTCATGGAAGATCCGACACTGGTCAAGCGCTGCATAGATGAGGGTATCGCCTTCACGGTCTGCCCGAGTTCGACGGTGATCCTGACCCATTGGCGCGACCTGACGGCGGACGACCATCCGATCCGGACGATGCTCGATGCCGGCCTCAAGCTGGTGATCGACACCGACGACCCGCCGATGCTGCAGACCGATCTGGCCAAGGAATACCGGCTGTTGGCCGAAACCATGTCGCTCGATCGCAGGACGCTCGCCGACCTGGCGTTGAATTCGCTTGATGCCGCGTGGCTCGACGATTCAACGAAACGCGACTGGCGCGCCGCGTGGTCGAACGAGATCGATCACCTGCTGGCCGCAGCCGAGCGCGCCGCATGAACACCAACGGTACAAACCATTGAGACCAAATTCGCCCGGGAGAGGCGGACGAGAAGACAACGAAAAACGGGATCCAACCCAAAATGACCCCAGAGGGAAAGGCAGAATCCTATGTTCATGACCTTCGTCAGACGAGTGGCGGCGCTGTCCGCGCTCGCCATTGCCTGCATCGCTATCGGCACCGGGCTCGCCCGAGCCACCGAACCCGACAAGCTTCGTATCGCGGTCATCCTGTCCGCCGGCATTGAAAGCGGCTGGGATGGCACGCTGATACAGGCTCTCGAACGCGTGAAGGCCAAGAAGCCGCATGGCCTCGAGATCACCTGGAAATACACCGACCCGCTCTGGGGCGATGACGCCGGAGACGCGATGCGGCTGTTCGCCGAGAGTGGCCAATACGACATCATATGGGCCCACAGCACCTATTCGGATCAGGTGAAGAAGCTAAAGGACGAGTTTCCCGACATACTGTTCGTGGTTGTGGGCTCCGGCAATGAAGGGCTCGGCGGCAACCAGTACTGGGTCTACAAACGCGTGCACGAACCGGCCTATCTCCTCGGCACTATCGCCGGCAAGATGACCAAGTCGAACAAGCTCGGCGCGGTCGGCACATTCCCGGCCGATGACGTCAACGACGAGATCAACGCCTTCTTCGACGGTGCCAAGGCGGCCAATCCCAAGATCGAGCGCAGCGTCGCCTTCATCGAATCCTGGTATGATCCGGCCAAGGCGGCGGAATATACGTCCGCGCAGATTGCCACCGGCGCCGACCTGATCTTCCAGCTGACCGGTAACTTCAAACCCTGCGAGGAACACAAGATCCTCTGCTTCGGCAATTTCCAGGACCAGCATTCGTTCTCGCCATCGACGGTTTTGTCCAGCACCGTCGCGATGTGGGATCCCGATGTGAACCATGTCATCGATGCCTGGTGGGCGCACAAAGCCGAAGGCAAGCCCTATGCCGGCAACACCGACAAGCAATGGTTCTCGATGAAAGACGGCGGTTCGGCCATGGCTCCTTATGGCGAGCTCGAGTCCAAGCTGCCGGAGAATGTCCGCAGCGACGTCGAGGCGTTGAAGGCCAAGATCATGGCCGGCGCTTTCGAGGTCCCGGTCGACGTGTCCGATCCAAAGGCGCATTGATATCCGAGCGTATCGCGCGGCCGCGACGAGCCGATGAACCCGTCGTGGCCGCTGCCTCCCGCCATCAGCCCTTTGGAATCCGCCATGTCCACTGCTTTACGCGTCGAAGGCCTGACCAAACGCTTCGCCGGCGTTGCCGCCAACGACGACGTCCATTTCGACCTCCGCTCCGGTGAAATCCACTGCCTGTTCGGTGAAAACGGCGCCGGCAAGTCGACGCTTTCGTCCTGCATCTTCGGCTTTTATCGTCCGGACAAGGGACAGATATTCGTCCGCGATCAGCCCGTTCACATCGCTTCGCCCATCGACGCCATCCGCCATGGCATCGGCATGGTGCATCAGCATTTCGTGCTGGTGCCCGAGTTCACCGTGCTTGAGAACATCATCGTCGGCACGCAGCGCTCCGGCTGGCGGTTGAATGTCGCCGAGGCCAGGCGGAAGCTCAAGGCGATCTGCGAAGGCTACGGCATTGATATCGATTTCGATGCCTATGTCTGGGAATTGCCGGTCGGCCGCCAGCAATGGGTGGAGATCCTGAAAGCGCTCTATCTCGGCGCCGAGATTCTCATCCTCGATGAACCGACCGCGGTGCTGACGCCGGCCGAATCGCGCATTCTGTTCGACATCATGCGCAAGATGTGCGCGCGCGGCCTGTCGATCATCCTCATCACCCACAAGCTGGTCGAGGTCATGCAGTCGAACCGCGTCACGGTGCTGCGCAAGGGCAAGGTCGTGGCGACGCTCGACACTCCTCGAACGTCTCCGGACGAGCTCGCCAGGCTGATGGTTGGGCGCGACGTGTCGTTCACCATCACCAAGCCGGATTTGAAGCCGGGCGAGACGGTGCTTTCCGTCCATGGGCTTACCGCGCATGGATACTGGGGCGAGGCAGTGCTGAAGGACGTCTCCTTCGCCGTCGCGCGCCATGAGATCCTCGGTATCGCGGGGGTCGCCGGCAATGGTCAGAAGGAGCTGTTCGAGGTGTTGTGCGGGGTGCGCAAACCCCGCGCCGGGTCGATCAGGCTGATGGACGAGGAGGTGGCCGGCCGGACGCCACGCTCCATGATGGACCGTGGTGTCGGCCACATTCCCGATGACCGTTTCCGCGAAGGTCTGGTGCCGGAATTCGATGTCGGGGAGAACCTTGTGCTGGGCTGGCAACGCAGTCCGAAATACCGTAGCGGCCCGTTGATGGACCGCGAGGCGATTTCGCGGCTCGCGCAGGAGATGATCGCGGAATACCAGATCGCGACCCGCGGCGAGAAGGTCGCGGCGGGCAGGCTGTCGGGCGGCAATGCGCAGAAGATCATCATAGCGCGCGAATTCCTGCACGCCTCCGGCCTGATGCTTGCCAATCAGCCGACACGCGGCCTCGATGTCGGCGTCATCGAATATGTGCAGTCGCAACTGCTCAGGAAACGCGCCGAAGGATTCGCCATCATTCTTGCGTCGGAGGAGCTGAGCGATCTGTTCAGCCTCGCCGACCGGATCGCCGTCATGTTCAAGGGCGAGATCATGGGCATTGTTGATCCCAGGCAGACGACCATCGCCGAAGTGGGCGTCATGATGGCCGGCCAAAAGCTGCAAACGGCACCGAGCAGAGAAAGGGTCCCGGCATGATCCGCCTCGAATACCGAACCGAGCAGGATGGCCTGTGGACGGCCGCCTCGTTTGCCATGGCCATCCTGGCTGGCCTGATGGCCGTGGCTCTTTTGCTCGTCTCGACCGGCGCCGACGTCGGCCAGGTCTTCAAGGCGTTGATCGAGGGCGCGGTAGGGTCGCCGAAGGCGATGGCGACGACCTTGGTCAAGGCGACCCCTATCATCCTGACCGGTCTTGCGACAGTCATCGCCTTCCGGGCGCAGCTATGGAGCATCGGCCAGGAGGGCCAGGTCTTTGCCGGCGCGATGGGGGGCTATCTCGGCGCGCAATTGCTGGCCGGAATGCCGCCGCTCCTGTTCTTCCCGGCCGTGCTTTTGTCGGGCATGGCGGCCGGTGTGGTGTTCGGCTGGCTGGCGGCGGTGCTCAGGAACAGCTTCGCCGTCAACGAAATCATTTCGACGGTGATGCTGAACTATCTCGTGATCTATCTGCTGTCGTGGCTGCTGCAGGGCGGCCCATGGGGCGAGAGCGGCGGCACCATTTCCTACCAGCAGTCGCCTATGCTGCCCGCTGATGATTTCCTGCCAGCGCTGTTCGGCAGCAGCCGGCTGCATGCCGGCGTCTTGCTGCCGTTCCTGGCCGCCGCCATCTGCTCGATCGTGATGTCACGCACCCCGCTGGGCTTCGAGATCCGCGGTCTCGGCTTCAATCCCATCGCCTTGCGGCATAAGGGCGTCAACATAGGCCGCACCATATCCATCATCCTGATGGCCAGCGGTGCGCTCGCCGCGCTTGCCGGCGCGATCGAGCTGTTCGGCGTGACGCATCGGCTGCGCGCCGACAATCTCGTGGGGCTCGGCTACACAGGCATCATCGTCGGCATGATCGGCGGGCTGAGGCCGCTCGGTACGGTGCTGGCGGGACTGTTCTTCGGCGGTCTGGCGAGCGGAGCCGTGTACATGCGCGTGCTCGGCGATGTACCGGCGGCGCTGGTGCCCGCCATCCAGGGTATCACGCTGTTCTTCTTTCTCTGCGCCGGCGTCTTGGCGCGCTATCGTGTGGTGAGGGTCGCCATCCAATGAGCCAGCTCTTTCAGGAAGCGATCATCGTCAGCATTCTCGCCGCCACGATCCGCGGCGTGACGCCGCTGCTGTTCTCGGCGATGGGCGAGCTGATCACACAGCGTGCCGGCATCTGGAACATGGGCGTCGAGGGCACCATGCTGATGGGCGCATTCGCGGCCTACATCGTCGCCACGTCGACTGGTTCGCTGTGGCTCGCCGTTCTTGCTGCGATTCTGGCCGGAGCTTTGATGGGCCTGATTATCGCCTTCATGACCGCGACCTTGCGCGTCGACCATTTCATCGCCGGCCTTGGACTCAACCTGCTTGCCGGCGGACTGACGCTCTATTGGTTCCAGAGCTACATTCAGGGTAGGGCGCAGCCGACCTTTTCCGGCTTTCGAGATGTCGCAATTCCGTTGCTGTCCGACATTCCGGTCATCGGGCCTATCCTGTTCTCGCAACGCTTGCTCACCTATGTCGCGTTTCTCGCTGTGCCGGCGGTCTGGTTCCTGCTCTACCGCAGCCGCTACGGGCTGGAATTGCGCTGCCTGGGCGAGAACCCAAAGGCGCTTGACGTCAAGGGGCTGAGCGTCACTGCGCGCCAGTTCGCCGCCGTGATGACCGGCAGTGCCATGACCGGGCTTGGCGGCGGGTTCCTCATGCTTGGCTTTTCCGACCGCTTCCTTGCCGATTTCACGGCCGGTCGCGGCTGGATTGTCGTGGTGGCGCTTATCGCCGGTAACTGGAAACCGAAGGGCGTGCTGATCGCGGTGACAGCTTTCGCCTTCCTTGAATCGCTGGCGACGCATTTGCAGGTCTTGGGTGCGCAAGTGCCGCATCAGTTGCTGCTGGCGCTTCCCTACCTTGCATCGATCGTCCTGCTCATGGGCGTGCGGTTTCGCAGCAGCCAGCCAGCACAACTCGGCGTAGCGTACAAAAGAGGTTAGGCCAGCCTCGGCCATCATTCACCCCCATCCGGACAATCCCCGGGAACGCCGAGAGTCCCCAGGTATTCTGAGAAAGCTGCCAGTCTGCTCCGGTCCAGGCAAACGCCGACTGGCCCAATGCCGAGCATCAACGCCTGACGGCCTCAGGTAACCGTCCGCGCTGGCGCTCCAGGGGAAGCATTTGCCCGGTGGCATGGCGGACCAAGCGGATCGCTATCAGCGCCAAAATTTCTATGAGTATTTGAAAATATTAGATTATTAGGAAGCTGGCGGAGAGAGCGGGATTCGAACCCGCGTTACGGTTTCCCGTAAACACACTTTCCAGGCGTGCGCCTTCAACCACTCGGCCACCTCTCCGTCCTTTGCATCTCGCGCGGCCGGTTTCGCCGCGCGGGTTGGGGAGATGCTCCCATGGGAAATCCTCAACGGATCATCTGGCGTGCCTTCAACCGGTGGGCCACCCCTCCCTGCACCGCTAGCCGTCTAGGCAAACAGGCGCGGGGCTCATCTAGTCGATCCGAAAGCGAATGCCAAGCCATAATGGCATTGCGACGGCTTTTGCCGTGGATGATGGCAAAGCCGGGTCCAGAAGAGGGTGATGCGTTCGAATGATGTGCACAGGCCGGCCGCGTCCCGCCGGCCATGCTTGACTTCGGCTCCGGCCGGCTGTCGACTGCCGTAATCTCTGTTTTCATGCAATCCCGGTTGGAACGGTTGCGAGCTTCCCTGGAATTGCCGGTTCAGTTTCGCAATTCCTGACGGAAAGCCGCTGCGCATTTTTCCTGGAATTGCTTGGGCGAGGGGCATCGTCCCGACATGGCGTCGATCGACCAGCAACCCGCGGGGCGGCCGGACAGCGGGCTTTCCTTCATCCCGGTGGCCTGGCTCGTCATCGTCATGGGGCTGTCGGCTTACGGCTTGATCGCAAACTGGCGGCTCATCGGCGATTTCAGCCTGCCGGAAAATGCGTTCCTGCTCGTCTATGGCGGCCTGACGGGGGGCGTGATCACCATTCTGTGGGGACTGTACCTGCTTGGCCTTGCCTTCAACCGCTCGGCCCGTTTCCCGCGCCACTACACGATCTGGCAAATCGCCGTCATCATCTGGCTCGTCTTGCGTCAGGCCTATGTGTTTTACGCCTTCGCCGTCTCGGCCGAGGCGCTGGGCTTCACCGTGGCCGAGATCGCCATCGGCCTGCTCTGCATCTACCTCCTGCGGCCTGGCGCCGAGACGGTCTACGCCAACCCGGAGACCGAACGGCCGCCGGTTTTCGTCTCGATCCTTGCCGCGCTGCTCGGCATCATCCTCGGCGGCGCGATCGGCGCCTGCGCCGGATTCTTCGCCGGTTCGCTGATCGCGGACCTGACCCGCATGAGCTGCTTCGAAGGCGCCTGTGGATTCTTCGCGGCTTTTGTCGGCCTGGGCGGCTTGATCGTGGGAGCGATCGCCGGCGGTATCTTCGCCATCTGGCGGGTCAACCGGCGCCGGCCGGCGCCAGCTCGTTAATTTCAAGGGGCGCGATTGCGCGCGAACCACGCACGCTCTATGTCGATTGCGGGGTAGACGGGAGCTTTCCCGGGGAGAGCGTCGATGTTGCGTTTCATCTTTCGGCTGGCAGCCATGGTTGCGCTGTCGATTTCCGTCATCATGGCGGTGGTCGACACGACGCGCTCGGTCGCGGCCTCGGCGCTGGTGATGACGCCCCTCAACGCAAGCTGGCTGGCGGTCTCGCCCGACACGAGGGCGGCCTTCGAGACCTTCGTGCGCGCCAAGGCGGGCCCATTGGCATGGGACGGCGTCGTCGCCTGGGTGCTTGCCCAACCCGGCTTCGCGGTGTTCGCGGTGCTAGCCTTCCTGCTCTACGCCATCGGCTACCGGCGCAAGCGCCGCGGCGCGGAATTCGCTCCAAGTCCCTGAAGCCGCCGGAAGGATGGGGCCGGATCTGCGGTAACCGCTTTTTCCAACAGGTCAAAATTCCACGTGAATTTTGTTTCGCGTCGTGCCAGATTGGCCGCGAGCGGGAGGGGCAAACACTTCCTGCCTGGCGTCGCATGCCTGCCGGAGAACCGGGTAGGCGAGCGGCGCACAACGGAAAAATAACCGACAGGGTGTGGATCACATGAAACGTATCGTTCTCGGCCTCCTGGCCGCTACCGCAATGGTTCTTCCGGCTTTCGCCGCGGATGTGCAGCCGGCCATCCTCTACGATCTGGGCGGCAAGTTCGACAAATCCTTCAACGAGGCTGCCTATAATGGCGCCGAGAAGTTCAAGAAGGAAACTGGCGTCGCCTATGTCGAATTTGAAGTTTCCAACGCCTCGCAGCGCGAGCAGGCGCTTCGCCGCTTCGCCGAGGACGGCCGCAACCCGATCGTCATGGCCGGCTTTGCCTGGGAAGACGCGCTGAAGAAGGTCGCGGCCGAATATCCCGATCTGAAATTCGCCATCATCGACGACGCCGTCGACCTGCCCAACGTCCGCTCGCTGGTGTTCAAGGAGAACGAAGGCTCCTACCTCGTCGGCATCCTGGCGGCGATGGCGTCCAAGTCGAAGAAGGTCGGCTTCGTCGGCGGCATGGACATCCCGCTGATCCGCAAGTTCGAATGCGGCTATGTCGGCGGCGCCAAGTCGGCCGGCGCAACCGAAGTCATCCAGAACATGACCGGCGATACGCCGGCGGCCTGGAATGACCCGGCCAAGGGCGGTGAGATCGCCAAGACGCAGATCGACCAGGGCGCCGACGTGGTCTACGCGGCCGCTGGCGGCACCGGCGTCGGCGTGCTGCAGGCCGCGGCGGATGCCGGCAAGCTCGGCATCGGCGTCGATTCCAACCAGAACGGGCTGCAGCCCGGCAAGGTGCTCACCTCGATGATGAAGCGCGTCGACGTTGCCGTCTACAACGCCTTCATGGATGGCAAGAACGGCACCTTCAAGGGCGGCGTCGAGAATCTCGGCCTCAAGGAAGGCGGCGTCGACTACGCCATGGACGACAACAACAAGGCGCTGGTGACCGACGATATGAAGGCGGCCGTCGAAAAGGCCAAGGCCGACATCATCTCCGGCAAGGTCCAGGTTCACGACTACACCGCCGACAATGCCTGTCCCTATTGATCGGGCCTGCCCCCTGCTGATCGGCAGTTGAATCAAGGTTTGAACCGCCGGGCCAATGCCCGGCGGTTTCGTTTTGGAGACAGGTGATGCGGCCAACGATCGAAGCCATGGCCGAAGGCGACGTCGAGATGATCGCGCGGCTTCGCCTTGCGGCTTTCTTCGAAGGCACCGGCCGGACACTCGACGAAGACATGGCCGGCTTGCGCGGACTGATAGGCGGCGGCTTCGAGGCTGCCTTCGTCGCCCGCGACCGAGCCCGGCCGATCGGGAGCTGCCTGCTCGTCCGCGACGAGATCGACTCGCCGCACGATCTGACGCCATGGCTGGCCGGGCTGATCGTCGAGGAAGCATATCGGGGCGCCGGTATCGGCGCGGCGCTGGTCAGGACCGTCGAGGCCCATGCCGCGTCGGCCGGCATCGGCACGCTCTATCTCTACACCTGGCAAGCGCGCGGCTTTTACGAAGCGCTTGGATGGACGGCGCTCGAGACCTTCGAGCAGGATGGCGCGCCGATGCTTCTGATGTCGAGATCTCTTTGACGCAATTGCGGACGGCGAAGGAAGCGAGCCTGGCCGCTGCGCGCCTTTCCTGGAACGCTGCTAAAGCGTGCCGGCGAGATAGCCGAGCGCAAAGGCGGCGACCAGGGCAAGCGCGATGACAAAGCCAAGCCTGCCGCCAAGCGAATGCAGGCCGACGCCATAGGGCTTGCGCTCGAGCCGATGGATCATCACCGGCGGCTGGTCCGTCCTTGGGGCGGCGATGCCGGCAAGGCGCGCCTGCATCTGCGGCAATTCAGTGAGGCGTTGCGTCACCAGTTCCCATCGTTTCCCTCGCCCTTCGGGCACCGCGGGATCGAGGGCGCGCAGGCGTTCGGCGAGTCGCAGCACCATGTCGCGAAAAGCGGGATCGATCTCGAGGTCGCGCTCGGCGCGCGCGCGTTCCCTGTCGTTCATCAGGCCAAAGACGTAATCGCCGGCCCTGGCGACACGGTCGCTTTCACTGGACACGGCCGTGTTCTCCCATGTTCCTCACCAGTGCGGCGGCTTGGTCACCGGCACATCGGGAGCGGTCTGCTCCTCGAGCTCCAGGAACCGGTCGGTCAAGGCGGCGAGCTTGCGCTCCATGCGCTCGATCACCTTCCACTGCTCGGCGATCTGGCCGGACAGTTCCTCTATGGTCTTCTCCTGCTCGGCGGCGCGGATTTCCAGCGTCGTCAGCCGATCGTCAGGCATGGCCATGCAAAAACCGATCCTTGTGAATGTGAAGCTTCCACCTGAGCAGATATCCGTGGGATGCACCGCGAGTATCTGCCTATGCCCTTTCGGTTTCGCAGGTTCTGATCGCAAAGCCGTGCGACACTTTTGCGGAACCTGCTCAGGTTCGAAATTGACAAGGGCGCGGGGTTTTGTCGAGAGTGAACGGCCAATTGGCACAGGCTGGGCATCATGCTAGGCATTTTGACCAAGCGATAAAAAATAAAAGAGTGGGACAGGCTGCATGGCGCAAGCCGCGATCGAGCTGATAGGCATCAACAAGAGCTTTGGCGCCGTGCGCGCCAACCGCGACATCAACCTGGAAGTCGCGCGCGGCACCATCCACGGCATTGTCGGCGAGAACGGCGCCGGCAAGTCGACGCTGATGTCGATCCTCTATGGCTTCTACCAGGCCGACAGCGGTGAGATCCGCGTCGGCGGCAAGCCGGTGTCGATCAACACATCCAACGATGCGATCGCGCTGGGCATCGGCATGGTCCACCAGCACTTCATGCTGGTCGACAATTTCACCGTGCTGGAGAACATCATCCTCGGCGCGGAAAACGACGCGCTGCTGAAGAGCAGTATCGCCAAGGCGCGTTCCGAGCTCGACCGGCTGGAGCGCGAATACGGACTCGAGGTCGATCCCGACGCCGTCATCGAGGAACTGCCGGTCGGCCTGCAGCAGCGCGTCGAAATCCTCAAGGCGCTCTATCGCGGCGCCGAGATCCTGATCCTCGACGAACCGACGGGCGTGTTGACGCCGGCAGAGGCCGACCACCTCTTCCGCATCCTCAAGCAGTTGAAGGAGCAGGGAAAAACGATCGTGCTCATCACGCACAAGTTGCGCGAGATCATGGCGATCACCGACACGGTCTCGGTGATGCGCCAGGGCACCATGGTGGCGACCAGGGTGACGAAGGAAACCACGGTCGGTGAGCTGGCCGAACTGATGGTCGGCCGGCGCGTGCTTCTGCGGGTCGAGAAGGGCGAGTCGGAAGCCGGCGCGATCAAGCTGTCGGTCAAGAACCTGACGGTCAAGGACTCCCGCGGCGTCACCATGGTCGACAACGTCTCCTTCGACGTGCGCGGAGGCGAGATCGTCGGCATCGCCGGCGTGGCCGGCAACGGCCAGTCCGAGCTGCTGGAAGCGATCTCGGGCATCCGGCACGCCGTCTCCGGCGAGGTGATGCTCGAAGGCAAGCCGATCGATCTCACCGGCAAGGCCGATCCGGGCGAATTGCGCGACCGCGGGCTCGCCCATGTGCCGGAGGACCGCCACCATGTCGGGCTGGTGCTCGCCTTCGAGGAGAACGAGAATTCGATCCTCGGCTACCACGACGACGAGCGCTATCTGAAGGGGCCGTTCCTCAAGGTCGATGCCATCATGGCCGATGCCAGGGACAAGATCGAGAAATACGATATCCGGCCCAACAATCCTCGGCTCAAGACGGCGAATTTCTCCGGCGGCAACCAGCAGAAGATCGTGCTGGCGCGGGAAATGGAGCAGGACCCCGGCGTGCTGATCGTCGGCCAGCCGACGCGCGGCGTCGATGTCGGCGCCATCGAATTCATCCACAAGCGGCTGATCGCCATGCGCGACCAGGGCAAGGCCGTGCTCGTCGTCTCTGTCGAGCTCGACGAGATCCGCTCGCTTTCCGACCGTATCCTGGTGATGTTCGCCGGTCGTGTCGTCGGCGAGCGTGGCCCGGACGCGACCGAAGGCGAGCTTGGCTTGCTAATGGCTGGTGTCGAGCATCAGGAGGCCGCCGAATGAGCACGCCTTACGCCAAGCTGCCGGCCTGGGCCGATTACGGGTTGATTCCGTTGATCAACCTATCGGTTGCCTTCATCGTCGCCGGCTTCGTCGTCATGCTGGTCGGCGAAAACCCGTTCCGCGCCGCCGTCATCCTGGTCGAAGGCGCCTTCGGCAAGGGCACGGGCATCGCGTTCACGCTGTTCTATGCCACGACCTTCATCTTCACCGGCCTTTCAGTCGCGGTTGCCGCGCATTGCAGCCTGTTCAACATCGGCACAGAGGGCCAGGCTTATATAGGCGGCCTCGGCATCGCGCTGGTGTGCCTCAGCTTCGACAGCACATTGCCTTGGTGGTTGCTGTTCCCGATCGCCATCGTGGCGGCTTCGGTGTTCGGCGCGCTTTGGGGCCTGATCCCCGCCTATCTGCAGGCCAAGCGCGGCTCGCACATCGTCATCACCACCATCATGTTCAACTTCATCGCCGCCTCGGTGATGGTCTATCTGCTGGTCGGCCCGTTGAAGCCGGCCGGCTCGCAGGCGCCGCAGACGCGCAATTTCCTCGCCGGCGCCGAACTGCCGAAGCTGAACTGGATGATCGAATTGTTCGGCGCCAAGATACGCTCGGCGCCGCTCAACATCTGCTTCCTGCTGGCGCTGGTCATGGCGTTCCTGGTCTGGCTACTGATCTGGCGGACCAAGCTGGGCTACGAGATGCGTACCTATGGTCATAGCCCGAAGGCGGCGCGTTACGCCGGTATTTCGGAGACGCGCATCATCATAACCGCCATGATGATATCGGGCGCGCTGGCCGGCATGATGGCGCTCAACCCGGTGATGGGCGACCAGCACAATGTCGCGATCGATTTCGTCTCCGGCGCCGGCTTTGTCGGCATTGCGGTGGCGTTGATGGGCCGGCTGCATCCGGTCGGCATCGTGCTGGCGGCAATCCTGTTCGGCATGCTCTACCAGGGCGGCGCCGAGCTCGCCTTCGAGATGCCGGCGATCAGCCGCGACATGATCGTCATCATTCAAGGCCTGGTCATCCTCTTCGCCGGCGCGCTGGAGCATATGTTCAGGCCTTACATCCAGGCGCTGTTCGCCTCGGTCAGCCCGAAATCGGTCGGCATGCAGGCGGTCAAGGGGACGGGGGCCTGAGATGGACACGTTCAACGCAATCATCCAGGTGCTGGATTCTACGATCCGCCTTTCGGTGCCGTTGCTGCTCGCCTGCCTGGCGGGCCTCTATTCGGAACGGGCCGGCATCTTCGACATCGGACTGGAAGGCAAGATGCTGGTCGGCGCCTTTGCGGGCGCTTCCGCGGCCGCCGTCTTCCATTCGGCGCTGATCGGCCTTGGCACGGCGATCCTGATCTCGGTTGCATTCGCCCTCGTGCACGGCTTTGCCTCGATCACGCATCGCGGCAACCAGATCGTGTCCGGCGTGGCGATCAATTTCATCGCGGCCGGATCGACCATCATCCTCGGCCAGGCCTGGTTCCAGCAGGGCGGGCGCACGCCGGCGCTGCAGCCGGGCGAGCGGTTCGAGGCGATCAACTGGCCTGGCGCCGACGCGGTCAAGGATGTGCCGGTCATCGGCCCGATCTATGCCGAGCTGATTTCCGGCCACTCGATCCTGGTCTATTTCGCCTTCGCAATGGTGCCGTTTACATGGTGGGTGCTGTTTCGCACCCGCTTCGGGCTCAGGCTGCGCGCGGTCGGCGAGAATCCCGCCGCCGTCGACACCGCCGGCATCTCGGTCGCCTGGCTGCGTTACCGTGCGCTGATCTGCACCGGCGTCCTCACAGGCATTGCCGGAGCCTATCTCTCCATGGTGCAGAATGGCGGCTTCGTGAAGGACATGACGGCGGGCAAGGGCTATATCGCGCTTGCCGCGCTCATCTTCGCCAAGTGGAAGCCGGTCAACGCCATGTTCGCCTGCCTGCTGTTCGGCTTCCTCGACGCGGCGTCCATTCGGCTGCAAGGCTCGCCGCTGCCGGTCATCGGCAAGGTGCCGGTGCAATTCATGCAGGCGCTGCCCTATGTGCTGACCGTCATCCTGTTGGCGGGCTTCATCGGCAAGGCCATTCCGCCGCGCGCCGGCGGTGTGCCTTACGTCAAGGAGCGCTGAGGCAGGACTGCGTCCGGCAGCGACCGGCATTTGAACAAGATCGTGGGAGAGAAGAACCGGATGTCGCATGATCTGTTCGAGGCTGCGAAGGCGGCGATGGCCAAGGCCTACGCGCCCTATTCGAAATTCCCGGTGGGTGCGGCACTTCGCACCGAGGACGGGCGCGTCTTCACCGGCGCCAATATCGAGGTGGCGTCGTACCCGGAAGGCTGGTGCGCCGAGACGACGGCGCTCGGCCACTACATCATGGGCGGCGGCGGCAGGATCGTGGAGATCGCGGTGATCGCCGAACGCATGGCCAAATGCTCGCCCTGCGGCGGCTGCCGGCAGCGGCTGGCGGAATTCTGCCGGCCGGACACGAAACTCTATCTGTGCGACAACACCGGCGTGGCCGAGACGGTGACAATGGGCGACATGCTGCCCTACGGCTTCCGCGGCGACATCCTGAAATGACGAACGGGCTGGCATGATGGAAGCGCTGGATCATCTGGTCGAGAAGCTGGACGGGCTGGCGCCGACCGCGGCGCTCGTTCTGGGCTCGGGCCTTGGCGGGCTGGTCGACCAGGTCAAGAATGCCAGGCGCATTTCCTATGCCGAATTGCCGGGCTTCCCGCGCAGCGGCGTTTCCGGCCATGCCGGCGAGGTGGTTGCCGGTCATTTCGCCGGCACGCCGGTGCTGATGCTGTCCGGCCGCGCGCATTACTACGAGCATGGCAACGCCGCCGCGATGCGTCCGGCGCTGGAGGTGCTTGCCGGCCTCGGCATCTCGCACCTGATCCTGACCAACGCCGCCGGCTCGGTCGATCCCGAGATGGGGCCCGGCTCGGTGATGCTGATCACCGACCACATCAATTTCTCCGGCTCCAACCCGTTGATCGGCGAGCCGAGCGACCGCCGCTTCGTCGGCCTCACCGAGGCCTATGACGCAGGCCTGCGCGGCGCGATCGAAAAGGCTGCGAAGGCAAGCGGCACAGCGCTGCATCAGGGCGTCTATATGTGGTTTTCCGGACCATGCTTCGAGACGCCGGCCGAGATCCGCATGGCGCGCCTCATGGGGGCGACGGCTGTCGGCATGTCGACGGTGCCGGAGGTCATCCTCGCCCGCTTCCTCGGTCTCAAGGTCGCCGCCTGTTCGGTCATCACCAACCTGGCGGCAGGCATGACCGGGGCGGAGCTTTCGCACCAGGAAACCAAGGATATGGCGCCGGTCGGCGGCGCGCGGCTGGCGACGATCCTGCGGCGCCTGTTCCAGGATGGCTTGCCCGACTGATGCTGCCGCAAGAGATCATCCGCCGCAAGCGCGACAACCACAGGCTCTCGACCGAGGAGATCGCGGCCTTCGTCAAAGGGCTGACGGCCGGCACCATCTCGGAGGGCCAGGTCGGCGCTTTCGCGATGGCCGTGTTCCTCAACGGCATGAGCCGCGACGAAGCGGTGGCGCTGACGATCGCCATGCGCGATTCCGGTGATGTGCTCGACTGGTCCGACCTACCGGGGCCGGTCACCGACAAGCATTCGACGGGCGGCGTCGGCGACAATGTCTCGCTGATGCTGGCGCCGATCGTCGCCGCCTGCGGCGCCTATGTGCCGATGATCTCGGGCCGCGGGCTTGGCCATACCGGCGGCACGCTGGACAAAATGGACGCGATCGCCGGCTACGCCAGCCAGCCGGGCTTGGCGCTGTTGCGCAAGACGGTGCTCGAGGCTGGCTGCGCCATCATCGGGCAGACCGCCGACCTGGCGCCCGCCGACCGCAGGCTCTACGCGATCCGCGATGTGACCGGAACGGTCGAATCGATACCGCTGATCACCGCCTCCATCCTGTCGAAGAAGCTTGCCGCCGGGCTCGGCTCGCTGGTGCTCGACGTCAAGGTCGGCAATGGCGCCTTCATGGAAAAGTCGCGCGACGCGGTGGCGCTGGCGAACAGCCTTGTCGAGGTCGCCAATGGCGCCGGCCTGAGCGCATCCGCGCTGGTGACGGGCATGAACGAGCCGCTGGCTTCGGCCGCCGGCAACGCGGTCGAAGTGAAGAACGCCGTCGATTTCCTAACCGGCCGCTATCGCGACCGCCGGCTGGAGACTGTGACGCTGGCGCTGGCGGCGGAGATGCTCCAGTCGGCGGGGCTCGTCTCGTCCAACCAGGACGGTATCAGGCGCGCTACCGAGGCGCTTGCCGGCGGCCGCGCGGCCACTGTCTTCGGGCGCATGGTGGCAACACTTGGCGGGCCAGGCGACTTCGTCGAGAACCCGGGGAAATATCTGCCGACGGCGCCGATCGAACTGGCGGTGACAGCGGAACAGGATGGGTTTGTGACCGGTATCGCCACGCGCGATATCGGGCTTGCCGTCGTCATGCTCGGTGGCGGGCGTTCCCATCCGGACGACAAGATCGATCATGCCGTCGGCCTGACCCGATTGTTGCCGGTCGGCGCCGAGGCGCGTTCAGGCGAGGCGCTGGCGCTGGTGCATGCCCGCACCGATGCGGAGGCCGAGGCGGCTGCCGCCGCCGTGCGCGCTGCTTATACGATCGGGGGGACCAAACCGTCCGCCGAGAAAAGCGTGCTCAGGCGGATATTGCCTCGCTAGAGCAGCTCATCGTTTCTCGGAAACGGGTGCTCCATCGTTTTGTTTCTGACGCAATTCCTGACGCAAGGGCCACGGCGAGGTCGCCGAGCCTGACCGCCGCACACTTTCCTGGAATTGCTTGCGTCGTCTCACTGCACGAGCAGCAGCGCGCCGCCCTGAACCTGGTATTTCTGCAGCCGTTGCAGGAAGCTCATGCCGATCAGGTTGACCTGAAGTGCCTTGTCGTCGAGCACCATCGCCTGGATGTTGTCGACCGAGATCTTGCCGATCTGCAGGTGGTCGAGGCTCACAACGGCGGCCTTGATGGCGCCGTTGGCGGTGTTGACCTGGCGATTGAAATCGGAAGGATTGAGCGAAATACCGATCCTGCGCGCGGTCGAGGTGTTGATGGCCACCAGCGTCGCACCTGTGTCGATCATGCCGTCGATCTGGCGGCCGTTGAGCTTGAACTGCGATGTGAAATGGCCGCGCTCGTCGGCATTGACCAGCACCTGGCGACCGAGCGGCATCGGCGCCGCCGGTTTGCTCGGGACCGATGCGAGGTTGACCTGCGGCTCGACTTCCGGCGTTGCCGGTTGCGCGGCCGTCGATTTCAGCAGTCCGTCCACCAGATGCGGGTTTGACTGGTAAAGGATCGGAATCGAAGCCGAGGTTCCGGCAAAGATGCCGAGGATGAGAAGCTTGCGCAGCATGGACGCCCCTAGAGCGTTTCACCGTTTCAAGGAAACGTTGAACCGCTCTATCCCTTTGTTTTGGGGCAATTCCGGACGGAAAACCGCTTCACACTCTTCCTGGAATTGCTCCTGAAGGCTGCATCCTTAAGCCGACATGGTGTTTGCAGCTTTAACGCGGGCCGCAACCGCTTGCTTGCGTAAACAGGCGGTAAAGAAAATTGCTCACTTTGTCCCGTACATGCGGTCGCCGGCGTCGCCGAGGCCAGGCATGATGTAGCCCTTGTCGTTCAACTGGCGGTCGATCGAGGCGGTGAACACCGGCACATCCGGATGCGCCTTGGTGAAGCGCTCGATGCCCTCTGGGGCGGCGAGCAGGCAGAGGAAGCGGATGTTGGTGGCGCCGCGCCCCTTCAGCTTGTCGATCGCCGCGATCGCCGAGTTGGCGGTCGCAAGCATCGGATCGACGACGATCACCAGACGATCGGCAAGATCGCTCGGCGCCTTGAAGAAATACTCGACCGCTTCCAGCGTCTCATGGTCTCGGTAGAGGCCGATATGGGCGACGCGTGCGGCCGGCACCAGATCGAGCAGGCCTTCGAGCAGGCCGTTGCCAGCGCGCAGCACCGAGGCGAAGACCAGCTTCTTGCCCTCCAGCGTCGGCGCCTCCATCTCCTCGATCGGCGTTTCGATCGTCGTCGTGGTCAGTTCGAGGTTGCGGGTCACCTCATAGCCGAGCAGCAGCGAGATTTCGCGCAACAACCGCCGGAAGCCGGCCGTCGAGGTCTCCTTCTTGCGCATGATGGTCAGCTTGTGCTGGACAAGGGGGTGGTCGACGACGGTGACGCCTTGCATCGTGATCTCCTGAAGCTCCGGCTCCGAGCCCGTTTGGAAACTCTACTCCTGCGGCCATCTGAAGGCGCCACCTGCGCTTCCGGTGCTCACGTACTATATGTACGTTCCGCTCCGGTTCTCGGTGGCACCATCATCTGGCTCGCAGGAGCGAGTTTCGAAACGGGCTCTCAAGCGACCCTAGCGACAATGCGCCGGCCAAGGAACCGCCCGGCGGCCATCCACCACAGCTTTTGCCCTAAATCCAGAAGAAGAAGCGAAATCCAGGGAAGAAATCAGCGCCCGCCGCCATTCACACGGGCCAGCAGGGCCGCCTTGGTCTTCCTGTCGACGAAGGCCGCCTCGATGGCCGTCCTGGTGACACCGGCAAGCGCCTTGTCGTTCATCGCGAAATGCTCGGTGGCGATATCGTATTCGCGCTTCAGCGAGGTCCAGAAATAGGGCGGGTCGTCGGAATTGAGCGTCACCTTGCAGCCGGCGTCGCGCAGCGCCGGAAAGGGATGGTCGGCGAAGCTGTCGAACACTTTCAGCGCAATGTTGGAGCCGGGGCAGCATTCCAGCACCACGCCTTCGGCTGCGATGCGGCGGACGAGGTCCGGGTTCTCGACGGCGCGAACGCCATGGCCGATGCGGGAAGGGCGGATGTGGTCGAGGGCCGCCTTGACGCTTTCCCAGCCCATCAGTTCGCCGGCGTGGATGGTGATGCCGAGGCCTGCCTCGCGCGCGATCTCGAAGGCGCGCACATAATCCTCGAAATCGCCAATGCGCTCATCGCCGGCGACGCCGAAACCGGTGACCAGCGGATGGCCGCAGCGGGCCGCGAAGCGCGCCGCCTGCTCGATCGCCTCGACGCCGACATGGCGGACGCCGGTGACGATCATACGCCCCTCAATGCCGGTCTTGGCCTTGGCGCGGGCCATGCCCTCACCCAGCGCATCCGTGTAGGCCTTGGGTGAGAGCCCGGCCTTTTTCGCATGGTCCGGTGAGGTGAAAACCTCGGAATAGATGGCGCCGTCGCGGGCGAGGCTGGTGAGATAATGCTCGGCCAGGCGCACGTAGTCCTCCTCGGTGCGGAACAGGTCGGAGGCGAAGTCGTAAGCCGCGAGGAAAGAGGTGAAATCGTGCCAGACAAAGGAGCCGTCCTGGATGTAGGGCGAGGGGTCCTTGCCATATTTGCGGGCCTGGCTGACGACGAGGTCGGGCGCCGCCGCTCCTTCGATGTGGCAGTGCAGTTCGGCCTTCAAAATCATGCCGTCATCCCGTCCGGTATGCTGCTTTCGCACAGTTTCTGGCCGGAAAATCATGCGTGACCTTTCCCGGCCTGGCTTTGAAAGCGCGGCCGAAAACCGCGCCTTGGACAATAGCGTCGGCACCATCGATCGGCTATGGTCCCGCCGGTTTTATGGCGGATCAAAATAATGTCAGTTGAGAGAACCACGGCCGCGGGCGGCATGGAAACCTCCTATGGTTTCAGGAAGGTCGGGGCAGGCGAGAAGCAGCCCCTCGTCAACGACGTCTTCCATAAGGTGGCCAATCGATACGATCTCATGAACGATCTGATGTCGGCTGGGTTGCATCGGTTGTGGAAAGACGCGATGGTCGCGTGGCTCAATCCACCGAAGCGGCCGGGCTTGAGGGTGCTCGACGTCGCCGGCGGGACCGGCGATATCGCGTTTCGCATCATCGAGGCCAGCCAGCGCCATGCCCATGCCACGGTGCTCGACATCAACGGCTCGATGCTTGCCGTCGGCCGCGACCGCGCCGAGAAGCAGGGCCTTGCGGCCAACACCGATTTCGTCGAGGCCAATGCCGAGGCGCTGCCGTTCGAGGACGATACCTTCGACGCCTATACGATCGCGTTCGGCATCCGCAACGTGCCTCGCATCGAAGTCGCACTTGCCGAAGCCTATCGCGTGCTGAAGCGCGGCGGGCGATTTCTGTGCCTGGAATTCTCCGAGGTCGAGATGCCGCTGCTCGACAAGGTCTATGAAGCCTGGTCGTTCAACGCCATCCCCAAGATCGGCAAGGCGGTCACCGGCGATGGCGAACCTTATTCGTACCTGGTCGAATCCATCCGCAAATTCCCGAACCAGCAGAACTTCGCGGCGATGATCACCCGCGCCGGCTTCGATCGCGTCACTTTCCGCAATTATTCAGGCGGCATCGCCGCCCTTCACTCCGGCTGGAAGCTTTGAGGCGGAACCCTTTGAAGCAGGCCGTTTTGACCAGGGCTGGGCTATGAGCAGTGTCGCCGCCGCCTTCCGGCTCGTCCGGGCCGGCTGGGTGCTGGTCCGCGAGGGCGTCGTCGCGGCGTTGCCGGGCGAAGAGCTCTCCGGCATGCCGAAATTCGGTTGGCGCGTGGCGCGGCTTTTTACCCGCCGTCGTGCGCTGAGCTATCAGCGCGGCGACAGGCTGGCGCGCGCGGTGGTGCGGCTCGGGCCTTCCTACGTCAAGCTCGGCCAGTTCCTGGCGACGCGGCCCGATGTCGTCGGCAACGACATGGCGCTGGACCTGGCGCTGCTGCAGGACAAGATGCACACCTTCCCGAAAGCGGAAGCAGTGCACGCAATCGAAGGTTCGCTCGGGCGCAAGATCGGCGATCTCTATGCCGCCTTCGGCGAACCGGTGGCCGCCGCCTCGATCGCGCAGGTGCACGGCGCCGAAGTGGTGCATGAAGGCCTTACGTCGCGCGTGGCCGTGAAGGTGATCCGGCCCGGCGTGCGGCGTCGCTTCTTCCAGGATCTCGAAAGCTATTTCCTCGCCGCCCATCTGCAGGAGAAATACATCCCGTCGTCACGCCGGCTGCGCCCGGTCGAGGTGACCCAGACGCTGGCGCAGACCACCAAGGTGGAGATGGATCTCAGACTCGAGGCGGCAGCACTTTCCGAGCTTGGCGAGAACACCAAGGACGATCCCGGGTTCCGTGTGCCGGCGGTCGACTGGGAGCGGACCGGCCGTGACGTGCTCACCATGGAGTGGATCGACGGTATCAAGATGAACGACATTGCCGGCCTCGCCACCGCCGGTCACGATCTCAAGGCGATCGCCGCCAACCTGATCCAATCGTTCCTCAGGCACACGCTGCGCGACGGCTTCTTCCACGCCGACATGCATCCGGGGAACCTGTTCGTCGAGGCCAACGGCACCATCGTCGCGGTCGATCTCGGCATTGCCGGGCGGCTCGGCAAGAAGGAGCGCCGCTTCCTGGCCGAAATCCTCTACGGCTTTATCGTGCGCGACTATCAGCGCGTCGCCGAAGTGCATTTCGAGGCCGGTTACGTGCCGCGCCAGCACAATGTCTCGGCCTTCGCGCAGGCCATCCGCGCTATCGGCGAGCCGATCCACGGCCAGTCGGCCGACACCATTTCGATGGCCAAGCTCCTGACCTTGCTGTTCGAGGTCACCGAGCTTTTCGACATGGCGACGCGGCCGGAACTGATCCTGCTGCAAAAGACCATGGTGGTCGTCGAAGGCGTCGCCCGCACGCTCGATCCGGCCTTCAACATGTGGAAGACCTCCGAGCCCGTGGTGGGCGAGTGGATCGCCTCCAATCTCGGGCCGCGCGCCTTGCTGACCGACGCACGCGACGGCACGAAGGCGCTCGTCTCATTGGTAAGGCAGGCCCCCGACTTTGCCGCCCGCACCGAGCGGTTGTCGCGCGAGATCGACCTGATGGCCGAGCATGGCCTGCGCTTCGACGAGGCGACCGCACGCGCCATCGGCAAGGCCGAGGCGCGTCATACCCGCTCCGGGCGCGTGGCGCTATGGGTGATCGCGCTGACATTGGTCTATATTGCATGGAAGCTGATTTGATCGGCTTGCCGCTTGTTGATTGCATTGCTATCGTTGCAGGCGCTGTCTGAAGCGAGTGTGCAATCACATGGCGAGCATCACGATCCGGAATCTCGAGGACGAGGTCAAGGACCTGCTCCGGCAACTGGCGGCCAAAAATGGCTGCTCGATGGAGGAGCAGGCGCGGGCAATGATCCGCGCCGCCGTCGAAGGACGGGCTGGGCAGGCCGATCGCATCGGCCGGATCGAGGAGACGCTGCGGGCGCTAGCAAGCTCGAAGGAGCATGCGACGCCGGCCGGCGCCAGGTCCGGCAAGCCAATCCAGCAAAGCTCTCTCTCCGACAAACGCATCCTGCTCATCATCGCCGGCGGCATCGCCGCCTACAAATCGCTCGATCTGATCCGGCGCCTGCGCGAGCGCGGCGCTTCGGTCCGCGTGGTGATGACGGCTGCAGCGCAGGAGTTCATCACCACGCTGTCGGTCGGCGCGCTTTCGGCCGACCATGTCTTCACCGAATTGTTCGACCGCAACGACGAGCACGATGTCGGCCACATCAGGCTATCGCGCGAAGCCGATCTTCTGGTCGTGGCGCCGGCAACCGCCGATCTGATGGCGAAGCTTGCCAACGGGCATGCCAGCGACCTCGCCTCGACAGTGCTTCTGGCCACGGACAAGAAGGTGCTGATGGCGCCGGCGATGAACCCGAGAATGTGGTCGCATCCCGCGACGCGCCGCAACCGCGCGACCCTGCAGAAGGACGGCATAGCCTTTGTCGGCCCCGCCAGGGGTGAGATGGCGGAAAGCAACGAGGCGGGCGAGGGCCGTATGGCCGAGCCGCTCGAAATCGTCGCGGCGATCGAGGCGATGCTCGATGAGAGGCCGAAGCCGCTTGCGGGCCGCAGGATCATCGTCACCTCGGGGCCGACGCATGAGCCGATCGACCCGGTGCGCTACATCGCCAACCGATCGTCGGGCAAGCAGGGCCATGCCATCGCGGCGGCGCTGGCCAAACTCGGCGCGGATGTGCGGCTGGTGTCCGGTCCGGTCACCATCGCCGATCCGCCCGGTGTCGCGACCACACATGTCGAGACAGCCGCCCAGATGAAACAGGCGGTCGAAGGTCTGCTCCCGGCGGATGCCGCTGTGTTCGTCGCTGCCGTCGCGGACTGGCGCACCGCGAACGCCGCCGGCGAGAAGATCAAGAAGGTAGCGGGCGAGGGACCGCCTTCGCTGCAGATGGTCGAGAACCCGGACATCCTTGCCGGCATCGGCCACCACGCGCGGCGGCCGGGCCTTGTCGTCGGCTTCGCCGCCGAGACGCAAGACCTGATCGCCAATGCCGAGGCCAAGCTCAAGAAAAAGGGTGCCGACTTCATCGTCGCCAATGACGTTTCGCATGAGAGCGGGATCGGTCCGTCCGGCGTGATGGGCGGCGACCGCAACAAGGTGCGCATCGTTTCCAGGACCGGCGTCGAGGAATGGCCAGAAATGGGCAAGGACGAGGTGGCGGCCCGGCTTGCCGGGCTGATTGCCGAACGGCTGCAGCAGACGGTCGTGGTCTGAGCGGCAACCCGCCTTCCGGTGTTTGCCATCGGTTTTGGGGAGGGCCGGCATCAGCCCGCCGCAAGTCGCGACCGGTTCGCCGTCGAAAAAATCCTCAGCGCCGCCACGCACCCGAACACGCCGAGCGGTATGAATGCCAGGTACAACCAGCCAGCGACAGAGGCGGCCGCTTCCCGGTTCAGCCCCTCGGAAAAGCCGCTGGCATTGGCGATGATGCCGCCAAGGGCCGCGCCGACGGCATAGCCGATGCGCTGCATGGTGGGTACGGCGGCCGAGGCAATGGTTTGCTCGTCCGGCGCCGCCGACGCCACGATGATACGGGTCAGGAACGGCCAGGCGACGCCGAAACCGCCGCCCTGCAAGAGGGCGCAGAGCAGGATCAGCGGGATCGAGCCGGCCGGGATCGTGTAGGCGAAGCCGGCAATGCCGCATGCAATCATCAGCGCGCCGACAAGGATGATCGGCCGTTCGCGTTCCGGCGGGGCGTTGGCGACGAGGATCGACAGGATCGACCACGAGATCGACTCGGCGGCGATGATGTAACCGCTGGTCAGCAGCGGGATGCCGTGCAGCGTGGTGAGAAGCAGTGGGCCGTATATGCCGAAGGAACAGGTCGCCACCGAAAAAGCGGCGACCATCGTCATGCCCGTGCCGACGGGCGAACGCCATGAAAACAGATTTGACGGGAACAGCCGCGACCGGGGTTTAAGCGAGTCGACCCAAACGAAAAGCGCCAGACCGATCAGGCCAAGGCAAAGCAGCAGCGAAGAACGCAGCAGGGCGATGTCGACACCGGCCATCGCGATCAGCACCACGCTGGTGGCAAGGCAGGCCAGCGCGCCATAGGGGAAGGGTGGTGGCGCGTCGCTTGTGGCTTGCTTCTGCGAAGCGCCAGCGGTGTTGAGAACGGTCAGGCTGGCAAGTGCTATGGCGATGCCGCCCAGCGTGAAGATGCCGACCGCCCAGCGCCAGGACAGAAGCTCGACCATGATGGCGCCGATCATCGGGCCGCTGAAAGCGGCGATGCCCCAGATAGCCGACATCACGCCGAAAAGCTGCGGCCAGATATTGCGTGGAAAAAGCCGCTCGACCGAAACAAACGCGAGCGACACCAGCGCGCCGCCGCCAAGGCCTTCGATCAGCCGCCCGGCAAGGAACTGGGTCATCGAGGGGGCGACGGCGCTCACCAGCGCGCCGGCCGCGTAGAACAGGGCGGCGACCGTCATGTTGCCGCGCAGCGAGATATAGCTGACGAGCCGTCCAGCCGCGGCGCCAGCGGTGATGGCGCCAAGCTCGTAGATCGCCAGCGACCAGCCGACCAACTGCACGCCGTCCAATTCGCCGACCATCGCCGGCATCACCGTCGCCACCATCGTCTCGTTGGTGGCGTAGAGCAGGATGCCGAGGTTGATGAAGCAGAAGCGCGCCAGATCGCCGCTCGCCCATAGCGCACGCCAATCCACCCTGTTGCCGCTTGCCGCCACGCCGATCCCCCCGCATGTTTCCCGGCAGCCTCATCCGCATCGCGGAGAGTGCACCGGATTCAATCCGGGAACGCTTGTAAAACCTCAAGCGCGGTTGGGCTCAAGACCATTTATCGAGATTTCCACGCGGCTGGAGCAATATCTTCGGCGATCGCCGCAGTGGAATATGGCGAAAGGGTTCGCCATCCCAATGTCCGATAGAGCGCGTGGCCTTGCTCCGTGGCAACGAGCACCTGAGGCTTATCCGGACTGGCTCGTGCGGCTGCGAGCGCGGACATCACGGCGCCGCCCAGGCCTTTGCGCCGATGCTCCGGCGCGGTCGCGATCCGGTCGTAGATGAAGACATAGGCTCCTTCCGCCGCAAATCCCCTTGCGGCGATACCGCCCGCGCTTGATTTCACCTGGGCCTCGATGACAGCGCCGATGCGGCTGGTCTCAAGGGTGTAGCCAGCGGGCAAGGGCTGCCCGACCCAGTCCTGCGTCGCGGTCATGAAGTAGGCCGCGGGCTGAAGCCGCCACCGATCCGGCAGTATCCGCATCAACTGCCCAGCCGAGCCACAGAGCTTCAGGAGATGCCGCGGCGCAGTCACGGTCCGACCCAGCTCGACGAGTCCTTCCGAGACCCTCGGAAACACCCATCGCCTGACCTCCGTCTCCGAATTGGTATCCACTCGAAAGCCGCCGCTGTCGGCCACGGGCGCCGGCAGCCCGCGCGCAACGGAGCGTGCCGCGAGCCAGTCGAGGAGAATCGTCGGGTCGATATCGTTCATCGACGAATTCTAGAGCAAGTCCAGCAGAAGTGCGCGGCGGTCAGGCTCAGCCGTCGCTTCTGTCAAATGGGACGAGTTGCGACTTCCCAAAAAAGATCGGCCCGGAACAGGTTCCGGGCCGATCGGGAAGCAACGGAGCAAGGGGCTGCTTCACTTATAGGAGTGGACGAGATCCAGGGAGGCCACCGCGACGGCGAGGTTGACGCCGGTCTGCGCCTGGACGCTGAGCGGCTCCAGCATGAAGGCGCCGTCGAGGCCGCCGACCAGCAGGTTGGCGCCGCCGCCGGTCACCACGGAAGCCTCGGCGTTGACGCCGTAGTAGCTGCCCGCGAGGTCGCCCGCGTCGTGATGACGGGTTGCCGCGAGCACCGCCCAGACGAGCTGGCCCTGATGCGTCTGGCCGAGATCGACGCCAAGCTTGGAAATCATGCCGGTATACTGTTCGGCCGGCCCGTGATGATACGGGCGGAAGGTGCAGGCAACGCCCTTGTTCGACGTGATGACGTAGCCGATGCCGCCGTCGATGGTGCAATCGAGCGTGCCGAGCCGCAGCGTGCCGGCGCTGACGGGTGAAGCGAGGACCGTGGCGGTAAGCGCGGCGGCGGCACAGGCAAGGGTTTTGATCATTGGAAAGGTCCTTTCGCGAAAATTTGGCCCCGGCTTAAACGATCGAGGTGCACCGAGCGTTCCGCCGAAAACTTGGCGCGAACATGGCAAAGGTTAACGCATTGCCCCGGGCGGTTAACGGATCGCTATCGGCGTCTCCGCAGCGCAACACCATGGTCGCCGGCGGCGACCGGGCGTTGCGCAATGGACCTCTTCCGGCGGCGCCGGCTTCCGGTCAGCCGGCGCTGCCACCGACGCGCGAAAGGCCATCCTTGGCCGGCTGGTAGGTGGGGTCGAGGCGGACGGCCTCGCGATAGGACTTGGCAGCCTTGGCTTTGTCGCCGCGCTTTTCGTAGATCAGCGCCTGGTTGGCCCAGGCCTCGGCATTCTTGGAGTCGAGCTTGATGGCCATGTTGAAGTCGCTGAAAGCGTTGTCTTCGTCGCCCGTCGCCAGGTAGGAAAGGCCGCGGCCGTTGTAAGGCTCGGCGGCGTCCGGCGCCAGCGAGATCGCGGTCGAGAAGTCCTCGATGGCGAATTTGTGCTGGCCCTGGCTCTGATAGATCAGGCCGCGATTGTGGTAGGCGCGCGCATCGGTGGTGTCGAGCTGGATCGCCTTCTGGAAGTCGTTGAAGGCGTCCTGGGTGCGACCCGCCTTGCGGTAGAGATTGCCGCGGCCGATATAGGCGGCGTCGTAATTGCCGTTGATCTGGATCGAGCGATTGTAGTCGGCCAAAGCCGCTTCCTGGTTGCCAAGGAAGCGCTGGATCAGCGCGCGGTTCGAATAGGCCTGGTAGAAGTTCGGATTGAGCTGGATAGCCTGGTTGAAGTCCTTCAACGCCGCCTGGTACTGGCCGCCGCGGCCATAGGCCGAGCCGCGCACGTTGTAGCCCTCAGGATCCTGCGGGTTGCGCTGGATCACCGCCGAAAGCGAGGAGATGTTCTCGCTCGACCCCTGCGCCTTGTCGATATTGTTGAACTCACCCGTCGGTGTGGTCTGGCACGCTGCAAGCATTAGACCCGAAAGAAGGGCCGCCGTCAGGGCGAAACCGCGAAAGGCGATTCCGCGCTCCACGGAAATAGCGTTCATCTTTGTCCTCACTGCCGCACGCCGTCAGTCCGTTCCCTCTCCGAACCGGCTCTATTCTGTAAACAAAAAGGTGGCGGCGATTTCGCATCGCGCCACCCTCGGTATCCTTCGAAAAGGACGAAAAATAGGCGTTATGAGCGCGGCGAGCGCGATGCGCCGGCAGCACCAGCCGGAGCCGGGCGCGGGGTCATCGGCAGCAGGCCTTCGCGCTGGGCACGCTTACGGGCCAGCTTGCGGGCGCGGCGCACGGCTTCCGCCTTCTCGCGGGCACGCTTCTCGGACGGCTTCTCGTAATGACCGCGCATCTTCATTTCGCGGAAAATACCTTCGCGCTGCATCTTCTTCTTCAGCGCGCGAAGCGCCTGATCAACGTTGTTGTCGCGGACGAGTACCTGCACGGGCAATCCTGTCTTCGGGTTTGATATCGTTAGGCAAACAGCCATAGCTGAGATGCCTCCGCGGCGAGCTGCACCGCGAATTGTGGCGGCTGATAGCAGAATCAGGCCGTGCTGTCCACCATTGATTGCGGGAAAGCGCGATCAAAAACCAGGTAGCCGAGGTCCACTGGCCAAAGCATTACGCGGTCATCAGATGCAAGCGGGCGAAATCCTCGAAAAACTCGCCGTAGTCGCAGGTGATTTCCTCGCCGGCCGCGATGTCGCGAGTCGCGGTGGCGCCACCATATTGCGAGAAGTCCGTGTTCGGCCGTTCGGCATGGTTCATGAAGCGGCCGTTGTCGACCTCATAGACCATGAAGCCGGGTTTGTCCGGGCTCGGATAGGCGTAGCGGTCGAGCAATTCTCTCAGATGCGGGGGCGCGGCCTCATACTTGTCCATCGGGATCAGCCGGTCGAAATCGGGATCGAGCCGCCAGATGGAGGCTCCCTTCCTGATCGGCTCGGCGGCGAAGACGCCGACACCCTCGATGGCGCTCTGGGCAACATAGGTTCTGATCAGCAGCATCGATCCGGTCCAATTTCGACGGGAAACCAAATCGTCAAATCGAACCGGAATGCAAGGCCGTGCCACCAGATTTCAGCGGATGAACATGTGCGCCGCCCGCCGAAACGCATCACGTCCGGTTGATCGAGACGCCGCCATCGGCAAACAGCGCCGTGCCGGTGGTGAAGCTCGAGGCGTCCGAGGCGAGATAGAGCGCGGAGCGGGCGATCTCCACCGGCTGCGCCATGCGCTTCAGGGCATGGATGCCCTCGACGAAGGCGCGCGCCTCGGGCGTGGTGGTCGTGGCGCCGGGCGTGTCGGTGCCGCCGGGCAGCAGCGCGTTCACGCGCAGTCCCTTCGGGCCGTATTCGGCGGCCAGCACCTGCGTCAGTCCGATCAGGCCGGCCTTGGCGGCGGCATAGGCCGCCATGCCCGGCATGCCCGCGGTGTAGCCGACGAAGCTCGAGGTGAAGATCAATGAGCCGCCGCCACGCTCCAGCATCGCCGGGATCTGGTGCCTGGCGGCGAAGTAGGCGCTGGTCAAATTGGTGTCCATCGTGTCGTGCCAGATCGCCGGCGCCATATCCGGAACCGGCGCCATGACGCCGACCGCGCCGGCATTGTTGAAGGCGACGTCGAGGCCGCCGAAGCGAGCGACGGCGAGTTCGACGAGCGCCTTCGCATGGCCTTCATCCCGTACATCGCCGGCAAGCGCGACCGCCGTGCCGCCGGACGCTTCGATTTCGTCGACCAGCGCGTCGAGTTCCGCCTGGCGGCGCGCCGCGACGACGAGGCTCGCGCCCTGCTCGGCGAACAGCCTGGCGGTGGCGCGGCCGATGCCGGAACTGGCTCCGGTGACGATGGCGACCTTGTTTGCAAGTGTGAACATGTCTCAGCATCCTTCCTTCGTGCCGGCTTGCGGCGGATGGTGCCTGGGTCGCAAATCGGCTTCGATGCCGCCACCCGAAAGCTGCCTTGCCGATCATCGGACCGGCATCGCGCGGCCACCGGCGCAAAACGGCAAGCGCCGTCGCAAACAGCGCAAGGATGACATCGCGGTTTCGCTACTGATACTCCTCACGTGACGGGAGAGGCCCGAACGACATCCGCGATATTTGGCGCGAGGCTTAACGTGAAGAAATACTCGGTATTCGCCATTGCCCGAGAGGCGATGCGCGGCCACAAGGGCTGGGAAGAGCAGTGGACCTCGCCCGAGCCGAAGAAGGAATATGACGTCGTCATCGTCGGCGCCGGCGGCCACGGCCTGGCGACTGCCTATTATCTCGCGAGCGAGCACGGCATCACCAACATCGCGGTGCTGGAAAAGGGCTGGCTCGGCGGCGGCAACACCGGCCGCAACACCACCATCATCCGCTCCAATTATCTCTATGACGAAAGCGCCGGTATCTACGACCACGCGCTGAAGCTGTGGGACGGGCTCTCCCAGGAGCTCAACTACAACGTCATGTATTCGGCGCGCGGCGTCATGATGCTGGCGCACAACGTGCACGACGTCCAGGTGTTCAAGCGCCACATCCATGCCAACCGCCTCAACGGCATCGACAACGAGTGGCTGACGCCGGAGCAGGCGAAGGAATTCTGCCCGCCGCTCAACATCTCCAAGGACGCGCGCTATCCGGTGATGGGCGCGGCGCTGCAGCGTCGCGGCGGCACGGCGCGTCACGACGCGGTCGCCTGGGGCTATGCGCGAGGTGCCTCGGCGCGCGGCGTGCACATCATCCAGAATTGCGAGGTCACCGGCATCAAGCGCGCCGCCAATGGCGCCGTCGCCGGCGTCGAGACGACGCGCGGCTTCATCGGCGCCAAGAAGGTCGGCGTGGTCGCTGCCGGCCATTCGTCGGTCATCATGAACATGGCCGGCGTACGCATGCCGCTCGAAAGCTATCCGCTGCAGGCGCTGGTGTCGGAGCCGATCAAACCGGTCGTGCCTTGCGTGGTGATGTCCAACACCGTCCACGCCTATATCTCGCAGTCCGACAAGGGCGAGCTCGTCATCGGCGCGGGCACCGACCAGTATGTCTCCTATTCGCAGACCGGCGGCCTGCACATCCTGCAGCACACTCTCGACGCCATCTGCGAGATGTTCCCGATCTTCACCCGCATGAAGATGCTGCGCTCCTGGGGTGGCATCGTCGACGTGACGCCCGACCGCTCGCCGATCCTGGCGAAGACGCCGGTCAAGGGCCTCTACGTCAATTGCGGCTGGGGCACGGGCGGCTTCAAGGCGACGCCCGGCTCGGGCAATGTCTTCGCGCACACGATCGCGAAGGACGAGCCGCACCCGATCAACGCGCCCTTCACGCTCGAGCGCTTCCGCACCGGCCGCCTCATCGACGAAGCGGCGGCGGCGGCGGTGGCGCATTGATGATCATTCAGCCGCTTTGCGATCAACCGGCCGGCGCTCGCGCCGGTCACGGCAAGTTTTAGGATCACCCAGATGCTTCTCATCCGCTGCCCCTATTGCGAGGAAGAGCGCCCGGAACTCGAATTCCGCAATGCCGGCGAGGCGCATATCGCGCGCTCGGCCAACATCGCGTCCGAGAGCGACGACGATTTCGAGAAATTCTTCTTCATCCGCGCGAACACCAAGGGCGTCATCTATGAGCGCTGGCGGCACATCCATGGCTGCGCGCGCTTCTTCAATGCGGTGCGCGACACCGTCACCGACAAGTTCGTCATGACCTACAAGGCCGGCGAGCCGAAGCCCGCGAAGCTGCCTGGAGCCTCGAAATGAACGCCGCGTTCCGCATCTCCGGCGCCGGTCGCCTCAGCCAGGCGAAGACCGCCTCCTTCAGTTTCGACGACAAGTCCTACACCGGCATCGAAGGCGATACGCTGGCCTCGGCGCTGCTCGCCAACGGCGTGCATCTGGTCGGCCGCTCGTTCAAGTATCACCGTCCGCGCGGTTTCCTGTCGGCCGGCGCGGAGGAACCCAACGCGCTGGTGCAGATCGTGCGCGACGATGCGCGCAAGACGCCCAATGTGCGGGCGACCGTGCAGGAGCTCTATGACGGGCTGATCGCCAATTCGCAGAACCGCTGGCCTTCGCTTGCCTTCGACGTCGGCGCGGTCAACGACATCGCCTCGCCGATGTTCTCGGCCGGCTTCTACTACAAGACCTTCATGTGGCCGAAATGGGCCTGGAGGGATCTCTACGAGCCGAAGATCCGCGCCGCCGCGGGCCTTGGCGTTTCTCCCGAAAAGCCGGATCCGGACCATTATGCCTCCCGCTACGCGCATTGCGAGGTGCTGGTGCTGGGCGGGGGCGCTGCCGGCATCGCCGCGGCGCTCGCCGCTGCCGAAACGGGCGTGCGGGTGATCATGGCCGACGAGCAGGCCGAATTCGGCGGCAGCCTGCGCTTCGAGAGCGGGGCCAAGATCGATGGCCAGGACGGTTATGCCTGGGCGCAGGCAGCCATCGCCAAGCTCAAGGCGATGGACAATGTGCGCGTGCTGTCGCGCACGACCGCTTTCGGCTACTACGCGCAGAATTTCGTCGGCTTGGTCGAGCGGGTCAGCGATCATCTCAGGAGCCCGGGCCATGAGCTCGCGCGCGAACGCCTGTGGCAGGTCCGCGCCAGCCGGGTCGTGATCGCGACCGGCGCCATCGAGCGCCACATGGTGTTCGCCAACAACGACCGTCCGGGCGTCATGCTCGCCTCGGCCGCGCGCACCTACCTCAACCACTACGGCGTCGCGGTCGGCAGGAATGTCGGCGTCTACACTGCAAATGACTCGGCTTATGCCGCAGCGATCGACCTGAAGAAGGCCGGCGTGAACGTCGCGGCGATCGTCGACCTGCGCGACAACCCCTCAGGGCCGGTGATCGACGAGGCGAGAAGCCTCGGCATCGAGATCAATTTCGGCCGCGCGGTGGTCAGCGTCGGCGGCAAACTGCGTGTATCCTCGATGACCGTGCAGCCGAAGAATGGCGGCGGCGGACGCACTATTCCCGTGGACGCCATATTGATGTCGGCCGGCTGGACGCCGTCGGTGCATCTGTTCTCGCAGTCGCGCGGCAAGGTCGCCTTCAACGACGAGACCAAGCGCTTCGTGCCGGGCACCTACGCGCAGGACTGCGTCTCGGTCGGCGCCTGCAACGGCACTGACGGGCTGGCGGCGTCGGTCGACGAAGCCTATGCGGCAGGCGCCAAGGCGGCGAAGGACGCCGGCGGCGTCAAGACGGGCAAGGGCGCCAAGCCGAAGGTCGATGCGGGCGAGAGCTGGTCGCGCGGCATGCTGGGCGCGGCCCCCGGCGCCGGGCCGGATACCACCGTCAAGGCTTTCGTCGACTTCCAGAACGACGTTACCGCCAAGGACATCCGCCAGGCGGTGCATGAGGGCATGCATTCGATCGAGCACGTCAAGCGCTTCACCACGAACGGCATGGCGACCGACCAGGGCAAGACGTCGAACATGCACGGCCTGGCGATCGCCGCCGAGACGCTTGGCAAGCCGATCCCGCAAGTCGGCCTCACCACCTTCCGCGCGCCCTATACGCCGGTCACCTTCGGCTCGATCGTCGGCCATGCGCGCGGCGCCCTGTTCGACCCAACCCGCCGCACGGCAACGCATGGCTGGGCTGCATCGCATGGCGCGGTGTTCGAGGATGTCGGCCACTGGAAGCGCGCCTGGTATTTCCCCAAGGCCGGCGAGGACATGCATGCCGCCGTCAACCGCGAATGCGCGACGGTGCGCAAGGTCGGCGGCCTGTTCGACGCCTCGACGCTCGGCAAGATCGAGGTGGTCGGGCCGGACGCTGCGAAGTTCATGGAGCTGCTCTACACCAATCCCTGGGAGAAGCTGGAGTCCGGGCGCTGCCGCTACGGCATCATGCTGCGCGAGGACGGCTTCATCTATGACGACGGCGTGGTCGGCAGGCTGGCGCCCGATCGCTTCCATGTGACGACGACCACCGGTGGCGCGCCGCGCGTGATGAACCACATGGAGGACTACCTCCAGACCGAGTTCCCGCATCTGAACGTCTGGCTGACGTCGATCACCGAGCAGTGGGCGGTCATTGCCGTACAGGGACCGAAGTCGCGCGACATCATCGCGCCGCTGGTCGAAGGCATCGACATGTCGGACGAGGCGATGCCGCATATGTCGGTGCGCGAGGGCAAGATCTGCGGCGTGCCGACGAGGCTGTTCCGCATGTCCTTCACCGGCGAGCGCGGCTTCGAGGTCAATGTGCCGGCCGATTACGGCGAGGCCGTGTGGGAGGCGCTGTGGGCCGAAGGCCAGAAGCACGGCGCGACTGCCTACGGCACCGAGGCGATGCACGTGCTGCGCGCCGAGAAGGGCTACATCATCGTCGGCCAGGACACCGACGGAACGGTGACGCCGAACGACGCCGGGCTCGACTGGGCGGTCGGCAAGAAGAAGACCGACTTCGTCGGCATTCGCGGCCTGACCCGGCCTGACCTCGTGGCCAAGGGCCGCAAGCAGCTCGTCGGCCTGAAGACCAAGGATCCGAAGGTCGTGCTGGAAGAGGGCGCGCAGATCGTCGCGGATCCGAAGCAGCCTATCCCGATGAAGATGATCGGCCACGTCACCTCCAGCTACTGGTCGGAGAATTGCGGACGCTCGATCGCGCTGGCGCTGGTTGCCGGCGGCCGCGACCGCATGGGCCAGACGCTTTATGTGCCGATGCCGAACGGCACGATCGAAGTGGAAGTCACAGGCATGGTGTTCGTCGACGAGAAGGGAGAACGCCTCAATGGCTAAGGCAGCCGCAAAGACACAAGCCGCCGCGGCTTCGCCGTCCGTCGAGCGGCGTCCCGCGCTTGCCGGCCGTACGCTGTCGGCGCCCAGCGTGAAGGTGGAGATGCTGCCGCCGGCCGAGCGCATCTCGCTGCGCGCGCCGCAGGCTTCGCTCGCGGCGCTTTCCAAGGCGCTCGGCGTGACGCTGCCGGCCAAGCCAAAGACCTCGGCGACGAAGGACGGCCGCACCGCGCTGTGGCTCGGACCGGACGAATGGATGGTCATCGACGAAGCGGGCAACGATCCGCTTGCCGACTGCGCCAAGGTGACGGCGTTGCATTCGGCCGTCGGCATTTCGCATCGCAATGTTGCGATCGCTGTCACGGGTCCGGCGGCTGCCGTGACGGTCAATTCGGGTTGCCCGCAGGACCTGTCGCCGGATGCATTCCCGGTCGGAGCAGCCTCGCGCACCATTCTCGGCAAATCAGAGATCGTGCTTTTGCGCACAGCCGCGGACACGTTCCGGGTGGAGTGCTGGCGTTCCTTCTCGGACTATGTCTTTACTCTGTTGTCGGAAGCGGCAAGCGACGCGGCGCACTGATCCTCGCAGCAAGTGGTGCGAGGAACTATCGCCAGTCCAGGCCGTTTCCGCGGCTTGAGCCATTGAGCGTTTCACAAAACACCCAATCGCTCAAATATTGCTCTGAAGCAGTTCCTGACGGAAAACCGCTGCGCACTTTTCCTGGAACTGCTTGTCGAGGAGATTGCCGATGCCGTCCAAAACCGCGCCGAAATCGCCGAGGAAGACCCCGGCCGTCCGTTCGCTGGAGCATGAAAGGCGTCACGAGGTCGAGGAAGAGGAACTCGAGGAAGGCCTCGAGGACACGTTTCCGGCTAGTGACCCGGTGTCGATCACCGGCAGCGCCATCCCCGGCGCGCCGGCAAAGCCGGGCAAGGCCAAGACCGTGGCAGGAACGAAACCGCGTAGGAAATAGGTCCGGACAGATCGCCCGGGCGACAGGCAAAACGAAAAAGGGCGGCCAAGTGCCGCCCATTTTCGTTTGATATCGCCAGCAGGATTTAGAGGCCGGGCACAAACCACGGGCTGACGTCGATGCCAAGTCGAGGGCTCTTCGTCTGGGTCTTGCCGGTGTCGGCCTTTTCGACCGAACCGGTCGCCGTGCAATCAAGAACCACATTCGGGTTGGTCTGCGCGCAGGCAGTGGGGGCATGCTTGACCGGCTGGTTCGCGCCAGCAAGAGCGGCGCCCGAGAAAGCCAGCACGGCGGCGAGGGTGATGATCGTCTTCTTCATTTTCCGTCTCCAGGTATCTCGTACATGTACGGCATGGCGTACAAATACGGCGACGGAAGGCGAAGTTCAAGAGGAAATTTGTACGTGTACGACAAATTTTCTTGAACATAGGAAGTCGCCGCCGCCGATCAAGCGACCGGCAGCGCAATGGCGACGTAAGCGATCAGCAGTCGATGGGTGTCTCGGTGAGGGGAGGGATGTCGCGCACCGACAGTCCCGCCAGCGTGAAATCGCACATGCGCTTCACATAAGCCTGTGCGTCGCCGAACGGATAGAAGGGAAAAGTGATCAGGAGCGAAATCGTGCCGTGGCCGACGGTCCACAGCATGGTGGCGATGGCGCGCGGGTCGCCCTTGAGCTTGCCCGCGGCGACGCAGGCTTCCACGCGCTTGATCAGCACCTTCATGGCCGGGTTGCCTTCCTCCATGTCCTCATAGCTGCGGCCTTCCGGGAGGTGGGTTTTCTCGGTCATGAAAACGGTGCGGTATTCGTTGGGATTTCCGAGCCCGAAGGCGGCGTACTCGGTCATCACCGCCTGTAGCGCCTCGATCGGGTCATCGGCGGGATGCTCCTCGATGCGGCGGGCGAGCGTCTCGAAGGCGTCCTCGGCGAGCGCGAACAATATGTCCTGCTTGTCTGCAAAGTAGGAATAGACCGACATCGGAGCGTAGCCGACCCGCTTGGCCAGCTTGCGGATGGTCAAGCCCTCGTAACCCTCTTCCTGCACCAGCTTGTGAGCCGCCGCGACCAGTTCGGAGCGCAGCTCTGCCTTTTGTTTTTCGCGGCGTTCCTGAACGCTCGTCGTCAATGTCAACTTGCCTTTGTGATTGGTTGCCCGACGAAATTATATACGCTGTACGGTAACGGGCAAGCCTGCGGATAAGTTCCGTGGCTGGGCAGTTAACAAGTCTCGACGATGCCGTGCACCAGGCGACAGGCGGTGGTGGCGGATGTGGCGGCTCGACCATTGATCTCGGGAGAACTGGACGAGCACTCGGCCGGGCCGGCCGCGCTACTCCCTGCCGGCAAGAACAGCTTCGAAAGTGTCTTCGAGAACCGACACCAAATGGTCGGCGTTGGCTCGGGTGAAGATCATGGGCGGGCGCATCTTGAGCACATTGTCATACGGCCCCTCGGTGCCCATCAACACCCCCCGCGCCCGCGCGCCGTCACATATCTTCTTGGCCAATGCCGTTGCCGGTTCCTTGGTGCGGCGATCGGTGACCAGCTCGATGCCGAGGAACAGCCCCATGCCGCGCACATCGCCGATCGTCTCGCAACGCTCCTGCATGTCGCTGAAACGCCGGATCAGATAATTGCCGATATTGAGCGCGTTGCGACGCAGGTCACCCTGTTCGATCACGTCCAGCATCGCCAGCCCCGCCGCGCAGGACACCGGATTGCCGCCGAAGGTGTTGAAATATTCCATGCCGTTGTTGAACGAGGCCGCGACCTCGCGCGTCGTCACCAGCGCCGCCATCGGATGCCCATTGCCGATCGGCTTGCCCATGGTGACGATGTCGGGCACGACGCCCTGTGTCTCGAACGCCCACCAATGGCTGCCGACGCGGCCGAAGCCCACCTGCACTTCGTCCGCCACGCACAGGCCGCCGGCTTCGCGCACCATGGCATAGACCTCGCCGAGGTAGCCCGGCGGCAGGAAAACCTGCCCGGCAACGCTGGGAATCGATTCGGCCATGAACAGTGCCGGCGCGCGGCCCTGCAGGCGCATCGCGTCGATCTGCTCAGCAACGCTCGCGGCGAAGCGCTTTGCGTGTTCGTCCACCGGCCAGTCGTCAGGCGCACGATAGCTGTCGGGGATCACCGCCTCGAAGACATGCGGCTTGCGCCCCTTGCCGCCCTTGCGCTTGTATTTGTAAGGGCTGAGGTCGATCAGTTCCTGGGTGGTGCCGTGGTAGGCCCAGTCGAGAACGATGGCTTCCTCGCGGCCGGTGTGGGTGCGCGCCATGCGCAGCATCAGGCTGTTGGCCTCGCTGCCCGAGCACGCGAAGGAAGCGACGCAGAGCTCAGGCGGCAAGGTCGCGGTCAGCCGCTCCGCATAGGCGACGATGTTGTCGTGCAGATAGCGCGTGTTCGTGTTGAGCCTGGCCGCCTGCCTGGCGATGGCCTCCACGACATGGGGATGCGCGTGGCCGAGATGGCAGACATTGTTGAAGCAGTCGAGATAGGCCCGGCCACGATCGTCGATCAGCCAAACGCCGTCGCCGCGCACGAATTTGATCGGTTCGGAATAGGAGATCGACAGGTTGGGCAGCATCGTCGCCTTGCGCGCCGCGACGATCTCGGCGCGACTGCGGCCAGTCTGCTCGAAGGTTTCGGGGGGGATGCCGGCCAGTGCCGCCGCGTCCGGGAACAGCTCGCGCCAGACGTCCAGGTAGCGCGCCTCGCCGACACCCAGTATCGCGGGCGCCGTCAGGCCTGTGTCCGCCGAAATCTGCAGATGCAGGTGCGGTGCCCAGCCTCCGTTTTCCCTATGCTCGCCCATTTCGCCGACAAGTTCGCCGGCGGCGAGTTTCTGGCCGGGCTCCAGCCTGGCGACGGCCTCATGGGCGAGATGGCCCCAGAGCGTGACGAAGGGTGGACAGCCCTCGGGCTCGTGCAGCAGTGCCACGAGGCCGCCATAGCCGAGTGGTTCCTCCTCGACTTCGACGCTCTTCACCGTTGCGGCAAGCGGCGTGTGGACTTTGGTGCCCGCCGGCATGAAAAGGTCGAGGCCGAGATGGCGATCGCGTCGTCCACCCTCGATGAAACGCGACTTGAACATGTCGCCGGAGTAGACGGTGCGCGCCTCGCCCCACGGCCCGATGCCTAGCGCGATCCCGGTTTGGGCCGTGTGGGCGTCCCACCAGGCGGAGGCTTTCCCAGGGTCGGCGGCGGCCGATGCCACCGTCATTGGATGGGTGGCATCGCCATAGGGCACCAGCGCCTTGGCCAGGGTGGCCGGGTGCGGCCTTACGATCGGCGCCATGCTCGCGGCGTTGTCGTGGATCCAGTCCGCGACGGCGCTCGCGCCCGCCACCGCGTCAAAGCCGCAGGCGTGCCGCAAGATCGCAGTGGCGAAGCGCGGGTTCATCGCGTCCAAGCGCCGCAGCATGCGCCAGGCCGGAGCCTCGCTGATCGCCAGATAGGGGTTGTCGCCGATGCGGCTGCCGCGGGCGGCCGAAAGCGTCACGCTGATGACCAGCCGCGCAACGATAAGGTCGAACAGCACGTCCAGTTCTTCCTCGCGCAACGGATATCGGGCGTGGAACCCGGCCGTGATATCGGCCGCGGCCCCGATGGGGTCCTCCTGGTCGAGGATCGCATAAGCGCAAGCCACCGCCACCTCGGCGATCAGCATGGTGTGCAGCGCATCGCCGAAATCGATCATCCCGGCGACACGGTCAGGGCGATCCGGATCGACCAGCACGTTCCAGTCGTTGGCGTCGTTGTGGATCACCTGGGCCCGCAATGCGGGCAAGCGGGGCGCCACCTCGGTGTCGAAACGGTCGAGCCAGCGCGACAGCAATGCCCGATCGTCGGCATCAGCGACGTGGACGAGCCGCGCGCGGGCTTCGCCCGTGCGCCTGGCATCCCAGTCCAACTGGCGCAGGGCGCCCGGGTGGATGAAGCCCTGCAGCGCGCGGTCTATACGGCCAAGCATCTGTCCGAGCGAATGGAGCACCGCCGGGCTGCGTACGCTTTCGGCGAGAGGGCGGCCCGGAAGCCATGACACCATGCGCAGCGAATGACGCTCACCACAATCCGCAATGGCTGCCGCCAGCGCGGTCCCCGAGGCCGCCTTGCGCAGGCGTGGCAGCGCGAGGTCTGGGGCGACGGTCGCCAGATGGTCGAGCAGCGCGACCTGGAACGCGCTTTCGGCGACGGGTTCGCTGGCATTGATGATCTTGAAGGTCCACGCTTCGGTGCCGGAAACCAGCCGGAAATTCTGGTCGCGTTCGCTGTCCAGCGGGTTGAGTTCGCCCGTCAGGCCGAAATGGTCCTTGGCCAGCCGCGCGGCCTGATCGAGCGGAAATGCGGGTGCGGGATGGTGGAGATCGGTCATCGGTCTGGAACGGCCTGCTGGTGGGCGAGGAATTTGGTGGATAGTTTTGCATGGCCATGCAAATCAGACATCCGGCAAAGCGCCGGCCAGGCCGGCAGTCTGACGAGATCAGCCGGCATCTTGCCGGCGCGGCAAGGAGCCAGCGGTGAAGCAGCCGGATGCGAAAGACCAGGAGATTCTCGCCATCCTGTCGAAGGAGGCGCGCATCCCGCTGAAGGCTCTTGCCGCCCGCGTCGGCCTTTCGCGAAGCGCAGCCAGCGAGCGCGTGGCGCAGATGGAGCGCTCAGGCGTCATCCGCGGCTATCGGGCCGATATCGGCCAGATAGACAGAGATGTCATACGCGCCTTTTTGCTGGTGACGCTGGCTCGCACACCCTCGATGAGCATCCTCGACAAGCTTGCCGGCTATGCGGAGGTGCGCCGCGTGTCCTCGATCAGCGGCCAGCTCGACCTGATCGTCGAAGTGGAAGTGCCTTCGATTGACCGGCTGAACACGATGCGGGACAGCCTCGCCGGCGGCGAGGCCGTCGAGGACCTCACCACGCTGATCGTGCTGCGCAGGGATATCGACAGGGAACAGTAGCCAGCGTTCAGCTCTTCCCGTCGATCAGTTCCACCGCAAGCGCGGCAAGCAGCTTCACCGCCTCGCCATAGGTCCTTGCCTTTTCGGGATTGGAAGCGTTGCCATCCAGCGCGCGGCGATAGACGCCCTGGCAGATTGCCGCCAGCCGGAAGAAGGAGAAGGCCAGGAAGAAGGTCCAGTTGCCGATCGCCTCGATGCCGCGCCTGCGGCAGTAAGCGGTCACATAAGCTTCCTCGGAAGGCAGGCCGGCGGCCGCGCGGTCGACACCGCCGAGGCCGCGAAAGCCCGAGGCATGCGGCAAACGCCACTGCATGCATTGATAGGCGAGGTCGGCGAAGGGATGGCCGAGCGTCGACAACTCCCAGTCGAGCACCGCAATGACCTTCTGGGCGTCCGGCGCGAAAATCACGTTGTCGAGCCGATAGTCGCCATGGACGAGCGAAACGCGGCCATCGTCGGCCGGCATATGCGTTTCGAGCCACGCAATCAGCCGGTCCATGGCGGCGATCGTTTCCGTTTCGGAGGCACGGTACTGGCTGGTCCAGCGGGCAAGCTGGCGCTCGAAATAGCTGCCGGGCTTGCCGAAATCGCCGAGGCCGACGGCTTCGACATCGACATCGTGCAAGGCGGCGAGCGTGGCATTCATGGCGTCATAGATCGCGGAACGCTCTTCATTGCCGGAAACGTCCGGCAGCGACGGATCCCAGAAAATGCGGCCGTCGAGATATTCCATGACATAGAACATGCGGCCGATCGGCGATTCCTCGCCAGCGAGATGCAGCATGCGGGGAACCGGTACGGCGGTGCGGGCAAGCGCATTCATGACGCGAAACTCGCGGTCGACCTGGTGCGCGGATTTCAGCAACTGTCCCGGCGGCTTGGCGCGCAACACGTAGCGGCCGCTCGCGGCGACCAGGAGATAGGTCGGGTTGGACTGTCCGGACTTGAATTTCTCGACCGAGGTCAGCCCGGCAAAACCCGGGACATGTGCTTCGAGATAGGGTGCCAGTACCGCCTCATCCATGGCGTTGGCGTCGCTGCTCATGCGGTCTCTGTCTGGCGCTCGATCAGGGTCAGGGTCAGCCAGCGCGCGGTCAGCGCCGGCTTTTTCGACCCCTCGATCTCGATGGTCACGTCATGCGCCGTCTGCACCCAGCCGGAGGGCCTGACCTTGACGTCCGCCAGCACGAAGCGGGTGCGGATGCGCGAGCCGGTCTTCACCGGCGCCAGGAAGCGCAGCGTATCGAAGCCGTGATTGACGCCCATCTTGGTGTTTTCGATCGGCGGCATGGTCTCGAAGGTCATTGCCGACAACAGCGACAGCGACAGGAAACCATGCGCAATGGTGCCACCGAACGGCGTCTCGCGCTTGGCGCGGTCCGGATCGCAATGGATGAATTGGTGGTCGTCGGTCGCATCGGCAAACTGGTCGATCATGCGCTGCGTCACCGTTCGCCAAGGCGACACGCCGACCTCCTTGCCGACGCTTGCCAGAAGCGTATCGAGACTGATCGGTTCCACGCTGATGTCCTCCGCACCCCCGCCCGGATTACAATCCTTGAATCGGGCGCCTTATTCCTTGAACCCGCCCGATTCCTTGAACCGGGCGACTTATTCCTTGAACAATGTCATTCCATGCTGCACCGACTGGCCGCCGTCGATCGGCAGGATGGCGCCGGTGACATAGCTTCCGGCTCGGCTGCACAAATAAAGCGTTGCGCCGGCAATGTCATCCGCCACGCCGATGCGTCCGAGCGGAACATGGTTACCGACATGTTTCGCCTGCTCCTCGGTCGCCGTGGCGAACGCCGTCATCCGGCTCTGGAAGGGGCCGGGGGCAAAGGCGTTGACGGTGATGCGACGGGCGGCGAACTCGATCGCCAGCGTGCGCGTCAGATGATGCACCGCCGCTTTCGAAGCGGCGTAGGAATAGGCGTCGTCGGCAAGCGGCTGGGTGCCCATCACCGAGCCGAGATTGATCACGCGGGCGGGATCCTCGTCGCTCGCGGCGGCATCGAGCAGCGGCAGAAGCTCCCTGGTCAAGTGGAAGACGGCGGTGACGTTGACGCCGAACACCTTGGCCCAGGCGTGGTAAGGGAACTCCTCCAGCGGCGCGCCCCAGGAAATGCCGGCATTGTTGACCAGGATGTGCAGACGTTTCGCGCGTGCGCGGACCTCGCCAACCAGCGCCGCGATGCCCGCTTCGCTGGACACGTCGCCGGCAAAGCCCTCGGCGCGGCCGGAGCCGCCGAGCGCGTTCAATTCGTTGGCGACCTTCGTGCAGTCCTCGCCTTTGCGCGAGGCGATCATCACATGCGCGCCGGCTCGCACCAGCCCCGTCGCCACCATGCGGCCGATGCCGGTAGCCGCACCCGTCACCAGCGCGGTCTTGCCGGTGACCGAGAACAGCTTGTCCAGATAGCTCATGCATTCCTCCACGTTCTGCCTGGCCAGGGACTCGCGTTGACAAGGCTAGCCGAAGTACGGTCATCCTTGCCATGGGTAAAGATGTATCTTCGGAAAGGCCGGAAGCGATGACGGACATGAATCTCGGCATGACCGAGCGGCTCAAGCCAATCCATCAGCGGGTGGCGGCGATGGTGCGCGACGAGATTGCGCCGCTCGGCGAGGAATTTCTCGCCGAGATCGGCAAGGACGGCGACCGCTGGGCCTATACGGCCAGGCAGACCGAGATTCTGGAAGGCTTGAAGAGGGCGGCGCGGGAGCGCGGGCTGTGGAATTTCTGGCTGACCGATTCCAAACGCGGCTACGGTCTTTCCACCGTCGAATACGCCTATCTGGCCGAGGAGATGGGCAAGGCGCATCTCGGCGCCGAGACCTTCAATTGCTCGGCGCCCGACACCGGCAACATGGAGGTGCTGGAGCGTTACGGCTCGGGGGAGCACAAGCGGGATTGGCTGGAACCGCTGCTCGATGGCCGGATACGCTCGGCCTATCTGATGACCGAGCCGGACGTCGCCTCCTCGGATGCGACGAACATTTCGATGCGCTGCGAGCGGCAGGGCCACGACTATGTGCTGAACGGCGAGAAATGGTGGGCGTCGGGCGCCGGCGATCCGCGTTGCGCCATCTACATCGTCATGGTCAGGACCGGCTCGGACGAGGAGGCGCAGCATCGTCGGCATTCGATGATCCTGGTGCCTTCCGACAGCAAGGGCATCACCAAGCTGCGGCCAATGCAGGTCTATGGCGACGACGACGCGCCGCACGGCCATATGCATCTCAGATTCGACAATGTGCGAGTGCCTGCGGCGAACCTGATCCTCGGCGAGGGCAGGGGGTTCGAAATCGCGCAGGGGCGGCTGGGACCGGGCCGCATCCACCACTGCATGCGCGCCATCGGCCAGGCCGAGATGGCGCTGGAGATGCTGTGCCAGCGCTCGGTGCGACGCGAGGCCTTCGGCCAGTCGCTGGCGAAGCTCGGCGCCAATTTCGATATCATCGCCGAATGCCGCATGGAGATCGAGATGGCGAGGCTGCTCTGCCTGAAGGCGGCCTGGATGATCGACCAGGGCGACGCGCGCGCCGCCGCGCCCTGGATCAGCCAGGTCAAGGTGGTGGCGCCGCGCGTCGCGCTGAAGGTCACCGACGAGGCGGTGCAGATATTCGGCGCGCAAGGCATCAGCCAGGACACGCCGCTCGCTCGCTCCTGGACGCATCTGAGGACGCTGCGGCTGGCCGACGGGCCGGACGCCGTGCACCGGCGCCAGGTGGCGCGTGCGGAGCTGAAGAGATACACGCAGGAAAGGGTCTGATCGTCATGGCGCTTCCATCGCAAATGCAAGGTCTGCTGCTTGTCGGCGACGGCTATACAAGGACGCCATCGGCCGCCGGGCTGGAGGCGATGGAGCCTTATCTCCAACTGGGGGGCATCGCCGTTCCCGCGCCCGGTCCGTCGCAGGCGCTGATCAAGGTCAGCCTCGCCTCGATAAATCCCTCCGACATTGCCTTCATCAAGGGTCAGTACGGCCAGCCGCGGGTGAAGGGCCGGCCAGCCGGCTTCGAGGGCGTCGGCATCGTCGTCGCCACGGGCGGCGACGCTTATGCCGCAAGCCTCGCGGGAAAGCGCGTCGCCTTCGCCACCGGCGTGTCGAACTGGGGATCTTGGGCGGATTATGCGGTTGCCGAGGCCGCGTCCTGCATCCCGCTCATCGATACGGTGCGCGACGAGGATGCCGCCGCGATGATCGTCAACCCCCTGACCGCCTTGGCCATGTTCGACATCGTCAGGCAGGAAGGCGAAAAGGCCTTCATCATGACCGCGGGCGCCAGCCAGCTCTGCAAGCTGATCATCGGGCTGGCCAAGGAGGAAGGCTTCCGGCCGATCGTCACCGTGCGCCGCGACGAGCAGATTCCGATGCTGAAAGACCTCGGCGCGGCCCATGTGCTCAATGAGAAGGCGGCGGATTTCGAGGTTGCGTTGCGCGAGGTGATGAAGGCCGAACAGCCGAGCATCTTCCTCGACGCGGTCACCGGCCCGCTGGCTTCCGCCATCTTCAATGCCATGCCGAAGCGCGCGCGCTGGATCGTCTATGGCCGGCTCGACGCCGAGCCGACGGTCATCCGTGAGCCTGGCCAACTGATCTTCCAGCACAAGCGTGTCGAAGGTTTCTGGCTGGCCGAATGGATGCGGCAGTTCCGCGACAGGCTGGGTCCGGCGGTGCTGGAAGCGCAGAAGCGCTTTTCCGACGGACGCTGGTCGACCGACGTCACGGCGGTCGTGCCGCTGGACGAGGCGATGACGCGGCTGCCGGCCGAACTCGCCAGGCTCAATGGAAAGGTGTTCATCAAGCCATAGGGCATGCGGGCGCCGATCCCAGCCTTTCGGACTGGGCCAGACGCCTTGAGCACAAAAAATCGTGATCGACGAGAGAGCGGCGGAAAAATGCCGCTGTTTGGCCTCTCTTTGCGCCGCGCCGGTAACAGTCACGCTCGGATGTTCTATTCCACCTTGATGTGATATCTCGCCGGCTTTGAGGGCCAGGCGGCGATGGGAAAGCCATCCTGGTCGGAATGCGGGGTGCGCTATGACGGTAACCAAGCCGGTTTTCGACCGTTTGGGGTTTTGGCTATGGGTCGGGTCGTTTCTGGTTGTGCTTGGCCTGGTGCTATGGTCGCCCGCCACGCGTTCGGTGGTTCATGTCTATAGACGTGGCAGTGAATCGTTTCTGAGCGGCCAGCCGCTGTACCATGTCGAAGTCGCCATGGGATATCTCTACGCTCCCGCCTTCGCCGTCCTCTACGTTCCCCTGTTGAAGCTCGGGCCGTATCTGGGCAACGTTCTGTGGTACATGCTGGGCTTCGGCGTTCTGACCCTTGCCGCGATGCGCCAGGTGCGCAAGGTCGGCGGCGAAGAGCAGACATGGCTGCTGTCCTTCGGCCTCTTCCTCGCCTTGCCGGTGTCGCTGGCAGCGCTTCGCAACGGCCAGGCGACGATCCTGCTCACCGGAGCGTGCTGGTTTCTCACGCTGTCGGCCCTCGAGGGCCGCCGGGCCGAAAGCTTCTTCTGGGCCTCGCTTGCGATCATTGCCAAGCCCACGGCGATCATCATGCTGCTGCTGGTGGGAGCGCTGCGTCCCAGGCTGATACCGGCGCTGGCGCTGGCGGTTCTTGCCGTGCTGGCCATCCCCTATGCCTTTGCCTCCACGGGCTATATCAACGCCCAGTACCACGATTTCTTCCGGATGCTGACTTCGATGGCGGTCGACCCGACCGGGCCCTTCGTCCCAGCCGACTTCACCGCCCCTTTCACGAGGCTTGGGATGCCGCTTCCCGAGTTCGGCGTGACGATCGTGCGCGTCGTCGCGGGTTTGCTCACGCTCTGGGTGGTGCTTCTGTTCGACCGCCGGCTGGATCCAAGCACCCGGGGGCTAGCCATCTTCCTCACGGCGGCCTTCTATATGTGCGTCTTCAATCCGCGGGTCGAGCAGAACACCTATGCCATGGTGGCGGTGCCTGCCGGTCTCTCCATCGCTCTGCTATGGCGGGAGAAGGGAGCCGCAGCCATGCGCTGGTCGCCGGCGATACTCCTCTTCGTTACCGGGCTGACCAGTGTCGATGGCCGGCTGCACGATCTTTTCCACCCTTGGTTCCGGCCAGTCAGCATCAGCATAATTGCTTGCGTGCTCATCGGCTGGTTCTGGACACGAGGCAGACAGAATATGCCGGCCGCCGGAGCCATCGCGCATGGCTGAGATGCTCGACGTCATCGCACCGTTCTTCAACGAGGCCGAATCCGCGATCGCGTTCGTCGGGCTGCTCGACAAACTCGAGGCGGCCGTGGCGGAGCGCTTCGGCATGACGGTCCGCAAGATACTTGTCGACGACGGCAGCCGCGACGGCAGCGCCGAGACATTCGCAGCGGCATTGTCGGGCTCCTGGGAGATCGTGCGGCTCAGCCGCAATTTCGGCAAGGAGGCGGCGGTGCTCGCCGGCCTCGATCATTCCCGTGGCGACATGGTCCTGATCATGGATTCCGATCTTCAGCATTCCATGGACATCAGCCTGAAGATGATCGGCGAGCTGGTCGAGAATCCGGAGATCGACGTCGTCTACGCGCAGAACGACCGGCGCGAGGCGAGCTGGCGGCGCAGCCAACTGGCGCGGCTTTTCTACAAGCTGATCAACAGCAGCCAGCGCTTCGACATTCCCGAGAATGCCGGTGACTTCCGTGTCATGCGCGGCGCGGTGGCGCGTGCCTTGACCAGCGTTCGCGACAAGCGCCGTTTCAACAAGGGCCTGTTCGCCTGGGCTGGCTTCCGCCAGAAGGCGGTGCTTTATTCGCCGGAGAATCGTGCCAGCGGCACGTCGAAATGGACCAGGTTCAACCTGATCGCCTTCTCGCTCGAAGGATTCACCTCGTTTTCGGTGATCCCACTGCGAGTCATCAGCCTGATCGGGTTGCTGGCGGCGTTTGCCGGCCTCGTCTATGGCATAAAGGTGCTTTTCGAGGTGCTATTCTACGGCATCGCCGTGCCCGGCTATCCCAGCATCATGGTCGCCGTCGTGCTGCTGGGCGGTCTCAACCTGGCATTGCTCGGCCTGATCGGCGAGTATGTCTGGGTGACGCTCAGCGAAAGCAAGGACCGGCCGATATACATCGTGCGCGATGTCCTCCACGGCAACGCCGCCGAGCAGGTCGCGCCTGGCAAATGACCCGGTCGATCCGCCTGATCGCCGACGATTACGGGCTGGCGCCGGGAGTATCGAGCGCCATCCTCGACCTCATCGAGCGGGGCCGCCTGACCGGAACCGGCTGCATGACCGGTTTTCCCGAATGGCAAGAGGCGGCGGCGCGCATAAGGCCCTTCCGCGGGAGGGCCGCCATCGGATTGCACCTGACGCTCACCGATCAGATCGCCGCGACCGGTCGGTCCAGCCTGGCACCGGAAGGCAAATTGCCCGGGCTCGCTTCCCTTGCGCTGCCGGTCCGGCGCGGACGCATCGACGAGCGGGACGTCCATGCCGAGCTCGACGCCCAGTACGACCGCTTCGTCGAAGCGCTGGCCGGTCCGCCCGACTACATCGACGGACACCAGCACGTGCATTTTCTTCCGGCGGTGCGAGGTTGGTTGCTCGCGCGTTTTGCGGCGGCCGCTCGCAAACCTGCACTGCGCGGCGCGCCGGCGCTTCCCGGCCTGGACGCGACGGCGGCCAAGATCGCGGCGATCGCCACCATGGCCGCGGGCTTCAACAGATCGATGCAACGCGCCGGCTTCAGCCTCATGACGCCGCTTTGCGGCATCTATGACTGGCGGCAGCCGCAAAAATTCGCGTCGACGCTGCGCGCCGCGATCGACACCTTGCCCGAACAAGGAGTGTTCATGTGCCATCCCGGCCATGTCGACGACATTTTGCGCGCGCGCGACCCGATGCAAGGCGTACGTGAGGTCGAATTTGATTTCCTGGCCTCCGACGATTTCAGCGCCAGCCTCGAGCGGGCCGGAGCCCGCGTCATGAAGGGCGGCGCATGAGCAGCGCCGGCCAGCCGCAGCGTTCGACCGGCGACAAAATCGTCCGCTTCGCCCTGGTCGGGCTGGTCAACACCGGGATTGACCTTGCCGCGTTTTTCCTGCTGCTCAAGCTCGCCGTGCCGGCTTTGGCGGCCAATGTCGGCGCCTGGTTCGTTGCGGTCCTTTTCTCCTTCGCGGCGAACGGCTTCTGGTCGTTCGAGCGGGACCCGAACATCCGGCTGCACCATTCCTTCCTGCGCTTCGTCTCGCTGGGGGCGCTGATTTCACTGGGGGTCTCCAGCCTGTCGATCGCCGCGCTTGCCGGGGTGGTCGGCGTGTGGCCGGCCAAGATCATCGGCGTCGTGGCGGCGGCCGTGCTGAACTTCCTGGCGGCGCGCTGGTCGATCGAAGGTCGGCTGCTGAAATAGCTACTCCGCCGGCTCGGCGTTGATGTAAGCGGCTTCTTCCAATTCGCGCTTCAGCCGCGCTTCCTCATGCGCCTTGGGCGTGACGAAGCGGCCGAGCAGCAGGTAGGCGACCGGGGTGAGGAACAGGGTCGAGGCGGTCGCCAGTCCCAGGCCGCCGACAATGACCCAGCCGAGCGCCACGCGCGCTTCCGCGCCGGCGCCGGAGGCCAGAACCAGCGGCACGCCGCCCAGCACGGTGCAGATCATGGTCATCATCACCGGGCGCAGCCGGATGGTCGACGCCTGCTCGATCGCTTCGCGCACCCCCAGCCCGCGGTCGCGCAACTGGTTGGCGAACTCGACGATCAGGATGCCGTTCTTGGCCATGACGCCGACCAGCAGCACCAGGCCGATCTGGCTATAGGCGTTGAGGCTGGTGCCCGACAGAAGCAGCGCGAAAATGGCGCAGGCCAGTCCCAGCGGCACCGTCGCCATGATGATGACGGCACTGACGAAGCTCTCGAACTGGGCCGCCAGCACAAGCAGGATGATGACCAGGGCAAAACCGAAAATGGTTGCCATGGCGCTGTTGCTCTCGCCGAGCGTCGCGGCTTCGGCGAGCGGCAGGATGCGTGCTCCCGGCGGCAGCAGCGGCGCCGCGATCGCCTCGGCGCGGGTCAGCGCCTCGCCGAGCGCGAAGCCGTTGTCGAGATTCGAGGTGATTGCGACCGAAGACTGCTGCTGCTCGCGCGTCAGCGACGGCGGCACGGCGCGCTCGGTGAGCGTGGCGATGGTCGACATCGGCACGAAGCGGCCGTCCGACGTCTTGAGGAAGATGTTTTCCAGATCTGTCGGATCGTTGATCGGATTGGTGGTCGAGACCAGCTTCACGCCATAGCTGCGGTCGGCGATGTAGACGTCGACGACATCGTTACCGTCGAGCATGGCCTGCAGGGTGTCGGCAAGCCCGGTGATGTCGATGCCGAGATCGGAGGCGCGCTCGCGGTCGATCGCCACCGCCAGCTGCGGCTGCGTCGGGTCGACGGAGAGCCGCGGTGTCTGGAAGCGCGGGTCCTTTCGCATCTCGTCGACGATCTTCACCGCCGCTCCGCTCAACGCCTTGCGGTCGTTGCCGACCAGCGCGAATTGCAGGCCGTTGCCGGCGCCGCGGATGCCGAGGCTGTTCGGCTGCACCGGGAAGACGCGCACGCTTGGCACCTGCTTCGTCAGGCGGCTGATGTCGGCCATGATTTCCTGCTGGCTGCGGCTGCGCTCGTCCCACGGCGCCAGCGTCATCACCATGAAGCCGGAGTTGTAGGAACCATTGTTGCCGGCATTCTCGAAGGTCGAGCGTATCTCGCCGGAATCGCGCAGGGGCTGGATCAGCCGCTCGATCTTGCGCATCTGCTCGGTCGTGTAGTCGAGGCTGACGCCCTGCGGCGCGTTGATGCGCAACAGCACCACGGCACGGTCTTCCGTCGGCGTGAGCTCCTGGCGGATGGTGCCGAACAGCGCAAACGCGGTGCCGGCGAAAATCAGCGCGACCAGCACCACGATCCAGGGCGCGTCGAGGCAAAGATGCAGGCAGCGCTTGTAGAGCCTGTTTAGGGCGCCGCCGATGCGCGCGCCGATACCCGTGCCGCCTTCATGATGAAGCGATGCGCTGGTGAGCATGCGCGAGGCAAGCATCGGACAAAGCGTCAGCGCGACCACACAGGAGAGCAGCACCGACATCGCGAGGACGAAGCCGAATTCGCGGAACAGGCCGCCGGTCTGTCCCGGCAGGAAGGAGATTGGCACGAAGACGGCGACCAGCGTCAGCGTCGTGGCGACGACGGCGAAGAACACCTCCTGGGTTCCCAGCACGGCCGCCGCGCGCGGCCCCATGCCTTCGTTGCGGCGCCGCACGATGTTCTCCAGCACGACGATGGCGTCGTCGACGACAAGGCCGGTCGCCAGCACCAGCGCCAGCAGGGTCAGGATGTTGACGGAGAAGCCGGCAAGATAGATCGCGGCGATGGTGCCGATCATGGCTACGGGCATCGACAGGCCCGGGATCAGCGTCGCGCGCCAGTCGAGCAGGAAAGCGTAGATGACGACGAGCACGATCGAGACCGACAGTGCCAGCGCGATCTCGACCTCATGCACGGCGCCGTTGACGAAGACGGCGTCGTCGCTGGTCACCTTGATCGCCATGCCCGCGGGCAGCGTCTGCTGCAGCTTGGCGACGGCGGCCTTCACGCCGGTCGATATGTCGAGCGTGTTTGATTCCGCCTGGCGGATGATGCCGAGGCCGATGCCGGTCTTGCCGTCGGAGCGCAGCGTGGTCTGGCCGATATCAGGCCCAAGCGTCACGGTGGCGACGTCGCCGATACGTGTCGAGCCGCCGATGACGATGTTCTCGAACTCCTCCGGCGTGGTCACATCGGCGGTCGTGCGCACGATGAGGTCCTGATTGGTCGTGGTGATCGAGCCTGCCGGGGAATCGAAAGCGACCGAGGCAAGCGCCTTCCTGAGGTCGGCTACGGTGAGGCCCTGGCTTGCCAGCTTGTTCTGGTCGACATCGATGCGGAAGATCTTGTCGCGGTCGCCGTAGACCTGGACGTCGGCGACGCCCGGCACCGCGGCGAGCTCATCCTCGATGCGGTCCTGCACGAATACCGTCATGTCCTGCACCGACATGGTGTCGGAGGTGACGGCAAGCCGCATCACCGCGTCGGAGTTGGCGTCGGCCTTGACGATGCGTGGGGCATCGGCTGTTTTGGGCAGCTGGTTGATGATGCGGCTGACGGTGTCGCGCACGTCGGAGGCCGCGACGTTCAGATCGACGCCATCGTTGAATTCGATGGTGACGCGGCTTTGGCCGAAGGAGGAGCTGGACGAGATCGACTTGACGCCCGACACGCGCGCGACGGCGCCCTCGATCGCGTCCGTCAGCTCACGGTCGACGGTTTCGGCGGCGGCGCCCTCGAAGGTCGTGTTGACGGTGATGACGGGGCGGTCGACATCCGGCAATTCGCGGATCTCGACACCCCAGAACGCGGCCAGCCCCGCCACCGCGATCAAGGTGTTGAGCACGAAGGCCATGACCGGCCTGCGGATGAAAAGCGCGGTCAGGCCCGATCCCGCGGCGGCGTCGCCGGCACCGCTCATGAGCCTTCGGCCTCGGTAGCGCTATTCTCGCCGGCGATGCGGACGTCGCCGCCCTCGCTGACGCTCTGCGTGCCTTCGGTCACCACCATGTCGCCGCTCATGACCGGGGCGTCGATCAGCACCGTCTCGGTGTTGCGCTGTATGATGCGGACCGGGACGCGTTTGGCCTTGCCGTCGGCGACGGCCCACACATAGGCACCGTCGGTTCCCCATTGGATGGCCAGGGGGCTGACCGCCGGATAGGTATCGCCGGGGAAGCGCATGCCGATCTGGAAGGACATGCCGGCGCGCAGCGAATCGGCGGGGTTGGCGATCGTCGCCTTGACCAGCAGCGTGCGGCTGTTCTCGTCGATGTGGTTGTCGATGGCCGAGACGGTGCCGGTATAGACCTGGTCGGGATTGGCCAAAGGCGTGGCCGACAACTGGGCGCCGACCTTGATCGCGGCGGCGAAACGTTCCGGCACCCAGAAATCGACGAGGATGCTGGAGCGGTCGTCAAGCGTGGCGATCGCGGACTGGCTGGTGACGTAGTTGCCCGCCGCGATCGGCAGGATGCCAACTGTGCCTTCGATCGGCGCCATGATCGAACGGCGCTCGAGCGCGAGTTCGGCGTCGCGCAGCGCCAGCTTGGCGTTGGCGAGTGTCACCTGGGCATCGGCGACGGCGACAGGCGTGGCCGCATTGGACGCCCTGAGCGACTTTACCCGGTCGAGCTTGGACTGCGCATCCTCGATCGCCACCTGGGCCCGGCCGCGTGCGATCACTTCGGTTTCGGAATCGAGCCTGGCGATGACATCGCCCTTTTCGACATGAGTGCCGGACTGGGCCAGCAGTTCGGTCAGGCGGCCGGACGAGTAAGGATTGACGGTGACGGTTGCGTTGGCGCGGCCGGTGCCGATCGCCCGCAACCTGTCGTTGATGGTGGCGGTGCCGGCAGGGGAGGCGACGATGGTCACGATCTGGCCGGCGCGGTCGCGCCCGGATTGGCCGGAACCGGTGGCGCTTTCCGCGGTGGGAGGAGTCGCGGCGATGGCCCAGTCCATTCCCCAGCGCGCCAAAATCTGTGGCGCGCCTGGATAGAAACGCGCCCAGGCGGCCCCGGCGACGACCAGGATCACAAACGCTGCAACAATCTGTTTCCAGCTCGACATCGACACTCCTGCGGCAGGACTCGTCTGCCGGTTCCGGAAGGAAGCAGGCATGGCGAAGATACGGGCTGGGGGCGAAAACCGGCCTCGCCATACCCCGATATCAGCGGTTTATGGCAATTATCACGCAATCGTGCACATTAAATCTCGGTAACGTGAAGCCCGAACCTGGTTCGAGCCCTTGCGTTTGCTGCAGTCTTCGGCATCAGCGACCGAACTTCCGCCTGGCTAGCGGAGGCTTTCGAGTTCGCGGATGCGTTTGGCGCCGGCGGCTTCGAGTTGCCTGGTCACGGCGCCGATCAGGGTTTCGGCGACCACGAAGAGCGCGGCGGACGAATCCCACGCCGAGGGCACGGCGGTCCGCCCGGCAATCACATGGCGGGCAAAGCGGGCGATCGGCGACAGCCACTGGTCGGTGAAGAGAATGATCTGCACGCCGCGCTGATGCGCCTTCTCGGCGAAGCGGACCAGGCTCTCCTGGTAGCGGCGGATGTCGAAGATCACCAGCACGTCGCGTTTGCCCATGTCGATCAGGCGGTCGCGCCATATGCTCTCCTGGCCGGCGAGATGGTGGACATCCGGCTGGATGATGGCGAGGTGGGCGGCCATGTAGCGCGCCAGCGGGTCGGTGAAGCGGCCGCCGATAAGGAAGGTCTTGCCACGCCGTTCGGCGAGCCGCGCGGCGATGTCGGCGAGCTGCTTGTCGGTGAGGTGCCGGAACGTCTCGCGCATGTTGTCCAGCGTCGCCTCCAGCATCGGCGAGACGGCGCCGCCGCTCGAGCTCGGATTGAGCGTGCGCGAAGCGGGCGACTGCAGTTGCGCCGCCAGCTCGTCCTGCAGCGCCGACTGGAATTCGGGGTAGTTCTGGAAGCCGAGCCTGGCGACGAAACGCAGGATCGTTGGCGAGGACACGCCGGCCGCGGCCGAGAATTCGGCGACGGTCTTCAGCCCGGTCAAGGGATAGTTGGCAATCAGCGTCTGGGCGGCGCGGCGTTCGCCAGCCGGCATCGTGCCGATGCGGTCAGAGATCAGTTCGGCAATGCTGGAAATCATGGTTTTCCCCCGCCTGTTGGCCCGCCACCGCCGTTTTCCCGAATTCGCGTTTGACAAAGGCGGTCAAACTGTATGAAATCATCCGTACGGACGCAATGAGACAAAAAAACGTAACATAAGATACAGCGTTCCGCAGGGGACGATATGGAGAAAGCTCGGCCCGCTAGCCTTGCACCGACCGAGACCGTAAGGGTGACCAACCCCGGCGGATCAAGCCCGTTTGTCTTCACCTGCGATCACGCTTCCAACTTCCTTCCGGCTGAATTCGGAACGCTCGGCCTGCCGGCCGCGGACCTTTCGCGCCACATCGCCTGGGACCCGGGCGCGATTCCCGTCGCCCTCCGCATGGCCGAGGCGCTCGACGCCACTTTGATCGAGACCCGCGTGTCGCGGCTCGTCATCGACTGCAACCGGCCGCTCGACGCGCCTGATCTCGTTCCGCCGGTCAGCGAGACGACAGCCATTCCCGGCAATTCGGGCCTGTCCGACAAGCAGCGCGCGGCGCGGGTCGACCTCGCCTGGCGCCCGTTCCATGACACGATCGCCCAGGTCATCGACCGGCGCCTGGCGCAGGGCCAGGAGACGCGGCTGGTGTCGGTGCATTCCTTCACGCCCGTATACAAGGGCGCGAGCCGGCCCTGGCATATCGGCATCATCCACGATGACGATCGCCGCCTGGCGATGCCCCTGGTGGCGGCGCTGCGGCGGCTCGCCGGCGTCACTGTCGGCGTCAACGAACCTTATTCGCCGGCCGACCGCGTCTATTTCACGCTGGAACGGCATGCGCGTTCGCGCGGCCTTGCCTGCGCGATGATCGAAATCCGCAACGACGAAATCTCCGGCGAGACCGGTCAGCGGAAATGGGCGGATCTGCTTACGGGCATATTTTCAAATCTGGAGCCAGAGGAGGCCAGGGGCTCCCGACAAGGCGCAATCGGAAAGTCAGTACACTCGGCCAGCTAAGAACCAATAGGGGACTTCCACATGGCAGCAAACGACTATACCGACGTAGATAAGGCGGAGGACATAAAGGTCCTCCACAACATGGGCTATGCCCAGGAGCTGGAGCGGCGCCTCAGCCGCTTCTCCAATTTTGCGGTTTCCTTTTCCATCATCTGCATCCTGTCGGGCGGTATCAACTCGCTGGCGCAGGGAACAGCGGGCGCCGGCGGCATCGGCATCGGCATCGGCTGGCTGGTCGGCTGCTTCGTGTCCCTCACCTTCGCCGTCGCCATGTCACAGATCAGCTCGGCCTATCCGACGGCCGGCGGCCTCTACCACTGGGGTTCGATCCTCGGCAACCGCGGCACCGGCTGGGTCACGGCATGGCTCAACCTGCTTGGCCTCATCACCGTCCTCGGCGCCATCAATGTCGGCACCTGGACTTTCTTCATCGGGGCCTTTGGGCCGGCGCTCCACATCGACGGATCGCTCACCAACCAGATGATCTTCCTGGTCATCATCACCGGCGCGCAGGCCTTGATCAACCACCTGGGCATCAAGCTGACGGCGAAGCTCACCGACTTCTCGGGTTATCTTATCTTCTTCGGCTCGATCCTGATCGCGGTGGTCTGCCTGTTCTCGGCTGAGCACTGGGATTTCGCCCGGCTGTTCACCTTCCATAACTATTCAGGACAGCCGACTCTTGCAGCGGATGGTTCGCTCACCGGCGATCCGGTTTGGCCGGCGGTGTCGAACGCCTGGGTGTTCGCCCTCGGCCTGCTGCTGCCGATCTACACGATCACCGGCTACGACGCTTCGGCGCATACCTCGGAGGAAACCATCAAGGCGGCATCCTCGGTGCCGCGGGCGATGGTGATGTCGGTCGTCTGGTCGGCGCTGTTCGGCTACTTGTTCCTGGCCGCTTTCGTGCTGATGATCCCGAACATGGACGATGCCGCCAAGCAGGGTTGGAACGTCTTCTTCTGGGCCTTCGACCAGCGCGTCCCGTCCGGCATCAAGGAGTTCGTCTACCTCGTGGTGTTCGTATCGCAGCTGCTGTGCGGTCTCGCGACCGTCACCTCGGCCTCGCGCATGATCTTCGCCTTCTCGCGTGACGGCGGCCTGCCTGGTTCTTCGGCGCTCGCCAAGGTCAGCCCGACCTACCGCACGCCGGTGGCGGCGATCTGGACCGCCTCGATCCTGTCGGTCCTGTTCGTATGGGGCTCGTCGGTCGTCTCGGTCGCCGGTACCTCGGCCTATACGATCGTGGTGTCCTGCACCGTCATCTTCCTATTCCTGTCCTTCACTGTACCGATCGTGCTCGGCATGATCGCCTGGGGAACGCCGAAGTGGGACAAGATGGGGCCGTGGAACATGGGCCGCGGCGTCTTCATGCTGTTCGCCTTCCTGTCGATCGTGTCGATGATCCTGATCTTCGTCATCGGCATCCAGCCGCCGAACGATTGGGCGCTCTACATCACCGTCGGCTTCTTCGTCCTGACGGCGATCGTGTGGTTCGCCTTCGAGAAGCGCCGCTTCCAGGGGCCGCCGCTCGGCGACATCATCGCGGCGCGGCAGGCGGCGATCAAGGCGGCCGAACAGGCGGTCGGCGAGACCGGCGCCCACTGATACATCGTCTTACGGCCATGGCCGGCGCAACGCCGGCCATGGTTTCGTTTCTCCTTCTCAATCGACAAGCACTGGAGCGCCAAAAGAATGGCCGGGAATTTCTCGTTCGATCAGTTGAAGAAAGCGGTCTCGAACGGCGAGATCGACACGGTGCTGGCTTGCATCGTCGACATGCAGGGCCGGCTCGCGGGAAAGCGTTTCCTGGCGCAGTATTTCGTCGATTCCGCGCATGGCGAGACGCATGGCTGCAACTATCTGCTGGCCTGCGACATCGATATGGAGCCGGTACCGGGCTACAAGGCGGCAAGCTGGTCGAAGGGCTATGGCGACTTCGTCATGAAGCCGGATCTGTCGACGCTGCGGCGCATTCCGTGGCTCGAAAAGACGGCGCTGGTCATCTGCGACGTGCTCGACCACCACGATCACGAGGACCTGGCGCACTCGCCGCGCGCTATCCTGAAGAAGCAGGTCAAGCGGCTGCAGGAACGTGGCTATATCGGCTACTTCGCCTCGGAGCTCGAATTCTACCTGTTCAGCGAGACCTACGATTCCGCCCGCCAGAAGCACTGGCAGGGTCTCGACAGCGCTTCGCCCTATATCGGCGACTACCAGATCGGCATCACCACCAAGGAAGAAGGCGTGATGCGCCGGCTTCGCAACGAGATGGAAGCCGCCGGCATCCCGATCGAGAACTCCAAGGGCGAATGGGGCCCGGGCCAGGAAGAGATCAATGTGCGCTACGCCGAGGCGCTCGAGATGGCCGACCGCCACGTGATCCTGAAGAACGGCGCCAAGGAGATCGCCGATTCCGAAGGCAAGGCCATCTCGTTCATGGCCAAGTACAATTACGGGCTCGCCGGCAATTCCAGCCACATCCACAATTCGCTGTGGAGCGCCGATGGCAAGACGCCGCTGTTCTTCGACAAGAAGGCCGACTGGACACTTTCCACCCTTGGCCAGCAATGGGCGGCCGGCCAGCTCAAATACGCCAAGGAGTTCACCTGGTTCCTGGCGCCCTACATCAACTCCTACAAGCGCTTCCAGGCCGGCACCTTCGCGCCGACCAAGATCATGTGGAGCGAGGACAACCGCACCGCCGGCTTCCGGCTGTGTGGCGAGGGCACCAAGGGCATCCGCATGGAGTGCCGCATCGGCGGCGCCGACCTCAACCCCTATCTCGCCTTCGCGGCGCTGATCGCGTCCGGCCTTGCCGGCATCGACGAGAAGCTGGAGTTGCAGAAACCTTTCGTCGGCGATGCCTACCAGGCTTCGCGCCTGCCTGAGATCCCGAAGACGCTGCGTGACGCCACCGAGACGCTGGCCAAGTCGAAGATGCTGAAGCAGGCTTTCGGCGAGGATGTGATCGGGCACTATGTGCACACGGCCCGCTGGGAGCAGTTCGAATACGACCGCCGCATCACGGACTGGGAACTGCACAGGGGCTTCGAGCGGTACTAGAAAGCCGGCAACCGCCGGAGCTGCCCCTTACCTTAGCCTTCCCGTGAAGAGCGGGGAGACGGGTGTCGGTGCTGGAGCCTCTCCCCTCTTCCCGGCAGGCGGATGAGGGGCGGGGTCACGCCAAGTAATTTCGATTGTTGTAAACTGCGAGGAAGACATGACCGAGACGGTCAAACTCAAATCCCCCATCGACGGCTCGATCTATGCCGAGCGGCCGGTCGCGACCGACCAGGCGATCAACGCCGCGGTCGAGCGCGCCAGGGCGGCGCAGGAGAAATGGGCCGAGACCCCGGTCGTCGAGCGCGGCAAGTATATGCTGGCCATGCTCGAAGCCCTGGTCGCCATGACCGACGAGATCGTGCCCGAGATCGCCTGGCAGATGGGCCGGCCGGTGCGCTATGGCGGCGAGTTCGGCGGCGTCAAGGAACGCACCAATTACATGGTGGAGATCGCCGAAGCCGCGCTGAAGCCGGCCCTTGCCTCCAACCCGAAGGATGGTTTCCGCCGCTATGTGAAGAAGGTGCCGCTGGGTGTCGTCCTGGTGATCGCGCCGTGGAACTATCCCTATCTCACGGCCGTCAACACCATCGTGCCGGCGCTGATGGCGGGCAGCGCCGTCATCCTCAAGCACGCCGCGCAGACGCTTCTCGTCGGCGAACGCTTCCAGCAGGCTTTCGACAAGGCCGGCCTGCCCAAGGGGCTGTTCCAGAACCTGGTCATGAACCATGGGCAGACCGAGAAGCTGCTCGGTTCCGGCAAGATCGACCATGTCAACTTCACCGGCTCGGTCGGCGGCGGTCGCGCCATCGAGAAGGCCGCCGCCGGCACCTTCATGACGCTCGGCCTCGAGCTTGGCGGCAAGGATCCGGCCTATGTGCTGCCCGACGCCAAGATGGACCACGCCGTCGCCAACCTCGTCGACGGCGCCTTCTTCAATTCCGGCCAGTGCTGCTGCGGCATCGAGCGCGTCTATGTGCACGAGAAGGTCTATGACGAGTTCGTCGAAGGCTTCATCGCCGAGACGAAGAACTATGTCGTCGGCAATCCGCTGGAGCAGGCAACGACGATGGGGCCGATGGCGCAGGCGCGCTTCGCCGACCTGATCCGCGAGCAGAAGGCAGAGGCGCTGCGCAAGGGCGCCAAGGCGCATGTCAACATGAAGGTCGACAACGACAGGGCCGGCTCGCCCTATCTGGCGCCGGAGGTGCTGACCGAGGTCGACCACCAGATGAGCGTCATGCGCGAAGAAAGCTTCGGGCCGATCGTCGGCATCATGAAGGTGCGCAACGACGAGGAGGCGATCGCGCTGATGAACGACAGCCCCTATGGCCTGACGGCCTCGATCTGGACGCGCGACACCGAGCGCGCGGTTGCCATCGGCGACCGCGTCGAAACCGGCACGGTGTTCATGAACCGTTGCGATTATCTCGATCCGGCGCTGGTCTGGACCGGCGTCAAGGACACCGGTAAGGGCGCCGCACTCTCGGCCATCGGCTATGACAACCTGACCCGGCCGAAATCCTATCACCTGCGCGAAGCGATCTGATCTTACGGAAAGACTGAAATGTCCAAGCTCATCTCCAAATGGAACTACCCCACGACCGTCCGCTTCGGTGCCGGGCGCATCAAGGAATTGCCAGAGGTGCTGGCGGCCACCGGCATCAAACGGCCGCTCTTCGTGACCGATCCAGGCCTGGCCAAGCTGCCGGTCGTCGCCTCGACGCTGAAGATCCTCGACGACGCCAAGGTTCCCTATGGCGTGTTCTCGGAGGTGAAGCCGAATCCGGTCGAGTCCAATCTCACCGCCGGCATCGCGGTGTTCAAGAAGGGCAAGCATGACGGCGTCATCGCCTTCGGCGGGGGCTCGGCGCTCGATCTGGGCAAGCTGATCGCCTTCCAGGCAGGCCAGACGCGCCCGGTGTGGGATTTCGAGGATATCGGCGACTGGTGGACCAGAGCCAATGCGGATGTGATTGCCCCGATCATCGCGGTGCCCACGACGGCGGGCACCGGCTCGGAAGTCGGCCGCGCGGGCGTCATCACCAACGAGGCCACCCACACCAAGAAGGTCATCTTCCATCCGAAGCTTTTGCCGGCAATCGTCATCGCCGATCCGGAACTGTCGGTCGGCATGCCTGGCTTCATCACCGCCGGCACCGGCATGGACGCGCTCGCGCATTGCCTCGAAGCCTATTGCGCGCCAGGCTATCACCCGATGGCCGACGGCATCGCTGTGGAAGGCATCCGGCTGGTGTTCGAGAACCTGCCAAAGGCCTTCGCCGACGGCAAGGATCTGGTCGCCCGCGCCCATATGATGAGCGCCGCGGCCATGGGCGCCACGGCCTTTCAAAAGGGACTAGGCGCCATCCATTCGCTGTCGCATCCGATCGGCGCGCTCTACGACACACATCATGGCATGACCAACGCGGTTTTCATGCCTTATGTGCTCGCCTTCAATCGCGAGGCGATCGAGGACCGCATCGCGAGGCTGGCCGCCTATTGCGGCATCAAGGGCGGCTTCGACGGCTTCGCCAAGGCGATCATCAAGCTTCGCAAGGAGCTCAAGGTGCCGCATGCGCTGCCGGGCCTCATCAAGGGGCTAGACATGGACAAGAAGCGCAAGGCGCTGATCGCCGATATGGCGGTGGTCGACCCGACGGCCGGCGGCAACCCGGTGAAGCTCACCAAGAAGGCAGCGCTCACGCTGCTCGAAAACGCCATTGCCGGCTCCGTTTGAGAGCCGGCTTGCAATGTCGGAAGTTGAACAAGGGGATGTCCAATGGGGAGGGAGAGAAGGCGAAAAACAAGGCAACTAACCATTAGCCGGAAAATTAAGTTCGGGCTAATTGCTACGACCTGTTAAAAAGAGTTAACTTTTTCGCTGTGGGGCTCCGGTTTCAAAAAGCCTTCATCTGGCTGTCACACGAAAACGATACCCGCATCGTAGGCGCCCCAGCGGCGCCAGTTCAACGGAGAGAACACATGTTCAAGTTCACGGGGAAAGTGCTTTCCCTTTCGGCCGCGGCGCTCTTCGCGTCGACGATGATTTCGTCCGCGGATTCGCTGGACGATCTCGCCAAGGCCGCGAAGGCGGAAGGCCAGCTCACCACCATCGCGCTTCCGCATGACTGGTGTGGCTATGGGGCAGTGATCGACGCTTTCAAGGCTAAGTATCCAGGCATCACCATCAACGAACTCAATCCCGACGCCGGTTCGGGCGACGAGGTCGAGGCGATCAAGGCCAACAAGGACAACAAGGGCCCGCAGGCTCCCGACGTGATCGACGTCGGCCTCGCTTTCGGCCCTTCGGCCAAGAAAGACGGCCTGTTGATGCCTTACAAGGTCTCGACCTGGGATTCGATCCCGGACAGCGCCAAGGATGCCGACGGCGCCTGGTACGGCGACTATTACGGCGTTCTGTCGTTCATGGTGAACAAGGATCTGGTCAAGAACGTTCCGGCCGACTGGGCCGACCTTCTGAAGCCGGAATACGCCAACTCGGTCGCGCTCGCCGGTGATCCGCGCGCGTCGAACCAGGCGATCCAGGCGGTCCACGCCGCCGGCCTGTCGACCGGCGCCGCCGCCGGCAAGGCAGCCGGCGAAGCCGGGCTCGACTTCTTCAAGAAGCTCAACGCCGCCGGCAATTTCGTTCCGGTCATCGGCAAGCCGGCGACGCTGGCACAGGGCCAGACCCCGATCCTGATCAACTGGGACTACAACAACCTGTCGGGCCGCGACACGCTGAACGGCAACCCGCCGACCGACATCGTCATCCCGAAGACCGGTGTGGTCGCCGGCGTCTACGTACAGGCGATCAGCGCCTATGCGCCGCATCCGAACGCTGCGAAGCTGTGGATGGAATACCTCTACTCCGACGAAGGCCAGATCGGCTGGCTGAAGGGCTATTGCCATCCGATCCGCTTCAACGACCTCGCCAAGAACGGCAAGGTTCCGCAGGAGCTGCTCGACAAGCTGCCGCCGGCCGACGCCTATGCCAAGGCGGTGTTCCCGTCGCTCGACGAGCAGGGCGCTGCCAAGGAAGAGATCACCAAGGGCTGGGACTCGGTCGTCGGCGCCAACGTCAAGTAAGTTGATGCTCTTTCCGGGCGGCCTTGCGCCGCCCGGATTCTCTTAGCGAAGGCAGTCAGGCATGACCGATATCAGCCTTTCAGGACCGGCTGCCGCCGGCAAGACCATTCCGCCGGGAGTGCGCGCGATGCGACTGCCTACGCAATGGCTGGGCGTGGCGCCGTTCATCATCTTCGCGCTGATGTTCCTGATCCTGCCGACACTGTATCTCGTGGTTGGCGCATTCCAGAATGCCGATGGCGCGTTCACGCTGCAGAACATTGCCGACCTGGCGCAGCCGACCATCGTTGCCGCCTACTGGATTTCCATCAAGGTTTCCGTCGCCTCGTCGCTGCTCGGCGCCTTCATCGGCCTCGCCATCGCCATCGCCATCGTGCGCGGCGGCCTGCCCAACTGGACACGTTCGGCGGCTCTCACCTTCTCGGGCGTTGCCTCGCAGTTTGCCGGCGTGCCGCTGGCCTTCGCCTTCCTGGCGACGCTCGGCCGCCTCGGTCTGCTCACCGTGCTTTTGCGGTCGATCGGCTTCGACCTCTATCAGCACGGCTTCAACGTGCTGTCCTTCTGGGGCCTGACGCTGACCTATCTCTACTTCCAGATACCGTTGATGGTCGTCATCATCGTGCCGGCGATCGACGGACTGAAAAGGGAATGGGGCGAGGCTGCCGCCACGCTCGGCGCGACGCAGTGGCAGTACTGGCGCATGGTGGTGATACCGGTGTTGTTCCCGAGCTTCCTCGGTACCTTCATCCTTTTGTTCGCCAATGCCTTCGGCGCGATCGCCACCGCTTATGCGCTGACCGGCTCATCGCTCAACATCGTGCCGATCGTGCTCTATGCGCAGATCCGCGGCGACGTGCTGCACAACGCAAATCTAGGCTATGCGATCGCCTTCGGCATGATCTTCATCACCGGGCTCGCCAATGTCTTCTACATCTGGTTCCGAACCCGCTCGGAGAGGTGGCTCAAATGAAGTCGGGTAAGTTCTGGGCCTGGCTGACGTTCATCCTGGGCGCCGCCTATTTCTTCATTCCCCTGATCGCGACGCTGGAATTTTCGATGCGCATGAAGCGCGGCGAATACTCCTTCGAAGCGTACCGGGTCGTGCTCGGCGATGCGCGCTTCCAGGAATCCTTCACCTTCTCGGTTGTGGCCGCGATCTTCACCATCATCCTCGGCGTGCTTCTGGTGGTGCCTACCGCCTACTGGATCAGGCTTCGCCTGCCGCAACTCAGGCCCGTCGTCGAATTCGTCACGCTGCTGCCGCTGGTCATTCCCGCCATCGTCATCGTGTTCGGCTATATCCGCATGTACGGCTCGAACTCGCCACTGCCGTTCCTCGCCAGCGGCTTCGGCACAAACGCATTGCTCGTCATCGGCTATGCGACGCTGGCGCTGCCTTACATGTACCGCGCCGTCGATACCGGCCTTCGCACCATCGACGTCAGGACGCTCACTGAGGCGGCGCAGATTCTCGGCGCCGGCTGGACGACGATCATCGGACGCGTGATCCTGCCCAATGTGCTGATCGCCGTGCTGTCCGGCGCCTTCCTGACTTTCGCTATCGTCATCGGCGAATTCACCGTCGCCAGCCTGCTCAACCGGCCGGCTTTCGGACCGTATCTGCAGAACATGGGCGCCAACCGCGCTTATGAGCCCGCGGCACTTGCCATCATAGCGTTTGCCATTACGTGGGGTTGCATGTCGCTGATCCAGATTCTCTCCCGTTTCGCCCCGAAATCGGCAAACCGTCCGAATTGAGCGAAAAGCACCGACCGAAAGATAAAGCCATGGCCGAGCCGTTCCTCTCCATCCAGCATGTGCAAAAGTCCTTCGGCGCCACCACCGTGGTGCAGGATTTCAATCTCGACGTCGCGCCCGGCGAGTTCGTCTCCTTCCTCGGCCCGTCGGGTTGCGGCAAGACGACGGTGCTGCGCATGGTAGCAGGCTTCGAGGAGCCTTCGGCCGGCAAGATCGTCGTCGGCGGCAGGGACATCACCAGGCTGAAGCCCAACCAGCGCAATATCGGCATGGTGTTCCAGGCCTATGCGCTGTTCCCGAACCTGACTGTGGCGCAGAACATTGCCTTCGGCTTGAAGGTGGCTGGCATGCCGAAGGCAGACGCGGACAAGCGCGTCGCCGAGATGCTCGATATGATCAAGCTGCCGCAGATGGCCGACCGCTACCCCTACCAGCTTTCCGGCGGGCAGCAGCAGCGCATCGCGCTCGCGCGCGCGATCGCCCCGAAACCCAAGCTGCTTCTGCTCGACGAGCCGTTGTCCGCGCTCGACGCCAAGGTGCGCGTGTCGTTGCGCGAGGAAATCCGCTCGATCCAGAAGAAGCTCGACATCACCACCATCTTCGTCACGCATGACCAGGAAGAGGCGCTGTCGATCTCCGACCGCATCGCTGTGATGTATGGCGGCAAGGCCGAACAGGTCGGCACGCCGTTCGAGATCTACAACCGCCCGGCGACCAAGTTCGTCGCCAACTTCGTCGGCACGCTCAACGTCCTGGAAGGCAAGGTCACCGACGCGTCGACCGGCAAGGTGCAGGTCAACACCCAGGAGGTCTCGCTCAAGGGCAAGCTCAACGGCTCGAAGTCCGGCGACACGCTGTCGCTGGCACTGCGCCCCGAAGCGATTTCGCTGGCGCGCCAGCCTGGCCACGACACCAGCCTGTCGGGCGAGATCGCAGAGGTGCATTTCCTCGGCTCGGTCATCCGCGTGCGCGTCGGCATCGGCGGCAACACGGTGTCGCTCGATACCTTCAACAACTCGACGACGCCGCCGCCGGTTGTCGGCGACAAGGCGGATATCTCGTTCTCGTCGGGCGACATGCTGGTCCTGCACTGACAGCCCAGCCGCCTGGCGTCGATAAAGCAGGCGAACTGTTGCCCCGGTCGATCGGGCACAATCCCATTGACCCGCCCTGGTGCAAGTTTTGCCGGGCGCCGCAGGTGTGCCGGGCAATCAACAGTATCCTGTTTCGGGGCACTGCCATGCTTCGCCGTTCATCGCTACGATAAGCCATGGCGCTCTTCGAACTCACCCTTGTCCTGCTTTTGATTGCCGTCGCCTTGACGGCGCTGTCGCGGCGGCTCGAGATTCCCTACCCGTCGCTGCTGGCGCTTGCCGGGGTCGGGATTGCCTTCGTGCCGGGCGCGCCGACGATCGAGATCGATCCGGAACTGGCGCTGGCGCTGTTCATCGCGCCGGTGCTGCTCGATTCCGCTTACGACACCTCGTTGCGCGACCTGCAGCGCTACCGGCTGTCGCTGCTGCTCCTAGCGCTCGGCGCCGTCGTCTTCACCGCGGTGGTGGTCGCCTTCGTCGGCTGGAAGATGGCCGGATTGCCGATCGCGGCGGCGATCGCGCTCGGCGCCATCGTCGCGCCGCCGGACGCGGTGGCGGCAAGCGCGGTGCTCAACCAGTTCAAGGTGCCGCATCGCCTCACCGCGATCCTGCAGGGCGAAAGCCTGCTCAACGACGCCACGGCGCTCCTGATCTACCGGATATCGGTTTTGGCCGCCATCGGCTCGCTCATGCTGAGGGACGCCGTGCCGGTGATCCTTCTTGCTACGGTAGGCAGCGTCGTGGCCGGCTATCTGTTCGGCCGCTTCTCGCTGCTCACGCTGTCGCGCATCGAGGACGCGGCGAGCAGCACCGTGATGCAGTTCGCCGGAACTTTCGCGGTCTGGATCATCGCCGACAGGATTGGTCTTTCCGCCATCATCACCGTCGTCGTCTATGCCATCACCATCGCGCGGCGCGCCCCGCGACGCATGTCGGCGAGACGCCGCGTCACCTCCTACTCGGTTTGGGAGACGGCGGTGTTCGTGCTCAACGTGCTGGCTTTCGTGCTGATGGGCCTGCAGGCGCGGTCGATCGTCGGCCGGCTTTCCGGCGACGGGCAGGGCGAAGCCTTCCTCTTCGCCGCAACCGTGCTGGCCGTCGTCATCGTGGCGCGCCTCGTCTGGGTGGCTGGTTACGTCGCGGTCATTCGCTGGTTCGCCCACCACGGCAGCGAGGACAAGAGGCGCGATGCGCCGACGTTTCGTGGCGCCGTGCTTGTCGGCTGGTGCGGCATGCGCGGGCTGGTGACGCTGGTGGCCGCCATCGCCCTGCCCGCCGGTTTTCCCGGCCGCGACCCGATCGTGCTTGCCGCCTTCGCGGTCGTGCTCGGTACGCTGGTCCTGCAAGGCATGAGCCTGAAGCCACTGCTGCGCTGGCTCAATTTCGAGCGCGACACGACGATCGACCTCGAGGTGGCCGAGGCGCGCGTCGCGATCATGCAGGCCGCGCTCGACGTGCTAAGCCGCAAGACCTCGGCCGCGGCGGCGGTCGTGCGCGAACAATATGAGGCGCAGCGGCGGATCGCGGAAAACCCCGAGGACGCCCAGGCCGCGACCGAATATGACAGGCTGCGCCTCTACGCCATCAACCGCCAGCGCGACACGCTGGAGGAACTGCGCCGCAATGGCACGATCGGCGACGAGGCCTATCACCGGCTGGAGGAGGAGATCGACTGGTCGGAACTGGCGGCGTCGCCGGCGGGAAGCTACCAGCCGCTCACCACCTATTAGAGCAAAGGGACCAGTCGGAAGATCACTTGCTGGACCATCCCGCGCACGGCCACGGTCCATTGCAACCCCTTTGGTGAGGCGCTACTGCCGTCACCGGAATTGAGCCGGTTAATCAATGAAGCTGATCAGCTACAACATCCAGTACGGTTACGGCAGCGACGGGCGGTACGATCTTACCCGCGCCGCCGGCCTGGTGGACGGCGCCGACATCATCGCGCTGCAGGAAGTCGAGCGGCATTGGCAGCGCACCAACGAGGACGATCAGCCCGATATCCTTTCCAAGTTGCTGCCCGACTACTACTGGGCCTACGGCCCGGCCTTCGACATGGACGCCAGCGAGAAACGCGGCGGCCGTATCTTCAATCGCCGGCGACAGTTCGGCACGATGATCCTGTCGAAACTCCCGATCGTGTGGTCGCGCCTGCATACGCTGCCGTTGCGCCGCACGATCAGGCCGCTCAACACCCGCAACGCAGCGCTCGAATGCATGATCCGCACGCCGGCGGGGCCGGTGCGGGTGGTCTCACTGCACCTGGCCCACATCGCAGCCGAGGAGCGGCTGGAGCAGATCGACTATCTGCTTGCCGAGCATCGACGCGCCCCCTCGGACGGCGGCCCCTGGAGCGGCGCTGACGACGAACCGCAGCGCAACTGGTCGAATGGCCAGCCGGAGCCGGAAAACCCGTTGGCGGCGATCTGGCTGGGCGACTTCAACTCCGAGCCGAGCAGCGCAGAACACGGCCGCATCGTCGGTTCGACGCCCTATCATCGCGGCGCTGCCTATGCCGACGGCTTCGTCGACGCCACCGCCGTCGCCAGGGAACCGGCGGCCGACTTCCACACGCATGAGAAGATCATCGACGGCAGGCTGGCGAAACGCCGCCTCGACCATTGTTTCGTCGCCGGCATGCTGGCCGATCGCGTGCGGTCGATCGGCGCCGATATCGGCGAGGTCGCATCGGACCATTTTCCTCTCCGGGTCGATATCGATCTCGAAACGGCTTTCAATCCGCAGCGGTCGACAGGCCCGAGATGACGCTGTTCGTTTTCCTGGCGGTCCTTTCGGCGGCGGCCATGCACGCGATCTGGAACGCGCTGGTCAAGGTGCATCTCGACCGCTTCATGTCCATCACGCTGATGACGCTCGGCATGGGCTTTGCGGCACTCTTCGCGCTGCCTTTCGTCGAAGTTCCGAGAGCCGAAATCTGGCCCTACATCATCGCCTCGGTGATCTTCCACATCGGCTATCGCACCTTCCTGGTCGGCGCCTACAAGGCCGGCGATTTCGCCCAGACCTATCCACTGGCGCGCGGCACCGCGCCGCTGCTGTCGGCGCTTGGCGGTATTTTCGTGGTCGGCGAAGTCCCGGCGCCGTTCGCCATTTTCGGCATCCTCTTGTTGTCGGCCGGCACGCTGGTCATGTCGTTCCGGGGTGGTGCGCATCTGGAGAAGCTCAATCTGCGGGCGGTGGGCTTTGCGCTCGGCACTTCGATCTTCATCGCCAGCTACACGCTCTCGGACGGCAGCGGCGCGCGGCTGGCGGCAACCGCGCAGAGCTATGCAGCCTGGCTGTTCGTCTGCGATGCTGCGACGGCGCTTGTCCTGTGCGTCGCCTTTCGCGGACCGCAATCGCTGCCCGTGCTGGCGCGCGACTGGAAAGCCGGATTGTTCACCGGCGTGCTCAGCGGCGCGGCCTATTGGATCGTGATGTGGGCGATGACCAAGGCGCCGATCGCCTCGGTCGCCTCGCTGCGCGAGACCTCGATCCTGTTCGCCATGCTGATATCGGTGCTGGCGCTGGGCGAGAAGATGACCGTCTGGCGCGCTGCCGCGGCGCTCGGCATCGTAGCCGGCGTCGCGGCGCTCAGAATGGGATAGGACGGTTCGTTGCCGGGCCCGACCGTTTCACGCTTTTCCCGGAACGGCTCCAACCTCATGGTCCAACACGGTCATCACCTGGCCACGCTTCTCCGGGCTGAAGCGGATGACGACGATGATGCAGACCGCGACAACCCCGGCGAACAGGGCCAGCGCATAGCCGTAACTGCCGCCCGGAGCCTCGGCGATACCGGCCTGATAGGGACCGCCATAGGACGCCGCCAGATTGCCGGCCTGGTAGATGAAGCCGGGCAAAGTCGCGCGCACCGCGCCGGGCGACAGCTCGTTGAGATGTACAGGGATCACGCCCCAGGCGCCCTGAACCGCCACCTGCATGATGAAGGCGCCGACCGCCAGCATGAAGGGTGTGGTCGTATAGGCCCAGAGCGGGATTGCCGGCAGGGCGATCACACAGGCAAGCGTAATGGCGTTGATGCGGCCGATCTTCTCAGACAGCGCGCCGAAGGCCAGGCCGCCGACGATGGCGCCCAGATTGGCGACGATGGTGATCCAGCTCACCGTGTGCGGATCGAAGCCATGCTGCTTCTTCAGGAAGGTCGGATAGAGGTCCTGCGTGCCATGGCTGAAGAAGTTGAAGAACATCATCAGCACCACGGCATAAAGCGCGATGCCCCAGTGCTTCTGCAGCGTTTCGAGAAGGCCAGGCTTGGCCGCCTTCTGCCCCTCGATGAATGCCGGCGATTCCGGCACATGCGAGCGGATGAAGAGCACGATCAGCGCCGGCACGAAGCTGAGCAGGAACATGGCGCGCCAGCCGAAAGTGAAGTCACCGATCTTCTGGCCGTAAAGCAGACCGTAGACCACCGCAGCCAGCAGATAACCGGCCGGGTAGCCGCATTGCAGGATGCCCGAGACCATGCCGCGCGCGCTGGGAGGAATGGATTCCATGGCAAGCGAGCTTCCCAGGCCCCATTCGCCGCCCATGGCGATGCCGAACAGGGCGCGCAACGCCAAGAATATACCGAGATTGGGCGAGAAGGCGGCTAAAGCGCCGATCACCGAATAGCTCACGATATTCAGCATCAGAATGGGCTTGCGGCCATATTTGTCGGCAAGCATGCCGAAGAAGAACGCACCGATGAAGCGCGTTGCCAGCGTCAGAAACAGTGCTTTGGAGACCGCCGGCACGTCGGTCTGGAACTCAGCCGCAATATCGGTCAGCAGGAAAGTCAGAAGGAAGAAATCAAAAGCATCGAGCGTCCAGCCCAGGAACGACGCGAGTACGGTTTTCTTCTGCTCAGATGTGAGATTCAAGGCGGTCCTCCTTTGTATCCCCCAAAGGGAACGATATGTTCCAGGGCGGGCAAAAGAGAACAGGTTGTTTGCCGGTTTTTGGCACCCGGCGGTCACATTTGCGTAAACGCCGGTCCAGGATGAAGCGTCATTCGGAACCAAGCTCAAGGTCGATGACCATCAGCCCTTCGGTGCCGCCTTTGAGCGCGGCAACCAGCCGCGCGCCGGCGCGCTGATGCGCCTCGTGCACGAGATAGGCGTCGCGGGCGGAGGCATCGTCAAAGTCGATCGTGAAACCATGATCGAAACCGCGTGCGAACGGCTCGGGGCTGACATTGGCGCTGAACTGCACCCTACCCATGCCGTTGATGACGGCGTGCAGAGCTTCGAGATCGGCATGGATCGCCGAACGCTCGGTTGCAGGGACGTCGTCGCGGAAACGGACAAAGACGCAATGCCGGATCATCATTGATGCCTCACGCCGCCTTGTTGCCCGTGAACACGGCCGGCGGCAGCGGCTCGCGACCGAGGATCAGGTCAGCGCCCTTCTCGCCCACCATGATCGTCGGCGCATTGGTGTTGGAGGAGGGGACGCGCGGCATGACCGAGGCGTCGCAGACGCGCAGGCCCTCGATGCCGCGCAGCCTGAGATCGGGCGTTACCACTGCCATTGCATCATTGCCCATGCGGCAGGTGCCGACGGGATGATGATCGGTCTTGGAGGTGTGGCAAGCGTAGTCGAAAAGATCGGCGTCGCTCTGCAGGGCAGGACCGGGCAGCACCTCGCGCAGCACATAGGGCTGAAGCGCCTTCTGCCGCATGATCTCGCGCGCCAGCCGCAGGCCCTTGATCGACATCTCGCGATCATAGGGATCGGACCAATAATTCGGGTCGATGAGCGGATGGTCGGCCGGGTCGGAGCTCTTCAGCCGCACGGTGCCGCGCGAGCGTGGGCGCAGGAAGGCGGAGTTCAACGTCACGCCCGGGTTCTTCAGTTTCTCGACGCCGGCCTCGATGCCGGAGCCCAGCCCCAGATGGAACTGGATGTCGGGTGAGGCGGCGGTCGGGTCGGCATACCAGAAACCGCCGGTCTCGAAGAGACTCGACGCCACCGGGCCCTTCTTGAGCAGAAGATACTGCAGTCCCGCCCACATGGTGCGGTGCAGCTTGGCGTAATTGTCGTAGGTGTGGTCGCCGGTGCATTCGGCGATCACGAACAGGTCGAGATGGTCCTGCATGTTGGAGCCGACCCCGGGCAGGTCGTGGACCGGTGTCACGCCGACCGATTTCAGATGGTCTGCCGGGCCGATGCCCGATTGCATCAGGAGCTTCGGCGAACCGATGGCGCCGGAAGAGACGATCACCTCGCGGCTCGAGCGTAGGATCGTCTTTTCGCCGCCCGGCTTGTCGACGATCTCGACTCCAATGGCGCGGCCCTTCTCCACAACGACGCGGGTGACCAGGACATCTGTCCTGACCGTCAGGTTCTTGCGGGAGCCGATCGGCTTCAGATAGGCGACGGAGGCGGATGAGCGCCGCGCATTCTTTTGGGTGAGCTGATAGTAGCCGACGCCTTCCTGGCTGGCGCCGTTGAAATCCGGGTTGAACGGTATGCCCATCTCCTGGCCGGCGCGGAAATAGGCTTCGCAGATCGGCAGCGGCGAGATCGGATTGGAGACCCCGAGCGGGCCTTGGTCGCCGTGATAGTCGTTGGCGAAGCGCTGGTTGCTCTCGGCGCGCTTGAAGTAGGGCAGCACGTCGCGATAGCCCCAACCGGCCAACCCCTCTTCCTTCTCCCAGGCGTCGTAGTCGCGGGAATTGCCGCGCGTGTAGATCTGCGCGTTGATCGACGAGCCGCCGCCGACCACCTTGGCCTGCGTGTACCAGAAGACGCGATCCTTCATGTTCTTCTGCGGCACCGTCGACCAGCCCCAGGAAGCGATGCCCTTGGTCATCTTGGCGAAGCCCGCCGGCATGTGGATCAGCGGATGCCAGTCCTTGCCGCCGGCCTCCAGGAGCAGGACGGAATTCGATGGATCCTCGCTCAGCCGGTTGGCGAGAACGCAGCCGGCCGGACCGGCGCCAACGATGATGTAGTCAGCCATTGCCATATCCATTCACAAGCGCGGCACGGAAAGCGCGCCGTCGACATCGATGACCGATCCGGTCGAAAAGGCGAATTTTCCGGAGGCAAGCGCGGCAACGACGGCGCCGATATCGCCGGCCTCACCCCAGCGCCTGGCGGGCACCAGGCCGCCATCGATCAGCGCGTCATATCTGGCGGAGACGCCGGCGGTCATGTCGGTGCGGATGATGCCCGGCCGCACCTCGAACACGCCTATGTTCTCGGCCGCGAGCCGCAGCGCCAGATTCTTGACCCACATGGAAAGGCCGGCCTTGGAGATGCAGTAGTCGGCGCGTTCAGGCGAGGCCATGGTGGCGCTGACGGAAGTGATGGTGATGATCGACCTGGCCGAGCTGCTGGATGTTGCCAGCATGGCCTTGGCTACAGCCTGGCTGAGGAACATCGTGCCGCGCAGGTTGATGTTCACGGCACGGTCGAAATTCTCCGGCTTCAGCTCCAGCAGATCGCCGCGCACCACGGCGCCGACGCCGGCATTGTTGAGCAGGCAGTCGATGCGGCCGAAGGCGCGTATGGCGGCAGCAACAAGCGTTGCATGGTCGGCGAGGTTGGAAATATCACAGCGATGATAGGCGAATGCGGCGCCCCGCTTGGTGATGTTTTGCATGAGCTGCTTCGTCGGACCTTCGGCCAGGTCGGCGACCAGGATATCAAAGCCGGCATCGGCAAGCGCTTCGGCACAGGCGAGCCCGATGCCGCGCGCGCCACCGGTGACGACGGCTGCGGGCCGGCTCATGCCGCAAGCTCCGTCCTGCGGATATAATCGGCGACACGCAGCGCCTGCGCCGCGATCGACAGCGCCGGGTTGACCGCGGCGGAGGTCGGCAGGAAGCCGCCGTCGACGACAAACAGGTTCCGGTGGTCGTAAGCGCGGCAGAACGGATCGAGCGGCGAGGTGGTCGGATCGGTGCCCATCTTCACCGTGCCGCATTGATGCGAGGGCGTTCGTTTGTCGAACGGCCGCGACAGCACGATCGGATAGCCGCAGGCGCGCAGGTTCGCGCGCATCACTTTGGTCAGGCCTTCCAGCGACTGCATGTTGGAGCGCCGCCACTGCATGACGATGTCCTTGCCGTCGACCATGATGCGGCTTTCTGGATCGGGCAGGTCCTCGCACATCAGGTACCAGTCGACGGCGTGGCCGGCCATGAAATCGAGCACGAATTTCGGCATCGTCTTCACATTGGCCTTGAGCATGTTGCCGTCGATCTTGCCCAGCAATTGTACATTGCCGAGCGGCTTGCCGCCCTTTCCGTCGGACAGGTAGTAGTCGTTGAGCATCAACGTCTTCTGGTAGACGCTGTCGTTGCGGCGGCGCGGATCGATGGCCAGCATCGCGCTCGAATTGTGGTTCATGAAATTGCGGCCGACCTGATCGGAGCTGTTGGCGAGACCTTTGCCTTTCGCCGAAGGCGAGCGCAGCAGGATCGCCGCCGAGTTGATCGCGCCGGCCGACAGGATCACCAGCTTCGGCGACAGCGTCTTTCGCGAACCGTTCTGCGTGTAGTGGATGGCGGCGATCGAATTGCCGTCCGGCGAGGTTTCGAGCCAGTCGACATGGGTGCTGGTCTCGAGCTGAATGTTCGGGTCTTTCAGCGCCACGGTCAGCGGTCCGGTCTGCGCGTCGATCTTGCCCTGGCCGGTGTTGGGGAATGCGTCCCAGCCCGTCCTGCCTTCCTTCAGCCATGTCTCGATGTCGACGCCGAGCGGCAGCGAGGCGGGATGCAGGCCGAGGCCTTTCAATTCGGCGCGGGCGCGCGCGATCGGCGGCTCGTCCGGCACCGGCTTGAAGGCGTAGGGGATCGAATGGAACGGTTCGGTCGGGTCTTCGCCCAGCGTGCCGCGCACGCGAAAGAGCTGCTCGGCCTTCGAGTACCACGGCTCGAACTCGTCATAGGAAAACGGCCAGGCCGGCGAGACGCCTCCGAAATGCTCGAGCTCGGAAAAGTCCTCCTTGCGGTAGCGGATCAGGACGGCGCCGAAGAATTTCGAATTGCCGCCGACATAGTAGTAGTTGCCGGGATTGAAAGCCGCGCCCCCCGCTTCGCGCCACATCTCCTTCGGCCGGTAATGCTCGTCAACGAATATGGATCGTGTCGAGCGGGCATGCGGCGTCGCGGGCAACGGTTCGCCGCGCTCCAGGATCAGGATCGAGGCGCCGCTGCCGGCCAAGCCGGAGGCGATCGTGGCGCCGCCGATGCCGGAGCCGATGATGACGATATCCGGGTTCTTCATGGTTTGTTAAAGGATGCGCTTCTCGGTCGCGGGGTCGAAGAACACCGCCTTGCTCAGGTTGAAGGCCAGCGGCGTGCTGGTGCCGGGCAGGATCCTGGCATCGGCGCGAAGCCGCGCCACGACGCCCTTGCCGCCGAGATTGGTGACGGCGAAGGTATCGGAACCGGCCGGCTCGACCACTTCGATATGGCAATCGGCGGTGGCGATGTTGGAGCCGTTGCGCTCCGCGCCTTCCGGGTCGGTCAGCGCTTCGGGGCGCACGCCGAAGATAACCGGCTTGTCCTTGAAGGCGGCAAGGCCGGCCGGCGCGCCGGGCATCGGCAGCACGATTGGCTGGCGCGCCTCGCGGTCCAGCACCACGGAAAGCCCGCTGCCATTGCCGTCGATCTTGGCGGGGATCAGGTTCATCGCCGGCGAGCCCATGAAGTCGGCGACGAAGATGTTGGCCGGATTGTTGTAGATTTCGGCCGGCGTGCCGAACTGCTGCACCTCGCCTTCGCGCATCACGGCGATCTTGGTCGCCAGCGTCATCGCCTCGATCTGGTCGTGCGTGACATAGACGATCGTCGTGCCGGTCGTGGCGTGCAGGCGCTTGATCTCGATGCGCATGTCGACGCGCAGCTTGGCGTCGAGGTTGGAAAGCGGCTCGTCGAACAGGAAGAGTTTCGGGTCGCGCACCAGCGCCCGGCCCATGGCGACGCGCTGGCGCTGGCCGCCGGAGAGCTGGCTCGGCTTGCGGTTGAGGAGGTGGCCGATCTGCAGCACCTTGGCCACCTTGTCGATCGCCGCCTGGCGTTCGGCCGCCGGAACGCCGCGCATCTCCATGCCGAAGGCGATGTTCCCGGCAACCGTCATGTTCGGGTAGAGCGCGTAGCTCTGGAACACCATGGCGATGTCGCGCTTCGACGGGTGCAGATCGTTGATCGCCCGGCCGTCGACGCGGATCTCGCCCTCGGTGATCTGCTCCAGGCCGGCGATTGTGTTGAGCAGCGTGGACTTGCCGCAGCCGGACGGGCCGACCAGCACGAGGAAGCCGCCCTTTTCGAGCTCGACATTGATGCCCTTCAGGATCTCGACATTCCCGAAGCGCTTCTTCAGCCCATCAATTTCCAGAAAAGCCATGGTCGTTCCTTCAAGAAAAGAGGATCAGCCCTTGACCGCGCCAGCCATCAGCCCGCGCACGAAATAGCGCCCGGAGACGACGTAGACGATCAGGGTGGGGAGCGCGGCGATCATCGCCGCCGCCATGTTGACGTTGTATTCGACGACGCCGGTCGAGGTGTTGACGACATTGTTCAGCGCCACCGTCATCGGCATCACATCGCCGGTGCCGGCATAGGCGGAAGCGAACAGGAAGTCGTTCCAGATGTTGGTGAACTGGAAGATGACGGTGACGACGAAGATCGGCATCGAGTTCGGCAGCATGATACGCCGAAAGATCTGGAAGAAGGAGGCGCCGTCGACCTGGGCGGCCTTGATCAGCTCGGTCGGGAAGGCTTCGTAGTAGTTGCGGAAGAACAGCGTGGTGAAGCCCAGACCATAGACCACGTGGACGAACACCAGGTTCACCGTCGAATTGCCGAGGCCGAAGTTGAACCCGATCGAGTTCTGCAGGGTGACGCCGAAGCGGCCGATGCTGCCGAGGATCGTCGCCATCGGCAACAGCACCGACTGGAATGGGATGAAGCAGGCAAACAGCATCAGGCCGAAGACCAATGTGTGGCCTCGGAAGCGCCATTTGGTCAGCACATAGCCGTTGAGCGCGCCGAGCAGCGTCGAGATCAGCACCGCCGGAACCACCATCTTGATGGAGTTCCAGAAATAGCCCTTGATGCCGGCGCAGGTGAGGCCCACGCAGGTCTCACCCCAGGCCTTGAGCCATGGTTGTATGGTCGGCGATTGCGGCAAAGCCAGCATGTTGCCGTTCTGGATCTCGTCCATGGTCTTGAACGAGGTCACCAGCATGACGAAGAGCGGCATCAGGTAGAAGATCGCGAACAGCGCAAGCAGGCCGTAGATGACGATGCGGTTGAGCGTCCTGGCGCTCATGCCGCTCGATGCGGGACGGGCAGGCGAGGTGACGGCGCTCATCGCGGCTTCTCCCTGAGCTCGGAATAGAGGTAAGGCACGATGATCGCGGTCAGCGTCATCAGCATGATCACGGCGCTGGCCGAGCCGACCGCCATTTCGTTACGCTTGAAGGTGAATTCATACATGAAGTTGGAGGGCAGCCAGGCCGAGCCGCCGGGGCCGCCGCTGGTCAGCGCCACGACAAGGTCGTAGGACTTGATGGCCAGATGCGCGAGCACGATGAAGGCCGAAAGGAACACCGGCCTGAGCAGCGGGATGACGATGCGGCGGTAGAGCTGGAAAGTGGAGGCGCCGTCGATCTGCGCCGCCTTCATGATCTCGCCGTCGATGCCGCGCAGGCCGGCCAGGAACATCGCCATGATGAAGCCCGAGGCCTGCCAGACGCCGGCGATCACCACCGTGTAGATGACGAAATCCTTGTTCTTGATCCAGTCGAAATGGAAGCTCGTCCAGCCCCATTGGTGCAGCGTCTGCTCCAGCCCGAGGCCGGGATCGAGGAACCACTTCCAGGCGACGCCGGTGACGATGAAGGACAGCGCCATCGGGTATAGGTAGATCGGCCGCAGCACGCCTTCGCCGCGGATCTTCTGGTCGAGCAGGATCGCCAGCAACAGGCCCAGCGCCAGGCAGATCAGGATGTAGAGAAAGCCGAAAATGCCCATGTTGGTGATCGAGGTGTACCAACTCGACGGAGGGTCGCTCTCGAAGGTCCAACCCCATAGCCGCTGATAGGCACGCGGCCCGGTGATGGCATATGAGGGAAACGTCTTGGAGTTGGTGAAGGACAGATAGATCGTCCACAGGATGAAGCCGTAGACGAAGACGATCGTCGCCGCGAAGCTGGGCGCCAATACGATCTTCGGCAACAGGTCCTGCAGTCGCGAGCGGACGGTCGCGCCAGGGCGGGCGTCGTGCTCCGGTGTCAGCTTGATCTGGGTTTCGGCAACTGTGCTCATCGGCTCGTCCAGTACCGTTGGCGGGAAGCGACCGGCGCACTGCGTGCACCGGAAAGCATTCCCGGATATCATCTCGATAGGAGGAACCTCCCCCGCGCGAGCGGGGGAGACTCACGTTCAAGCGAAGCCTTACTTGGCGTCGTCGATCGCCTTGACCAGTTCGGTCACGGCCTCGTCGGAGGTCTTGATCTGACCATGGACGAACTTCGACACGACGTCCTTGTAGGCGTTGGCAACGGCCGGGGTGGCGCCATAGCCCTGGGCCAGCGAGCCGAACAGCGTGCCGCCGTCGTTCGCCTTCTTCAGGTCGGCGATGCCCTTCTTGCCGCAGGCGTCGAAGTCGGTGTCCGGCACGTCGGTGCGGGCGGGAACCGAACCCTTCACCACGTTGAAGGCCGACTGGAAGCTCTTCGACAGGGTGGCGGTGGCCAACGCGACCTGAGCGGCCTTGCGGTCGTCCGGAACGTTGAACATGCCGAACATGTCGGAGTTGTAGATCACCGAGCCGTCGGTGCCCGGGAAGCGATAGCACAGGAAGTCCGTGCCCGGGGTCTTGTTGGCGGCGTGGAACTCGCCCTTGGCCCAGTCGCCCATGACCTGGACCAGCGCGTCGCCCTTGATGACCATGGCGGTGGCGAGGTTCCAGTCGCGGCCCGAGAAGTTCGGGTCGACATAAGTGACCAGCTTGGCAAGGTTGTCGAACGACTTCTTCATCGTGTCGGACTTCAGCGAAGCGTCGTCGAGGTCGTTGAAGGCCTTCTTGTAGAAGTCAGGTCCGCCGGTCGACAGCACGACCGAATCGAACATCGTGGCTTCCTGCCAGTTCTGGCCGCCCAGCGCGAGCGGGACGACGCCGGCCGCCTTGGCCTTGTCGAGCAGGGCGATGAAGTCGTCGAAGGTCTTCGGTTCGGTGCCACCGATCTTGTCCATCACCGCCTTGTTGATCCACAGCCAGTTGACGGAGTGGACGTTGACCGGAACCGCGACCCACTTGCCGTTGTAGACGGAGAACTTCTGCAGTGCCGCCGGAACCGCCTTGTCCCAGCCTTCCTTCTTCGCGGTCTCGGTCAGGTCGCCCATGACGCCGGCGGCGGCATAGTCGAGAACGGTGTAGCCGAGCATCTGCGAGGCGGTCGGATAGTTGCCGGCCGCGACCATCGCCTTCAGCGCGGTCATGGCGGCGTCGCCGCCGCCGCCGGCCACCGGCACGTCCTTCCAGGCATAGCCTTCCTTGGCCAGGTCCTGCTTCAGCACGTTCAGAGCAGCCGCTTCGCCGCCCGACGTCCACCAATGCAGCATCTGCACTTCCTTGACGTCCGCGGCGTGCGCCGAGAACGCAAAGCTCGTCGCAAGAGCCGTTCCGATAAGCAGTTTGCGCAACATGTACTACCTCCCTTGTTGCATACACATAACCGGCGGGTGTCCGCCGGGGTCTCCCAACTCAGCCGACCCACCATCCGGTGCGCTGGCCGCGATGAAACTGGATAGTCTTTTCCTCGGTATAGTCCTCGACGGCGCGTTTGCCGAGTTCGCGCCCCAGACCCGACTGCTTGTAGCCGCCGAAGGGCAGTTCGGGATAACCTTCCATGAACGTGTTCACCCAAACCGTCCCCGAACGCACGCCGCGCGCCACCGACATGCAAGTGTCGACGCCGGCGCTCCACACCCCCGCAGACAGACCATAGGGCGTGTTGTTGGCAATGCGCAATGCCTTTTCAATCGTTTCAAAAGTGAGCACGGACAGCACCGGCCCGAAGACTTCTTCGCGGGCGATCGCCATATCTTCTGTAACGTTGCGGATGATGGTCGGATCGAGGTATTGCCCGGCGTTGGAGGCAAGCCGGGCGCCGCCGATGAAAACGTTGCCGCCCTCGTTCTTGGCCGCGCTCACATAGCCGGCTACCTTTTCCGTGTGGTCGGTCGAGATCATCGCGCCGACCTTGGTGCCATCGTCGAGCGGATCGCCGACACGGACCTTCTCAGCCAGCGCCTTGACCGCAGCGAGGAAGTCGTCGGCGATCGCTTCATGCACGATCAGCCGGCTGCCGGCGTTGCAGCATTCGCCGGCGTTGAAGAAGCCGCCGAATACCGCGGCATCCGCAGCCGCCTCGAGGTCGGCATCGGGGAAGACGATCTGGCCGTTCTTGCCGCCGAGTTCCATCGAGACCTTCTTCAAGGAGTGCGAGGCCGTGGCCATCGTCATCTTGCCGACACGCGTCGAGCCGGTGAAGGAGACCATTTCGACCAGCGGATGACTGACCATCGGCGAGCCGACATCAGCGCCGTAGCCGGCGAGGATGTTGACGACGCCGGCCGGCAATCCGGCCTCGAGCAGGATATCGCCGAGCACGAAGGTGGAAGCGGACGTCATTTCGCTCGGCTTCACCACCGCCGTGCAGCCGGCGGCGAGCGCGAAGGGCAGTTTCTGGCTGACGATCAGGAACGGGAAATTCCACGGCGTGATGATCGAGACGACACCGATCGGTTCGCGCACCACGACGCCCAGCATGGCATCGCCCAGATTGGCGTAGCTTTCGCCATGCAGCGTGCGGGCAAGCGACGCGGCATAGCGCCAGATGTCGACGGCGCCGCCGATCTCGCCGCGCGCCTGGGCGATCGGCTTGCCGGATTCCAGTGCGTCGAGGCGGGCGATCTGTTCCAGCCGAGTCTCGATCAGATCGGCGGCCCTCAGAAGCACCGCCGCGCGCTCGGATGCCTTCATGCGCGGCCAGGGGCCGGTCTCGAAGGCCTTGTGCGCGGCCTGCACGGCAGCCTCGACCTCCGCTGCGCCTGCCTGCGCATAACGAGACACGACGAAGCCATGGCCGGGGCTCGCACGTTCGATGGCGCGGCCGTCGCGGGCATCGACATGCTTGCCGTCGATCAGAAGCTTGTAAGCCGTTGGCGCCTGGGACGCCTCGGCCGGCATGGAGATGTTGAGCGGTGCGTTCATCGTTTCTTCTCTAGGATCTCGAAAATGCCGGCTTCTGCTTGGCCTTGAAGGCGCCGACGCCGGTTTTCAGGTCGGCGGTCAGCGCAATGAAGCCGCTGGCCAGCGCCTCGGTCGCGGCGGCATCTTCCTCGCCCTCGGCAACGCCGATCATCAGCTTGGTGGCCTCGGTCGCGAGTGGGCCGCGTTCGGCGATTTTCTGCCCCCAGGTCCTCGCTTCGTCGAACGCCTTGCCGGTCTCGACGAGGCGATCGACGACGCCGAGCCCGAGTGCATCGGCCGCCGGAAGCATCTCGCCGCCGAGCGCCATGCGTCGCACGATTTGCGCGCCGAAACGGCGTACGGCACGCTGCGTGCCAGACCAGCCGGGCACCACGCCGATCGAGGTTTCTGGGAAGCCAAGCTTGACCTGTGTTTCGGCGACGCGGAAATCGCAGGCGGCAGCCAGCTCCAGCCCGCCGCCCAGCGCATGGCCGGACAGCACGGCTATGGTCGGTTGCCTGAGGCGCGCCAGCCGGTCGAAGACGCGGTGGCCGTAGCGGACCCACTGCACCTGGAAGTCGGCGGCGCTCATCGCACCCCAGGCCTCGACGTCGCCGCCGGCGCAAAAGCCTTTGCCTTCGCCACGAATGAGGACGACGCGCACGCCCTCGGCCAACTCCGCATCGTCAAGCGCCACCTCAAGCGCGCGCAGCATCGGGATATCGAGCGCGTTGAATTTCTCGGGACGCCGCAGCGTAACGATACCGATGGCGCCGTCCTGTTCGAAGGTAACGAGGCGCTCAGCCATGTGCGCCTCCGAGCGAAGCGCCGCCGTTGAGCGACAAGCCGATCGGCCGGTCCTGGTAGAGCGCGGCAGGCGTCACTTTCACGTCATTGGCGACAGCGAGCGGAATCTCGGCCTGCGCCAGCACATCGCGTTCGAGGTCGATGCCGGGCGCGAGTTCCGTCACCATCAACCCGTCCGGCGTCAGCTTCATCACGCAGCGTTCGGTGACATACGTGATGTCCTGGCCCTGCGCGACGGCGCGTTTTCCCGAGAAGGAGATGTGCTCGACCGCCTCGACGATCTTCTTGACCTTGCCTTCCTGGTCGATGCGGATCGCGCCGTCGGCCAGGGAAAGTTTCGCTCCCGCGTTGAAGAAACCGGAGAAGACGATCTTCTTCGCCCGCGAGGTGATGTCGACAAAACCGCCGGCGCCGGCGGTGACATGCGGCCGTGCCGAAAGCTTGGAGACGTTGACCGAGCCGTGGCGGTCGATCTGCAGGAAGGAGAGCAGCGAAGCGTCGAAGCCGCCGGCCTGGAAATAGATGAACTGGTGCGGCGAGGGCATGATCGCCTCGGCGTTCGAGGCGCAGCCGAACTTGAAGTCGAGCAGCGGCACGCCGCCGACCGCGCCCTGCTCGATCACCCAGGTGACCTTGCCGTGCTGGCCTTCCTCAAGAAGGATGCGCGGCACGTTGGCCGAGATCCCGAAGCCGATGTTGACCGCCATGCCGTCGCGCAATTCCATGGCGACGCGGCGCGCGATCACCTTCTGGATGTTCATCTCCGGGGTGCGGAAGGTCGACAGCGGCCGGAAAATCTCACCCGAGATCGCCGGGTCGTAAGGCGTCTGGGTCGTCTGCAACTGCTCGGGCGCGACCACGATGTGGTCGACGAGGACGCCGGGGACGCGCACGTCATGCGGCTTCAGCGTGCCGTTCTCGACGACGCGCTTTACCTGCGCGATGACGATGCCGCCATTGTTGCGGGCCGCCAGCGCCTGCTCCAGGCCGCCGAGATAGGCGCCCTCATGCTCGTAGGTCAGGTTGCCGCGCTCATCCGCCGTGGTGGCGCGGATGATCGAAATATCGGGCACGATGGCGCGGAAATAGAGCCATTCCTCGCCGTCGAACTGCTGCACTGACACGATCGGCTCGCTGGCCGCCGCGTTCATCGCGCAGCCCTGGTGGCGAGGATCCGCGAAAGTATCGAGGCCAACCTTGGTCAACACGCCCGGGCGCTTGGCGGCGGCCTCGCGATGCATGTCGAACAGGATGCCGGAGGGCACGTTGTAGGCGGCGACGGAATTGTCGCCGATCATCTTCCAGATCTGCGGCGGCTCGGCGGAGGAGGGGCCTGACGGATAGGAGCCGCAGAGCGTGCGCTTCAGCAGGCCCGGCTTGGCAAGATGGTCGATGCCCTTGATGCCGTACATGTCGCCCGCGGCGATCGGGTGCAGCGTGGTGATCGCCTTCGGATGGCCTTCGGCTTCGAAGCGCTCGCCGATCGCGGCAAGCACGGCATCCGGGCAGCCGAGGCCGCTCGACGACGACACCGAGACGACCATGCCGTCCTTGATCAGGCTGGCGGCGTAAGCCGCCGAGACGAGCTTGCTCACGCGAGGCTCCCAAGTTGCGGGTCGATGGCGACGGTCCTGCCGGTCTTCGACGATTGCAGCGCGGCCTCGGCGGAGGCCAGCGACCAGATACCATCCTCGCCGGTGGCGGCAGGCTGGCCTTCGCCGTGGATCGCGGCATGGAACTGACGTACCGAGCGGGTGTAGAGGTCCTCGCGGTCGAAGCTCAATTCTTCCTCGCCGTCGGCGGTGCGCAGCCATACCGAACCGACCGGTTTCTGCGTCATCACATTGGTGGCGATCAGCGAGCCTTCCGAGCCATGCACCTCGAAGCCTGTGCCGGCGAATCTGGTCGTGAAGCCTTCATGGGATTGGGCGATAACCCCGGACTTGAAGCGCCAGATGCACATGGCGCCATCCTCCAGTCCGCCGCCGGCCATGCCGGCCGATTGCGTGAAGGCGGAGATTTCGACCGGATCGTCGCCAAGCACGAAGCGTAGCGTATCGGCATCATGCACGGTGATGTCGAGCACCACGCCGCCGCCTGCCTCCGGCCTGGCGATGCGCCATCCTTGCAGGTTTTCCGGCAGGAAAACCGAGTGGAACACACGGGCAGCGATCGGCTTGCCGATGCGGCCGGCGGCAATGGCCTCGCGCATGGCGCGGTGGGCGCCGGCATTGCGCAGATGGTGATTGGTGCCGAAGACGATGCCCGCGGTTCTCGCGGCGGCGACCATCTTGCGCGCATCGGTGCTGGCCAGCGCCAGCGGCTTCTCGCACATCACATGCTTGCCGGCCCTAATGGCCGCCATACCCTGTTCGAGATGCAGTTCGTTGGTGGTCGAGATGTAGACGGCGTCGATGTCGGCGCCGAGCAGAGCATCGATGGTCGAGACGGCGACAGGAATGCCATTCTCGCGGGCATAGGCTTGAGCTCGCTCAGGGCTTGAGCTCATCACGGCGGCGACCTCGCCACCGGCCTGCGCGCGGATGGCGTTGATCATGAACTGCTTGGCGATCGTGCTGGCGCCGATCAGACCCCATCTCACGCTCATGCGGCGTCCCCCATTCCTCGCGTGTTGCGCTCCGGGCCGCTGCTCTCCCGCACGACGAGGCTGACGGCGCCGATATGGTCCTCGGCGCGCGTCGTGCGCGACTGGATCATCTTCAGCATGACATGGGCGGCGCGCTCGCCGAGGCCCGCGGTGTCGACGGCAACGCTGGTCAGCGCCGGGATGTAGTGCTCGGCCTCGGCAACGTCGTCGAAGCCGACGACGGCAAAGTCCGCGCCCGCCTCCAGATTGCGCCGGCGCAGCGCCAGCATGACGCCGAAGGCCACCGCGTCATTGAAGCAGAGAGCTGCCGTCGGCGGCTGCGGCGTGGCAAGCGCCGTTTCCAGGCAAGCCATGCCGCCCTTGCGGCTGGTTTCGCCTTCGACAATCAATCGGTCAGCCGCCGGGATGCCGAGCGCTTCGCAGGCTTCGAGGAAGCCGCCAAGGCGCTCGTGGTAGACAACGAGGTCGGACGAGCCGCCGAAGAAGGCCACGCGGCGATGGCCCTTGCGGATCAGATGCTCCGTGGCGAGGGCGGCGCCGCGATGGTTGTCCGGCGCGATCACCGGGATGCGGCTCTCGGGCAGCCGGCGCATGGCAAAGACGATGGGCACGCCGGCCGCCTCAATGCGACGGAAAGCGCCAGGCGTGGTGCCACGCGCCGGCGAGACGATCAGCCCGGCAACGCCTTGCTCCATCAGCGACTTCAGCACCTCTTCCTGGCGCACCGGGTTCTCCGCCGTGTTGGCGATGAAGGGGACAACGCCGGCGGCCTGGAAAACGCGCTCCATGCCGACCGCAAGCTCGGCGAAGAAGGGGTTGGTGAGATCGTTGATCACCATGCCGATGACGTTGGAATGGGCCTTGCGCAGATTGGCGGCGCCGCGGTTGTAGACATAGCCGACATCCTCGATCGCCTTGCGCACCCTGGTCGCGGTTTCAGGCCGGATCAGCCCGCTGCCTTGCAGCACGAGCGAAACCGTCGATTTGGACACGCCGGCCTCGCGGGCGATGTCCAGGATCGTCGCCTTGGCCCGGCTGGCCATCCTCTCTCCGTCCTCCGCATTTTTTGAGCAAATTTATTGGAACGTTCTAATCACTGATCCAAATCAGAGTCAATCGCGATTCCTACGGGATTCGAAAAATTGATTGAAGCGGTTCAAAAGAGCCGCTGCGGCAAGGGTTCTGTGCCGATGCGTGATGACCTTCAGGCTCGTATCCCTTGAATCATAAAGGTTCTTGATTTATTGGAACGTTCCATTTATAGGAGCCGCAACGGGAGAGCTAGATGGACATCACCTTGCCTGCGGAAAACGGCGGCCGCGTCAGTTATCGGCTCGTCGGCAAGCCGGTCGCGCCAAGCAAGAACGCGCATTTTTCGCGCATCGCCTACGCCGCCGCGCACGTCGTCGCCGACCCCATCGCGATGACCAATCCGTGGTCGAGGCCGGCGGTCGACTGGGACAGGACCATGGCGTTTCGCCATCATCTGTGGCGGCTCGGCTTTCGCATCGCCGAGGCCATGGACACGTCGCAGCGGGGCATGGGCTTCGACTGGGCGAGCGCGAAGGAATTGGTCCGCCGCTCGATCGCGGAGGCTAAAACCGTGCCGGGCGCCGACCTTGCTTCGGGGGCGGGGACCGATCACCTGGCGCCGGCGGCGGCCAAAACGCTCGACGATGTCATTCGCGCCTATGAAGAACAATTCGCCTTCATCGAGGGCGAGGGCGGCAAGGCCATCATGATGGCGAGCCGGGCGCTGGCGAAGGTGGCGAAGGGGTCGGACGATTATGCCCGCGTCTATGAGCGCCTGCTCTCACAGGCATCGGGCAAGGTAATCCTGCACTGGCTGGGCGACATGTTCGATCCGGCGCTCAAAGGCTATTGGGGCAGCGACGACTTCGCCGCTGCGCTCGATACCGTCGTCGCCATCATCGAGAGGCATGCCGGCAAGGTCGAGGGCATCAAGATATCGCTGCTCGACGCCGAGAAGGAAGTGCTGCTGCGCGAACGGCTGCCCGACGGGGTGGTGATGTTCACGGGCGACGATTTCAACTATCCCGAACTGATAGCCGGCGACGGCAAGAGGCATTCGCACGCGCTGCTCGGCATCTTCGACGCCATCGCGCCCGTGGCCAATGCGGCATTGTCAAAGCTGGCCGAAGGCGACCGCGCAAGCTACGACGCGCTGATGGCGCCGACCGTGCCGCTGTCGCGCAGGATCTTCGAGGCGCCGACCGAGTACTACAAGGCTGGCATCGTCTTCATGGCCTGGCTGAACGGGCATCAGGACCACTTCACGATGGTGGGCGGCATGCAGTCGGCGCGTGGCGTATGCCATTATGCCGATGTGTTTCGCCTCTCCGACCAGGCCGGCCTGTTGGCGGACCCCGATCTCGCCCTGGCCAGGATGAAGACCCTGCTGGCGATGGCCGGCGTCTGAGCCGACCCCCTTGCGGGGGATTTGCGTTCCCTCGGCAAATCTGTATTCGCTTGGCGAATTGGCGCGGACGAATATGGCAATGGCGGACAAAGTCCCTCAAGCAGACAAAGTCGCCCTTATCACCGGTGTCACCGGGCAGGATGGGGCTTATCTGGCGCAACTGCTGCTCGAGAAGGGCTACATCGTCCACGGCGTCAAGCGCCGGTCGTCTTCGTTCAATACCGAGCGCGTCGACGACATCTATGTCGATCCGCATGAAGGCGGCGCCCGCTTTTTCCTGCATCATGGCGATCTGACCGACGCGACCAATCTGATCCGCCTCGTGCAGGAGACGAAGCCCGACGAAATCTACAATCTCGGTGCGCAAAGCCATGTCCAGGTAAGCTTCGAAACGCCGGAATACACGGCCAACGCCGATGCGCTTGGAACGCTCCGGCTTCTCGAAGCGATCCGCATTCTCGGCCTGGAGAAATCGGTGCGCTTCTACCAGGCTTCGACTTCGGAGCTCTATGGCAAGGCAACGGAAGCTCCTCAGAACGAAGCCACACCTTTCCAGCCGCGCTCACCTTACGCGGCGGCCAAGCTTTATGCCTACTGGATCACGGTCAATTACCGGCAGGCTTACGGCATGTTCGCCGCCAACGGCATCCTGTTCAACCATGAGAGCCCGACACGCGGCGAAACCTTCGTCACCCGCAAGATCACGCGCGCCGTTGCCGCGATCCACTACGGGCTGCAGGACACGCTCTATCTCGGCAATCTCGATGCCCGCCGCGACTGGGGTCATGCGCGCGACTATGTCGAGGGCATGTGGCGCATCCTGCAGCATGGCGAGCCTGACGATTTCGTGCTCGCCACCGGCGAGGCCCATTCGGTTCGCGAATTCGTGGAACTGGCCTTCGCCGAGGCCGGGCGCGCCATCCGCTGGCAGGGCGAGGGAGCCGACGAGGTTGGCGTCGATGCGGCGGCCGGCGCCGTGCTGGTGCGGATCGATCCGCGCTACTTCCGGCCGGCCGAGGTGGACACGCTGGTTGGCGACGCCGCCAAGGCAAGGAAGGTTTTGGGCTGGTCGCACTCTGTCGGCTTCAAGGACCTTGTGGCGGAAATGGTCCGTGCCGATCTGGCGCTCGTCGCCGGCGGCGCCCGGCGCAACGGTCGTTCAACCTAGGATCCGCGCTCATGGACAAGGGTTTCGATCTCAAAGGAAAGCGTGTTTTCGTCGCCGGTCATCGAGGTATGGTCGGCTCGGCGCTGGTGCGCCGTCTGGCGGGTGAGGATTGCGAGATCTTGACCGTCGCGCGCAGCGAGCTCGACCTTCTCGACCAGGCCGGCGTGCGCCGCTGGATGGAGGACCGGCGGCCGGACGCGGTTATCATGGCGGCCGCCAAGGTCGGCGGCATCCTCGCCAATGACAATCTTCCGGTAGATTTTCTTTACGAAAACCTCGTGGTGCAGACGAACGTCATCGAAGCCGCCTTTCGCAGCGAGGTGCAGAAGCTCCTGTTCCTGGGTTCCTCCTGCATCTATCCGAAGCTTGCGCCGCAGCCGATCCCGGAAGACGCGCTGCTCACCGGCCCGCTCGAACCCACCAACGAATGGTACGCCGTCGCCAAGATCGCCGGATTGAAACTCTGCCAGGCGTACCGGCGGCAATATGGCGTCAACTACATCTCGGCCATGCCGACCAACCTCTATGGCCCGGGCGACAATTTCGACCTCGACAGCAGCCATGTCGTGCCGGCGCTGATGCGCAAGGCGCATGAGGCGAAGCGGACGGGTCAAAAGACCCTGCAGGTCTGGGGGTCGGGCCGGCCGATGCGGGAATTCCTGCATGTCGACGACGCCGCCGACGCCTTCGTCTGGCTTTTGAAGAATTATTCCGGCGACGGCCACGTCAATGTCGGGAGGGGCGAGGACGTGACAATTGCGGAACTTGCCCGAACAATCGTCTCGGTCGTCGGCCTGGATGCAGAGATCATGTTCGATCCGACGAAGCCGGACGGCACGCCGCGCAAGCTGCTGGATGTCTCGCGCCTGTCCTCTACCGGCTGGCGTCCGAAATATGCGCTGCGCGATGGATTGAAGCAGACCTATGCGTGGTTCCTGGGGCATGTCGAGAAGGGCGGCATCCGTCTTGGCGCCGTCTGATCCAGGCTCGACCCTGATCGCCGCCACCAGGATCGACGGGCTGGGCGGTCGCCTTTTGGCGATGGTGAACGCCAAGGCGCTTGCGGACACCTTCGGTCACCGCTTCGGCTTCACCTGGAGCCGAAAGGCTCCAGCCGAAAAGGTGTTCCATAGCGTCGAGGCCGCCGACAGGATTTTTTCGCCCGGTTTCATCGAAAGATATTGGCTGGGCGAAAAGATCAAGACGTCCAGCTTCGGCATTCTCGACGAAGCCGCCCTCGCCGGGCGCAGTCTCGGCGAGGTTGCCAGGGAGAGGAAATTGCGCGGCTGGATCTGCGACGATCTCCGCATCCTGCGGCATTATCGCGGCGAGCCGGCGCAACTCGTTGGCCAACCTGCGACCTTGCGCAGCTTCGACTATTCAACGGCAGTCAAGGAAGCGATCGACACCGCCAACGAAAGCCGCTTTCCACGCCCGATGGCGGCGCTTCACCTGCGCAGCGGCGACATCGTGCATGGCAGATATCGTACGAGCCTCGTCTACGCCAGAAAGGTCATCCCCGCGACCCTTGCCAGGGCGATCGTCTCGGAGCTTTCGCGATTGGGCATGGCGACCCTGCTGGTCGGACAGCATCGCGCAACGCTCGATTATCTGAAGGCCGAGACCGGGGCGATGCTGACCAGCGATTTCGGCGCCGACGCGTTCGCGGACGAGACCCTGAAAGCGTTCTTCGAGATGGCGCTGATGGCGCGCTGCCGGCAGATCCACGCGGGACTGAGCATCTACGCCGAGATCGCGTCGCTGATGGGCGAAGTGCCTCTCATGCCCGCGACCTCGCTCTACGATGCGCGGCGAGCTGCCGGGATCATTCTGGACGAATTGAAGGACCATGAGGCGGACTATGATCCGCGGGAAGCCGCCTTCGGCTATCAGTCCGCGTTCCTGGCCATGGAGCAGACCGCTTCGCCCGGTCAAGCACGCGGTGTCCTGGAGAAAGCGCGCGCCCTCGATCGGGACAATGATGCCTATGCGCTGAAGATGGCGTCGACCTATTTTCGCGAGCGCGATTACACTTCGGGCGAGGCCGTGTTGAAATCCGTCGTGACGCGGCAGTTTCAGGCGCGTCCCAAAATACCGGTGACGATCATGCGGCTGCTTGGGGAGATGGCGTCGGACAGATATCCATTTGCCACGGATTTCGAATTCTTCCATGCCGCCGGCGAGGCAGGCTATCCCTATGCCGCGGCATGTTCGGCCTGGATCCTCCAGCAAACGACGGCGGATCGGGGGAGGGCGCTGGCGATGGCGCATCGCGCGGTCAGGGCCGCTCCGGCCGACCCGATCGTGCGCAAGGTCAGGCGACGCATCCTGCAGGGCAAGAGACCGAGGTCCGGCCTGATCGCCAAGGCAAGGTGGCGGATCGCCTGGCTGCGCGGTCTTGGAGCAGGGTAATCAAGGTCGCCGCCATATCCAGAATGGCGCAATCGCGCAGTCCGGATGGAAGACCAGCTTCGTTGCTTGCGGTTGCGTGCCCGCGGGCACGGTTGCGTCATGCCACGCCAGGTCGTCCAGCAAAGGCTGGATGCGCTGCTGGTCGAATGCCTCGTCCGGCATCGTGGCCAGGGTGCCGGCGTGCGCCGCCGCCCAGCGCAGAGCCGCGACCAGCCCTTGCCCGTTCTTCGCCCGGTACTGCCAGAGATCGTCGCCGACCGAGGACAGGATTCGCGCCAATGCCGTCCAACCCTGCAAGCCAAACATGACATAATGCCTGGGGCGGGTGCGTGACAGTTCCTCGGGCAGGCTGCCGTCGGCCGCGATCTGGTCCGCGATTCTCTCGCGGGCATGGAGCCCGGCTTTCGCGAGCGCGGCGCCGTCACCCAGGAATGCCGCGAGGGCCGCCCGTTGCAGATCGAAGAAAACACCGTGATTGTTGAGCCGGTAGAACTCGAATATCGCGGCCGGCGCGGTATCCAGCCACTCGCAATAGGATCGCAGCCAGGCCCTGAAGGCTTGGCCGTCCCGTTCTTCCAGGGCTCCGCTTCGTTCGATCAGCCTGACGGCATCGAGGAAGAAGTAGAGGTCGGCGAGTTCGAGGATGCCATATCCCGGACCTTCATTGTTGTCGCGGCCCCATCGCACCTGCGCATAGCGCATGTTCGGATTCATTCTGGTCTCGGGGTCGACGAACCATGTCCGGACGAGTCGCGCGGCATGACTGGCGTAGCGTGGCTCACCAAGCACCGCCGCTGCCAGGGCAAGCACGGTGGTGTCGTCGAGAAGCCGTTGCAGGCGCGTCCGGTCATAGGCTTCGTTGCCTGCCGCATACAATGCCGTGCCGGGGGCGTGTTGGCCGTCGCGCCGGATGAAGGGAAGGCCATCCGGCTTATGCGGATCCGGCCACCAGTATGGGGCCGGCTGGAGGTAATCGTGCGGATCGCCGCTCGGGGCACGGCCGCTCTTGTCGATGACGCTGAACGGACCGCGCAGAAGCGCCTGCTCCGCGCTGGCGCGCAGCTCCTGCCGGGCCTGCGGGTCTTCCCCCTGCCGCGCGGCGGCGATCCTGTCCTCATCGTAATAGGCCAGGCGTGCGGGATCGAGCTTTTGGGCGATCGCCATGGCATCGCAGCTGTCGAGCATGCCGACGATCGCCTCGTCGCGCTTGCCCAACCGGGCGCGGAAACCGGCCCGGCCGATTTCCAGATGCGCATACCCTGAATTCAGGCGCGCGACCCAGCCAGCATTCTGGAAAAGCCCGACATCCGCCGAAAGACGCGGCCGCGGGAAATCCCAGGCATCGTCGCGAAACCGGTCCCATGGTCCGGCCACGCCAAGCCGCCACAGCATTTCAATCTTCGGCCGGCGTCCGTAGCCGTAGTTTTCGTCGAACAGCTCGGCCGTGTCGTCGCGAAAAATGATCTGCGGCTCTTCGTTCGCCGGTGGGATGAATGCCTGGTCGAGAAGGAGCGCGTTGTCGACGATGCGCGCCATCGGCACGACGACATAGCGAAAATAAGGATTTTGCTCGATTGCCGCCCGGATCTGCTGGAAGGCCGGCGCCGTCAGGTAGCAATTGCCGTCCCAGGGCATCAGCCATCTGGCGTGCCCCCGGGCCAGCTCCAATGCCGCGTTACGCGCGGTGTTGGCGTTCATCACATAAAGGTTCTTGCGATGGCGGATATGCGTTTCGTAACGCGACGCGTTCTGCCCGCGTGGCTGGCTGTCGGCGTTGGTAAACCTGGATTGGTTCGTCGACAGCCTGTCGGTGTTCCAGGGAACTTGCCGATAGGCATCGAGTTCGAACGGGATTGTGTGAAAGCTTTGACCGCGGCTTTGCAGCAGGCCGACGATGCGCGCCTCCTCGCTGGAATCGACGATGCGGTTGACGATCCAGAGTTTTTCGCAGTCGGGGAAGGCTGGTTCGTTGTCCAGGATGAACCGGACGTTGTCGTAAGACTGGCCCTTCCTGTGCCGCGGTTCCAGGTCGTTGCCGATGATGCGGACGAGCATGAAGCTGTGCTTCACCGGCTCGGATGGTGCCGCCTCATAGGCCTCACGGGCGGCCTTGACGCGCTCTCGTGCCAGGCGGTCGCGAGTGGCTTTGTTTGCCGCCCTTTCGCGAATAGTGGCGAAGGTGGCAAGCGGCGCGCCGGCGCGTTTGCCTGCGCGCTTGAGCTCTCGATAGACGCGCGACCAGATAGGGCGCTTTGTCGGACCAGCGCTCATGTGTCGAGAACCGCGGTTGGAAATCGCAGTCCGCTTGCAACTGCTGGCCGACCAAAGAGCAGAGTCTCTGTTGGAATTAGCGCGATCCCCCCGAATTCAGCCTTGCGTAGCCTGTTATTCGCGTTGTGTCACCGTTCTATCGGCTGCGGACCATAGCGGCTTGCTTCCTGGCGGAGCTTCGGCTTTGGTTTCTCATCCGGCAAAACGACAGGTCCGAACAGGACACGGTCCATCAGCGCGATTGTGACTACAGGTGAGCAAATGGAAGTTCCCGGCTTGAACGGGCGTGTGGCGGTCATTACCGCGGCCGGCCAGAACATCGGCAAGGCCATCGCCCTGGCGTTCGCCCGAGCGGGGGCGCATATCGCCATAACCGGCGGCAGCGACACGGCCAAGATCGATGCCGTCGCCGATCAGGCGCGGTCGCTCGGCGTCGCGGCGATAGCATCCGTCTGCGACGGCACCGACGAGACTGCGATGAACGCCTTGATCGCGAGGACAGTCGCAGAACTCGGCCGCGTCGATATCGCGGTGTCCTGCGTGGGGATAAGGCCGCACCAGCCGCTCGAGGAGATTACCCTTCAGGACTGGGAGAAGGTGATCAATACCAATCTCGGATCGGCATTCATCCTGACCCAGGCGGTGCTTCCCCACATGCGCAGGAGGAAGTACGGCCGCCTGCTTTACATGGCGGGAACGGATGCCCTTTTCCCGCTGGCGAACAGGGCCCATGTCGTCGCCGCAAAACACGGCATGCATGGGCTGGCGAAGGCCGTGGCGCTAGAATGCGGGCCGGACGGTGTGACCGCCAACAGCATTGCGCCAGGATGGCTGGACACGGACAGGAACGCGGCGTGGTATCCCAACCTCGAGGAAACCTACGAGCATGTGAAAGCCACGGTGCCGCTAAGGACTCTGGGAACCGCCGAGGACGTCGCGAATGCCTGCCTCTATCTCGCGTCGGACATGGGCAAATTCGTCACCGGCCATTTGTTGCACATCAACGGCGGCGAGTTCATGGTGTAGGCCTGCAATCATGAGGGAGCTTCAGCGTGAAGGGATACTGGCTCATCGTCGGCACCGAGATTTCGGACCAGGAGGCGCAGGCCGAGTACGGCCGGCTCTGGAAGCCCATCGGCGAAAAGTACCAGGCGCGGACCAACACCACAAAACAACCGCCCCTGCTGATTGAGGCGCGCGACGCGGGCCGCATGATCCTTGTGGAATTCCCGTCGCTGGAGATCGCCAAGGCCTGCTATGCCGACCCGGCCTATGAGGAAGCCAAGCGCTTCGCGCAGAAGGCGTCGAATCGCGTGCTCGTGATGTTCGAAGGGGATCTGGGGTAGCGGCTATCGGCTGGGAACCGCCGCCGCATCGAGACGCAGCCGATATTCATCCGCAGGTTCCGCGCTCGGCCGGGCCGCCAGGTTATTGAAAGGATGGTGGGCGTGACAAGGATTGAACTTGTGACCCCTGCAATGTCAATGCAGTGCTCTCCCGCTGAACTCGCATTCGCTCCTGTCGAAAGACTGAATAAATTCAGCTGCTTACGCAGTCTACGATCTTTCTCGGCTACACGCAATCCTCAACAAAAAAGCAGCGGTTTCGAGTGCTCGTTGTGACCAGAGTGTGACCGAAAAGACATCGCTCCATGAGGGCTGGCCTTGGCTAAAGGAGCTTATCCTGTCTCGATGGTGGCTTATCATCGGCAAGTTTGGATTGACCACCTTCGGAGCCACTGTGTCCTTGGCCTCTATGAAATTGTCCTCCGAACAGTAACCCGCGTTTTACCCCTGCAAAATCGGCAAATACTCCCAACACAGATTTCGCCTCGGTCGATAATTCAAGAAGAGTCGATGGATCAATGCTGTGTGCTCGCTCGTCCAGTTCCCTAGCAACGGTAAATAACGATACCGAATTGTGCTCTCTTGAAAAGAATTCTGCTATTATATCGGACCTAACTTGCTCAAATAATTGCTCAAAAGCGTCTCTTGCTTGGGTCGCAACTACCCGCCCATTTTCCATTGCTCCAGATAATACGGTCAAAACCGAATCGATACTCGATTGGACACGTCCATCGCCAGCGTCGCCATACGTGACACCATTCGCGATTGACCTGAACCTAGCCGCAGTGTCCTCGTAAACCGACCGTTCTAGTGCACTGTCTAATGCGATACATGCCAACGCAGCCGCGATATAGGCGCCCCGTAGTGCCTGCTCTCGGTGCAGGGCTCTCGTTTCTACTCGCTCTCCAAAAAAGCGAAACGTGGAGATCGCCTTGTTAAATGCTGGATATCCAGAAAGGCTAATTAGTGCCGATTTCGCGTCAGCTATCCGGCGGAGCCAATCTCCGTCTTGCTTGTGATTGGGATTGCTCTGGATATTAGCAGCGAACTGCTCGGCTGATTGGCGGGTTTCGGTGCTCACATTTTTTTGAAGACGCTCAAGGAATTGCCTCGTCAAGAGAGCAACCTTTTGCTGTTGGGCAAACCTCACTATTTTTGGGTTAGTGTCGGTTGTGGCCACGACTCCTCGGTCGCATCCTAGTGCCAGTTGAACCCCTCTTGTCCACAAAATGCGCTCAAATGCCTTTGGTGAGCGCTTGTCTTTGACGTCGACGATGGTGCGGGTTCTCAAGCTGGCTGACTGCCGACCATAAAGCCAAACGTCAATATCTGTAACTTCTTCATCATCGAAGCGAAACGAAACACCCCTTAACGCAAAGAAGCCCTGGCGGGCGAAATATGCCCTAACAAGTTCCTCTAGCGCTGCGCCCTTCGGTGCTCCCGCCATTCTCAGCCTCCGCTTCTCAGACGATCCAAAGCGTCGGTGACGAAACGTTTGTCGCCAACGGTGTTCTTTTGCCTAACGTCCGATCGCACGTTGTGAGGTCCCTTAAAGGATGTCGCGGCTGAATCATCCATGAGAACAGCCTCCTGTGCAGCAGCTCCGCCGCGAACGATTGTTAAAGCGAGTTCACCAACGTCTTTTTTGAGCAGGCTCATTGTATAACGTCCATAGCCGCGCTCATGCACCTGCACCACCTGTCTAGCCTCGAGTTCCTTATAATCTTCGCCAATAGCGCGAACGCCATTTTTTCCAATTTCGCGCCCCGCGATCAAAGCTCTAAGCAGGGCATCGGGCATTGTGATATTTCCCCTGACGTAGTTGCTTCTGGTTTGACCATATGTAAGCGAAGCAAGAAGAGCCTTTGCGTCATCGATCGGGTCATCCTCAAAAGGTCTCCCGAACTTCTGAAAATCGTTTGGTGACGCTATATAGCCAACTGCTTCCGTGCTGTTACTAACTTCCATCCGGTCAAAGAAGCCGACACTTATCAGCCGTCTATACAAATCGTGGCCCAGAATCCGTTCGACTTCACCATCAAAGAGTGCGCCGTTTCGCCGAAGCTTGTCCTGAATCTCCGTAAGGTTAGACCTTTCCGAATTTGTAAGACATTCCAAAACAAGCAAGGTTTTCTTAGCGTACTGACCGTCGCGAAACGTGTTAGAATTAAATAGGATTGTACGTCCGCGATCTGCCTCTTCATCGATAATTGCAGTTGTTTTGCAGAGGTCGATCAGATTCGAGGTGTCGTCGCCTGCTATATGGAAAACGTCACCAACGTACTCCATCGCGTCTTTCCGACTAAGCGGCTTTTCTGCCACTTTTTCTGAAAGCTCGATTACAGCTTCTTCATCGGTGGTGGGCGTAGCTTCGGCGAAGATGTCGGCAGTGACCTCCAAGACAGCAGTGCTTGTCGCGCCAAGGACACTTACGGATTCATTCCCGGCAACGTCGATTCGCCCGAGGTCTTGCAAAATTTTGAGTCCGACTTCACGCGCGGAACGGTCAATGCCATTCAGCTGGCAAACCTTAGAAATCGTGTCTTTGTCTAAGGTAGGGTTTGGATTATCGGCGATATTGCGTCGAAGAAGATTGTATAGCCTACCGACCCGTCCTGCGTAAGATATTGTCTCCAGCCGAGCCGCACCGGCTCCAGTGACGGAATCCAAATTTTTAGATTGGGCAAGAAGCCACGCGCCTTTCGTTTTCTTTTCCATGCTGTTTTCGACGCGACTCGCCCCTTCAATTTGCCCAAGCCCTTTTAGACGACTGGGCGTGTTTAACTAGGGGTATCAGGAAGCTTACTCGCCAATTTGTGGACTGTACCCACGGAAATGCCATGTATTGCCGCAATTTTTCGGATGGAAAGGCCACGTTGACGATCTTGGGCAATCGAATGGACATCCAGCCTCAGCGGCCTTCGGCCTAATGTCTTCCCATTCGCCACAGCTCTGGTCAGGCCAGCCTTGACACGTTCACGGATCATCGAACGCTCGAACTCGGCGAATACACCTGTCATCTGAAACATTGCCTTGCCGGAAGGCGTTGTGGTGTCGATAGCTTGCTGATGTAAGTAAAGGTCTATTCCATGTGCCTGTAGATCGTCCAGCGCAGCCACCAAGCCAGTCAGACTGCGGCCTAGTCGCGAAACGTCCCATGCCATCAGCACATCAAACTTGGCTCTGACGGCATCTTTTAACATACGATCATAAGCTGGGCGTTTGTCCCGGCCCTTGGCTCCGCTAATTCCTTCATCCTGGTAAGTGGCGGCGACTTTCCAACCTTTGGCATTGGCCACCCTCTCCAACTCAATTCGCTGGTTTTCGGTTGTCTGCTCTTTGGTGCTAACTCTGAGATACAGCGCTGCTTGTTTCATCGGTGCCTTCCGTTCAGAAAACATCCCATTTTTGAACGATGATTTTGGCTCTTTGAAGGCGCTGGAAAACAAGGCCTCCGGGACCGGTCGTGCGCAGGGGTTTTTTGAACAAAGGTGTACAGGGCAGATCGCTCGGGGATCGACAGTTCCCTATAAAGCCTCGTCACTCACCGGTAGACTGCTAAAGCCCGCTGCTAGGGACGCATAAAATCGATGGTAACCGTCACGCACGCGAAAACGATAGGGCGACTGAGGAAAATCAAACACCGGCAGCTCTGCTATTGGTACGGGAGGGAGTTCCACACCGGTAGCCATCGCCTTCAAAAGGGAAACAAGACGAGCCTTCTCGAAGCCATTCCAGTCTTTGGGATGGGTGCGATACCGTAGCGGTGGCTCGATTTCCGCCAGTAGGATGATCTTAGCTGTTGGAAATGATCGGAACGAACCTGAGGCGGGTAGGGAGACAGGGAAACTGATATCCCCTAGCCATTCGTCCGGAATTTCGAATTCCGCAGGGTAGTAGGGCATTGGAAACCGCACAAAATAGCTCCTTTGCATAACTAGATGAGCGGGGCGCGCTCCTGATTCCCATATAATTATTCCCGATCCGAGATGTCTTGCCCCAAGGGGTAGGCGATTGATCCCCACAATCCCTTCCAGAGAATTTGTAAACCTTTCTCTGGGGAGGGCCTGGAGGAGCCACTGGGGGTGCTCTTAGCGGTGTATGCCCACATCCCCACCGATGGGTAAATTTGTTTGTAAACCTTCGATTTTCTCTCATCTAGAGACAGCGACAAACTGCGGGCTCAAACGATGTTAACTAAAGGTTTTGGATTTAGAGTGTCCAAGTAGACAGCACCGAGCGAGAAAACATCAAATGCCACTCTCCGCTGAGCAGGCCCAGCTTTTTGGTATCTTTCATCCGTTCGCGGCCGGACGGCATATGGAGATGTCATTACCCAATCGGCACTTCGTTCACTATTGCACCGCTGAAGCTGCGTTTTACATAATAAAAAGCAACCGGATGCGGATGCGAAATGCGACGGTCATGAATGACTTTATGGAGATCGAGTATGGCCGCCGCTGTCTAATCACTACATGGAATGGGCCAGCCGGAGACCGCTTTCGACGCGTCATCAATGGTATGTATCCCGATTTACTGGAAGAATTGATGCCGTTGGTTGACGGCTGGACGCCACACTACCTGCGCGACACATACATTGCCTGTATGTCAGAGCATGATGAAGCTGAAAACGAACTTGGCAGGTTATCAATGTGGAGGGCTTACGGTGGCCCCTCGGGCGTCGCAGTCGTCCTCAACCCGACCGTCTTTCTTGAACCAAACAATTCGTTGCCGGTGACCGCCTCACCTGTCGCCTACCTGACTCCAGAGGAGTTCGCGGCCGAATTCGATACAGTCGCGACCAACATCTTGAACCAACAGATTTTCCTGAAGGAACGAGGAAGGCAATTGCTCTTCAATTACCTTTTCCAAGTGTTCAAATATTCCCTGCTTTGTACAAAGCATCCCGGCTTTCGCGAGGAACGAGAGTGGCGGATTGTTTACTCGCCTAAGCAAGATCTTACGTCCCGGGTCGAGCATTCCATTGAATTGATCAGAGGGGTGCCTCAGAATGTGCATAGCGTTCCTTTTGACGATCATCCCGATGAAGGCTTGATCGGCCTTGAGCTCCGGCAGCTGGTGCATCGCGTTATTGTTGGACCCACCAACCAACCGGAGACTCTCAGAGAGGCGATAATTTCGCTTCTTAATGGTGCGGGTGTCGGTGACGCTGCAACGAGGGTTGTTTGTTCGAGTATCCCATTTCGACATAGCTAAATGTCGGCCCGCACCTGCTGCACTCAGCCTCAGGTCTCATGGGAAGCGCCACCGTTTAGCGGAGCGTCGGCTTTGGATTCGCACCGAGGTTTGTGGAGTCCTAGGGTTGGTTTGACTTAGGCAGCCCTTCCTTGGCCCATAGAGCGGTCCCACAGGCGCTTCACTTGCTTGAGGGATCCTCTGCCGCCAGCGTGTGCTGTTGCCGCTCTGGGACAGGGCATTGCGAATCCGTCGCCCATCTGGCTCATCGATCTGATTTCGATACCCTCAGTGGGAGATCTAGGTTTGGCACGGCCAAGCAGTTGCTCGCGTAGGCGGTATCCCTGGTATTCCGGTGCTTCCTTCTTTGCCTGAAAGAGCCTCATGGCCAGGACGTACCGTTCGTCGAGGCTCAAGTCTCCCTGACCAGCCAATAGGTCGTCAAAGAGGCTTGGCGAACGTTTTAGGGATATCGCCCTGCCTCCCGTTCTCTGCTGATAGGCTTCCAACATAGTCGCGGATAGTTCGTCGACATAGCTTTCGGCTACGATGAAGCTGTCATGGATGGGTAGAACGGGAACTCCTTTGTTCATCATCCTCAAGATAACGTCTTCCGCAATGTCAGAATCCAGCCTTTGAAGCCGAATGCCTTCTCCTGACCGAAAATATGCTGCGATGGGCTTATGCTTTTCACCGATTGCGTTTTGAAGCTCTTTCCATGTCCAGCCGGAGGGGAGTGTGGATTTTTGTGGCGGCTCCATGCGGTCCTTGGCATTAATCAGCTTCAGGGTCTCTTCCTTGATCAGGCCTCGGTACAGCGGTTTAATCTCGTCGATAGCGTAAGCGTCGCCTTCAAGCTGTTCACCGACCTTTGCATAAAGCATTGCCAGCTGCATGCTTGAGAAATCCACCTCTATGGTGGGCATACCATTGATAGTTATGAAGCGACGATAGTCCTTCGGGACGTTCTGCCACCATCCACCGTAGAAGCGTCCACCATGATCGAATCTTCCATCGTTGAAGACGCGATAGAGCTTCTTTCCAGAAATCAGGTCGATTAGAACGGGATCAGAGTCAGAATCACCAAACTCACCATAGCTCTGGTCGCTTCGCTTCTCTAATTCGGCCATCTCTTTGTCAGTTAGAAGCAGATTTAAATGGATATCTGACATGAAGGAGTTATATCGAGTTAGCCTGGATTCCATAGACCGGGTTTCGTTCGTATGTTGAAATTCTATGAAGCTATGGTTTCTCCTTGACGATCCCTCCCTGAGGCGGATAGTAGGGAGATCGACTCCATCAAAAATCATATCGTACTTTTCGAAATAGTCGTTCATATCAAATGTGTTCCTAGTAATGGGTTGGTTATATATCTCTTTAGTATTAAACATATAGATTAAGATAATTTCTTTCAGCGAATTCGAAATCCATATTTCTGTTGGATATCCACGTACTCTTGCTCTATCGAAATTCCCCCCTTTTCGATGAATTAGCGGTGGGTTGTGGTCAATCAGGTAGGCGACAACCTTACGAATTGCCCGAATGCCCAGTTGGTAGGGATTAAACGATCCCATCGGATAGCCATCATTGCTGAGGTCAATTCGTACGCCGTGAGAAGGAGTCAAAACGCATGATCGGAGAAGATTGGCCAATATCACGCTGAGAGCCGTCTTAACGTTCCCAACGGCATCGCCTTTTCGTCTCTTGCCTGGTTCTTTGGCTATGCTCTCGGCGATGGGCGACAGGAAGGGCTCAAACGAGGAAGACAACTTCAAAGACCGATCAAGCCATGGGGAATTGCCGTTGTAGATCATGACTCAACCCATTCCGGCAGCTGAGCCATTTGAGTCTCGGTTTCAGGGGCGACATATCCAATCTTTTTTCCCCTAATCGCACGGTACAATCCCGCCTTTGACCTGCAAAAGCTCATCCCATCCCAAGCGGGTCTTCCGTCGAGATAGCCCTTTCGCTTTTGAAGAATCCATTGGATGCGCTCGGGGCAAATGATGACCCTCCATCTATCGTTGATGCGCAACGCCACGTTAGAGTAGGTATCGCTTCTTTCCCTGTTATCTGGGGCAGTTACCGGTCCTACAGCCTGACTTGCTAGGGGGGTGTTTGGCTCTCGCTCCGAAGCTCCTTCTGGTTCTGGGACCTCAGTGTATGTCGTAGTGGCAGTCGTATATTCTACGATCGTTTCGCTACTAATCTGTGATTCCGGAATTTTCAAAAGATGCGCATATGAATTTATTAGTGGATACAAAATGGTATATTTCTTAATTGAAAAATGGAACATTTATTGTGTCTTTCTATTACTTTTATCTTTAAAATTTCTATTTTGTTTAAATATAAATATCACCCTGCGCTTTTAACGGCGACGAGTGCTGGCTGGCCTATTGTGGAGAAAAACCGTGTCACCAAACGGAGACATGCGTCCAGAAGGGAAAATCTCTACCTTCTATAAGCGTATTGTAACATAAAAATCGATATTTGTCAATCTTTTGAGCGAATTGCAGCGCCTCGAAAGACTGGCGGCTGGTCAATTGCAGAGGGGATTTCGCAAGACCATCAAGGTACTTCTGGGCGCCTAGTAGACCGGTCCCACAACAGGCTTGGGCATTTGCTCTCTGTACGAGGGCGGGGCTACGTCGTCGCTCTCTGGGACTCATCAGAGATTATCAGGCCTAGACTAGCCCCAAGGGGTCTCGTTGGTGCGGGGAAGACTGGAACCCCCCATCTATCATTGCTACGGTATGTGAGTTCAGGCGGCAGAGGTCGGGGATGCGTTTCAGCTTCAGAATACAGACGATTGCCTTGGCATCGTTGGCGCTTTTCTCGCCTGCGAAAGCAGATGGCGGAATGACCATCGAGACTCTTTTGGGGAGCTGCAATGCGCCCAGAGCTTCACAGCAGTGGTTCTATTGTGCAGGCTTCTTGGACGGGATGAGTCATACCATGTCAGTCGTCGGGGCTATCAATGCCCAGACTGCACAGAAGGCGTCGGATTTTTTCTCGGTGTCGATGTGCCCAACGCCAGCGGAGTCGATCTCTGTCGACGCTGAAATCAGAGTGTTCGTCAATTGGGCCAATGCCCACCCGGAAGAGTGGAGCAAGAATGACTCTTTCGGGGTTGCAACAGCACTTCGTGAAACTTGGCCTTGCCAGTAGCAGCCTTGGAGAGGGCGTCGTGACAAGAAACATTCTGGCAATAACATCCTTATCACTTGCGCTTTCGATGTCGGCTGCTTCTGCTCGAACGTATACGGTGTTGGGGTTTGGGACCCAATCTTGCGGTGGATGGGTCCAGGCTCGTCAAAACGCTTCGGGAACGGACGTTGTCTTTGAGTCTTGGCTACTTGGATTTGTAAGCAGCTTCAATGATTATAGCTGGTCAGAAAGCCCAAACGTCGCTCAAGGGACGGATGCAAACGGCATTTTCGCATTCGTTGACAGCTATTGTATGGCGCATCCCTTGGACGATGTAGCCACCGCTGCCGGTAAGCTAATTGACGAATTGCAGTCGCGGACCAAACAGTAGGGACTGTGGTCGTGAAAGAGGCGGGAATGCGTGCCAGTTGGAAGACGGCGGCTTTGGCTGCGGCATCTGTAGCCGTTGCTCTATGGTTCCCGCCGCCAGCAAAAGCAGACAACACGAACGTACAAGCGTTGTTAGGGTTCTGTAGCGAGGGGGACGGATCGCCAAACTGGCTCTACTGCGCCGGCCTGGTGAGTGGTATCTCTACGATCCTGCAGGCCAACGGTACTCTGAATGCCACGGCGAAGTCGCCAGCATTCTTGTTGCTTTCGATTTGCCCAGTGCAAGCGCCTACCATTGCGACCAACATTCAAGTCTTTAAGAGTTGGGCAACTGCGCATCCTGAGAATTGGAATATGCAGGATTATGTCGGGGTCGCGACCTCGCTCCATCAGACTTGGCCCTGCCGGTAGGCTTTGCCCCGACCTAGGCAGATGGCGGTTGCTCCTAACCGTCCTGTGGTTCGGGAGATGTCCTACTCTCAGCTTTTTCGCGCGCTTTCCCTTATGGGCATCAAGCGAACGTGATGGAGCTGTGACTCCTGCTGAGTGGGACGCTTGAGATAGATAGAATTCGCAGGGCGGTTCCATTTCCGAAATGCCAAGGGGAGGATGTGGGTTGGCTTGGGATTTTTTAAACGAGCAGATACTCCGGATATGGCGAGAGCATTTTCCGAAGGGCCGGGAAGGGGGAGTGCTCGCGCCTCTTTTTTATCCGGATCATGGCGCGCCAGAATTGCTGTTTATCGGGTTGAATCCATCGTTCAACGAACGCGAAACACGGAAGCGAGCCCCAATAGGCGTCGATGTGAGTGAATTTTACCAGTGGCGGGAGTTCACAGCAGACCGCATGCGAATAATGCAAGCTGTTCAGCTTCAATTTTTACAAGATTTCGCTTACTTTAAGCCAATGCGAGAGATTGCTCGATACGTTGAAATGACGTGGGCTCACCTCGATCTATATCCACTGCGAGAAACAAAACAAGGCCGAACGATTGCGTTCCTCAACGATCATGAAGCGCTGAGAAATGGCCTTGATCGGTTGTTCCAAGAGACAATTCAGCGGATCCGACCTAAAATCATTGTTGTTGTGAACGCATATGCGTCCCAGTGCTTTTACCGGCTATTTCCGAACCTTCTCTTTGATGAAATGGTCGGGTTTGATCGTTTGGACGTGGAAGGGGAAGAGGCAGCCGTGTTCTTCAGCGGCATGTTAACCGGTCAACGTGCACTTGATACGGGTTCTTTGAGGCGCCTCCGATGGCACGTCAGAAGGGCTGCTGAACTCGCACGACGAACTGTGCCGGACCGTAGCAGACACATGAGTTGGGGCGCGGGAGACGTGGAACTTCTTTAGGAGTTCGCGGAGGTCGCAAGGGAGGGAGGGATGCATCTGGCCTTCAGCGGACGAATTGTCGCTCTGGCTTCAATGGTGCCCGTTCTTTTGTTTCCTCTACCCGTGCAGGCGGACAGCCTCACTGTGCAGAATCTCTTGGAGAGCTGCAATTCGGCGGAGAACTCTGCTGGTTGGTGGTATTGCCGCGGTTTAATCTATGGGATTGGCTTCGCATTGGCGCAAACCGCCTCGCAAAATGTCATTGAAGGCAAAAGGCCCCCGGATCTATCAATTTGTTTTGGAGAATCATTCCCGCCTATCGGGGCAGGGGTCAGGGTATTCACGAACTGGGCAAACGCTCATCCTGACCTATGGGGCGAGTCCGATACTCTTGGGGTCACAACTGCTCTCGTGCAAACCTGGCCCTGCCGGTAACGGTGCCGCGATGCGTCTAATGACTCTCGCCCTGACTATGACAGCCTCTGTCCTCTGGCTCTCTCCACCAGCGAAATCGGATGATTATGAGGGTAACAGGTCCGTAAAGCAGCTCTTAAGGTGGTGTGGCGCAGACGTTAGCTCAAACCTTGCATGGCAAAAATTCTATTGCATCGGTGAGATACACGGGATCGTCGACATGATGACTACGACGGGCCGCATGGCCGATCCGGCAGCACAACCTTCGATCTGCCCGCCGCAGTGGGCCAGTGTGGGCACTGACATCGATGTGTTTAGCCGGTGGGCCTCTTCACATCCTGAGCATTCGGATATGCTGGATTCTGTTGGGATCGTGCTTGCGCTCAAACAAGCTTGGCCTTGTCAGTAGCGCCCTTCCTTCCAGTTGGGCCTAGTCCTTGAACCCATCCTCTGGCGGTTTCAGAAGCTCCCAAGTGGGAGAGAGGCTGAGATTCTGCTGCTAGATTCCATCCACCAGCATCGCAATGACTAGCGTTTGCACTCTGCCGCAATGAATTCGCCCCCCTTGAGAGGCCCCTTTAGTGGACCCCACTCGTCGCCGCTATCAGCTATCGTGAAGTGAGGGTCTTTCAGAGTGATTTCGATCGCCTTCTCAACGGGCTTCGATCGCTTGAGTTCCTGTTTAAGCGCCGCATTCGACGCCAATTTTGAATCCCAATAACAGCAGGGTAAAGTAGCGGTCATGGAGTGGAATATCGCGTAAACACGTTCGCGTTTCATCCTGCCTTCAATGTAAATCGTAGTCGTTGGATTTGAGAAGCAATCATTTCCGGTATTGGTCCTCTCCGCTTTATCACCACACACATAAAACTCGTCTACTATGACGCGCTTGGCTGAAAAAACACGGCTGCTTTTAGTATCATGCCATATGACGTGGTCGAGGGGGCACTTTTCTGTGCTTGCGCTTGAAACTTCTTGTGAGCGAGCTTCGGCAGATAGCAAACAAGCATACGCAAGGACGAAAACAAGTCGGTTCATATCACCCCTCCGTAATCACGATACTGTATCTTGTTGTGGCTTGCCAGAAAGCATCCGGCAGATGATAAAACGTCCGAATCAAACCGAGTCTTGAAACCCTGCTATTATCCATATCGCCAGCACTCCGAATACTAGCAATCCGATGGGTGGCAGTATGGCTAACGATGACCAATTCAACCAATGAAAAGTCGTAAACTTTCCTAACTGCTCCACCTGTCTAGCTCCTGCGACGAGATGCCAGCCATCAACATAGCAGAAGGTTTTGCCCGTCGGAGCTTCGTCTAAGGCTATGAGTTCGAAGCATCCACTATACAGTCTCCATACCGTGTATCCGATCCAAATTGCAGAGAGTACCACCCAGGACCTCACCAGCCCTCGACGCCAGTTCATGGTCTCGTCCCCCGTCCCTCCGAATACATATTAAAGTTGATAAACTCAAAGTGTGTAAGCTGCAATCCGTCCCTGTATGGATATGCGCAAGTTGGTCGGTCGGAACTTCGCCCGGCTGCGTCGGGAAAGCGGTCTAACCCAAGAGGACGTGGAACAGCGTTCGGGTTTCAGCCAGCAGTATCTCAGCGACCTTGAGCGGGGTAAGCGCAACCCAACCGTCATCACCCTTTATGAGTTGGCCCAAGCACTCGGCGTGAGCCATGTCGATTTGGTTCGCTCTGACGATGGAGGCGAAGAGAAGTCTTCTGGAGAGCCGTCCTAGCCGTCCTGTGTGTCCTCATTCGTAGGGGACGATCCATTCAGCTTTCTCGCAAGCTTCCCCTTGTCAGCATGAGCGTAGCGCATCAGCATACGAATATCTCGATGCCCACTTATGGACGCCACTTCCGGCACCGTTAGACCTTTCTCGAAAAACCGGGAAATCGCTTCGTGCCGAAGGTCGTGAAAATGTAGGTCGTCGATCTTTGCCCGCTTTGTCAGTTTGTCCCATGCGAGACGCACCGCAACAGGAGTGAGCGGAAAGAGACGTGCATTTTGTGCCCTGGCCTTGTCGCTCATCACCGCGATGGTTGTCTCAAGGATGGCTACAGCCAGCGAGGAAAGCGGAATGGCCCTTGAATGGCCGTTCTTCGAGTCTCGAATGGTTGCCGTGCAGCGCTCGATATCCGCGTCACGGAACCGCAGGGCAAGAATCTCTCCCCGTCTCATGGCCGTTTCCAGCGCTAACCTAACGATCGGAATCAGCAGACGGTTTCGGGTCTTTCGCCCCGCTTCCAGCAACTGTTCGAATTCGCCTTCCCGTAGTCGCCTATCCCTTTTGTTGTCTGTGACCTTAAAGGCAAGGTCTGTGAGTGGGTTGCAGCGAAGAGGGAGATTCCAATCCATCCTTGCAACTTCGAACATGTTGCTGAGTGGAGCGATTTGGCGCTTTAGGGTTTTGGTGGTGATAGTTTTCAGCCGCTCGTCTCGATACGCGGCAAAGTCGGCCGTTGTCAGTTCACAGAGGCGCTTTTTGCAAATCCTGTGCCGTAGGAAGGCGTCTAACACGATCCTTTCGATTCCGCCCCCTTTCTTGGCGGGGACAACCTCATCGATATAGCGTTGGACAAGCTTGGCAAGGGTGATTCCCTCCAGCTCTTTCCTATCGGGTCCAAGCTCTGCTCTGTCTGCAAGCCTCTCTTGATGCCTTGCCCATTCCTTAGCGTCGGCAAGGAGTGTGAATGTCTTGGTTAAGGGGGCGACGCCCTTCCTGCGAATCTGCACCTGGTACTTGTCGCGGTGCTTCCGAATTGTGGCCATGACGACCCCTTTGCTGTGACCAGAGTGTGACCAGCAGCCAAATTAAGGGTCTTTCGGGAAGCAAATGCGTCTGAAAAAGGTAGTTATTTCAGGGGGTTGGATGGTGGGCGTGACAAGGATTGAACTTGTGACCCCTGCAATGTCAATGCAGTGCTCTCCCGCTGAGCTACACGCCCATCCGACGCCGCGCATACACCACTTTTGATCCGGCGCGTCAATAGCAGGAATGTGGAAAGACGGCTTCCGTTTGTCGCATCGGCGAAGTGCCTACCGGTGCAAGCGCTAATGCGACCAAAGACGGCTCACGCCGCCTGCAGCATCTTCTCGACCTCGTTGACGAGATCGCGCAGGTGGAAGGGCTTGGACAGCACCTTGGCGTCCTTGGGCGCCTTGGAATCGGGATTGAGCGCGACGGCGGCGAAGCCGGTGATGAACATCACCTTGAGGTCCGGGTCGATCTCGGTGGCGCGGCGGGCGAGCTCGATGCCGTCCATCTCCGGCATGACGATGTCGGTCAGGAGCAGCGAGAAGGGTTCCTCGCGCAGCCGCTCATAGGCGCTCGCGCCATTGTCGAAATCGCTTACCTGGTAGCCTGCGCGTTCCAGCGCCTTGACGAGGAAGCGGCGCATATCGTCATCGTCTTCCGCCAGCAGAATGCGTGCCATCATATCCCGTCCGAATCACCCGCCCCAAGCCTGCCGCCGGGCAAGGCCATTAACCATGCTGTATATGAGGATGCGTCGGTAAACATCAAGTGAATGAAGGACATCCGGTATCCGGTTCGAGGCGCTGTTTCGCCACCTGAAATGCTGGACATGCCGGACGCAAGGTGGCAGTTTTAAGTCATGATGCAGTGTTGTTTCCTGGTTCGTGCAAATTGAAGACGGCAGCCGAAGATTTTTCGGTCGTTCCACCCTTCGAAATCCGATCGGGCGCCGAGCAGCGCGTCCCTTTCCTGTTCAACTCACCGCATAGCGGCCGCCACTATCCCGAGCGCTTCCTGGCCATGGCGCGGCTTGACCGCAACGCCATCCGCCGGTCGGAGGATTGCTATGTCGAGGAGCTTTTCGGCGGCGCCGTGCCACTCGGCGCGCCTCTGCTTTCGGCCAATTTTCCGCGCGCCTATCTGGACGTAAACCGCGAGCCCTGGGAACTCGATCCGCGCATGTTCGCCGAGCCGGTGCCGTCCTTCTGCAACATCCGCTCGGCGCGCGTCGCCGGCGGGCTGGGCACGGTGCCGAAGCTGGTCGGCGAGGGGCTCGACATCTATCCAGGGCGCCTGCCGCTCTCCGAGGCCGTCGGACGCATCGAAGCGGTGTACAAACCTTACCACGAGACGCTGAAGCGGCTCCTGACCAGGACGCATGCCAGGTTCGGCTATGCCGTGCTGATCGACTGCCATTCGATGCCGGCCAGTATCCGCGTCGGCGACAATGGCGTGCGGCCCGACTTCATCATCGGCGACCGGTTCGGCATTTCGGCCTCGCCGGCGCTCACCGAAATGGCGATCAGCCTGCTAGTCGGCATGGGATACACGGTCGCGCACAACAAGCCCTATGCCGGCGGGTTCATCACCGAGCATTATGGCCGGCCGGCGCGGCATCTGCATGCGCTGCAGATCGAGGTCAATCGCGGGCTTTACATGGATGAGCGGACGTTCCGGAAATCGGCCGGCTTCGATGCGCTGGCCGGCGACCTGACCCGCTTCTCGGCGGACCTGATGTCGATGCCTGACCATCATTTCGTCGATTTGCCGCTCGCGGCGGAATGACGGCGCGGTCGGCGCGCCGAGTTGTTTGTAAACGCAATTCCGGACGGAAAACCGCCTCACACTTTTCCTGGAATTGCTCGAAAAAAAGACCGCATCGTTTTCACGACACGGTCGAAGTCTAGGGAGGAAACGCCCAAGGAGGGCATGGACAGGATGAACTGTCCGATGACAAAATTATTGTGCGGCGCACAAATGTCAATCGACACCAGCCTTTTTTAATTCAATATGATGTGGAAATTCCGCTTCGGCGGCTCAAATGTGGCATTCGGGCAACAGGACGCGGAGACCCGATGGGTCTTCGGCGCGCCTGTTCTGAGAGAAAAGAGCGGCTGGCAAGGGCCGCGATGGGGAGAGTGGTCTTGGATATCAGCATCGATTTCATGCGGCGCATCGCGCATGCCGCCGCCGCGGAAACCTTGCCGCGCTTCCGCAGCCAGGGGGCGGTCGCCAACAAGGAGGCGGGAAGCTTCGACCCGGTCACGGAGGCCGACCGGGAAGCCGAGCGCGTGATACGGGCGCTGATTTCCTCCGAATATCCCGATCACGGCATTCTCGGCGAAGAGCATGGCAGTGAAAACATCACCGGCAGGCACGTCTGGGTGATCGACCCGATCGACGGCACCCGCGCCTTCATCTCCGGCATTCCGGTCTGGGGAACGCTGGTCGGACTGACGGTCGATGGCGACGCGGTCGCCGGCATGATGTCGCAGCCCTTCACCGGCGAGCTGTTCTACGCCAACGCATCCGGTTCGCATTACGAAGGGCCGGGCGGCCCGCGCAGGCTCGCGACCCGCAAGACGACCGAGCTTGCGCAAGCGACGCTGTTCACGACGACGCCCGCCCTGTTCAAGGGCGATGCGCGCAAGCGCTACGACCAGTTCGAGACGAGGGTCCAGCTCGCCCGCTACGGCACCGACTGCTACGCCTTTGCCATGCTGGCGGCGGGCAGCGTCGACATCGTCGCCGATCCAGGCCTGAAACCCTACGACATCGTCGCGCTGATCCCGCTCATCGAGAAGGCCGGCGGCGTCATCACCACTTTCGAAGGCGGGCCGGCGGAGAAGGGCGGCGATATCTTGGCTGCGGCGACGCCTGAATTGCATGCGGCCGCAATGGCGGCTTTGCGTGGTTGATCCAAATCGCGGCGACGGCCGCGATTGGGTCAGCACCGGCGATCAGGGGGCGTCGCCCGTGCCGGGGATGAAGGCGTCGAAGGCGGCGAGGAGCTGCTCGCGGTAGAGGTCCTTCTCCTGCAGGATTTCGTGCTGCGCGCCGTCGATCATCAACAACGAGCCGACGCGCAGTTTCCTGGCATAGGCCTCCACCGCCTTGGTCGAGACCACCCGGTCGGCGCCAGCCGCGACGATCAGCATCGGCACCTGAACCCTTGCCATGAAGTCCGGATCGCTCACGGCTTCGGCTGCCGCGGCGGCCGCCTTCAGCCAGCGGATGGTCGGGCCGCCGAGCGCGAGCTGGGGCCAGGCCTCATAGATCCCGACATTGCGGCGGTAGCGCTTCGGATCGGAAGTCACCTTGTTCATCTCGAAAGGCAGCGGGAGTTTCGGTCGCGGGCCGAGCGCGGCGTAGAGCCGGCCGAGGCCCAACGCGCAGAAAACCGCGCAGACGCGCCGCACCGTGCGTATGGAAGCCGGCAGGTCGGGCACGGCGAGGAAAGGCGCCAGCAGCACCATGCGCCGCACGCGGTTGACCATCGAGGGCGAGGCAAGCAGCGCGATCACGGCCCCGGTCGAATGGGCGAGGATGTAATAGGGGCCGCGGCAGTCGGGCAGCACGACCTCCTCGAAGAATTGCTCGAGATCGCGCGCATAGTCGCGGAAGCTGCGGACATAGCCGCGCTGGCGGTTGCGCAGCAGGCGGCTGGAATCGCCCTGTCCGCGCCAGTCGAGGATGGCGACGCCGAAGCCGCGATCGGCAAGGTCGCGAATGGTCTCGAAATATTTCTCGATGCATTCGTTGCGCCCGGTCAGCAGGACCACCGTGCCCTGCAGCGGGCGGGCGACCGCGGCAAAGACGCCGTAGCGGATCTTCTTGCCGTCACGCGTAGTGAAGAAGCCGGCCGCCGCATTCTGCGGCGCGGGATTGTCCTCGGTCAGATGGAAGAGATCCGTCATTCGGCGCGTCGTTGGTTGCTCTTTGCCCGGACGGGCGAGGCCTCGGCATGGTGATAGACGGCCAGACGGCAAAAGCAAAGGCGTTGCGAGGATTTACGCGGCTGCCATCAACGGGAAGGCCGGAAGTGCCTGCGGCGCACTTCCGGCCTCTGTCGATCCGGGAGGAAGGGACGTTGCACCCGGTTCGGCCTCGTCGCGGCGCGGGGATCGATGCGCCGCTTGTCTCTCTGTCTTGGCGCAATTCCGGACGGAAAACCGCTTCACGCTTTTCCAGGGATTGCTCGAACTTGACCAAAGCCTAGCGCGGCACGGCTGAACGGATGCCGAAGCGGTGGTTCATCCACCGTTCATGAACGTGGCTGCATTGCGACCGCCGGGAAAGCCTTGAAATGGGTTTTTGAGCTTCCCAAATGAGGGTTGCGGTCGCCGATCGTCGGGGCCGTTGGCCTATCCGGAACGCCTTGCGAGGGTTTCGCACCGGGTCACACGCAAACCATGTTGCTCAACAGGAGAACACCTTATGCGTCACGTTGATTTTTCCCCGCTTTATCGTTCGACCGTCGGCTTCGACCGGCTGTTCACCATGCTCGACTCGCTCGGCCAGCCTGACGGCGCGCAGACCTACCCCCCCTACAACATCGAGCGCACCGGCGAGAACGCCTACCGCATCTCGATGGCCGTTGCCGGCTTCTCGGAAGACGAGATTTCGATCGAAGCCCATCGCAACGTCCTGACCGTCAAGGGCGAGCGCAAGGAAGAGAACAACAGCGAGGGTTCGGAGCTGCTTTATCGCGGCATCGCCTCGAGGTCCTTCGAGCGCCGCTTCCAGCTGGCAGACCACGTCGAAGTGGAAGGCGCCACGCTGAAGAACGGCCTGCTCTTCGTCGACCTCAAGCGCAACATTCCCGAGGAGTTGAAGCCGCGCAAGATCGCGATCACCCAGTCCTCGGACAAGGCCAAGCAGATCGAAGCCAAGGCCGCCGCGTAACTCCGCGAGATCCATCCAAGACGACGTCTCCCTCCCGAGACGGAAGCGGCGCCGAGAGGCGCCGCTTTTTTATCGTGCCATCGGCAAGCGGCGCGTCTGGCTCTTTTTCAGGGTCTGCCGGCGGGGCATGAAGGGCGATGTCCGATTTTTCCCCGGTGCTGACGGTCACCATCGCAATCACCTTCCTGCTCGCGGGAATCGTGAAGGGGGTGACCGGCATGGGCCTGCCGACGCTGGCCATGGGGTTGCTGGGGACGATGATGGCACCGGTGACCGCGGCATCGCTGCTCATCGTGCCGTCCTTCGTCACCAATGTCTGGCAGCTTTTCGCCGGCCCGAGTTTTTTCGCGATCCTGCGCCGCCTGTGGCTGATGATGGCGGGTATCCTGGTCGGCACCATCGCCGGCTCACGGCTGCTGGCCAGCGACAACGTCAAATGGACGACAGCCGGCCTCGGCGCGGCATTGATCATCTATGCCGCCTACAGCCTTTTGGCGCGACAGCCCACGGTACCGGCACGCGCGGAGCGCTGGTCGTCCCCGTTCGTGGGTTTCCTCACCGGTCTGGTCACCGGAGGCACCGGCGTCTTCGTGGTGCCTGCCGTGCCCTATATCCAGGCGCTGGGCTTGAGTCGGGACGATCTGATCCAGGCGCTCGGCCTTTCCTTCACCGTCTCGACGATTGCCCTGGCGCTGGGGCTCGCCTCGCATGGCGCGTTCGAGGCCGGGCATCTGGCGATGTCGTCGCTTGCCGTGCTGCCCGCCTTGCTCGGCATGTGGCTGGGGCAGGTGCTGCGCCAGAAAATCAGCCCGGCGACTTTCCGCCGCTGGTTCCTGATTTTTCTCATCCTGCTCGGCGCCGAACTCCTGCTGCGGCCTTTCCTCGCCTAGCAGGAACGCAACCTATTGGCTGCTTGCCGCGACGACCGCCTCGACATTCTGTCGGTGAACGGCTTCGTATGGCTCGAAATACTCGACCGCCGTCGTGGCAAACATGTCGGCGCCGAAAGTCCTCAGGTCCTGTTTCGCCAGCTCGGGATCCTGCCGGCAGGCAAGCAGCTTCCGGACGTAAGCCTCGGTCGCCGTGATAAGGCTCCTGTCATAGCCGCCCGCTTCTATGGTTTGCAAAGAACCGTGGTTGGGCAGGATCCGATCGAACCGCCAGCCGGCCATGCGCTCGAGGTCGACCAGATGTTCGCCCAGGCGTTCCGGCTCCGACACATAGGTGACGGAGTCCTCCAGCGTGTCGCCGGCCATGAGCAGGCCGGCGTCGGGCATCAGCAGCACCGTGCCATCACTCGCATCGTGGAGCCGAGGGAGGGTTTGGTCATCCGGCTTCCCTCGACCATCGCACGCTCAAGCCAGCAACTGACCGAGACGGTCGATCTCTTCCGTGGAGGTCGCGAAGCTGGCGACGAAGCGGTAGATCGCTTCATTGTCGCCGAGATGGCCGTCAAAACCCTGCGGCACGCCCCATTCGTGGAATTTGGCGCCGGCTGCCCGGAGCTTTTCGGCCGTGGTCCGATCGAGGACGGCGAAGACCTCGTTGGCCTGCGGCAGCCAGGCGAGCCTGCCGGCGATAGCATCCTCGATCGTCTCGGCCAGAAGCGCGGCCATCTGATTGGCGTGCCCGGCCATCCTCAGCCATAGATCGTCGGTGAAATAGGCTTCGAACTGAGCCGAGATGAAGCGCGCCTTGGAGAAGGTCTGGCCGGCGCGCTGGCGCAGCAGGCGCAAGTCCTTGCCGACCTCCGGATTGAGGATCACCACCGCGTCGGCCATCCAGCAGCCATTCTTGGTGCCGCCGAAGGAGATGAGGTCGACGCCGCTCTTCCAGGTCATTTCGGCCGGGCTGACACCTGTCGCGGCAATCGCATTGGCGAAGCGCGCGCCGTCCATGTGCAGCGGCAGCTTGTGATGGCGGCTGACCTCGGCGATCGCCTTGACATCGTCGACGCTGTAGACCGTGCCGACCTCGGTCGCCTGGGTGACGGTGACCGCCATCGGCTGGCCGGCAGGGGCCAGATCCTGCGAATAACGCTCTATGGCGCGGTCCAGAGCTCCCGGGTTCATGCGCCCCAGCGGTCCCGCCACCGGCGCCATGCGCGCGCCGCCGGTGTAGAAACCCATCGCGCCGAACTCATCGACATTCATATGCGCCTCGGAATGGCAAAGCGCGATGCCGCCGACGCGATTCAATGCAGCCATAGAAAGCGCGTTGGCCGCGGTGCCGGTCGCGACGAAGAACACCTGCACCTCGCGCTCGAAAATCTCGCTGAAGCGGCGATAGACGGCGCGGTCCAGGTCGCCGTCGCCATAGGCGGCCGCAATGCCGGCGGCATGGCGCGACAGATTGGCCGAAATGTCGGTGTGGACGCCCGCCCAGTTGTCGGATGCAAAGAACATCGATAGGTCCATATGGTGATTGTCGAAAGCGGCGCGACTTGACCGCTTCGGCAGTGGAAGCGCAAGGGCCAATCGTCGGCAAAGCGGTGAAGCCAGCCCGGCCAGCTCGAAGAGCCGGACCAAAGCTTACGTTTTCAGTGTTTGTCACGAAATTTTGTGTCGCTGCGCCGCCAAGATTTTTGTGAATCGGTCTTGTGTGGCTCCCTGATTTCTGCCATAAAAAATTTAGGACAGTAGTGCTGTCTTATTTTGTCGCACAAAACAAGCTGGACTGGCGTATCATCGCTGCCATTCCGGCCATTGTCGCGAGCGGCGGGTAGACGGCCCGGCTCTGGCCTGTACGATACCGGATGCGAACCGGGCGTATAGCCGTATGGTTCGGTAAATTTCGCGAGACGTGCAGCAAGGTGAAAGGGGAAGCATTCTCGCTTCCCAAGGCAAACCAGCGCCCTCAGACAGTCAGGGCCAAGGTGGAGAACGGAGGATAGGACGATGACGGAACTGACGCCATCTGCGATCAACGGCCAGGCCGCGCAGACGAAAGCGGCAGCCGTTAAACGTTCGACCCGTACGACCAACGGTTTGACCGCCCAAGGGCTCTACGATCCGCGCAATGAGCATGACGCCTGCGGTGTCGGCTTCATCGTCAACATGAAGGGCGTGAAGTCGCACAAGATCGTCGAGGACGGGCTTTCCGTGCTCGAAAACCTCACGCATCGCGGCGCGGTCGGCGCCGACCCGCTCGTCGGCGACGGCGCGGGCGTGCTGGCGCAGATCCCGGATCGGTTCTTCCGCGAGGAAATGATCAAGCAAGGCGTCGAACTGCCGCCGACCGGCCAGTATGGCGTCGGCCACTGGTTCATGCCGCAAGACGCAGCCCTGCGCGCCCATATCGAGGATATCATCGCCGAATCGGCGCAGTCCGAAGGACTGCCGCTGCTCGGCTTCCGCGACGTGCCGGTCGACAATTCATCGCTGTCGAAGGCGCCGGACATCGTGGCGTCCGAGCCGTTCCATCGCCAGGTCTTCATCGGCCGCACGGCCGAGATCCCGGACGACGAGGAATACGAGGCCCGGCTCTATCTGCTGCGCAAGGTGATCTCCGGGCGCATCTATGCCGAGAACGACAACAAGGATATCGGCGCCTATTGCGTGTCGCTGTCGGCGCGCACCATCGTCTACAAGGGCATGTTCCTGGCCTACCAGGTCGGCGCCTATTACAAGGACCTTTCCGATCCCCGGTTCGAGACCGCGCTGATCCTCGTCCACCAGCGCTTCTCGACCAACACCTTCCCGTCGTGGAAGCTGGCGCATCCCTACCGCATGGTCGCGCACAACGGCGAGATCAACACGGTGCGCGGCAACAACAACTGGATGGCGGCGCGGCAGGCGTCGGTCGATTCGGAACTCTTCGGCAACAACATCTCAAAGCTGTGGCCGATCTCCTATGAAGGCCAGTCGGACACGGCCTGTTTCGACAACGCGCTCGAGTTCCTGTTCCAGGGCGGCTACACGCTCAGCCACGCCATGATGATGCTGATCCCGGAAGCCTGGGCCGGCAACAAGCTCATGGATGCCGACCGCAAGGCGTTCTACGAGTACCATGCGGCACTGATGGAGCCGTGGGACGGCCCGGCGGCGGTGGTCTTCACCGACGGCCGCCAGATCGGCGCCACGCTCGACCGCAACGGCCTGCGCCCGGCGCGCTACATCGTCACCGACGACGACCGCGTCATCATGGCCTCGGAAGCCGGCGTGCTGCCGGTGCCGGAAGAGAAGATCGTGCAGAAGTGGCGGCTGCAGCCCGGCCGCATGCTGCTCATCGACCTCGCCAAGGGCCGCATCGTTTCCGACGAGGAGATCAAGTCGGAGATCGCGACCAAGCATCCCTACAAGACCTGGCTCGCCAACACGCAGCTCATCCTCGAAGACCTGAAGCCGGTCGAGCCGCGCGCGCTGCGCAAGGACGTCAGCCTGCTCGATCGCCAGCAGTCGTTCGGCTACACGCAGGAAGACACCAAGCTTCTGATGGCGCCGATGGCGACCACCGGCCAGGAAGCGGTCGGTTCGATGGGCACCGACACGCCGATCTCGGCGATGTCGGACAAGTCGAAGCTGCTCTACACCTATTTCAAGCAGAACTTCGCCCAGGTCACCAACCCGCCGATCGATCCGATCCGCGAGGAGCTGGTGATGAGCCTGGTGTCGTTCATCGGGCCGCGGCCGAACATCTTCGACCTGGTCGGCACGTCGCGCCGCAAGCGGCTCGAAGTGCGCCAGCCGATCCTGACCAATGGCGATCTGGAGAAGATTCGCTCGATCGGCCACACCGAGGATCGTTTCGACACCAAGACGATCGACATCACCTACGCCTCCAACGAAGGCGCTGCCGGCATGCAGGGCGCCATCGACCGGCTCTGCGAGCGCGCCGAGGCGGCCGTGGCCGGCGGCTACAACATCATCATCCTGTCCGACCGCCAGGTCGGGCCGGACCGCATCGCCATTCCTTCGCTGCTGGCGACGGCGGCCGTGCATCATCACCTGATCCGCAAGGGCCTGCGCACAGCTGTCGGCCTCGTCGTCGAGTCCGGCGAGCCGCGCGAGGTGCATCATTTCTGCTGCCTGGCCGGCTACGGCGCCGAGGCGATCAACCCGTATCTCGCCTTTGACACGCTGCTCGACATGCACAAGCGCGGCGAGCTGCCGGAAGAGGTCGACGAATACGAGGTGGTCTCGCGCTACATCAAGTCGATCGGCAAGGGCATCCTCAAGGTGATGTCCAAGATGGGCATCTCGACCTACCAGTCCTATTGCGGCGCGCAGATCTTCGACGCCATCGGGCTGAAGTCGGATTTCGTCGAAAAGTATTTCACCGGCACAGCGACGCTGATCGAAGGCGTCGGCCTGGACGAGATCGCGACCGAGACGCTCAGCCGCCATACCGATGCCTTCGGCGGCGATCCGGTGCTGCGCAACAATCTCGAGGTCGGCGGCGAATACATGTTCCGCATGCGCGGCGAGGCGCATATGTGGTCGCCCGATGCGGTGGCCAGCCTGCAGCACGCGGTGCGGCAGGGCTCCTGGGACACGTTCAAGGACTATTCGGCGCAGATCGACAGCGCGACCGCGCGCGCCCAGACCATCCGAGGCCTGTTCAAGATCAAGCTGGCGGAAGAGACCGGCCGCAAGAAGGTCGCGATCGAGGACGTCATGCCGGCGGCCGAGATCGTCAAGCGCTTCTCGACCGGGGCAATGTCGTTCGGCTCGATCTCGCGGGAGGCGCATACCACGCTGGCGCGCGCCATGAACCAGATCGGCGGCAAGTCGAACACCGGCGAGGGCGGCGAAGAGGCCGACCGCTATCTGCCGCTGCCCGGCGGCGGCAAGAACCCGGAACGCTCGGCGATCAAGCAGGTCGCGTCCGGCCGGTTCGGCGTCACGGCCGAGTATCTGGTCAATTCCGACGTCATGCAGATCAAGGTTGCGCAGGGCGCCAAGCCCGGCGAGGGCGGACAGCTGCCTGGCCACAAGGTCGATGCGACCATCGCCAAGGTCAGGCACTCGACGCCCGGCGTCGGCCTGATCTCGCCGCCGCCGCATCACGACATCTATTCGATCGAGGATCTGGCGCAGCTGATCTACGATCTGAAGAACGTCAATCCGGCGGCCGACGTCTCGGTCAAGCTGGTGTCGGAAGTCGGCGTCGGCACGGTCGCGGCCGGTGTCGCCAAGGCGCGCGCCGACCACATCACCATCTCCGGCTATGACGGCGGCACCGGCGCTTCGCCGCTGACCTCGCTCAAGCATGCCGGCAGCCCCTGGGAAATGGGCCTTGCCGAAACGCATCAGACGCTGGTGCTGAACGGTTTGCGCTCGCGCGTCGCGCTGCAGGTCGATGGCGGGTTGCGTACCGGCCGAGACGTCATCATCGGCGCCTTGCTCGGTGCCGACGAGTTCGGCTTCTCGACCGCGCCGCTGATCGCGGCCGGCTGTATCATGATGCGCAAGTGCCATCTCAACACCTGCCCGGTCGGCGTCGCGACGCAGGACCCGGTGCTGCGCAAGCGCTTCAAGGGCACTCCCGAGCATGTCATCAACTTCTTCTTCTACGTGGCGGAAGAGGTGCGGGCGCTGCTTGCCGAAATGGGCTACACCCATCTCGACCAGATCATCGGCGACGCCGATCTGCTCGAAAAGCGCGATGTCATCCAGCACTGGAAGGCGCGCGGGCTCGACTTCTCGAAGATGTTCTTCAAGCCGGACGCGCCGCATGCGGCGCTGCACTGGACCGAGCGCCAGAAGCATCCGATCGACGACGTGCTCGACCGCAAGCTGATCGAACTGGCCAAGCCGGCGCTGGAGACCAAGCAGCCCGTCACCATCGAGCTGCCGATCCGCAATGTCGACCGCTCCGCCGGCGCCATGCTGTCGGGCGAGGTCGCCAAGCGCTTCAGGCACAAGGGCCTGCGCGAGGACACCATCCAGGTGAAGCTCACCGGCACCGCCGGCCAGTCCTTCGGCGCCTTCCTGGCGCGCGGCATTTCCTTCGAGCTCGTCGGCGCCGGCAACGACTATGTCGGCAAGGGCCTGTCCGGCGGCCGCATCGTCATCCGCCCGCCGGAAGAGGCCAAGATCGTTGCCGCTGACTCGATCATCGTCGGCAACACGGTGCTCTACGGCGCCACCGAAGGCGAGGCCTATTTCGCTGGTGTCGCGGGCGAGCGTTTCGCGGTGCGCAATTCCGGTGTCGCCGCTGTAGTCGAAGGCGTCGGCGACCATGGCTGCGAATACATGACCGGCGGCATCGTCGTCGTTCTCGGCAAGACGGGGCGCAACTTCGCGGCCGGCATGTCGGGTGGCGTCGCCTATGTGCTGGACGAGAAGGGCGATTTCGCCGAGCGCTGCAACATGGCGATGGTCGAGCTGGAGCCGGTTCCAGAAGAGGACGACCTGATGGAGAAGCTGCTCCATCACGGCGGCGACCTCGACCATAAGGGCCGTGTCGACGTGTCCGGCGATATGACCAGCCATGACGAGGAGCGACTCTACCAGCTCATCTCGAACCACGTGCATTTCACCGGTTCGGTGCGCGGCCGCGAGATACTCGACGACTGGCAGAATTTCAGGCCGAAATTCCGAAAAATCATGCCGGTGGAATATCGCCGCGCGCTGATCGAAATGGAACGCATGCGCATGAGCGTTGCGGCGGAATAGGTTCGGGCATGGCCGGGAAGAGGACTTTCCGGCCGGCATCCTCACCAACAATCCTGACCCCGGACTTCGGTTGCCATCGCGGCCTTATGGGGTTAACGGGTGCGCCGACAAGAGCGTGCCTTCGGACAGCAGGGACTGGACTATGGGCAAGGTAACAGGCTTTCTCGAGATCGACCGGCAGGTGCACAAGTACCAGCCGGCTTCCGACCGCATCCGGCATTTCCGCGAATTCACGCTGCCGATGTCGGACAAGGAGGTCGAAAAACAGGCCGCGCGCTGCATGGATTGCGGCATTCCCTTCTGCCATGGGCCGACCGGCTGCCCGATCCACAACCAGATCCCGGACTGGAACGACCTCGTCTACAATGGCGACTGGGACAACGCGATCCGCAACCTGCATTCGACCAATAATTTCCCGGAGTTCACCGGCCGCATCTGCCCCGCGCCTTGCGAGGAAGCCTGCACGCTGAACCTCGAGGACATTCCGGTCGCCATCAAGACGGTCGAGCAGGCGATCGCCGACAAGGCCTACGAGACCGGCCAAATCCGGCCGCATCCGCCGGAGAAGAAGACCGGCAAGCGGGTCGCCGTCATCGGCTCCGGCCCAGCCGGCATGGCGGCGGCGCAGCAGCTCGGCCGGGTCGGCCATGACGTGCATGTCTATGAGCGCGAAAGCCGGCCGGGCGGACTGATGCGCTACGGCATTCCGGACTTCAAGATCGAGAAGCATTATATCGACCGCCGCATCGAGCAGATGCAGGGCGAGGGCGTCACCTTCCATTGCGGCGTCAATGTCGGCGTCGACATGAAAGTGGCCGACCTCATCGAGGAATTCGACGCCGTGCTCTATTGCGGCGGCTCGGAAACACCGCGTCCGGCCGGCATTCCGGGCAGCGACCTCAGTGGCGTCTACGACGCGATGCCCTATCTGGTGCAGCAGAACCGCCGCGTCGGCGGCGAGCCGATCCAGTCGGTGGCGTGGCCCTCGCATCCGATTATCGCCGGCGGCCAGCATGTCGTCGTGGTCGGCGGCGGCGACACCGCGTCCGACTGCATCGGCACCGCCTTCCGCCAGGGCGCGGTGCGCGTGACGCAGCTCGACATCCGCCCGCAACCGCCGGAGAAGGAAGACAAGCTTTCTGTCTGGCCCTATTGGGCGACCAAGATGCGCACTTCTTCCTCTCAGGCCGAGGGTGCCGAGCGCGAATTCCAGGTGGCGACGCTCGAATTCATCGGCGAGGAAGGCCAATTGACCGGCGTGCGCTGCTGCGAGGTCGACGACAGGCGCAAGCCGGTCGCCGGCACCGAGTTCGTCATCCGTGCCGATCTCGCCTTCATCGCCATCGGCTTTGCCGGCCCGGCGAGCGACAGCGTGATGAAGGAACTCGATGGGCAGATCAAAGCCGTGACCGACAGCCGTCGCTCGAAGAACGTCGAAGCCAATGATCGCGACTACAGGACCAGCGTCGACAAGCTCTATGCCGCGGGCGACGTGCGCCGCGGCCAGTCGCTGGTTGTCTGGGCGATCCGCGAAGGCCGCCAGGCGGCGCGCTCGATCGACGAAGCGCTGATGGGATCGACGGTGCTGCCCCGCTGAGGGGCACGCCCAGCATCCGATACCCAAGCATTCGCCGCCGGAAGCCCCGCGGGTCCGACGGCGGTGGCCCCAATCAGCTGTCGAGCCAGACCTTTTCCAGGAATATCTGGTCGAGCGGGTGTGCACGCCGGTTCTTCACCGCCTTGGTGGAGTGCGTGTAGATCTTGCGCCAGTAGGGCTGGATGATCACCGCGGAGTCCTGGAGGATCTTTTCGATGTCCTGCATGGCCGCTCGACGCTTTTCCACATCGGATATGGACAGGGCATCGTTAAGCTTGGCGTCAAATTCAGGATTCGAGAAACCGGTCTCGTTCCAGGCCTCGCCCGAGCGATAGGCCAGAGCCAGGATCTGAATCCCGAGCGGCCGCATGGTCCAGCCGGTCAGGGAGAAGGGGTATTTCGTCCAGTCGTTCCAGAAGGTGCTTGTCGGCAGGACGGTGCGTTTGATCTTGATGCCGGCCTCGCGCAACTGGCCGGCAATGGCGTCGGCGGTATCCTTGTGCCACTCGTCGTCATCGCTGATGAGATCGTGCTCGTAGTCCTGCTGGCCGGCTTCGGCCAGCAAGGCCTTTGCCTTTTCCATGTCCCTCGCCACTTTCGGCAGGGCGAAATATTCCGGGTGAATCGGCGCGACGTGATGGTTCTCCGCCGGAGTGCCCCGATCGCTGTAAGCCAAGGTCAGGACAGCGGCATTGTCGACGGCCAGTTGCAGGGCCTTGCGTACCCGCTGGTCGCCATAGGGCTTGTTGTTGACGTTGAAACGCGCGCAGGCCGTGGCCGCGGTCTGGGTCTCGCTGCGCTGCAGGCCCAAGCTGTCCAGGAGGTCCACCTGATTGCCGGTCGTCTCGAAATTGCCGTGGATCTCGCCGGATTCAAAGGCGCTGGAAACAGCGTTGGTGTCCGTGCCGTAGTCGATGAATTCGACGCCGTCGAGATGGGTTTCGCCGCCCCACCACGGGTGCTGCTCGCGCCTCTTGTAGACAGCCTTGACCGACGTCTCATGCGAGACCAGTTCGAAGGGGCCGGTGCCGATCGGATGCTTGACCAGATCCGAGCCGGTCTCCTCATAGCTGCGGTGCACCAGGAACGATGGAAAATCCGCGAAGTTGGCGATCAGCGAAATGTCCGACTTGGAGAGCTTCAGCCTGATGGTGTGGTCGTCGATCCTGGTGATTGCGCCCGCGCGCGCCTTGCCGGTTGCGGGGTCGACGAGGGCGGCCATGCGACCAGCCATCGAGTTGCCTGGCGCCTTCTTGTCACACCAACGGTTGAGGTTGAACAACGCGTCCTCGGCGGTGAAGTCGTCGCCATTGCTCCACTTCACGCCCTTGCGCAGATGCAGGACATATTCGGTGGCGTCGGCATTGACGTCCCAGCTTTCGAGCAGTCGCGGCTCGAAGGTGAAATCGGGGGTGTATTCGACGAAGCATTCGAGAAACTGCCGCCCGAGATTGCCCATTTCGCCCCAGTCGAACGTGCGCGGGTCCTTGAGCTCCTTGACCGGCATGGCGATCTTGATGACGCCACCCTTCTTCGGCTCCTCCGCCCGCGCGGGGGTGGGCGCCGGCAGGCCGATCATTGCGTAAGCGGCAGCGGTTGCAAGGCCGAGAGTGCTGGCGATCGCCAGGAATTCGCGCCGGTCCATCCTCCCGGCGCGCGTCATTTCAGCCATCTGCGCAACGGGCACGGGGGCTTTTCCATCATTGCTGGTGGGGCGGTTCATCGTCTTCTCCTCTCGCCGGACGGACGCCGGGCTTGAAAGCGTTGGCGGAGCGGCAAAGCCGCGCTCGATGCTCAGGTGAACGACACGGCCAGCGTGCCGTACCGATCGAAGTCGGCCTCGAAGGCGTCTCCGCTGGCAACGGGAAGGGCCCTGGCGAAAGCGCCCGACATGACGATGTCGCCTTTGGAGAGGCGCTCGCCTCGTTCGATCAGCGTGTTGGCCAGCCAGGCCACGCAAACGGCCGGGTGGCCCATGCCAATCACCGAGACGCCGGTTTCCTCGACCACGCCGTTGCGCGACAGCGTCGCGCCCACCCAGCGGCTGTCGATATCGCGCGGCTTGAAACGCCGGTCACCCAGGACCACGCCCGCGAAGGCGGAGTTGTCGGCAACGGTGTCGGCGACGATGCGCGGCGGCGCCATCCTGTGGTCGACGAGCTCGAGCGCCGGCACGATGCAATCCGTTGCCGCCAGTATCTCGTCCACGCCGGCGACGGGCCGGTCGACGTCGCGGTCCATGACGAACGCCAGCTCCACCTCCACATGCGGCTTCACCAGGAGGCCGGCAGGCAGGCTGGAACCGCTCTTGTGGACCGCATGATCCAGGATCCGGCCATGGATCGGTCCGTCCAGATCGCACGCGATCTGTGTGGAGCGCCAGGTCAGGCCGATCTTGTAGCCGGCAAAGCCGATACCTTGTCCCTGCCGCATCCGCGTCAGCTCAGCCTGGATGCGATAGGCGTCATCGAGACTCAGTCCGCCATGCGTTGCGCTCAGCGGGGGCATCGCCCTGCCTTCCCGTTCCGCCCGAAGGATCGCTTGGGCCGCCTCGCGGATTTTCGGTTCGTTCAATGACACGGACATCGCCAGCCCTCAGATCAAATCCACGACCACCTTGCCGGACGCTTTTCCGCTTTCGAGCAGGCGGAATGCGTCGGGCAGTTGCTCCAGCCCGAACCGGGACGGGTCGACGAGCGGGCGCAGCCTGCCGGCCTCGGCCAGCGCCGCGACTTCTCCCATGATTCGCCCATGGTCCTCGCGCCCGGTGTTGTCGAGGAGCGGGATGAGCATGAATACCACATGCAGGGAAAGAGCCTTGGCATGCAGCGGCGACAGATCGTGGGTGCTGCGGGCCGCCGTTGCCGCGATGCGGCCACCGGACGACGCGGCCTGGAAGGAGCGGTCCAGGTTCTCGCCGCCCACGGTATCGATCACCACGTCGAAGCCACGGTCTGCCGTCAGACGCCGCACATAGTCGGGCACCGCTTCGGTCCCGTACAGGATGACGTCGTCCGCGCCGAGCGAACGCGCGATGTCGGCTTTCGCGGGAGAAGAAACGGTGGCGGCGACGCGCGCGCCGCGCGCCTTTGCCAATTGCACCGCTATGTGGCCGACACCGCCGCATCCGGCGTGCACGAGCACATGGTCGCCGGCGCCGACGGCGGTTCTGGACATGCAGTTCGACGCCGTGATCGATACCAGGGGCAAGGCCGCCGCATCGTGCATGGAAAGGTTCCGCGGCTTGCGGGACAGCAGGCGAGCGTCCGCGGCGATGCACTCGGCAAAGGTGCCGCCGAGGCCCCTGACGCCGCCAACGCAGCCATACACCTCGTCGCCAGGGGAAAAACCGGCAACGTCGTCACCCAGCGCAACCACCGTTCCGGCCATGTCCGCTCCCAGCACCGCCGGCAGCCCGGGCCCGATCGGCAGCCCGGTGCGGATACGCACGTCAACCGGATTGAGGGCGGTTGCGTGGACTTTGACAAGCACTTCGCCAGCTCGTGGCGACGGTACGGCGATGTCCGCCGGTTCGAAATTTTCCGGGCCGCCGAAGGCCCGCAAGAGCATTGCTCGCATACGAAATTCCAAGAACAGAACAGGCCGTGAGTCTGCCGCCTCGGCCGTTGCGAGGGAAACGCATAAATCTAATGATATCGATCTGGAATGTTTCTAGCTGCGGATTCGGGGCTGTAAGCCTTTGTTTTTCCGCAATTCCGGATCGAAATCGTTACCCTCTCCGACTGGAATTGCTCTAAGAATTCTCCGTGGCCCTCAGAGGAAACCGATGCGGTACCCCGATCTGGAAATCGATCTGCTGCGCGCATTCACGACCGTGGCGGAGACCGGCAGCTTCACCGCCGCCGCCGACGTGGTCGGTCGATCGCAATCGGCGGTCAGCCAGAAGATCATCCGGCTGGAAGAACTGCTCGGCCGGCCGCTGTTCAACCGCACCAGCCGTTCGCTGGTCCTCACGGGAGAAGGCGAGCGGCTGCTGTCGACCGCGCGCCGCATGCTCGAGTTCAACGACATGGCGGTGCGCACGCTTGTCGAGCCGGCGGACGTCGAGCGCCTGCGCATCGGCATTTCGGAAGATTTCGTCCCGCACCACCTGCCGTCGCTGCTCGGGAAATTCGCCGCGCTCTGTCCGGATGTCCGGCTGGAGCTGATGACCGGGTTGAGCTGCAATTTGCTGGCCGCCTACGACGAAGACAAGCTCGACGTGGTCATCGCGAAGAAAGATGGCCGTGCCCAGCGCGGCCGCGTCATCTGGCGCGAGCCCCTGGTGTGGATCGGCGCCGTCGGCTGCGATCCGGAGTCGACCGAACCTGTGCCCCTGGTGCTGTTGCCCACGCCCTGCACCTATCGCGGGGTGGCGATCCGCGCCCTCGATTCCATCAGGCGCGACTGGCGTGTGGCCTGCACCGCCAACAGCCTTGTCGGCGCGCGCGCCGCCGTTGCCGGCGGATTCGGCGTGACGGTGCTGGGCCGTTCCTTCGTCCAGGACGGCTTGAGGATCATCCCGCCGTCCGATCTGTGGCCGGTGTTGCCAATGACGGAGATCGTCGTCATTGGCGAGGAGACCGTCGAGGCGCGGATGGTCCGCCCCTTGCTGTCGTTCCTGACGGACACATTGTCCCGGGGACAGGGCAATCTGGTTTTCGACAGCGCACCCAACTGATCCCCGACTGACAGGATGTCATGCATCCCCGCCGCCGGGCGGCTCCCTCGCTCTACGGCGTGGCTGTCGCGGGACCGGCGCCGGCCGCCGGCGGCTGCGTCTTCGGCGGCCAGGAAAAATCGTCGGCGCGTCCGGGTGAGGCCGCCGGCGCCTTGCCTTCGACAATCAGCTTTTCGCCCGGCAGGTTCGGATCGGCCTTGGCCGGCTGCGTGGCGCCGAGCAACTCCGAGCCGCCGTCGAGCGACGGGTCGCCGAGCAGCATAGGGGCGGTGCGGTCGACGATGACGGGCGCCGCGGCCGGCTTCGGCGCCTCGACGGGAGCGCCCGTCGGCGCCGACACGGTCGTGACGCTTCCCGGCGCCGCCAGGCCGAGGATCTTGGCCAAAGGCTTTTCCGTGTAGAAGGCAAGCTTGCGCTTTCCGGCCTTGGTGACGTTGATACCGTCGTCGGAGCGCAGGCGCACCGGCTGGCCGTTGATGTCCGGGCCGGAGGTGACGAATGCGCCGTTCTCGTCGACGAAGCCGTCCCAGACGTCGACGAACTCGCCGCCATGCTTTTCGGCCGCCGAGTGATAGATGTCGTTGAAGGCGAGCATGTCCGAATTCATTTTCGAGAGGCCGAAAGCCGGCATGCCGACCCAGAGGAACGGCACCTTGGCGTCCTGGATGGCTTTGCCGAGCGCATCGGTGCGGCGCTCATATTCCTTGGTCCAATTCTCCGAGCGCGGTTGCTCGCGCGTGTCGCCGACCCGCATCTGCTGGCGGTCGTTGGAGCCCAGCATAACGATCACGACCGACGGTTTCTCGGTTTCGATCAGCGATTTGATCTCGACTGGCCAATTGTAGAAGTCGTCGCGAACGAAACCGGACGAGCCGTTGGCGCGGGCGACGATCCTGACGGCCGGATTGTCGGCAAAGGCGGTATCCAGGCCTTCGGCCAGCCCCCCCGCCAGAAAATCGCCGACGACCAGCACGACGCGGGCGTCGTTCGTCTTCTCGACAATGGGCGTTTCCGGTTCCGCCGGCGAACGCGGCTTGGGCTTCTTCTTCGGCTTCGGCCTCGGCTTCTGGACTTCGACCGGGGGTTCGACGCGCTCGCTGCGGCGCGGGAACAGAAGATCGCGCAGCGACCAGCCGTGACTCTGCTCCTGCGCGAATGCGGGCGCATGGAAGGCGCCGGCGGCGGAGACGACGAGCACGGCAAGGGCAAGAATCAGGATCGGCGCCCGGCGAATGCTTTGCCTGATACGCGCAACCAAGACCAAACACCTCTCCATCCCTTGAGCACATGACCAGGCAGACACGGGAAAGTCATGCGCCAGCCGAAAGCGCTACAGCATCCCTTCCGTATTTGAAAGGATGCCCGGCACCTTGGATTGGGGCAGCTTTTCACAGAAAAGCCAACCCACTCCAGGTATCTTTTTATGCAATTCCGAGCGGAAAACCGCTGCGCACTTTTGCTGGAATTGCCCTAGACGGCTCTACTGCTTGCGCAGCCATTTGAGCACTTCCAGGCTCGGATAGCCATCCTGGGTCAAGCCAACCTTGGCCTGATAGGCCATGATGGCCGCCTTCGAGCCATCGCCGATCTTGCCATCGAACTTGCCGTCATAATAGCCGTGTTCGGAAAGCCGTTTCTGCAGCTCCTGCCGCTCCTCGAAGCTGAGCTTGGTGAAAGGCCGCTGCCAGTCCTGCACCAGGCCGGTGCCGCCGGCGATCTCGTCGGCCAGAAGGCCAACCGCCAGAGCGTATTTGTCGGCGTTGTTGTATGCCTTGATGACCGAGAAATTCCTGATCATCAGGAAGGCGGGGCCGCCCCGGCCGTCCGGCACTTTCAGCGTCGCCTTGTCGGTCAGGTTCTTGAACGGCTTGCCGCTGGCCCGGGCGACGCCAAGCGTCTGCCACTGGGCGATCGTCTTTGCTCCGCCGGGCAGCTTGCCGGCCGGTATGGTAACCTCATAGCCCCAGGTCTTGCCGGCCTGCCAGCCATTCTTCTTGAGCAGGTTCGCGGCGGTCGCAAGCGCGTCCGGGATCGAATTCCAGATATCGCGCTTGCCGTTGCCGTCCATGTCGACGGCATAGCGCTGATAGCTGGTCGGGATGAACTGCGTCTGGCCCATCGCGCCGGCCCAGGAACCCATCAGGTGGCTCTCGTCGATGTCGCCGGTCTGCAGGATTTTCAACGCCGCGATCAACTGGGTGCGGGCATATTTGGACCGTTTCGGGTCGCCGTAGGCGAGTGTGGAAAGCGAGCGGATGACATTGCGCATGATGTCGTCGCGCTTGAGGATTTCGCCGTAGTTCGATTCCATCGACCAGATCGCCAGAAGTATGTTGCGGTCGACGCCGAACCGCGCCTCGATCCGATCCAGCCAAGGCTTCCATTTCTTGGCCATCGCCTTGCCGTTGGCAACCGATTGGTCATGCACGCGGTTGTCGAAATAATCCCAGGCTGGCGCCGTGAATTCCGGCTGCGTGCGGGCCTTTTCCAGCACGACCGGGTCGGGCTCGATGCCTCTCATGGCCTGGTCGTAGACGGCGCCGGAAACGCCACCGGCGACCGCCGTGGCGCGGAAACCCGAGACCCACTGGCGGAATCCGGCATCGGCGAAAGCGGGTCCGGCTGGCATCAGCAAGGCCAGCGTCAGGCCGGCAGCCGTCGCGAGAGCCGTCAGGCGCCTTGCCGTGTTTCGAACCGACATCTTTTCCTCCTTCGTCAAATCAGGAAGGATCATTCAACGCCGAACCGGGTTAGTATTTAGTTTACCATAGGTGCCGCCGGGAACGAAAATCGAGGTTTCGGCTTTAGCCCTACACTCCGCCTGGCGGTTCGGTAGTCCAACATTCCGGCGTGAAAATGTCCGGGGGGATTGCGGAGCGCGTCGCCGAGCGGATAATTGGCCGAAACGCAAGGGTGGCGCAGCATGAAGCGAGTTCGCAAGGCAGTTTTCCCGGTCGCAGGCCTCGGCACGAGATTTCTCCCGGCCACCAAGGCCATCCCGAAGGAGATGCTGACAGTCGTCGACCGGCCGGTCATCCAGTATGTGGTCGACGAGGCACGCGACGCTGGCATCGAGCATTTCATCTTCGTGACCGGGCGCAACAAGGCGGTCATCGAGGACCATTTCGACGTCCAGTTCGAGCTTTATGACACGCTTGCCCAACGCGGCAAGGACGACCAGCTTGCCCGCCTGCAGCAGCTGCAGCCGGCGCCGGGGCAGACGAGCTTCACCCGCCAGCAGGTGCCGATGGGCCTCGGCCATGCCGTCTGGTGCGCCCGCGAACTGGTCGGCGACGAACCTTTCGCGCTGCTCCTGCCGGACATGATCATGCAGTCGGAAAAGAGCTGCATGAAAGACATGGTCGAGCTCTACGCCGAGACCGGCAACAACATCATCGCCGTGCAGGAGTGCGACCCGGCGGAGGCGCATAAATACGGCATTGTCGGCCGCGGCGAGGACACGCATCACGGCTTCCGCATCACCGGCATGGTGGAGAAACCGAAACAGGGCACCGCGCCCTCAAATCTCTTCATCAACGGCCGCTATATCCTGCAGCCCGAAATCTTCGGCATCCTGGAAAGCCAGGAGCGCGGCGCCGGCAACGAAATCCAGCTGACCGACGCGATGCTGAAGCTCGAGAAGAAGCAGCCCTTCTACGGCTATCACTACAAGGGGCGCACCTTCGATTGCGGCTCGCCGGAAGGTTTTGTCGAAGCCAATGTCGCCTTCGCGCTCTGGCGCAGCGACATGAACGGAAGCATGGCCGGCGTCATCCGGACGCTTCTGGATGAGGTGCAGCCGTCGGAGCGGCGCGGCGCCGCCTCCTGAGTCGTTGGCCCATCGTGCTTGGTCATAGAACGACGAAGCGTCAGCGCTGAACCTTGAGGCCTAGATAGACGCTGTTGGCGACATAGTCGCGGCCGGGCAGGTTGCTGGTCAGCTTTTCCGTCCTGGCGCGCGTGGTGAGGCCGGCATAGCGGTTCAGCCACCAGGTTAGTCCAGCTTCGGCGCTGAGGATGCGATCATGTCCGTCGATGCCGGTGTAGTCGCGCCAGTCAAGGCCGAGCGCGGCATTGGCGGTCAGGTTGGCGCGGATCTGGCGCTCTCCGGTCAGTCGGCCGGAGTAGAGGATATCGCCGCTCTGGCCTGCCGTCGTGGTGGTCTCTACCTCGGTCTTTCCGGTGAGCCCGATGGTTGTGCCGCGCTCTGGCGACCATTTGAGGTCGGCGTTGACGCTTGGACCGGCGATCGCGGGCAGCCGGCTGTCGTCAAGTGCCTCGCGCAGCCAGCCGGCGGAGAATTCGCCTGAAAGCTTATCGCCCATGTCGAGTTCGAGGCCGGCGCGCGCGCCAACCCTTTTAGAGGCGCGGTCGAAGCCATCGGTGTCGAGGCGCAGATCGTAGACCCTGCGGCCGAGTTCCACTTCCGTGAAGGGCGTCAGCGCCGGCGATATCTGGTAGCCGGTGCGCAAGGTTGCCGTGTAGAGCGTGTTATCCTGGTCCTTCTGCGACAGGGTGGTGCCGTCGGTGAGCTCGGCGTCGCCATAGAAATCATGCGAGACCGCGCCGGTCAGTGTGTAACGCATCTTGCCGACATCCTTTTCGATGCCGAGGCTGCCGTCCACGGTCTGGCGAAGTGGCTGTTGGTTGACGCCGGCGATCGCGTCCGGCGAGGAAGCCGATTCCGGCGCGGCTTCATAACCGAGCTTGGCGATGGCACGCAGCTCGTTGTCGAGGTCGACATTGAGCTGGCCATCGATGCGGCCCTGCGCGTCGTTGATCTTTTCGCCCGAGACGGTGTTGCGGAACAGGCCATAGCCGGTGATCGAAGCCGAATTCTCGCGCCAGTCGGAGGTCGCCGTGAAGCGCAGAGCCGTCTCGGACAAAACGGCCGATTTGCCGGTGCTGCTGGAATCGGCGTTGGACGTCGCGGTAAAACCCTGCTCGAGCGTCGGACGGAAGAGAAAGGTGCCGATCTTGACGCCGGGAGCCGCGAACGGATCGTCCTCCGGCTTGACCTTCTGCCCATCGATCGATCCGGTGCGCTCCTGGCCCGGGTCGAGCTTCTGCCTGTCGACGCTGTCGATGGTCACGGCGCGGCGGTTGCCGCCTTCATCATCGCCGGTGGTGGTGGCGTCGGTCTGGCTGCCGGCGCCGGTGGTCGCGGCGGTGGTTGTGCCGTCCGTGGTCTCGCCGTTTTTCTTCTTGGCCTTCTTCTTGTCGGCGACCTTGGTATTCGACTTGCTGTCGGCCTTGGCGTCCTGGGCTCGCTGCTTTGCCGTCGAAGGCCGGCGCGGCTTTGCCGGCGCCGTCGTGCCGGCCAGCGGGTCGTCGGTTGCCTGTGGCTGGTCGAAGATGCTGTTCGTCGCGCCCGCCGCCTGATCGTCGTCCGGAATGGCGCCCGGGCTTGCCGGCTGGTAGGTCGTCGATGTCGTGTCCTGGGCGGTGGCGTCCACAGGCGCGTTCTGATCCTGTGCCCCTTGCGCCCTCAACTGCCTGGCCTTGCGCTGCTGGTCGGCAAGGATCGCCGATTCGGACACCTCGCCGCGCAGCTCGGTTTCCTGCGAAAATGCAGGCGCCGGGCGCAGCAAGGCAAGCGCGCTTGCCGTCAGCAGCAGTGCTGCAACGGCAATGCCCATTCGACCGAATTTCGTTTCAGGCTGGCCCCCGGACATCGTCACCACTGCTTGCGCGGCGCGGTTGCGCCATACTTACCGAACCGTAAATGCGGATGGTTAACGGAGGGTTGAGAGAGGCGCCTTGGAGCCCTTCCGACTGGCGGCCCACGGCAATTCTGTTGGACAGGGGCGCGGCAAAGCGCTAATCGCTTCGCTCATGCATGCGGGGTCCCCAGAAAGAAAGCAGCCGGACAGGCAGGCTGCGATCGAATCGGCGCTGAGAACGGTGGCGACGGAGCAGGCCGGTGTGGCGGCGCTTGGCGCCGCGCTCGCAAACGGACTGGCCGAACCATTCGCGGCAGCCATCGATCTGATTTCTCGGATCGAGGGTCGCGTCATCGTCACTGGCGTCGGCAAGAGCGGCCATATCGGCGCCAAGATCGCCGCAACGCTCGCCTCGACCGGCACGCCGGCCTTCTTCGTCCATTCGGCGGAGGCCAACCACGGCGATCTCGGCATGATCGCCAGGGACGATGCCATCATCGCCATGTCGTGGTCGGGCGAGACCAAGGAACTGATGGGGATCGTCGCCTATTCAAGGCGCTTTTCGATCCCGCTGATTGCGATCACCTCCGGTGAAAGCTCGGCGCTGGCCCGCGCCGCGGACGTGGTGCTTTTGCTGCCGAGCGTGCCGGAAGCCTGTCCGCATGGGCTGGCGCCGACCACGTCGACGCTGCTGCAGCTCGTCATGGGCGATGCGCTGGCGATCGCGTTGCTCGAGGCGCGCGGCTTCACGCCGGACCATTTCCGCACCTTCCACCCGGGCGGGCAGCTCGGCGCCAACCTAACGCAGGTTTCCGAGATCATGCGGGTCGGCGACCAGATACCGCTTGCCGTCCTCGGCACCAAGATGCCGGAAGCGGTGATGACGCTATCCAACAAGAAGGTCGGCTGCGTCTGTATCGTCGATGCGAAAGGCCAACTGGTCGGGATCATCACCGACGGCGATGTTGCGCGCAACCTGCATCGCAACCTGGCCAACATCGCCGTCGAAGAGGTGATGACGCGCACACCCAAGACCATCGACCCGCAGACGCTCGCGGGCACGGCAATCGCCATACTCAACGAGCACAATATCGGCGCGCTGGTCGTGATCAAGAACAGGATGCCGGTGGGCGTGGTTCATTTCCACGACCTGTTGCGCATTGGCGCGGCCTAAAGCGGGCCTCGACCGCCCGATATCCCGGCTCAAATCGCCTCGACGGTCAGCTCCAGATCGGTATCCGCCGCTCCGGTCACACGCACCTGCGCGCCGACCGGCAGGTCGGGGCCGGAGACGCGCCATAGCGTGTCGCCAAGCCGGATGCGGCCGCGGCCGTTCTTGATCGGCTCGGACAGCGTCGCCGTGCGACCAACCATCTGGGCGCCGCGCCGGTTGAGCAGCGGCTGGTCGACGCTGCCCTGGCGGCTGACGGCGATCTGCCTGCCGATATAGGCCGAGACGACGGCCAGCACGAGGAAAGCAAGGACCTGGACCTGCCAGGTCCAAAGGGCGGCATCCCAGATCGCCAGCGACACCGCGCCGATGATCAGCGCGGCGATGCCGATCCACAGCATGAACACGCCGGGCGCCACGACTTCCATCACCAGGAGCGCGATGCCGAGAACCATCCAGTTCCACGGGCCAAGTTCCGAAACGATGCGGTCGATCATTGACGTTCTCCCACCCAGACGGCGTCAGATTAATTGTCGCCGGGCTTTATCACCGGCGGGCGGGACGCCTGCCGCTGCGCACCCGAAGAGCCGTCGCTCTTGAAGACTTCCCTGGCGATCTCGCCGATGCCGCCGAGCGTGCCGATCAGCGACGACGCCTCCAGCGGCATCAGCACGATCTTGTTGTTGCTCGACGACCCGATCCTTGCCAAGGCTTCGGTGTATTTCTGGGCGATGAAGTAGTTGAGCGCCTGGACATCGCCCTTGGAGATCGCTTCCGACACGACCTGCGTCGCCTTGGCTTCGGCCTCGGCCGAGCGCTCGCGCGCCTCGGCGTCGCGGAAGGCTGCTTCCCTGCGGCCCTCGGCCTCCAGGATTTGCGACTGCTTGAGGCCTTCGGCGGCCAGGATCTGGGCGCGCTTGTTGCGCTCGGCCGTCATCTGGCGGCCCATCGATTCAATCAGGTTGGCCGGCGGGTTGATATCCTTGATCTCGACGCGGGTGATCTTGATGCCCCATGGATGCGCCGCCTCGTCGACGACGCGCAGCAGGCGCTCGTTGATCGCGTCGCGGTTGGAGAGCAACTCGTCGAGATCCATCGAGCCCATGACGGTGCGGATGTTGGTCATTGTCAGGTTCAGGATGGCGTTCTGCAGGCCCGATACCTGGTAGGCGGCCTGCGGCGCATTGAGGATCTGGAAGAAGGCAATGCCGTCGACGCCGACGATGGCGTTGTCGCGGGTGATGATCTCCTGCGTCGGGACATCGAGCACCTGCTCCATCATGTTCATCTTGGCGCCGATGCGCTCGAAGATCGGGTTGATGATGTTGAGGCCGGGCGTCAGCGTCTTGGTGTAACGGCCGAAGCGTTCCACCGTGTAGTTATAACCCTGCGGCACCGTCTTGATGCCTTTGAAAAGAAGGATGACGACCAGGAAGACAAGAACAATGATGGCAATGTCGAAACCGCTGAAACCCATTTCGTTTCTCCCTCAAAAGGCGGCGACCTCACGGAATCACTTAAGTGTGTTTCCGCAACGTTACAATCAGGTGATCGCTAATATTGGTTAGCGGAAACTTTTGTGCGTAGGTTTCGCGACCGGTCGATGAAGCCGGTCACACCCAGCCCGAAAGCTCGCGTCGCACCAGAGCCTCGATCACCGCCATGCCCTCGGCGCTATCGTTGAGACAGGGGATGTGGGCGAAGTCCTTGCCGCCGGCGTGATGGAAGGTTTCGGCGACCTCGCGGCCGATCTCGTCAAGCGTCTCGATGCAGTCGACCGAAAAGCCGGGATTGACGATGGCGATCGATTTCACGCCGTCCTTGGCAAGCTTCTCGACCGTGGCGTCGGTATAGGGCTGCAGCCATTCCTGCGCGCCGAAGCGCGACTGGAAGGTGGTGATCAGCTTCTTCTCGTCCCAGCCGAGCGTGGCCCGCAGCAGCCGCGTCGTCTCCAGGCAATGCGCCCGGTAGGGATCGCCCCTGTCGGAATAAGGCTTGGGGATGCCGTGGTAGGAGGTGATCACCACTTCCGGCACGAAATCGAGCGTTGCGATGTGCTGCTCGATCGAACGGGCGAGCGCCTCGATGTAGACCGGTTCATCGTAATAGGGTGGCACGCTGCGGATCGCCGGCGCATGCCTGATCTTCATCAGCGCGCGGAACAACTGGTCGTTGGCCGTCGCCGTGGTCGTTGCTGAATATTGCGGGTAGAGCGGGAAGGTGAGGATGCGCTCGCAGCCCTGTTCGACCAGTTTCTGAGCGACGCTTGCCGTCGACGGATTGCCGTAGCGCATCGCCCAGTCGACCACCACATCGGGCAGGTCGGTGAGCGCGGCGGCCAGTTTCTGACCTTGAGCGCGGGTGAAGGTGCGCAGCGGCGACTCGTTCATCTGCCGGTTCCAGATGCGGGCGTAGTTGGCGCCGGATTTCTTCGGCCGGGTGGTCAGCACCAGTCCGTAGAGGATCGGGTACCAGATCGCCTTGTTGAGTTCGATGACGCGCGGGTCGGAAAGGAACTCCCGCAGATAGCGCCACATCGGCTTGAAGTCGGTGCCGTCGGGCGTGCCAAGATTGACCAGCATGATGCCGATCTTGCCCGGCCTGACCGGCGCGGCGCCGGCGGACAGCGGTCCGACAGCCTTGGCGGCTCTGGCTTCGGTGGGGCTGGCAAGCGTCATGAACAGTCTCCGGTCGCGCCGCGAAACTAGCGATGCCCTGCCGGTTTTCAATGCCGCGTCTGGCCGCACCTTATCGTGGTTGGGCCTGGAAAAGGAACACCCGCCCGGCCGTCCGGGCAGGGTGCGATGCGTTCGGAGCCGACTCGTTACTTCGCGGCCGGTGGAATGGTCAGCGTCGCGCCGAGCGGCAGGCGGCGCGGCTTATGATCCTTGTTGGCTTCGGAGATGCGCTTCCACTTGGTGGCGTCGCCATAGGCCTTTTTCGCCAGGTCCCAATACGTGTCGCCGGCGGCGACGGTATGGCTGGTCTCGACAGACTTCGCCTCTGCCGGCTTGGCCGGTTCGGCCGCCGGAGCAGGAGCAGGCGTCGCTTCGGCAGGCTTGGCGGATTCCGCTGGCGCTGGAGGAGCTGGCGGCGGCGGTGCGTTTTCCGTCGATATTGCCGGCGGCGTGTTGGCGATGTTGCTGGAGTCGGCAGGCAGATCAGGCACCGCCGGCGCCGCCTCGGCGGGTTTTGCCGGCTCCGCTGCCGTCGTTGTCGCCGAAACGTCGGCGATGCGGCCATCGAGCTTCGGCGTGTAGGGCCGGTGGGCGCTCAGATAATCGGCCACCACCTGTTCGAGGCCCGGGCCGTAATCATAGGCGTCGGTGGCCTTGTCGGCGAAGACCTTGTAGCCGTCGCCGCCCTGGCGGACATAGTTGTTGGTGGCGACGAGGTATTGCTTGTCGGGGTTGATCGGCGTCCAGGCGCCGTTTTCCATCACCTCGACCGATTTCAAGCGGCCGGCATTGGGCGCGACCGACTTGTCGAAGGAATATTTGAGTCCGGCAACCTGCGGGAAGCGGCCGGCGCCGTCCTCGATCTGGCTGAGGCCGCTTTCGAGGCCCGCAACCAGGTCCTTGCCAGAGATCTTGAAGGTCGCCAGCGTGTTCTGGAACGGCAGCACGGTCAGCACCTCGCCCATGGTCACCGTGCCCTGGTCGATCGAGGCGCGCAGCCCGCCGCCGTTCGAGATGGCGATTTCGACGCCTTGCCCCTTGGTGCGGTCGAGGATGGCATCGGAGACGAGATTGCCCATCTCGCACTCGTGTGTGCGGCAATTCTCGCGGCTGCCGTCGATCGCCTTGGTGGTCTCGGCCACCTCCTTGTTCTTCAACGCCTCTATCGGCGCGCCGAGTTCCTTGATGCGGGCGAGCACGGCCGGATCCGGCGTGATCGACTTGTCGAGATAGATCGGAGCGCCGCTGGCCTCCTTGACGTGCCCGTTGTCGTCGAACACCACCTTGAACTCGCCGAGATATTTCGAATAGGACGCGGCCTGCACCACCGGCACCTTGTAGCCGTCGGGGTTGTCGACCATGGTCGGATACGGTCCCTCGGCCTTCGGGTCCGTGTTGGACAGCAGCGTGTGGCTGTGGCCGCCCACCACCACGTCGATGCCCGGGATCTTGGCAATGACGTCGCGCTCGCGCCTGTAGCCGATATGGGTGACCGCGATGATCTTGTTGATGCCTTGCGCCTTGAGCTTCTCGACCTCCGCCGTGATCGACTTGACGTCGTCGGCGATGGCGATGTTCGGGCCGGGCGAGGCGAGTTCCGGCGTGTCGTTGGTGACGGCGCCGATGATGCCGATCTTCTGGCCGCCGATCTCGACGACGATCGACGGCTTGATCTTGCCTGCGGCGCCGGACTTGTCGTTGGGAACGACATTGGCGCTGATGATCGGGAATTTCGCCTTGTCGAGGTAAGGAACCAGCGCGCTTTCGCCATCATCGAATTCGTGGTTGCCGAGCGTCACCGCGTCAGGCTTCATCTCGTTGAGGAATTCCTCTTCCACGGCGCCCTTGTAGGTGGTGTAGTACAGCGATCCCTGGAAGTTGTCGCCCGCATTGAGCAGCAGCACGTTCTGCCCTTCGAGCTTCTTGCGCTCCTGGGCGATCGCGGTGATCAACCGTCCGGCGCCGCCGATGCATTCGCCCTTGGCCTCTTCGTCGGCGGAACAGGTCGACTCGTATTTGTTGTTGCCTTCGATGCGGCTGTGCCAATCGTTGAAATGCAGGATGTTCAACGTGTAGTCGGCAAAGGACACGCCTGCCGACAGGCCAAGCGTCGAGGCGGACAGGGCTAGGATGGCGGCAATCTTCTTCATCTTCGTCTCCCCGGATGGCTGACTTGGAAGGTGCTTAATGCCTTCGCTTGACTGGAAAATAACAGTCAGCTCCGGTCATGTTCACATCGGGTTCTGACCGATGCAAGTACAAATCGGGAAGATGTTTGCCGGCACAAAAAGGACGGCGGCTTGCGCCGCCGTCCCTGTCATCACAAGGTTTTCGGGCCTTAAGCGCGGCGTGTCAGCACAAAATTCTGGCCGCTGGCGCTGGTGCAATTGAGCTGGCTGGTGGAGACCATCAGGCAGTTGAAGCTGACCGGCGTCTGGCGGATCAGCGAGGTGCCGTGGATCTCGACCGACGTCGGTCCGGTCATGGTGTAGCTGCCTTCCGACAGTTTCTGGCCGGTGTCGGTGGCGACAGTGGTGAATTTGCCTGCCGTGAAGGTCGACAGGCCGGTGCCCTTGGCGTCGATCCAGTTGCCCTCGACACCCTTGGGTGCGGCGGCGGCCGGTGGTTCCGAAGGTCCGGTGGTGGTGCAGGCGGTCGCCGCCAACAGGCTTACCGCGGCGCCTGCCGAAAGCAGTTTGCGCGCAATGGTCATGATGAAAATCCTCTCCTCAGTCCGCACCATTCAATCGCCCGATTTCCGGGCGATTGCAAGGCGGTGAGGGCAGTAGGTCCCGCTGCTATCGCACCAGGATGTTGCGGAACTGCCACGGGTCGTCCTTGTCCAGATCCTCCGGGAAGAGGCCGGGGCGGTTATCCAGCGGCGTCCAGTCGGTATAGTAGCCCCTGACCGGCCCAAGATAAGGCAACTGCACTTCCATGCAACGCCGGTAGTCCATCTCGTCGGCTTCCACGATGCCGGCGGTCGGATTTTCCAACGCCCAGACCATGCCGGCGAGGACGGCCGAGGTGACCTGCAGGCCGGTAGCGTTCTGGTAAGGGGCAAGTTTGCGCGCCTCGGCCAGCGACAGCTGCGAGCCGTACCAGTATGCGTTCTTGTCGTGACCGTAGAGCAGCACGCCAAGCTCGTCGACGCCGTCGACCAGCTCGTTCTCGTCGAGAACATGGTGAACCGGTTGCGGCTTGCCGGCGGCGCCGAACATCTCGTCCAGCGACAGCAAGGCGTCGTTGCACGGATGATAGGCGTAATGGCAGGTCGGTCGGTATTGAAGCTTGCCCTTCTTCGAGCGGACGGTGAAGAAATCGGCGATCGAGATCGCCTCGTTATGTGTCACCAGCAAGCCGTATTGCGGGCCGGGCGTCGGGCACCACGAGCGCACGCGCGTGTTGGCGCCAGGCTGTTCCAGATAGATCGCCGCCTTGGAACCGTGCTTGTGCTTCTTGCCGTTCTTCGGCATCCAGTTTTCATGCGTGCCCCAGCCGAGCTCGGCCGGCTGCAGGCCCTCGGAAATGAAGCCTTCGACCGACCAGGTGTTCCAGAACACGTCCATCGGCTTCGGCTTCTTGGTGCGCTGGGTGTCGCGTTCGGCGATATGGATGCCCTTGACGCCGGCTTTCTTCATCAGCTTGGCCCAGGCCTCGCGGTCTTCCTGCGCGGGCTCCGAAAACTCCAGACCAAGATCGGTGGCGAGGTTGACCAGCGCCTTCTTGACGAACCACGAGACCATGCCGGGATTGGCGCCGCAGGTGGAGACCGCCGTCGTGCCGCCGGGCTTGTCGTGCTTTTCCTTGATCAGCGCCTCGCGCAGCGCGTAGTTGGTGCGGCTGGCATTGTCGGCCTCGGCGTCGAAATAGAAGCCGAGCCACGGCTCGACGACGGTGTCGATGTAGAGCACGCCGAGCTTGCGGCACAGCCGCATCAAATCCACCGAGCCAGTGTCGACCGACAGGTTGACGCAAAAGCCCTGGCCGCCGCCATTGGTCAGAAGCGGCGTCAGCAGCTTCTTGTAATTCTTCTCGGTCACTGCCTCCTGGACGAAGGCGATGCCGCGCTCGTCGAGCAGCTTGCGGTCGGTGTCGAGCGGGTCGACGACCGTCATGCGCGATTTGTCGAACTTGAAATGGCGCTCGATCAGCGGCAGCGTTCCCCGCCCGATCGAACCGAAGCCGATCATCACGACAGGACCGGTGATTTCACCGTAAACGGGCCAGTTTTCATTCGCCATTTTTTCGCACACTCCTTCAAACACGCGCAAAACCGGGCGCTTTTCGCCCGACGGCCAAGCGCTACACCACAGATCATTGTCATAAACCAGCGAAAAGCGCCAATCGCCGATTGAGCCAGCTCGACCTGTGGTTAAGCCGATCCGGCCATGCCGTTGAGGAATGCAACCAGCCGGTCGCGGTCGGCGGTCAGGCCTTTGTAGTCGAGCTGTTGTTGGTCGAGGGCCTGGAGCTGCTCGGCGAACGAGGCCGCGAGCGTCGCCCGATCCGGATGGCGGGTGAGCACCTTGAGCGGATCGAGATGGATGCGGATGGTGAAGAGGATGTCGCGCGACACTGGCAGCTTACGCAGCGTCTGGCGCTCGACGCGGATGAAGGCGTGGGCGTTGACGTCGCCGTCGGGGAAGCGGCTCGGGCGGTTCGTGGCCCGATCGATACGCTCGACGTTCGAGAGCGGATGATAAAGCGCATCGCCGGCCTGGACCGACCAGTTGAAGCGCTCGACGCCCTGGCCCTGCAGGCCATCGAACATGCGGTTGATGAGCTCTGCCGACCGCGTGCCGGGTCCGAAGCCAGGCACCGGTTCGTGGATCTGCTGCAGCGGCCTGCCGAATTTCTCCCGAAGCGACCAGGACGAGGGGAAGCAGAGCGAGCCGGCGGCGAGCCGCCAGCCGCGCTCGTCGCGACGCATCAGGATCAGGTCTTCCTGGACAAGCAGCGAAGCCTTTGCCAGCGGCGCCCCGTGCAGCGCCGGGGGCAGCCCGTCGATCGCCGTCCCGGCACCGATCGGTTCGGCGCTGTCGCCGCGATGCGTGGCGGAATGCACGGCCTCGAGATGCGCGACGAGCAGGTCCAACACTTCGCGTTGCGCGTCGCGAGTGCCCTCTTCCTCGACAAAAACCTTTTCCGGGATCTCCGCGTAAAGCCGTTGCTTTTCGGCAAGGTGCGGCAGCAGGAATTCGTCGATCTCGATCCAGCGCTCGAATTCAAGCGGCTTCAGCCCGATGGTGAAGAGTTTCGAGGACCCGTCATAGGGCGTGTGGGTCGGCTGGCGATTGGTCATGCGTTCTTCAAACAGAAAATCGTTGCCGGCTCCAGTCAGCCCAGGGTCGCAGGGATCAGCCCGCGCAGCGAGTTGCCGACAAAGATCGCTTTCGCCGCTTTCAGGTCATCGAAGCTGTAGATCGCTTCGACGGCGCGGCCTTCGTCCAGAAGCTCGCCGCGCAGTATTCCAGGCAGCAGGCCGCAATCGAGACGCGGCGTGGCGAGCGGGCCGTCGCCGAAGTCGGCGAAGAGATTGGTGATCGTCCCCTCGCAGAGCTCGCCGCGCTCGTTGGCTAAAAGCACTTCGTCGGCGCGGGTGGCGAGATATTCAGCGCGCGCATGCTGGTATGCCTCGCGGCGGCTTGTCTTGTGGCGCAGCAGCGTGTCGCCGGAATCGAGCCGGATGCACGCCAACTGAAGCCGCCATACCTTGTCGGCGGGCAGCGGTTCGTAAGCTTGAGCGGCCGTCGTCGCTTCGCCGTCGCGCTGCAAGGCAAGGCGCACGCGCAAGGCTGTCCGTTGCCCGCCGACGGTGCTTGAAAGCGCTTCGCCGATCCGCCCGGGATTACAGGCGAAGCCGAGTTCGGCGGCGGACGCATAGAGCCTTGCAAGGTGGCGCTCGAAGCGCAGGAAGCCGGAGCCAGGCTCCCAGCGCATGGTCTCGATCAGCTCGAAGCCGGCACCGTTCCCGTCGCGAAGCGCGCTTTCAACAGACACTCCCGATACTCCTCCTCGGCGGTCGAATCGAAGACAACGCCGCCGCCGACATTGTAGACGGCCTCGCCGTCGGCAAAGAGCGAGATGGTGCGGATCGCCACCGAAAAGCGCATCCTGCCGCCAGGCGCGATCCAGCCGATGGCGCCGCAATAGACGTCGCGCGGCGCGTCTTCCAGTTCATGCAGGATTTCCATGGCGCGGATTTTTGGCGCGCCGGTGATCGAGCCGCAGGGGAAGAGCGCGGCGAAGACCTGGCGGATGCCGATGTCGGGCAGAAGCTTCGCCCGCACGCGGCTCACCATCTGGTGCACGGTCGGGTAGCTCTCGATGCGGAAGAGCTCCGGCACGTCCAGCGTGCCGACCTCGCTGATCAAAGAGATGTCGTTGCGCAGCAGGTCGACGATCATGCGGTTCTCGGCCTGGTTCTTCTCGTCGTTGCGCAGGAAGGCCTTCAGCCGCGCATCCTCGGCCTTGGTCGCGCCGCGCGGCGCGGTGCCCTTCATCGGATGCGTCTCGATCATGCCATCGGCATCGATCTCGAAGAACAGCTCGGGCGAGCGCGACAAGACGATCGGATCGCCGAGCGAGACGAGCGCGCCATATTTCACCGGCTGGCGCTCCGTCAGCGCGTCGAAGGCGGTGAGCGGATCGCCTGACCATTGCGCGCGGACCGGGAAGGTCAGGTTGCCCTGGTAGCAATCACCCTTGCGGATGTGATCGTGAAGGCGCGCGAAGCGGGCGGCATAGTCTTCGGCCGACCACGCCGCCCTTGCATCGAAGATCGGGCCGTTGCTGGCGGGCGCTTGCATTTGCGGCACTGCCTGGTCGACCGGCGCATCGAAGACGCCGAGGCAGACCAGCGGCGCGCGCCGGCCTTCGGGCAGCAGCGGCACCAGCTTGGGCTCGAGCAGGTAACCGGCTTCGTAGGAGAAATAGCCGGCCAGCCACTTGCCAGAGCCGGAGGCTGCCTGGGCTTTCTCGAGCGCGGTCATGAAGCCGTCCGCGTCGTGCGCGACGATGATCTCACGTGGCCGGTCGAAGACCAGCTGACGAGCGGCCGCGTCGTTGCGGAAAATGGCTGCGGGCAGGGACATGAACCTCGGGATGCGGACAAAAAGCGCCGTCGACCGCTCTATATGGGGGCTCGGCGCGGCGCAATCGAGGGAGCGGCGTCGGGCGGCGCAAAGCTTGCCTGGCCCAAAACAAAGACGGCGCCCGTGAGGACACCGCCTTTCTCCAACAAGGCTGGCTGCTCAGGTGTTGCTCGCGGTTCCCGCGGTCGGGAAGCGGCGAGCGAATTCGGCTTCATCGCCGGCAGCCAGCAATTTCGCCTGCTCGATCCATTTTTCGCGCGCAATGCGGCCGTCGAAATTGAGCACCTCCTCGACGCGTTTGACGTCGGCGTCGGTCCAGGCGGCGATCTGGGCATAGGTGGTCACGCCAAGGCCCTTGAGCAGCCTCTCGTTGACCGGCCCGATGCCGATGAGACGGCGCAGATTGTCGGCCTTGCCGGTCGCGGCCTGCGGCGTCGCGGCGTTCTTGGCCGCGGGCGCCGCTTTCTTGGGCGCGGCGGCCTTGGCGGCGGGCTTCGCCGCCGCGGTCTTCGTCGCGGCTGGCTTCCTGGCGGGGGCCGATTTCGCGGGCGCGGCCTTTGCCGAAGTCGCGGTCGCCGGCGTCGACAACAGCGCCGCTGGTGCCGGGCTGGCGGCCTTGTCGGCACCGGTCCTGGCGGAAGGAGCGTCACGCAGCCGGCTTTCGAGATCGGCGCGGGCACGGCCGCAGACATCGAGTTCGCCCTTCAACCGATCGTTATCGGCGCGCAGCCTGTCGCGCTCACTCCGCGTGCGATCGAGGTCGCCACGCAAGCTGTCGAGCTCGCCGCGCAGGCGACCCCAGATGAACCAGCCAACCAGGATACCCACAATGAACGCCAGGAGCATGTAGAAGAAAGTGCTCATTTCCCTCTCTCCAGTCCGATCTGTCGGCCGAGACCCGGGAAGGCGAGCTCACGGCAAGGATCGTCAAAGGTTCCGTGGTCGTCGGTGGAACCGCCGGCTTCAATCGAGCCATCGGCGTTCGGCCTTGTCCGTAGGCCGACGGCCATCATCGCATTCGCCGTAGCGCCGCGACCGGCCATCTCTGGCCTGCGCGATGCGTCCGGCTGAGCTTGAGGCCGGACGCTATCATATGGCTTGTCGAAAGCTAGTTGAAAAATGAAACGGAGAGTTATTCAAGAACAGCTATTTAGAGCAAGAATACATGCTTGCTAATATGCGTCCCGGCTAAACTATCGAGGCCGATGCACGCTGCGTAGTTTGCTGTCATTTGTCGAGCGCCTCCAACTCGTCGATCAGTGAACCGATCACGCCAAGGCCGACCTGCCAGAAGGCGGGATCGGTGGCGTCGAGGCCGAAGGGCGCCAGAAGTTCGGAGTGATGTTTCGTGCCGCCGGCGCGCAGCATTTCGAAATACTTCTCCTGAAATCCGCGCTCGGCATTCTGGTAGACGGCGTAGAGCGAATTCACCAGGCAATCGCCGAAGGCATAGGCATAGACGTAGAAAGGCGAGTGGATGAAGTGCGGGATATAGGTCCAGAAGACCTCATAGCCCTCGCGCAGCTTGATCGCCGGACCCAGGCTCTCGGCCTGCACCTCCAGCCAGAATTCACCGAGCCTGTCCGAGGTCAGCTCGCCATTCTTGCGCTCGGCATGCACCTTGCGCTCGAACTCGTAGAACGCGATCTGGCGCACGACCGTATTGATCATGTCCTCGACCTTCTGGGCGAGCATGGCCTTGCGCTCGCGTTTGTCGCTGGTCTGTTCGAGCAGCGAGCGGAAGGTCAGCATCTCGCCGAAGACGGAAGCCGTCTCGGCCAGCGTCAGCGGCGTCGAGGCCATCAGCGCGCCTTGGCCGGCGGCGAGCACCTGGTGCACGCCGTGGCCAAGCTCATGCGCCAGCGTCATCACATCACGCGGCTTGCCCATGTAGTTGAGCAGCACGTAAGGGTGCGCCGATGGCACCGTGGGGTGGGCGAAGGCGCCCGGCGACTTGCCAGGCCGAACCGGCGCGTCGATCCATTTGCGGTCGAAAAAGCCGCGCGCGATTTCGGCCATGTCCGGCGAGAAGCGTTGGTAGGCGGAGAGCACCGTGTCCCTGGCGTCGTCCCAGCTGATCACCGCCTGCGGCGTCTCGGGCAGCGGCGCGTTGCGGTCCCAGTGGTTCATCACCTCCATGCCGAGCCAGCGCGCCTTCATCGCATAGTAGCGGTGCGAAAGCCGCGGATAGGCCTCTCGCACCGCCGCCGCCAGCGCGTCGACCACCTCGCGTTCGACGCGGTTGGCGAGGTGGCGCGAGTCGGCGATATCCTGGAAGCCGCGCCAGCGGTCGGAGATTTCCTTGTCCTTGGCCAAGGTGTTGGTGATGAGCGTGAAGGTGCGCAGGTTCTTGCGGAAGGTTGCCGCGAGGGCCTCGGAGGCGCGGCGGCGAACCTCGCCATTCGAATCCTGCAACCGGTTGAGCGCCGGCTCCAGCGTCAGCTCCTCGCCGTCGACGTCGAAGCGCAGGTCGGTCATCGTCTCGTCGAACAGGCGGTTCCAGGCGCCGCGCCCGGTGACCGACTTTTCGTGGAAAAGCTGCTCGACGCGATCCTCGAGCTGGTAGGGCTTGTCCTTCCGGAGATCGAGCACCCAGGGCCGGTAGTGGCCGAAGGCCTTGTCGGCGGCCAAAGCGCCTTCGATTGCCGCGTCGTCGATCAGGTTGAGCTCGAGCGCGAAGAACAGAAGATGCGCGCTGGCGTCGGTCATCTTCTCCTGGACGTCGCCATAGAGCTTGGCGCGCTGCGGATCGGCGGTGTTGCCGGCATAGACGAGGCCTGCATAGGAGACGATGCGGCCAATCAGTTCCTCGAGCGCCTCATAGGCTTTCAAGGCCTCGCCCAGCCGGCCGGCGGCGCCGCGCCCGGCCTCCGCGGCGAGCGTGCCCTTCCAGCGGGTTTCGAAGGCGACCGCGTCGCTGGCCGCCTTGGCGATGTCGCGCTTCAATTCGGGCGCTTCCATGCCGGAATAGAGATCGGCGAGGTTCCATTCCGGCAGGTCGCCAAGCTCCGCCGCGCCCTGTCCGGACGACGTCGCGGCGAGCCGCTGACCAAACACCATGCGCATCAGCATTACCTTCTTTGAGCCAGGGGCCAGAATCAGAGGGAAAAAAGAAGCCGGTCAAATCCTAAGGAATTCGTTCACCGGGTTTTTTGAAACCTTATTTAGAACCCTGTGCCAAGATGATCCATGGGGATTTCGGAGGCGGGCGGCCAGCAATAGTCATGACAGGTTCCATACTCATAGTCGATGACGATCCTGTGCAGCGCAGGCTGGTCGAGGCCGCGCTGACCAAATTCGGCCACACCGCGATCGTGACGGACAGCGGCGCCGCCGGTCTCGACGTGCTCGACGGGCCGAACGCCCGGGAGGTTTCCGTCGTCATTCTCGACCTTGTCATGCCCGGTCTCGACGGCATCGGCGTGCTGCGGGCGATGCGCGAGCGCGCCATCGACATTCCCGTCATCGTGCAGACGGCCCAGGGCGGCATCGAAACCGTCGTCTCGGCAATGCGGCACGGCGCCTTCGACTTCGTCGTCAAGCCGGCGTCACCCGACAGGCTGCAGACCGCGATCTCCAACGCGCTCAAGGTGGAAGCCGTCGAGGATGAGATGAAGCGCGCCTCGCGGCGTCGCGGCGGCGGCCATCTCACCTTCAAGGACATGATCACGCGCAGCCCGGCAATGGACCGTGTGGTCCGCCTCGGGCAGAAGGCCGCGGCCTCCAACATCCCGATCCTGATCGAAGGCGAATCCGGCGTCGGCAAGGAACTGGTGGCGCGCGCCATCCAGGGCAGCGGCGATCGCCGCTCGAAGCCGTTCGTCACCGTCAATTGCGGCGCCATCCCCGACAACCTGGTCGAATCGATCCTGTTCGGCCACGAGAAGGGTTCCTTCACCGGCGCCACCGAGAAGCACACCGGCAAATTCGTCGAGGCGAATTCCGGCACGCTGTTCCTCGACGAGATCGGCGATCTGCCGCTCGACGTCCAGGTCAAGCTGCTGCGCGCCGTCCAGGAAGGCGAGGTCGATCCGGTCGGCGGCCGCTCGACCGTCAAGGTCGATATCCGCCTGATCTCGGCCACGCATCGCAATCTTTTGCAGCAGGTCAAGGACGGCAAGTTCCGCGAGGACCTGTTCTACCGGCTGAACGTCTATCCGATCTTCGTGCCGCCGCTGCGCGACCGCCGTGACGACATTCCGTACCTCGTCCGGCATTTCATGGAAAAGGTCGGCCCGGCTGATCCACGCCGCCGGCTTGCCGGCATATCGGCATCGGCGCTTGCGATGCTGCAGGCCTATGACTGGCCAGGCAACATCCGCCAACTGGAGAATGCGGTGTTCAGGGCCTCGGTGCTGGTCGAAGGCGACGTGCTCACCGAGGAGGAGTTCCCGCAGATTCGGGCGCAGGTGGAAGGGACCGTAAATCTGGAGGTGGAACCGGCATCCGGCACCGCCCAGACGACTGCGGACGCACCCCGACAGGCGGACGAGGCTGTTACCGACACAGCGGGAACCGACTTGACCGACAACGAGGCGCCAGCCAGGCTGCAGCCGCGTTTCGGAACGCTTCGGGCGCTCGACGAACGCGGCAATGTGCGGGCGCTGGCCGACGTCGAACTCGAGATGATCAAGCTTGCGATCGACCATTACAATGGCCAGATGAGCGAGGTCGCTCGCCGGTTGGGAATTGGCCGCTCGACCCTCTACCGCAAGTTGAAGGAATATGGCATTGATCCTGAAGCGGGCCGCGTCGACCGGCTTGCCTCGTGACAGGCACGCCCCGAGCCAGCTTGCCTGCTTAAAATCCGAGTCAAATTGTCGCTTTTGACGGGAAAACCCTGGGTTTTCAGCGGGTAGCGTCTGGGCAGATCACGCATTAACGCTAACGGTAACAGATCGTGTTCTGGCCGAGGCCGGATTCTTGATCTAAACCAGCGGTTTACCACGAAATGCTGTGCATCATTTTTGACGGGATATCGCCACGGTGTTACCGCATTTCGGCTTCAATAAACGATGATTAACCATTAGGATCGATATTCGGATGTGAAAACCACGCATCCGTTTGGTCAAATCCGGGGACAAACGGCAGCCTGAAAGCCATTTGATTTGAACAAAATCGAACGACACAGAAACGGGCGGCATTTTCACATGAGCGTCTGGCCGAGGTGGCTGGCGTTCGTGGTTTTGGCTGTCGGCTTCCTGTCCGCGGCGGTGTCGGGCGCCCGTGCGGAAGTTCGTACGCTCAAGCTCTATCACCTGCACACGCATGAGAAGGCCGAGATCGTCTACAAGCGCAATGGTCGCTACGATCCGGAAGGCCTGCGCAAGATCAACATCATCCTGCGCGACTGGCGCCGCAACGAGCCGACCAAGATGGATCCGCGGCTCCTCGATCTCGTCTGGGAAGCCTATCGCGAAAGTGGCGCGACCGACTATATCCAGGTCGTCTGCGGCTATCGCTCGCCGTCGACCAATGCGATGCTGCGTTCGCGCAGCCGCGGCGTCGCCGAGAAAAGCCAGCACATGCTTGGCAAGGCGATGGATTTCTACATTCCCGGCGTGCCGCTGAAGAAGCTGCGCAACATCGGCCTCAAGATGCAGGGCGGCGGCGTCGGCTACTACCCGACCTCCGGCTCGCCTTTCGTCCATATGGATGTGGGCAACGTGCGCCACTGGCCGGGCATCAGCCGCCAGGAACTGGTCAGCCTGTTCCCGAATGGCAAGACGCTGCATGTGCCGAGCGACGGGCGCCCGCTGCCCGGCTATGAGCAGGCATTGGCTGCTTATCAGGCGCGCAAGGGCTCCGGCACGCCCAACATCGAACTGGCCAGCGCGGGCGGTTCGACCAAGCGGTCCGGTGGGCTGTTTGCTTCCTGGTTTGGTGGCGGCGGCGCCGACGAGGCGGATGACGACGCCGATACCGGTGGCGGCTCCGCGCCACAGGCGAAGGCCGTGAAGCCGGTCCAGGTCGCTACCGCCACCGCGCGCAACAGCAACCTCCCTGGCATCGCGATCGTCGCGCCGAAGGATGCCAAGCGCGCCAACGTCCCGCAGATCGCGGATGACAGCGCCGACGATTCGCAGGCGCAGCAGGATACGCCGGAAACGATCATCGCCGCGCTGCCGCCGAAGGAAGTGCCGCTGCCCGATTTCGCGCCGCGTCCGAAGGCCGATGTCGGCCAGCAAACGCCGCAGAACGTGCCGTTCGCCATGGCCGATGCGTCGGCGACGACGGAGCAGGCGGTTTCTACGGCGCAGGCGCCCGCGCCTGGCAAGGTTCCCTTCGGCACAGCCGACGCCGCGGATGCCGCCACGACCGATCCGGCCCAGGTGGCGGTGAACAACATCCCGCTGCCGACCTGGCGGCCTGACCGCTCGACGCAGGCCGAACCGGCGCCGAAGGACAAGGACGTGCTTCTGGCGCTGGCGGAAACGGCTTCGCAGGACAAGAGCGCGACCGACGCGTTCTCCGTGCTGCCGACCGCCCGGCCGCAGCCCGGCAAGCAGGATGAGATCAAAGCGGTTCTCGAACAGGCCAATGCAACCGTCGGGGCCGGTGGCGCCGGCGCCGGCGCCGAATATCAGCTTGCGTCGCTGACGGAACCGGAGCCGCGCTCGGCGTTCAACGATCCTTCAGGGACCGACGCCGCCTCGCCGCGCCAGGCCATCGCCGCCCTTCCGGCGGGGGCCGATCCCGCCAAGGCGATCGGCGCCGGCGTGAAGACGACGCACAAGGAAGACAGGGCTTCGTCCCGCGACCTGAAGCCCGGCCCCAAGTCCATGGTCGTGGCAACGCCGCCGCAGGCCGCGCGCTGGGCTCTCGGCAGCGGCGTGAACATCGCCTCGGTCTCCGACCCGACGACGGCGCCGCGCTATGCTTATAATATCGTGCACACGCCGCCGAGCGAAGTGTACACGGCCGGCTTCCAGGCGGATGGCGAAGTGCCGGACGCAAGCCGCTTCACCGGCAATGCGGTGAAGTTCCTCTCGGTCGCGCGCTTCCAAACGAAATAGGCGAGCCTGGTTGGCCGTCGCAAAGCCGCGTTGGCCGCCAGCGCGGCTTTTTGTTTTGTGGCGTGCCGCTGTCTATTTCGACCAATGCCTTCCCGCTTCGTCTAATGGTAGGACAGCGCCCTTTGAAGGCGTGAATCGTGGTTCGAATCCATGAGCGGGAACCAGCCGGCAATTGGGTTGCCCGGCAGGGGGCGCTTTCCGGTCACGTCAGCTTGAACTTCACGTGAAGAGGGAACGGTTCGCGCCCTGTCGGGTTGATGTGCGTTCGTTCCAAACTGGGGATATTCATGAAGAAAGTTCTTTTGGCGTCGGCCCTCGGGCTGGCAATGGTTGGCGCGGCTATCGTACCCACGCAGGCGGATACAGTGGTCGTGGATACCCATCGACATCACCACGTGCATGTCGACCACCATTGCAGGACCACCTGGGTCACGCACTGGCGCCACCATAAAAAGGTGGTTGAGAAGGTCAGGGTCTGCAGGTAATTCCGTTCATGCATAAACGCCCGGTCGGCGGTAGCCGGCCGGGCTTTTCATTTCAGTCGACGTCCAGCGCAGCCGCCTCACCGTTGGCCAGAAGCCGCGAGGCGTCACGCGCCGGAGGCAATCCGAACTGGCGCGCATATTCCCGGCTGAACTGGGAGGCGCTTTCGTAGCCGACGCTGAAGGCGACATGCGCGGCATTGCCCGGCTGCGCGATCAGCAGGTGGCGCGCCTCCAGCAGGCGGAGCTGCTTCTGATACTGGATAGGGCTCATGGCCGTCGCCGCCTTGAAGTGGCGATGGAACGCGGCATTGCTCATATGCGACAGAGTGGCCAACTGCGTCACGTCGATCGGCTTATTGTAATGCGCCCGAATCCACGCCGTGGCGCGGCGGATGCGCGACAGGCGCCCGTCGGCATGCGCCAACTGACGCAGCTTCCCGCCCTGCGGGCCCTGCAACAGCCGAAATGCGATTTCCCGTTCGAGCATCGGCGCGAGGACTGGAATCTCGGCCGGCCTGTCGAGCAGCCGCAGCGCCCGACGCCAGGCATCGAGCAACTCATCGTCGACCTGGGTGGTTACGAAGCTGTCGCCCCCGATCGCCGGCCCATGGTCGATGAGCAAACCGGCTATCAGCGCGATATCGATCGCAAAGGCGAGCGCCGTATAAGGCCGCGCAGCACTCGCCTCGATCAACTGGCTGGTGGCCGGCGTCTCGACCGCATAGACGAAATAGCTGCCGGCGCCATAACGAAGCATGCGGTTGCCGATCAGCACCGTTTTGGTTCCTTGCAGCACGAACAGCACGGTCGGCTGACAGAGCTCGGGCAAGGGCGGCGTCGGCACTTCGCTGCGGCCGATGGTGACGCGCGGAATTGCCGTTTTCGTGCGCCGGCCATCGGCGTGGCGGCCGGCGATCGCGATCAGTTCCTGCAAAACGTCTTTCATCTCTTCAGCTTTGCCGATCCATGCCTTCGGCGCAATCACGGCAATGCGGAGGTATCCGGCAAGTTGAGAGGATTGGGCAAGGGTCTGCGAGCATCCGGCTCGCGAAATCTGCCTGTGCACGTCATCTCTGGATCATCGAAAAAGGAGATTTGCCATGACGACGCCAAAGAACGCGCTGGTGACCGGCGCCAACAAGGGCATTGGGCTCGAGACTGCCCGGCGGCTGGCGGCCCTGGGTTTCAAAATCTGGCTTGGCGCTCGTGACGCCGGGCGCGGCGAAACCGCGGCGAAGGCCCTGCGCGGCGAGGGGGCTGATGTCGAATGGCTGGAGCTCGACGTCGCCAGCGATGACAGCGTTGCAGCCGCGGCCAAAGCTGTCGCGGCGCGGGTGCCTCTACTCGATGTGCTGGTCAACAATGCCGGCATCGCCCCGGGTTATGTTGACGCGCTCGGTCCGGATGGACGCTACGGTCGACCGCCGAGCCGCGAGGATGTCGCTGATATGAAAACCACCTACGACGTAAACGTCTTCGGGCCGGTGCGGGTCACACAGGCTTTCCTGCCGCTGCTTCTGGCGGCGCCCGCCGCCCGTATCGTGATGGTCAGCAGCTACCTTGGATCACTCGCGCGTGCGTCCGGCAACAGCCAGTCGCCGAACGTCATGGGCTATGGCAGTTCGAAGACCGCGCTCAACGCCGTAACGCTGGCCTTCGCGCGCGAGCTTGCGCCGCGCGGCATCATGGTCAATGCAGCAGCTCCCGGCTACACCGCGACGGACCTCAACGCGCACAGAGGCGGCCGCACGGTGCAGCAAGCCGCCGAGATCATCGTGCGGCTGGCGACGCTGGAGCCTGGCGGGCCGACCGGCGGCTACTTCGACGAGAACGGTCCGCTGCCCTGGTGAGCGGCGGATTACCTCTTGAGTTTGCTTGCCTCGCGCGCGAGCGCTTCGATCTCATCCCATTTGCCGGCCTTGATGAGATCGTCGGGAGCCACCCAGGAGCCGCCCACGCAGAGGACGTTGGGCAGGCCGAGATAGTCGGCGGCGTTTTTGGCCGTTATCCCGCCGGTCGGGCAGAATTTCACGTCCGCCAGCGGCGAGGCGAACGCCTTCAGCGAAGCGATGCCGCCGGACTGCTCGGCCGGGAAGAACTTCAGGAAGCGCAGGCCGGCTTCGCGCGCGGCCATGATCTCGCCGGGTGTGATGGCGCCGGGCAGCAGCGGCACCGGGCTGTCCTTGGCCGCGTCGAGAAGCTGGCTGGTGACGCCCGGGCTGACGATGAATTTCGAGCCGGCGCGGGCGGCCTCGTCGAACTGCCTGGCGTCGAGAATGGTGCCGGCGCCGACGACGGCTTCCTCGACCTCGGCGGCCACGCGGCGGATCGCTTCCAGCGCATCGGCCGTGCGCAACGTGATTTCGATGGCCCGCAGACCGCCGCGCGATAGCGCGCGGGCGAGCGGCACGGCATCGGCGACGTTGGCGATCTTCAGCACCGGGATAACCGGCTGACCGTTGAGGAGCGACAGGAGCTTTTCGGTCTTGCTGGTCATTTTCTGGTCTCCATTTCGATCATTTTAAACCGATTAGCAGAAGGGGTATTCCAAGTCCACGAAAGCAGGCGTGTCGCGATGCCGCGTCGTTACGCGCCAGCCGCCTTTGCCTTGAAACGGCATTCAGCACGGTCTAGAGCGGATCACCGTTTCACGGAAACGGCAAACCGCTCCATCTTTTGTTTTACGCAATTCCGACCGGAAAACCGCTTCGCACTTTTCCTGGAATTGCTCTATGGCATGGCCATGACAACGACCACAGAAAACCCGCCGGTTCGCGTCGCCGCGCTGTACAAGTTTGCCCGGCTTGATGGATACCAGACCCTACGCACGCCGCTTGCCGCCTTCTGCTGCGGGCGCGGCATCAAGGGCACGCTGCTTCTAGCGCGCGAAGGCATCAACGGAACCGTTGCCGGCAGCGAGGAAGCCATCGCCGCGCTCATGGATCACCTCCAAGCCATCGACGGCCTTGCCGGGCTGGAAGTCAAATACAGCAGCGCCGCCGAGATGCCATTTCACCGCATGAAGGTGCGGTTGAAGCGCGAGATCGTCACCATGGGCGTCGAGGACATCGACCCGGCGACCAGCGCCGGCACCTATGTCGCGCCGGCCGACTGGAACGCGCTGATCTTGGATGCCGACACCGTGGTCATCGACACGCGCAACGCTTATGAAGTCTCGCTCGGCACGTTCCAGGGCGCGGTCGATCCCAGGACCACGAGCTTTCGCGAATTCCCGGCCTGGGTGGAAGAACACCGTGACGAGCTTGAAGGCCGCAAGGTGGCGATGTTCTGCACCGGCGGCATTCGCTGCGAGAAGGCGACGGCCTATGTGAAGTCGCTCGGCCTCGAAAATGTCTTCCATCTCAAGGGCGGCATCCTGAAATACTTGGAGGACGTGCCGGCCGAGGAGAGCCTGTGGCAAGGCGAATGTTTTGTGTTCGACGAGCGTGTGTCCGTTTCGCATGGTCTGGCCGAAGGCGAGGCCGAGCTTTGCCGCGCCTGCCGTCACCCGCTGACCGTCGAAGACCGGCTGTCGCCGAAATTCACCGCCGGTGTCTCATGTCCGCACTGCTTCGAGGCGCGCTCGGACGAGGACCGCGAACGCTATGCCGAGCGCCATCGCCAGGTCGAGCTGGCGCGGGCGCGCGGCGGCAAGCGCCACATCGGAAGCTAGATCAGAACGACGTTTCGTTGAATCGCCATCCTGATCCAACTCCTTGTTGGAGCATGATCTTATCCGGAAACCGGTTCCCACTTTTCGGGATCATGCTCTAGAAGGACACCGAATAGCGGTCGATTGCCCAGAGCCATGTTCCATCGCTCTGACGACGGGCGACCTCGCTGGTTATGCTGCCATCGGGCAGCCTCGTCGACGTCAGCGCCAGATCGCCATTGACGAGGGCAGGGCGCTGTTCGCCGCGCTGGAATTTGCGTCCCGCGGCGATGCCTTGCTCGAAGAGCGCTCGGATGGCTTGCCGGCCGCGCACAGCCTCGTCGCCACCGCCGTCCACGACGGCGTCAGGTTCGAACAGCGCCAGCATGCCCTCGATGTCGCCGGCCCATTGCCGGTCGATCAGCAGACGTTCGAGGTCTTGCGGATCGCGCGCCGGCTCGCGGTTTCCTGCGTTCGCCATTCAATCGCTCCTTTCTGAAATCGGCGCGATGCTAGCTGAACCGCTCCGCCGTTTCGACACATGTCGGAAATCAGCCCGCTGCCTTCATCGGGCGGCGAAATGCCCGCCGTCATTGTAATGTCAAAGCGCGGGACCTACCTCTTGCCGGTCCGAAACCCTGCCTGGCGTATTTCGGCCGGGCCATCCTGGAGGCATTGATGCTCGACCCCAAGAAGCTGCTCGACGACCTTCTCGGCTCGCAAGTTCCCGGCACGGGATCGACCGTCCGCGACAAGGCGGGGCAAGCGGTGCAGATGGCCAAGGACAATCCGCTGGCCGCCGGCGCGCTGGCGGCCGTGCTGCTCGGCACAGGCACCGGCCGGCAGGTGACGGGCGCGGCCATCAAGCTCGGCGGCCTGGCGGCCATCGGCGGCCTCGCCTACAAGGCCTACCAGAATTACAAGAATGGCGCGGAGCCGGCACAGGCGCCGGCATCCGGTGGACCGGACTTGCTGCCGCCGCCGGCCGATACCGCTTTCCATCCGGCGCAGGCGCCGCAGGGCGAGGCCGAGTTCACGCTGACGCTGGTCAGGGCGATGATCTCGGCGGCGAAGGCCGACGGCCATGTCGACGATGACGAGCGCAAAAGGATCGCCGACAAGCTAAAGCTCGCCGGCATCGGCGCGGAGGCGGAAAAGTTCCTGATGGCCGAGCTCGAAAGTCCGCTCGATCTCGACACGCTGGTCGCCGGCGCCAGGACCGACGCGCAGAAGCTCGAGCTTTACACCGCCTCGCGGCTCACCATCGATCCCGACACCCGCGCCGAGCGCGGCTATCTCGACCTGCTCGCCGGCCGGCTCGGCTTGCCGGACGCCCTCGTCGATCATGTCGAAGCGACCGTTTCGGCGGCAAAGGTGCCGGCCGGGAACGCGCCCACGTCGCCCTGGTAGGCAGCAGGGCCAGCGGGTGCGGGTGCCGTTAACCTCTCGTTAACCCAGCAAGCGCATCATTCTAATCAGTCGGACCGGCTTTTCCTCCTCCCAAGCGCGGTTCAGATCGGGGCGGTCGCTAATGGCCGCCCTTTTTGTTGGCCTCTTCTTTGTCGCCAACAGCTGCTTGCCATGGCCCCTGTCATTTGCGATGCCACGTCTTTCCAGCCACGAACCGGGAGGGACGGCGATGACAGCCATAGCAGAGAAGACCGCCATCGTTACCGGCGCCGGCACCGGCATCGGCAAGAGCGTCGCGACGGCGCTGCTCAAGGCAGGCTGGAACACGGTGTTCTGCGGCAGGCGCAAGACGGTTCTGGAAGAGGCGATCGCCGAGGCCGGGAAGACGCAAGCCAAGGCTCTGGTCGTCGCCTGCGACATCGGCAAGGCCGACGAGGTAGACGACATGTTCGAGACAGTGCTCGAAGCATTCGGGCGCGTCGACCTGCTCTTCAACAATGCCGGCATGGGCTACAAGTCGACGCTGATCGACGAGATCCCGGTCGAGGTCTGGAACGACGTCGTCGGCGTCAACCTCACAGGCTCGTTCCTGTGCGCGCGCGCCGCCTTCGGCGCGATGCGCCGGCAGAAGCCGATGGGTGGCCGCATCATCAACAACGGTTCGGTGTCGGCCTATGCGCCGCGCCCGGGCTCCGCGCCCTACACGGCGACCAAGCACGCGATCACCGGGCTCACCAAGACGCTGGCTCTCGACGGGAGGCCCTTCGACATTGCCTGCGGCCAGATCGACATCGGCAATGCCCTGACCGAGATGGCGCAGCCGATGACGGTCGGCGTGCCGCAGGCCAACGGCTCGATAGCGGCCGAAGCGGTGATGGACGTGCAGCGCGTCGCCGACGCGGTGCTGCATATGGCCAGCCTGCCGCTCGACGCCAATGTGCTGTTCATGACGGTGATGGCGACGAAGATGCCGTTCGTCGGACGCGGCTGAGGCGTTACTTCTTCAGGAACGCCTCGATCCGCTCCAGCGCGCGCATGATGTTTTCCTCGGAATTGGCGTAGGAAAGCCGGATATAGCCTTCGCCGAGCACGCCGAAATCGGGGCCGCCGATGAGCGCGACGCCGGCATCCTCGAGCAGCGCCGATGCAAGCTTCTTGGCCTTCCAGCCGGTCTTCGACACATTGGGGAAGGCGTAGAAGGCGCCCTTCGGCGTGATGCAGGAAATGCCTGGGAGCGCATTCAGCCCCTCGACGACGATCCTGCGCCGGTTGTCGAAGGCGCGCATCATCTTGTCGACGTCGTCCTGCGGGCCGTCGATCGCCGCGATGCCGGCGAACTGGCTGGGCGCGTTGACGCAGGACCAGCAGTTCACCGCCAGCTTGCGGACCTTGTCGTAGAGATGGGCGCCCCTGTCGCCGTTCGGCCAGATCGACCAGCCCATGCGCCAGCCGGTCATCGCCCAGGTCTTCGACCAGCCGTTGAGCACGATCAGCCGGTCGCGGATTTCCGGGAAATTGAGCAGCGAGCAGTGGGTCTCGCCGTCATAGGTCATGACGTCGTAGATCTCGTCCGACATGATGGCGACCTGCGGATGCTTCTCCAGCCCCTTGACCAGCTTCTCGATCTCGGCGCGCGGCGTCACGCCGCCGGTCGGATTGGCGGGCGAGTTGAGGATCAGCAGCCTGGTCTTCGGCGTGATCAGCGCCAGCGTCTCCTCGGCCGAGAAGGCAAAGCCGTTCTCCTCGCGGATCGGCACCGGCACGGGCATCGCGCCAGTGAACTCGATCATCGAGCGATAGATCGGAAAGCCGGGATCGGGATAGAGGATTTCAGCGCCTGCCTCGCCGAACATCAGGATCGCGGCGAACATCGTCGGCTTGCCGCCGGGCAGGATCATCACATTCTCGGGCGACACCTCGACGCCGGTGGTGGTGAGCGTCCGGCGCACCACGGCCTCGCGAGTGGCTAGAAGGCCGTTGGCCGGCGTGTAGCCATGGTGCCCGTCGCGCAGCGCCTTGATCGCCGCCTCGACGATATGCTGCGGCGTCTTGAAGTCGGGCTGGCCGATGCCGAGGTTGATGATATCGCGGCCCTGATGGGCAAGCGCTGTGGCTCTCGCCAGCACCGCGAAGGCGTTTTCCTCGCCGAGCCGGTCGAAGGCCGCGATCGTGTGGAGCATTTTTCCTGTCCCTGTGGTTCTTTCTGTGAGCGAGCGTTTTTGTGAGCGTCCGCCAGGAAATGTCAAACGGATTGGAGCTCCCGGTGTCGGAAAATCTCAAAAATTGGCAGCCGCGCCCGCGGCCGGAACGCAAGGCGATCGAGGGGCGCACGGTCAGGCTCGAGCCGCTGAGCGCGGCAAAGCATGGCGACGGCCTCTACGAGGCCTCGTCGGTTTCGGACGCCAGCGGACGTTTCGCCTGGCTGCCCGACTACCCGCCGGAAACTCGCGCGGCCTTCCAGCCTTGGCTGGACAAGGCCGAAGCCAGCGAGGATCCGCTGTTCTTCACCGTCATCGACAAGGCGAGCGGCAAGATCGCCGGGCGCCAGACGCTGATGCGCATCGACGCGAACAATGGCGTCGGCGAGATCGGCAACATCTATTGGGGGCCTGTGATCTCGCGCAAACCGGCGGCGACCGAGGCCCAGTTCCTGTTCGCGAAGTATCTGTTCGACGATCTCGGCTACCGCCGCTACGAGTGGAAGTGCAACAACCGCAACGATCCCTCGAAGCGCGCCGCCGAGCGCTTCGGCTTCAAGTTCGAAGGCATTTTCCGCCAGCATATCGTGGTAAAAGGCGAAAACCGCGATACGGCGTGGTATTCGATCATCGACAAGGAATGGCCGGCCTTGCGCAAGGCCTATGAGGCCTGGCTCGAGCCGGCGAATTTCGATGGCGAAGGCGGCCAGAAGCGGCGACTGGAGGATTTCCGCGCCGACTTCGGCGCGTAACAGGAGTGTCGCGATGGCGCATGATCACGCGGAGCATGGTCATAGCCACAGCCATGGTATGGGCCATGTGCATGGCTCGGCTGACAAGAAGCGGGTGCTGATCGCCACCTGCCTCACCGCCGGCTTCATGGTCGCGGAGGCGCTGGGCGGCTGGCTGACCGGATCGCTGGCGCTGGTCGCCGACGCCGGGCACATGCTCGCCGACGCGATCGCGCTCGGTCTGGCATGGTATGCTTTCCATCTCGCCGGGCGTCCCGCCACCGGCCGTCTCACCTATGGCTTCGCCCGGGTGAAGACTCTGGTCGCCTATACCAACGGCATCGCCATCTTCGTCATCGCTCTCTGGATCGTCTACGAGGCCTGCGGACGGCTGATGACACCCTCGCCCGTGCTCGGCGGGCCGATGCTGGTGGTGGCGGTCGCCGGCCTGCTGGTCAACATCGCCTCCTTCGTCGTGCTGCATGGCGGCGACCGCGAGAGCCTCAACATGCGCGGCGCCATCCTGCATGTGATGGGCGATCTGCTGGGCTCGGCCGCTGCCATCGTCGCCGCGATCGTCATCATCGCCACAGGCTGGACGCCGATCGATCCGATCCTGTCGGTGCTGGTGTCGCTGCTCATCCTGTCGACGGCATGGTCGCTGATGCGCGAGGCCGCGCATGTGCTGCTCGAGGGCGTGCCGGCGAGCCTCGACCGCGACCTGGTCGCCAAGGACATTGAAAATGCCGTCAAGGGTGTACGCGAAGTGCACCATATGCATGTCTGGTCGCTCGACGGCACCTCCAACATGGCGACGCTGCATGCTTGCCTGAACGATGGCGTCGATCCGCATGTTGTGGTGAGCGCCATCAAGAAACGGCTTGCGGTTCAGCACGGCATCGAGCATGCCACCGTCGAACCCGAATTCGGCCAATGCGCGGACAATCATGACGAGCACGACCACCACCACGATCACGACGACGCGCATGACGCACCCCGCGATCGCCGGCACTATCACTGATCGCGCCATGACGTCGAAGCCGAACAGCCTCGAAGCGAGGAACGCCTGCTGATGGATCGTGACACCCGCAACGCGGCAATCGCCGCGGCCTTGATACTGCTTCTATTCGGTCTCTTCGCCTATTTCCTGCCGACGATCATGCTGGCGGCGGGCAAGGTGTCGACCGTCCTGGCGATCGTCGTCGCCGTGGTCTTCATGGTCGGGCTGTTCGTCGTCCTGTGGCTGCGCGGACGCAGCCAGCGCAAGAAAGGTCTCTGAAGATGAGGATACTGGTCACGGGCGCGGCCGGCATGGTCGGCCGCAAGCTGATTGCACGGCTGGCCAAGGACGGCACGCTGCGCGGACGGAAAATCACGGCGCTCGACCTGCATGACATCGTGGCGCCGCTGCCGCCGGCGATTGCCGGCGTCGATGTCTCGATCCACACCGGCGACCTTTCCACGCCTGGCGCCATGGCAGCTCTCGTCGCTTCGCGCCCGGATGTGATCTTCCATCTGGCCGGCATCGTGTCGGGCGAGGCGGAGGCCAATTTCGATCTCGGCTACCGGGTCAATCTCGACGGCACGCGCGCGCTGTTCGACGCGGTGCGGCTGGCGGCGTTCGCGCCGCGCCTCGTCTTCACCTCGTCGATCGCCGTGTTCGGCGCGCCGTTCCCGGACGTCATCCCGGACGAATACCATCCGACGCCGCTGACCTCCTACGGCACGCAGAAGCAGATGAGCGAAGCGCTGCTCGCCGATTACACGCGGCGCGGCTTCTTCGACGGCATCGGCATCCGCCTGCCGACGATCTGCGTTCGCCCGGGCAAGCCGAACAAGGCGGCGTCGGGCTTCTTCTCCGGCATCATCCGCGAGCCGCTCAACGGGCAGGAGGCGATCCTGCCGGTGCCGCGCTCGGTGCTGCACACCCATGCCAGCCCGCGCTCGGCGGTCAACTTCCTGGTCCACGCGGCCGAGATCGACGGCGACAAGGTCGGACCACGCCGCAACCTCACAATGCCCGGCGTCGCCGTTACGGTCGGCGAGCAGATCGAGGCGCTGCAGCGCATCGCTGGCGCCGAGGTCGCCAAGCGCATCCGCGAGCAGCCCGACGAAACGATCTGGGCGATCGTCAAGGGCTGGCCGACGCGCTTCGAAGCAAGGCGGGCGCGCGAACTCGGCTTCGCCGCCGAAAGCAGTTTCGACGAGATCATCCGCGCGCATATCGAGGACGAGCTGGGCGGGAAGGTCGCCTGATATCCCGTCGGCATCAGCCGATGCCGGCCTCTCAACACACCTTGAGCGTGCCGCAGGGGCTCAGACGCCGCCCGACAGGCTGGCCGACAGAAGCAGCAGGCCGACGAGGAAGATGAAGGCCGCGCCGCCGATCTCGACGATCGAGTGGATGCGGTTGCCGATGCGTCCGTCGCCGGCGAAATAGACCGCCCAGTTCTTGGCCGTCACGGCGACCGTCGCCAGCGCCGAAACGGTGATCGCGGTGCCGATCGACATGGCCAGCACCGACAGGAGCCCGCCGAGCCACAATCCGTTGAGCAACGCGAAGCTCAGCACGATCAGCGCGCCCGAGCAGGGGCGGATGCCGACGGCGGCCACGGCCGACCAGGCGGTCTTCCAGTCGAATCGGTCGCCCGATAGCAGCGCCGGGTCCGGCGCGTGCGAATGGCCGCACGTCTCGCAGACATCGCCCGGGCCATGATCGTGGTCGTGGTGGGCGTGGGCGGCGGCGTGATGGTGGTGGTCATGCGCGCCGTGATCGTGGCCGTGCTCGTGCGAATGGTCATGATGCTCGTGATCATGGTCGTCATGCGCGTGCAGGGCATGCACGACATGGCCCGAATGCGAATGAGCGTGGGAATGCGCATGAGAATGCGCGTGCCCGGCGTGGGAATGGCCACCATGCGAATGGCCGGCATGGGCGGCGGACAGGCTGTAGGCGGGCGCTCTGCCGAAGAGGCGCAGGACCGATGGACCGAGCTTGCGCCACAACAGCCAGGCGCCGAACAGCGTCACCAGCGCAAAGCTCGATATTTCCAGGAACCAGGCGGCGTCGGTCATCGAGATCGCGGTGCCGCGCAGCACGAAATAGGCAAGCATCATGACGACCACCGCCGTCAGGCCCTGCAGCAAGGCCGAGACGAAGGAGAGCAGGATGCCGCGCCTGAGCGCCACTTCATTGGCGACCATGTAGGAGGAGATCACCGCCTTGCCGTGGCCGGGGCCGGCGGCGTGGAAGATGCCATAGGCGAAGGACAGCGCGATCAGAAGCCAGAGCTTGCTGCCGTCCTGGCGCATCGCCTTCATCGCGGCCGCCAGCGAATGGTAGAATTCCTGCTGGCGCAGATTGATCCACATCAGGATATGGGCGAACGGGCCCGTGGTGGTCGGCGCCATGCCGTCGTTGACGCCGATACCGAGCGAGCTCTGGGCATGGGCCACGCCCGACAGATGGGTCGCCATCAAAGCGGTGGCCAGGAGGCCGAGGGCCAAACGCAGAGACGGTCTCATCACCCGATCATCCTTCTGGCGCGCAGTTCAATTCGAGCTTGGTGGCGAAGATCTTGCTCATGTCGGTGCCTGTCGGATCGTTGAAGAACGCGTCCGTCAGGGTCTTCTGGTTTTCCTTGATCGCCTCGTCCGGATCGGGGCGAATGACCTTCTTGGTGCAGGTCGAGGGCAGACCTTCGACGGTGAGATTGGCGTCGTCGGTGAAGTCGATCGCCGTATAGAAGGTCGGATCGTAGACGCCGATGTCGATCTTGCCGGTCAGCTTGATCGGTGTCTTGGGCTGTGACTCGAACAGGATGATCAACTGGTCGTTCTCGAAGTTGGCCATCAGATGCGGCGGCGGGATCATCGCTACGTCCTTGCCGTTCTGCGTCACGAGCTGGAAGTAATTGAACTCCGCCAGCGAGGAATGAACGGTGTCGGCCACTTCCTTCAGCTCTTTGTCGTCAAGCTTGAGGTCGTTGTTCTTGTCGAACTCCATCAGCACCGTACTCGAAAAAAGGTCGTCGAAGCGCCAAAGATGGCGCAACGCCGTCACACTTTGGTGATCCGCGCTGAGGATGACGTCGAGGCGGGCTTCGGCGAAGACGTGCGGGTGCACCTCGGCCGGCTCGACGGCGGCAAATGTCGCCGCAAGGGCCGAAGCCAGCATGGTTGCTTGCCGTTTCAGATGCATTCCGGGCCGCGATTCCATTGGCTTCGGGGGTGAGGCCGAGGGTTAACAGAAAGCGGGCGAAATTGGGACGCTCGCCTCAGCTTCGCCTGCATGTATGCCGTCGCATGCGTGTCGGCCGCATGCATCAGACGGTGTCGCGGGTTCTGAACCAGTGCACCAGGAAGTCGACGAAGACACGCACCTTGGCCGGCAAATAGCGACGGTGCGGGTAGACGGCAAATATGCCGGTGCCCGACAGGATGCGGTCGTCAAGCACGGTGACAAGCCGTCCCGAAGCGATGTCGGGGGCGGCGATGAAATCCGGCAGGATGGCAAAGCCCAGGCCCGACACCGCGGCCGCCCTTGCCGCCATCGGGCTGTTGACCTCGATCGGCCCCGATACGGTGACGGTGACTGAATCCTCGCCTTCGCCCTTGAAGCGCCAGTTGGCCAGCGAGCGGCCGTTGGTGTCGACGATGCAGGGCATGTTGGAAAGATCTTGCGGGCGCGTCGGCTTGCCATGCTTCGCAAGCAGTTCCGGCGACGCGCAAAGCCGCACAGAGAACGGTCCCAGGCGCCTCGCGATGAGCGAGGAATTTTCCAGCCGCGAGATACGCACGGCAAGATCGAAGCCTTCCTCGACAAGGTCGACGAAACGGTCGTCGAGATGAATGTCGAGCACGATGTCGGGATGCTGCTTGGCGAAGTCGATCAACGACTGGCCGATCGGAGCGTCGGCGAAGGTGCGGGCGGCCGACAGCTTGATCCTGCCGCGAACGTCGCCGGAAGACTGGCGCACCGCTTCGGCGAGGCTGTCGACCTCGCGCACGATTTCGGAGGCGCGCTGATAATAGGTGTGACCGGCTTCGGTCAGCGAGAACTGGCGCGTGGTGCGGTTCAAGAGCAGGGCGCCGAGCTCGTCCTCCAGCTCGCGCACATATTTCGACAGCAGCGCCTTGGAACGGCCGATCTTGCGCGCGGCGGCCGAGAAGCCCTCGGCCTCGACCACGTCGATAAAGGCGCGCATACGGGTCAATGTGTCCATGGTCAGGCCTTTCGTGCCGCGTCGAGAATCCTGCGACCGAGCCGTATCAGGGCAACGTCGCTGCCGGAAGGGCCGAGCAGAGACAGGCCGAAGGGAGCGCCGTCGACGGAGCCGACCGGCAGCGTGATCTGCGGGAAACCCGAGAGGCCGGAGAGACACAGAAGATGAAGCGCCCTTTCGCGATAGGCCTGGAATTGTTCCGGCGCGCCGGCGATGAGCGGCGCCGCGCCGGGGACGGTGGGCAGGACCAGGAAGCCGTCGTTGCCGAGCAGGGCGCCGAGCTCGGCCCGGAACGCCAACCGCCGCGCGGCTTCGGTGGCGGCGGTCTTGGCGTCGATGGCGCGGCCAAAGCCGAAACGCTCCTCGACGTTCGGGCTGAGGCGGCCGCCACCAGCGATCCACGTGCCATGCTCGCGCCAGGCCTCAAAGGCTTGCAAGCGGCGAAAGCACCAGTAAAGCTCGTCGGGGAATGAGGCGAAGGCGTATTCGGTCTCCGACGGCTGGCCGACGACGGCGGCGGCGGCCGCCGTCATGCGCGCATATTCGGCGGCTTCCGCCGGACCCATGACGAAAGCGTCCAGCCAGCGGATCGATAGCGGCCGGTTGAGCGGGTGCTGGTGCGGATCGCGGCCAAGCAGCAGCTTGCCGACTGCTTCGTAGGTCTCGATGTCGTCGGCGAACCAGCCGAAGGTGTCGAAGCTCGATGCCAGCTTCATCGCTCCATGGAGCGGAATGCGGCCATGGGTCGTGCGCAGTCCGATCAGACCGCAGAAGCTCGCCGGCGCGCGGATCGAGCCGCCGGTGTCGGAGCCGGTGGCTATGTTCGCCAGCCCGCCGGCCACCGCGGCCGCGGAGCCGGAGGAGGAGCCGCCGGTGACGCGCTCGGGCGCGGCGGGATTGACCGGGTACGGGAAATGCGCGTTCTGGCCGAACAGCGAGAAGGCCAACTCGTCGGTCTGGGTCTTGCCGACGAATCGCGCGCCGGCATCGAGAATCGTTTGCACCGCCTCGGCGGTCCGCGAGGCGGCATGCGCCTCCTCGAACCTTTGCGGGTTGCCGCAGCCGGTCCGATAGCCGGCGACGTCGTAGATGTCCTTGACGGCGAGGCGCAGGCCGGCGAGCGGGCCTAATTCCGCATTCGCCACAGGCATTTGGCGCAAATCGAGGAAGGCGTTCAGCGGTCCTTGGGTTCCTGGCATCGTTCGATTTCCGGATACGGTCCACAAACATTGTTCGATGCCGTAAATTTTACAACCAGCGCTTACGATTTTTATTGATTGTGAAACCCTTCGCTCCTATATCGCCCTTGCCCAAAGTCGCACGTGCCTGTGGGTGTCCGCCGATCCTCGAATGGTGAGGGCAATCGGTAAGGTAACTGGAGCCAACCACTCCAGTCGGTCAGTGGCCAACCACAAGATCGAGGACACCTTGAAGCAACGACGGTGCGGGCCTTTCTGGTTCTCTTCCGGTTGTCCAAAGACCGGGGTTACTAAAGAGGCACACCTTCATTGCCGGCAGTGCGGACGGGGTCTCCCATCCAAGCCAAGGCAGACAAAGCGAACCGAGGCCGGGCAAGGCCAAGGTTCACCGCCGCGAGACGGCATTTCATGGTTCCGGGGTCTCCACCGGCTGGTTCCATGGATTTGACGTCCCGCCTTTGTCCACCGCGAGTTCGCGAGGCCGAGCGCCCGCGTTCCGCAGCCTTTGTGCGCGCCGAAAAGGCGCCAATGGAGAGACCTCGATGGCCACTCAGCGTATCCTTGATTTCCTCGCCACCCGACGTCCGAACGGCCCCTGCCTCGTCGTCGACCTCGATGTCGTGCGCGACAATTTCCGCGCCTTCGAGAAGGCGTTGCCCGATTCCAAGATCTACTATGCGGTGAAAGCAAACCCGGCGCCGGAGATCCTGCGCCTGCTTGCTGCGCTGGGCTCGTCCTTCGACACCGCATCGGTTGCCGAAGTCGAGATGGCGATGGATGCCGGCGCGCCGGCCGATCGCATTTCCTTCGGCAACACCATCAAGAAGGAGCGCGACATCGCGCGCGCCTACCAGCTCGGCATCCGCCTGTTTGCCGTGGACTGCGTCGAGGAGGTCGAGAAGATCGCCCGCGTCGCTCCCGGCTCGCGCGTGTTCTGCCGCGTGCTGACCGACGGCGAGGGCGCCGAGTGGCCGCTGTCGCGCAAGTTCGGCTGCGTGCCGGCGATGGCCGTCGACGTGCTGCGCCATGCCAAGGGCCTCGGTCTCGATGCCTATGGCGTGTCGTTCCATGTCGGCTCGCAGCAGACCGACCTGTCGGCCTGGGACCGCGCGCTGGGCGACGCCAAGAAGGTGTTCGCGACGCTCGCCGAGGAAGGCATCGTCCTGAAGATGGTCAACATGGGCGGCGGTTTCCCGACCCGTTACCTGAAGGACGTGCCGGCGGCCCAGGCCTATGGCCAGGCGATCTTCTCGGCGCTGCGCAAGCATTTCGGCAACGCGCTGCCCGAGACGATCATCGAGCCGGGCCGCGGGATGGTCGGCAATGCCGGCGTCATCAAGTCGGAAGTCGTGCTGATCTCCAAGAAGGCCGACAACGACAATGTGCGCTGGGTGTTCCTCGACATCGGCAAGTTCGGCGGTCTCGCCGAGACCATGGACGAGGCGATCCGCTACCCGCTCGTCACGCGCCATGACGGCTCCGAAACCGCGCCTTGCGTGCTTGCCGGCCCGACCTGCGATTCGGCCGACGTGATGTATGAAAAGACGCCTTATCCGCTGCCTTTGTCGCTGACCATCGGCGACGAGGTGCTGATCGAAGGCACCGGAGCCTACACGACCACCTATTCGGCGGTCGCCTTCAACGGCTTCGAACCCCTCCGATCCTACGTGATCTGAGCAGTTCGCAAGAAACCGCTCAGATCAACCCAGGCGGGCGCATGTCGCCCGCCCGGGCTCGCTTGTGGAACAGATCTCCGCTCGTGAAGGATCGCGGATATGGAATACCTGATCAAATCGGCCATTGCGGCCACCGAAATTTCCCCCTCGTCCGGACCGTCGGCCGAGCTCTTCTCCGCGGGGGAGAATAGCTCGGTTGCGGCGATGCTTCGTGGCGCATTTTCTTATGGCGAACAGGTTTCCGCTTCGCCTGAAAATGCGCTGGCGCCCTGCCTTGCCCACCGGGCACAGGCTGGCTCGCGCGGCGCGCCGGACGAGGGGGCCGCCCAGGCGCCGGCCTTCGTCATCGTTGGCGAAGGCGCCGGCGATGCCATTGCGCGCGAAGCGTTGCTTGACCGGGCCATGGGGCCGAACCGCAGGAAGAAGTCGTCCGAGAAGCTGCGGCGTGGTCGCCGGCCCTCGGAAGGCCTGGCTTTTGTCGCCCGCGATCCGTCGGGCGCGGTCGTCGGCACCGTGCGGCTGTGGGATGTGAGACTGGGCGAGGGCGGTCCGGCGGTGCTGCTTGGCCCGCTCGCGGTGGAGCCGGGATTGAAGAGCGGCGGCATCGGGTCGGCGCTTATGCGGCACGCGGTCGCCGAGGCCGCGCGGCTTGGCCATGGCGCCGTCCTGCTCGTCGGCGATGCGCCCTATTATGGGCGGTTCGGCTTCTCGGCCGACCGCACCGGCGGCCTTGCCATGCCTGGCCCCTATGAGCGGCACCGGCTTCTGGCGCTGGAACTGAAGGGCGGCGCGCTCGACGGCGCCAAGGGCACGATCAGGGCCACCGGCCGCAAGATCAAGGGGCAGGCGCTGAGCATCGTTGCTTGACAGCGCGACCGCCAATTGCCGATGCGGCGCCACGCCTTTGGGTGGCGCCGCATCGAGTTCAGCAAAAAAGGTTAGCCGAGCAACTGGCTGAGCGCCATGGCGACCGTCATGTCGCCTTCGACCTTGAGCTTGCCGGCCATGAAGGCCATGGTCGGGTTGAGGTCGCCGGCGATCAGCGAATCCAGGTCGTCGAGCGACAGTTTCACGGTGCAGTCGGTCGGTGCGTCGGTGGTCGAGACGGTGGCGCCGTCGATGACGATGACGCCGTCGCCGCCGGTGTCGAACTTGACCGAATGCTCGAAGCCCGCGCTTGCCACGCGCGACTTGATCTGGTCGGCAATCTCCTGAACGCCCATGGCGGTTCTCCTCGTTGGTTGCGTTGACGCGCACCGGCCTGTCGAGCCGCTGGGCGAGGTAGACGCGCCACGCCTGCGCGCGGTCACGTGTCACCGGCGCATATAGCTTCGTGTTGACGTTAACGTCAACGCGGCGGCCATGCGTCATCTCGCATCACGGGCAGGCGCTGGTCGCCTGCCATCCTCGAGCGGCAATCAATGCGTGGGCTGGAACGGCTTGGTCATCGCGGCCGCGGTTTCGCCGGCATTCCTTCGGCGGCGAAGCGCATTGTCGCGGATATCGTCCTTGGAGAGGAAATTGACCTGGTCGATGAGCACCTCGTGCACCAGAGCGACGCCGACCCGGTTGTTGATGGTGTCGCGGATAGACTTGCGGAAGGCATCGAGATCGATCGATTCCTTCTTGGTGAAATCAATCTGCGGATTGGAATAGAGATAGGAATAGACCTGGTCGGTCATCAGCGCCTGCGCTGGGATCGACAGCTTCTTTATCTCTTCCGGTTCCACCGTGTAGACGAGCTTGGTGAGGAAATAGCCGTCGATCCTGCCGTCGCGCAGCAGCGGCACCGAGATCATGTCGGTCTTGACATAGTCGAGGCCGCCCAGCATCGGCTTGGGCGGTTCGGCCGCGCCGCGCTGGCCGGCCGCCTGGAAGGAATAGAAGACCGCGCCCAGCGTCACGGCGCAAATCCACAGCGCGGCGGCGATGAATTTGATCACCGGGTCTGTCCTTGCGCCTCGGTCATTCTGGTCAAGCCCGGGCCATTCCGAACTCGCCCGCCGAATAGGTACCGTCGGCATCGGCGCGCTGGATGGCGTTCTTCAGAAGCGTGGCGACCTCGTTGACGGCGTTGAGATGGGCGAGGATCGCCGCCTCGTTCTTCGCCAATTTCTGACGCAGTCGCAGCAAGCCCTCGCGGTGCTGTTCGAGGAACTCGATTTCGTTGGCCCCCTTCAGCGCGCGGTTCAGCTCATAGAGATACCGGCTCTTGCGCGCGTTCGAGGCCTTGAGGTCGTAAGCTGTTCCGCTGCGGATGCCGGCTGTCTCCTCGTCCACGACCTCCTCGATGCGGCCGATGATGGCGGCGAGGTTGCCGGGGCGCGCGGCAGCGGGCGCCTCCATTGCGTTGGCGCGTGCGGGAAGGTTGGAAAGGTCCGTTTCGTCGGCCATGTCGGTCCCTAGATCTTGATGTCCGTCTTTATGGTTGTGTCGTCGCCGGTCATCGACCGTGCGGCCTTGCGCTCGAGCTCGTCGAGCATCGAGGTCGAGAGCCTGGTCTGCTGGTCTATCTCGGTTTTCTGCGGTCCGCCGGCAACGGGGCCGACCGGCACCTTGCGCTTGCCGTCGAGATAATGGTCGGCCAGCATCGATTTGGCGATGCCGATGCCGCCATGCGCGGCCATGACGTCGGCCACCTTCTCGGCGAGCTGCGATTTCCACATGTCGCCGGCCAGGCCCTTGCCATAAACGCCTTCGGTGTCCTTGGGCATCATGTTCTGGATGAAGGTCGTCAGCACCATCGCCTCGAAGCGTTGGAACTTCTTTGCCGGATTTGTGGCCTCCGCCTTGTCGGCGGCGGCGCGAGAGAGCACGGAGCCGGCATCGACCGTGGCGGATGGATCGACGGAGAAAGGTGCCGAGGCGCCATTCGCCCTTCTCGCGAGCGCCGCGCGCGCGGCCTCGACATCGGCCGGCTCCGCTGCGCGGGCAACGTCCATGACGATGTCGCTCGGTGGGGAAATGGCCAAGAAAGTCCGCCCTTTGCCGTTTTTGTTATCCGCACAATGACTGAACAAGCTTGTGGCAGGCTTGCGAAGGTTAGCCCTCGGAAGTTCGCTTTTGCGTGATCAGATCGAGCCGCTCGCGGTCGGAGCGTTCGCGCTCGTCGCGGCGACGCTCGTCCTTATAGGCGCGCTCGACCATGTTCGTGCGCGCCGTCGCGGCGGCAATCAGCGCCGCCTCCTGCCTGGCGTCTTCAAGGCTCTGCTTCTGGCGCTCGAGAGCCCCGGTGATGCGGCGATGGTATATCTCCGGAAAAAGGCCACCCAGGGAGCTTTCGGTCTCGAAATGCTCGATCAAGTCCCTGGCTTCCGCTTCCGCCTTGACGGCTGCGGCGAGAAAGCCGGCATGGCGGGTTTCGTGCAGCGCCTTCAACTGTTCCTGCACCTTGACCAGTTTCTTCAGGCGGTCCTTTCGCGCGGTCATGGCGCCTACCTCGCCAGCGTGAGGTCGACAAAGCCGTCGACGAACAGCGACAGCAAGGTGCCGATGGCGAAATAGAAGATGATCATCCCGCCAGCGATGACGAAGGGGAGCGAGATGAAATAGACCGGGATCTGCGGCGTCAGCTTGTTGACGAAGCCGATCGTCAGATTGACCAGGATGGCGTAGGCGACGAAGGGACTGCCCAGGCGGATGACCAGGAAGAAGGCGTCCGACACCGTGTCGGTGACGTCGACCAGGGCCGCCTGCGGGTTGAAGAACACGTTGACCGGAGCGACCGTGTAGGAGGCGACGAGCGCCTTGATGATCTCGTGGTCGAAGTCGAAGACGAAGAGCAAAAGCAATGCCGAGAACGAGATGATGGCGGCCAGGGCGGCCTGCGGTTCCGGTTCCTCGATCGCCGGCCCGCCCGAGCCGCCATAGCCGATCAGCATGGCGATGGCCGAGCCCATGAAGCGCAGCGCTTCCATGTAGAGCCTGGTCATGGCGCCGATCAGGCCGCCGACCAGCAGCTCGGAAACGATCATCGGCGCCAGGATCTGCGGACGCGGATCGACGAACGGGTAGATGCGGTCCCACAGGAAGGCGAGCAGCCCGCCGGTGGCGGCGAGAGAAACGAACAGCCTGATCTGCAGCGGCACGCGGGCGCTGGACAGGCCGGGCATCAGCATGAAGCAGGCGCCGATGCGGCAGAAGGCGAGGAAGGCAGCGATGACGACGCCTTGCGAAAGCGCGTTCACGAGATCGTTCCGAGCACCTTGATCTCGACGCCCTTGGCGATCTCGACGTGGCTGAGCACCGGCAGTGTGGTGAACAGCCGCTCGATGATCATGCGCACATAGGGACGCGCGTCTGGCGCGGTGACGAGCACGAAGCGCTCGCCGGCCTCGAGATGCTTGCGGATAGCCTTGGTGGCGTCCTGGCCGAACTCCTCGAGCTGGCGCGGGTCGATGTCGAATTCGCGCACCTCGCCCTTGGCGTCGCGCTTGAGGCTCTGGTGGAAGGCGAGGTCCCAGCGGTTGCCGAGGCGCAGCACCTTGAGCATGCCGCCTTCGGAGAGGTCGCCGCAAATCTGCTGCGCCATACGGATGCGCACATGCTCGACGATCTGCTCCGTGCGGCGCACGTGCGGGGCGATCTCGGCGATGGCCTCGATGATCAGATGCAGGTTGCGGATCGAGACGCGTTCGGCGAGCAGCAGTTTCAGCACGGCCTGCAGGCCGGGGTAGGAGATGTGCGAGGTGCAGATCTCGTCGGCGAGCTTGCGGTATTCCGGGTCGAGCCGCTCCAGCAGCGCCTTCATGTCCTTGTATGACAGAAGCTGCGGCAGGTTGTTGCGGATCACCTCGGAAAGATGCGTGAGCAGCACCGACATGTTGTCGGCGAAGGTGAAGTTCTCGCGCTTCAAATCTTCGGCGAAGGTTTCGAGCACCGAATAGGCGCGCATGCCGAAGGCCGGTTCGCGGATTTCCTCCCCGGGGATCTCGGGCACGCCGCGCGTGCCGAGCAGCACCATGATCTCGCCGACGCGCATCTGGTATTCGGCGACCACTGTGCCATGCACCTTGATCTGATAGCTCTTCGGCGGGATGGCGAAGTCGTCGGCGACGCGCACCTCGGGCACCACGAAGCCATATTGCTGGGCGAATTTCTTGCGCATCTTCGACATGCGGAACACCAGTTCCTGATGCGCAACCATCAGCCTGGTCGAAAGCTGCTTGCCGATCAGAAGCTCGATCTCGGCGGTGGCAAGCGAGGCCTTGACCGAGTTCTTCTCCTCCTCGACCTTGTTGGCCTTCTCCTGCGTCTTCAGGGCTTCGGCGGCGGCGCGTTCGCGGCTCTGGCGCAGCGGGATGATGTAGCCGAGGGCGGCCATGCCGCCGGCGAGCGCGAAGAAGGGGAACAGCGGCAGGCCGGGCATCAGGCCGAGGATGACCAGCAGCGAAGCCGCGACGTAGAGCGCGCGCGGATGCGCGCCAAGCTGACCGAACACCGCCTGGTTGGCCGAGCCGCGCGTGCCGCCCTTGGAGACGAGCATGCCGGCGGCGAGCGAGACGATGAGGGCCGGGATCTGGGTGACGAGGCCGTCGCCGACCGACAGCTTGATGAAGACGTCGGCCGCCTGGCCAAGACCCATGCCGTGGCGCAGATAGCCGATGGCGATGCCGCCGACGATGTTGATGGCGGTGATGATCAGGCCGGCGATGGCGTCGCCGCGGACGAATTTCGAGGCGCCGTCCATCGACCCGAAGAAGGAGGATTCCTCCTCCAGCTCGCGGCGGCGCAACTGCGCCGTCTTCTCGTCGATCATGCCGGCGGAGAGGTCGGCGTCGATCGACATCTGCTTGCCGGGGATGGCGTCAAGGGTGAAACGCGCGCCGACCTCGGCGATACGAGTGGCGCCCTTGGTGATGACGATGAAGTTCACCACGATCAGGATCATGAAGACAATGAGGCCGATGACGAAGTCGCTGGCCATCACCAGCCTCGAGAAGCCGGCGATGACATAGCCGGCGGCGTGCGTGCCCTCGTTGCCATGTGACAGGATCATGCGCGTGGTGGCGATGTTGAGCGACAGCCTGAGCATCGTGGCGATGAGCAGCACCGTTGGAAACGAGGAGAAGTCCAGCGGCCGCTGGATCCAGAGCGCAACCATCAGGATCAGCACCGACAGCGCGATCGAGAAGGCAAGGCCGATGTCGATGAGGAAGGCGGGGATCGGCAGGAACAGCACCGCCAGGATGACGATGATGCCGAGCGCGAAGAAGACGTCGCGGCCGTTCTTGGCCACAAGGCCGGACGGGATTGTTTCGCTTATCGCCATGTCGTCCTCAAATCCGCAGCCGCCCGGCAACAGGGCAGGCCCTCGACCGTAACCGGCCAAGCTTGCGCGAAGGTGGGAGAGTGGCTACGGGACCTCATCCCTTGCAGGGTGAAAGGAAAGTCGCATGCTCCTGATCACTGGAACGGTCCGGCTGCCATCCGACGGGCTCGAACAGGCAAGGCCGGCGATGCAGCGAATGATTGCGGCGAGCCGCGCAGAGCCGGGCTGCCTTCACTATTCCTACGCGCAGGATGTGCTGGATGCCGGGCTCATTCATGTCTCGGAAGCCTGGAGCGACCGCGCCGCGCTCGAAGCACATTTCAAGTCGGCGCATATCGCGGAATGGCGCGCGAGCTGGGCAGAGCTCGGCATCGGCGATCGCAAGCTCACGCTTTACGAAACAGACAGCGGCACGCCGACCTGAGGCCTTTCAGGCCTTCGCCGCATCCGCGGTCGCGACGGCGACCAGCCAGCGCCGCACGGCGCGCTCCGCCTCGGCGGAGAGGCCGGCGGTCAGTTCACCTTCGAGCTTGTAGACGCGTTCCCGGCATTTCTTCAGCAAGGCGCGACCGCTGTCCGACAGGTCAAGATGCTGGATGCGGCCATGCACGGCATGTGGGGTGCGGATGAGGGAGCCGGCCTTTTCCAGATTGCCGACGATCACGCTGACCGTCTGCGGCGTCAGCACGGCCAGCCGGGCAAGGTCGGCGTTGGACAAGCCGGGATAGGCCGAGACCATGGTGAGGGCCGCGAACTGCGCCTGTGTCACGCCGAACTCATCCAAGGCCCGCTCCACCTTCAGCCGGTAGGCGCCGGCCGCCTGGCGCAGCAGATACCCCAGATAACCTTGCTCGCCGCGCTTGCCTTCACCGGCGGACGGAATGGACGGATTTCCCTTGTGCATGATATCAGGGCTCTTATATGTTGTTCGTATACTGATATTATCGCGACAAGGAGCGAAAGACGATGGGCTATCGCATTTTTCTTGCCGGCGCCTCCGGCGCGATCGGCCGCCGGCTGGTTCCGCAACTGGTGGCGGTCGGCCATCGGGTGGTCGCGACGACCCGCCAGGCGGCAAAAGCCGAAGGCCTTCGAGCGCTTGGCGCCGATCCGGTGATGGTCGACGTGTTCGACGCGGACGGGCTGCGCGCCGCGGCCCTCGCGGCAAGGCCGGAGATCGTCATCCATCAGCTCACGGACCTGCCGGCGGGGCTCGATCCCTCGAAGATGGCGGAGGCAATTGCACGAAACGCCCGCATTCGCGACGAGGGAACCCGCAATCTCGTCGAGGCGGCGAAGGCAGCCGGCGCGAAGCGGCTGATCGCGCAAAGCATCGCCTGGGCCTACGCGCCGGGATCCGAACCGCATGCCGAGGCAGATCCGCTGGACAGTGGCGCCGAAGGCGGCCGGGGCATCAGCGTCGGCGGTGTCATTGCGCTCGAGAAGCATGTGCTCGGCGCTTCGCCGATCACCGGCATCGTGTTGCGCTATGGTCATCTCTATGGGCCGGGCACCGGCGCGGAAACCGCCGTGGAGCCGGCGGTGCATGTCGACGCCGCCGCTTATGCCGCACTGCTCGCCGTCGAGAGGGGAGCGCAGGGCGCCTTCAACGTCGCGGAGCCGAATGGTCACATCACGACCGGCAAGGCCCTCGACGAGCTCGGCTGGCGCGCCGGCTTCCGTCTGGCCGGATGAGCGAAAGGACACTGTCATGATCGAGGTCGCTTCTTCCCGAACCATGGCGCTGCTCGGTGTCGCCGCGATCGCTGCCGGGCTGCTGGGCATGGCCATTGTCCATAACGACAGGGCTATCCCCACCGTCGGCGTCATGGACGCGCATATTCACATGATGGGGGCCGATACCGGAGAGGGGGCGACGGCGCGCCCGACCACCACGATCAAACCGCTCTCCTGCGAGAAACTGCCGAATGTGCCAGGGCATTCGGTCACCACGGCACTGGTCGAATTTCCGCCCAATGCCTATACGCCGCGACACCGTCATCCCGGCTCGGTCACGGCCTTCGTGGTCAAGGGAGCGCTGCGCTCGCGGATGGAAGGCGAGCCCACCATCACCTACACCAAGGGCCAGACCTGGTTCGAAGCAGCCGGCGCGATCCATTCATTCGCCGAGAATGCCAGCACCACCGAGCCAGCCGAGTTGCTGGCGATCTTCGTCGCGGAGGATGACTGCGGCCCGCTGACCGTTCCGCTATCTGACTAAGTCTATCTTCTTGGTTGCAATGGCAAGTCTTGGCTGAGCGATGCCTGTCATTGTCCCAGAACCGCCGCACACTTCTGGCAACATGCGTCAACACTAATTCGTGCAACGCCAAAATGGCGCCACAACCGGTCGGCATTGCGGTTGCCACGCAAGGCCGCCGCGCGTATCAGGCACGGCAGTTCTTATTTTTCGCATACCGGCGAGCCGCACCGTTGCCTGCCAGAAACGAACCACAAGTCTATGCCCGCCGGCTTCGCGCGGTGCTGATCAGCTCGATCCCCGTGCTCGAGGCGCGGGGCATCGTGATCGTCTTGATGGCAGGCATGGTCGGCGTCATCGCGGGCGCGCTGGTCACCGGCATGAGCGCGCTGGTGCAGGGCATGCACTGGTTGCTGTTCGACGTGCAGCCGGGCGGACGGCTCTCGGCGATGTTTTCGCTCGCCGATCCGGTGCAGGCGATGTTCCCGGCGATCGGCGGCCTGTTGCTCGGCCTTTCCGTGATCTGGCTGCGAAAGCGCAAATTCCGCACTCCTGTCGACCCGATCGAGGCCAACGCGCTCTACGGCGGCCGCATGTCGCTCACCGACACCTTCGTGATCGTGGTGCAGACGATGATTTCCAGCGGTTTCGGCGCCTCGGTCGGATTGGAAGCCGGCTATACGCAGATAGGCTCCGGCTTCGCCTCGCGGCTGGCGCGCGCGTTCCGGCTGCGTCGCAACGACGTCCGCATGCTGGTGGGCTGCGGCGCCGCCGGCGCGATCTCGGCGGCCTTCGACGCGCCGCTGACGGGCGCCTTCTACGGCTTCGAGCTGGTCATCGGCATCTACTCCGTCGCCAATGTGGCGCCGGTGATGACGGCGGCGATCTCAGCCTCGCTGACAGCGGAAGTTTTCGGCGGCGTGCCGTTCCCGCTGGAGATCTCAGGTTTGCCGAATCTGACCGCCAAGGAATATGTGCCGTTCCTCCTGCTGGGACTCCTCGGCGGGGCGGCCTCTATCGCGATCATGCATCTGGTAAGCATTATCGAGCGCGTTTTCGTGCGGCTGTCGATCGACGCCTCGGTCAGGCCCTTCATCGGCGGCATCTTCGTCGGCTTGCTCGGGCTGGTCACGCCGCAGGTGCTCTCCAGCGGCCACGGCGCACTGCACCGCGAGTTCTCCATGAATTACGCGCTGCCGGTGGTGGCGAGCGTCTTTGTGATGAAGCTGGCGGCCTCCGCCATCTCGCTCGGCTCCGGCTTCCGCGGCGGCCTGTTCTTCGCCTCGCTGTTCCTGGGGGCGCTGCTCGGCAAAGTCTTTGCAGGCGTCATGGCGCTGACCGCACCGTCGATTGGCATCGACCCGGCGGTCGCCGCGGTTGTTGGCATGACCTCGCTGGCGGTCGGCGTCGTCGGCGGCCCGCTGACCATGACCTTCCTGGCGCTGGAATCGACCCGCGACCTGACGCTCACCGGCGTAGTGCTGGCAGCCTCGATCATGTCGGCGATCCTGGTGCGCGAAACCTTCGGCTACTCCTTCTCGACCTGGCGTTTCCATCTGCGCGGCGAGACGATCCGCAGTGCCCATGACGTCGGCTGGATGCGTAGCCTCAATGTAGGCTCGATGATGCGCAAGGACGTCCGAACCATTCCCGCATCGACCACCTTGGCCGAGTTCCGCAAGGAGATCCCGCTTGGCTCCGGGCAGCGCGTCATCGCCGTCGAACAGGCCGACCAATATGTCGGCATGCTGCTGGTGCCGGAGCTGCACAGCGATCCCTCCGACGGCGATACGCCGGTAAGCGCGCTCGCCCAGTTCAAGGATGCGGTGCTGGTGCCGTCGATGAATGTCCAGACCGCAGCCGAGACCTTCCAGCGTACCGGGGCTGAAGAACTGGCCGTGGTCGAGGACTTCGACGAGCGCATCGTGCTTGGCCTGCTCACCGAAAGCCATCTGATGCGCCGCTATGCCGAGGAGCTCGACAAGGCGCGGCGCGATTTGTCGGGCGAAGGGTAGCCATCACTTTCAACTGAGGGCCTGGCTTGGCGGCCGCTGCGATGCGACCGATCGCGCCATCTTGCCTCTTGCCATTTGTACAGTGCCACTGTACAAAATGTTCAGTGGAGGAAGATGGAATGCCCAGGGCATCCGGCAACGGTCAGGCGCAGGCAGCAGACGCCGCCGGCGCGGCGGCAACGCTAGCGCATCAGGCTCTGGGGATGCGCCTCAAGAGCCTTCGCCTTGCCCGCCGGCTTTCGCTGCGCGATCTCGCCGAGGCGACCGGCACCAGCGCCAGCTTCATCAGCCAGCTCGAACGCGGCCTGACCGGCGCCAGCACCGCGTCGCTCAACCAGATGGCTTCCGCGCTAGGCGTGAGCGTGGCGATGCTGTTCGCGGAGAGCGCGGCGCAAAGCCATGGCGTGCTCAGGCGCAGCGAGCGGCCAAGCCTGCCGCCCAGCGACGGCTGTCGCAAGATGCTGCTTTCGCGGCCGCCATTGAGCGACATGGAGGTCTATGTCGGCGAGTTCGAGATCGGCGGCTCGACCGGCTCCGACCAATACACGCATGGCGACGCGCATGAGATGTTGGTCGTGCTGCGCGGCATCGTCGAGGTCTCGCTCGGCGAGGCGCGCCATGTCCTGGAAGAGGGCGACAGCGTCGAATACGCCACGTCCACCCCGCATCGCACGGAGAACATCGGCAGCGGCCGGGCTGAAGTGATGTGGATCATCGCGCCACCGACCTCGGCGCGCGCCGAGCTCGACCAATACACGGCCTGGAAACCGCCCGCCGCCAGGTAGCTGATCAAACGCGGGCATGAATGGGAGAGTTACCGTTATGCTGAAATCGAAATATGGCATCGGCGCCGTCCTGGCGCTCGGCGTTCTGACCGGCGCGGCCTTCGCGCAGGACAAGCCTGTGGCGGGCGACGTGAAGGACGGTTCGCTGAAGGGCAAGACCCTGACATTCGTCTCTTATGGCGGCATCTACCAGGACGGCCAGGTGGCGGCGCTTAAGGAGTTCGTCGACAAGTCCGGCGTCAAGCTGCTCAACGACGGTCCGACCGAGATCGCCAAGCTGCAGGCGCAGGTCGAATCCGGCAATGTCACCTGGGATGTCGTCGATACCGATGACCTGCCGCCTTACGTCTATTGCGGCAAGCTGTTCCAGAAGCTGGACCTGACCAAGCTCGACGTCTCGAAAATCCCGGAAGGCCAGGTCGGCGAGTGCTCGGTGCCGGCAATGAACTACGGCGTCGTGCTGATGTACAACAAGGAGAAGTACAAGGATAATCCGCCCAAGAACTGGGCCGACTTCTTCGATACGCAGAAATTCCCCGGCGTGCGCGGGATCGATGGCTCCGGCAGCCCGACCGGCGGCCTGCTCGAGCAGGCGTTCAAGTACGCCGGCGGTGATCCGAAGGCGATGACGGTGGCCGACATCGACAAGGCCATCGATGTGGTCCGCAAGCTCGGCCCCGACACCATTTTCTGGAAGACGGGCGCTGAATCGCAGCAGCTCGCCGAATCCGGCGAGGCCGACATGCTGATGATGTGGACGGGCCGCGCCATGACCGCAGTCAAGAACGGCGCCAAATACGCGCCTGCCTGGCAGGATTGGCTGGTGGTGATGGACCAGATGACGATCCCGGTCGGCGTCAAGGACACGGACGCGTCCTACGCGCTGATCAATGCCTATCTCGGCAAGAATTCCCAGGAGGTCCTGACCGAGAAGACGTCCTACACGCCGATCAACAGCGAAGCCCAGCCCAAGGTCGACGATTCCGTCTCCGCCTTCCTGACCAACACGCCGGACCGCCAGAAGCAGGGCTACAAGCAGAACTTCAAGTTCTGGGTCCCGAACTTCGCGGTGGCGCAGGAGAAGTGGTCCGCGCTGATGGCCGGCAACTGACCGGCTGAAGAGAGGCAAAACCCGTGAGCGCGCCCGAACCGACGACGCCTTCCGCCCCGAACCGGGCGAACTGGGCATGGCGGCCGTACGCGCTCACGCTGCCGGCGCTGCTCCTGCTGGTGGCCGTGATCGGTTACCCGCTGCTCACCATCGTGCTGCGCAGCCTGTCGGAGCCGCAATGGGGCGTGCAGAACTACGCCTGGTTCTTTGGCGCACCCGTCAACCTGACGGTGCTCCAGCGCACCTTCGTCATCTCGGCCTGGGTCACGGTGGTCTGTGTGGCCTGCGCCTATCCTTACGCCTATCTGATGACCGCCGTCGGGCCGCGCGTGCGGCTCGTCCTGGTGCTCTGCGTCCTGATCCCGTTCTGGGTAAGCGGCGTGGTGCGCACGCTTTCCTGGGTGATCCTGCTGCAGGATTCCGGTGTCATCAATTCGCTGCTGAGATCGGCCGGCTTTGACGGTGTCCGGCTGATCCGCACCCAGACGGGCGTGGTGATCGGCATGGCGCAGGTGCTGCTGCCCTTCATGATCCTGCCGCTCTATTCGGTGATGAAGGGCATCGACCTCAGGCTGATGCGGGCGGCGCAGAGCCTGGGCGCGCGACCTTCCCGCGCATTCTTCACCGTCTACCTGCCGCTGTCCCTGCCTGGCGTCTATGCCGGCGCGATCATCGTCTTCATCCTGGCGCTGGGCTTCTACATCACGCCGGCGCTGCTCGGCGGGCCGCGCTCGACCATGCTGTCGACGCTGGTGCAGACGCAGGTGCTCAGCCTGCTGCAATGGGGCCGCGGCGGTGCCATGGGCGTGGTGCTGCTGGTCACCACCTTCGTGCTGCTGGCGCTGGCGGCGCCGGTGATGCGCTCGCGGCATCGCGAAGCGGGGCGACGCTGATGGAGATGAAACCGCTAACCCGGGTCATCCTCGGCCTCGTCTGCCTGCTGGTCGCGATCTGGCTGGTGGCGCCCACGCTGGTCGTCGTGCCGATGTCCTTCAACCAGAACAAGTCGCTCGCCTTCCCGCCGCAGGGCTTTTCCTGGCAGTGGTACCAGAACTTCGCGACCAATCCGGAATGGTCGAGCAGCTTCCTGAACTCGCTCAAGGTCGCCTCGCTGGTGGCGGTGCTGGCGACGGTGCTCGGTACGCTCGCCGCCTTCGGCCTGGACCGCATGAAGGCGCGACCCGCCAACCTGCTGCGCATGCTGATGCTGACGCCGATGGTGGTGCCGGGCGTGGTGCTCGCCATCGGCATCTATGCCGTCTATCTCGACGCGCAACTGGTCGGCACGCTGACCGGCTTCGTGCTGGCGCACACCATCCTGGCGCTCCCCTTCGTGCTGATCGCGGTCTCGGCCAATCTCGAAGTGTTCGACAGGCGGCTGGAGACGGCGGCGGCAAGCCTCGGCGCAGGCGCGCTGACCACCTTCCGCACGGTGACGCTGCCGCTGATCCTGCCCGGCATCCTGTCGGGCCTGCTGTTCGCCTTCGCCACCTCCTTCGACGAGATCGTGGTGTCGCTGTTCATCACCAACCCCTATCTCAAGACATTGCCGGTGCAGATCTTTTCCTCGATCACGCGCGACGCCGATCCGACCGTCGCGGCCGTCGGCACGATCCTGTTGTGCGCCACCACGATCCTGATCGGCGGCGGCATGCTTCTCCTAGGCCGCGAGCGGAAGGGACGCCTATGAATCCGAGACCCGGAAATCGGGGTGCCGCGATCGATCTCGATACGGTCAGCAAGGCCTATGGCTCGTTCAAGGCGCTGGACGGGGTCTCGCTGCGCATCGAGCCTGGCGAATTCATGACGCTGCTCGGGCCGAGCGGCTCTGGCAAGACGACGACGCTCAACGTGATCGCCGGCTTCACCGACGTGACCAGCGGCAAGCTTCTGGTCGGGGAAAGGAGCGTCGTCGGCGTGCCGGCGCATAAGCGCAATATCGGTGTCGTCTTCCAGCACTACGCCCTGTTCCCGCATATGACGGTCGGCCGCAACGTCGCCTATCCGCTGACATTGCGCGGCATCAGGCAGGACGAGCGCAAGGCGCGCGTCGCCAAGGCGCTCGACATGGTCAAGATGGGCGACTTCGCGCATCGCTATCCTAGCGAGTTGTCGGGCGGCCAGCAGCAGCGCGTGGCGCTGGCGCGCGCCATCGTCTTCGATCCGCCTCTGCTCTTGATGGACGAGCCGCTCGGCGCACTCGACAAGAAGCTGCGCGAATGGCTGCAGCTCGAGATCAAGCGCATCCATCGCGAGCTCGGCACCACCTTCGTCTATGTCACGCACGACCAGGAGGAGGCGCTGGTGCTGTCGGACCGCATCGCTGTCTTCAACCGTGGGCGCATCGAGCAGGTCGGCACCGGCCGTCAGCTTTATGACGAGCCGGCGACGCTGTTCGTCGGCCGCTTCATCGGCGATTCCACCGTGCTGCGCGGCGCGGCGAAAAGCGATGGCACGAGCACCGCGCTGACCGTTGCCGGAGAGACGGTGGCCGCGCCGCGCCGCCTCGCCGGCGAGGCCAATCCGGTGATGCTGCTGCGGCCGGAGAAACTTGCCATCCGCCGGCCGGGACAGGATGCCGCCGGCGCCAACCGGCTGTCGGGAAAGATCGCCGAGGCGATCTATCTCGGTTCGGGATCCAAATACGAAGTGAAGCTCGGCGACGGTTCGACCGCGATCGTGCGCTCGCCGCTCGCCGGCGAAAGCTTTGGCCTCGGCGACAAGGTCGAGCTGTGCTTCGACGGCGCCGATGCAAAACTCCTGCCCGACGACAGCACGGCCGACACGACGCTTACCTGACCATCTCTTTGTTTGATACCGGACGAAAAGCCGTCTCACACTTTTCCTGGAACTGCTCTAGCGGAAGCCACCCCATGCAAGTCAAGCGCAACGGCGATATCTCGTTCTGGTATGCGGATCTGGGTCATATCCCGGCGCCACGTCCGCCTTTGCCTGGCGACATCGAGGCGGATGTCGCGATCGTCGGCGCCGGCTATACGGGGCTGTGGACCGCCTATTACCTGAAGAAGGCGAAGCCCTCGCTGCGCATCGTGCTTCTCGAGCGGGAGTTCGCCGGCTTCGGCGCGTCGGGGCGCAATGGCGGCTGGCTGTCGGGCGGCTTCGGGTGGTCGCGCGAGAAATATCTGAAGACGTCGACGCGTCAGGGCGTCACCGCCATGCAGAAGGCGATGGCCGGCTGTGTCGACGAGGTGATCCGGGTGGCGACGGAAGAGGGCATCGATGCCGACATCCGCCGCGTCGATAATCTGACGGTCGCCACGAACCCGGCGCAGCTGGAACGCGTGCGCGAGGAGTGCGAGACGATCCGCTCCTGGGATGCCGATCCCGAACGCATCGAGCTGCTGGATGCCGAGGCGACACGCGCGCGCATCAACATCAAGAACGTCATGGGCGGCTTCGTCATCCGCGGCCAGGCGCGGGTGCAGCCGGCCAAGCTGGTGCGCGGGCTGGCGGCGGCGGTCGAGCGTCTCGGTGTTTCGATCTATGAGAAGACGACGGTGACCGCCATCACCAAGGGCAGCGTCACCACGGACCGAGGCACGGTTCGCGCCGAAACCATCATCCGCGCCACCGAAGGGTTCACCGCCGGCATTCCAGGGGAGGAGCGCACCTGGCTTGCGCTCAACAGCGCGCAGATCGTCACCGAGCCGCTATCGGACGAACTCTGGCACAAGATCGGCTGGGAGGGCCACGAGCTGCTCGGCAATGCCGCGCATGCCTATTGCTATGCCCAGCGCACGCGCGAGGGACGCATCACCATGGGCGGGCGCGGCGTGCCTTACCGTTACGGGTCGCGCACGGATATCAACGGCCAGACGCAGCAGGCGACGATCGACCAATTGCACACGATCCTGACCACGCTTTTGCCGCAGACGGCGGGATGCCGCATCGACCACGCCTGGTGCGGTGTGCTCGGCGTGCCACGCGACTGGTGCACGACGGCAGGCCTCGACCCCAGGACGCGCATCGGCTGGGCCGGCGGCTATGTCGGGCTCGGCGTGTCGAGCTCCAACCTGTCGGGGCGCACGCTGGCCGATCTCGTGCTCGGCCAGGACAGCGAGCTGACGCGGCTGCCATGGGTGAACCGCAAGGTGAGGCCCTGGGAGCCGGAGCCGTTCCGTTGGCTCGGCGTCCACTCGATGTATCAGCTCTATCGCATCGCCGACAATCGCGAGGCCGCCGGGCTTGGCCATACCTCGAAGCTTGCCGCCCTGGCGGACAGCATAACGGGCCACTAGGTCAGGATGACGTTTCGTTGAATCGTCGCCCTGATCTAACTCCTCATTGGAGCATGATCTTTTCCGAAAACCGGTTCCCACTTTTTGGGCTCTAGAGCGTTCACCAAACCGCTCCACTGTTCGTTTTCACGCAATTCCGGGCCGCTGGAATTGCCCTCATCCATGGAGACCAGCTTTGATCGATCTTTCGACTTTCCACGACCTTGCCAAGGCCGACATCGGGGCTTTCTCGTCCAAGCCAACTTCCATCGAAGGGGATCAGGTGGAGGCCGCGCGATCGTTCTTCCAGTCGCCGGACGGAACCGTCGATATCGGCATCTGGGAATGCACGCCCGGCCGCTTCACCGCCGATCGGACGAACTCGTCGGAGATCTGCCACATCATCTCCGGCCGCGTGGAAGTGAGCCGCGCCGATGGCGAGATGCGCGAACTGGGGCCGGGCGACCTCCTCGTCCTGCCGCAGGGATGGAAGGGCGAGTGGCGCATCCACGAAACCACCCGCAAGCTCTACATGATCCAGAGCGCCGGCTGATCGATATATCATTTGCCTGAAGCGTTTCGGGCGACATGCGATCAGTGATCGATCGGGCCTTTGGGCGAGACAATCGTCGTGCCCGCCGTGGTCGGGCGCTCGATCATGCGGCGCACGCGCGGCGGGTTCTCGCCGCTGTGCAGCGCGCGGATGCGTTCGCCGACCACGGCGTCGGCATGGGTGGCGCGCCGGTTGTGGCGGATGTACTCGACCCAGGTCGGCGTGTGGTAGTGCTCGATCCAGATACCCGGATTTTCGAGATCACGCGCGAGCGTCCAGTTGCGGGCGCCGTCCCTGCGCCGGATGCGGCCACGCTCGGCCATGGTCGCCAGGAATTCCGGCACGTCGTCCTCGCGGATGACGTACTCGATCATGATGGCGATCGGGCCGCTGCGCGGCTTCAGATCGAGTGCCAGCATCGGCTCCTTGAAACGGTTGAGCGGATCGAGGTTGAGTACCGTCTGGCGCGGCAAGGGCAGGACGAAGCCGATGGCCCCGCCGGCAAGCATCGCTATCGCGGCCGCGATCAGCGCGGTCTCCGCGCCATGCGCGTCGGCGACGACGCCCCAGATCCAGCTGCCCAGCGCGATGCCGCCGAAGGTCGCCGTCTGGTAGATCGACAGCACGCGGCCGACCACCCAGCGCGGCGTCGACATCTGCACCGTGACGTTGAAGTGCGAGAGCGCGATCACCCAGCAGGCGCCGCCGATGAGCAGACCCGCCGATGTCTGCCAGGCATTGTGGCTGATGGCGGCGTTGAAGGCGCATAGCGCGAAGCCGCAAAAGGCCATGCGCACCATCATCTCGCTGGACAGCAATTGCCTGAGCCGCACGCTGATCAGCGCGCCGCCGACCGCGCCGATGCCGAAGGCGCCGAGCATGATGCCGTAGGTCAGCGCATCGCCCTTGACGACGTCGCGCGCCACCAGCGGCAACAGCGCCAGCACGGCACCGGCGCTAAAGCCGAAGGCCGATCCCCTGACCAGCACCTTGGCGATGTTGGGCGACATGGCGACATAGCGCAGACCGGCGCCCATCGCGGCCCCCAGCGACTCGCGCGGCAGGGTTTGCTCGGGCAGCGCCGGCTTCCAGCGGGCGAGCACGACGATCAGGCCGATATAGCTGACCGCATTGGCGGCGAAGGCGGCCGCAGCACCCGCGGCCGCGACGATGACGCCGCCGATGGCCGGCCCGACGCTGCGGGTGATGTTGAAGCCCAGCGAGTTGAGGGCCACCGCCGCCGGCACCTTGGCGCGCGGCACCATATCGCCGACCGATGCCTGCCACGACGGGCTGTTCAGCGCCGTTCCGCTGTCGATCAGAAAGGTGAAGGCCAGCAACGTCCACGGCGTCATCCAGCCTCGCCAGGTGAACAAGGTGAGCAGCGCCGAGACGACCAGCATGAAGGTCTGCGCCACCAGCATCACCTTGCGGCGGTTGAAACTGTCGGCGATGGCGCCAGCAACGAGCGCGAACAGCATGATCGGCAGGGTGGTTGAAGCCTGGACCAGCGCCACCTGGTAGGGCGAGGTGGCGATCGTGGTCATCATCCAGGCGGCGCCGACCCCCTGGATCAGGCCGCCGAAATTCGACACCAGGCTGGCCGACCAGACGGCCCTGAAGATACCGTGCCGGAACGGTGCCAGCGCAGATACGCGTTCGCTTTCCGGCTCGTCGTCGATCATGGTCGCGTCGTCGTCCGCCTTATACGCTCGCCGCGCCCGGATGGGCGGGCGACTCGCCAAAGAGTGCGACCCAACAATAGGATGGCAAAGGCGAAAATGCGTCGGCGAAGGTTTAAACCAAGCGTCTTGCCGGTCTGGACCAATTTTTCGCTGCTTTCGCGCCTTGAGCCTCGGCCAAGCCTGTCGTCTCGCCGCCCCACGCGAAGAGTGGGCGCATGCCGGCGAGGCGTCAGAAGCCGTGTTCGATGCGCTCGAAGATGACGTTGGTGAAGGCCGAGATCTGGCTGCCGATGAACGGACCGGTCAATGCCACAACAAGCATGATGGCGACGATCTTAGGCACGAAGGTCAGCGTGATTTCCTGGATCTGGGTCAGCGCCTGGATGAGTGCGATGCCGATGCCGACGGCCATCGCCACCAGCACCACCGGGGCGGAAGCGACAAGAACCGTCCACACCGCGTACTGGACTATATCGAGCGCATCGGCCTCGTTCATGGGTAGGCGCTCTGCGAACCGGCTAGCTGGCGGGCTTGATCGACACGCCTGCCCCGACCGGGACCTGGGTGCCATCCTGCAGCACGGCGATCAGGCCGCTGCTGGAGAGTGTCACCGAAGCCACCGTGCCGGTGGTCTTGCCGTCGGCCGAAGTGATCGAGCGGCCAATCAGCGCGTCGGCTTGGGACAATGCCGAGGACTGCATGATCTGGTCGAGCTTGGTGTTGGTCTGAACCGACTGCTCGACCTGGGAGAAGGTGGCGAGCTGCGCGACATACTGCGTCGAATCCATCGGCTTGGTCGGGTCCTGGTTCTTCATCTCGGCGATCAAGAGCTTCAGGAACGACTGGTAGTCCACCGCCGTCTTCGAAGTCTGCTGGCTGGCCTGATTGGCGCCAACCGGGATCGTTGTCGTCATGTCGACGGCCATCTTATGCTCCTACAGCCAACGCGAGCGGCGTTTCGCGAATGTCGTCATTGCCTTCGAGGGCCTTGCGCTCGAGCGGATAGAGCGCGCGGATCGCCTTCAGCGCCTCGTAGATTTCATCCTCGCCGACCATGCGGTCGATTTGCTTCAGGCTCTTGCAGATGTCCTGGTTGGCGAAGCTTGCAATCAGCATCGGCAGCGAGCGGCGGAACATGTCGCGCGCCTCCGCGGCGCCTACTGGATTGATCAGCATGATCTGCACGATGAAATAGAGCTGCCTGAGCGGCGTCGAGGCCTGGTCGGCCTGGATGACGTGGCTTTCGAGCAGGAACTGCACGTCGTTCATCAGCTCGAGGGTGACCTTGCGGTCGACGCGGATGACCGCGCCGTTGATGTAGATCTTCTCGTTCGGCTTCAGCGATATCTTCAGCGTGTTGGTCATTGGATACCGTCTCGGATGATCTGGGAGACCTCGATCAGTCCTTCGAAATTGTTGGTGCGGCCCTGGCGGATGTCTTCCGTCTCGCGCAGCAGCCACAGGCCGATGGAGATCAGGTTGGCGCGCAGCTCCTTGGGGAGCGCGTTGTCGCTGGAGCCGAGATCCTCGACGAAAGTGGTCCAGATGCGGTTGGTGAAGTGCAGCGCCTCGACCGCTTCCATCGAATCGGTGCCGACGGCGGCCGCCGCGGCCAGCATGTCGATCGAGCGGGTGAGCAGCTGCCTCTCCCGGTCCTTGGCGTCGGCGACGGAGTCGGTCTGGATGTCTGCGTAGGAGAATTGATACATCGTCGGCGCTCTGGCGTTCCGGTGTGAATGTTCAGGTCAGGTAGTTGAGCAGGCTCAGCTGCTGCAGACGCGCGGTCAAGGCGAAGGACGTCTCGATATGCTGCGTCAGATCGGCGACGCGGGTGGCGGCCGCCGCCGGATCGACGCCTTCGAGATCGACGATATGCTTCTCGAAGAGGTCGACCTGGGTCTTCATGCGGTCGCTGGCATCGGACACGCGTTGCTGCGCGATGCCTGCCTGGGCCCGCACCTGGGTAATGCCGCCGATGGCTTCGCCGACCAGCGTCTGCGCGCGGCTGACGACCGCATTCTTGGCGTCTTCACTCATGCCGCCGGTGACCAGGCTGCTGACCATGGCGGCTGCCATGGCGAGCTTGCGGATGCCCTGGTCGTTGGCGCTGACCGAGGTCTGGGTGGTTTCGTTGAGCGAGATGCGGCTGGTGATCTGGTCGTCGGTGGCGCTCGACCAGTTCGCCTGCCAGCCGGCGCCCAGGAATTGCGGCTCGACCTTGGTGGTGATGAAGTCGTCCATCTGCGCGGCGGTGATGTTCGCCGCAGCCGGGTCGGTCTGGGCAAAGCCGAAATAGCTGGTGAAGGCGGCATTGAACGCCGCCTTGGCGGGCGAGCCGGCGGCGCTGAAGTCGTCGATCGGCTTGACGTCGGTGTTGGTGCCGGCAAACAGGTATTCGCCGTTGACGCTGGTGTTCAGGATGCCGGTCATCTGCTGCAGCGCCGAGGCGCCGGCGGTCTGCAGGATGCTGGTCGAGGAGTCGCCCGACACGCCGCTGGTCAGCGCGGACAGGAAGCTCTGCGCGGTATCGGCGATCTGGCCGAGCGAGTCCTGGGTCGATGTCAGGCGGGCGGCAACCAGCGCGTTGGAATCGACGATGCCGTTCAACCGGTCGAGATCGCGCTGGAAGGTGACAGCCTGGGTCGTGCGTCCGCCCAGCGCCAGGCCGACATCCGCGACCTTGCCGGTCGAAGATTCCTTTGTCGCCGTGACGAGGTCGGCCTGCATGCGCGCCTGCTGGTAGCGCAAGGCATTGGAGATGGCGGCTGAGGAAACGGCTGTCGCTTTCATGAATTATCCTACCGCGTTCATCAGGGCGTCCAGCATGTCGCTCACGGTCTTCATCATATGGGCCGAGGCCTGATAGGTGTGCTCGAGGTCGAGAAGCAGGGACATCTCCTGGTCGACATTGACCCCGGTGTCGTTGGACAGCGCTTCTGCCGTGCGCGCGGCCAGCGCCTGCTTGCTGTCGGCATTGGTCGAGGCCTGCTGGCGCACGCCTTCGAACCAGCCGATGGCGTTGGCGGCATAGTCTGAGACGCCGGAGCTGACGGTGATGCCCGTGGAGGCATCGAAGGTCATCGGCTGGTCCAGCTTGTTGCCATAGCCGATCAGAAGGTTCGAATAGGATGCGCCGCCGCTGGTGTTGGCGACATAGGCCGCGCCGTTGGCGCCGCCGTCGCGCAGCAGCGCGGGATTGCCGCCGGCGCTCGGATCGAAGGCGGCGTTGACGCTGATCGTGCCGGCGAGGCCGGTGACCAGGGTGCCGGCCGCCGGAATCGCGGGCGCGCCGGACCACGTGAACAGGCCGGTCGCATTGGGCTGCGACGACGACGTTTCGGCAAATGCCGTGACCAGGCCACGCGCGATCTCGTCGAGCTGGCTCTGCATGGTCGAGGCGACGCCATCGCGCAGCTTCAATAGGCCCGCAAGTTTGCCGTCGGCGGTGGTGTTGTCGCCGGTGCCTGGCGAGACCGGCACGTTGTCGATGTAGATCGTGTTGCCGGGCGTGCCGGCCGAGTAACCGGCGGAAGGCGTGAAGGTCACCGAACGCGGCACCGTTTCGAACAGCGTCGTGCCGTCCTTGGTGGTGATGACCATGTCGTTGTCGCCACGCGTGAAGGTGGAGACCGGGACATATTCCGCGATCTTCTTCAGGATCGCGTCGCGCTGGTCGAGCGCGTCGGACACGTCGGTGCCGGACCGGGTGCCGGAGATGACGGCCTTGTTGGCGTCCTGGAACTGGCTGAGCAGGGAATTGAGATCGTTGACGGCGGTGGCGATCTGGCTGTCCGCCTGGGTGCGGAAATCCTGGATCGCCTTGGTGCCGCTGTTCAGCGAATTCACCACCTGCTTGGCGGCGTCGACAACGCTGGTGCCGAGATTCTGGTTCGAGGGCGTGGTGGCGTAGAGCTGCAGCGCCTGCTGCAGGTTGGCGATTGCCGTCGACGGGGACGACGCATTGTCGACCCCGTTGACCGACAGATCGAGCTGATCCATGCCGTTGTAAAGCGCGCTCTGGCCACTCCATGCCGACAGCGCCGAAAGGTTCTGCCGAAACAGGAGATCATTGGCGGTGCGCTGGATTTCCACTGCCCTCGCGCCGGGCGCCGTGCTGGTCACCACGGCGATGCGGCGGGTGTAGTCCGGGTTCGACGCGTCGGCCACATTGCGCGATACGACGCTGGTTTGCTTGGACGTGGCCAGAAGCGCCGACTGGGCAATGCTTAGTGCGGAGGAAAGCGACATGCTGATCTTTCACGGGCGGCGCCCGTCGTTTATCTCTTCAGGTTGACGAGGACGTCCATCAGGTCCGAACCGGTCTGGAAGACCTTGGAATTGGCGGTGTAGCTGCGCTGCGCCGCAATCATGTTGGTCAGTTCCTCGGCGATATCGACATTGGAGTTCTCGAGCGCCCCGGAGACGATGGAGCCAAGCTTGCCCTGGTTGGCAAAGCCAATGTGAACCGCGCCGGAATCGGTGCTCTGCACATAGACGTTGCCGGGCAAGGCGGTCAGGTTGTCGGGGCTCTGAACGTCGGCCAGCGGAATCTTGTACAGCGCCTTGGTCGAGCCGTCCTCGAACTGCGCGTAGATGACGCCGTCCTGTCCGATCTGGACTTTCTGGATGGAGCTCGGCGCGTTGCCGTTGACCTTGGCGTCCGCGACGGTGAAGCCGGTGCCGAGCTGGGTCACCTTGGAGAGATCGAGATTGAGGGTCGATCCGCCCGGGACCGTGAACGAGATGCTGTCGGTTCCCCCGGTCAGCTTGCCGGTGGTGGTGTCGAAGGTGAGGGTCGCTGATCCGAGCGCGCCGCCGGCGTACGGGAAGGAGGTGCCTGCGGTCGCCTTCGACTGATCGAAGACCGAGACTTCCCAGGTGCCGGCGCCGGTGTTGGTGAAATAGACGTCGAGCAGCTTCTTGTTGCCGAGATTGTCATAGGCGACCAGCGAGGTCTTCGACGTGTACTGCGCGTTCGGGTCGTTGCTGGAAGGCAGTGCGCCGGAGGGCGGGGTGGCGCCCGCAGGCAGATTGCCGGAGAAGGTGCCTTGCGTGCTCGGCGTCGCCGTCATCTCCTGATCGGAGATCTGCACCGGCACGAGGCCTTCGAAACCGTTGGCGGTCGCCGACGGCTCGCCATTGGCGTAGCTGTAGGCCATGAGCTGATAGCCGGCTGCGTTGACCAGGCGGCCCTGCGCGTCCGGAACGAAGGAGCCGGCGCGGGTGAGGTAGGGCGTGCCGCTGGCGTCCTGGACGACGAAGAAGCCGTCGCCGTTGACGGCAAGGTCCGACACCGAAGTGGTGTACGTCATGACGCCCTGCGTGCTGATGGCGGAGCGGATCGTCGTCGTCACGCCGCCGGAATTATAGGCGCCTCCGGTGCCGGGCATGATCAGTGTGGAGAACTCGGCCGAAGAGCGCTTGTAACCGGTGGTGTCCGAGTTGGCGATGTTGTCGGCTACCGCGGAGAGGCGGTTGGCCTGTGCGTTCATACCGGAAACGCCGGTCCGCATCATTCCGTAGAGGCTCATCGATACATCTCCGCAGTGCCTGGGTAGGAGGCCATGAAACTATGCCTCGTGTCTTGCGCGAGGCTGGCGCGGGATGTGCCTTGGGCGGCCATCAGAACACCAGCCGGTAGCCGAGAAACCTCTTGGAATCGATCGGGTCGTGGCCGAGCTTCTCGCGCAGCTTCTTGCGCAGCTTCGAGATGTGGCTCTCCACCACGTTCTCCTCGACCTCCTCGTCGAAGATGCCGTAGATGGCATTGAAGACCTGCGTCTTGGTCACGCGCCGGCCGCGGTTGCTGGCCAGATATTCCAGGATGCGCCGCTCGCGCCGCGGCAGCGGCAATGGCTCGCCGTCGATCTCCGGATCGCGGCCGTCCATGAAGATGCGCATCGAGCCGACCTCGGTGTAGGCGGCCTCTTCGGAGCCGCGGCGGCTGATGGCGGTGATACGGGCGAGAATCTCGCGGATGTGGACAGGCTTGCGGACGACGTCGTCGACGCCGCTTTCGAACAGCCGCAGCGTATGTTCGAGCGAGTGCTGTTCGCTGAGCGCGATCACCGGCGCGCCGGTGCGGTCGCGGATCTGGCGAGGCGATATCGCGCCGTCGCGGCAGTCGCCGATGAGAAAGGCCCTGACGGATCTGAGATCGGTGTCGGCGGCGGAGTTCACCCACTCGCCGAATTCGCTTGGCGCGAAGCCGGCCGTGGCCACCCCCTCGCGATCGAAAAGTGAAGAGTAGCCCTCGGTTACGAGCTCTCGCTCATCAACGATCACGATCATCGATCCGCCCCCGAATCAGTTCATCTGCCCCGTGCGAAAAGGGGTAGCCGGCTCGGCGAATCCTGAAAAACCATCAATTCTTGTAGCTATTTTCTTGGGAGTTTTTTTGAGAGCCGTAATAAAAGCGGTTGCGCAGGTGTATTCGCGCCCACTTTTGGCCGATGAATATTGGCGCTGCCGGACAGGCCGGCGAAGGCCGATAGGCATCCGGGGGTAAGCAACTACTGATTGCAAAAGATGCTGGCATTCGGCGTCCATTTGCCGAAGCCGCTGGCGACCATGTTGGCGATCACGCGGCAGACATAGACCTTCTGCGCAGGGTCGTTGTCGGGACCGGCATGGTAGCGGGCGACGGCCATCGACCAGGTCATGTGCCGGGCGTGCAGGCTCGCCAGGAAGCGCGCCGCGTAATCGACGTTCTGATGCGGGTCGAGCATGTCGTCGACGCTGCGGAAATGGTCGCCATGATAGTGATGGTTGATCTGCATGCAGCCGAGGTCGATCAACGTCTTGCCCTCGCGACGGGCATTCTCGAATGTCGCGAGCGCTTCGGCGCGGCTGCGCGGGAAGACCGCTTTTCCCTCTATATTCAATGCATTGGGCTGAAGGCTCCCCTTCTTTCCGGTCTCTGTCAGGCCGACCGCGTAGAGAATGCCGGCCGGCACGCCGTAGCGATCGGCGGCGCGCAGGATCTCCGGTTCGCAGGGATTGGTGGCGGCGCTGGCGGCGCCGGCGGCGAAGCTAGATGTACATATCGTCGCCAGCACGTTCGCCAAGAGGCGAAGCAGCACGACTGAATTCCTGCGCGCCATTGCCGTCGTTCCTTCCCGGTTGCCGCCCGCCGCCCGTGCCGTTGCCGCCCGAGTTCCCGGGCTGGAACGAAGGCTGGTCGCGACCGGTCGACATCGGCATGGCGCCGTTTGCGTCGGCGCGGCTGGCCGCGTGGGCTGCTATCGAAGGTTGCAGGATGGTGACCTTGTCGACGTCGAAGCCGAGGCTGCGCATCGACTTGACGATGGCATCGCTGTCGGCGGTGAGACGGCGATATGCCTCGTGTGTCTCGGGCTTCATCTCAATCGAAAGTTGCTCCCCCGAGAGCCGCAGGCTGGCGGTGACCGCTCCAAGCTCCGAAGGGTGGAGCTCGATCTTCAGCACGTGTGTCGGAACGGCAACAGAAGTGGTCGTCTGGGAGCCCGCCGAGGCACTTGCGAAGGCCTGCTGCGCACCATTGTCCGAGGCAAGCGCTTCAACCAATGCCGATGCCGTCTGGCTGATCGGGTTTTGCGCCGGCGCCGGGAAGCTCTGCTGGCTGACGACCTCCATGCGCCCGGCGGAAGAGGATGGTTTGGCCGCTGCCTGCTGCGTCGTCGACTGAGACTGTTGCGAGGCCTTGGCGGTCGAGGCCGGCCGCCAGCCTTGCGGCGGCAATGCGCCATCGGCCCCCGCCTCATCCCCTTGCTTCGGCGATGCACCGGTATCGCGGCGCCCCGGCATGTCGAGGGTCACCTCGGCCTTCACGGGTTTCTGGCCGAAGTCGGGCCCCGGATCGTCCGTAGCCGCCGAACCGGCGGATCGCGACAGCGGCCCGGCGGAATTGTCGACCGCCGCGCGCTTGCCCGCGCGCAGCCGCAGGTCCGGCGATCCGTGCTCGCCGGCGCCCTCTTCCCCGTCAGCGGAGCCCTTGCTGCCCGCGCCCGACGATTGCGCGAAATGCTTCATGTCGCTCAACGCCATCAGAAGCGGCAGTCGGTCCTGCATCGGCGCGGAATCGCTGGCTTGTGCGGCGGTATCTTCGTTCGTTTCCGGCTTCGCGGCTCCAGCCTGGGCACCGCTCTTCGAGGCCTTTCCCGCCGCCGCTTTGGACGGGGTGGTTCTTCCATGCGGGTCCTGGTCCGGCTCCTCCTTGCCATTGGCCGAAGGGCGCTTTGCCACATGGGCGTCCGGCGCCACCGGTCCGGCCGCGTGCCTGTCCTGTGGCCGGTCGGGCTTTTCCGCCCCCTGCACCATCTCGCCGAAGTTCGCATCCTTGTCCTTGTCGCCGGCGGCGTGCTGGCGGGGTTGGGACGGGGTCGAAGCAAAGCCCGGCAGGGTCTGGCTGACGCTGTTCATTTTGGGGCTGCTCCGAGGAGTTGGTCGATCTGGTCGAGCTGACGACGCGTGCTGGCGACCGCCGCATCGATAGGGTCGTGCGCATCCGGGGCTGCCGCCGGCGCGGATGCCGGCACCACAGGCGCGGCATTCGCAGGTGCGGGGGCCGTTGCAGGCGTTCCGGCGTTGGGTTGGGCTGGCTGCGGGACAGCAGGCGGCGACGGCGCGAGGGGCGTGCCCTTGGCCTGATCGCTCGCCGCGACCGCCGGCTGGTCGGGCATCGCTCCCTCCACCGGCGGCAGGTCCGCATTGGCCGGATCGGCCGAGGCCTCGGCTGCGGATTTTGCCTCGTCATCTTTTGCCATGGCCGCAGGCGCAGTTGCGGCCCTGGCGGCCGGCCTCACCGGGGCCACCACTTCACCCGCGACGGCCTGGGCCGCGTCAAGCAGGTCGCGGTCGCTTTGCGAAAGCTGGCCGCGGTCGATCTTGCCGAGCTTGGCGCGCACGTCATCGACACTGGCCGACGTCATTGTGGAAAGGCTGGAATAGAGCTGGGTGCGCGGGTCGTCCTGGTTGCCTTTGCCGTTGCGACCCAGCTCCGCCTTGGCCGAGGCGAAGGCCGAAAGGTCCGTCATCCCGTCGATCGCGGCGCGGCGCGCGATGCGCAGGTAGATAACCTTCTCGCGCTCGGAATCCATCATCGAGGTGATGTCGGCGATCTTGTCCTGGCTGATCGCCATATGCAGCGTGATGACGCCGGAAACGAAGGCATCGGCGAACTGGCTGGCATAGGGCGAATAGAGGTAGGATCCGACATATTGGGTCGACGCCAGCGCGAAGCGGGCGGCATCACCTTGCGCGGCCGCGATGCCCACGGAGCGGCGAAGCGCTGCTTCCTCGACCAGCGTGCCGGGGCTGAGCAGGCGCGCCTCGTCCAGCAGGGCGAGCGCCTTCGCGGGGTCGTCGGCCGCAGCCAGCGAGCCCTTGACCAGCGCCAGGAAGGCGCCGAGGTCGGCGGGCACGCTCATCGGATCGATCGGCTTCAGCATTTCGATCGCCTCGGCCGGCTGCCCGTTCAGATAGGCGACGACGCCTTTGGCGATCGCGAGGCTCTGCTGGTCGGGATGCGCACGCGAAGCCGCCGCGGCGACAGTCACCGGATTGCCGCCGCTCATGCCATAGACCAGCAGGGCCCGGAAATTCTTCGGCTCCTTGAAATCGTCGGCATCCGCATCGCGCATCCGGTCGTCGATCATTTCAAGCAGCTTCGCCTGCATCGGCAGCGCGGCGTGGTCGCCACCGGCAATGCGGTCCTGGATCAACTGCAGCGAACGCACGAGCTGGTAGGGCTGCAGCGCGTCCTGCGCGAAGGCAGCCGATCGCGGCCCGGCGGCGAGCAGCGCCAGCGCGATCGCGCCACTGATGACGGTTCCGCCCCTCATCCGCCAGCAGCCATCAGGATTTCGATGCGGCGGTTCGCTGCCGCCATCGGATCCGAGGGAACCTTGGGCTGCCGGTCGGCGAAGCCCGCGACCTCGGTGATGCGGCTTTCATCGACGCCGCCGCGCACCAGCATGTAGTAGGCCGAATGGGCGCGCGCGGTGGACAGCCGCCAATTGTCGTAAGTGTCGCTGCGGAACGGCCGTGCGTCGGTATAGCCGCTGATTGTGATAGTGCCTTTCTTCTCGTTGATGATGTGGCCGATCCTTTCCATTGCGAGCACCAGCTCGCGGCGCGGCATGGCCGAGCCGATTTCGAACATGCCGAAATCGAGTTGGTCGGTGATCGAAATGACGACGCCCTTGTCGGTGGCCTCGACCGACACGCCGTCGGCGAGCTTTTCGCCCGGCAGGAACGCCTTGGCGAGCTCCTTCTTGATCTCGGCGGCTTCCTGGAGGGCGGCCTTGCTTGGCGTCTTGTCGCCCTTGTCGGCGGCTTGCTCCGGTTCCGCCTTCGCCGATCCAGCCTTGGCGTCGGCTGACGCCCCCTCGCGTTCATCGACGGCCTCGGCTTTCCCTGCGCCCGCCGGCTTCTCGGTCTTGTCCGCCGCCAGCGGTTCCAGCGGCGCGGCCGTCAACGGGGGGGCAGCCGGAACGGCCTTCACCTCCGGCACCTCGACCGTGGCGACCTTCTCGCCCGGCTTGACCGGATCGCCATCGATCTTGGCGCGTTCGGCGGTGGCCTCGGCGCCGGGCGTAGCCACTTGCTGCGACCAGAAATCCGGCGCGAACGGGTCGCGATAGGATTCGCCGCCGGAGGCGCCGGTCGCCGGGCCGGCCGCCTGGGCGCCGCCTTCGCCCTTGGCGCTGACATTCTGCATCACGCCCGTATCGGCGGCGATCTCCGCCAGCACCGCATAGGGGTCGGCAAAAAGCTTTTCATCGGAAAGCTGGGCGTCCTGCGCGCCGTCCTTGGTCTGCCGGCGTTCAGAGGAACCGGCGCCGCCCTTGCCGTCATCGCCGGCCTTGGTCGCGCCCTGCTGCGGGTTGTCCGCGGTCAAGCCGACCTTGCTCGGGCCGTCGCCCAGATCTTCCAGGCCCTTGCGGCTGGAATTGCGGTCGATCAGCTCGACCGGATTGAAATAGCTGGCGACGGCAGCCTTGGTCTGCTCGTTGGCGGCGTTGATCAGCCACATGACGAGGAAGAAGCACATCATCGCCGTCATGAAGTCGGCGAAGGCGATCTTCCATACGCCGCCATGGTGCCCGTCGTCATGACCGTCGTGGTTGCGCTTGACGATGATGATCTCGTGGCGGGGTTCGGCATGGTCGATGGCGCTCATGACAGAACCTCCGACAAGGACGCCGACCACTCGGCGATGCGCGTTTCGAACACCGTTTCGTCGATGGTGACGGTCAGGTCGAAGCCCGGCGCCTCGGTGAAATCGAGATTGGCGGCGCGCGATCCGAGCGACGCCGTCAGCGGCTCGAACAGCGAGAGTGGCCCGCGAACACCGATACGCACGGCCTCGCTGTCGGCGACCGCCGCGACGATGGTGCGCGAAAGCGCCTCGAGCGAACGTTCCTGCAGGTCGTCGCCGAGAAGGCCGCCGATGATGCGGGCGACGGTTGCGCCGGCAAGCTCGGCAACGCGCTGCTCCATGGCCTCGATCCGCGTGGCGACGGCAGCGCCGAGATCGCCGCCGAAGCTTTCAAGGAATGCCTTCGCCGCATCGTCACTGGCCTGCCGCTCCGCGTCGAGCGCCGCCTGATGAGCGAGCGCAAGGCGCATTTCGAGTGCCGCCTCCGCGTCGGCCACTGCTTCGGCGATCAGCGCGCCGATATCGGCCTGCGGCGCCGGCGCGGCCGGCATATGGCCGGCATCGCGCGCGGCCGGCGGCTGGCCGGTTGCCGGGGGCCGCGAGCCGAAATCGGGCAGGAGATCGAAGAGGGCTGCCGAGGCCATGGCCTAACCCACGGCTTCCGGCGCGGCTGCCCATTTGCGCAGGATCTGCGCGGTGCGCTCCTCATTGAGGTCGACCATGCGGGCAAGCCGCTCCTGCGGCGCCGGGCGGATCTTCTGGCGCAGATCGTCGAGCGGCGTCGCGCCGGCGCGCGCGCCGGGCAGGGCGCCGGCTGGGGCCTCGGCGGCGATCGCGGCGACCGGCGCGTCGGGCGTCGGCAGCGAGCGCTGCACGTCGTCGAAGCTTGGGCCGGCGATGGCCTCGGGCCTGGCAGATGCCGTCAGCGCGGCGGCCATCGGCTTCAGGCCGAAGAAGGCCACCAGGAAAACGACGACGATGAACGCACCGGCATTGATGAGCGTGCCCGTATAGGTGCCGATCGAGGCGAGGATGCCCGGCTGATCGATCGGTTCGCCGTCGAGGCCGTTGATGAACTCCACTGCCGACACGTCGATGATGTCGCCGCGCTTGTCGTCGAAGCCGGTCGCCGAGGCCACCATCTTCTGGATATCGGCGACGCGCTTCGCGACCTGGTCCGGCGTGGCGTCCTTGCCGAGGATGGTCTTCAGGCGATCCTGGTTGACGACGACCGCGATCGACATCTTGGTGACGGTGTAGCCGTTCGAGACGGTGGCGATCTTCTTCGAGTTGATCTCGTAGTTGGTGATCTCTTCCTTGCGGTCGTTCTGCGAGGAGGATTGCGGCCCCTCGGTGGTGGTAGTCTGCGTCTCGGGCAAGTTCTGCTCGACGCTGGTCGGGGTCGAGGCCTGCTTCTGGTTGCTGGCTTCGTTGGTCTTCACCGATTGCACCGAACGCTCGACGCGCGAGTTCGGATCGAAGATCGTTTCTTCCGTCTGGCGGCTGTCGGTGTTGACGTCGGCCTTGACGCTGGCGCGGAAATTGTCGGGGCCGAGATAAGGCGTGAGCGCGCGGCGGATGTTGTCGCCGATCTGCGCCTCGACCGTCTGCTCGACGCCGAGCGTGCGGGCGGCGCTGGTGTTGGAGGGGTCGTCGCCGGCGGCCAAAAGGTTGCCATTGGAATCGAGCACCGTGACCTTGTCGGCCGACAGACCGGGCACGGCCGCGGCAACGAGGTGTCGGATCGACATGGCGCTCTTCTCGGCGTCGTTGCCGGCATAGCGGATGACCACCGAGGCGGAGGGCTGCTGCTCGTCGCGGCGGAAATTGGCGCGCTCGGACATGACGATATGGACGCGCGCCGCCTTGACGCCGGCGATCGACTGGATGGTGCGCGCGATCTCGCCTTCGAGCGCGCGCACGCGTGTGATCTGCTGCATGAAGGAGGTGAGGCCGAGCGAGCCGACATTGTCGAACAGCTCATAGCCGGCGTTGGAACTGGTCGGCAGTCCCTTTTCGGCAAGCAGCATGCGTGCCTGCGCGGTGGTGCCGGCCGGCACCAGCACGGAGGTCCCGTCCGAGCCGACATCGAAGCCGATGCCGGCATCGGCCAGCACCAGGCCGATCTGGTTCACGTCGGAGCGCTCGAGCCCGACATAGAGCGTCTCATAGGCCGGACGGTTGAGGTAGACGGAGGCGATGCCGATGACGGCCATGATCAGGGCCGCGATGCCGCCCATGAGCGCCAGACGCCTCACGCCGAAGCTCTTCAAATTCGCGATGATGCTCTGGATCTGTTCCGGCACGATTCAACCGCTCCCAGCATGACTGTCCGCCGGAAGACTAGACCGCGAAGCTTGTGCGAGGATGATAGGCGCGCGGCGACGGGACCGGCAGACCGCTGAAGCCGCGGCTTGCTTGCGCGAACGAAAAAGGCCGCGCCCGGGGCGCGGCCTTTCGTCGGTCTGGATAGTCGGGCCGCCTAGGCGTTCTTGAACAGCGACAGGATCGATTGCGAGGAGCTGTTGGCGATCGACAGGGACTGGATGCCGAGCTGCTGCTGAACCTGCAGGGCCTGGAGCCGGGTCGATTCCTTGTTCATGTCGGCGTCGACGAGCTGGCCGACGCCGCGGTCGATGGAGTCCATCAGGCTCTGCGTGAAGGTCTTCTGCAGGTCGATCGAGCTCTTGGCGGAGCCGAGCACGGTGGCGGCGTCAGTAAGCTGACTCATGACATTGTCGATCTTGGTGACCATCTGCGTGATGATATCGTCGGTCACGCCCGTTGCCGTAATGTCGAGATTGAAGGCGGAGACGTTGTCGATCTTGGTGGGTGTGCCCGTCACAGCAGCCTGGGCTGCGGTGTTGGCGGCGATATCGGTGGCACCGCCGGCGATGGCGGTAGCATAGGCGGCGTCATACGCCGACTGGTCCGCCGCCGTGGAATAGATCGAAGTCTTGCGATCGAGAATGCCCTGGTTCTTGACGGCGGTGGAGAGGCCATTGTCGAACAGCTTGGTGCTCTCGACGTTGATGTCGATCGTGCCGAGCGAAATGGCGCCGGAAGACGAGCGGTTGAACGAGGAAATGATCTTGGCGTCCGCTTGGACGCCGTCATTGGCGGCGGCGACTTGCTTGGACGTCACCGAAAGGTAATTCGAACCGGAGAAGGTGGCGGCGTCGGCGAAGGATTTCATCTGCGCCTGCAACGCGGTGATTTCGGTCTGCGTCTTGGCCTTGTTGGCATCCGACTGCCCCACGGCCGACAAGAGTTTGGTCTTGATCTGGCCGATCGTCGACAGGACGTTGTTCATGCCGGTATAGGCGGTGTCGACCTTCGAGGCCCCCAGACCGAGCGCGTCCTGCACCGTCGAAAGCGCCGAGTTGTCGGAGCGCATCGTGGTGGCGATCGACCAATAGGCGGCGTTGTCGGACGCCTCCGAGACCCGGTAGCCGGTCGAGATCCGGGCCTGTGTCTGCTCGAGCGATTTGTTTGTGGCGTTGAGGCTTTGAAGTGCAGTCAACGCCGCAGCGTTCGTCATGATGCTCGCCAAGAAACTCGCTCCTTCTCAAAAGCCGGCATGCCACACAGGCCGGGTTGGCCTGCCCATGGGTCGCGATCGTGCCGGTCGGGCCGATTCGACGACCTAAGTCATTGGTTAACCATACCTAGCGCGATATGGTTAATGGCCTGTTAAATGTAGGCTTTCGAGAAGTTAAGAAACGAAGATTGCGCGGGCCTTGAGCAAACGCAAATCGGGCCGCGCTTTTGGCGCGGCCCGATGCTTTAGCCTGGTCAGTATAGAGTGATCAGCCGCGGAAGAGCGACAGGATCGACTGCGACGAGCCGTTGGCGATCGACAGCGCCTGGACGCCGAGCTGCTGCTGAACCTGCAGGGCCTGGAGGCGGGTCGATTCCTTGTTCATGTCAGCGTCGACGAGCTGGCCGACGCCGCGGTCGATGGAGTCCATCAGGCTCGAGGTGAAGGTCTTCTGCAGGTCGATCGAGCTCTTGGCGGCGCCGAGCTTGGTGGCGGCGTTCGTCATGTCCTTGAGCGCGGCGTCAACCACGTTCATCATATCCTTGATCTGGCTGTCGCTTGCAGCGGTGGTGCCCGAGAAGATCTTCATGGTGGCGACCGAATAGGTATCGCCGGTCGCCGAAGCAGCGCCCAGGGTCGGGGCCTGCGCCGTGGTGCTGACGGTGCCGTCGCTGCCGAGCCGGTCGGAGTCGAGGATACCCTTCGACACGCCCGTCGCGGTGCCAGCCTCATAGAGCTTGATGCTTTCCACGTTGACGTCGATCGTCGAGATCGAAACCGCGCCGGTGGCGCTGCGGTTGAAGGCCGAAACGATCTTGACGTCGGCCGCGGTCGTGGCGGTGGCGCCGCTGTCGACCGAGAGCATGTTGGTGCCGGAGAAGGTGGCGCCGTCGGCATAGGCCTTCAACTGGTCCTGAAGCGCCTTGATTTCGACCTGGGTCTTTTCCTTGGAAGCGTCCGTCTGGCCGTAGGATGCGGTCAGCTTCTGCTGGATCTGGTTGATGGTGGTGATCGCGCTGTCCATACCGGTGTAGGCGGTGTCGACCTTCGAGGCGCCGAGGCCGAGCGCGTCCGAGACGGTGGACATGGCCTGGTTGTCGGAGCGCATCGTGGTGGCGATCGACCAATAGGCGGCGTTGTCCGAAGCCTGCGAGACGCGGTAACCGGTGGAGATGCGGGACTGGGTGGTCTGGAGCTGGTTCTGGGTGTTGTTGAGGCTCTGCAGCGCGGTCAACGCAGCGCTGTTGGTCATGATACTGGACATGGCTACTCGTACCTATTTTTACACGGATTTTTTTGACATACCGGCATGTCCGGTATGACGGTGCGGCATCATGCCAATGACCGCTCAGTTGGGTCACCCGCCATCTGCGAGCGACTATGGCGGCAAGTTGCTACCAAAGAACTAAATCGGACGGTTAATCGAAAATAATATCGGCAGGCTCGCGCTGGAGGCGGCGCGGCCGCTCATGCCCGGTCCGGGGGAACGATCAGGTGAAGGATCGCACCAGGCTGCCGACCAGGAGGTTCCAGCCGTCGATCAGCACGAAGAACAGGATCTTGAACGGCAGCGAGACCACCGTCGGCGGCAACATCATCATGCCCATGGCCATGGTGACGGTGGCGACGATGAGGTCGATGACGAGGAACGGCAAAACGATGAGGAAGCCGATTTCGAAGCCGCGCCGGATTTCCGAGATCATGAAGGCCGGCACCAGGATGCGCAGGTCGACGGTCTCACGCGAGACGGTCTGGCCGCGCTCCCGGGCGAGATCGGCGAAGAGGTCGAAGTCCTTGTCGCGCACATTGTGCAGCATGAAGTCTCGGAACGGGCCGGAGATCTTCTCGAACGCCTCGCCCTGTGTGATCTGGTTGTCCATCAGCGGCTTCACGCCGGTGTTCCAGGCCTGGTCGAAGGTCGGCGCCATGACATAGAAGGTCATGAACAGCGACAGCGAGATCAGGATCAGGTTGGCGGGTGTCGACTGCAGGCCGATGCCGGCGCGCAGGATCGAGAAGGCGATGACGAAGCGGGTGAAGCTCGTCACCATGATGAGCAGGCCCGGCGCCACCGAAAGCACGGTGAGCAGGCCGAACATCTGGATCAGATAGCCGACGGTCGTGCCGTCGGCCTTGCCGATGCCGCCAAGATCGAGCTGCTGGGCCGCGGCGCCGGAAGTGGTGACGACGATAAGCGCCGTGGCTATGAGGAACTTTCTCATTCGAGCAGCATCGTCCTTACGAGAACCTGTTTGACGTGGCCGGCGCTGCGCAGCGCGGCGCGCTCATCGAGATCGGCCTTGAGATGCTGGTAGCCGCTGGCGCCTTCGATCTGATGCAGCTTGAGCGTGCGCACGTAAGCCATCAGATCCTGGTGGATCTGCTCGGTTATTTCCGGCGGCTGCGGAGCATCATAGAGCAGCGACGCCTCCAGCCGGATCCAGACTTCGGATGGCGAGGCGAGATTGGTGGTGATCGGCGCCAGCTGAACCAGCGTCGGCCCGGCGGCCGGCTTGCCGGCTTCGGCAGGCTTCTGCGCCATGCCGGCGTTTTCCGGCGCCGCCGGCACCGGTGCCGGTGTTTCGCCTTGCTTGAGATAGCCGCCGGAGACCCAGCCCATGCCGACGGCCGCTCCCGTCATGGCCAGCAGCATGGCGAGCTGGATCACAAGGGAAGGTCCCTTCTTGGGCTGGACCTGCTCGACATTGGCCACGGCGGCGCTCTCCCGATCCTAGAAAGGCAGAACCTGGTCGAGGACCTGCTGGCCATAGGCCGGCTGCTGGACCTCGCTCACACGGCCACGGCCGCCATAGGAGATGCGGGCCTCGGCGATGCGCTCGTAGGGAATGGTGTTCTCCGCGCCGATGTCGGACGGACGCACCATGCCGGCGATGGTGAGGACCCGAAGCTCGTAATTGACGCGGACCTCCTGCGAGCCCCTGATCATCAGATTGCCGTTGGGGAGCACTTCGGTGACGACGGCCGCGACGTTGAGCGCGATGTCTTCCGAGCGCTTGATCTCGCCGTCGGCGTTGGTCTCCGTGCTGGAGCTCAAGCCGGCGTCGCCCTTGCCGCTGGTGCTTTTGCCGTCCCATCCGAGCGTGATGTCGTAGCCGAGCTTGCGCGCCGCGGTGCGGCTGCGATCGTTCTGGTTCTTGAAATTGGCCCTGTCGTTGAGCTTGATGTTGACGGTCAGGATGTCGCCGGCGCGCAGTGCGCGCGGATCCGTGAAGAGCCGGCTCTGGCGGTCGTCCCACAGCGAAAACTTCTTCGGCCGCGACGCTGGTGGCTGCGGATAGCTGTAAGGACCGGAGCCGCCCGCACCAATGCCGGAACCGACCGGCGACAGAGCGGGCTCCCTGCCGACCTCCTTGAGGTCGGTGCCGCAGCCAGCCAGGGCGGCGAGAGCGATCAGGGCGAGCAACTTCAACTTCATGACGGATCAACCCTTCGCGCCGCGCTGGCCATGATGCCGGTAAGCGTCGCCGCCGCCTTCTGGTCCATTTCGTTCAGGATGACGCCGGCCTTGCGCGAATCGAGCTTCATCAGGATGGCCGCCGCGAGTTCGGCATTCACCATCGCCAGCCGTTCGGCGGCGGCGTCCGGCTTCATGCCGGCATAGATCTTGACGACGCCGTCCTCCGCCCGCGCCAGGAACACTTCGCGGCGCTTCAGCCATTCTTCATATTCGGCCCGCTTTGCCTCGAGCGCCTTCATGCGCTCGTCTATCCCCGCCTGCAGCTGCTTCAATTCCTCGGCCTGAAGAGCGTAGCGGCGATCGCGCGCTGCGTCGGCGATGTTGGAGCAGAAGCGCTGGATCTCGCTCTCGTCCGGCGCCTTCTCGCTTCCGAGCGCGACTGGCTGGGCCGACGCCGTTTCGCGCTTCAACTCGGCCGGCTGAGCCGGCGTCTGACCGCCGGGCAGCACCTGGCGCACTTCATCCGCGCGGGCGACGCCGGCGGTCAGCACGACGATCGCGCAGATGGCGGGGAGTCCTATCCCGGGGTGGAGCCTTGGGCCACGATCCAGTCTCGAGGGGAAAAGCGCGATCATCGGCGTACCTATTGGAGAACCAGGTCGGCCTGCAGCGCGCCGGCCGATTTGATGCCTTGCAGGATGGCGATGATGCCGTCGGGCTTCACGCCGAGGCGATTGAGGCCAGAGACAAGCGTTTCGAGATCGGGACCGTCGAGCACGGCAACGCGCGCGTCGGGCCGCGAAGCCTGGATGGCGGTGAACGGCTCGACAGCGGTCTCGCCTTTCGAGAAAGGTTCGGGCTGGACCACCCTCGGCGCTTCCGTGATACGCACGGTGAGCGTGCCGTGACTGATCGCCACGCGCGAGATCCTGACATTGTTGCCGATGACGATGGTGCCGGTGCGCTCGTCGATGACGACGCGCGCCGGGGCATCCGATTCCACGACCAGATTCTCGATCTCGGCATAGAAGCGCGCGGCTGAGGTGTTCTTCGGCCGCCTGATCTGCACGGTGCGCGCATCGCGCTCGGCGGCGACGCGCATGCCGAAGCGCTGCGAGGTGTAGTCGTTGATCGCGTCCGCGATACGGATCGCGGTCGAGAAATCGGGATTGCGCAGTTGCAGCGTCAGCACGCCCTGGTCGTCGAACTCGGCTGGCACCGAGCGCTCGACGATGGCGCCGTTGGGCACGCGGCCGGCGGTCGGCACGCCCTGCGTCAGTTGCTGGGCTTGGCCCTGGGCGGTGAAGCCGCCGACGATGACGGAGCCTTGCCCGACGGCGTAGATCTCGCCGTCGGCCGCCTTCAGTGGCGTCATCACCAGCGTTCCGCCGGCAAGCGAGGTGGCATCGCCCATCGAGGACACGTCGATGTCGATGCGGGCACCCGACTGGACGAAGGGCGGCATGTTGGCGGTGACGATGACGGCGGCCACGTTCTTGGCGCGCGCGCTGCCGCCTTCGGTGGCGATGCCGAGATTCTCCAACATGGCGCGGATCGACTGCTCGGTGAAGGGCGAGTTGCGCAGGCTGTCACCGGTGCCGGCAAGGCCGATGACAAGGCCGTAGCCGACGAGCTGGTTGTCGCGAGCGCTCTGCAGTTGGGCGATGTCCTTGATGCGCGCAGCGACCTGGCCGGGCGGCAGCGTGCTTGGTCCGGTGGAGACGCGGAACATGCGCTGGGTGGTCGCCGGATCGTATTGCGGATCGTCGTAGACGCCGCCATTTTGCTGCGCCAGCTCGCGCTTGGCCTTGGGCGTCAGCCCGTCGGCCAATGCCGGCTGAAGGCAGATGGCGGTGCTCAGCAGAAGAACAAAAGCACGCATCACGAAGCGCCGACCTTGATGGTCCCGTCGGCCATCACCGTGCCGGAGATGACCTTGCCGCTGTCGATGTTGCGGATCTTGATCTGATCGCCGGCAGCGCCTGGCTGCAGCGTGACGCAGGCCGCCGAAATGGTTAGCGCCCCGGCGGTGAAGTAGACCTGCACGGAAGCGCCCTGTTCGACCAGCCAGGCGTCTCGGATGGCGGTGACCGGAATGTAGCGACCAGGCAGAAGCGTGCGCTTGGCTACCTTCCCCTCCAACTCCTCGGAACGTGTCGCCATGCCGTCGGGCTTGTGCTTGCCGGGGATGAGCGTCACTTGCTTGAGCGAGGCGGACTCGATTGTCTCGCCGGGATAGATGACGCGGTTGGGGATCAGCACGGCCTCGCCGACGGCCTGGCCAGCGGCGATCTGATTTGCCGATTGGCCGCTCATGTCCTGCGCGAAGGCCGGCATGCCGGCGGCCACCAGGATGGTGGCCAGTGCGGCGCGGCGGAGTGCGGAGGAGATCGGCTCGGCCATCATCCGTTACCTGATGTTCTTGGAGACCACCGAGGCCATGTCGTCGGCGGCCTGGATCACCTTGGAGTTCATTTCATAGGCGCGCTGCGCCGAGATCAGCTCCGTGATTTCCTTGACCGGATCGACGTTGGAGGATTCGAGGTAGCCCTGCTGGATCGTGGCGAAGCCCGGATCGCCGGGGACGCCGACATTGGCCGGGCCGGAGGCGGCTGTTTCCTGGAACAGGTTGTCGCCGAGCGGCGCCAGGCCCGCCTCATTGGCGAAGTTGGCGATCTGAAGCTGGCCGAGAAGCTGGAGGTTGGTCTGACCATCCAGGCGGGCAAAGACCTGGCCGGTCTTGTTGACGATGACCTCGATCGCATTTGTCGGCACTGTAATTGCCGGAATGACGTTGGCGCCGTCCGCCGTCACGAGCTGGCCGGTGGCATTGGTGTTGAACGCGCCGGCACGGGTGTAGAGCGTACCGCCGTCGGCGCCCTCGATCTGGAACCAGCCCCTGCCGGTCAGCGCCAGGTCGAAGCTGTTGCCGGTGCTGGCCAGTTCGCCCTGCGTGTGGACATTGCGCACCGCCGTGGTCTTGACGCCGAGACCGATCGAGACGCCTTCCGGCACCAGCGAGGTGTTGGAGCGGTTGGGCACGCCCTGCGTGCGGTCGACCTGGTAGAGCAGGTCGGAGAATTCGGCCCGCGCCCGCTTGTAGCCGGTGGTGTTGATGTTGGCGATGTTGTTGGCGATGACTTCCAGGTTTGTCTGCTGGGCATTCATGCCGGTCGCGGCGATGGCAAGGGCTTTCATGACGCGGTCCTAGATGCTCATGCGACTGATTTCGAGATAGGCCGAGACGACCTTGTCGCGGATGGCGATCGTGGTCTGCAGCGCCTGCTGGGCGCTCAGCACCGCGTCGACGACCTGGCGGGTGTCGGCGTCGCCCTTCAGGGCCTGTATCGACATCTGCTCTGCGCCCTGCAGCGTGTTGACGGTTTTGGTCGCCGCCTGGCCCAGGACTTCGGCGAAGGTGCTGCCGACGCTTTCTCCGGCCTGTGTCCCAACGCCGCCTGGCAGCAGGCTCGGTGACGCCTGCTCCGCTCCGTCAATCGCAGTCTTGAATTGTATTGCCCCGATACCGCCGATCATTACTGGTTCCTCATCAGGTCGATGGTCATGGAAATCAGATCGCGAGCCTGCTTGATGACCTGCAGGTTGGCTTCATAGGAGCGGTTCGCCTCGCTCATGTCGGCCATTTCGACCAACGTATTGACGTTGGGCATCTTGACGTACCCTTTGGCGTCGGCGGCTTCGTTGCCGGGCTGGAATTCGACCGGGAAGTCCGAAGGATCGCGAGAGATCGCATTGATCTCCACCAGCGAGCCGCCGCTCGCGCGGTCGACCTCGGACTGGAAGGTGATCGTCTTGCGACGGTAGGGATCGGCGCCTGGCGTGGTGCCGGTAGACTGGGCGTTGGCGAGGTTTTCCGAGACCACGCGCAGGCGCTCCGATTGGGCGCCAAGGCCGGATGCCGCGACTTTGAGGGCTGCAGTGAGGGCGTCCATGGTCAGCTCTTCACCACCATCGTCATCATCGAATGGAAGGCCTTCACGATCGCCGTATTGAGCTCGAAGGAGCGGCGGACCTCGCCGGCCTTCATCAACTCCTGCTCGAGGACCACCGTGTTCTTCGACGGCATGATCGCGCCGTTGGGATCCTCCGGCTTGACGTTGAAGCCCGCATTCGCCACCTGGGCGCCGAGATGACCGGGGGTGGTGGCCGCCAGCGTCACCGCGGTCCGGTCGAGGACCTTTTCGAACGGCTCGACGTCATTAGCCGTGTAGCCCGGCGTGTTGGCATTGGCGATGTTGGAGGCGATCGCCGACTGGCGCACGGCCAGCCATTGCGACTGCCGCGTGGCAAGATCAAAGAGGTTTACGGGTTCCATGGGAATCTCCCGGGCAAGTACCCACAAGACTAGGCGGCCAGTCTTGCGCGGACCTTGCGCGGGATTGGCCGTCAGGCCTGGCGCGGTTACTTCGAGAGCGGGATCACCTTGTCGGTGCTGGTGACGATCACCCATTTGCCGCCGCGTTGCTCGATCGAGGCGACACGGCTCGAATCGGGCAGGACGGAGCCGCGCTGGACGAGCCACAGACCTGTATCGTCCTCGATCATGGCGCGGCCGTTGGCGACATGCACCATCTTGAATTCCGAAGCGGCGGGGAAGGGCTGCTGGTCGAGCCCCGGCGCCTTGTCGGGGTCTTCCTGATCGTCCGGCAAGGTGCCGGTCGCGAGCAGGTCGATCTCGGGAACCGTTTTGGACGTGTCAGCCGAGCCGGAGTTTACCAATTGCGTGCCACCGGAGACGCGTCCGGCGTTGCTGCCGCTGCCGCCGAACTTCATCGCCTGAACGCCGAACTGCTCCTGGTTGAAGAAGATGTACCAGGGAAACAATGCGCAGATCAGGCCGAGCGTGATGCCGAGCGCGGCGATGACGACATCGCTGCGGCGGTCGGCACTCCTGTCGGCCAGGCGTGGGAACTGGGCTTTCGGCGGCTCCGGCCATTCGGTGCGCGGAAAAAGGCCGTCGATCAATGAATCCCGGCTGGCCTGCGCCAGGTCGGCGGGATCGGGAGCGGGCGCTCTCGGGGGATGTGGCCTTTCGGCCCTGTTCAGGAGCGTCGTTGCCTTCTGCGCCATGGCGCGCACGGCTTTGTCCCTGGCAATTCCTGCCTCGTCGGCCTTGGCTTTTTCCGCTGCCTGGGCCTCGGCAAGCCTGTCGCGCAACATGCGCTCGGTGTATTGGAGTTCAGTCTCCTTGATCGCCATTCAGCTTCCCCTTGAGATGGCGGGCGAGGTCGGCGAACGGATCGGCCGACGCGCGGTCCCTCGGCGATTGCGTGAGTGCCTCGTAGATCAGCGGCACCTGGCGCACCGCGATATCGAGCTCGGCATCGGCGCCGGCTTGGTAAGCGCCGAGCAGACGGATGTCGCGCGTATCCTCGAAACGCGCGATCATCGATTTCAGCTTTGCCACCAGCATGCGCTGCTCCGCGCTCCAGGCTTTGTCGGCGAGGCGCGAGATCGACGATAGCGGATTGACCGGCGGATAGCGGCCCTGCTCGGCGAGCGCGCGGTCGAGCACGACATGGCCGTCAAGGATGCCGCGCACCGAGTCAGCGACCGGATCATTGTGATCGTCGCCGTCGACCAGCACGGAAATGATGGCGGTGATGGAGCCTTGACCCTCGGCGCCAGGTCCGGCTCGTTCGAGCAATTTCGGCAAGTCGGTGAAAACCGAGGCCGGATAGCCGCGCGCGACCGGAGGCTCGCCGGTTCCTGTCGCGACCTCGCGCAGCGCATGGGCAAAGCGGGTGATGGAATCCAGCACCAGCAGCACGCGATGGCCCTGGTCGCGGAAGTGCTCGGCCACGCGCATGGCGGTGTCGGGTGCGCGCCGGCGCATCATGGCGCTTTCGTCGCTGGTGGCGACGACGGCGACGGTCTTGGCCATGCTCTCGGCGCCGATCGTATCCTCGAGGAATTCGCGCACCTCGCGGCCGCGTTCGCCGATCAGCGCAACCACCACGGTATCGAAGGCATGGGCGCCGGCCAGCATGGCAAGCAGCGTCGATTTGCCGACGCCGGAACCGGCGAAGATGCCGAGCCGCTGGCCGAAACAGAGCGGGGTGAAAATATCAATCACCTTGACGCCGGTGAGAAAGCCGGTGCCGACGCGCTGGCGCGACAAGGCGCCGGGCGTCGCGCTGTCGGCGGCATCGGCCGCATTCGGCCGGATCAGCGGCGGGCCGCCGTCAATGGCGCGGGTCAAGGCATCGATGGCGCGCCCGCGCCATGAGATATGCGGCGTGACCGCGAGCGGACCGCGGCGAAAGACGGCGTCGCCGATGCCGGCATCGGCGCTGCGTTCGAAGGGCGCGACCACCACCTCGTCGCTGCCGATCTTGACGATCTCGCCGCGCCGCGCGCCGGCCTTGCCGCGCTGCTCCACGATGTCGCCGAGCCTGGCAATCCCGGACAGACCGCGGACCTTGTAATGTGTCGGCGATATCTCGGCGACGCGGCCGCCACGCGACAGCAGGGCCTGCGGATCGTCGAACCGCCGCCAGACGCGCTCGAGCGCGGCCAGCCTGTCCGTCCGTCCGGTATCCGCCGGGCTCTCGGAAGCGCGCAACAGGGACGAGCCGGTCGTCATGCCGTCACTTCGAGCCGAGCGTCTTGATCGCGTCGTCGGTGGAGGAATCGGTCTGCCGCATCAGCGCCGCCGTGTTCTCGAAGGCGCGCTGAACCTGGATCAGCCGGGTCATCTCCAGCACGGGGTTGACGTTCGACTCTTCCACAAATCCCTGAGCGACACCGATGTCCGAGCGATCGGTGACGGGTTCGGGAGTACGCGCCGGAACGATGCCCGAATTGCCATAGCGGACGAAATTCTCGCCGGGGTCGAAATTGTAGAGGCCGAGGGCTCCGACCAACTGACCGTTCTGCCTCAGCGAGCCGTCCGCGCCTGCCTTGGGCGGACCGTTGCGCGGATCGAGCTGGATCGGGGCGCCGCCGCCGTCCAGCACCGGATAGCCTTCGATCGACATCAACTCGCCGTTCTCGTTCATCGAGAACCGGCCGTCGCGGGTCATCACGGTGCCGGCGGGCGTGTCGATGGCGAACCAGGCATCGCCCTGGACGGCGAAGTCGAAGGGATTGCCGGTTTCGGTCAGCGCGCCATGCGCGCCGGAAAGGTAGGTCTTGCCGGAGGAGGCGAAGGAAACCGACTTGGGCCCGGTGCCGGAGACGACATCCTGGAACTTCACGCCGGTGGCGCGGAAACCGATGGTCGAGGCATTGGCGACGTTGTCGGCGATGGTATCGAGGCGGCGCTCGAGGGCGATCTGCGAGGAAAGGGCGACGTAAAGGCTGTCCTGCATGATCTTCTCAGAACTTCAACTGCTGCATGGCCATCATCAGATCGGTGGAGATGCCGACAGTGGTCGGCTGCGCGAAGAGCACACTGACGGACGTCACGGCCGTCGAGGTCGGGTGGGCGATCTCGTACATGCTGGTGAAGCGAGTCAGGAACTTGCTGAGCTTGTCGGGGTCGCTGAAATCCTTGATGTCGAGCTTCTGTCCGAACAGCTGCGCCTGCTTGTCGATGTCCGCGGTGGCGAAGGAGTCCGGCAGGCCGAGCGCGCTGCGCACCACGCTGGCCAAAGCGGTGTCGGCCAGCACGTCGTACCAGCTGGTGATATCGGGCGCCTTGCGCTGGAAATAAAGCGCCAGCCGCACGCCTTCGTTGGTCTGGCCGGCGTTCTCTTCCAATGTCTGGCGCAGATACATGTCGACGGTCGGCTGCTGCGCCGCAACGCGAGTGGTGGTCGTGTCGCCGTACTGCGCGAAGTTGAAAGCAGCGGCGAGCCCGGCATAGGCCTTGTTGGTTTGCTGGTTGGCGACACTGTTGGGATCCTTCACGCCACCTTGCAGGACGGACTTGATCAGGTCCTTGTCCTCGCTGGCCGAATCCAGGCCGAACGCTGCCAGCGCGTAAGTATAGAGCCGGTCGTTCGACATCAGATCGTCGATCGACTTCACCTTGGTGATGTTGGCGAGATAGTAGGTCGTCTCGCCTTTCACATAGTCCGAATTCGGATCAAGGCCGGCGATCTCGGCCTGTGCAGCGTAGTTCGCTGTAACCGGCTGCTGTGTGGGGTTGTAGACCGTCGCATTGGCGCCATCGGCCGCGAAGTTGAAGGCCGCGACGAACTGGGCGTAGCGCTTGTCGGTCAGCTTGTTGGCGAAGCTGTTGGGATCGGAAACGCCTTCCTTCAGCGCCTTGACCATGAAGGCCTTGGCGTAGTCCATGTCCTCCAGCCCGTAGGCCTTCATGGCATATTTGAAAAGGCGGTCGTTGTTTACGAAATCGTCGATCGATGTAACCTTGCCGATATTGGCCAGATAATATTGCGTATCGCGATCGACCGTCGGCTGTTGTTCGACCTGGGTGATCGATTTGTTGATGTCTTTGGCAATCAACTGATAGCTGGTGTAGGTATTGAGCAAGGATATGCCTCCGGCCGAAGCTATTCCGGCACAATAACGTCACTTCCTTGCGCGAAGCTGAATCGCTTCCGCTGCCTTCGATTCAAGCCTCACACAAGGCACGGGGACTATCCCTGATCCACGACGTGACATGCGGAAGGACCTGTCGTGGGCATTCTGATCGGACTTGTGGTGACGCTCGGCTGCGTTCTCGGCGGCTTCATGGCCATGGGCGGCCACTTGCATGTGCTGCTGCAGCCATGGGAGGCGGTGGTCATCTGCGGCGCCGCGCTCGGCACCTTCCTGGTCGCCAATCCGATGAAGACGGTGAAGGACACCGGCAAGGGCATTCTCGAGGCTTTCAAGCAGGCTGTGCCGAAGGAGCGCGATTACCTCGAGACGCTGGGGGTCCTCCACAGCCTGATGCGCGAACTGCGTTCGAAGTCGCGTAGCGAGGTCGAGGCGCATATCGACAATCCGGAAGAGTCCGCCATCTTCCAGGCCTTCCCGACCGTGCTGAAGAACCACGATCTGACGAATTTCATCTGCGACTACTGCCGCATCATCATCATCGGCAATGCCCGTTCGCACGAGATCGAGGCGCTGATGGACGAAGAGATCCAGACGATCCGCACCGACAAGCTCAAGGCCTATCACGCCATGGTCGCGGTCGGCGACGGCCTGCCGGCGCTGGGCATCGTGGCGGCCGTGCTCGGCGTGGTGAAGGCGATGGGCGCGCTGGACCAGTCGCCGGAAATCCTCGGCGGTCTGATCGGCGCCGCGCTCGTCGGAACCTTCCTCGGCATCTTCCTGTCCTACGCCGTCGTCGGTCCGGTCGCCACCAAGATCAAGACGGTGCGCGAAAAGAAGAACCGGCTTTACATCATCGTCAAGCAGACGCTGCTTGCGTATATGAACGGCGCCCTGCCGCAGGTGGCGATCGAGTTCGGCCGCAAGACCATATCCTCCTACGAGCGCCCGACGATCGATGCCGTCGAGCAGAGCACCATGAACGCCGGCGCCGCCGAGAAGAAGGCGGCCTGAACATGCAGCATTCCAGACAGGACCGCTTGCCGTCATGACCAGTCCGGTCAGTCCGCCGCAAACCCGGGCCTTGATCATCGAGCGTCTCGTCGGCGACAGCGGCGAGGCCGCGCAGGTGATCGGCGCGGGGCGCGCCATGGCCGAGCGCGCGCTGCCGCTGCTGCAGAAGGCGCTTGCCGGCGATCTCGGCGCGCCGGTGACCGTCGACCTGCAAGCGGTGGAAGTCGGTCGCGTCCCCGAGGCGCGCTCGCGCGCGGGCGATGCCTTCGCGCTGACCATCGTTTCCTCGCCGACCTCGGCCGACGCCATGACGCTGGTGATGGATGCGCATGCCGTCGCCGTCATGGTGAGCGCGCTGTTCGGCGGCGATCCCGACCAGCCTGTCGCGCCGATCGAGCGGGACCTGTCGCAGATCGAAGCCGATGTCGCGACCACCGTGTTCCAGGAGGTGGCAGCGGCGCTCAACGGATCCGGCAAACGCTCGCTCGACCTGCGCCTGCCGGTGCCGAAGGCAATGTCCGGCAACGAGGCGAGGCGGCGCGTGCTGCGCGACGGCGCCGCCGTGGGCATCGTCTACGGCCTGTCGACGCCGTCCGACAGCGGCACGCTCACGGTGATGATCCCGCAGCGCCTGCTGCTTTCCTCGCGCGGCGGCAACGCCGCGGGGGAGGTGAGCGAGACCACGGAGTTCGACTGGCGGGCCCGCTTCTCCGAAGAGGTGATGCGCTCGACCGTCCGGCTCGAGGCGACGATGCCGCTGGCCAGGCTGACGCTCGGAGACCTTGCCGCGTTCGAGGCCGGCCAGGTGATAGAATTCGAGGAGAACGCGCAGCTCAACGCCAGGCTCAGCGCCCGCGACAAGACACTGTTCGTCTGCGAGTTCGGCAAGCTGGGGCAGAATTACACCGTCCGCATCAGCCATCCGCACGATGCCGGGCAGGACTTCATCGACGGACTGATGCCGGGCTAACGCCAGCCCCGGGACTTATGGAGACGACAGATGGCAAAGACCAAGGTGGAAGGCGAACCCGATCAGCCCGACGAACAGCTCGACCGCGCCATCGAGGAGCTGCGCGGCGTGCTGCGGGAGGAAGAGAATCGCCCCGACGCGACGCTTCAGTCGGGCGCCAATTCCTCTATCATCATGACCATTCCGGTCGACGTGCAGATCATCCTTGGCAGCACCGAGATGCCGGTCTCGGATTTGATGGCGCTGCAGAAGGGTTCCACCGTCGCGCTCAACCGCCGCATCGGCGAGCCCGTCGACGTCGTGGTCAACGGCCGCAAGATCGCACGCGGCGAGATCACCGTGCTGGAAAGCGATCCGACGCGTTTCGGCATCCGGCTCACCGAGATCATCGCCGCGGCCAAGAGCGCCTGAGAATGGCGAGCGGGCGGACCAACCGGCAGCGAGGGCAACACGCATGACGACGGCATTGGCGCTCACTCGTCCGCAAAAGGCGGCGGCGATACTGGTGGCCATGGGAAAGCCCGCGGCCAGCCGGTTGCTGAAATTCTTCAAACAGGACGAACTGAAGGCGCTGATCGAGGGCGCGCGCCTGCTGCGCACCATTCCGCAGGCTGACCTGGAGCGCATCGTCGCCGAGTTCGAAGCCGAATTCACCGAGGGCGCCGGGCTGCTCGATTCCGCCGATCGGATGGACACGATCCTGAACGAATCGCTGTCGCCCGAGGAAATGAGCGCCATCATGGGCGACAAGAAGTTCGAGCCGATCCAGGAAGGACCGCCGCCGATATGGCCGGACCTCGAAAAGCTCGAGCCGGCACGGCTTGGCACCTTCCTTGCCGGCGAGCATCCGCAGACGTCGGCGATGGTGCTTTCGAAACTCGCGCCGCAGACAGCCGCCAATATTCTGCTCACCATGGAAAAGCCGATGCGCAGCCAGATCATCAAGCGCATGGTGACGATGGCCAACATCCCGGACGCGGCGTCCCGGATCGTCGAGAACCAACTGCGCGTGAGCGTCCTGTCGCAGAAGACCAGCAGGGACACCACCGCCGGCCAGGAACGCGTCGCCAGCCTGCTCAATGAAATGGCGAAGCCGGAACTGGACGAACTCATGCAGGACCTGGAAGAGGCCGGCACGCCCGACCTCGCCGGTGTGAAGTCGCGGCTGTTCGCCTTCGACGACCTGCCGCTGCTGGCGCAGAAAGCCCGCGTCCTGCTGTTCGACGGGCTGTCGACCGAACTCGTCACGCTGGCGTTGCGCGGCGCGCCGCCGGAGCTCGCCGAATCCGCGCTGTCGGCGATCGGCGCGCGCTCGCGTCGCATGATCGAATCCGAACTCGGACAAGGGTCGGAAGGCGTAGCGCTCGCCGACATCATGGCTGCCCGCAAGAGTATATCGGTCGCCGCGATCCGGCTGTCGCGCGAAGGGGCTTTCGAGCTGCCTTCGATGCAGACCGCCACCGCCGAAGCCGCCTGACGATAACCACCCGGTCGGAGCGACATGGCTGAAGCGGTCGACAAGGATTCCAAAACCGAGGAAGCCACAGAAAAGAAGATCCGCGACACGATCGAACAGGGCAAGCTGCCCCATTCGCGTGAGACCGCGATCTTTGCATCCTTCCTCGCCATCCTGGTTTTCGCCGTCTTCTACGCCAAGGACGCGATCGTCGATCTCGGCATGTTCCTGTCGACGTTCCTGGAAAAGCCGGAAGCCTGGCCGATGGACACCGAGACCGACGTCATCTCGCTCTACAAGCAGGTGATGACCGAGATAGGCCGCGCCGTCGTCAGCCTGCTGGTGCTGCTTACGGTTGCCGGCATCGGCGCCTCGGTGTTCCAGAACATGCCGCAGATCGTCGGCGAACGGATCCGGCCGCAACTGTCGCGCATCTCGATCGCCAAGGGCTGGAGCCGGATGTTCGGCATGCAGGGATGGGTCGAATTCCTGAAGTCGCTGGCCAAGCTAGGCTTCGCGATCGCGGTATTGAGCTTCACGCTCTCGCAAGACCATCGCAAGCTGCTCGCCGGCATGATCACCAACCCGGTCTCGTTCGGCCTCGTCATCCGCGGCATCTTCGTCGATATCCTCGTGGCGATCGTCTTCGTCATGGGGCTGATCGCGGTGGCCGACATCGTCTGGTCGCGGTTCCACTGGCGGCGCGACCTGCGCATGACCAAGCAGGAGGTCAAGGACGAGATGAAGCAGTCGGAAGGCGACCCGATCGTGAAGTCGCGCCTGCGCTCACTGGCGCGCGACAGGGCGCGCAGGCGCATGATGACGGCCGTGCCGCGCGCGACGCTGGTGATCGCCAACCCGACGCACTATTCGATCGCGCTGAAATATGTGCGCGAGGAGGATTCCGCGCCGATCGTGCTGGCCAAGGGACAGGATCTGGTCGCGCTCAAGATCCGCGAAATCGCCAGGGAGAACAACATCCCGATCTTCGAGGACGTGGCGCTCGCACGCTCCATGTACAAGCAAGTTTCGGTTGATAGCGTGATCCCGTCGCAATTCTACCAGGCGGTCGCCGAGTTGGTGCGGATCGTCTACTCGAAGAAGGCCGCGCGCAAAGCAACTCAATGAACGGACGCCGCTAATCCATGGACCGGCAACCACATGCCAATTCCCGCGAGCTGATCGTCGCCACCGCCATCGAGCCTGTGGTGGGCGAATTGAGGCTCATCGACGTTGCCGACTATATCGCCTTCATCCGGCTCGAGCATTTCGCTTGCCTGTCGGATCTGGTGGACTCGGCCGCCGAGCTTTACTTCCGGCCCGGCACGCTGCGGCTCGGCCATGGCGGCGAGGCGCATGTGGACTGGAGCGGCAGCCCGCGCATCGTGCTCGATCTCGAGCTTCGGCCGCGTGGTGTGACCGTCTATTTCCAGCTGACGCTGACCGAGCGCGGGGCGTCCGTGGTGGTCAATTACGTGTCGTTCGAAAAGCCCGGCGAGACGCCCGAACACAACACCGCCTTGCTCGAGGAAGCGATTGACGAAGCGCGAATCCGCAGGACCGAGCCGCTCGCCTTTCCCTGATCACCTGATTGCGGCCGACCAAGCCGCGGCGCGTTCGTGGCGCCGCAGACTTGGGCCGCGGACTTGGAATGGCTATTCGATCAGGCCGAGCCGCAATGCCTTGGCGACCGCCTGGTTGCGGTTGACCGCGTTGAGCTTCTGTGTCGACTGGGTGAGGTACTGATTGGCGGTGTGCACCGAGAGCTTGAGGAGCTTGGCGATCTCTTCGCTGGTGTTGCCGTTGGCCGTCAGCTTCAGGCATTCGAGCTCGCGCTTGGAAATCGAGCGCGTCCGTCCGGTGTCGCCGGGTCGGATGCGGGCGACCGCCGCAAAGAGCGCAAAAGCGCGAGCGTGGATCTCGCAAAGCGTATCGTCGGACAGCGCGATCTCCGAGCCCAGGAAGACGACCAGCCCGCATTGGCCGCGATCGGCGTGCACGGGAAGGGCGATGCCGTTGGTGCCGGGCGCCAGCGGCGCCATCTGCTCTGCCCAGGCGAGCGACTGAAAGGCTTGCCGCGATCCGGCGGCGCCGTCGTCGGCCCACCAGCGCGGCGCCGTCGAGGTGCGGCTATGGCGCACGACGTCCTCGCCATTGGCGCCGGAAATGAACTTGGTCGCGACCGCGGTGCCGGGGTAATCGGAATCGAAACATGCCACGAGACGCGCGCGTTCGGGCGACGGGCTGACGAAATAGAGGCCGAAGGCCGAGGCGTTGATATCGACGGCGATCCAGCGGCAGCGGCGCACGGCATCCGGGATGGTGGCCGCGTGATGGGTCTCCGAGCCGAGCGAAAAGGCGCCGAACGGACTGCGCTGATCGTTGAAAAGGGCCGCCGCGGCCTCTCTCATCTGTGCATGCTTCAAATGATGCCGCTCCTGATCGCCGTCGCGATCGCCATCGCGCGGTTGCTGGCCGCGAACTTCTGAATGGCGTGCGTGATGTAGCTGTTGACGGTATTCGACGAGACGCCAAGGATGACGGCCACCTCATCGGTGGTCTTGCCTTCCGAAACCCAGAACAGGCACTCGCGCTCGCGGTCGGACAGCGGATCTTGCATGGACGCCGCCGCTATCAGCTGCGGAATGCTGGAAAGCGCGTAACAGCATTTAAGCTGCGCCTTCATCAGGGCGGTGAGGTCGATCTTCCCCGCCTCGGCGGCCGAGAACAGCACGAACAGGCGCTGCCGACCGACATTCAGCCGCAACGAATAGATCTCGGCGTGGCCAAGCACATCGAGCAGTCGCGCCTCCTCGCCGGTCAGCAATGCACCGGCATCAGGCGCGTGCGCCGCCACCAAGGGTCTTGGGCGGACACCGGGCGCCACCGTCAACGGGCCCAGCGCCAGGTTGGCAATCAGCCTTTTGCCGATCAGCTCTATGCCGTCGAAGATCCAGTTCGAGGAGACTATGCGCGCATCGTTGCGGTCCTGGTCATGCACGATGGCGACCAGCATGTAGCTGTCGGCGCCGATATCGGCGGCAAGCTGCATGAAGAAGCTGGTGAGATCGCCGCGGGACGTCAGGCGCGAGCCTGAAGCATCGGGTTGGAGAAGCGCGGCGGAACTGCTCATTTTTAATTCTTGGATTCTTGCCGGAATCGATCCTTGTGCCCGGTGATGGCGAAGCCAACGGCCGGACCCGAAACGCGTCACGTTTACGAAGACACCACTCAAGGCGCGAACTGCGCCCAACCGCGCCGAATCCCTCCAGGGAACGCGAAACCGTCCGCGTCTGGTGCCGGCTTGGCGCCGGAACTTGAGACTTTGGGTGGTCGCCGCGCCCCCCGTGGACCGGCTGATTCGGGTCTAATCTACCCGCAGATGAATCCGACATCAAACGCGATTTGACAAAATCGAATCTGATGGACTCGCATTGCGACTCAGCGGCCGATCTTCGCGTTACTTGCGGGTGATTTCAAAGTCGAATTGAGTGGATGATTTTCCCCGCAGGATCGCAAAAGAACACGCCCCCGATTGCATTCTAGAGCGCATGTCCTTGGATAGGATATGGCTGGAGCGGTTCATGGAACCGTGGAACCGCTCCAAGTTCTTTGATTTTCGCAATTCCGAGCGGAAAACCGCCGCGCACTTTTCCTGGAATTGCCCTACCGGTCCTCGAAGCCCGTCAGCACGCCGACGGCGTTGATGCCGATCTCCTCGACGGCATAGCCGCCTTCCATGACGAAGAGCGTCGGCAGACCGAGCCTGGCAATGCGACGGCCGATCTTGGGATAGTCCTCGCTCTTCAGCTTGAACTGGCTGATCGGGTCCTTCTCGAAGGTGTCGACACCGAGCGAGACGATGACCACATCCGGAGCGTAGGCCGCGAGCCTGGCGCAGGCGTCCTCCAGCGATGCGTTCCAGCCATCCCAGTTGGTGCCGAAGGGCATCGGGTAGTTGGTGTTGAAACCCTCGCCCTCGCCCTCGCCGCGCTCGTCGGCATGGCCGAGGAAGAAAGGATATTCGACCATCGGGTCGCCATGCAGGTTGAGCACCTGGACGTCGCCGCGGCGATAGAAGATCTCCTGCGTGCCATTGCCGTGATGGTAGTCGACATCGAGGATCGAGACGCGTTTGGCGCCCTGGTCCCGATACCATTGCGCGACGACGGCGGCGTTGTTGATGAAGCAGTAACCGCCCATGAAGGCGGCGCCAGCGTGATGGCCGGGCGGACGGCAAAGCGCGAAGGCCGCGCGCTCGCCGCCTTTGACCAGGCCCGCGGCCGTCAGCGCGACGTCGTAGGACGACTTGATCGCCGCCCAGGTGCCTTCGACGAAAGTGGCGCCGGCGTCGAAGGAGTAATAGCCGAGCAGGGCGTCTATACGCTTCGGCGGCACGTCGCCGCGCAGGCCGCGCGTCGGCCAGGTGAAGCCCATGGCCGATCCCTTGAACCCCTCGGCGACCCATCGGGGCCAGACCGTCGGCAGGAAGTCGATGTAGTGAGCCTCATGCACGCGCTTGGCGGCGTCGAGCGCGTGCTCCGTCGGCCCGATGATCGGTCCGAGTTTCTCGCTCTCCACCCTGGCCCTGATGAATTCGGCCCGGGACGGCTTTTCGAAACCTGGTACGATCGCGGACGTGACCAGTTCCATCTGGCCTGCATGGCCGGCGTGGAGCGGCGAATAGACGGTCTTCATGAAACCCCCTTCAAGGTGCGAAAATCAGTCAAGGTCGAGATGAGGACTCACCAGGGCGAGCCACATTGCTTCAATATCGTCTTCGATGAGGTCGAATGTCTTACGGTCTCGCTTCAGTCCCACAAGCCTGCAGGCATGTCCGACCTCCATCATCACCAAGCCCAACCGCTTGGCGGTCTTTTCGTCGAGGGACGGTTTCACATGCTGCAGCCAGGCTGCGTAGAGGGCGATGATCTGCTTGTCATATTCGTCCTGGATCGGCCTGAGGTCGGCGTTACCGGAAATAGCCTCGACAACCGGCATCAGGGTGGCGTTGTCCAGGTAGAGCCTGGACGTGTCGATAAAGAGCTTGCGCACTTCGCGCCGGAACTCGTCGCGGTTGGTTGGCCGGGGTGCGTTGATGCGCTTCTGGATGACTTCCGGAAAAGATGACAGCCACCTGCGTGCCAAATCCAGAAGAATGGCTTCCTTGTTGGGGAAGTACTGATAGATCGAACCGACAGACAGGCCCGCACGCTGCGCGATGGCAAGCGTCGTCGGCGTTCTGGTTCCTTGCTCGCGTGTCAGGATCAGCGCTGCGTCGAGAATCCTGTCGACCACCTTGCTCGACCGCTGCTGCCGCGGTTGCTTGCGCGGTTCGAGCGCTATTCGGGTCTTGCGGTCGAGACTGCGTTTCACTGCTGGATGCCCCCGTTCCCCGCACGGCCTCGAGACAAGCGCGGGGTGCTGTCCACTATACATTCCAAATTCCGGCTGTTGACAAACGCGAATAAACAGTCGCATTCTTTTATCCACGCTGTCTTCAGGGATAACAAGGGGAATTTCGAAGAACAGCGCACCGGCTCAATTTTTTCCTTGAACCCCACTCCAATGGCGTGGCGGTCGCTTGGCAGAGCATTGCCGGTCTCGGTCAGTCATCAAAAGCGCGGAGTCGCGATGTCGGTCACGGGTGCGGGTCATAGTGCGGATTTGATCGTCATCAACGGTCGTGTGCTGACCATGGACGATGACAATCCCGCCGCTGATGCGGTTGCCGTGAGGGATGGCACCATCGTCGCCATCGGCAATCGCGCCGCGATCGAGACACTCAAAGGGCCGTCCACCAAGATCATCGATGCCCAGGGTGGCTCGGTCCTGCCGGGTTTCATCGAGGCGCATATGCATCTCTTCGGCGGCGCGGCCGAGCTCGACAATCTGCATCTGGCGGGCGTGCATGGCTTCGACGCGCTGCGCGACGCGATCCAGGGATTTGCGGCAAGGCGCCCGGACGCCAGGCTTCTGATCGGCGCCGGCGTCGACTACGCCATCCTGCCGGAGCCGGTGACGCGTCACGATCTCGACCGCATCATTCCCGATCGGCCTTTCGCCATGTCGGCGTCCGACCACCACACGATGTGGGCGAACACCAAGGCGCTGGAAGAAGCCGGCCTGCTGCATGGCAGGCAGGTCGGGCAGGGCAACGAGGTCGTCATGGGCTCGGATGGGCTTGCCGCCGGCGAGCTGCGCGAGGGGGAGGCATTCGGACCTCTCCTCGATCACTACGGGGCGAACCGGACTCGGCTTGGCCTCGAGGGCGCCGAGCCGGATCCATATCCTTCAGCGAAGGAACTGGCGGCTGATCGCGACCTGATGCATCGCGGCCTGCAATGGTGCGCCAAACACGGCATCACCTCGATCCAGAACATGGACGGCAATCTCTACCAGCTCGAGCTGCTGGCCGAGCTGGAGAAGGAAGGGCGGCTCCTCTGCCGCACCAAGATCCCGTTCCACTTCAAGAATTTCATGAAGCTGGACACGCTCGAAAAAGCCTCGGGGATGGCGGCGACCTACAATTCCGAATGGCTGTCGTCCGGCATGGTGAAGGTCTTCTATGACGGCGTGCTGGACTCCTGGACGGCGGTGATGGTCGACGACTATGCCGATCGGCCTGGCTGGCGCGGCGAGCCGCTGTTTTCGCCCCAGCACTTCGCCGAGGTGGCGGTCGAGGCTGACAGGCGCGGGTTGCAGATCGCCGTGCATTCGATCGGCGACGGCGCGGTGCGGGCGGTGCTCGACGGCTACCAGGCGGCGCTGAAGAAGAATGGCAAGCGCGACAGCCGGCACCGCATCGAGCATATCGAGGTGACGACGGCGTCCGACGTGCCGCGCTTTGCCGAACTCGGCGTGCTGGCGTCGATGCAGCCGGCGCATCCTCCGGGTGCGCTGAACTTCCCGCTGGAGCCGACGATCTCGCGCATCGGCCGGGCCAAGTGGCCGTTGAGCTATGCCTGGCGCACGCTGAAAAATGCCGGCGCGCGCGTGGTGTTCGCCTCCGACTGGCCGGTTTCGCCGGTCGATCCGATCCTGTCCATCCAGGCCGCAGTCATGCGCAAACCTTGGGCAGAAGGGATGCCGGACCAGAGCTTCTCGCTGCGGGAAGCAATCGAGGGCTACACGGTCGAGGGCGCCTACGCGGAGTTCAACGAACATCGCAAGGGTCGCCTGAAGACAGGCTACCTCGCCGATATCGTCATTCTGTCGGCCGATATCGAGGCGACGGCGCCGGAGGCGCTGCACACCGTGCATCCGGTGACCACCATCTGCGGGGGGAAGATCACCTACCAAGCCTAACGATGGCGTAGGAATTGCTTAATTGCATCGAGACTCAGATCGAGTCACTGCTCCGCAGTTGCCAAGCCGACCGGCTTGTGGTGACAATCAAACAGGAACACACCTGCCGCAAAGAGCAGGCTATCTCAATGGGGTAATCGTGCCGGAACAACCGGGTAAAAACGCGATCGAAGTACGCGGTGTTCGCAAGGTTTTTGGAACCGGCGAAAACCAGGTGGCCGCTCTCGATACTGTATCGGTGTCGATCCGCGAGAACGAGTTTTTCACACTGCTCGGCCCGTCCGGATGTGGAAAGACGACGCTGCTGCGATTGATTGCGGGCTTCGATTTCCCAAGCGCCGGGGAGATCCTGCTGCACGGCCAGGACATCGCCCCGCTGCCGCCGTTCAAACGCCCGGTCAACACCGTCTTCCAAAGCTACGCGCTGTTCCCGCACATGACGGTGGCGCAGAATATCGGCTTCGGGCTGGAAATGCTCGGCAAGCCGAAAGCCGAGATCGAGGCGCGCGTCGCGCAGATGCTGAAGCTGGTCAAGATGGAGGCATTGAAGGCCCGCCGCACCAGCCAGATTTCGGGCGGCCAGCAACAGCGTGTGGCGCTGGCTCGCGCGCTCGCGCCGCAGCCGAAGGTCCTCTTGCTCGACGAACCTCTGTCGGCGCTGGACTACAAGCTGCGCAAGGAAATGCAGATCGAGCTGAAGCGGCTGCAAAACGAGACCGGCATCACCTTCATCTTCGTCACCCACGACCAGGAGGAAGCGCTGACGATGTCGGACCGTATCGCGGTGATGTCGGCAGGCAAGATCCTCCAGGTCGGCACGCCGCGCGACATCTACGACCGGCCGGCCGAGCGGTTCGTCGCCGACTTCATCGGCGAGACGAACTTCCTGGCTGGCACGGTGATGTCGAAGCAGGCCGGCGTGGCGACCGTCAAGGTCGCCAGCAACACGACGATCGCCGCCGGCTACCCGGATGGCTTCGATCCTACCGGCGAGGTAACGCTGGTGGTGCGTCCCGAGCATGCCGATCTGGTGCCGGACCCGGCCAAGGGCACGGTCGCCGGAACGCTCTCCAACATCGTCTATTTCGGCACCGACACGCATTATCATGTGAAGCTCGACGGCGGTGAAAACTTCATCGTGCGTCACCAGAACAGCCGCTCGTCGCCGGTGACCTACGAGACCGGCGCCAAGGTCGGCATCCAGTTCGAGGAGGACGCCGCCCGCGTCCTGAAAGACTGATGACGACAGCCGCGCTTTCCCCGGCCACTCCCTCAAAGGCAGCGTTGTTCGAAGCCCAGGCGGTGAAGACAAGCGCGCGCCGCAACAGGCTGCTGTCGCTGCCGGCGCTGATCATCATCGGCATTTTCGGCGTGCTGCCGCTGATCATCATCTGCGTCTATTCGTTCCTCGTCGCGGCGCCCTATGGCGGCGTGCAGTGGCAGTTCTCTACCGACGCCTATTTCAACTTCCTGTTCCAGCGCGACATTTTCGACGACACGCTGCAGTTCACGCCGGACTTCCTGATCATCTACCTGCGCTCCTTCCTGTTCGCGGTCGTGACGACGGCCGTCTGCCTGCTGCTCGGTTTTCCGACGGCCTATTTCATGGCCACCCGGCCGCTGGCGCAGCGCAACTGGTGGGTGCTCTTGATCACCATCCCGTTCTGGTCGAACCTTCTGGTCCGCACCTTGGCGATCATGTTCATCATCCGCGACGAGGGGCTGATCAACAACGCGCTCCTGGCGCTAGGCGTGATCGATAAGCCGATCACCATGCTCTATACCAATTTCGCCATCCAACTCGGCCTGCTCTACGCCTTCCTGCCGTTCATGGTCCTGCCGCTGTATTCCAGCCTGGAGAAGCTCGATTTCCGGCTGATCGAAGCAGCCTACGATCTCTACGCGACGCGCCGTCAGGTGTTGTGGCGGGTCATCATCCCACTCTCCAAGCCCGGCATCATCGCCGGCTGCCTGCTCGTCTTCATCCCCGCGCTCGGCGCCTATGTGACGCCGCTGATCCTGGGCGGCGGCATCCATCTGATGATCGGCGACCTCATCGCGCAGCAATTCGGATCGGGGCGCAACTGGCCGCTCGGCTGCGCGCAGGCTCTGATCCTGATGGCGGCGGTGCTGGTCGCGCTCTACTTCTATGTCCGCAACACGTCGGGCAAGGTGCAGCATGGCTGAGCCCCGCACCATGGACATCAAGGACCAGCCGGGCTTCCGCACGATCGCGATCATTTGCTTGCTGGTTCTCTATGTGCCGGTGCTGATCCTTATGATCTTCTCGCTGAACAGCGGCTCGCTGGTCACGCATTGGGAAGGCGTCACCCTGCATTGGTATGGAACCGCGCTGCTCAATGACGAGTTCCACAGCGCGGCCCAGAACACGCTGATCATCTCGGTGACCGCGACGATCGTTTCGACCATCTGTGCCACGCTGGCGGCGATCGGCATGACCCGGGTGAAGCCGTGGCGCGGACTTGCCGCGGCCTTCATGGTCATCAACCTGCCGCTGATGGTCCCCGAGATCATCACGGCGGTGGCGACGCTCTCCTTCTTCGCGCTGATCGCCGGCGTGTTCGGGCTGAACTTCGGCATCGGCAATCTGATCTTCGCCCACACGGTGTTCTGTATTCCTTTCGCCTATATGCCGATCAGGGCGCGGCTCGAGGACATGGACCTGACGCTCGAATACGCGGCGGCCGATCTTTATGCGACACCGTGGAACGCCTTCAAGCGCATCACGCTGCCGCTCCTGGTTCCCGGCATCATGTCGGGCGCGGCACTCGCCTTCATCGTCTCCTTCGACGATTTCACCATCACGCAGCTCGTCGCCGGTCCCGGCCAGACTACGCTGCCCCTCTACATCTGGAACCAGATCCGGCGACCGATGACGCCGGAGATCAACGCCATCTCCACCATCCTGCTTCTGGTGTCGATCCTGTTCGTCACGGTCTCGTTCCTGATCGCGCGGCGACGCGCAAAATGATCCGAGAGCTCCAACACAACAATGGGAAGGCAAGGAGAACATAAAATGTCTGGAAAACTGATGGCGGCCGTTTCCGCGGCCGTTCTTTTATGGGCAGTGCCGGCGCTCGCCGACGGCGAACTGCACATCTACAACTGGGGCGACTACACCAATCCGAAACTGATCGATAAGTTCGAGAAGCAGTACAACATCAAGGTGACGCTGGACGACTACGATTCCAACGAGACCATGCTGTCGAAGGTGCGCGCCGGCAATTCCGGCTACGATATCGTCGTGCCGTCCGACTACACCGTGAAGATCATGGTCGAAGAGGGCCTGCTCGAAAAGACCGAGCCCAACGCGATGCCGAACGGCAAGAACATCGATCCGCGCTTCGTCGACGTCTATTGGGACAAGGGCCGCCACTACACCGCGCCCTGGCAGTTCGGCACGACGACGTTCTCCGTCAACACCGACAAGTTCAAGGGCAATATCGACACGCTGGCGATCCTGTTCAATCCGCCGGACGAGTTGAAGGGCCAGATCAACATGCTGGACGACGTCAACACCGTCATGCACGCTGCCGAACGCTATGCCGGCGTGCCGCGCTGCGGCGCCGACAAGACCAATCTGAAGAAGGTCAACGACATCCTGATGGCCGCCAAGCCGTCGTGGAAGACGTTCAGCTACGACACCATCACCAAGATCACTTCCGGCGACGTGATCGTGACCGAACAGTGGGACGGCGCGGCCTACCGCTCGCGCCAGAAGATCCCGGCGATCAAATATGCCTACCCGAAGGAAGGTATCGAAGGCTGGATGGACAATGTCGCCGTGCTGAAAGGCGCCAAGAACCTCGAGAACGCCAAGCTGTTCCAGGACTTCGTCATGGCGCCGGAGAATGCGGCGTTGATCTCCGAGTTCGCCGGCTATGACAACGGCATCGCCGGCAGCCACAAGTTCCTGTCGCCGGACTTCGCCAACTCGCCGGAAATCAGCCCGCCGGCCGGTTCGCCGACGCCTGAATTCGTGGAGCCGTGCCCGCCCGACGTGGTGGAGATCTACAACAAGATCTGGACCAATCTGCGCAAATAACATTCGCGCAACGCATGAAGGGAGGGGAGGCTCCGGCCTCCCTTTCTTGTGACTGTTTCTGTGCATGTCGTTTCCCGGAGCCGCTGAGCGGTTTTTGGGCGACATGCATTGGGGAGGATAGGATGACGTCTTATCGCAATTCGGACCCGCGGCCGCCGATCATGCAGGGCTCGCCGCCGAAGCTGGTGCCGCCGAAGCTCGACTGGGACCGGCCACCGTGGAACCGTTGGGCCTTCCAGCACATCCGCGAATTCCTGCCGACGGTCGAGGTCTGGCGCGGCAACGGCCATCGCCATCGCTTCGAGCGCGCGGACGTCGATCTCGACGATCTGCCCGTCGTCGACAGCAACGGAGCGCCAACGACGCTTGCCGGCCTGCTCGACGAAACCTATGCCGACGGCTTCCTGGTGCTGAAGGACGGCAAGATCGCTTACGAGCGCTATTTCAACGGCATGGACGAGCGCACGCTGCACCTGTCGCAGTCGATGGCGAAGTCGGTCACCGGGTCGGTGTGCGGCATCCTGGTCGGGCGTGGCCTGATCGATCCGGCGAAGCTCGTGACCGACTATCTTCCGGAGCTCGGCGAGACCGGCTGGGCCGGCGCCACGGTGCAGCAAGTGCTCGACATGACGACGGGCGTGCGCTTCTCCGAGGAATATACCGATCGTTATTCCGAGATCGGCCAGGTCGATGTCGCCACCGGCTGGAAGCCGATCCCGCCGGGCAGCGACCCGGCCTTCGCGTGGCCGTCGCATCTGTTCGAACTGATCCTGCGGCTGAAGGACAGGACGCGACCGCATGGCGAGACTTTCGAATACCGCTCGATCGAGACCGACGTGCTTGCCTTCGTGATGGAACGGGTGAGCGGCAAGCGCCTGGCGCAACTGGTCTCGGAAGAACTCTGGCAGAAGCTCGGCGCCGATGAGAGCGCCTGCTTCACCGTCGACAGCGCCGGCTATGCGCTGGCCGATGGCGGCTTCAACGCGACGCTGCGCGACTACGCCCGCTTCGGGCAGTTGATCCTCGACAATGGCGGCGGTGTGATCCCGGCCGACTGGATCGAGGCGACGCGCACTGGCAAGCACGGGCCGAATTTCACCCCGAGCCTTCCGGACGCCAGCTACCGAAACCAGTTCTGGATCGAGGATTCGCGCTCGCGCTCGCTGATGTGCCGCGGCGTGTTCGGTCAATTGATCCACATGAGCTGGGAACACAGGATGGTCGTGGTGAAGCTCTCGACCTATCCGGATTTCCTCAATTCCGCCTATTCGGTGGCGACGCAGAAGGCGGTGCATGCCATCGCCTCCGCGCTGGCCTGAAACCGCAAGTAAAAACCGGGAGAGTGTCGTGACCGGCAAGACCGCGTTCGAAACCAGATACGGATTTGCCCGCAAGGATGTACGGCTTGAAACCTGGCGGCTGGCGCCGTTCAACCGATGGTCGTTCCAGAATGTCGGCGAACTGGTGCCGAGCACGCATGTCGCCGCCGCGCCTGGCGGCGAGGAGCCGGCGAAATCGCTCGGTGCGTTGCTCGGGGAAAAGGCCTCGTTGACCCGCGGCATGGAAACCGTCGAAAGCTTTCTGACGCGTTCCGATACGGATGGGTTGACGATCCTCAAGGCCGGCAAGCTGGTCGGCGACTGGTCGGCGCCGCACATGCCTTTCGGAGCGCGTCATATCATCTTTTCGATCAGCAAGTCGGTGACGGCCATTCTTGCCGGCATCCTGGAAGGCGAAGGGGTATTCGATCCTGAGGCCCCGGTGACGAAATACATCCCGGAAGCCAAGGGGTCGGCCTATGGCGATGCCAGTGCGCGCAACGTGCTCGACATGACGGTGAGCCTCGATTTCGAAGAAGCCTATCTTGATCCCGAGAGCGCCTTCGCCCGCTACCGCCGCTCGACCTTGTGGAATCCCGGCGGCGGGTCGGAGAGCCTCACGGCATTCCTGATGACCATCCAGCGGCTGGCCGAGCCGCATGGCCAGACCTATCGCTACCGCTCGCCCAATTCGGACGTGCTCGGCATCCTGGTCGAGCGGGCGTCGGGTAAGCGTGTCAGCCAATTGCTCAGCGAAAAACTATGGCTGCCGCTTGGCGCCGCCAGCGAAATGTCGGTGACGGTCGACATGGAAGGCACGGCGCGCACAGCCGGCGGCATGTCGATGACGCCCCGCGACCTTGCCCGCATCGGCGAGATGATGCGGCAGGGCGGCACGGCGAATGGCCGCCGGATCGTCCCCGAAGCCTGGGTGCGCGACACGGTTGCCACCGGCGGCAGTCATGAAGCCTGGCAGCGCGGTACAATGGCATTCCTGTTCCCGAAGGGGCGCTACCGCAACAAATGGTACCAGACGGGCCATGACAGCGGCGCGTTCTGTGGCATCGGCATCCACGGCCAATGGCTCTACGTCAATCCGAAGACGGAAGTGGTCATCGCCAAGATGTCAGCGCAGCCGGAGCCGGTGGATGAGAAGCTGGACGACGACATCGTGGCGTTCCTGGAAGCGGTCAGCCGGATGGTTTGAGGGCTTATCGAGCCGGCATCCGAAGGAGAGCTTTCCTGTGGACCCCTCATCCAGTTGAAACCAACCCGGTTGGCGGAGCGGTCGTCCCGGCCTATGGTCGCCGCTCTTTTCGACAGGGACCGGCATGGCATCGGACATAAAGCGCATCGCAGCAATCATCGCGGCCGAGATCGGCGCGCGGCCGGAACAGGCCGCTGCGGCGATAGGACTTCTGGACGAGGGGGCGACGGTCCCGTTCGTGGCGCGTTACCGCAAGGAAGTTACCGGCGGGCTCGACGATACGCAGTTGCGCGACCTTTCCGAGCGGCTTGCTTATCTGCGCGAGCTCGATGCACGGCGCGAAACGATCGTCAGCTCGATCCGCGATCAGGGCAAGCTGACCGAGGAACTCGAGGCCAAGATCGCCGCCGCCAGCACCAAGGCCGAGCTTGAGGACATCTATCTGCCCTACAAGCCGAAGCGGCGCACCAAGGCCGAGATCGCCAAGGAGCGCGGGCTCGGGCCGCTCGCCGAGGCGATCCTCGCCGACCGGTCGGCGGTGCCGGCGGAGCTGGCCCTTGCCTATCTTACCGAAGAGGTGGCCGATGCCAAGGCAGCGCTCGAGGGTGCGCGCGACATCCTGTCGGAGCAGTTCGCCGAAAATGCCGACCTCGTCGGCAAGCTCCGCGCCTATATGAAGGAACGCGCCTTCCTGCGCGCCAGGGTCGTCGACGGCAAGCAGGAAGCGGGCGCGAAGTTCTCCGACTATTTCGATCATGTCGAGCGCTGGGCCGGCGTGCCGAGCCACCGGGCGCTTGCCATGCTGCGCGGCCGCAACGAGGAGGTACTGTCGCTCGACATCGAGGTCGACGCCGACGACGCCTCGCCGGTGAAACCGGTCGAGCGCATGATCGCCAACGCCTATGCGATCGGCGGCGCGCTGCCCGGCGACAAATGGCTGATGGAAGTGGCCGGCTGGACCTGGCGGATAAAGCTCTCGCTCCATCTCACGCTCGACCTGATGCGCGACCTGCGCGAGCGGGCCGAGGAAGAGGCGATCCATGTCTTTGCCCGGAACCTCAAGGACCTCTTGCTGGCGGCCCCCGCCGGTTCGCGGCCGACCATGGGGCTGGACCCCGGCATCCGCACCGGCGTCAAGGTGGCGGTGGTCGACGGCACCGGCAAGCTGGTCGCGACGACGACCGTTTATCCGTTTCCGCCCAGGAACGACGTGCGCGGCACGCAGACCGAACTGGCGGCGCTCATCCGCCAGCATAAGGTCGAGCTGATCTCGATCGGCAACGGCACGGGCAGCCGCGAGACGGAAAAGCTAGTGGCTGACATGCTGTCCGATCTGCCGGCCGGCGCCGGGCCGAAGCCGCTCAAGGTGATCGTCAGCGAGGCGGGCGCTTCGGTGTATTCGGCTTCAGCGACTGCCGCGGCGGAATTCCCCGGCCTCGATGTCTCGCTGCGCGGCGCTGTGTCGATCGCCAGGCGACTGCAGGATCCGCTGGCCGAGCTGGTCAAGATCGAGCCGAAATCCATCGGCGTCGGCCAGTACCAGCACGATGTCGACCAATATCGGCTCGGCCGCTCACTGGAAGCGGTGGTCGAGGATGCGGTGAACGCCGTAGGCGTCGACCTCAATACCGCGTCGGCGCCGCTCTTGGCGCGCGTTTCCGGGCTGGGGCCGTCGCTTGCCGAAGCGATCGTCGCGCATCGTGACGCAAGCGGCGCCTTCGCGACGCGCCGCGACCTGCTCAATGTGGCGCGCCTCGGGCCGCGCGCGTTCGAGCAATGCGCCGGCTTCCTGCGCATCCCGAACGGCACGGAGCCGCTCGACGCCTCCTCCGTTCACCCTGAAGCTTATGGCGTGGCGAAGAAGATCGTCTCGGCCTGCGGGCGCGACGTGCGCGCCCTGATGGGCGACAGCGCGGCGCTCAAGGCGCTCGATCCGCGCGTCTTCGTCGACGAGCGCTTCGGCCTGCCGACGGTGCGCGACATCATCGCGGAACTGGAAAAACCCGGACGCGACCCGCGCCCCGGCTTCAAGACGGCGACCTTCGCCGAAGGGGTCGACGACATCAAGGATTTGAAGCCGGGCATGCTGCTCGAGGGCACGGTCACCAATGTCGCGGCTTTTGGCGCTTTCGTCGATATCGGCGTGCATCAGGATGGGCTGGTGCATGTTTCGCAACTGGCCGACCGCTTCATCAAGGATGCGCATGAGGTGGTGAAGGCCGGCGATGTGGTGAAGGTGCGCGTCGTCGATGTCGACATCAAGCGCAAGCGCATCGGGCTTTCGATGCGCAAGGACGGCGGAGAGGGTGGGACGCCTCGCGGAGGCCCGCGCGATCACGGCGGCAAGCCCGCGCCACGCTCGCCGGCGCCCCAGCGTCAGCCGGAGCGGCCGTCGCAAGGCGCTTTCGGCGCGGCGCTCGCCGAGGCGATGAAGCGGAAGTAGCTACCACGCCAGGACAGCCGGCTCCTTGCCGATCTGACCCAGGAGCCAGTCACGAAAACTGGTGACCGGCGGATGACCGCGCTTGTCATGCGGCACGACAAGGTAATAGGCGCTGCGGCTCTGCATCGGTTCGCCAGGCGCCGGCACCAACTGGCCGCGCTGCAATTCGCCGGCAATCAGGATTTCCGGCAGCAGCGCCACGCCGAGGCCCGCCATGCAGGCCTGAGCCACCGTGCCGAACTGCTCGAACTGCATGCCTGGACCGGTCGGCGCCTCGATCCCCTGTTGCTCGAACCACTCGCTCCAGGCGCCGGGGCGGGTTGCCATGTGCAGCAGCGGCAGGCGGCCGATATCGGCCGGCGTGACGATGGCGCGGCTGGCCAGGAATTCGGGTGAGACCACTGGCATAACGGTTTCGCGCATCAAAAGCGTAGAGTCGGCGTCCGACCAGTCGGGCATGCCGTGATGGATGGCGGCGTCGAGCCGCTCGCGGGCGAAGTCGAAGCGGCCGACGCGAGTGGCGAAATTGATGGTGATGTCCGGGTGGCGGGCGACGAAATCCGGGATCAGCGGCATCAGCCAGCGCGTGCCGAAGGTCGGCAGAATAGCGAGGTTGAGAACGCCGCTATGCCGATTGCTCATCAATCCAAGCGCTGCGTCGCGCAACTGGCCGAGCGCTGAGCGTACCGCTTCGGCATAGATTTCACCGGCCGACGAGAGCCGGACATTGCGGCTGTCGCGCTCGAAAAGCCGGCGGCCGAATTGCTCTTCCAGAAGACTTATCTGCCGACTGATAGCGCCTTGGGTCAGGTCGAGTTCGCGCGCGGCGGCGGTAAAGGAGCCAAGACGGGCCACCGCCTCGAAAGCGGCAAGGGCGCTCGTGTTGGGAAGCAGACGGCGTTGGACATTCATGATCTATTACTAACGCTCATTGATCCGTGACGCAATTTCGTTTGATTTTTCGTATGCGGAGGCCGATAAGCCGGGCACACCAAAAAATATCGGGAGCCCAAGGCCATGGCCGCTGAGAAGAACGCCTTCGTCTGGAACGATCCTTTCCTGATCGAGGACCAGCTTTCCGAGGATGAGCGCATGGTGCGCGATGGCGCCGCGGCCTTCGCCGCCGACAAGCTGGCGCCGCGCATCGAGGAAGCCTATGCCGACGAGAAGACCGATCCGTCGATCTTCCGCGAGATGGGCGAGGCGGGCCTGCTCGGCATCACCATTCCGGAAGAATATGGCGGGCTCGGCGCCGGATACGTGACCTACGGGCTGGTCGCGCGCGAGGTCGAGCGCATCGATTCCGGCTACCGCTCGATGATGAGCGTGCAGTCGTCGCTGGTCATGTATCCGATCCATGCCTATGGCTCGGAGGCGCAGCGCAAAAAATACCTGCCGAAGCTCGCCTCGGGCGAATGGATCGGCTGCTTCGGCCTGACCGAGCCGGATGCCGGCTCCGATCCCGGCGGCATGAAGACCCGGGCCGAGAAGACCGCGAACGGCTACAAGCTCTCCGGCTCCAAGATGTGGATATCGAACGCGCCGATCGCCGACGTCTTCGTCGTCTGGGCGAAGTCGGCCGCGCATGACAACCAGATCCGCGGCTTCGTGCTGGAAAAGGGCATGAAGGGGCTGTCGGCGCCGAAGATCGGCGGCAAGCTCTCGCTGCGCGCGTCGATCACCGGCGAGGTGGTGATGGAAGGCGTCGAGGTCGGCGAGGACGCGCTGCTGCCCAACGTCTCGGGCCTGAAGGGTCCGTTCGGCTGTCTCAACCGCGCGCGTTACGGCATCTCCTGGGGCGCCATGGGCGCGGCGGAAGACTGCTGGCACCGGGCTCGCCAGTATGGCCTCGACAGAAAACAGTTCGGCAAGCCGCTCGCCGGCACGCAGCTCTTCCAGAAGAAGCTCGCCGACATGCAGACCGAGATCGCGCTCGGACTGCAGGGTTCGTTGCGCGTCGGCCGGCTGATGGACGAAGGCAAGATGGCGCCGGAGATGATCTCGATCGTCAAGCGCAACAATTGCGGCAAGGCGCTCGACATCGCCCGCCAGGCCCGGGACATGCATGGCGGCAACGGCATCCAGATCGGCTACCACGTGATGCGCCACGCGCAGAACCTGGAGACCGTCAACACCTATGAGGGCACGCATGACGTGCATGCGCTGATCCTCGGAAGGGCGCAGACGGGTATCCAGGCCTTCTTTTGAGGGTTCTTAAGCCGGCGATCATTCTTTAAATTAGGTGCAGCGCAACATCCGCTTGGAGAATGGCCGCCAGATGTGTCAGGGTCTGGCGGTAAACCGCCATTCTCCGGGGCACCATGGCTATTCTGGCAGCCGTCCACCACCTGACCCACTACAAATATGACCGGCCGGTGGTGCTCGGCCCGCAGGTGATCAGGCTGCAGCCGGCGCCGCATTCGCGCACAAAGGTGCTCAGCCATTCGCTCAAGGTCGAGCCGGCGAACCACTTCGTCAACCTTCAGCAGGACCCTTACGGCAATTTCCTCGCCCGCTTCGTCTTTCCCGAGCCGGTGAGAGAATTGAAGATCGAGGTCGACCTCGTCGCCGACATGACGGTCTACAACCCGTTCGACTTCTTCGTCGAGGAAGCGGCCGAGACCTTCCCGTTCGACTATCCCGAAGAGATCAGGGAAGACCTCGCCATCTACCGCACGCCGGAGCCGGCGGGGCCGCTCTTGTCGAAATTCCTGGAAAGCATCGATCGCGGCCCGGCGAACACTGTCAATTTCCTGGTCGGCCTCAATGCAAGGCTGCAGCGCGAGATCGCCTATATCGTGCGCATGGAGACCGGCGTCTATTCGCCGGAAGAGACGCTTGCCGCAGCCAAGGGTTCATGCCGGGATTCGAGCTGGCTGCTGGTGCAGATCCTCAGGAATCTCGGCATCGCGGCGCGCTTCGTCTCCGGCTATCTGATCCAGCTCAAGCCCGATCTGGTTTCGCTCGACGGACCGCCTGGAACCGCCGTCGACTTCACCGACCTGCACGCCTGGTGCGAGGTCTATATTCCCGGCGCCGGCTGGATCGGTTTCGACCCGACCTCAGGCCTGCTGACCGGCGAAAGCCATGTTCCGCTGGCCGCCACGCCGCATTTCCGCAATGCCGCGCCGATCTCCGGCATGGCGAGTTTCGCCAATGTCGATTTCGGCTTCGACATGCGCGTCGACCGCATCGCCGAGCATCCGCGCATCACCAAGCCATTCTCGGACGAAAGCTGGGAGGCGCTCGACGCGCTGGGCAACAAGGTCGACGCGGTTCTGCTGGAACAGGATGTGCGGCTCACCATGGGCGGCGAGCCGACTTTCGTGTCGATCGACGATTTCGAGTCCGCCGAATGGAACACGGCGGCCGTCGGCCCGACCAAACGCGACAAGGCGGACCAGCTTATCCGCCGGCTGCGCGAGCGCTTCGCGCCCGGCGGCTTCCTGCATTACGGCCAGGGCAAGTGGTATCCGGGCGAAAGCCTGCCGCGCTGGACCTTCTCGCTCTACTGGCGCACCGATGGCGAACCTGTGTGGCGCGACCCGTCGCTGATCGCGCGGGAAAAGGGCAATTCCGCGATCGGTCCCGAACAGGCCGAAAGCCTGCTCAAAGCGATCGCCGGCGAGCTCGGCATCGACAAGGCGATGGTCGGCGAGGCCTATGAGGACCCGGGCGAATGGCTGCTCAAGGAGGGCAAGCTGCCGGACAATGTCGACCCGGCCAATTCGAAACTGGAAGACCCGGAAGAGCGCAGCCGCATGGCCCGCGTCTTCGAGCGCGGGCTGACCAAGCCGTCCGGCTATGTGCTGCCGGTGCAACGCTGGAACAGCCACGCCGCGGGCAATCGCTGGCGCTCGGAGAAGTGGAAGACGCGGCGAGGCCGCCTGTTCCTGGTGCCCGGCGATTCCCCGGTCGGCTATCGCCTGCCGCTCGGTGCGCTGCCCTACGTGCCCCCGGCGCAATTCCCTTACATCGTGCCGGTCGATCCGTCCGTGCCGCGCGGCGCGTTGCCGGCGCGGGACGCCATCCTGCCGGAAGCTCCGATCGGCGCTGCCGACGAAATGGCGCGGCAACAGGCGGAAGCCTCGTTCACCGCTGCAACCACTCAGCAGGACCGCGTCGAGCAGCAGCTGACCGAGATCGGCGGCGCGGTGCGGACCGCGCTCACCGTCGAGCCGCGTGACGGTCGGCTATGCGTGTTCATGCCGCCGGTCGAGGCGCTGGAGGACTATCTCGAACTGGTGGCGGCGGCGGAGAATGCGGCGAAGGCGATCGGCCTGCCGGTGCATATCGAAGGCTATGCTCCGCCGCACGATCCGCGCCTCAACGTCATCCGTGTCGCTCCGGACCCGGGCGTCATCGAGGTCAACATCCATCCGGCGGCCAACTGGCGGGAATGTGTCGCCACGACGACCGCGATCTATGAGGAAGCGCGGCAATCGCGGCTCGGCACGGACAAATTCATGATCGACGGCCGCCACACCGGCACCGGCGGCGGCAACCATGTCGTGGTCGGCGGTGCCACGCCCAACGACAGCCCATTCCTGCGCCGGCCCGACCTGTTGAAGAGCCTGGTGCTGCAATGGCAGCGGCATCCGTCGCTGTCCTACATGTTCTCCGGCCTGTTCATCGGCCCGACCAGCCAGGCGCCACGCATCGACGAGGCGCGTCACGATGCGCTCTATGAGCTCGAGATCGCGCTGGCGCAGGTGCCGCATCCCGACAAGGGCGAGGCGCCTTTGCCGTGGCTGGTTGACCGGCTGTTTCGCAACCTGCTCACCGACGTCACGGGCAACACGCATCGCTCGGAAATCTGCATCGACAAATTGTTCTCGCCGGATGGACCGACCGGTCGGCTCGGTCTGGTCGAGTTCCGCGGCTTCGAGATGCCGCCCAATGCGCGCATGTCGCTCGCCCAGCAATTGCTGGTCCGCTCGATCATCGCCAGAGCCTGGAAGAACCCGCTCGACGGGCGCTTCGTGCGCTGGGGCACCTCGCTGCATGACCGTTTCATGCTGCCGCACCACGTCTGGGTCGACTTCCTCGACGTGCTTGAGGATCTGAAGCTCAACGGCTTCGACTTCCGCCCCGAATGGTTCGCGGCCCAACTCGAATTCCGCTTCCCGTTCTGCGGCGAGGTCCAGTACGCCGGCGTCAAATTGGAGCTCAGGCAGGCGCTGGAACCTTGGCATGTGATGGGCGAGCAGGGCGCCATCGGCGGCACCGTCCGCTTTGTCGACTCCTCGGTCGAGCGGCTGCAAGTGCGGACCGAAGGCCTCAATCCGGAGCGTCATGCCGTCATGTGCAACGGCCGCATCGTGCCCATGAAGGTTACCGACAATCGCGAGGTCGCGGTGGCGGGCGTGCGCTTCAAGGCCTGGCAGCCGGCGTCGGGCCTGCATCCGGCCCTGCCGGTCAACACGCCGCTGGTCTTCGACATCTATGACCGCTGGTCGGGCCGCTCGGTCGGCGGCTGCGTCTACCATGTCGCGCATCCCGGCGGCCGCAATTACGACACCTTCCCGGTCAACGGCAACGAGGCCGAGGCGCGACGGCTTGCCCGGTTCGAACCGCGCGGCCACACGCCGGGCGGCTATGTGTTGCGTGACGAGGAAGCCTCTGAAGACTTCCCCATGACCCTTGACCTCAGGCGGCCGGCGAGACCCTGATCGACAATGGCCAAGGGGAATCAGAAACGGGCGGGCGTAAGGCCGCGAGCGCAGAGCCTGCTGGAGCGCTACCGACCGATCGAAGGCGTCGCGGACGAGATGGTCGACGCGTCGGGCAGCCCGCGTCCAGCCTGGCGGGCTTTCGTCGATGCGCTGGACGAGCTTGGGCCGGAGAAGCTTGGGCAGCGCTTTGCCCGCGCCGACCAGTATCTGCGCGACGCCGGCGTCTATTACCGCGTCTATGAACAGGCCGGGGCCAATGAGCGCGAATGGCCGCTGGCGCATGTCCCGTTGCTCATTGACGAGAAGGAATGGGCCGAGATCAGCGCCGGGCTGGTCCAACGCGCCGATATGTTCGAGGCGATCCTGGCCGATGTCTATGGGCCGAACAGGCTGATCGGGAAAGGCATCCTGCCGGCCGGGCTGGTCGCGGCGAGCCCCGAATATCTACGTCCTGTCGCCGGCATCCGTCCGGCCAGCGGGCACTTCCTGCATATGGTCGCGTTCGAGCTCGGCCGCGGCCCGGATGGCCGCTGGTGGGTGCTGGGTGACCGCACCCAGGCGCCTTCGGGCGCCGGCTTCGCCCTGGAAAACCGCGTCGCCACCACGCGCGCGCTGTCGGACGTCTACGGCGAAATGCATGTGCATCGCCTTGCCGGCTTCTTCCGCCGCTTCCGCGACGCGCTGAACGGGATGGCCAGGGAGTCCGGCGGCCGCGTCGCAATCCTGACGCCAGGACCGCTGAACGAAACCTACTACGAGCATGCCTACATCGCCCGTTATCTCGGCATCATGCTGCTCGAGGGCGAGGACCTGACCGTTTCCGGCGGCAGGCTGATGGTGCGCACGGTTTCCGGCCTGATGCCGATCGGCGTGTTGTGGCGGCGGCTCGATGCCGCCTTCGCCGATCCGCTGGAGCTCAGGCCGGAATCGCAGATCGGCACGCCTGGGCTGGTCGAGGCGATCCGACGTGGCACCGTGTCGGCCGTCAATGCGCTTGGTTCAGGCTTGATGGAAACGCGTGCGCTGCTGTCGTTCCTACCCAGGATCGCGCGGGAGCTGCAGGGCGAGGACCTCAAGCTGCCGAGCATCGCCACCTGGTGGTGCGGGCAGGAGGCCGAGCGAAACCATGTGATGGCCAACATCGACAGCATGGTCGTCGGTCCGGCGCTGTCGACCCGGCTTGCCTTCGAGGACGACGGCGCGACCCGGTTGGGATCGTCCCTGTCGGCCGACGAGCGGGCCGAACTCGTCGCGCGCATCGCGGCTGACGGAGCCGGTTTCGTCGGCCAGGAGGCGGTGACGCTGTCGACCACGCCGGTGTTCGTCGACGGCCTGCTGGAGCCGCGGCCCGCCAGCCTGCGCGTCTATCTGGCGCGCACGCCCGAAGGCTGGACAGTGATGCCGGGCGGCTTCGCCCGCGTCGGTTTCTCGCTCGATCCCACCGCGATAGCCATGCAGCGCGGCGGCCAAGCGGCGGATGTCTGGGTGGTCAGCGACCGGCCGGTCGAGCGTGAAACGCTTCTGCCGCAGGAGCATGACGGCTTCACCCGCACCATGCCGGGCAGCCTGCCCAGCCGCGCGGCCGAGAACCTGACCTGGCTCGGGCGCTATATCGAGCGCTCCGAAGACACGGTGCGCGTGCTGCGCGCCTATCACGTGCGGCTTGCCGAGACGTCCGACCCGGACATGCCGCTGCTTGCCGACATCAGGGATTATCTCGAGCCGTTCGGCATCGACGTCGACACGGCGATACCGCTGGGGCTGATCGGCACATTGGACAGCGCGGTCTACAGCGCGGGCCAGATCCGCGACCGCTTTTCGCCGGATGGCTGGCTGGCGCTGAAGGACCTGTCGAAGACCATCCACAAATTCGCGGACACGGTCGCGCCCGGAGACGACGCGACGCGGGCGATGACGGTGATGCTGCGCAAGCTAGCCGGCTTCTCCGGCCTGCTGCACGAGAACATGTACCGCTTCACCGGCTGGCGCTTCCTGGAGATAGGCCGCAGGCTGGAACGCGGCATCCAGATCGCCCGTACGCTCAGCCGCCTGACAAGGAAGGGGGCGCCGGAAGGCGCGCTCGACATGATGCTGGAGATCGGCGACAGCGTCATGACCCATCGCCGGCAATATCCGGTGCAGGCGGGGCGGCACACGGTCATCGACCTGCTGGCGCTCGATCCGCTCAATCCGCGCTCGATCCTGTTCCAGCTCGAGCGGCTGAAGGCCGAAATCGGCCTGCTGCCTTCGGTTGGTGGCGAAGGGCATATGTCGCCGGCCGCGAAGGAAATCCTGCAGCTCAACACGGCAATCGCCGTGATGGAGCCCTCGGACATGACGGCACAGATGCTCGACGACCTCGCCGGCCAGATCGGCGATCTCTACAATAGCCTCGCCAAGGCGTATTTCGGTTGATGCTGTACGACATCAAACTCCATTTGCACTACGACTACGCCGCGGCGGCCGGCGGCAGCCGGCATCAGGTGCGCGTCATGCCACAGACAATCGCCGGCGTGCAGCGGGTGATCGCCGCTTCGCTGTCCTTCCAGCCGACGCCGGCCGAGCGCGCCGATTTTTCAGATTTCTTCGGCAACAACGTCACGTCAATCGCCTTTCGCGACGTGCATGAGACACTCGACATCCGCATGAGCGCGCGCGTGTCGGTTTCGCGGCCCGAGCCGGGCCTCGATGTCTCGCCCGATATAGGCGGGCTGAAATCCGAGCTCGACCTGGTGCGGTCGTTGTCGCCCGCATCGCCGCATCATTTCCTGGCCGCGAGCGACCATGCCGGCGTCGATGCGGCGATCACGGCCTATGCGCGGGACAGCCTGGCCTCCTCGGCGGTGGCCACGGCGGTCGATCTCTGCAACCGCATCCATCGCGACTTCACCTATGATGGCAAGGCGACGACCGTTCAGACACGGGCGAGCGACGCTTTTGCCCTGAAACGCGGCGTCTGCCAGGATTTCTCGCATATCATGATCGCCGGCCTGCGCGGGCTCGGCATTCCGGCCGGCTATGTCAGCGGCTTCCTGCGCACCATTCCGCCCAAGGGCAAGCCTCGGCTCGAAGGCGCGGACGCCATGCATGCCTGGGTCAAGGCCTGGTGCGGACGCGATGCCGGCTGGCAGGAATTCGACCCGACCAACGGCATGCGGGCGAGCAACGACCACATCACGGTGGGCTATGGCCGCGACTATTCCGATGTGGCGCCGATCGTCGGTGTGCTGAAGACGACAGGCGGCCAGGTCGGGGAGCAGGCTGTCGATGTCATCCCGGTCGCAGCCTGAAGGCATACGGCCAGCGCCTGTCGCATGCGCCGCTTCTCAAATCGCGATCCGGCCGCTATCTTGCCACCGGGGTGTGGACCGGCCGGACACTGGCATGGGGTTCGATTGTTGACGGCGGTCAGCGTCATTATTCCAGCGCATAACGCGTCGGCGACAGTCGCCGACACGCTGGCAACCTTGCGCTCGGAAGCCGAGATCATCGGCGAGGTGCTTCTCGTCGACGATTCTTCCACGGACAATACGGCGACAGTGGCGGCGGATGCGGCCTCGCGGCTGGCTTTGCCGCTGCGCATCATCCGGTCAAGCTGTCAAGATGCAGGCGGCTCGCGCAATCTTGCGCTGGCCGAGGCACGCTTTCCCTGGATCTACATGATCGACGCCGACGATTTGCATATCGAGGGCGGGTTGCGGGCGCTTCTGTCCAAGACCAGGACCAAGCCAGATTTGGATATGGTGGTCGGCGCCTATCGCCGGCGAACCGACGGTCGCGACCGGCACTTCAAGGTACCGAGCGGCTACGCGGCCGCGGGGCTCGTCAATGCGTCCGCCTATCTGGAAGGCAGGATCCGGTCGATTGCCGTCGGCAGTGCGCTGGTCTCGCGGCGCGCGGTCGGCGATATTCGCTTTCCGACCGGACTTGCCTATGACGAGGACACGTTGTTTTGGGCACGCGTGATGAGCAAGGCATCTCTTGATGTCGTGACCCAGCCCATCATGACCTATTTCGTGTCGTCGGGGCGCTCGGATAGCCGCTTCACCATCAAGCCTGCGCGGCGCTTCCTGGAATGGCGCCTGGCGCTGCGTGAACTCGCTGGATGCGGCGTCCCCAAATCGTCGCTGAAGGCGAGGGAAGGGCTTGTGGCGCTCAAGATCGCGCGAGTTCACTATACCGTGGGCGATTTCGAAACAGCGGCAAAATTCCTCGCGGTTGCCAATGCCGCGCCGAAGGTTTCGGCCGACATCTGGCGCTGCTTGCGCTACCGGCTAAAAACCGCGGTGCGACGCCGGCTCTCACCCCATCACATCCAGTTGCAAAGCGCCTGATGGCCGGTAGGCCTGAACTCGCGGTCGTGGTGATTGGTTTGCAGGCACCGGCCGAGCTGGTGCTCGCGATAAGGTCGGTGCTAGACCAGACCCTTCCGCTCGGGCGTGAGCACTTTCCCGTCCATGCCGACCATGGCGGGCTCTGGATGGCGGATGTATCGGCCAACGTGCCGCGCTGAAAGCTCTTTCGGAACCAGTCACCGGGACGCGGCTTTATCTACGGATAATCTCGCGGAGCCGGCATGTTGCACTCACATTTACCCCTGGACCGCTCAGCCCGGGACGAGGATACCCGGAAAAACGGGGCACAGAGTTCCGCCGCGCGCGCCTCGCTCAGCTATGTGAGCGATGCCGATCCCGGCATCCGCAGATTGCGGAAAGGCTCCGGGTTTTCCTATTCGGGACCGAACGGAAAAGCCCCCGGCCAGACGACCCTTGCTCGCATCAAGGCGATCGTCATTCCGCCGGCCTGGACGGATGTCTGGATATCGCCCGATCCGGATGGCCACATCCAGGCAACCGGCCGGGATCAACGCGGCCGCAAACAGTATCGGTATCACCCGCAATGGACCGAGGAACGCGACGGAGTCAAATATTCCAGCCTCGTTGCCTTCGCTCAGAGCCTGCCTGCTCTCAGACGGCGGATCGATGCCGATCTGCGTAGGCACGGACTGCCGCTGGAGCGCGTCGTCGCTTCGGTGGTCTGGCTGCTCGACAACACAATGATCCGCGTCGGAAATGCGGCCTACGCGCGCGATAATAAAAGCTTCGGGCTGACCACTCTTCGAGACCGCCATGTCGAGATCACAGGCTCCAGGCTGCGTTTCGCCTTCAAAGGCAAGTCCGGCAAGGAATGGAAGCTGAAGCTGGCGGATCGCCGTATCGCCAAGGTCGTGCGCGGTGCCCAGGACCTGCCCGGGCAGAAGTTGTTCCAATATCTCGATGAAGACGGCGAGCGGCGGCCGCTGCGTTCGGAGGACGTCAATCGATACATTCGCGAGGCCTTAGGCGCCGAATTCAGCTCCAAACATTTCCGCACCTGGGGTGGCACCATCCACGCCGCCTCACTGTTTGCGCGGACCGAGTTGCCGGAAAGCAAAACGCAACGAAAGCGAGTGATCAACAGTGTCGTCGACAAGGTCGCCGAGCGGTTGGGCAATACCCGGGCCGTCTGCCGCGGATGCTACATCCATCCGCTGGTGTTCGAGGCCTGGGCCGAGGGGCGCCTGCTTGATGAAATGGCCGAGGCCAACAAGCGCAAACGGCTGATATCGGGCCTCGACGAGGAAGAAACGCTGGTGCTCAGATGGCTGCAGGCGCGCGGCGCCTGACAGTCAGACGAGAAAGACCGTCAGAGCCGTGATTATCCGCCGAATTTTTTTATCGACCTTGTGTCGGGAAGGGTCCTAGTGTCGCGTCCTTTGATACGGAAAGGACCTGCCATGCTCTACGCCATCCTCTGCTACGCCTCCGAAGACGTCGTCTGCTCCTGGAGCAAGGAACAGGACGATGAGGTCATGGCCAAGCTGCTTAACGTGCAGGACAAATACGCCAAGGCTGGACGGCTCGGGCCGGTGGCGCGGCTTTTGCCGACGACTGCCGCGACCACGCTGAGAAAGGTCAAGGGCGAAGCGATCGTGCTCGATGGCCCGTTCGCCGAAACCAAGGAACAGTTCCTTGGCTTCTACACGCTCGAATGCCGCGACCTCGACGAAGCCGTCGCGTTCGCCCGCGAGCTTTCCGAGGTCAATCCGAGCGGCGGCTCCTACGAAATCCGGCCGGTTTCGGTCTTCAACCCGACAAAGGTCGCGGTATGACGGAGCTTGCCTGGATAAGCACGGCGATCAGCAACGCCCGCCCGCAGGCGATGGGCGCGTTGCTGCGCTATTTCCGCGACCTAGACGCAGCGGAAGAGGCTTTCCAGGATGCGTGCCTGAGGGCGCTCAAGAACTGGCCGAAAAACGGGCCGCCGCGCGATCCGGCCGCCTGGCTGATCTTTGTCGGCCGCAACAGCGGCATCGACGCCGTGCGCAAACGCGCCAAGCAGGCGCCGATGCCGGAAGAGGACCAGGTCTCCGATCTGGAAGACGCCGAGAGCGACATCGCCGAGCGGCTCGACGGCGCGCATTACCGCGACGACATCCTGCGGCTGCTGTTCATCTGCTGTCACCCGGACCTGCCGGCAACACAGCAGATCGCGGTGGCGCTGCGTATCGTGTCCGGCCTCACCGTCAAGCAGATCGCGCGCGCCTTCCTGGTCGGCGAGAGCGCCATGGAGCAGCGCATCACCCGCGCCAAGGCGCGCATTGCCGATGCCGGCGTGCCGTTCGAAACGCCGGGCGCCGTCGAGCGCTCGGAGCGGCTCGCCGCCGTCGCCGCGATGGTCTATCTGATCTTCAACGAAGGCTACTCGACCAATGGCGGCGAGGCGCCGGCCCGCGCGCCGCTTTGCGAAGAGGCGATCCGGCTCGCCCGCCTGCTGCTCAGGCTCTTCCAGGCCGAGCCGGAGATCATGGGGCTTACGGCGCTCCTCCTGCTGCAGCATGCGCGGGCGCCGGCGCGGTTCGATGAGAATGGCGAGATCGTCCTGCTCGAGGATCAGGACCGGTCGCTGTGGAGCCGCAAGATGATCGACGAAGGACTGGCGCTGGTCGACAAGGCGTTGCGCCACCGCAAGCCCGGCCCCTATCAGGTGCAGGCGGCGATCGCGGCGCTGCATGCACGGGCGGCAACGGCGGAGGATACCGACTGGACCGAGATCGACCTGCTCTACGGCCTGCTGGAGCAGATGCAGCCGTCGCCGGTGGTGACGCTGAACCGCGCCGTCGCGGTCAGCAAGGTGCGCGGCCCAGAGGCGGCGCTTGCCATGATCGAGCCGCTGGAAGAGCGGCTGTCGGGCTATTTCCATTTCTTCGGGTTGAGGGGTGGACTGCTTATGCAACTCGGTCGCAATGAGGAAGCCCGCGTTGCCTTCGATCGCGCCATTGCCTTGGCCAATACCGCCGCCGAGGCCGCGCATATCCGCATGCATATCGACCGGCTGATCAAGGAAAGCGCCGAGAAGCCTTCGATCCAGAAGGCGCGGTGATCCGGGCTCGCTTTCTGGCCCAATTTCGCATCCCGGCCTTAGACCATGCCGGGGTGGCGGTTTCTCCCTGAAACGAGTAATGCCACCCCATCAAGCGCCGAGGTGTGTCCGACGGCACATCCTGGACATGGCGCATGGCTCCATCCCCGCCCATGAGAGGCGGGACCTGAAAGGGATAAGAAATGACATTAGCGAAGGAAACGGCCTCACTTCTTGAGAAACTGGGCGTTGCCAAGGATGCACTGTCCGGCGGCGACCTCGTCGTGCGCAGCCCGGTGACGGGCGAACAGATCGCGGCGCTGAAGTCGATTTCGGCGGCCGATGCCGGCAAGGCCATCGATGCCGCGCACAAGGCTTTCCAGGCCTGGCGGCTGGTGCCGGGCCCGAAGCGCGGCGAGCTGGTGCGGCTGCTCGGCGAGGAACTGCGCGCACATAAGACGGAACTCGGACGGCTGGTGTCGATTGAGGTCGGCAAGATCCCGTCAGAGGGCCTTGGCGAGGTGCAGGAGATGATCGACATCTGCGATTTCGCCGTCGGTCTTTCGCGTCAGCTCTACGGCCTGACCATCGCCACCGAACGCCCCGGCCACCGCATGATGGAGACCTGGCATCCGCTAGGCGTGGTCGGCGTGATCTCGGCCTTCAACTTCCCGGTTGCCGTATGGTCGTGGAATACGGCGCTCGCCTTCGTCTGTGGCGATGCGGTGGTCTGGAAGCCTTCGGAAAAGACGCCGCTGACGGCGCTCGCCTGCGAGGCGATCTTCAAGCGCGCCGCCAAGCGTTTTGGCGCCGACGCTCCGGAAGGTCTGCTCGAGGTGCTGATCGGTGACCGCGCCGTTGGCGAGGCCCTGGTCGACCATCCGAAGGTGCCGCTGGTCTCGGCCACGGGCTCGACCCGCATGGGCCGCGAGGTCGGTCCCCGGCTCGCCAAGCGTTTTGCCCGCGCCGTGCTAGAACTCGGCGGCAACAATGCCGGCATCGTATGCCCGACCGCCGATCTCGACATGGCGCTGCGCGCCATCGCGTTCGGCGCCATGGGCACGGCCGGCCAGCGCTGCACGACGCTCAGGCGCCTGTTCGTGCATGAGAGCGTCTATGACGCGCTGCTGCCACGCCTCAAGAAGGCCTATCAGACTGTTTCGGTCGGCGATCCGCTGGAGGGTAAGGCGCTGGTCGGTCCGCTGATCGACAAGGGCGCGTTCGACAACATGCAGAAGGCGCTGAAGGAAGCGCAGGCGCATGGCGGCAAGGTTACGGGTGGCGCACGCGTCGAGAACGGCCATCCGGACGCCTATTACGTGCATCCAGCGCTGGTCGAGATGCCGAAGCAGGTTTCGCCGGTGACGGAAGAGACCTTCGCGCCGATCCTCTATGTGATGAAGTATTCCGACTTCGACGAGGCGCTCGAGCTGCACAATGCGGTTGGCGCGGGACTGTCGTCGTCGATCTTCACGCGCGACCTACAGGAATCGGAGCGTTTCCTCGGTGTCGACGGCTCGGATTGCGGCATAGCCAACGTCAACATCGGCACGTCGGGCGCCGAGATCGGCGGCGCGTTCGGCGGCGAGAAGGAAACCGGTGGTGGCCGCGAAAGCGGCTCGGATGCCTGGAAGGCCTATATGCGCCGGGCCACCAACACGGTGAATTTCTCCAAGGCGCTGCCGCTCGCGCAAGGCGTCTCGTTCGACATCGACTAAGCATAGCGGGAGCGGTTCAGCTGGAAATGGCTGGACCGCTCCCGATAACCGACGCGATATGGTGGCATCTGCCGCGCGGCGGATACCGCTCCTCAGAAGGCCTTGCCGGTGGCCGGATCGAACAGGCGCAGCGCGTCCGCGTCGAAGACAAACGCGCATGACTGGCTCTTGGCGACGCGGGCCTGCGGCGGCAACGTCGCCGTCAGCCGTTGGCTTCCGACCCGAGCGGTGGTGACCTGTTCCGGGCCGGTCAGTTCGACGACGTCGATCTCGGCAGGCAGCGACATATCGGCGCCGCTGCCTGGCCCAAGGCGCAGTGCCTCGGGCCTGATCCCGACAATGACCTGAGCGCCGCTTCGGACAGCATTGGCGTAGCGCGCCGGCAGCGCCAGCCGCGCATCGGTGCCGGCGATCGCAAGCTCGCCGTCCTCGACGGCCGCTTCCAGCATGTTCATCGCCGGCGCGCCGACGAAACCCGCGACATACAGCGTCGCCGGCTGGTTGTAAATTTCCTCCGGCGTGCCGAGCTGTTCGATGCGGCCGTCGCGCATGACGGCGATGCGGGTCGCCAGCGTCATCGCCTCGATCTGGTCGTGGGTGACATAGACGACAGTGGTCCGCAGCATCTCATGCAGGCGCTTGAGCTCGGTGCGCATTTCCAGGCGCAGCTTGGCGTCGAGGTTGGACAGCGGCTCGTCGAACAGGAAGACCTGCGGCTTGCGCACCAACGCCCGGCCGATCGCGACGCGCTGACGCTGGCCGCCGGACAACTGTCCGGGCTTGCGGTCGAGCAGGTTCTCGATCTGCAGAAGCTTCGCCGCCTCGCGGACCGCCTTGTCGCGCTCCGCGACGGGAACCTTGCGCATTTCCAGGCCGAAGCCGATGTTGCGGCTCACGGTCAGGTTCGGATAGAGCGCGTAGGACTGGAAGACCATGGCGATATCGCGGTTCTTCGGATGCACGCCAAGCACCGACCGGCCGCCGATCAGCACGTCGCCGCTGGTCGCCTCGGCGAGACCCGCGATGATGTTGAGCAGCGTGGACTTGCCGCAGCCCGAGGAGCCGAGCAGCACCAGGAACTCGCCGTTCTCCAGCGCGATGTCGATGCCTTTCAGCGTCTCGACGTTGCCGTAATTCTTGCGGACATCGCGGATTTCAAGCGCGCTCATGGTCGGCATCCTCGAACTGGATCGGCCCGCCATAGTCGCGGGGCAAGGTTGAAATGGCGCGCGATGCCACCCGGATGGCCGCGGAAAGACAGTTCCCCAGAGGCTGGCCCCGCGCCATTGCCGCGAGGAAGGCGGCGTTGAAAACATCGCCGGCGCCGATCGTGTCGACGACGGTAACGGAGGGCGCCGGCACTTCAATCAGATCGCCATCGGCTCCGATGGCGATCGCGCCGTCCGGTCCCCGCTTGACGACCACCGTCGCCCCGTCCTTCATGCCGTCTCGGATCTTGCGCGCCGCTTCCACCGGGTTTGCCAGGCCGGCCAGCGTCGTCGTCTCGACTTCGTTGAAGAGGGCCAGTTCGCAGCGCGAGAGCCAGGCGCGCGCCGCCGCGCAGTTCGTTTCGGTCCAGCCGTCGATCGGCCAGCCCGTGTCGAGCGCAACGGCGACGCGATGCGCTTCGGCCCAGTCGAAAAAAGCGCCGTAGTCACGAGCAAGGTCGTCGGTCAGGAACGAGCCGCATAGCAGCGCATAGCCACCGGAAAGCCGGTTGCCGTCGAGAACCGAAAGCACGTCGTCCAGGCTGAAGCGGGGCAGGTGGCCGCGCGTGGTGAAGAAGGTGCGCTCGCCGTCCGGGTGGGTCATGCCGACCGATAGCGTCGTGCCTTCGGGGCGGACCGGCCATTTTTGCGCACGGCATCCGAACGCCTCGCGCAGCCAGCGGCCGAACTGGTCGTCGCCGAGATTGGCGGCAATGTCGAAATCGATGCCAAGCGCCTGCCAGGCAAGCGCGGTGTTGCCGGCCTGGCCGCCGACCCGCAGATCGTCATGGTCGACGACGGTCTCCGTGCCTGCCTTCGGCCACGGCGCGACCGGCCCGACGATCAGGTCGACATTGACGTTGCCGATCACCGCGAGCGGCCGCATCATTCGCTCCGCGTGATCTTGGTCGTGCGCACCGGCGTTCCAGCGTTGTCGACGCGGGAATCGGCGAAGGCGATCATCAGGCGCTGCGCGACGGGCAGCATGGCGAAGATCGCCGCCAGTCCGGAGGCAGGCTTGAAGGCCAAAGTGACGGCACCCCTGACCGGCGACATGCCGGAGGCGTCAAAGACGATCAGAGGCGCGCCGGTCTCGACCACCGAAACGGCCATCGCGGTCACGAGGTCGGCGGTCGGGTCCTTACCGCGGAACAGGACGATGCCGATTTTTGGCCCAAGCATCTCCATCGGCCCATGGCGGAGCTGGCCGCCTTCAAGGGAATAGCAAGGCAAGCGCGACAGTTCGGTGAGGCCGAGCGCCAGCGCTTCGGCCACACCTTGCAGGCTTCGGCCCGACGTGACCACGGTCGCCACCTTGTCGAGCGCGGCAAGCGCGGCATCGATCGCAACCGTCTCCGGGGCTTTCAGGGCAGCCAGCGGCGCGGCCGGATCCTCGCCGAGCGCCGCCAGGATTGCGAGATGCAGGGCGAAGGTCACGGTCAGGCTACGGGTCGCGGCAAAGGCAAGTTCGGTGCCGCCGGCGCCGGCGAGGCAGGGGACGGTGCGGCCGAGGAACGAGCCCGCCTCCAGCGTCAGGCCGAAGGTTTCGGCGCGGCCGCCGGTCTCGGCAAACCAGCGCACGACCTCGGCGCTTTCGCCCGATTGGGAGGTGACGAGCACGGTCCTGCCGTCAAGCGGCAGCGGCTGTCCGAGCTGCTCCGAGAGCGGCAGGGCTATGGCATCGATGCCGTGAGCGCGATAGAGCGGCTCGACGGCGCGGGCGACGGCATGCGAAGCGCCCATGCCGAGCAGGAGGAGCCTGCCGGTCTTCCTGATTGAAGCGGCGACCTTGGCGGCGGCCTCCCGATTGTTCTCGAACGAGGCAAGCGCGTCCTCATGCTGGCGCGCCATTTCACGGTCGATCGCGACGAGCCCGGCCGGGCGTTTTTTCTCTTCAGTCATCATTATCCTTTCACACCGCCGCTGGTGAGACCCGAGATCAGCGCGCGTTGCATGACGAGGCCGATCAGCACTGGCGGCAAAGCCGCGAGCACGCCGGCGGTGGCGATCAGTCCGTAGTCGGAGACGCGGCCACCGGCGAGATCGGCGATGGCGACGGTCAGCGTCTTTGCCCGCTGGTCCGAGGTGAACAGCAAGGCATAGAAGAATTCGTCCCAGGCAAGCAGCACGGCAAACAGCGCCGATGTCGCCACCACGGGCGCCGCCAGCGGCAGGGTGATGATGCGCCAGGTCTGGAACAGTCCCGCGCCGTCGATCATCGCCGCGGCCTCGATCTCGCGCGGAATGGAATCGAAGCCCGACTTCATCAGCCAGGTGGTGAAGGGGGCCAGGATCGTCAGGTAGATCAGCGCCAGGCCAAAGACGTTGTTGAGCAGGCCGAGATAGGACAGCCCCATGTAAAGCGGCACGGAGAGCGCCACCGGCGGCAGCATGTAGGTGGCGATCACCATCGACAGCGACCAGCCCACCGAAGGCGTGCGCGAGACCGCCCAGCCGGCCGGCACGGCAAGCACGATCGCGGCGAGCGTCGCCATGCCGGCGACTTCCAGGCTGTTGCGCAGCGAGGCGGTGAAAGCCGCGCCGGCGCTGTTTTCGGCCGTCGAGAGAAGCTGCGCGTAACGGGAGAAGTCGGCCGTCTGCGGCCACCAGCGCAGCGGCTTGGCGGCGAGATCGGCCGCCGGCGATATGCTCATGACGAAGAGCCAGGCGAGCGGCGCCAGGATGACGGCGGCAAGCAGGATGGCGCAGACATAGATGAAAGCGGTGAAGACCGGGTTCTTGCGTTCCATCAGGCGGCGCTCCCGGCAGTCTTGCGGACCAACGCCGCATAGGCGACGGCGAGCACTGTGACGAGCAAGGTGACGATCAGCGCCAGCGAGGCGCCGGAGCCGGCGCGCTGAAAAGAGAAGGCTTCCTGATAGACGAGGATCGACAGCGTGCGCGTGCTGTTGGCCGGGCCGCCGCGCGTCATCACCCAGATGATGTCGAAGACCTTGAAGGCTTCGATAGTGCGCAGCACCAGCGCCACCATCAGAGGCCCGGCGAGATACGGCAGGATGACGAAGCGGAAGCGGGCGATGGGGCCGGCGCCGTCGACCAGCGCCGCCGCGGTGATGTCGCGCGGCACGGCCTGCAGGGCGGCGAGCGCGATCAACGCCACCAGGGGAAAATTCTTCCAGCAGTCGGCGACGATCAGCGCGGCAAGCGCGGTGCCAGGCTCACCCAGCCAGGAGCGATAGTCATCGATGAGATTAAGCTGCGTAAGCGCGGCGTTCAGCGCGCCGTATTCGGGATTGTAAATCAGCCGCCACAGCGTCGCGTTGACGACGGTGGGCAGCGCCCAGGGCAGGATCATCAGCCCGCGCAGCACGGCGCGGCCGCGGAATTCCTGGTTGAGCAGAAGCGCCGCCAGCACGCCGATCACCATCTCGGCGGCGACCGAGATGACCGCGAACCAGGTGGTGGTCGCGAGCGTCCGGGTGAAGTTCGAACTCGTCAGCATCTTGGCGTAGTTGTCGAAGCCGACGTAATTGCCCGCCGTGCCGACCAGCTGGGCGTCGGTGAAGGAAAGCCTGACGGTATCGACCAATGGCCAGCCGATAACGGCGACCATGATCACCAGAAGCGGCAGCATCAACAGCCACGCGCGAGTCGTCATCCAGGTGCCTGACATAAGAGGCGCCTCTCTTCCTTCATCCGATCGGAAATAGCACGGGCGGCACTCGTATGTGAGGCCGCCCGTCTTTCGAGGAACGCCAGCTCAGAGGCCGCTGTTTTCGGCGGCGGTCTTGAGCGCGTCTTCCGGCGTCGTCTGGCCGAGCAGCGATTCCTGGATCGCTTGCTGCAGCGCCGTCGACAACTGCTGGTATTTCGGCGTGGTCGGACGCGGATACATCGCGGCGAGACCGAGCTTGGCGGCGGCGATCAGTTCTTCCTGACCCTTGGTGACCGCCGGATCGTCATAGGAGGAAGCCCAGATCGGCAGCGACAGCTTGGCATACTGGTTCTGCGTCGCCTGCGAGGTCATGAACACGATGTACTTCCAGGCTTCGTCCTGATGCTTGGAAACCGCCGTGACGCCGAGGCCCATCGAGCCGTTCACGGCCGAGACCTCGCTGGTGCCGGCAACGCCCGGCGCCGGCACGACGCCGACCTTGCCGGCGACCTTCGAGTCCTTCGGATCGTTGGCCATGTTGTACATGTAGGTCCAGTTCAGCGCGAAAGCGGCGTCGCCATTTTCGAACACCTTGCGCACATCCTCTTCCAGGAATTCCTTGGAATTCGGATTGGTGAGGCCCGACTTATAGCTGTCGACCATGTATTTCAGCGCCGACACGCCGCCGCCGTTCTGGAAGTCCGGCTTGCCATCCTTGAGGAAGTCGCCGCCATAGGCGCTGACCAGCGTGGTGTAGTCGCAGACGGCGGCTTCGGCCTGTGACCAACTCCACGCGATCGGCGTCTTCAGCAGGCCCTTGTCCTGGATGATCTTGGCCTGCTGGCCAAGCTCTTCCCAGGTCTTCGGCGGCGTCCTGATGCCGGCCTTTTCCAGGATTTCCTTGTTGTAGAACAGGTATTTCGTGTCGAGGATCCACGGCATGCCGTAGTACTTGCCGTCATACTGGACGGTGGTCCAGGCGCCGGGCAGCACGCCCTTCTTCATGTCGTCGGTGATCTTCGAAGACACATCGACCAGTACCTTGTTGGTGGCGTATTCGGCCGGCCAGATGACGTCGAACAGCACGACGTCGTAGCCGCCGCCGGACCCTTGAGCGAGCACGGTCTTGTCGTGCAGGCCTTCATAGGGAACGAATTCGAGGTTCACCTTGATGTCCGGATTGGCCTTGGTGAAGGCCTCCGTCATGGCGCGCACGTCCGCCTCGCTGTAAGCGGCCTGCGCCATGAAGAGCGCGTTCAAGGTGGTTTCGGCGAAGGCGTGGGGGACGAACAGTCCACCAACGAACACGGCGCCCAGAAGTGTCTTACCGATCGATTTGAGCATTTGTCTTCTCCCATTTCCGACAGCTGCGAGTGGGCGGCGAAGGCTGCGCCGCTTCATCGAGTTCGCGTCGCGTGTGACCGGATCTTCCTGAACGGAGGGCGGCGAGGGCTTGGCAGTCATGCCGTCTTTTTCCTCGAAACCGTCCAGCTTTCACCATTAAGTCAATTCGCTTGACTTAATTAGTCGATCAATCCTTTAATGGAGTCAAGAGGGGAAACGACAGTGCACGACATCAGCCCGATCCGTGCCAAAAGCGGCACCAACCAGGAAGGCACGAGCGCGCATAACCGCCGTGTCATGATCGAGGCGCTGCGGCTCAACGGCGCGCTTTCGCGCGCCGACCTGGCGCGGGCGACGCAGCTCACCAAGCAGGCCGTCTCCAACATCATCGACGATCTCGAGCGGGACGGTCTGGTGGTGGCGCTGGATGCGGTGCGTAAAGGAAGGGGCCAGCCCTTCACGCCCTACCGGCTGGTCCCGGAGGGCGCCTTTGCGATCGGGCTGCAGATCGATCGGCATCTGACGCGCGTGGTGGTGGTCGACCTTGTCGGTAAAGTGATCGCGCGTGCCGAGGCAGGCCTGCCGTTCGACGAGCCCTCGGTGGGGGTCGAGATCATCCTTGGCCTGGTCGACCATGTGAGGCGCGAGCTGGCGGGCCTTTTCGTCCAGTCCGAGCGGCGGCTGGTTGGGTTGGGCGTCGCCATGCCTGGACCGTTCGGGCTGAAGAATCCCGACAACAAATGGATGATGCCGGCCTGGCAGCAATTTCCGCTGCTGGAGGCGCTTGCGGCTGGCACCGGGCTCAATGTCGGCCTGCAGAACGATGCCGCGGCCTGTGCAACGGCGGAGCGGATCGTCGGGGCCGCGCATGGCGTCGACCACGCCGTCTGCCTCTATGTCGGTTATGGCATAGCCGCGGGGCTGATCCTGAACGGCGAACTCTACAGTGGCGGCAACGGCAATGCGGGCGAGGTCGGCATGGCGCTGCTTGCGCCGACCGGTCCCGGCTCGACGCCATTGGAGCACCGCGCCTCGCTCGCCTCTCTCTACCAGCATCTCGGCCTCGACCCCACCGAGAACGGGCTCTACGAGAAGCTTGGGGCTCTGGCGCTTGCGCAAGACCCGAGGGTCATGGGCTGGGTAGACAGAGCCGCGTCCGACCTGCGCTGGAGTGTGCATCTGATCGAAACGATCTTCGATCCGCAAACCGTCATCCTCACCAGCAGCGCGCCCGAGGCGCTGGCCGGGCTTCTGCTCGAGGCCATGCATCCGCTGCTGCCGTCGATCGCCGATCGTCCCGTCCGGCGCCTGCCGCGGCTGCAACTCGGCACCACCGATCCCTGGGCGATCGCCATCGGTGCGGCGGCCGAACCGATCAGCCGGGCATTCGATCCACGTTTTTCCGCTATCCTGAAGGGCGGATAGAGTGCAAGACGATCAGTCGGGCGTCATGCTGGCGGCGAAAGCCGCATCAATGATGGCGAGCTTGACGGCTTGCGCGGTCACGTATTCGCCGTAGAATTCGTTCGAGATCCACATGACCGAATTGCCGCGCCGCCCAAGCCAGCCGACGCTGCCGAGCGCCTCGGCGTCACGCAGTTTGCGCGCAAGGTGGGTACGCGACAGCTTCAGCCACCTGGCGAAGTCGCCGATGGAGAGGACGCCGGTCGGGATGCGCTCCTGGCCGGCATTCCGGGGGTCGACGCCGGAGATCAGCCAGTCCATGACGACGCCGCCATTGTTGAGCCAGGTAAACAGCGAAAAAGTCTGTTGCGGCTCGCGCACCGGCACGGAGGAAACCAGCCCGTCCGCGATCAGCGGCTGCAACTGTGCCAGCATTTGCGGCCTTGCCTGGAATGTCTCCAGCCGGTTCCGGCCGTCGAGGGCGTCAAGCGTGCTCAGATGGATATGGATCCAGCCGATCAACGGCTCCAGCGTCATGGCGGGCAGTTGCAGGGGGCGAATGCGGCCGTCGTCGCCCGCTGGCCCGACCTCGATGAAGTTGTAGTGCTGCATTTCCTTGATGAAAGCATGGGCCGTGTTTCGGCTCGCCACGCCGTGTTGAACGGTGACGTCGACAAAACGCGCGGCCGTCATTTCTTTTCGGTAGTCGCTGGGATCCCGGCGGAAATGCAGGGCAAGACCGATATGCGCCATCAGCCAGCGTTGCTGGGTGGCAAAGACCGAGGATGCCCGCGGGTTTCCTTGATAGGCCTGCTGCATCGCCATGGCCTGCCCGCGCACGCAAGCATGCAGTGCCGGGTGACCGGCAATGTCGTCGTAGGTCAACGCACCCTCCCAGCTTCAACCCAAAGATGCTGTATTCTCGCAAGTTGCGGATAGCAGTTTTGGCCGCCACTCGCCAGCGCGGAGGCGGTTTTGCGCGAGGCTGCGCCGCGTTTCGGTGGTCGGCGTTCTTTACAGAGTTGAAATACAGGCTTCGAAAGCCTCGTCGACGACGGCGAGCTTGGAGGCCTGGACGGCCATGTATTCGTCGAAGAACGGCCGCGAAACCCACATCACGGAATGACCGCGCTGGCCGACCCAGCCGATGCTGCCGAGCGCCTCGGCATCATGGAGTTTGCGCGCCAGGTGGGTGCGCGAGAGCTTCAGCCAGTGTGCGAATTCACTAACCGAAATGACGCTGGTCGGTATCTTGTCGAGATGAGCGTCCTCGGGATCGATGCCGCACATCAGCCAGTCCATGACGATGCCACCATTATTTAGCCAGATAAACAACGAAAAAGTCTGACCAGGCTCCCGCACACCCTGGCTGGTCAGCAACCCGTCGGCGATCAACGGCTGCAGGGTGGGAAGCATTTCGGGTCGTTCGAGGAAATTTTCCAGCCGGTTTGCGCCGTCTATGCGGTCGAGCGTTCTCAGATGCGCATAAATCCAGCCGGTGAAGGTCTCGATGGTGCCTGCCGTGACCCGCATCGGGTGGGCGCGGCCGTCACCGTTGGCAGAAATATATTCCGCGATGCCGTAATGCAGCATCTCCTTGACGAAGGCTTCGGCGGTGTTGCGGCTTGCCACGGAATTGCGGCGCACGACCTCGATGAAGCGCGCGATCGTCATTTCGGTGCGGCGGTCGTTGGGATCGCGCCGGAAATGCAGAGCCAGGCCGACATGACCGAGCAGCCAACGTTGCTGGGTGGCAAAGACGGCGGCCAGCCGCGGGCTTGTTTCGTAAATATGTATGAGCGCGCGCGCCTGTTCCTGGACACCGCGAAGCGCTGCCGGATGACGGGCGATCTCAGCGGCACTCAGCGGCATTTCCTGCGGTACTCCATGCGATTCCAAGGCGATTCCAAGCAACGACAAATGAAGATTTCCAGTCTTCGCCGGTCGTGTCCAGTTGCCTATTGGAACAACGACCTGCCAGGCCGCGCGTTCCTTGCCATCTGTCTGTATCGGTTTGCGAAAACCGTGCCAATAATAGTCCGGTCCGCAGCCCTGCGTTGAATTGACGAGTCCCGCCGGGCAGGCATAGGTTCCGCGCCATCGGGGCTGCGGGAAGCGCTTCCCCGGAAAAGATGAAACAAGGACAGGGTCTGGCGCCCGATGCGCGGCATCGGCGGTGGCAACGCTTTGCGCCCTGATTTCCGTCCAAGACCGAGAGTGACTGCGTGAGCCATATGAGCGGAATCGGCTTCCACGCCGAGAATAACCGCAACATCCGACATGGCGCCCGGTCCGGTCCCGGCGCCGCCGAATGGCGTGGCCATCGCCGTATCAAGATAGGGCTTGCCGCCGCTTCGGCCTGCCTCTGGCTTTCGGCGAGCGCCTTTGCCCAGACCGCAAGCCAGATCACCCCACCGACCTTTCGGCCTCCACCCGGGCCGGACACGGCAGGTGTCTCCATCCCCGAAAGTAGAGGGCTGGAGGCACCCGCCGGCGCCGAGAAGCTGAAGGTCAAGCTTGCAGGCGTGCACATCGAGGGCGGCCTCGCCGATATGGCGGGCGCGACGCGCAAGGTCACCGCCGGCCTTTCGCGCCGCACGGTCACGGCGGCCGAGATTTTCGCGGTAGCGCGACAACTGGAAGCCGAGTATGCGCGCGCCGGCTATGTGCTGGCACGGGTGGTGCTGCCGGCGCAGAAACTCACCAACGGCGCGACGTTGCGGCTCGTCGTCGTCGACGGCTTCCTCGAAAGGATCGACACCAGCAATCTGCCGGAACGGATAAGGGGTAGGGTCGAGGCGACGCTGGCGCCGCTGGTCGGGCAAAAAGGCATCAAGCTGTCCGCAATCGAGCGCAAGCTGCTGGTCGCCGGCGACACGCCGGGCGACAGGCTCCGCTCGACGCTGAAGGCGGGCTCGACCAAGGGCGCCAGCGTGCTTGTCATCGACGGCAAGTACCGGCCGATCGGCGGCCAGATCAGCGTCGACAATTCACTGTCGCCTTCGTTGCAGCGTTGGTCGACCGGCGTCGGCATCGATTTCAATTCGCTGCTCGGCCTCGGCGAGCTCGTCTATCTGCGGGCCGGCGGGTATCCCAATGGCGGCGACCAGGGCTTGTTCAGTGAGGATCCTCGCAACCGCAATTATGCCGCCGGCATCGTTCTCCCGATCGGCTATGACGGGCTGACGCTCAATCTCGAAGCCAGCCGAACCCGCGCCAATCCGAATGCCGAGCCCGGATCGCTCGGCTTCGGCAGTGAATTCGAGCGCTATTCGGCGCGGTTGCGCTATCCCTGGATACGCAGCCGCGCGCTGACCGTAAGCAGCGAATTGTCCTTCGACGCGCAGAACGACTATCTCGATGCTGTCACGCCGATTTCGCTGCCGATCGCCGAGGACAGGCTGCGCATCATCCGCTTGGGCACCGATGCCACCTGGTTCACGCCGCTCGGTGGTGTCTTCGTCGGCGGTGTCACGGCTTCGTTCGGCATAGACGGCCTCGGCGCGCGCATGGCCGCCGACGCCACGCCGCTGCTGCCGCTGTCGCGCCAGGGCGCCGATGCCAAATTCCAGAAGCTCGAGGTCTCGGCGAGCTACAGCCAGCCGTTGGCGGACCATCTCGGCGTCGACCTGTTCGCCCGGGCGCAAACCTCGTTCGGCAAGCCGCTGCTGCAGTCGGAGCAGATCGGCCTTACCGGCACAACCGGCCTGTCCAGTTTCGATGCCGGCGCGCTGCAGGGCGACTCCGGCTACGTGGTTCGAGGCGAATTGTCGTCACCCTGGTACATGCCCTTCACCGGCGGCGTGGTCCAGCTTTCGCCTTACGTCTTCGGGGCTGTCGGTGAAGTCCGCCTGGAAATGCCGACGGTGCTCGAGAGCGCCAGCATCGTCGGTGCCTCCTACGGGCTCGGTGTGAAGCTCGGCACGGCCTTCGCCGGCGATCCCACCAACACCAGCCTGACCCTCGAATGGGGCCGTCAGCACCGTGACGATCATCAACCCATCAGCGATCGCTTCTCACTGAGCGGCGCCCTCCAGTTCTAGGCCCGGCCATGCGTGATACCCTCCAAATCCTTCCTGCCGTAAACCTGCCGCTGACGGCGTTGCTTCTGGCGTCGACGGCGCTTGTCGGCTTCACCTCGGCCCGGGCGCAGGAACTGCCGACGGGCGGCAGCGTGGCGTCGGGCGGGGTAACCATCTCCAACCCGTCGGCTTCGCAGCTCAACATCAAGCAGTCGACCAATTCGGCCATCGTCAACTGGCAGAGCTTCTCGATCGGCGCCGGCGCCACCGTCAACATCGACCAGCCGACATCGTCCTCAGTTATGCTCAACCGCGTCACCGGCGGCACCAAGTCGACGATCGCGGGCCAGCTCAATGCCAATGGCCAGGTCTTCCTCGTCAACCCCAACGGCATAGCCATCTCCAAGACCGGCAAGGTCAGCGCCGCCGGCTTTGTCGGGTCATCGCTCGACATCAGCGACGACGACTTCAAGGCGGGCAACCTCAAATTCGAGGGCAAGGGCGCCTCGGCCGCAGTCACCAACGAAGGCGCGATCTCGATCGGCAGCGGCGGTTACGCCGCGTTGATCGGCGGCAGCGTCGACAATGCCGGCACCATCAGCGTGCCGCTGGGCAAGGTCGGGCTAGGTTCGGGCGAGGAGGCGGCGCTCGACCTTTCCGGCGACGGGTTCCTGCAGGTGGCGGTGCCGACCAAGGCGGACGGCACGAATGCGCTGGTCTCCAATTCAGGCGTCATCAGCGCCGATGGCGGCCGGGTCGAGATCAAGGCTGCGGCGGCCAGGGAAGCGGCGCGGCAGGCTGTCAACATGTCGGGGCTGGTCGAGGCGCACACCGTCTCTGGCCAGTCCGGCGAGATCGTGCTCGGCGGCGACCAGGGCTCGGTCGAGGTCTCCGGCAAGCTCGACGCTACGGCCGTAAGCGGCGGCACCGGCGGCAAGATCACGGTCACCGGCCGCAAGCTGAAGCTGAAGGGCGCCAGCGTCGATGCCTCTGGCAAGAGCGGGGGCGGCACGATCAGGATCGGCGGCGACAAGCAGGGTTCAGGCCCGCTGCAACGGGCCGAGACGACGGATGTCGACGCCGCCACGACGATCGACGCCAGCGCCACCGGCAATGGCGATGGCGGCACCGTCATCGTCTGGTCCGACGAGCAGACGGCATTTGCCGGCAAAATTTTGGCCCGCGGCGGCGAGGAGAGCGGCAATGGCGGCTTCGCCGAAGTGTCGGGCAAGCAGCGCCTTGACTTCACCGGTTCGGCCGACCTCAGGGCACGCTTCGGCTATACCGGCGACCTTCTGCTCGACCCCTACAACGTCACCATCTCGAACGCCGCCGATACAGGCGGCTTCACGGCTGGCGCCAATGACAGCGTGATCAACGTCGCTACGCTGCAGAACCAGCTGGCGCTCGCCAATGTGACGATCTCAACCGGGAGCGGCGGCTCGCAGGCAGGCGATATCACGATCGCGGCGCCGATCAGCTGGAGCGCCAACACGCTGACGCTCAGCGCCTATCATTCGATCGTCTTCAATGCCGGCGCCACGATCGGCGGTGTCGGCGGCCTGTCGCTGGTCACCAACAATGGCGGCTCGGGAGGCACCATCACCTATGCGCTCGGCGCATCCGCGACATTCACCGGCACACCGGGGGCCCAGACGCTGTCGATCAACAACCAGAACTACACGCTGATCTACGACATCAATGGCGTGCAGGCGATCAACAGCGGGCTTACCGGACTCTACGCTCTCGCCAACACCGTCGATGCCAGCGCCACCTACAACTGGAATGGCCCCAAGGGGTTCATACCGCTCGGCACCGACGGCAATACCAACATCCAGAACGGCGGCAACGGCTTCACCGGCACCTTCGACGGCCTCGGACACACCATCAACAATCTTTGGTCGACGCCTGGCGGGGCGAATTACGCTGGGCTGTTCGGCTATGTCGGCGCCGCCGGTGTCGTGCGCAATGTCGGGCTTGTCGATGCAACGGTCATGGCTTCTTACGAGACCGGCGCCATTGCCGGTTGGAACAAGGGTTCCATCTCCGGTGTGTGGGCCAGCGGCCAGATCCATGGCGCCAGCACGACGGGCGGACTGGTCGGCCAGAATGACGGCTCGATCACCCGGTCGTTCTCGACAGTCGGCGTCAACGCGCGGGACAACAACTCTGTCGGTGGACTCGTCGGCGCCAACACCGCCACGGGGACAATCAGCCAGTCCTACGCCTATGGCTGGGTTCTTGGATCAGACGCAGTCGGTGGACTTGTCGGCCTCAATCAAGGGTCAATCAGCGACGTCTATTCGACCGGGCCGGCAAGCGGCACCAGCGGTGCCACGAGAATCGGCGGTCTGGTCGGCTACAATCTCGGCACCGTCACCAACGGAGCTTTCGACACGACGACATCCGGTCTGAGCAACGGCCTCGGCAGCGGCGGCAATGCGGGCAGCGTTATTGGTCTCAGCACAACCGATTTCCAGAATGGCGCCGCCAACGGTTTGAGCGCGGCCTTTGGCGGCGGCTCTGGCGGTCTCTATCCCTATCTGAAGAGCTTCTACCCCAACAGAGTCCAGGCGATCTCCGGCATCGCCTACAAGGATGCCGGCGTGACGCCACTGTCGTCAGGCACGCGCCAGCCCTATTACGTGAAGAATCCGGGCCTGGTCACCGCCGTCGCCGGCGGTGTCGATCTCGGCACGGTTTCGACCGGCGTCAACGGTTATTATTACATTGCGACACCCAATGGCACGCTCACCGACAGCGTGCTCGTCTACACGGTCAAGGACGGCGGCCCGGATGCAGCCGGCGCGCAGAATGCGGTGACCTTCCGGACCGGCCTCTCAGGCGGCAACGTCTCCAACCTCAACGTCTACGGCAATTGGCGGCTCGATGAAGCGGATAGCTCGATCACGTCGCTTTCGGCGCTGCAAAATATCGCCGCGACGACGGTCGGGTCGACCTATGTCGGCACGCTCTCCTTCGCCAACTGGCAGATCGAAACGGCCGCGACCACCTTCACGCTCGACCAGGCAATATCGATCGGCGCCGGTACGCTGGCGCTGTCGTCCAATGGCACCGTTACGCAGACCAGCAGTCTGTCGGCGGCCTCGCTGTGGCTTGGCGGCACGGGCAGCTACAGCCTGACCAACAGCGCCAACCAGATCGGCACGATTGCCGCCGGCGCTGGATCGGTGGCCCTCGCCGATCTGGGCGGACTCGTCATCGGCAGCATCGGCAATGCGCGTGGCGTATCCACCTCCGGTGTGACCACCACGGATCAGGTCAATCTGCAGACGACGGGCGATCTGACGATCGCGGCCGGCGCGAAGGTCAGCGGCGCCAATCCCGTGCTCGCGGCCGGCGGCAAGTTCATCAACAATCGCGGCAGCGACGCCGTCACCGCGACCAGCGGACGCTGGCTGGTCTACGCGGCGGCCCCCACGAGCAATACGTTCGGCAACCTGGACAGCGGCAATACCGCGGTCTGGAACACGACGGCCGGCGCCACGGTGAGCGCGACAGGAAACCGCTATGTCTTCAATTACCAGCCGACGCTGACCTTCACCTCGACAAACGCGACCAAGACCTATGGCGACACGACGGTGCCGGCGCTGGCCTACAGCGTGTCGGGCTATCAGGCGGGCGTTGCCAACGCCTATCTCGGAGATAGCGCCGCCAACACATTCACCGGCGGTCCATCGCTGTCATCCGCCGGTACGTCGAGCACGGCGGACGTTGGCAGCGGGCCCTACGCCATCACCGTCGGTTCCGGCAGCCTTGCGTCCCTGAACGGCTATGCCTTCGCCTTCGACAGCGCGGGCACGCTCACCATCGCCAAGCGCGCGATCACCGTGACGGCCGATTCCGGCCAGGGCAAGACCTATGGGGACAGCGATCCGGCATCCTATACATATTCGGTCTCGGATCTCGGCAACGGCGTCGCCCTTGTCGGTTCGCTCGACCGCGCCGCGGGCGAGAATGCCGGCACTTATGCCATCGGCCGCGGAACGCTGACGGACGCCGCCAACTCGAATTACGACATCACCTATGTCGGCGCCAATTTCACCATCGACAAGCGAGCGATCACCGTCACCGTCGATCAGGGGCAAGGGAAGGTTTATGGCGATAGTGATCCGGCGGCCTACACCTACACTGTTTCCAATCTCGGCGGTTTGACGCTCACCGGCAGCCTCGACCGTGTGGCGGGCGAGAATGCAGGCACCTACGCCATCGGCCAAGGCACGCTCGACGTGTCCAATCCCAACTATGAGGTCGCTTTCGTCGGCGCCGATTTCACCATCACCCAGCGGGCGATCACGGTGACGGCTGATGCCAAGAGCCGTGTCTATGGCGACGCCAATCCGGCGCTGACCTATCAGCTCACCGCCGGCAACCTCGTCAATGGCGACAGCCTGACCGGCGCACTGGCGACATCCGCCACGGCTGCATCGGATGTGGGTAGCTACGGTATCACCCAGGGCACACTCGGCAACAGCAACTACGCCATCACCTATGCCGGCGCCGACCTCTCGGTGACGCAACGCGCCATCACGGTGACGGCTGATGCCAAGAGCCGTGTCTACGGCGACGCCAATCCGGCGCTGACCTATCAGCTCACGGCCGGCAACCTCGTCAACGGCGACGGCCTGACCGGGGCCTTGGCGACATCCGCCACGGCTGCATCGGACGTGGGCAGCTACGGCATCACCCAGGGCACGCTCGCCAACAGCAACTACGCCATCACCTATGCCGGCGCCGATCTTGCGGTGACGCAGCGCGCCGTCACGGTGACGGCTGATGCCAAGAGCCGGATCTATGGCGACGCCAATCCGGCGCTGACCTATCAGCTCACCGCCGGCAACCTCGTCAATGGCGACAGCCTGACCGGCGCACTGGCGACGTCCGCCACGGCAACATCGGATGTGGGCAGCTACGGCATCACACAGGGCACGCTCGCCAACAGCAATTACGCCATCACCTATGCCGGCGCCAATCTCACTATCGGCAAACGCTCGGTCACCGTTACGGCCTATGCCGGCCAGGGCAAGACCTATGGCGACGCCGATCCGTCATCCTACGGCTATACCTACACCAGCCTCGGCAACGGTGCCGCGCTGGTCGGCGCGCTCGATCGCGCTTCGGGCGAAGATGTCGGCGGTTATGCGATCGGCCGTGGCACCCTGACCGATGCCGCCAATTCGAACTACGACATCACATTTGTCGGCGCCGATTTCAGCATCGGCAAGCGGGCGATCACCGTCACCGCCAATGCGCAGAGCCGGCCGCAGGGGATGGACAATCCGCCGCTGACCTACACAATCGGCGGGCTGGGCCTTGCCGCGGGCGACACACTTACAGGCGCGCTTACGACCGAGGCGACCATCGCTAGCGATCCCGGCAGCTATGCCATCGAACAAGGCACCCTGAGCGCGTCGGCGAACTACGATCTTACCTATGTCGGCGCGAACCTGGTGGTCCGGGCGAGTGGGGCTGTGCCGGCAACCGAGGCCGCAAGCATGGTAGCCTATAATTTTGCAGCCCGAGGCAACGGCGCCCCGCTGCCGGTCGTCTTCTCAGGGACTGCCCCCGGCACCGATCCGCAGGCGATCGTCGAGGATCCGCGTTTCAGCGGTGCCACGTTCTGCGGCGCCGCCGGAACCATCGCCGACATATGCGCGCCGGCGCCGGCCGAGCGGCCCGGCACTGGTCCATAGCGGGCGGGTGATCGGTGCTCGGCACGGCCCTTGCAGCCTGCGGATAGCGGCCTATCCTGGCAGTTGATGCGATGCGTGATCGCCGGCAAAGAGTGAAACGATGCCGAGAACAATCCGGACGCTGACCGCCGGCGAGGTGGAAACGCTCGTCGACTGGGCGGCGGGGGAGGGCTGGAACCCAGGTATCGGCGATGCCGCGGCGTTTCGAGCGGCCGATCCGGCGGGGTTCATAGGCACCTTCGTCGACGGCGAGATGGTGGCCGGCATTTCAGCTGTCGCATACGGCCCGGCTTTCGGCTTCATCGGTCTCTACATCTGCCGGCCCGACCGGCGTGGCGAGGGCCACGGCAAGGCCGTCTGGGACGCCGGCATGGCACGCCTCGGCAACCGCATCATCGGTCTCGACGGCGTGGCCGAGCAGCGGGCCAACTACCAGCGCATGGGCTTCGTGCCCGCCTATGAGACCGTCCGCTACAGCGGCCGTCCGGCCGGCTTGCCTGAGGGCGGCGACATGCGGCCGGTGACGGCCAGCGACCTTGCCGGGATACGCGCCTATGATCGCCGGTGCTTCCCGGCGCAGCGTGAAGCTTTCCTTGGCGAGTGGCTGTCGTCGTCGCGGATAGCACGATTCTCAGCCGGATCGGATGGTATCGCCGGCTATGGCGTGGCGCGTCGATGCCGGGAAGGATTCAAGATCGGGCCGTTGTTCGCCGACGGGAAGGAACTGGCCCTGGCATTGGCGGCGGATCTCTCGGGCAGGATCGGCAACGAGGCATTGCATATCGATGTGCCGGCCGGTCAGGTTCATTTCAGTGCCACGCTTCAGGCCACGGGCATGGTTGCGGGCTTCACCACGACACGCATGTACAAGGGCGGCAGGCCCGGCATCGCTCCGTCGATGGTTTTCGGCATCACGACGCTCGAGCTGGGATGATCGCCGGCGGCACGGCGCGCTGAGATCATTGTTTTACAACGCTGGTCCATGCGACATGGCCCAATGACGTGGTTGCCTTTGGCGAACTGCGTTTCGCGGAGGTTATCGAATGACTGGCAGGACGGTTTTGATCGCTGGGGGCGCCGGGGGGATGGGTCTGGCGACCGGACTGCGCCTGGCCGCCGACGGCGAGCGGATCGCGCTTGCCGATCTTGCCGGTCCCAAGCTCGACGCTGCCGTGGCGAAGATTACCGCGACCGGGGCGGAAGCGATCGGTTTGCCGCTCGATATCCGCTCCGTCGCTGCGTGTCGCGAGGCCGTGGGCAAGGCCAGGGATTGGGGCGGCGCCCTGGACATCCTCGTCAATGCGGCCGGGGTCTGGCTGGAGGGGCCGGCAAAGGAGGTCGAGGAAGATCAATGGGACCTGGTGCTGGACGTGAATCTCAAGGGGTCCTTCTTCCTGATCTCGGCCGCGATCCCCCATCTTTCCGAGGCACAAGGCGTCATCGTCAACATTGCGTCCGATGCCGGCATCGTTGGCAACAGTGGAGCAGCCGTGTACTGCGCCTCGAAGGGCGGGCTGGTGCTTTTGACCAAGGCGCTTGCCCTGGAACTTGCCCCGCAAGGCATCAGGGTCAACGCCGTTTGCCCCGGCGACACGGCAACGCCGATGATCGAATATCAGGCCAGGACTTATGGCGGAGACGACCCCGACGGCTACAAGCGCCGGCTTCTGGGGCACTATCCGCAAGGAGACAAAGCAAGGTTCATTCGGGTGGAGGAGATTGCCTCACTCATCCATTATCTTTGCCAGCCAGGCGCGGCGCCGATCACCGGGGCCGCGCTTTCGATCGATTTCGGCATCAGTGCCGGCTACTGAACCGGACATCGGACCGGCTTCGCCGCGCGCATGATCCGGCCGTCACTTGGTTCCTGGGGAGAAGATGATCGTGTTCCGCAAATCTCGTAAGGCTTTGGTGACCGGCGCCGGCGCCGCCGACGGCATCGGCATCGCGACCGCGCGGGCGCTTGGCGGGGCCGGCCTTTCGGTCGTCATCACCGCTTCGTCCGCACGCGTCGAGCAACGGGCGGAGGAATTGCGGGCGGACGGGCTCGATGTCCACGGCGTCGTGGCCGACCTGACGCTCTCGGGCGACGTCGAGCGTCTCCGCTCCGAAGCCGGCGAAATCGACATCCTGGTCAACAATGCCGGGATGGGCACCGTCGCCCAGCCGGCGTTGCAGCGACGGTTCCTCGATCTCAGCGAAGGCGATTGGGATCGCGGCATCGATGTCAGCCTGAAGACCGCTTTCTTGAGCACGCGCGGATTCCTGGCCGGCATGGTTCAGCGCGGCCATGGGCGCGTCGTCAACATGGCCTCGGTGACGGGACCTTACGTATCCAACGAGGGCGAGGCCGCCTATTCGGCGGCCAAGGCCGGCATGATCGGGCTGACGCACGCGCTTGCCCTGGAGGTTGGCCGCAGCGGCGTCACGGTCAACGCCGTGGCGCCGGGCTGGATCGCGACAGGCGCCTCGACGCCGGAGGAGCTTGTCGCTGCCCGGAACACGCCGCTTGGGCGCGCCGGCACCCCCGAGGAGGTCGCGGCCGTCGTGTCGTTCCTGGCATCCGACGCCGCGAGCTATGTCAATGGCGCCGTCCTCGTCGTGGATGGCGGCAACATCCTGCAGGAACGCAAGGGTTAAGCGCGGTCGCGAGCAATGGTCAGGAGCAGTTCCGTCGCCTATATCTGCGTTTTTCCAGCCTGATCGTCGTTCCGTGAACCCTGCCGCCCGCCTGCAAGCCACAATCGAACTTTTGTCTGAAGTCGACAGTGTCGCGCGTCCCGCGGATGCCGTCGTCTCGGCCTGGTTTCGCGCCCGACGCTATATCGGCGACAGGGATCGCGGTCAGATTCTGGAGCTGCTCTACGCGCTTCTCAGACACCACGCACGGCTTGGCTGGTGGCTGGCCAGGCATGGGCGCGAGGATATGTCCCGCTACCGGCTGCTCGCATGGCTGACGCTGAAGGAAGGCAGGACGCCCGATCAGGTCAAGCGCTTGTTCAACGGCGCGCGATTCGCGCCTGCCGCCCTGACGGATCACGAGCACGCGCTGCTGGTCAAATTGCAGGGATGCACGATCGACCATCCCGGCATGCCGCAAGAGGTGCGCCTTGAATGTCCGTCCTGGGCGGCCGATCCCCTGCGGCGCCGTTTCGGGGAAGCGTTCGGGCAAGAGATGGCAGCACTTCTAACGCCGGCGCCGCTCGACCTGCGTGTCAATCCGATCAGGTCGACGCGCGAGGCCATGCTTCACGCGTTGAAGGATCTTGGCTTGCGGGCGCAGCCGTCGGCCATGGCTCCTTACGGCATTCGTGTGGATGAACGCCCGTCGCTGGCGAGCCTGCCGATGCTCACAACTGGTGAGGTCGAGATCCAGGACGAGGGCTCGCAGCTCGTCGCCATGATGGTCGATCCCCGGCCGGGCGACCGCGTGGTCGATTTCTGCGCCGGAGCCGGCGGCAAGACGCTGGCCATCGCCTCGCAGATGAACAACAAGGGACACGTCGTAGCCTGCGACGTCATGGAGGGCCGTTTGAAGCGCGGCGCCGAGCGCTTCCGGCGGGCGGGGCTGCACAATATCGAGACCAGGCTTCTGGCCAGCGAGACGGACAAGTGGATCAAGCGCCACAAGGGCGGGTTCGATCGCGTGCTGGTCGACGCCCCTTGCAGCGGCACCGGCACATGGCGACGCAATCCCGATGCGCGCTGGCGCGCGCAGGAGGAACAGGGCCTGGACAATCTCGTGGCGCTGCAGTCCCGGATCCTGGCGAGCGCGGCGCGTCTGGTGAAACCCGGCGGGCGGCTGGTCTACGCGACATGCTCCCTGTTGCCGCAGGAGAACGAGGAACAGGTCGCCGCTTTCCTTGCGGCGCATCCCGCTTTCCGTGCCGTGCCGCTGCGCGAGGCCGCCCCACAACTGACGGATTCAGCCCATCCGGACTACCTGTCGCTGACGCCCGCACGCAACGATACCGACGGCTTCTTCGCCGCCGTCATGCAGCGAGAGGCGGCGCCCCCAGGCGAGGCCCCGAATGGCCCGGAACCAGACGATCAGGTCTTGGCGTCAGTCAAACGCAGTTAGGTGCCGTTCCGCAGCCGCCCCCATTGCCGACTTGGGGATTGTGCATACTGCATAACGTACCAGAGCTGGAGAAACCCTAGCGGCACTCGGCAGATATCCTGTGCGCTGGTCACCGCCAATAACGGTTGCTAACTAGAGCGTTTCACCGTTTCACGGAAACGGCGAACCGCTCTATCTCTTTGTTTTTACGCAATTCCAGACGGAAAACCGCTCACACTTTTCCTGGAATTGCTCTAGTCACGGCCTCGCGGCGGCTTCCGTGACAGGAACTGGATGGCAAGCCCAACGGCACCCAACAGAAAGCCGAACGCGATCAAAGCGGGCGCGCCGTCGATGTCATAGTAGACCGAGACGCGCAGGGCGAACAACGTGGCGACGAGAACCAGCACAAGCTGCGGGAAGTAGCGATTCAAAATAGAAACTCCGGCGGTCTAACCGCCGGGCCGTCCCGGACATTTTTACTCGCAGAGAGTGGAGGACGTGGCCTCTGATGAAAGGCTACGTCCTGTTGCTCTGCTGGTCAATGTCCCCCGTAGGTTTCGCAATCACCTGTGACGCTTGCAGATCGGCCATCACCGGTTGCTGGATAGCTCCGTGAGCACGATGCCGCTCGCGATCGATGTCGTCTCTACCGACATGTCAGCGCGCTGACGGTACGCCACGGAAAGATCACCACCCTCTATCGGCTCACTTCTTCGGCAGCGGCACGCCCTTGGTGGTGAATCTCTGCCCCCTGCCGATCGGGCGCATGGGGCGCTTGGTGCCGGCGGCCTTGCCGGTTCCGGGAGGCTGGTGGGCTGGCACGAGCTGGTCGGGGCGGGGCCCGATAAGGTCGGCGCGACCCATCTCCTTCAAGGCATCGCGCAGCAATGGCCAATTGTCGGGGTCGTGGTAGCGCAGGAAGGCCTTGTGCAGCCGGCGCTGCCGCCCGCCGCGAACGGTCTCGACCTTGTCGGTGGCGCCGCGCCGCACACCCTTCAACGTGTTGACGCCGGTATGGTACATGGCCGTCGCGGTGGCCATGGGCGAGGGCAGGAAGGTTTGCACCTGGTCGGCGCGGTAGCGGTTCTTCTTCAGCCACAGCGCCAGGTGCAGCATGTCCTCGTCGGTCGTGCCGGGATGGGCCGCGATGAAATACGGAATGAGATAGTATTTCTTGCCGGCCTCCTTGGCGGCGGCGTCGAACATCTCCTTGAACTTGTCATAGGTGCCGATGCCGGGCTTCATCATCTTGTCGAGGGGCCCGCGCTCGGTGTGCTCGGGCGCGATCTTGAGGTAGCCGCCGACGTGGTGGGTCACCAGTTCCTTGACATATTCGGGGCTCTTGACGGCGAGGTCGTAACGCACGCCGGAGGCGACCATGACCTTCTTGACGCCCTTGACCTCGCGGACCTTGCGGTAGAGCCGGATCAGGTCGTCATGCGAGGTGTTGAGGTTGGGGCAGACGTCGGGAAACACGCAGGACGGCAGACGGCAGGCCGCCTCGATCTTGGGGTCCTTGCAGGCCATCCGGTACATGTTGGCGGTCGGTCCGCCGATATCCGAGATCACGCCGGTGAAGCCCGGGGTCTTGTCGCGGATCTTCTCGATTTCGCGCAGGATGGAGCCCTCGGAGCGGTTCTGGATGATGCGGCCTTCGTGCTCGGTGATCGAGCAGAACGTGCAGCCGCCGAAGCAGCCGCGCATCACCGTCACCGAGAACTTGATCATGTCCCAGGCGGGGATCTTGGCATCGCCATAGGACGGGTGCGGCGCGCGCGCGTAGGGCAGGTCGTAGACGGCGTCCATCTCCTCGGAAGTCAGCGGGATGGGCGGCGGGTTGAGCCACAGGTCGCGGTCGCCATGGCGCTGGACGAGCGGGCGCGCATTGCCGGGGTTTGCCTCGCGGTGCAGCACGCGCGAGGCGCGGGCATAGGCATCGCGATCGCCCTCGACCTGTTCGAACGAAGGCAGCCGGATCACGGTGTCGCCGGGCTTGCGGCTCGCGCCCTCGTCGGCGGAATCGAGATCGTCGGCATGAAGTTCCGTGTAGTGCTCGGGCACGCGGCGGAACAGGGCGACGCCCCTGATCGTATCGAGCTGGCGAGGCGCGTCGCCGGCGGCCATCCGGTTCGCCACCTCTACGACGGCGCGCTCGGCATTGCCGTAGATCAATAGGTCGGCCTTGGCATCGGCCAGGATCGAGCGGCGCACCTTGTCGGACCAGTAGTCGTAATGGGCGATGCGGCGCAGCGAAGCTTCGATGCCGCCCAGCACGATAGGCACGTCCTTGTAGGCCTCGCGGCAGCGCTGCGTATAGACGATCGTACAGCGGTCCGGCCGCTTGCCGCCCTCGCCACCCGCCGTGTAGGCGTCGTCGTGGCGCAGCTTGCGGTCCGAGGTGTAGCGGTTGACCATGGAATCGAGGTTGCCCCCGGTGACGCCGAAGAACAGCCTTGGCCTGCCCAGCGCCTTGAACGGCTCTGCCGACTGCCAGTCGGGCTGCGAGATGATGCCGACCCGAAAACCCTGGGATTCGAGCAGGCGGCCGATGATCGCCATGCCGAAGCTCGGATGATCCACATAGGCGTCGCCAGTGATGAGCACGATGTCGCATTCGTCCCAACCGAGCGCAGTCATCTCGGCGCGGCTCATCGGCAGGAACGGTGCTGCCCGTCCGGCATGAGGCTTGCGGGCGGACAGCGGAATAATCTCTTTTTGGGCGCTGGCTATGGTTTCCATGGCCGCGACGTATAGGCCGACGCCGGAGCGAATTCAATGAACCCCGGCTCAGGGCTCTGAAAGGGATGCGGTGGGACGTGTCAGGACACAACGCCTAGCCCCATTGCTGGAACAGCTTAAGGGACGGATTCGCCCGATCTTGGGGGGGAGCCGCGGCGTCGCGATTGCCCCGTAATCCCCGCGGGTCCGAAGCCAACACCCTGTGGACGCGCTGTGGATCGAAAATTTGAAAGCGACAAGCTATTGACAGGTTGGGGGCGCTGTACCCTAGATGTAGCTATCGTGGTTCTTCCGAGTCGGTTCGTGCTCGGGAGCTAAGAGGGAAGCCGGTGAGCGATTTCGCGATGCCGGCGCTGCCCCCGCAACTGTAAGCAGTGAGCTCAAGTCGAGTAAAGCCACTGGCGCCTATTTGCGCTGGGAAGGCCGACGGGAGCGATGACCTGTGAGCCAGGAGACCTGCCACGATGGAATCGAACGTCCACGGGCGGGGTGTCCCGGAGGTACGCTTTGTCCGCGCGGCCTTCGAGCCGCTTCCGGCATGCGTGCGCCAGTGCTCCGTCCCCAAAATGAACCGCACCAAAAGAACCATCGGGGATGATGATGACCGCGACTGCCAGCGCCCACGCCAACGGAACCACGCCGCTACCGCACGCAATCGAACTGCCTACCACGCCGGCCTCCGAACCTGGCTACCGCGTCATCCGCCGCAACGGCGCGGTGACGCCGTTCGATCCGACCAAGATCACGGTGGCGCTGACCAAGGCCTTCCTCGCGGTGGAAGGCTCGACGGCCGCCGGCTCGCGGCGCGTGCACGATGTGGTGGAGGAACTGACGGCCCAGGTCATCGCCGCGCTTACCCGCCGGGCGGATGCCGGCCGCACCTTCCACATCGAGGAGGTGCAGGACCAGGTCGAGCTGGCGCTGATGCGCGGCGAGCATCACAGGATAGCGCGCGCCTATGTGCTCTATCGCGAGGAGCGGGCAAGGGAGCGCGCGGCGGAGAAGGCGGCCGCCGCGCCGGCGCAGCCCACGCTGCAGGTCAAAGGCGACGATGGCGCACTGAGGCCGCTCGACGAGGCGCGGCTGTCACGTATCGTGGAGGAGGCCTGCGAGGGGCTGGACGCGGTCTCCGCAACCCCCATCCTCGCCGAGGCGCATCGCAACCTCTATGACGGCATCACGCTCGACGAGCTGTCGCTGGCGCCGATCCTGGCCTCGCGCACCCTGGTCGAGCAGGAACCCAACTACGCCTTCGTCTCGGCTCGCCTGCTGCTTGACAGGTTGCGCCGCGAGGCGCTGTCCTTCGTCGCCGGTCGTCCGGAGCAGGCGACCCAGGCCGAGATGAGCGAGCGCTACGCTGCCTATTTCCCGGCCTTCATCCGCCGCGGCATCGAGGCCGAGCTGATCGATCCCGAACTTGGCCGCTTCGACCTCAAGAAGATCGGCACCGCGCTCAAGCCCGAGCGCGACCTGCAGTTCCAGTTCCTCGGCCTGCAAACGCTTTACGACCGTTATTTCCTGCAGACGCGCGGCAAGCGCTTCGAGCTGCCGCAGGCTTTCTTCATGCGCGTCGCCATGGGCCTTGCCGTGCGCGAGATCGACCGCGAGGCGCGCGCCATCGAATTCTACGACCTCCTGTCCTCCTTCGACTTCATGGCCTCGACGCCGACGCTGTTCAATTCGGGCACGCTCAGGCCGCAGCTCTCGTCCTGCTTCCTGACCACGATCGGAGACGATCTCGACGCCATCTTCAAGGGCATCAAGGACAATGCGCTGCTCGCCAAGTATTCCGGCGGTCTGGGCAATGACTGGACGCCGGTGCGCGGGCTGGGCGCCCATATCAAGGGCACCAATGGCGAGAGCCAGGGCGTCGTGCCGTTCCTGAAAGTCGCCAACGACACCGCCATCGCCGTCAACCAGGGCGGTAAGCGCAAGGGCGCGGTCTGCGCCTATCTCGAGACCTGGCATGTCGACATCGAGGAGTTCCTCGACCTGAGGAAGAACACCGGCGACGACCGCCGCCGCACGCACGACATGAACACCGCCAACTGGGTGCCGGACCTGTTCATGCAACGCGTCGAGGCGGATGGCGAATGGACGCTGTTCTCGCCGGACGAGGTGGCGGAGCTGCACGATCTTTACGGCACCGCCTTCAAGGCCGCCTACGAGGCCTACGAGGCGAAGGCCGCCGCCGGCACCATCAAGGTGTTCCGCAAGGTCCGCGCCATCGACCTGTGGCGCAAGATGCTGACCATGCTGTTCGAGACCGGGCATCCCTGGGTGACGTTCAAGGACCCCTGCAACATCCGCTCGCCGCAGGGCCATGTCGGCGTCGTCCATTCCTCGAACCTCTGCACCGAGATCACGCTCAACACCTCCAAGGACGAGGTCGCCGTCTGCAATCTGGGCTCGGTCAATCTTGCCAACCACGTCACCGCCAAGGGCCTCGACCTGGCGCGGCTGGCGCGCACGGTCGGCACGGCGATGCGCATGCTCGACAACGTCATCGACATCAATTTCTACACCATCCCCGAAGCGCGCAACTCCAACCTCAAGCATCGCCCGGTCGGCCTCGGCATCATGGGCTTCCAGGACGCGCTGCAGATGTTGCGCATCCCCTATGCCTCCGACGGCGCCGTCGCCTTCGCCGACGAGAGCATGGAGGCGATCAGCTATCACGCTATCTCGGCCTCGGTCGATCTCGCCGCCGAGCGCGGCCGCTATCCGAGCTTCGAGGGCTCGCTGTGGTCGAAGGGCATCCTGCCGGTCGACTCCATCGATCTCCTGGCGAGAGCCCGCCCGGGAGTGGAAATGGATAAGTCGGCGACGCTCGACTGGGACGCGCTGCGCAAGCGGGTGAAGAAGACCGGCATGCGCAACTCCAACACCATGGCGATCGCGCCGACCGCGACCATCTCCAACATCTGCGGCGTGGCGCAATCGATCGAGCCGAACTACCAGAACCTCTACGTCAAATCGAACATGTCGGGCGACTTCACCGTGGTCAACGCCGAGCTGGTGCACGACCTGAAGCAGCGCGGCCTGTGGGACGAGGTGATGGTCTCGGACCTGAAATATTTCGACGGCTCGGTCGGACAGATCGACCGCGTGCCGGACGATCTGAAGGCGCTCTACGCCACCGCCTTCGAGATCGATTCCTCCTGGCTGATCGAGGCCGCCTCGCGCCGCCAGAAGTGGATCGACCAGGCGCAGTCGCTCAACCTCTATATCGCCAATCCGTCGGGGCGGAAGCTCGACGAGCTCTACCGGCTGGCATGGCGCAAGGGACTGAAGACGACCTACTACCTGCGCTCGCGCTCGGCCACCCATGTCGAGAAGTCGACGCTGAAGGGCACCGACGGCAAGCTCAACGCGGTGTCAGTTGCGCCGGTCTCGGCGGCTGCCGTGGCCGCGCCGACGGCGAAAACCATCACCGTCAACCCCGATGCCGCCTGGGGCAAGGCCTGCGCCATCGACGATCCCGAATGCGAAGCCTGCCAGTGACTGGCTGATCTCTCCCCTTGTGGGGGAGATGTCCGGCAGGACAGAGGGGGGCGCTGTCCCGCCGCCGTCTCGTCAATCCCGCCTCGAGGTCGGCTCGAGTTGATCGCAGATGAAGCAAAGGTCGCGATCCTTCGCGCCCCCCTCTGCCCTGCCGGGCATCTCCCCCACGAGGGGGGAGATTGGCAGCTCCGGCGGCCGCGCCCCAACAACGAATTGAAGGAAGAAAGATGCTCGACTGGTCAGAACCACAAACCTCCCGCCAACCCGCGCCTGAAGCGCCGATCGAAATCCCGTCCGAGGCCACCGGCCTCGGACAGATCGAGCGCGGCGGCGCACGTGTGTCGGTCGACGACAAGCGCATGATCAATGCGCGCGCCGACGTCAATCAGCTGCTGCCGCTGAAATACCGCTGGGCCTGGGAGAAATATCTTTCCGGCTGCAACAACCACTGGATGCCGACCGAAGTGTCGATGCAGGCCGACATCGCGCTGTGGAAGGCGAAGGACGGGCTGACCGACGACGAGCGCCGCATGCTAAAGCGCAATCTCGGCTTCTTCGCCGCTTCGGAATCGCTGGTGGCGAACAACATCGTTCTGGCCATCTACCGCCACCTCACCAATCCCGAATGCCGGCAATATCTGTTGCGCCAGGCCTTCGAGGAGGCGATCCACACGCACACCTTCCAGTACATCGTCGAAAGCCTGTCGCTGGACGAGGGCGAGCTTTTCAACACGTATCGCGAGGTGCCCTCGATCACCGACAAGGCGGCCTGGGCGCTGAAGCACACCCAGCACCTCGACGACCCCGATTTCAGGACCGGCACGCCGGAAGCCGACCAGGCTTTCCTGCGCGATCTCGTCGCCTTCTACGTCATCTTCGAGGGCATGTGGTTCTACACCGGTTTCGCGCAGATCCTGTCGCTCGGTCGCCGCAACAAGATGGTCGGTATCGCCGAGCAGTACCAGTACATACTGCGCGACGAGTCGATCCACCTGAACTTCGGCATCGACGTCATCAACCAGATCAGGATCGAGAATCCGCATCTGTGGACGAAGGCGTTCCAGGACGAGGTGCGCGGCATGATCACGCGAGCTGCTGAACTGGAAGCCGCGTATGGCCGCGATACGATGCCGCGCGGCTTCCTCGGACTCAACGCGGCGCTTTGCGAGCAGTACATGCACTTCATCGCCAACCGCCGTTGCGCCCAACTCGGCCTGACCCCGGTCTTCGCCGAGACAGAGAACCCGTTCCCCTGGATGTCGGAGGCGATGGACCTGAAGAAGGAGAAGAATTTCTTCGAGACCCGCGTCATCGAGTATCAGAACGGCGGAGCCCTGGCATGGGATTGAGCTGGAGCGACGAGCGCGCGATCGCAGCGACGCATCGGCCCGCCTTGCCGGAGCCGGAGCAGGTGTTCCTGGCATGGCTTACTGCACAGCCGCAGGATGGAAATCTCGTGGCCGCGGCTTCGCGGGAGTTAGCGCGCCTCGCGCGCTACACGGGCCGACATCCGGGCCCTGGGCGTCTTAGGCAGATGTTCTCGGTCTTGCTTGACGAGCTTCAAGACGGCGCCCGCGAGAGTGGGGGAACCATCCCACTCTACCGGACGGGGAATTCGGGACTCACGCCCTGAGATGAGCTTTCCGCCAGCCGAAGATCAGCGGCATCGGTTGGGTCTCGGAATTGATCGGCATATCAGCTAGGCCCGATCGTCGCATGTTGACATAAAGATGTCTTTATGTGATTGCTGAATGGCAGTCGCGAAAAGGACAAGGAATGTCGCGTAATCGGTCCTCGCTGGACGACCTTTTTGGCCCTGCCGCGGCAAAGCGCGACGGGTCCGAGGTGCTTGCCGCGCTTCAGGCGGCGGCGCGCGACCGTATTCTGATCCTCGACGGGGCGATGGGCACGCAGATCCAGGGTCTTGGCTTCGACGAGGACCATTTCCGCGGCGACAAGTTCATCGGCTGCGCCTGCCATCAAAAGGGCAACAACGATCTCCTGATCCTGACCCAGCCCAAGGCGATCGAGGACATCCACTATCAATACGCGGTCGCCGGCGCCGATATCGTCGAGACCAACACCTTCTCTTCGACCTCGATCGCCCAGGCCGACTACGGCATGGAGGATGCGGTCTACGAGCTCAACCGCGACGGTGCGCGGCTGGTCCGACGTGCCCTGATCCGCGCCGAGCAGGAGGACGGCAAGCGCCGCTTCGTCGCCGGCGCGCTCGGGCCGACCAACCGCACGGCTTCGATATCGCCCGACGTCAACAATCCGGGCTACCGCGCCACGTCTTTCGACGATCTTCGCGTCGCCTATGGGGAGCAGCTGCGCGGCCTGATCGACGGCGGCGCCGACATCATCCTGATAGAGACGATCTTCGACACGTTGAACGCCAAGGCGGCGATCTTCGCCGCTGAAGAGATCTTCATCGAGAAGGGCGTGCACCTGCCCCTGATGATTTCGGGCACGATCACCGATCTGTCCGGGCGCACGCTTTCCGGTCAGACGCCGACTGCCTTCTGGCATTCGATCCGCCACGCCAAGCCCTTCAGCGTCGGTTTGAACTGCGCGCTCGGTGCCGCCGCCATGCGGCCGCATCTGGCTGAACTTTCAGGCGCGGCGGACACCTTCATATGCGCCTATCCGAATGCCGGCCTGCCGAATGCCTTCGGCCTGTACGACGAAAGCCCCGACTTCATGGCCGCCCAGGTCGAGGAGTTCGCGCGCGACGGCCTGGTCAATGTCGTCGGCGGCTGCTGCGGCTCGACGCCCGAGCATATTCGCGCCATCGCCGAGGCGGTCGCCCGGCATCGCCCGCGCCGGCCGCCGGAGGTGGCGCCGCTGATGCGGCTCTCCGGGCTCGAGCCGTTCACGCTCAGCAAGGACATTCCATTCGTCAATGTCGGCGAACGCACCAACGTCACCGGCTCGGCGAAGTTTCGCAAGCTGATCACGGCCGGCGATTACGCGATCGCGCTGGACGTCGCGCGCGACCAGGTCGCCAACGGCGCTCAGGTCATCGATGTCAACATGGACGAGGGCCTGATCGATTCGAAGAAGGCAATGGTCGAATATCTCAACCTTGTCGCGGCCGAGCCGGACATCGCCGTCGTGCCGGTCATGATCGACAGCTCCAAATGGGAGGTGATCGAGGCCGGCCTGAAATGCGTCCAAGGCAAGCCGATCGTCAATTCGATCTCGATGAAGGAAGGCGAGGAAGCCTTCCTGCACCATGCCAGGCTTTGCCGCATGTATGGCGCGGCCGTCGTGGTCATGGCCTTCGACGAACAGGGCCAGGCCGACACAAAGGCAAGGAAGATCGAAATCTGCACTCGCGCCTATCGGCTGCTCACCGAACAGGCAGGCTTCGCGCCGGAGGACATCATCTTCGATCCCAACGTGTTCGCCATCGCCACGGGCATAGAAGAGCATGACAATTATGGCGTCGACTTCATCGAGGCGGCCGGCGAGATCACGTCGACGCTGCCGCATGTCCACATCTCGGGCGGCGTCTCGAACCTGTCCTTCTCCTTCCGCGGCAACGAGCCGGTGCGTGAGGCCATGCACGCCGTGTTCCTCTACCACGCCATCCAGCGCGGCATGGATATGGGCATCGTCAATGCCGGCCAGCTCGCCGTCTACGACACCATCGAGCCCGAACTGCGCGAGGCCTGCGAGGACGTCGTCAACAACCGGAAGCCGAAGGCCGGGGGCACCGCGACCGAGCGCATGCTGGAAATCGCCGAGCGCTACAAAGGCACCGCCGGCAAGGAGGGCAAAGACCGCGATCTCGCCTGGCGTGATTGGCCGGTCGAGCAGCGCATATCCCATGCGCTGGTCAACGGCATCACCGAGTTCATAGACGCCGACACCGACGAGGCGCGGCTCCAGGCCGAGCGTCCGCTGCATGTCATCGAAGGGCCGCTGATGGCCGGCATGAACGTCGTCGGCGACCTCTTCGGCGCCGGCAAGATGTTCTTGCCGCAGGTGGTAAAGTCGGCGCGGGTGATGAAACAGGCCGTCGCGGGCCTGCTGCCGCATATGGAGGCGGAAAAGCTGGCAAACGCGGCCAGCGGCACCGATACGAGCGAGCGGCAGACCGCCGGCAAGATCCTGATGGCGACGGTCAAGGGCGATGTTCATGACATCGGCAAGAACATCGTCGGCGTCGTGCTCGCCTGCAACAATTACGAGATCATCGATCTCGGCGTCATGGTTCCGGCGACCAAGATTCTGCAGACCGCACGCGACGAGAAAGTCGACATCATCGGCCTGTCCGGTCTTATCACGCCCTCCTTGGACGAGATGGTGCATGTCGCCTCCGAGATGGAGCGCGAGGGCTTCGATATTCCGCTCTTGATCGGTGGCGCTACCACCAGCCGTGTGCACACGGCGGTGAAGATCCATCCACGCTACAGCCAAGGCCAGGCGGTCTATGTCACCGATGCCAGCCGCGCCGTGGGCGTGGTTTCCGCGCTTTTGTCGAACGAAACAAATGCGGGCTACGTCGAGACCATTCAGGCGGAGTACAAGAAAGTCGCCGACGCGCATTATCGTTCGGAAGCCGACAAGCAGCGTCTGCCGATCGCAAGGGCCCGCGCCAACGCGCACAAGATCGACTGGGCAAGCTACGACCCGCCAACGCCGTCTTTCCTCGGCACGCGGGTGTTCGAGAGCTGGGACCTGGCCGAACTTGCCCGCTATATCGACTGGACGCCATTCTTCCAGACCTGGGAACTGAAGGGCCGCTATCCCAAGATTCTCGACGACGAGGCGCAAGGGCCGGCGGCGCGGCAACTGTTCGAGGACGCGCAGGCGATGCTGAAGAAAATCATCGCCGAGAAGTGGTTCGCGCCGAGGGCCGTCATCGGCTTCTGGCCGGCGAATGCGGTCGGCGACGACATCCGGCTGTTCACCGGCGAGGACCGCGCAAGAGAACTCGCAACTTTCTTCACGCTGCGCCAGCAGCTCACCAAGCGTGACGGCAGGGCCAATGTCGCGTTGTCGGATTTTGTTTCACCGCGGGAGAGCGGCAAGCCGGATTATGTCGGCGGCTTCGTCGTCACCGCGGGAATCGAGGAGGTTGCCATCGCCGAGCGCTTCGAACGCGCCAACGACGATTACAATTCGATCCTCGTCAAGGCGTTGGCCGACCGTTTTGCGGAAGCCTTCGCCGAGCGGCTACACGAGACAGTCCGCAAGGAATACTGGGGCTATGCGCCGGACGAAGCGCTTGCGCCTGACGAACTGATCGGTGAGCCATACCAGGGGATTCGCCCGGCGCCAGGCTACCCCGCGCAACCGGATCACACCGAAAAGATAACGCTCTTCAAGCTGCTTGATGCCGAGCGAAATGCCGGGGTCTCATTGACCGAGAGTATGGCTATGTGGCCAGGTTCGTCCGTATCAGGCATCTACCTCTCACACCCTGAAAGCTATTATTTCGGCGTGGCGAAGGTCGAGCGCGACCAGGTCGAGGACTATGCAGCGCGTAAGGCCATGCCGATCGAGGACGTCGAGCGCTGGCTGGGTCCGATTTTGAATTATATCCCGGCGCCATTCGCTGAAGCGGCTGAGTAACTACGATATCGGTTGTCGTCTTTGCGCTGCCAGCGTGTCGCTTTCGTATGTACGCATCGCCTCGGAGGATGCTTAGATTATCCAGTTCAAGGTGCTCTTTGGCGACTCGGCCAAAGGGATAATTGGGAAGCCGGTTTGAAGCCGGCGCTGCCCCCGCAACGGTAGCGAAGCTGTGAGTCCGACGAAAGCCACTGGGCAAGTGCCTGGGAAGGCGTCGGAAAGGTCCCGAGGGACGGCTTCGAAGTCCGGAAACCAGCCTCGAACGGTTTGAACTCGACTGATCGCGGTGGGCGGTCAAGAGGCAGAGCGCTTCGGGCCGGTCTTTTGACTTTCCCAGCCTTTCACCTCCATCGCCACCAAGTTCAGTCCCTATGCGAGGGCAGAACATGGATGCGTGCAACGATATGCTAGGGCTCCTGCAGAGCCGCAAACCAGGCTTCTCGCTGGAGCAGCCTTTCTACACGGATCCCGATTTCTTCAAGCTCGACATGGAGCTGATCTGGTATCGCGACTGGCTGTTCATCGGCCACGATTGCGAACTGCCGAAGCCGGGCAGCTTTATCACCGCGCAGATCGGCGACTATCCGGTCGTCATCGTCCGCGACCAGAAAGGCAACATCAACGCCTTCCACAACTCTTGCCGACACCGCGGCAGCCGCGTCTGCAACACCGACAAAGGCACGGCGGCGAAACTCGTTTGCCCTTATCATCAGTGGACCTATGAACTGGACGGCCGTTTGCTGTTCGCCCGCCAGATGGCGGACGGTTTCGACAAGAGCCAGTTCGGTCTCAAGCCCGTCGCCTGCGAAAGCGTCGGTGGCTATATCTTCATTTGCCTTGCCAGGGAGCCCGCGGACTTCGCGCCCATGCGCGCCATGGTCGAGCCCTATCTCAAGCCGCATCGTCTCGCCGAGGCGAAGGTGGCCTTCGAGAGCACGATCATCGAGAAGGGCAACTGGAAGCTGGTCTGGGAAAACAACCGCGAGTGTTATCACTGCGCCGGCAACCATCCCGAGCTTTGCAAGACTTTCCCCGAAGCCCCGACAGTCACCGGCGTGCAGGGCGCCGAGGGCGATCCGGAAATGCTGGCGCACTGGGCGAAATGCGAGGCCGCCGGCCTGCCCAGCAAATTCCGCATCGATCCAGCAGGCCAGTATCGCGCCACCCGCGCGCCGCTGCTGCGCGACGCGGTGAGCTACACCATGAACGGCAGGCGGGCAGTGCAGAAGAACCTATCCGCCGATGTCGGAGCCGACCGCATCGGCACGCTGATGCACTACCACTACCCGACGACCTGGAACCACATCCTCATCGACCATGCGATCACGTTCCGCGTGCTGCCGATCAGCGCAACCGAGACGGCGGTGACTACGAAGTGGCTGGTCCACAAGGATGCGGTCGAGGGCGTCGACTACGACCTCGCCGAGCTCACCCATGTCTGGACCGAGACCAACGACCAGGACCGCCGCATCGTCGAGGAAAACGCCTTCGGCATCCTGTCGCCGGCCTATGAGCCCGGCCCCTATTCGGAGATGCATGAAGGCGGCGTGATTCAATTCGTCGAATGGTATGCGTCCTTCATCGGGCCGCGTCTTGCCGAAGGTGGCCGACCGGCGTTGCGCAGCGTGGCCTGAGGTCGGAAGCGATGAACGCGGATCTCGGTCTTTATCGCCATCTTGACCAGATGGCGCCCTGGAACGACAGGTTGCAGGTGCTGGAAGTGATCGGCGTCAGCGACGAGGCGCCAGACGTCAAGACCTTCACTTTCCGTTCCGACAACCAGACTTGGTTCCGCTACAAACCCGGGCAGTTCGTGACGCTGGAATTGCCGGCGCCGGACGGGCCGCTGATGCGTACCTACACGTTGTCGTCGTCGCCGTCGCGGCCGTTTTCGATCGCGGTGACGGTCAAGGCGCAAGCCGACAGCATCGGCACGCGTTGGATGTTCGACAATCTGAAGCCCGGCTCGCACGTCAAGGCCTATGGTCCGGCCGGCGATTTCTCGATGCACAGCCACCCGGCGGCCAAGTATCTGTTCATCTCGGCCGGCTCCGGCGTTACCCCCATGATGTCCATGCTTCGCTGGCTGAACGACTGCGCGCCGTGGACCGATGTAGGCTTCGTCAACTGCGCGCGTCGTCCCGAAGAGATAATCTTCCGCAAGGAGCTTGAACTGCTTGGCGGCCACATGCCCGGCCTGTCGCTCGGCTTCATGATTGAAGAGCGGTCAAGTCGCGAGGGCTGGTACGGTCATATGGGCCGCATCGACGCCATTCGGTTGCCGCTGCTTGCTCCCGATTTCCGCGAGCGCGAGATTTTCTGCTGCGGCCCGGACCCATTCATGCGCGCCGTGCGTGGAATGCTGGAAGCCGCCGGCTTCAACATGGACCACTACCACCAGGAGAGCTTTGTGGCGCCGGTGGTCGAGGAGGTATCCGCGCCATTTGAGCATGTCGACGCTCCCGCCGAAGCTGCCACGCCGGTCCGTTTTTCGCTCTCGCAGGTCGATGCCGAATGCGTCACCGGCCAGACAGTGCTGCAGACGGCCCGTGCCTCGGGTGTGAGAATCTCCGCGGCTTGCGAGTTCGGCCTGTGCGGCACATGCAAGGTGAAGAAGATCTCGGGCGAAGTCGAGATGAACCATAATGGTGGCATCCTCGATCACGAGATCGACGAAGGCTTTATCCTTGCTTGCTGCTCGAAGCCCCTCTGCGCGCTCGAAATCGAGGCGTGACCGTGGGCCAACATGACAGTTTGGCCGCAACGTCTCGGCAAGTCGACGCAGCGGCGATGCGAGCCGTATCGCCGCTTCCGCCACCAGAGGAGGTGTTCGTCGACTGGCTGATGTCGGTTCCGCGCGATGCCAGCCTGGAGGAGGCGGCTCGGCGAAAGATTGCCGTGATCGCTCGCTGCGATCCGCTTCACCCCGACGTGTTCGAGCCCCGCACGCTGCTTGCGGTCATTGCCGGGGCCAGCGCCTGGCCGAACCCCGTTTCCAATTTCTGAAGAAGGAATACCGAATGTCTGCCGCATCTACCGCCCCGGCCAAGCGCGGCCTGCTTGAACGGCTGGACACCGACGCCGTCATCTGCGCCGAAGGTTATCTCTTCGAACTGGAACGCCGCGGCTACCTGCAGGCCGGGCCGTTCGTGCCGGAAGTCGTCATCGAGCACCCGGAAGCGGTCACGCGTCTGCACGAGGACTTCGTCCATGCCGGCTCCGACGTCGTCGAGGCCTTCACCTATTACGCGCACCGCCAGAAGCTGAAGGTCATCGGCCGCGAGGACATTCTGGAGAAGATCAACCGCCAGGCGCTGCGCATCGCCAAGGATGTCGCCGACCGCCATGGCGGCCTGATGGCCGGCAACATCTGCAACACCAACGCCTACGAGGCCGGCGACAGGAAGACCCACGACGCCGTGCGCGCCATGTTCGAGGAGCAGGTCGGCTGGGCCGTGGAGGAGGGCGCCGACTTCCTCATCGCCGAGACCATCGACTGGTACGGCGAGGCCGAGATCGCCCTCGATGTGATGAAGAAGACCGGGCTGCCAACCGTGGTGACGCTCTCGGTCCACCGCGAGGAGAAGATGTTCGACGGCGTCGACGTGGTCGACGCCTGCAAGCGGCTCGAGGCTGCCGGCGCCGATGTCGTCGGCCTCAACTGCCAGCGCGGCCCGAAGACGCTGCTGCCGGTGGTGAGGAAGGTGCGCGACGCCGTGTCCTGCCATGTCGCATCGCTGCCGGTGCCTTACCGCACCACCGAGGCCGAGCCGACCTTCCAGTCGCTCACCGACCGCGCCTGTTCCTGCATTCCCGGCAACCGGCCATTCCCGACCGCGCTCGATCCCTTCACCTGCAACCGCTACGAATGCGCCGAATACGCGCGCGAGGCCTATGACATGGGCGTGCGCTACATCGGCCTTTGCTGCGGCGCCGCGCCCCATCACATCCGCGCCGTCGCCGAGGCGCTCGGTCGCACGGTGCCGGGCAGCCGCTATTCGCCCGACATGTCGAAGCACGCCTTCTTCGGCACCGACGCGGCGATCCCCGACAAATACAAGGAACGCCGCGTCGAGATCTGACCGGGCCAACCCAAGAGACAGCCAATGAGCATCACTTCCCTTCAGCAACGCCACCCGGGCGGCGACGCGATCGACGCGCTCGTCGCCGCGCACAAGCCCGGCCATGGCCTGGCCCGCGCCTTCTACATGGACCCCGCGATCTTCGAGCGGGACATGGAGCGGGTCTTTCGCCGCCACTGGCACTGCCTGGCGCATGAAAGCGTCGTCGCCAATCCCGGCGACTTCGAGCTGTTCCGGCTGGGGGACGAGCAGGTCATCCTGACGCGCGGCATGGACGGCGTCGTCCATGCCATGCTCAATGTCTGCCGCCATCGTGGCGCCGAGGTCTGCACCAAGCCAAAGGGCAACGCGAAATTCTTCGTCTGCCCTTATCACGCCTGGACCTACTCCAATGACGGGTCGCTGCGCGCGGCCCGCCTCATGCCCAAGGATTTCGACCGCGCCGCGCATGGGCTGAAGAAGGTCCATGTCCGCGTCGCGGCCGGCCTGGTCTTCATCTCGTTCGCGGAGACGCCGCTCGATTTCGATCCGATCGAGAATGCGCTGCGGGCAAGCTGCGGCCAGTATGGCTGGGACAAGGCCAGGGTGGCGCACCGCCAGTCCTATCCGCTCGACGCCAACTGGAAGCTGGCGGTCGAGAATTATGTCGAGTGCTACCACTGCGGTCCGGCGCATCCGGAATATTCGCAGACGCACGCGCTGGAGCAGCCGCTCGAGATGATCGAGAAGCTGAACCAGGCAATGGAGGCACGCACCTGCGCGCTGGGCATCGAGGTGGTGAGCGGCGACCGCTGGCAGAATTCCTCCGCAGGCCAGGAGGCCATCCACACCTTCCGCTACGCGCTCTATGACGGCGTGGCGACAGGCAGCCAGGACGGCAAGGCCGTCGCCCCGCTGATGGGCCGCTTCGCCGACTATGACGGCGGCGTCACCTCGATCCATCTCGGCGGCACGACCTTCCTCGTCTGCTACCCCGACCACGGCATGATCTACCGCTTCATCCCGAAGAGCGTCGACACTTGCGAGATGGAGCTCATCTGGCTGGTGCGCGGCGATGCCGAGGAGGGCAGGGACTACGACCTCGAACGGCTGACCTGGCTTTGGAAGGTCACCACCGACGAGGACAAGAAGATCATCGAGCACACCGCGCGCGGCGTGCGCTCGCACTATTTCGTGCCCGGCCCGATCGCGCCGATGGAGCACAACGAGCTGCGCTACATCGGCTGGTATCTGGAGGAGATCAGCCGGCCCTGAGCCGGCAGCCGGTCGTTCAACAATCACAGCAAGGGAGGAGCAACATGAGCAAGAACAGAGGCGTGGTCTATCTTGGACCGGGCAAGGTCGAGGTGCAGGATATCGACGATCCCAAGTTCGCCGCGCCCGACGGCCGGCGCATCGAACACGCGGTGATCCTGAAGGTCGTCTCGACCAACATCTGCGGTTCGGACCAACACATGGTGCGCGGCCGCACCACCGCCGAGGCGGGCCTAGTGCTCGGCCATGAGATCACCGGCGAGATCGTCGAGAAGGGAAGCGACGTCGAGATGCTCGAGGTCGGCGATATCGTCTCGGTGCCCTTCAACGTCGCCTGCGGGCGCTGCCGCTGCTGCAAGGGCCAGGACACGGGCGTCTGTCTCACCGTCAATCCGTCGCGCGCTGGTGGCGCCTATGGCTATGTCGACATGGGCGGCTGGATCGGCGGACAGGCGCGCTACGTCATGGTGCCCTATGCCGACTTCAACCTGCTGCGCTTCCCCGACCGCGACCGCGCGATGGAGAAGATCCGCGATCTCACCATGCTGTCGGACATCCTGCCGACCGGCTTCCACGGCGCCGTGCGTGCCGGTGTGGGCGTCGGCTCCACCGTCTATGTTGCCGGCGCCGGTCCGGTTGGTTTGGCGGCGGCCGCTTCGGCTCGCATCCTCGGCGCCGCGGTGGTCATGATCGGCGACTTCAACAAGGAACGTCTCGCGCACGCCAAAAAGGTCGGCTTCGAGGCGATCGACCTGTCGAAGAGCGACAGGCTGGGCGACATGGTCGCCGAGGTGATCGGCACGGACGAAGTGGACAGCGCCATCGACGCGGTCGGCTTCGAGGCGCGCGGCCATGCCGGCGGCGAGCAGCCGGCGATCGTGCTGAACCAGATGATGGAGATCACGCGGGCCGCCGGCTCCATCGGCATTCCGGGGCTCTACGTCACCGAGGATCCGGGCGCCGTCGACAGCGCCGCCAAGCATGGCAGCCTGTCGCTGCGCTTCGGGCTCGGCTGGGCCAAGGCGCAATCCTTCCACACCGGCCAGACGCCGGTGCTGAAATACAATCGCCAGCTCATGCAGGCGATCCTGCACGATCGCCTGCCGATCGCCGACATCGTCAACGCCAAGGTGATCTCGCTGGAGGACGCCGCGCAGGGTTACGAGACCTTCGACCAGGGGGCCGCGGTGAAGTTCGTGCTCGACCCGCATGGCGATCTCGCCAAGGCGGCCTGAATTTGAACCACCGAGCCCGTTGGAACTCCGGCGGGCTCGACATTCGCGAGGGATCGATCTTGCAAGTAGAAGAGGGGATGACCGCATCCGCAAAGCTGCGCGTGGGCTTCATCCTGGGGCGCTCGTTCACGCTCTCGGCTTTTGCGCTTTTCGCGGACACCCTGCGCCTCGCCAGCGACGAACTGGACCACTCCGGACGTGTGACGGCAGACTGGCAGGTGCTGGCTAGTTCCAGAAACATGATCCGGTCGAGTTGCGGGGTGCAGATTGCGCCGACATCCGACTTCGTCGACCCCGCCAGCCTGGACTATATCGTCGTGGTGGGCGGTCTGCTGAGCGTAGAGAACCCTGTCGACGCGCAGACCATCGGCTATCTCCACAGGGCGGCGAACGCCAATGTTCCGCTCATCGGACTCTGCACGGGCACATTCATCCTGGCGGCGGCGGGTCTGATGAAGCAGCATAAATGCTGTGTCAGCTGGCTCCACGCACGTGAGTTCCAGGAGCGCTTCCCCGATCACGCGGTGGTCTCGGAGCGCCTGTTCAATCTGGACAGATATCGGGGGTCGTGTGCCGGAGGCAGCAGTGCTGCCGACATGGCCGCCTATATCGTGCGCAACTCCATAAGCGTTGCGGCGGAAAAGAACGCGCTCGAAGTCCTGCAGATCGACCAAGCCCGGCCGCCGTCTCATCTCCAGGCCCGAAGGACGTCAGTCGGCGAGGTCGGCGACGTCAGGATCAGGGCGACGCTGATGATCATGGAGCAGAATCTCCACAAGCGCCTCTCGATAGAAGCGCTGGCGGACAAGGCGGGAATAGGACGGCGGCAGCTCGAACGCCTGTTCAGGGAGAAGACCGGAAAGTCGCCGGCGCTCACTTACAAGCTTTTGCGCCTCAGGCATGCCAAGAGCCTCGTCGCAAAGACCGACGCGTCCATGTTGAACATTGCATTGGATGCTGGCTTTGAGAGCCCGTCGCACTTTACCCGAGCGTTCAAAAGCGTTCATGGCCAAACACCTTCCGAGCTCAGGGCGTTGGCCGTTCCCGCCTAGCTGGTCGCGTAAAGTCGGCTGTCGAATCGAACCCCTCGGCGACAGAAGGCAAGAAGCTGTCCTTGGTAAAGGTGAGCGGGCGGTTGCGCGGCCGCGCCGGACTTTGACCGACGCAGTGCCGCCTGAAAAAGGGCGTGTAACCGCGTCGGCGAAGGGCGATCGGGACAATGAAACGCGCGCCTCGGATGAGGCGCGCCGACCTGGTTGCGGCTGGCCCCATATTCTGACTTCGCGCTTCCCGCCAGGCTGTCGCCATTGCCTTTGGCCATGTCGCTTTACTGGGGATCGGCGGAGACGATCGGTGATTTCATCGAGGTGCTTGAGGTGCTCATTCGCTGAACGGATGGGATAATTGGGAAGCCGGTTTGAAGCCGGCGCTGCCCCCGCAACGGTGGCGGAGCTCAAGTCTCGACAACGACCACTGGGCAAAGGCCTGGGAAGGTGTCGAGACAGTCCTGAAAGGGATCGCTCCGGAGCCCGGAAACCAGCCTTGAGCCTGTTGAACCCGACTGATCGCGGTGGGCGGTCAAGAGGCGAGGGTGTTTGCACATCGGTCCACGACCCTTGCAGCCAGCCCTATCCTCTCCCCACCAATCAGTCCTTGGAGGCGAGGACGACCATGGATGTGCGCGACGAGATGCTGAAGCGGCTGCGGGCCCGCAAGAATGGCTTCACGCTGGAGCAGCCGTTCTACACCGATCCGGAATATTTCAAGCTCGACATGGAACTGATCTGGTATCGCGACTGGCTTTTCGCCGGGCATGACTGCGAACTGCCCAAGCCCGGAAGCTTCATGACGCTGCAGGTAGGCGATTATCCAGTCGTTGTGGTTCGTGATCAGAAGGGTGGCATAGGGGCCTTCCACAACTCGTGCCGCCATCGCGGCAGCCGCGTGTGCAACACGGACAAGGGCACGGCGGCCAAACTCGTCTGCCCATACCACCAATGGACCTATGAGCTGGACGGCAGGTTGCTGTTTGCCCGCCAGATGGCCGACGGTTTCGACAAGAGCCAATACGGGCTGAAGCCGGTGGCCTGCGAGAGCGTCGGTGGTTACATCTTCATCTGCCTGGCGAGGGAGCCGGCGGATTTCGCGCCGATGCGGGCGGCGATGGAACCCTATCTTCTGCCGCACCGGCTGACCCAGGCCAAGGTCGCTTTCGAGAGTACGATCATCGAGAAAGGAAACTGGAAGCTGGTCTGGGAGAATAATCGCGAGTGCTATCACTGCTCGGCCAATCATCCCGAGCTTTGCAAGACGCTGTCGGAGGCGCCGGGCCTCGTCGGCATCGATGGCGATCCCGAGATGATCGAGCATTGGAATGCATGCGAAGCCGCCGGCCTGCCGAGCAGGTTCCGTATCGATCCCGCCGGCCAGTACCGCGCCACGCGCGCGCCTTTGCTGCGCGATGCGCTGAGCTACACGATGACCGGAAAGCGCGCGGTGAAGAAAAACCTTTCCGACGGCGTGCCGATCGAACGCATCGGCTCGTTGATGCTGTTTCATTATCCCAACACCTGGAACCATGTCCTGGTCGATCAGGCGGTTTCATTCCGGGTGATGCCGATCAGCGCCACGGAAACGGCAGTGACGACGAAATGGCTGGTGCACAAGGATGCGGTCGAGGGCGTCGACTACGACCTCGAGGAACTCATCCACGTGTGGCAGGAGACCAACAATCAGGACCGCCGCATCGTCGAGGAAAACGCCTTCGGCATCCACTCGCCGGCCTATGAGCCCGGTCCATACTCGGAAGTGCATGAGGAGGGTCCGATGCAGTTCGTCGAATGGTATTCGAACTTCATCGGCCCGCGGCTGGTCGGCGACGATTCGAAACCGCTACGAATTGTAGCTTAGATCGGACGCTGCGTTGTAATATGTCGCCGCGCCTGAACAGAGCAGGCCAGGCGTTGAAATCATGGAGGATTCCCGAGCGAAGCACTGCCATCCAGCCGAGGCTTCGCCATGATTTCGATAGTTCAGAGAAATTTGGTAGCGGGAGAGGGACTTGAACCCCCGACCCCAGGATTATGATTGCTAGTGTCGTACTTTTCTCGCTTCCGCCAAATCTGTTTACAAGCGTAGCTATATCGACGAAATGACAAGACAAGCTGCTGAAAATAAAAGGAATTGCCAGCATTTTTAGCCAGCCGTCGTCCAATGTCGAACGACGCAACCTAGGTGGGGATGGGCGCTTGTCAACAAAATGTCAGACGGTATAGAGACGGTATAACTTTTTGAGGACTTCCATGCCGACCGAACGCTGCTCCATCGGGGTTTCAGAAACCAACCGCGCCTTCCGCATGGCCAAGGACGGGCACGAAGGATCGGTTCACATCTTCAAGCACGTCGGGAGGGAGGGCTTGCAGCTTCGGGTCCAGCGGAACACGGCCGCATGGGTCGTCCGCTACAAGGACTTCTCTATCACCATCGGATACCTTTACCCGGACCGTTCCGAGCTTCCTCTCGGCGGACACACCGCCGCCCTTGACCTCGCCGCGGACATGAAGTCAATCCTCATCGACCAGCCTGAGCGGCGCGACGAGTACCTGCTGCTGCGCTACCGCGAGACGACGGACGCGAAGGGCAAGGCCCGCCGCCTAACCCATGGCGAGGCGCTCGCCGCGCTGCGGCCGAACTCGAACACGTGGACGCTGCGCGAGTGCGTCGACCAGATGGTCTCGGACCGCGAGAAGGAGGATGCCGACGAGCCACTGCGGCCTGCCTCCGTCCTCGAGATCAGGACGGCCTTCAATCGGCCCTGCATGCAGGTGCTGATGGACAGGCCTGCCTCCCTGATCACCCGCGGAGAGGTCGAGGCCGCCCGCAACGAGGTGCGGAAGGCCGTCGGAGCGTCGTCGGCAAAGAAGCTGGTGGCCTGGGTGAGGTCGGTCTTCGGCTTCATGGCGAAGAACCATTCCGGCGCGTCGGGCATCACCGGGCAGGACCCATGGTGGGAGCTGCTGCATGCGCCGTACAGGGTCAAGGAGAGGACGCGCAAGCCGGCGATTTCCGACATCGTAAAGACGCTCCTCATCGCCGAGGAATACATCGACAAGCCGTTGCCGGGCCGGATGATGGACAGGGCTTCGGTGGGCGCGGGGGTCTTGGCCGGGCTCTGGTGGATCGTCCTAACCTGCCAGCGCTCCGACGCGGCGATGAAGCTAAAGACCTACAACCTGACGGACGACATCAAGAGGGGCGAGGGGTGGAGCATCGCCGCATGGGAGGCGGAGGTGATGAAGGCGGGGCAGGTCCAGATGCTGCCGATTCCGCCCCGGGCTGCTGCGCTCATCGAGACCCTCCGATCGAAGGGTAGGAACGCGGGCAGCAAGCAATGGGCATTCCCGTCAGACCGCGATCCCGACGTCAATTCGAGCCGCTCGGGGGTGTACCGGATCCTGTACCGCCTCGCGGGCCGCGACGCTCTCGTCCAGCGGAAGCCGGACGGCCACCAGCCCAAATTGAAAAGCGACGGGACGGCGCGGAAAGTCCCGGAGCGTACGGAGCGCCGCGACCTCCTCAAGGAAGCCGGGATCGCCTGGTGGTCGCTCCACGATGTCCGCCGCACGTTGCAGGACACCCTCGACGCGGCCGGCATCCCCGGCGGCGCGTCCGCCGTACTGGCGCACGAGATGAAGTCGGATGTCTCCCTGACCGTGACAATGACGGACCTGGAGCGGGACGAGTTCATGCGGCAGCGCGTAGCCCGGATCACCAACGCCGCCTATGGGGCGGCGCAGTATCCCAAGCTGAAGGCCGAGGCGATGGAGGTCTGGACCACGACCTTGCTCGATGAATACGACCGCCAGAAGGCGGATACGGCGACACCGAATTCGGCGGCCGCCTAGCCCTCGATTGAGAAGGACAGGGAGCCACTTCCCTCCACTTTGATGATGCTCAGGTGGACCGCGTAGCCGAGCGTCGCGGCGGCTTTCATCAACGCGAAGAGCGCGATCCCGTCGCTGCCTCCGGCCGCGATCTCTTCCAGCGTCATCTTTGGCAGCCCCGTCATCCCTGGGGCTTCTGACGCGTCGTCGAGGTCCCACAGGCCCTTGGCGATGGCGCGGCTGAGCGCGGTGCGGATGATCTCTTCGTCAGCGTCCATGGGCCAGCCTTCCGTTGTGCTCAATGCTTCCTCTTGGAAGGGCTGAAGATGCGGTCGAGCATCTCGTCATACAGCACCTTCGCCGGGCGTGGGTCCGCGGCACCCGTCGTCGTCATGTACCAGCTGTCGGCGCAGCCGCATGTTGGGCATTCATCCGGCCGCTGGCCGATCCCCTCGGACCAGCATTCGCAGCACAGCCACACCGTCAGCCGTTTATCGCCATGCCCGCATTTAGGGCAGATGTCGCCGTCGAGCTCGCCTTCGTCATGCGCCCCGCACCGCATACAAAACCAAGCACTCACTGCAGAAAGCTCCTGCGTCGAATGTCCGTGACCAGCTCAAGCAGCTCGTGAAGAATTTCCCGCATCGACCGCGTGTCGCTGCCGTATTCAGGAGAGCCGAAAACGGCGCCGGAACGGCAATACGGGCATGTCTCAGGCTCTGCGCCGCGGCCCTCGGCATCGCATTCCGTGCACAGCCAGCGACGTGGGTCCCGGTTCAGGATGGAGAAGTCAAGCATTCCCTGGCCCTCCTGACGAAATCGCGGGTCTCGCGCGCGAGCCGTTCATAGCCGTCGGCTCGCGCCTCCAACGCCCGCAGGGCTCCGTCCGCGTCCCAGCGGTCGCGGTATTGCCACGCGGTCCAGACATGCGCCCGCCCGCTCCCGTCACGCCAGAGCACGACGGCGTATTCCGGCGCGTCGCCGGCCGACAGCAAGGGAACCGTCGCGAGCACATCCACGCCGTCTGTCGGCTGTCCCGTCTCCTGAAGCCATCGGAGGAGGTCGAGCGTCAGCGTGCCCACGAAATTCCGGTCAGCCATCCTTCGCCTCCGGCTTCAAGAGCTTGTGCAACCGCTCGATGGCAGGCTGCCTGTCGTCGACGGTCGTTCGGTATTCATACCAGGCATCATCCGCTCCACACGTCGGACATACCGCAGGCTCGTCGCCGCGGCCCTCAGATTTGCATGCGGTGCAGAGCCACCGCCATTCCTGCGGCGGCGGCAGCCCCCGAGCCTTCGCGAGGAAGGCCTTGGATTTGGTGATGGCTTTCTCGTAGACCTCGATTCGGTCATCCAGAGCTTTCAGCAGCGTCTCCGAAGTGACGTGGACCCCGTCCAGAACATGGAGCTGCGGCTCACCGTCCGGCGGAATCCGGAACAAAACAGCGCCGGAATCGCCTTCCCAACCCGACCACAAAATCGGCGTGTATCCGAGGACCTCGAACTTGGCATTCTCAGGCAGGTCCGGGTCATATCGCAGCCGTCGCAGCACGTACCGGAAATCCTCGTCGCTCATTCGTTTCCTTCCTTGGGTTGATAGGGCACACCTCCGTCCGCGTGCTGCTCGCATCTGGTCATGAAGCAACCTTCTGTCACCCGGAGCACACCAGGCTCGCCGCAGACATCGCAGGTGACGTTCGCCTCCCGCCTAGCGGCCTCGTAGGCCCCGTTGATCCTGCGGCGAACGTCGTCATCGCGTCTATGCGAGTCCAAGACGCAGTAAATGCTTAGTCCGCCCATTTTTTCCTTGACCTGCCACAGGTCAAACGTTGCCCGCGGAGCAGTGGCAATAACCTCCGCGACTTCGTCGAAGAAACGACCCAAAATCGGAAACCAGCCTGCGTTGCAGTCGAAGCGAACGGTGACGATGTCGGGGTGCCTGTACCTGATGGCTTCATATGCTGCTCGGCGGCCCGCGCGGTATTCCTCGGTGTCCCATTCAAGCATCGCCGGTCTCCCTCCTGACCCGCTCGAAGTCGGTCCGAAGGCGCTCAGCCATGACTCCGGCTCCCTCGATCGCAGGCCGGAGAAGCTCGTCATCGACCGAGGACGGCTCGGAGAATTCGACGTATGTCAGCGCGCGAAGGGCGAGGTACGCACTACGGACTTCCGGCGACAGCAGGCTATATCCGGCTCCCTTGGCATGCTCGCGCCGGAGGATTGCGAGTGCGACTCCGATGTCCGCCTCTCCGCACTGGAGCGCATGCCGCAGCGCCATTTCGTCGACGTATGCGTCGAGAGAGCCAGCCAGGTGTCCTGGCAGCCGACCCGCCAGAATCACGGCGTTTTCAAAATGAAGGGAAGCCCGGTCGATGACGCTCCCGATTTCAACCCACAGCGCCATTTATACCTCCACGACTTTCATGGGATCGAAGGCCAGGTTCTCAGACCCATAACCCCGTGGATTGCAGACGACGCGGGTGTCCCTCACGACGTAGTCGAAGGAGTCGTGGACATGCCCATGAACCCACAAGTTTGGCCGATACATCTCCATCATTTCAGAGAGATCGCTGGCAAACGACGCGTTCAGCGAGCTGCCTTTCCACCGCGGATGAACGCTGCGGGGGTGCGGCGCATGGTGCGTCACGACCACCTTCGGACCGTCGAACCCGGCCGCCAGTTGCTCCCGCAGGAAGCGCCTACTCTGCAGGTGCAGCTGTTTGGCCCGCAGCGCGCCGAATCCTTCATGAGCCGGAAGCTTTCGCCATGCGATCATCCTCGAGTCGTTCAGCCTGCCTTCGAAGTTCGCCGCTCCCCAGCGGGCATCGCCGTCAAGGGCGAAGTCCGTCCAGAGGGTCGCTCCCAGGAAGCGCACACCGCCGATCTCCACGGCCTCGTCGTTGAGGAAATGCACGCGAGGGCACTCTGCGGCATGAACGCGTGCCCACTCCAGCCCCTCGAGGACACTGTCGCCATAGAATTCGTGGTTGCCGGCCACAAGCACGACGGGCATCACGCGGCCGACATGATAGTCCAGCCACCGGATCGAGTTCCCGCAGCCGTTCAGCACATCGCCGGCTACGACGCAGACATCGGCATCAGGACATACCTGCGGCCGCCCTTTATGAAGGGGGCCGTCGAACTCCAAATGCAGATCAGAAAGGATCCAAAGCTTCATGGCCGCGCCCTCCGAGCGAGTTGGCGCTGCCTGAAAAGCTCCGCCCCGCGCTCCCCTGTGTATTCCGAGGATTTGTTGATCAGCCTGCGGCAGATCTCCTCGATGCGATCGTCCGCATGCTCGATCGTGTAGTCGGCCTGACGCACAAACTCCTCGACCGGGATCGGCCGATAGTCCTGGGCGTCGACGCCGACATCGACGGAGCCCGGCATCCCAGCCACCTTGCCGTGGCTGTGGCCGAACGCCTGATAAGCCCCTCGGTGCTGCGCGTTCCATACATAGCCCGCATAGTGCGACAGCATGATCCGCTGCCCGTCGTGCGTGATCTCGGCGGCATGCGCGACTTCGGCCCACGGCAACCGTTTCAGCGAGGGGAGAAGATTGCCCTGCTTGTCCGTGTCGTGATTGCCGATGATGAGTTTCTTTGTGCCGTTCAGAGCATGGAAGATCTGGGCGACGCGGCGGTCGTCGAGCCTCATGGCGAAGTCGCCGAGATGCCAAACGGTGTCGCGCGGATGGACCGCCCGGTTCCAGTTGTCGATGAGGCATTGGTCCATTTCGTCCGTCGTCGAATACGGACGGGCGCAAGCCTCAGGCATGAGCATGAGCGCGTGACCAAAATGGGTGTCGGCAGTCAGGAAGGTAGACATGATGGGGCTCCTCGAAACGATAGGCATGACGGGTCGCGCCCGGCGGCGCGGCTGGGTCAGCTAGCTATTCGGCTCGAGGTCCTCATCATCGTGTCGGCTCCGTTCTTCCCGCAGTAGTAGCCGGAAGGATCTAAGGAAGTGCGATCGGACTATAGAGATCTCTCCTCGGCGTCAATTTGGCCCTGTTGGGGATGTCGAAGCCAGACTTGCTGCGATCCTCCGGTGCCTGCCGCTATGCGTAAAGCAGTGCGCGGTCGGCCGTTCCAGAACGGTATCAGAGGGCCACTCCGGCGGCTCTGGCTCGTCCCAGTCGTCGCTGTCCATCGCCGCCGCCAGGAAGCTCTCCTGCTCCGCCAGAAGCTGGAGGTCGTCATCGTCCGAGTCCCTGTCGTCTCTCAAGGATTCCACCCGCGGCCAGACCTCGACGGCTATTACGGCGACGGGCGATGGCCCGGCCAAAGATATCGGAAGCCGGATCCCCAGATTTGAATCCAGGATTCCCACCCTGACACAGTGGGACGGGGCAGGCGGAGATGAACAGTGGTCTGGCCCGTCATAGGATTCGCCCGGCATGGTCATGGCTTCGACCGGGTTCCAGTGCTGAGCCGTCGTGGTCTGAGGCTCAGCCGTGACCGGGCCCACGGAGGGCCTTTTATCTATACAGCGAACTGGGCGCCGCTGTTGGGAAGCGAGTGCAGCCTGGAGGTCCGACCATCGCGACTGGACGGTGGTGCGGGAAACACCTGCCTTGCGGGCGAGGGCGGACTTCGTGATTTCGATGGTCTCGACCGCCATCGCGTCCCACGCCTCCAGAAGCCTGGCAAGCGTCGTCTCGGCCTTTTCCCTGGAGGCGTATCCGGCAGCCACCTGCTGCCGTTCCCTGACCGTCTTCAGGCCGTCGACGACATGTAGCAGCGCCTTCCGGATGATGCCTTGCTTCTCCAACCTTGCGGGATCGAAGGATCCTGCGGCATAGGTTGCGACGCGCGACACCAGCAGCGCGACCTGTTCCTCGGACATGCGATGCCGGCCGGGCAGGCTGAAAACCAACTCTTGGGCCACCGGCTCCAAGGCCTGATGAAGGCTGTCTGCGATGGTGCCTTCCGGCGCGCGCAGCCGCGGGTCGGCATCGAAATGCCAGCGACGAAGGATTCGGTAGGCTTCCTTTTGGAGGGCGGTGAAGATGCTGTTCGACGTCTCCAGGTTCACGCCTGCCTTCTCGGCGGCGCGGGTGCGGACGAGCGTCTCGCAGTTCAGGTTGGTGTCCACCCATCCCGCCCATTCGCTCATCGAAGCGAAGTCGCGCTCGTTCATCGTGAAGCCCGTCGACAGGGGCGACAGCGGGTTCTTGCCGCGCTGCGTCGTCGCCGGGGCGCCCGGGTCGGCATGCAGGCCCTTCAGCGCGTCCACGATGCCGAAATAGACCGCCTCAAAGAACTTGACGATCCGCATTTTGCAACGCGGGTCCTCCGGCTTGTTCCAGACGGCTTCGCCAGGAGGGAGGAGAAAATAGAGATGGGGCTTGGAGAACCTGCCATCGAGCAACTCGTCCCCGGCTACCAGGTGTGGCGCGAACGGAATCTTGCTCCCAACGAGCTGCCGGATGTCGTCCTTGAAGGCGTAGATATCCGGCCAGATGCCGTCGAGATCGATGCGCCAGAAGGCAAGGAATTCCTTGTTCCCTTCGAGGTAGGGCAGGTCGAGGGAGAGCAGCTTCGACCGGGACTCAATGCCGAGGCTGGCCTTATCCCAAGACGTACGCAGGTTGCCACCCTTCGGGCATGAGGCCACGAGCATCTGACCGGGCAGGCCGAATAAGTCGCTCCGGAGGGGACCCTTCTCCTGGACGTTTTCGCGCCAGCGGCCGTAGACCATTCGGCCGAAGCGCATCTTGAATCCCTCGCGCAGCCGTTCCTGGACGAACTCGGCGTCGAACCTTGCGTTCTCGAGGAACTTTTTCGAGTCCTCGATGCGCATCCATTCCTTGAGCCGCCACGTGCGCTCATCGTCGGCCGTCAAGCCTTCGGGCATCTCCCGGCGCTTTCTGGCTTTCCGACGCTTTTTCTGCTCTCGCTCGTCGGCCAGGAGAGCGCTGCGGGCCTGGCGCGCGGAAGCGAACGCAGCCTGAAAAGCCGTCGCTCCATCATTGCCTGTCCGCCTGCATGTCTCCTTCATGCATACGAGGCTGAGGCGTCTCGGAGACGGCGACAATAGCCGGCCACGATGCCTCGACGGCAACGCTTCGATTGCCAGAGCGCCCGTCTAGGCAGTGTCTCGCCTCGTCAACAATATTGATGCCGAAGATAATTTTGTGTCGTCGACGAAGGACTCAGGTTCCACTGCCTGCAAGGGGATTCCCGCCTATCCCATGATGGCATCCGTATACTCTGGACTGAAGGGCGACAAATGTGCTGATAGGAATTGGTTTCGCGCATGCCGCGCGGGCAAGGCAGCCTGATTTATGGGCAGCTCGATTGAGCTCGCCCGCAAGTCATCTCGATTTGAGTTTAACACTTTTCGGTGCAACTCCGCCGGATGTAGCCCTCCGGAACGAGCAGCCTGAAGGTCGTGCGACGGATACGAAAACCCGGATCTCCGACCAGATCACGAACTACCCCGGCCGCGAGTTCGCCGTGAGGCCGGGACTCCCGGGCTAGGCGATAGCGAGCGCATCTCAAATCGAGATGACTTGCCGGGAACGCTTGTCGCTTTCAGCGCTCCGTCAGAAGTATCTCGTAGTGACGCTCGTAGTGACGGAGAGAAGGGGAATGCCACGGGGAGGAAGAAGGGACAGCCAAGGGCACCGGGAGCGGATGCGGCGCTATCGCGGGCGGCTGCGCGCGATTGGCCGGCCAGAGGCGTCCGCCGTTGACATAGCGGTGGCGGGGGCGGTCGCGGGTCACGCCGCAGAGGCGGCGAAGGATCCGTCAGTGGATGCCGCTGTCCTCAAGAGACTGCTTAGGGATGCCATCGACAGGCTCGTGGCCGACGGCCACAGCCGGGGGGAGGCTCGCCGCAAGGTCATCCGCCGGGTAGGACGCTATTCCAACACCATCCCGGGACGGAAGCCTGGAGCGTAACGGCGAGAGGCACTCTCCCCGTTACTTGGTGCAACAGAATCGGAAGATACTGAAAATTCGTAGTGATGGTGGAAGGGGTGCCACTGGACCTTCGATCCGCGGATGGCATCATCGACGTGCTGAACAGGCAACGCGACCCGCGCCGCCATCGCGTGGCACACAGCCCGCCGCCGCGCCGGGCTGAGTCTTGCCGGAATATATTGGCGGCGACCTTCGGCATGCTGGCATGCGCAGGGACATCGGAAACCCGGGCGATTGTGGACGGCGAGGGCAAGCCGTCGGCCAGGAAGCAGTCCTTGGCAAGGCCGAGCACCAGGCCGCGTCGGCTTGCTCGCCGGAGAAAGGCCCCCAGAAATAGTCGTCTCCGCTGGCGGATTTGTCCCATGCCGCCGGCCGCGCAAATCCTTCTCGGAGGGCGGCGCAGAGCCGGAGGGGAGCATGGCAAAATCCGTGGATGACGAGCCACACGTGCGGCTCGAATGCTGGGGCGTGATGCAGGACATCTTTGGCTATCGCGTCGTCGGCCTCCACGCCGTCACTGGCGGCGGCCGTGTCACCAGCCCCGTCGTCTCTTATGACAGCCACGCCAAGGTCGCCGAGACCGAGAGCGGCAGGCAATACCTCCTCGTCGGCGATCCAGATCCAGTGGTCGCCGCCCAGATCATCGTGGCACATGCAGCCCGCCGGGGCATCTCCGGAGACCAGGTTGCGATGGCCGAGCCGTGGGAGCTCGAAGACTTCTTGGGGCCGAAGCCCGGCGGGAGGATGAACTGATGAAGCAGGAACGAATCCTTTCGAGGTGGGGCCTCGTCATGATCGGCGAGCACGGCCCGATCCTCGCCGGCAGCGAAGGCGGCGGGGTCTACCGCACTTCTACGCCGCTGGTAGAATTCGATGCCGAGGCCGGCACGGGCGTGACGGCTTCTGGTCGGCCCTACCGCCTCGTCGGCACCGGCGATCCAGGCTACGCCCTGAGCACCGTCCACGCCTTGTGGAGCGCGAAAGACCAGGAAGTCCGGGTCGTCTCGCCTGACGAGGCCGTCGACCTCATAGCCGCGAAGGGCAACGCTCCCTTTCGGAGGACTCTGGAGGAGCACGCCAAAATCGACGGCCTGAGGCTGAGGCACATCTCCCGAGAGTTCCGCATACAAATGCTGATCGCTGGCATCGACGAGGAGGCGGCCCAGCGCTGCGGACTGAGCGAGGATCAGATTCGCGGACTCCTGGAAGTCGACTTGTCGCGGGTCGCGGTCGACGAAGCGGACATGGCTTTCGTCACACTGACGCAGCTGAATTCGAATCGGATGAGGATGTAGGGGTTCACCTGGTGACGGGTTGTCTCGAAGCAGCCCTCGATGCCTTGCGCCTCGTCAACCGGGCATTCTACTTGGCCCCGCGGCTCAAGCGCTAAATCGGAGGCCCAACGGAAAGAGGGCCGGCTACTTGTGGGCCGATCTTGGCGGTGCTCGCGGACAAGGCAGTAGGGCGGGCCAATGAGGTCCCTTGAGAGGCAAAATCAGCGGCTCGCGCCGCGGCCCGCGCTTCTGAGGCCAAGGCTTAGTCGGCTGATTGATATCGTCTGGGCTTGCAGCGATCTCGGCTGGATGTGACTTCGTCTCAGGAGATTTGGTGGCCGGAAATACAGTCTAGCATACCGAATTTACGCATGCGAAACAGCAACAAGATATTGTAGCAAATACTAAAGTTTCGCATTGGTCGCATTTTAGCTATCGCCCACACCAGTTCTCAAATTGTGCTGCCTAACAACCGAAACGACGGTTGAAAAAGGGGGCAACAGATGGAACCAGCTGAAGACGGGCTCATGCCTTTTGCGCGTGATGAGAGAGAGGACGAAGCTGTCGACCGCGCCGCGACGCATGTGGATTTGGGCGAGGCTGTCCCGCCGACCGAAATAACCACGGACGAGATCGTTGACGATGATCTGGGAGATGGCGAAGGCGCTGGCGATGCCGGGCTCCTCGACAACGACGCTTGCGACGAAGACCTACGCGAGGTGGAGGCGATCTACGGCCGAGAACTCGGCCGCGCCAAGGACAAGGTTTCACGCTGGCGCGCGACGCAGGTGAAGGAAGCATTCCGCATAGCGGATCACTGGGCCGACCTCATCGCGCGCCATTCGGTCGATGAAGTTTCGGCCTTTCTTGCCAGCGAATGCCAGATCCCGCGTCGCGACGTTGCCCGCTACGCGCGATTGTCCGCTACGCTCAGCTCCCGGCGGGAACTTTTCATCGAGAAGGGGGTCGCGGTCTCCGTCCTGCTCGATCTGGCCGCCGCGTCCGAGGATGTCCGCGAAGAAGCCATCCGGATGATCAAGGCCGGACGCAGCCTGCAGGCCAAAGAGCTGCGGGGATTGAAGCGCGACATACACCTTGCGCGCGCGGCGCGCGAAGACTTGCCTGACATGACCAGGGTGCGCGATCTGAAGAATGCCGCGGCGAGGGCGGCGCGAAAAGCCGCTTCTTGCTGGCTCGCGTCGCTCGAGACGTTGACCAATGAGGTGATCGCGCTGACCGATCTCGACCGATTTAAGTCTGTGGCGGACTTCGAGGCGGAACGCGTGGCCAAGCTCGCCAGGAACGCCAGGGAACTCCTCACATCGTTTCCGGTTCTACCGGCTGAGGGTTCCAAGGCCCGAAAGGAACCGGATCGGTGTTTCCATGGCAGCTGGGCGGACGTCAAGGCCGCCCTCCAGCGTGTCGCCGGGGGCAAGGTTTTCGTGGAAGAGCTGTATGAAAAGCCGTTCACCAAGATGCTGGTTTTCGATGAACACCTGCTTTGGCACCTGGCGTGGGCCTTCGGCTACGACGACGATTCAAGTCCTGAACGGGCGGCCGAACGCTTGCGCGAAGCCGGAAAGGCGCCGCTCGACACGAATGCCAAACCGGGCCGCGTGCGTGCTGAAGCAGTCGGCAAGCCGGGCGTGCTTGAGATATGTGCCGGCGCGGGTGGTCAGGCACTGGGGTTGGAAGCCGCCGGCTTTGAACATGCCGGCCTCGTCGAGATCGACGAGGATGCGGTCGCCACGCTCAAGGCCAATGGCCCGAAGTGGCCGGTTCTTCATGCTGATCTTCGTGACCTGGATCTCAGCGCCCATCAAGGCGTCGACCTGCTCGCTGGAGGCGTGCCGTGCCAGCCCTATTCTTCCGCGGGAGAGCGTCGCGGCTCGCATGACGAGCGTGATCTGTTTCCCGAAGCCCTGCGTCTTGTCCGCGAGTTGAAACCGAAGGCGGTGCTGCTCGAGAATGTCACGGGCGCGCTCCATTCCTCCAACAGCGTCAATCGGCTGCGCATCCTCTCGGAATTGGCGAAGCTTGGATACGATGCCGAGTGGCGTATCCTGGAAGGCCCGGAGTTCGGGCTGCCGCAGAACCGTCGCAGGGCCGTTCTGGTCGGCTTCCGGCCTGGCATGATGCATCGCTTCCGGTGGCCCGTCCCGCTGCAGGCAGATGCACCGACCATCGGCGAAGCGCTACGTGACCTCATGGGAGCGGAAGGATGGCCTCATGTGGATGAATGGGCGCGGAAAGCGAACGGAAGTGCGCCGACGCTGATCGGTGGCAGCCAGAAAAAGCAAAGCATCGATCTTGCCCAGGATGTTTCGCGAAAACGGTGGCGCGAACTCGGCGTCGACCCGAACGGGCGTGCCGAAAAGGCGCCCGGGCCTGACGCTCCGGCCGACTTCAAGCCGAAACTGACTTTGGCGATGCTCGCCCGCCTGCAGGATTTTCCCGACAGCTGGCAGTTCAGAGGTAAGCCGGTGCAGGTCTATCGCCAGATCGCCAATGCCTTTCCTCCGTGCATGGCCCAGGCGGTGGGAGCTTCGATCATGCGGGCCCTTACCGGCTCCGAGATCGACCTGCCGGCCGCTCTCAAGGTTCCCCGGCGCAGGAAGCCGGGAGGGTTGAACTTTGACCTGGTTCGTTCGCTTCCCTCGACCGAGGATATCGACGAGATGGCTTAGCCGCCGCTCCGCCGGCGGCGGCATGTTCGGCCGTCGCCGTTCCAATCAAAAAACTGACCTGGCAGATTCTGCTTTCTCGCGACGGCGACGCACGCCTGACCGCGGCGAGGCCGATGCAGCCCGGATGGAAACCGTCATGCCACGACCGGGAGGGTGGCGGGCGAGAAATGAGGTAATGTCTTGCGTGTATTTTCGACCTTCAGCGGAATCAGCGCGGCGACTGTCGCCTGGAAGGAACTCGGCTGGTCCTTCGCCGGCTATGCCGAATATGATCCCCATGCCTGCGCGGTGCTGGCAGCGCGGTGTGGAGCGACTGCTCCAAGATATCATCCCACCACCGACTACGGTCTGATGGGCGACGAGATGCATGCGCTTGCCCATCGCATTTGCAGTGGCATTCCCAGGCTGGCGGACCGGCCGCACGCCGATTGGTTCAAGGCACCCGGCGAAGACGAACTCTGCAAGGCGATGAAAGCCGAGCTCGAAAGCCGGAAAGAGCTGAGGAAAAGGCGCAGCAGCAATACCTATCCGGTGACGGGAACGACGCCCAATTTCGGGGACATCTGGTACATCAGCGACGCCGATCTCGAAGACCTTGGTCCGATCGACGTGCTTGAGGGAGGGTCGCCCTGCCAGGCATTCTCCGCCGCGGGGTCGAAGGCGGGACTGGTGGATTTCCGCAGCGCTGGAATGTTCTGCTTCATCGAACTCATCGAAAGGATGAAGCGGATCAACGGATTGAAATGGGTTCTTTGGGAAAACGTGAGAGGGGTCTTGAAAGATGAACGAAACGCATTTGGCTACCTACTCGGCCGTATTGCGAAAACGGGCGGAGCGGCAGTTGCCCGTCCGACCGGAAGATATGCCGACGCTGGTTATGTATCAGGACCGGACGGTGACGTTGCCTGGCGACTCCTCGACGCGCAACACTTCGGCATGCCCAACCGACGCGAGCGTGTCTACGCTCTCGCACGCGTTGGATCTGACGCTGCCGGCATCGACCCTCGCGAGATACTCTTTGACGAGGAACATCAAGAACTATGTTCTGGCGTCGGCAAGCGGAAGAAAAAAGTCCCTGTCGCCGTTCCTGGAGCACGCCCTCAGGAATTCGTCGGATATGAAGGGCCGGTAGCGTTCATGGCCGGTCAGAGCGCGAAGGCGCACAGTGCCGCAGCGTCGACGACCGTCATCCCCACGCTGCGTTCACAGCCCTCCGGGAGCAATCGTGTGCCGAGCGTCGCCTATGTCGTGCCGGACGAGCACAACATCACAGCCCCTGTCGACCTCGACAAGATCGACAGGGACCGGCTCGTCGTGCGGCAACTGACGCCGACGGAATGCGAGCGCCTGATGGGGTTCCCCGAGGGCTGGACCGCCGTGGACGTGAACGGCTCGGTGATGGCAGACAACAACCGTTACAAATGCATCGGCAACTCGATGTCGGTCAATGTCATGCGATGGATTGGACATCGGCTGAGCCAAGCCGAGGGCGGGGTGGTCGCGGCTGGGCAACCTGGCTGGCCGCTTAGGTGCGGCGATGCCAAGACGGCAAACAATGAGATCGCCAATTGTGCGTAATTCTGACGGTCAACTGCCGTGAGCTCCACCGCAATAGGACAGCTTTGCGGCTCACGCACGAACCCGCTTCGCGGGAGGGGCGCGTCGTTCTGAGATGGCGCGACAGGGATTGGTCTTGAGCGGGTGGAAGCTGCGATCCGACCATGGAGTTCCTTAAACGAGAGGAACGCGCCATGGATACCCTGTTGACCGAAGTACCGATCACGCCGCTTCGCCAGCGCACAAGACATGCTCATGCGGGGTGAGCTCCCATACCCAGCAGGACTACGTTCGTCACGTCCGGCGCTTCGCAGCCAGCCTGCCGTGGGAGACGGACTCCATCGTCGCGGCGCTTCCTCCTGGGTGGCGTCTTTGGCCTTGGCCGTGTGGACGACGCGGCCGCGGAACATGACGGCAATGCGATCGGCCACTTGGAGGATCTCGATGAGGCTGTGGCCGATATAGATTACCCCACCCCCTCCGAGGCGAGCCGGCGCGCCATGGCAATGACGTGCTCGCGCTGCATGCCAGCGAGAGCCGCAGTCGGTTCGTCAAGAACCACCACCTTGGCGTTCCAATAAAGTACCCGCGCGATCGCGACCGCCTGCCTTTGTCCGTCCGAAAGACTAAGTACAGGGCCGGCAGTCGACGGTATCCGGCTTTCGATTCGGGCCAGGAGCTCCTCGGTTTCGGCGAGGACCCTGGCATCATCGACAAAAGGAAGAATGCCGAACAAACGCCAGACTGGCTCCCGGCCGAGAAAGATGTTGGCGCCGACCGACAGGTCGTCCGCGGGCGCCAGATCCTGATACACGGTCTCAATGCCGATCCTGCGGCCCTCGCGCGGATTGTCGATCACGACCGGTTTTCCGTTGAGCAGGATCTCGCCTTGAAGGCGCGGTCAAGGAGGTTGTCCGACACTGCCGAGCGCTCGCCCATATCCTTCGGCAGTCCGCGGCGCCGAGGCCGGGCCCGTAGACCGTTCTCCAGCATGAGTCTCTCGATGCGATGCAAGCCGCAGGAGAGACCCTCGGCCAGCACGTCATGCCAGACGCGCCTGGCGCCATAGGTTCGGTCGCTGCTCTTGAAGCTCCGGTCGATCGCCGTCGCCAACACTTCGTCGTGCCGGGAGCGAGCACTGGGGCTGCGGTTGAGCCAGGCATGGAAGCCCGACCGAGAGACATCCAGCGCGTCGCACAGCCACACCACCGGCCAGATGTTCCGGTGCCTCGCGATGAAAGCGAACCTCATGTCACTTCCCTCGCGAAGTAGGCTGCGGCCTCTTTTAGAATGTCGCGCTCCGCCTTCAGCTTGGCCACTTCCTTGCGCAACCGATCGATCTCGAGCTGCTCAGGCTTCATCTGCCCATGACCGGGAAAGGCGTGCTGCGGATGGGCCGACAGCTCGCGCCCCCATTTGCGCAGCACATTCTCGTGGACATCGAGGTCGCGAGCAGCCTGGGCCGCCGCAACGCTCCGATCCTTGATCAATCTCACCGCCTCAAGCTTGAACTCGCGGCTGAACTTCCTTCTTTGCATTCCCACTCTCCGGTTCCGTCAAACACCTTATCTCGGTGTCCACGAAACCGGCAGCAGGCCAACCCTCATCTTCTTGTCGCCTGCTTCCCTGTGGCCTTGTGTCGAAGTTGCATGGAGGGCCGTAAACTCGTCACGGCCCCGAGCCGCCGGCGCACAGGCTGAAGGTTTGGAAATGCCTGACGACGAAGCGACACCCGCCGGCGCGCGGAGGCCCCCCAAACGTGACCTACGCCGCGCGTCGTTGAGCGAAGTGGGGGCCCGGACGGGCTCGACGAGGGTCGACGGCAGTCACGATATTGTGGTGGTGATCACAGTAGACGCGATCCGTCGAAGTTGGCCCAGCACAAAAACGATAACCGCCGGGCACTGATGGATCTTCGCTTACCGGGAAGCGGCACTGATGGATGCCTAGTTGAATGGGGGGATGTCTCTCGAAGTCAGTCTGATATTTTCACGCATGATGGACGTTAGGTTCCTAGTTCATCAGCCGATGCCGGCTTACTGCAGCGCGACCGCGCCGAGGCGAGCTTCTCTCGTTTGAAAGGCTATGAACCATCATTTGGTGTTGGTCGGGGCATCAATGAAGCCCCAGGCCCTGCTATACAAAGCCTATAGTTTGCGACTTAAGGCCACACCTTCGGCTGCCGAATGGCAGTAATCCGCTGAACTCTCCGATGGCCGACGGTTAGGTTGCGACCCAAAGACGAGATGCAGGCTTTGCGCCGCATACTCGCCGTTCCTTGGCGAAGTAAGCCGTCTCCAAAGCAATTCGTTCCGATTGCCCACTTGTTTCCTTACGGAGAAATGGGCGGCACCGCATAAGGTTGCGAGCAGCCGGATATCTTCTGTCGAACTTCAAACGCCGCTGTTTTCACTGTTGCATTCTGTTGGGCCACCGGCCCGCCGATCGGCAGACATATCTTCAGAATGTTGATTTCGAGGACCGGACGAAGGTGCTCGTCTCGCTATTCCAGATACGGCATCAGCACATCTTCGATCCATTTCATGAATGCGCGGACTCGGCGCGACAGATTGCTCCGATGTGCTACCACGAGGGACACGGCGAGCGGCCGGCGCCGAAAATCGGGTATGATCTCCACAAGCGCCCCACTCTCCAAGTATCGGCCAATGCCCAAGAGTGGCGCCTGGATCAGGCCAAGGCCGGCGAGGGCGGCGGCTTCGTAGGTCTGCGCACTGTTGACGTGTAGCGCGCCTGGCAACTGAAGCGTCGCATAACTGTCGCCCTCCGGATATTCCCACCCATAGGGTCTTGCGCCCAGCATCGTTGAAAAATGTATCGCTCGATGTTTCTGATGCCGCAGATCTTCCAGCGATCGAGGGACGCCATAGCGCGCCAGATAGGCAGGACTGGCAGCGTTGACCATGCGCAACAGGCCTAGCGGGCGGGCAATCAGCGTCTCGTCTCCGATGGGACCAAGTCGCAATACGCAGTCGAATCCTTCTTGAACCAGATCGACTTGCCGATCCGTACTCGACACCTCCAGCTCCAACTCGGGATGTGTTGCCATGAAATCCGGCAACGCCGGCACGATCGTCGTGCGCGCCACCTCGGTCGGAAGATCGACCCGTAAGCGTCCCCGAAGTGCCACGCGATCGCCTGCGAACATCGAGTGAAGGTCATCGACCTCAGCAAGCAGATCGCGGGCACGGGCATGAAATGCGCGTCCGTCCTCCGTCAACTGCACGCTACGCGTCGTCCGGTGCAGGAGCCTGACGCCGACATCTTCTTCCAGCTTCCGGACCGCGGTTGAGGCCCTTCCTTTTTGGATACCCAGGCTATCTGCCGCGCGGGTGAAGCTCCCCATGTCCGCCACCGTTATGAAAATGAGGATGGGTTCGAGATTCTGCATTTTTCGTGCCTCGAATTGTTTTCCAAGAAGAGAACAGTTGGTTCATTACTTCGGTGTTTATCACATTTCTGAGGCACAGTAGCCTTCGAATATGGGATCCCCCAATCGGAGAATGACAGTGTTCGAAACAATGAACCTACATCAGCCGCCTGAAACCATAACCTTGCGTCGCGCGCTGTGGGCCGGCCGCACAATGAGCGCGTTTGTCGTTGTCGCCCTGGTGGCAGACGGCACGATCCAACTGTTCATGCCGGCGCAGATCGCGAGCATGTTGCAGGAAACCGGATTCACGATCGACCTGACCCGTGTCGTGGGTCCGATCATGCTCGTCTGCGCCGTCCTTTACGCCATCCCTGCCACTACCGTCCTCGGCGCGATCCTCGTGACGGGCTTTTTGGGAGGCGCCATCTGTGCCCATGTCCGCATTGGCGAGTTGGGGTCGCCGCCGGAAATCATTTCCCTGCTTCTGGGCGCGATGACATGGGGCGGCCTCTACGCGCGCGATCCCCGAATCCGGGCCATTCTACCGCTCATCCATTGAACCAACAGGGGCAGTGCTCTGTCCCTCAACATCAGGAGAAAACACATGTTTTTGGTAATGGGAATCACGGGAAAAGTTGGCGGTGCAACCGCAGAACATCTGTTGGCGCACGGCAAGGAGGTACGCGCGCTCGTCCGCAATCGCGAGAAGGCGGCAAACTGGGCGAAACAGGACGTGGAGCTGGTAGACGGCGATTGGAATGATCCGGCAGCCATCGAGCAAGCGCTCAGAGGCGTCGAAGGCGCGTTCGTCATGTTGCCCGCGGTCTGGGCGCCGTCGCCAGATTACAAAGAAGCGAGAGGCGTGATTGCAAGTTACGTCGAGGCGCTCACCAAGTCAGCGCCGCCGCGAGTGGTTGCGCTTTCATCGATGGGTGCGAACAGAACCGGCGGGCACGGAGTGATCATGGCCTTGTCGCTTCTTGAGCAAGGCTTACGCGACCTGACATCGCCAATCGCATTTGTACGCGCAGGCGGATTCTTCGAAAATTTTCTGTACGGCCTGCAGGTCGCGCAGAGCGGAACGCTACCCGTCTACTACAATCCGACAAACCGAAAATCGATGATGGTCGCGACGAACGACATCGGCGCGGAAGTCGCAACCCTTTTGACCGGGGCAGCCTGGTCAGGACAGCGCGTCGTCGAGCTTGGTTCGATGGTCAGCGCCGATGAAGTCGCGGAGCAGTTGGGTGAAATCCTGAATCGCGATGTGAGAGCCCTTGCAATCCCGCGTGCAGGCTGGACGGAAGCGTTTGAACAATTCGGCATCCCGAAGGGCCGCACCGGACCTGCCGAAGAAATGTTTGAGGCCGTGAATGCGGGGTGGATGGACCTCGGAGTCGAGGGTACGGAGCACGTTGCGAGTACGACATTCGCCCGCGATGTCTTCGCGGCGGCCCAGAAGGCCGCCAAGGCGTAAGCTAGGGACGGATCAGGCATGAGACGGAGACTACCCGCTTCTGCATCGGAAGCATCATCAGGAAAGCACTGACCCGTCATGGCCGACCGGACCGCGTCGTCATCGACGGCAGTCGGACCAATCAGGAGGCGATCGTATCCTGCGACGCCACAAAATCGCTTGCAGGATCGCTCCCGGCGCCGACTGAAGCCGATCCGGATTCACCGAAACCAGTACTTGAACATTCGCATCGAGCAAGACCATCGCCGCGTGCGGCCGATGCTCAGATTCAAGTCGACCGCCGCCGCGGGCATTATCCTGTCCGGCATCGAAATGGTACATATGATGCGCAAACGACGGGCGAGATACGCCTTCATTCCGAATCCGTCCCTCGCCGCGCAATTCGCGCCGCGTGATTGTCTCGTATCAGGCTCCTCTGCGCTCCCATCCAGCCGTTGCAACAGAACCGTTTAGGCTGCCGTCTTCCCTCGCCGGCGGGTTCTGGATGCCGAGGTTGGAAATGCGTCCCCTCCGAAAACAGCAGAGACAGGCTCAGCCGTCTCGACCTTGTTCCGTCCCGCTCGCTTTGCCCGGTATAGAGCGTCGTCCGCGCGTCCGATCAGGAGATCGATGTCCTCGCGACCGAGGGAATCGGCCGCACCGATGCTTACGGTGATGGGGTGGGTTGAAGGGACACCCTCGTACTGATAGGCGGCGAAGGCTACTCGCAACCCTTCGGCGAGAGCCTTGCCTGCGGCCAGGTTCGTCGCCGGGAGAAGCGCGACGAACTCCTCGCCGCCAAGGCGACCGACGGCGCAGGCCGAGCCTTGCGCTGACTGTCGCAAGAGGTTAGCGAGCCCCTGAATTACGCTGTCCCCGATCCCGTGGCCAAAGCTGTCGTTGACTTTCTTGAAGTGGTCGATATCGAGAACCAGAAGCGTCACCGGAAGGCTGGGTCTGGCATTCCGAAGAAGCTGGTCGGCGATGGCGAAAAAACCTCGGCGGTTCGGGATGCCCGTCAGCGGATCCGTCAAAGACTGTGCCGCCAGGTCCTTCGTCACGTCTGCGTTGATCCGTAGCAGTAACAGGATCGCGGTGGCGAACCAGCTCAGCATCGCGAAGATCTTGAAGCTGACGACCCAAAGGGAGCCCGTTACCTGCGCTTCGGTCTGGAGCGGCCCCTCGTAGGCATAGGTGACTAGAGGGCGGACTATCAGCGCAGCAGCGGTCAGGGCAAAAATTCCGGCGATCAGACGATCGATGTTGTCCATTTTGGTCTTAGAGGTGGTCCAAGCGGCGGTCGTGAACATGATTGAGGCCCCCGCGCTGAATGCTGAACCCCGACCGAATATGCTGGGATCGACGAATACGAACCAGGCGCCGAAAGCTGACGTGCCAAGGAACACCGAAATCAGCATCCGATCGAAGGAATGCCCAGCATAGCGTAGGAACGCGCCGCGAACGGTGAAGAGGGCCATCCCAACCAACAGGATGTTTGCCATGAACGAGAAAGGCGTTGCGTTCTCAAGCAGAATTCGGACGAAGTCGAGCGACGATCCGACCGTTGCCAAAGCATAAGCCAGCGACCAGTTGAAGACATGAATGCGTTCTCGCTGGACGCGCCACAGGACGAAAAATGTCACCGAAAGCGTCGCTGAAAGCAGTGGCAAAATCGCCGAAAGCAAATACGACCTGTCCATGCACGCACTCCCCGCTGCATTCGTTACGTCAACACAAGCTAATACTGGGTAAAGGTCGCCCTTTTCTCCCCGGTGCGGGAGATTTTGATAAGCACTATGACTTCGAAACGTAGCTGCTTTTGAAGCGTAGGCACGTTGTCCGACTTATAATAGTGCGGCCTGGTAATGACACGGGCCAATCCTGACGATGAGCGTGACCGGCACTTCGCGCGGATATCGCTCCGCCATGACGCTTTCCAAGCGGCATCCCGTGCGCCTGCTGATCGCCGACAAGAAGCCGTTCCTGGCGAGGCTCGCGAGATGCTGCGGGCCGGCCTTGCCAATGCCGCCTGGATCAGCGTCGACGAGACCGGGGCCGTCATCAGGGCAGGAACGCATCGCAAGCTTCTCGCTCGGCTGGACAACGCCTTCGTGAGCGATGCCTGGTACGCAGGCGCTTTGCGCGAGAATGATCTGACGGCCTCGGCATCCCGGCTCAAATCGCAATCCAATCCGGCACCAGATTGATTCGATCAACCACGCGCCGGCAGGTGTTTCGCGACCTCGACAAAGTTCCGCACTGCCTTTGCGCGGTTTGCACGCTTCCACACCAGGACTGTTTGAATGCGAAAATCCTGATGGAGGATCGGCCGGATCTCTACGTTGCGTCCGAGGAAGTTGATCAGGCTCTCGGGATAGATGGTAACTCCGAGGCCCGCGGCGACGAGGCCAAGCAGCGCCAGCGTGTTGGAAGCCTCCAGCTTTATGTTGAGCGGAACTCCCTCGGCGGAAAACATGTCGTTAAGCCGCCAGCGATACGCCTCCCACTCGATCATGTCGCCGAGGATGATGTCCTCTTCGGCGAGATCGGTCGGCCGCACCTCATGCAGGCGTGTAAAGCGGTGGTTGCGCGGCGTGACGACGTAGAGCGGATCCGCAGACAGAAGCAGGGAGTGGAAATCGCTGTGATCGAACGGACCGATCATATAGCCGATATCGACTTCGTCATGCGCCAGCGCCAGTTTCTGGCCCTGCGTGCGGATGTAGCGGAGGCTGACGTCGATATGCGGGTAAAGCCGTCGGTAACGCAGCACGGCAAAGGGCATCAGTTCGGTGGCGGCAAAGGCCATGTACGCAACACGGAGGCTGCCAGTCTTGCCCTCGGCAATTAGCCGGGCCGCCTTCACCGAATTGGAATACGTCTGCACAAGCGCCGCATTCTGCTCGTAAAAGGAGCGCCCGGCCGGCGTCAGCGTCACCTCGCGCGTCGTGCGCTCGAACAGCGCGAACCCCAATATGTGCTCCAACTTCTGGATGCGTCGAGTAAGCGCCGACTGGTCGACGTTCAGCCGCTCGGCGCTGCGGCGGAAGTTCAGCTCCTCCGCCACGACAAGAAACGAATGGGCAAGCTCCAGTCCCGCTTCGGTGTCCATGATCGTCTCGGTCGATTGATGCGTTTGGCGCAAGAATAATTGGCCAAAGACCATTTCAGCTCAAGATGGAGACTCGGCAATCTTTCGGTGGATACCGGCGGACGCGAATGTCCCTCGGTCATCGGAAGCCAACGATGCCGCAATGTCGGCACAGACAGAGGAACCGTCATGAGCGACGTGGACAACAAGGAACTTGATCGCATGCTGCAGCAGGCGTTCGCGGCATCGACGAAGATCTATCAGGAACGCGGCTTTCAGCGCCGCGTCGGTTTCGGGAGCCGCCCGGCGCTGGTCAGCGTCGATCTCGCCAATGCCTGGACCCGTCCCGGCAATCCGTTCACCTGCGACCAGGATGCGATGGACAACGAAATCATCCCTGGCATGCAAAGGCTGCTGAAGGCCTGTCGCGCCAACGGCCACCCGGTCATTCACGTTACGACGGCCTATGAGATCACCGATCGCGAGGCCGGTTTCACGGATATGGGCCTCTGGCACTGCAAGATTCCTATCGATGTCGTGAACCTGAAAGACAAGGAACTGTGGGCGATCGACTCTCGCATCGCACCGATCGAAGGCGAATACACGCTGCTCAAGAAGCGGGCGAGTTCTTTCCACGGCACCGGCTTGGCCGGGTTGCTTCGGGCTACCGGCGTCGACACGATCCTGGTGACAGGCGTCACCGCGACGGCATGCGTGCGCACCACGATCTGCGACGGACTGGCCGACGGCTTCCGCACCATCGCGGTGCGTGAGTGCATTGGCGACCGCGTTCCGGGCGCGGTTGCGTGGAACCTCTATGACATCGACGCGAAGTTCGCCGACGTCCACAGCGTGGACGAATGCGTCGAGTATCTCAACACGGTCAACACCGCGCAGATTGCGGCTGAATGACTCGGCTGGCGCGTCCCTCGGGACGCGCCTTCGTCCATAGGGAGGATTGATCATGGCACGCATCGGCGTCGACGTCGGCGGAACAAATACGGACCTGGTGCTCGAATGCGCCACAGGGGTGTTCTATCACAAGGTTCCGACGACGTTGAAAAACCAGTCCATCGGCGTGGTCGACGGCGTCAAAGGCATTTGCGGCCTGGCCGGAATCGAGCCGGCCGAGGTGGATGTCATCGTCCATGGGACGACTACCGCGACCAACATCACGATCGAGCACAACGGCTCCGAAACAGGAATGCTCACGACACGCGGTTTCCGTGACATCCTGCATATCGGGCGGCACAAGCGCCCGTACAATTTCTCGCTTCACTTCATCGTGCCATGGCAGAGCCAGCCGCTGGTGAAGCGCCGCAACCGCATCGCCATCTCCGAGCGCATCCTCCCGCCGCGCGGCGATGTCGAGACGGCGCTTGACGAGAACGAGGTCCGCGAGGCGACCAGCCTCTTCAAGAAGCGCGGCATCAACTCGGTCGTGATCGGCTTTATGTTCTCGTTCCTGAACGATGCCCACGAACGCCGCGCCAGGGAAATCGTGCTGGAGGAGATGCCGGATGCCTATGTGACGCTGTCGAGCGAGGTCGCCAACGTCATGCGCGAATACGAGCGCTTCTCGACGGCGGCGATGAACTCGTATGTGGGCCCGAAAACCGCGTTCTACCTGCGCGATCTGGAGTCGAAGCTCCGCGAAGCTGGCGTGTCTTCCAAGCTGCGCATCATGCAATCGAACGGCGGCGTCTCCACCGTCGAGGCCTGCGCGACGCGCCCGGTGCGCATCCTGATGTCCGGCCCGGCCGGCGGCGTCATCGGCGGCGCTTCGGAAGGCGAGATGGCGGGGGTGAGAAACATCATCACCGTCGACATCGGCGGCACCTCCGCCGACATCAGCACCATTCCAGACGGCCGGGTCAAGATCATGAACCCGCGCGACACCTACGTCTCCGGCCATCCGGTGCTCACGCCAATGATCGATCTCGTCACGATCGGCGCCGGGGGCGGCTCGGTCGCCTATATCGACGAAGCTGGCGCCTTCAACGTGGGGCCGCGTTCGGCTGGTTCCGAGCCGGGCCCGGCCTGCTACGGCCGCGGCGGCACCGAACCGACTGTCACCGATGCCCAGATCGTGCTCGGCCGTCTTGATCCCGACCTGGTCCTAGGCGGCGACCTGAAGCTCGACCCCGTGCTTTCAAGGTCAGCGATCGAGGAAAGGATCGCGAAGCCGCTCGGCCTGTCGGTGACGGACGCGGCGCTCGGCATCATCAAGATCATCAATAACAACATGGCGCTTGCCATCCGCTCCAATTCGGTGGCGCGCGGCATCGACCCGCGCCAGTTCTCGATCTTGCCGTTCGGCGGAGCGGGGCCGCTGCATGGGGTGGCGCTGGCGGAGGCGATCTCGGCGCGGGACGTGATCGTGCCTGTGGCGCCGGGCATCACCGCTGCCGTGGGGCTCCTGAAGACTGACCTGCAATACGAACAAACCGAGGCAGTCATCGTCGAGCTCAATGCGGCCGACGATGCCCAACTCGAGCGCATCAACCGCGCCGCCGCGGCGTTGCGCGAGCGGGTCGTGGCGGACCTCGACGCGGACGGCATCGCCCGCGACCAGCAGAAAACCGAGATCGTCGCGGAATGCCGCTATCACGGTCAGGGCTTCGAACTGCGGGCGAGGATGCCAGAGGGGGCAGTCACACAGGCCAACAAGGCCGTGATCATCTCCAGCTTCCACGACCAGCACAAGCTCGACTACGGCTACAGCTATCGCGATCAGGAGGTGGAACTGATCACCTTGCGTGCCATCGGACGCGCCGCCGTGAAACGGATCGCCATTCCGAAAGTTAGGCCCACGGACGGCTCCAGCATCGACCGGGCGCTGATGTTCGTCCGGGCGACGACCTTCGACGATGGCCGCACCATCGAGACGCCTCGCTACGACCGCACGAGGCTTTACGCGGGCGACAAGGTGAGCGGACCGGCGATCCTCGTCCAGCACGATTCAACGACCCTGGTGCCGCCCGGCTACGTCGCCGAGACGCTCGAATACGGCAATACCCGCGTCCACCGCGCCGGCGTGGCTTGAGAACAAAGGGAGGAAATCATGATCAGTATGGCTCAGGCAGTGGTGCTCAAGGAGGCGCCGGCCGAAATCGATCCCATCACGCTGCAGGTTATCCGAGGATCGTTCGAGACCATCGCCGAAGAAATGGCGCATGTGCTCTACCGTATGTCCTTTTCCTCGATCATCCGGGAATCCGAGGATCTTGGCGCCGGTCTGTTCGATGTCGAATTCAACACGCTGTGCGAGTCGGAATCGACGCCGATGCACATCGGCTCGATCCCCGGATACCTGCGCGGCATCCAGACGACGCTGGAGGACGGCGAGTGGTACGAAGGCGACGTGGTCGTCCACAACCATCCCTACCATGGCTCCAGCCACACGCCCGACCTCGCGATCGTGGTGCCCGTGTTCTGGCATGGTCGTCTTATCGGCTTTGCCGGCAATACCGCCCACCATGTGGACATCGGAGCGGCGACGCCCGGCCTCATCATCGACGTGCCGGATGTCTTTGCCGAGGGCATGCTGTTTGCAGGCACCAAGCTTTACCGCAAGGGCCAGCCCAACAATGCGATGTGGAACTTCATCCGCAACAACAGTCGCGCGGCCCAGCAACTGGTGAGCGACATTGAGGCCCAGGTCGCTTCGGCAAGGCTTGGCGCGAAGCGCTTTGTCGAACTGGTCGAGAAATTCGGCGAAGACACGGTCTTCCAGGCAGCCAACCAGCTGATGGACTATGCCGAGCGCATGATGCGCCAGCGCATCCGCGACATTCCCGACGGCGAATATACGGCCGAGGGCTGGCTTGACGACGACGGGCGCAATCGCGAGCAGCGCCTCAAGGTGAAGGTCACCGTCCGCGTCAGGGGCGACGAGCTCGATGTCGATCTCACTGGCTCAGCCGACCAGACGCCGACCGCCTACAATGTGCCTTTCGAGGGTTCGACGAAGGTTGCCGCCTATGCGGCTTTCCGCAAGCTTCTGCTCGACGCCTACACATCCGACGTGCGCGTGCCCTCCAACGAAGGGTCGTTCAGACCGATCAAAGTGATCGCGCCTCTGGGTTCCATTTTCAACCCGAAGCCGCCTGCATCCGCGGAGGCGCGCTTCACCCAGTGCAATCGCATGATCGACCTGATCATCCGCGCGCTGGCGCCCGTCATGCCGGATACCGTGATTGCAGGGAGCTCGGCGTCGATCTCGTTCGCGGCCTATTCGGGCGTGCGTCCGAGCGGCGACTACTGGGTGTTTCTCGAAGTGAACGAGGGAGCCTATGGCGGCCGCCCGCGCTCGGACGGCCCCGACAGCATCGACAACCTGATGGCCAACACCCGCAACAACCCGCTGGAGGACCTGGCGATGCATATTCCGATGATCTGCGATCGCTACGAATTGCGCGACGACATGCCTCCCGGCGCGGGGGAGTTCAGGGGAGGGCTCGGAGTGGTCAAGGCGCAGCGCGTGCTGACTGATGGTTTCATCACCCATGAATCGGAACGTCACAAGGATGCGCCATGGGGCATCTTTGGCGGCACCGACGGGGCCGTCGGCAAATGCCTGATATACAACGCCTCGGCGCCAGGCGCTGCCCGCGAGATGCATTCGAAGTTCTCGGGACTCGCCGTGAAGGCCAACGATACCATGGCCTACTACAGCCCCAATGGCGGCGGCTACGGCTCGCCGCTGAAGCGGCCTGCACAGAAGGTGCTAGAGGACGTGCTCGACGGCTTCTACTCGGCGGAGCATGCGCGCCACGTCTATGGCGTCGCGGTCGATGTCGAGCAGGAAACGGTCGATGTCGAGGCGACCGCCACGCTGCGAGCAGCGCTCGCAAAAGCCTCGTAGCACCCGCGAATCGACTCTTGGGCGCTCTGAAACGCGCCCCGATCCACGACAACAATGGGAGGAGAGAATGTTCGAGACTACTGGTAACAGCGCTGGCATGAGCGCCAAGGACGTACGCTACGCGACCTGGGTGACCCTTTTCGCGTGGGTCTTCGCAGTCTACGATTTCATCCTGTTCGGGACGTTGCTCCCGGAGATTGGCAGCCATCAGGGCTGGAGCACTGCCTTTCAGGCGGAACTCGCAACATGGATCGCCGTCGGCACGGCGGTGATTGCCTTGCTGGTTGGACCGGCGGTTGACCGCATGGGCCGCCGGAACGGGATTATCTTGACCGTCTCCGGCGCCGCAATCTGCTCAGCTCTTACCGCGATCGGCGGCGGTCTCGGCAGCTTGGTTCTCGTGCTGATCCGCTCGCTCGGCGGCTTTGGCTATGCCGAGCAGACGGTGAACGCTACCTATCTCAGCGAGCTTTATGCCTCCGCGCCTGCCAGCGTGGCTCGACGCCGGGGCTTCCTCTATAGCCTTGTGCAAGGAGGCTGGCCGATCGGCGCGCTTCTCGCCGCGGCATTAACGGCGATCCTGCTTCCATTCATCGGCTGGCAAGGTTGCTTCATTTTTGCCGCGCTTCCCTCGCTGATCATCGTGTTCTTCGCGCGCAAGCTGAAGGAAACGCCGCAATTCCTGGCGCACCAACTGAAACGCAGCCAGCCCGCGTCTCAAGATCGCGATCAGCACGGACTGCGCTCGACACTGCAGGGCTCGACGCGCCGGACGACGCTGGTTCTTGGGGCCGCGTTCCTGCTCAATTGGTTTGCCATCCAGGTGTTCAGCGTGCTGGGGACGACCGTGATCACCGACGTCCATCATGTCTCGTTCGAGAGTTCACTGGTGGTTCTCATCTTGTCCAACCTAGTCGGCTATCTCGGATATCTCGCCTTTGGCTTTCTCGGCGACCGCATCGGCCGACGCAATGCGATTGCATTAGGTTGGACCATAGCCGGCATATTGTTCACCGGCATGCTGTATGCCCCTCACAGCCTCGGTCCGGTCATGGCCCTGTACAGCCTCGGCCTGTTCTTCCTTATCGGTCCTTACGCGGCGCTGCTGTTCTTCATCGGCGAGAGCTTCCCGACGACCATCAGGGCCACCGGCGGCGCGCTCGTTGCCGCGATGGGGCCGATCGGTGCCATTCTGGCGGGGCTGGGCGCAACTTATCTCCTGAACGCCGGATCGACATGGCAGGTTGCCGCGCTCTATTTCGGGGCCGTCCCGTGCTTCGTATCCGGACTCCTGATCTGCGCCGCCCCGAAGGCCGTCTCAGATGCCATCTCGCGGACGACGCTTGATGGCGTGACGGAATCCCTGGCCTGACGGACCAGCAATCCTGCGCGGCGAACGAATGCTGGAAGGGAATTCTCGTGGCTGATCCCGGGAGCCTAATCTGGTTCCCGGCTATTTTTATTCCAAATACCAACATCAGCAGTATTTATTGTTAAGGGAACGAAGCGATGAATACCTTCTTTTTCAGATGAGCGGCGGATCTGGTCGTAACATAGCGGATAGTCCCGCTAGTTGAACGGATGATCGCAAAAGTAACCTATGATTGTGTCGCTCTATATTGATGCAGCTCCGCAGCCAAGCGGCTCCTCTGGGATCTGGCGCAAGGTAGCTGCTGATGACCGCAATCGCATCCTGACCCGCGATAGTCGATTTCCTGAGCATGGGAACTTGGTATGGGAATTGGCTATGAACGCTTGCTCGCGGAGGAACCTCAAGCGCTCCACTATCGCTCGATGAAGCCCGGCGCGGTCGATGAACTTTTAGCGAGCGCAACCGGCTGCGTTTTAGGTGACATTGCGTGTCGGCCGTACATTGACGTTATCGTCGGTATGGTCCCGCACCGCCTGGAGTTCGATGCGGACGCAGAACTTAGGCAGGTCGTCTCCCGGGCCCGTGCAATCGGGATCCCGATTCACCGCGACGTTGAAATGTTGGCTGTGCTTGTCGCGACATACGCTTTGACGGTAGCTGCCGTTGCATATGCAATTTGGCTAGGGCTTTGACGTCTAGGCTATCGCAACGTCTGCTGCGCCTCGGCATCAACCGTCTGTCCATCCCCTCCGCGCCAACGGCTGCGATATATGCCAAGAGTGCGGCCACACGGTAGTTCAAAGCCCGGTGCATAAATTGTTGGAATGGCAGTATTAGTTCAATAAATTTTCCTTATTCGGCCTGCGTCAGTACGTTTGGTGCTCCAAAACAATCGGAGCATTGAAATGACGGACGACATGCTGCATGTGATGAAGTGGCACAACGGTGAAAAGGAATACTCACCCTTTTCCGATGCTGAGATGAAGCGCCGTCAAGATGACGTGCGCAAGTGGATGGCCGGCAATGGTGTCGATGCTGCCCTGTTCACGTCATACCACTGCATCAACTACTACTCGGGCTGGCTCTACTGCTATTTTGGCCGCAAATACGGCATGGTCATCGACCACGACAAGGCGACCACAATCTCGGCCGGCATCGATGGCGGCCAGCCCTGGCGCCGTAGTTCCGGCGACAACATTACATATACTGACTGGCGCCGCGACAATTTCTATCGCGCGGTACGGCAACTAACTGCCGGCGCCAAGCGTGTCGGAATCGAGTTCGATCATGTGTCGCTCGACTTCCGCAGGCAGCTTGAGGAAGCCTTGCCGGGAGTGGAGTTCGTGGATGTCGGCCAGCCGTCCATGTGGATGCGCACGATCAAGTCGGCGGAGGAGCACAAGCTTATTCGCGAGGGAGCGCGCGTCTGCGATGTCGGCGGTGCCGCGTGCGCTGCGGCGATCAAGGCTGGTGTGCCGGAGCACGAGGTGGCGATCGCAACCACCAACGCCATGATCCGCGAGATCGCCAAGTCGTTTCCCTTCGTCGAGTTGATGGATACCTGGACCTGGTTCCAGTCCGGCATCAACACCGACGGCGCGCACAATCCGGTGACCAACCGCGTCGTGCAGTCTGGCGACATTCTCTCTCTGAACACCTTCCCGATGATTTTCGGCTACTATACGGCGCTCGAACGCACGCTGTTCTGCGACCACGTCGATGATGCCAGCTTGGATATTTGGGAGAAGAACGTCGCCGTCCACCGTCGCGGACTGGAGTTGATCAAGCCTGGTGCACGTTGCAAGGACATCGCTGTCGAGCTCAACGAGATGTATCGGCAGTGGGATCTGCTCAAATACCGCTCGTTCGGCTACGGTCATTCCTTCGGGGTGCTGTGTCACTATTACGGCCGCGAGGCGGGCGTTGAACTGCGCGAGGACATCGACACCGAACTCAAGCCGGGCATGGTAGTCTCGATGGAACCGATGGTGATGTTGCCGGAAGGTACGCCGGGCGCCGGTGGCTATCGCGAGCACGACATCCTGATCGTCAAGGAAGACGGAGCCGAGAACATTACCGGCTTCCCATTTGGTCCTGAACACAACGTCATCAGGAACTGACATGGCACCGTATCTTCCATTCGATTGCCCGACCAGGGTGACGGACCGGAACGGCTGCCCCGTGTCCTATGTCACGCCAATCTCTGAGCTGCTTCGCGAGACGGCTGGATGGATTGTTCAGTGTCTTCGCACGCGGTCTCAGCCGACCGATCCGGATCCGGATGACAACAAAAGGCAGTGGGAGCCGCCACCGTATCACTTTTGAGGAAGAGTGATCGATCGTTGATGCGACAAGGGCCGCGGCGTATCGCGGCCCTTGTCATTTTCCGACGATCATGGCTTCAGGCGTTTCAAAATTCTGTCTTTAGCGCGTCAACAATGCCGCGGACGCAGACATCCAGAAGGATCTCGCCCTTTTCCTTCGATGCCTCTTTCGGCGAAGACAATGTTCCACTTTTGGGAGTCCATTCCGGCTTTGGCGGATAAACGTCATAAGGTGGAAAGCTCGCGGGCAAGTGATCGACGGCGCGTTTGAGGTCGACCATGTGGGGGTATAGGGCAAGCATCAGTGACGTTTCAAGGACGCCACCGTGCTCGATGTCCCAGCCGGCAAAGCCGTCCGGATAGAGGTTTGCAATCGTAGCTTTGTCGACAAAATCCCAATAGGAAAGAACGACGATCTTCATGTCATTGATGCCACCCCACCGCAGCTCTCGCAGCGCCAGATCTATGCCTTCCACGATGAACCACGAGTTCTCGAAATGGCCGTTGACGAGACAGACCCTTCGCACGCCGTGACGGGCAAACTCCTTGATTACGTCGCGTAGCGCCGAAACAAGCGTGGCGCCGTCGAGGCTGGTGGTGCCAGGCAAATGGTTGCCGCCGCCGGACTTCTGGTGGGATTTGTAGCCATAGGTGAAAGGCGGCGCGACGAGCGCCCCGACGGCGCTGGCGACGCGACGCGCGAATTCAACGGGCAAGAGCACGTCCACATGCATCGGCATGTGGCAGCCATGCTGTTCCATGGATCCGATCGGGATCAGAATCGGGACCGAGCCGTTGCGAACCTTGGCATCGTAGTCGGGCCACGGGAGTTCCGCGGCAAAGACTGTTTGGGCTGACATAACACCTCCAGTTTCTAGAACCGAAAGATGATTGAAGCCGACCGCCGGATATGAGAAATTTATAATCATCATCTTTGCATGAGAGAAGTTTATTCATGCGCAGCTTCACCAACTTTCAAACCGACCTCCTGCGGACCTTTGTTTCCGTGATCGATCTCGGGGCCTTCACGAAGGCGGGGGACGCGCTGGGGCGCACGCAACCAGCGATATCTTTGCAGATAAGAAGGCTCGAAGAACTCGTTGGGGCGCCGGTCATCAGGCAGGTTGGCCGCGCTCTGCTTTTAACCAGCGAGGGTGAGATGCTGCTTAGCTATGCACGGGAGATATTGCGCTTGAACGACGAGGTGGCGTCCCACTTCAATCGTTCGAAAATTGCTGGGGTGATCCGGGTCGGACTGCCTAACGACTACGCCGTCGCGTTTCTTCAAGGCGTGATTACGGAGTACACACGACAGCATCCTGACATATCGCTTGAGCTGCATTGCGGCTGGAGCGCGGAGATTCTCGACCGTTTGCGCGCCGACGAACTCGATCTTGCGGTAGCGATGGTAAACAACGAGCGCGCTCAATACCTTTCTCGTTCATGGATTGAGCGGCCGATCTGGGCGGCGGCTGAGGAGGCGACGTTCGATCGCGCCAAGGGCATTCCCTTGGCTGCCCATCCCGAGGGCTGCGCCTACAGGGCACGGATGATCCAGGCGCTCGACGAGGCACATATTCGCTGGCGAATCGCCTACACGGGCTCCGGCATCGGCGGCCTTCAGAACGCTGTAGTCAACGGCCTGGGGGTGAGCGCACTTACCCGTTATACGATGCTCAACGGCATGCGTACACTGGACGAACGCGACGGATTGCCACCTCTCGCCGAAATCCGGGTTGGGCTCTTTTACAAGCACCCGCGCCTGTCCGACGCGGGTATTCGGTTGGTCAATCACCTCGTAGCCAGGTTGGACGAAGCAGGCGTCTCTGGTGACCCGGTAAAGCGCCACATTGAGCTTGATCGGCAATAAGCAACGAAAATGCAATAATTATTAGAATTAATTTTTCAAATGCTTCGGCCCCTCCTAGCGTGCTCATAGCCAAAACTAGAAGGGGAATAAAATGACCGGCAGTTTCCTATCTTTCCGCCGTACCACCCGGCGCGACATTCTCAAGACCGCTGCCATTCTCGGCGGCGGTGCGCTCGCCACGCCATATTTGAATCGACGTGCCTTTGCGGACCCGATCGAACTGACCATGCTTGCCTGGTATGGCCACGCTGAACCGGATGTCGTCTCTGAATTCGAAGCGGAGAACAATGTAAAGTTCAAGTCCAAATACTACAGCGGCGGCGACAACATGATGGGGTTAATTTCCCAATCCCCGCCGGGAACCTACGACCTTGTCCTGTCGGATGCAGAGTATGTGCAAGGCCTTCACGAGGCCGGGTATATCGAAGAGCTTGATCCCAAGGACTACAGCTTTGACGATTATTTCCCGGAATTTCAACGCTTCCCGGGAAACTGGGACGGAGACAAGCTTTTTTCCGTGGTCACCCGTTTCGGTTTCCTAGGTGTATCCTATAACACTGACGCGCTGACCGAAAAGGATGTCGACACCTATAACGTCTACTGGAGCGGCAAGCTCAAGGGCAAGGTTGGCCACTACGATTGGCACCTGCCGAACCTTGGCCAGATCAGTCTGTTGGGCGGCAACGCCAAACCTTACGACATAGACGGTGCCCATTGGTCGGCCGTGCAGGACAAGACCATGAGCCTGCGCCCGAACATTGGCGGGTTCTTCGACTACGGAGGCACGTTCTCATCGTTGAAGAACGGACAGATGCTGGCCATGGCTGGCATCGGCGACTGGATCACGGGCGTTCTACAGAAAAGCGGCGCCAAGGTGGCGAGCCATATCCCGCAGGAAGGCGGTCTCCAATGGTCGGAGTGCTTCTGCATTGGCAAGGGCACGAGCAAGGGAGAATTGGCCAGGAAATGGATCCAGTACATCACCTCGGCCAAGGGGCAGGTGAAATCGGCTGAAATGGCTGCCTACCCCGCTTTGATTCCGAACAAGAAGGGCTGGGATCTGTTGAATCAGGTCGATCCTGCGGAGGCAAAGCGGCAGGGCATGACCAAAGACCCCGGCAACGCAATGGACATGATCCGTTCGGGGCGCATCCACTATCGGCAATGGCCCGTTCAGCAGGATCTAAGTGCTTGGAACGATTTCTGGACGAAGTATAAAAGCGCTTGATCCGACCCGGCTGGCCGCCTTTCTCGCTGCCAGCCGTTCCAGGCCGTTAGGCTGATCCCTCGCCCGCAAGACTGCTGACATGGTTCCACGCCTCTCCATCTACGGCCTGACATTCGCTTTGCCACTCCTGCTTTGGCAAATGCTCTTCTTCCTGCTGCCGCTGGTGTTTCTGGTAGCGCTGAGCTTCTGGTCCGTACACAATTTCCGGCTGGTGTCAGATTTCAATCCGACCAACTGGTCGTTCATGCTCGGGCGGCTGGTCTTCTGGCAAGCCTATGCCATGACCTGGGCACTGGCGGCCGCCGGCAGCCTGCTGGCTTCGACACTCGCCTTCCCATGTGCCTATGCCATCGCCTTCAAGCTTTCCGACACAGGCCGGCGATGGGCGGTTTTCCTCATGGTGATCCCGTTTTTCACCAGCTACCTTGTGCGCGTCTATTCCTGGCAGGTCTTCCTCTCCGACCACGGCATCATCAACGGCCTTTTAGGACAACTCTGGATCGGCCCGTTTCATCTCCTGAATACGCCCGGCGCAATACTCGTCGGCTATCTGACGCTGAGCCTTCCGCTGGTGATCTTGCTCCAGGTTTTCAGCCTTTCCTACGTCGATCGAACGCTCATTGAGGCAGCGCATAATTTGAGGGCAGGGCGGATCCGCACAGTCTTTGCCGTGGTGATCCCGTCGGCTCGCGTCGGATTGGTCATTGCCGCCCTGTTCGCGTTCATCCTGTGTTTCGGAGATTTCGTGAGCCCCGTCTACCTGGGCGGCGGGAATCCCACCACGCTCTCCATTCTCATCACTGACACCACGAAATCCGGCCAGCAATGGCCGCGCGCCGCAGTGATCGCGCTGACAATGATCGTCACGCTTCTGGCTGTGGCTTTTGCCGCCGTGCGCTTCGCCTATCGGGGAGCACGCAAATGAGCAAAACCCAGCTTGCCGATCCCAATCGCAACCGCAAGATTGACTTCCTTCTCAAAAGCTGGGTTGCTCTAAGTTTCCTCTTTGTGTTCGCGCCGATCGCGGCAAGCTTCATATTCTCCTTCAATTCGGACCGCTTTCCGACGATCCCGCTCGGCCATTTCAGCCTTGAATGGTACCAAATGGTGATTTCCGACCCGCTGATGTGGGACGGCCTCAAGAACACCCTCATGGTGGCAGGCCTCGTGGCGGTGCTGGCCACCGGCCTGGGCTTCGGAGCGGCCTACACTGACTATCGTTACCAATTTTTCGGGAAGCAGGCCTATCTGGCGCTTGCCCTGCTTCCGCCAACGATCCCTGCGGTAATCATGGGTTTGGCAATGCTGTCCTATCTGTCGCGCCTCACCCTTTCGGGAAACGCTTTCTCTGTGATCATCGCCCATGTGGTGATCTGTGCGCCCTTCGCCATGGCGATCATACGGCTTCGCTTGTCGCAGATGGACGCAGCTCTGGAGCCTGCGGCCTGGAATCTTGGGGCGACGCAATGGGCTGCAATGCGCCACGTAGTCGTCCCCTTTTGCCTGCCGTCGATCCTGGCCGCGCTGTTCATAACGATGGCCGTTTCTTCCGACGAATTTGCCGTGGCTTGGTTCGTCTCCGGCCTCAACGAAACCTTGCCCGTGAAGGTACTCGGGATCCTGCAAGGCCAGGTCAGTCCGCGCATCAACGTCATCGGCACTTTCGTTTTCATCGTTTCGATGACGTTGGTGGTGCTGGCGCAATTGCTTATGAAACGCGGCGCTGCCAGCGCCAAGACGGAGTGATGTTGATGGCTGATGAGGCACTCGTTGTTTTCGACGCTGTGGTCAAGCGCTTCGGCGATTTCCTGGCCGTCGAACGCATGAACCTCGATATCCGCAAGGGCGAGTTCCTGGCCATCATGGGCTCGAGCGGGTGCGGCAAGACGACGACCCTGCGCATGCTCGCCGGACTGGAAGCGCCGAGCGAGGGTGAAATCCGGCTCGCCGGCAAGCGCATCAACGATCTGCCGACATGGCAGCGGGACACGCCGATGGTATGGCAGAGCCTTGCCTTGTTTCCTTTCCTCACGGTGCGGGAGAACGTCGAGTTCAGCCTCCGCATGCGGGGGGTCGAAAAGACGGAGCGGCGGCGCCGCGCCGATCAGTGGCTGGAGCGCTTGCAGATCGCCGAATTCGCCCAGCGCAACGTGGCGCACCTTTCGGGTGGCCAGCGCCAGCGGGTCGCGCTCGCGCGCTCGCTGGTCACTGAACCGCAGATACTGCTTCTCGACGAGCCGCTCTCGGCGCTCGATGCCCATCTCAAGGTGCGCATGCAGACAGTGCTGTCAAATCTGCAAAGAGAGCTGGGCATTACGTTCGTCTACGTCACCCACAGCCAGTCGGAGGCTTTCTCGATGGCTGACCGCGTCGTTATCATGAGCCGCGGCCGCATTGAGCAGATCGGCAACCCTCAGGAGATCTATCGCGCGCCGCGCACGAGGTTCGTGGCGGAGTTCCTCGGCTCTTCGAACATATTCGCGGGCACAGTCGCGGACGACAACGGCAGCGCCGTCCGGATCGCAACACCCTCAGGCGACTTCGATGTTGCGCGCAATCCCGCAAAGGCCCTTCGCAAAGGCGACAAGGCGATGTTCGTGGTTTCCGACGACCGCTTTCAACTCACCAGCGAGAAACCTTCAGGCGAATTCAACGGAATGCAGGCTTCGGTGATTGGAGAGGAGTTCGTCGGAGCGACCGCAGTAGTGCATCTCGAAGGCACCGGCGGGCAGCAGCTGAAAGCGCAGAAAAGCCACGAAGAGCTGGAGCCTTTGAATCTAACGCCAGGAGCCAGGATCTGGGTGTCATGGCGTGCTGGGTCAAGCCATATCTTGCCCGGCGAATAAAGAATCACTGCTCCGCGGGATCTTGCCAAACCTGCCGGCGGTCGCCTTGAAGGATTATTGCGGTAAACGTCCACTTGGCTGAGGTCCGCCAGGAGCCGGGGCCGACTGTCAAACGGGACGCGAGAATGATCAAGTTTGGATTTGTCCTCGTTCGAAACTTCACAATTTCTCCGCTGTCGATGTTCATCGATACGCTTCGGCTTGCTGGCGATGACGGCGACCGAAGCAGGCGGGGAACGTTTGACTGGCAGATTATCGGCGAGAAAGGGCTCCCTATACGATCAAGCTCCGGTGTGGAGGTTCTGCCGACAAGGCAGATCACGGCCCCTGAGGACTACGACAATATCGTAGTGGTCGGGGGTCTCCTGAACGGCGGCCAGTATCTTAGCACCGAAAAGGAAGCCTTCCTGCTGCTCGCGGCGCGACGTGGCGTGCCGATCACCGCCCTATGCACTGGCAGTTTTGTCCTGGCCCAGCATGGTCTGCTCGACAATTATCGTGCGTGCGTAAGCTGGTTTCACGTCAACGAGTTCCGAGAGAAGTTCCCTCACGTACGGGCGAACGCCGATACGCTTTTCCTGGTCGACAAAGACCGGGCTACCTGCGCGGGCGGAGCTGGAGCAGCGGATCTGGCCAGCCATTTCGTGTCCAGGCTCGCGGATGACAAGGCGGCCGAAAAGGCGGCAAGGATCCTGGTCTTGGACAGAATACGCACCGACCGCGATGTTCAGCCCAACGGAGAACTGTTTCCGACGGCCGCCAGCCGCCACACAAGGCGTGCCCTGCTCATGATGGAAAGCAGCATCCAGGAAAAAATCACGGTGACCGACATAGCCAAGAAACTCGGTATCTCCAGACGGCAACTCGAACGGTTGTTTTCTGAAGAAATACACACCAGCCCTGTGGCGGCTTATCTCGCGTTGCGTTTGCGGTATGCAAAGACGCTTCTGACAAACAGTGACCTTCAGATCGGTGAAATCGCATACCGGTGCGGCTTTCAAAACGCGGGGCACTTCAGCCGCGTGTACCGCCAGAACATAGGCATTCCGCCGTCAGATTTTCGAAAGAGCGGCGTTCTGTTTAGCACCGCAACGGCTTTCGGGGCCAACCTTGGAGCTCCGCACTAGATTGGATGACAAGCCTCTTGCCGTCACTGCCATACGATACCTGTCCGCGACGGTCAGGATTGACACGGTTTGGTTGACGCTTCTCTGATGCGGGTATCTGCGAGATGCGTGTTAAACAGTCATTGCGGGAGGATGGCTTATGAAGAGCACAGAGACGTTGCTGGCAAGGCTTGAGGAGGTCGTCAAGGAGACCAAGCAACATCTAGGCACTTTGTCCGGTATCAGGCTCAACGCCCTGGCCGCCGAACTCCATACTGCCAGATCACCTGCTGGGTGCGCCGAAATGGTCTCCCTGATTCGCGTCTATCGGGAGATCGATGCGAGAGATCGAAACGGGGTCGAGTAGCGGAAACCCAATAACTTTGGGTCCTGGGTAGAAGGTGCTCCTCCCAGGAGGCCAGCAGTGTGAGGATTGTCGACGATATGCAGATGACTGACATCGGCGACAGCGCTCTTTCGACAGCCTGCTCGCGCGTAGCCCTTGCGTTATCCCAGGACTGAAACCAGGCGCATGACGGTTGCGAGCCGGCTACGATAAGGCCCGGCAAAGAGCGAACGATGGTCTGTGAAGCAAACGCTCAGCGGCCGAGCGGCCCAAAGCCAAAGCAAACAATCGGTTTGGGGTAAATGCTCGTCGCGCAGCGTGTCAACAATTGGATCTCAGAAAGACAGCCGAAGCCGGTTTGCGACAACTGCATTGTTGACGCACTAAGCCTTTCGGCCCATGCGCACTCGCTCAGATAACCGCAGCGTTAGGAACGACTTCTGATTTCGTTCGCAGCAAAGGGGTTTGCAGCTTGTGCAAGAACGAGAGGATCGTGATCAAAGCCGTGTAAATTGCGAAAAAGCGCGCTGCTTCGGCAGCGGGCCTTGGACGCACAGGTGAACGGCGGTGACCGGTTCAGGCAACCCGGCGAAGTCGGATGCGACCGGTCGAGCACGGGTTAATTCAGCCGCTACAGTTCTATTTATCGATCGCCGCGGCTGTGGAGAACGCCTTCCTAATCTAGCCTATGAGACCGGCGAATGGGAATGGAGGCAGGCGAGCGCGTATACAAAGCTTTTCACCGTGTCTGGTGACGGTTGAGGTGGCGCTCCAGCAGACGCACCAAGGTGATTAAGAGTAGATTTGTCGCTAGGTAGAACGCTCCTGCGATGGCGAATATCTCGAATACTGCAAAGGTCTGGCTCATCAGTCGCTTGGCGTAGCCAGTGACTTCAAGGACCGTGATCGTGGAAGCAAGGCTGGTGCCCTTCAGCGTCAGAACCAGTTCATTGCCGTAGGCCGGCAATGCCTGGCGGATGGCGAGCGGAAACTCGATGCGACGGAAGCGCAAGGCGCGCGACATGCCACAGGCCTGCGCTGCCTCGACGAGCCCCGCCGGCACCGACATCAAGCCACCGCGCAGGATCTCCGATGTGTAGGCGGCCGTGTTGAGCGCCAGCGCCAGCACCGCGCAGCGCGCGCCGTCGCTGACCACCCACCACAATGCCGCGTTGTCTTTGACGAAAGACAGCTGACCGAGGCCGTAATAGAACAGGAAGATCTGCACCAGCAGCGGCGTGCCGCGAAAGACCGTGCTGTAGCCCTTGGCAAAGCCGGAAACGAGCCTGTTCGACGACAGGCGCATGATGGCGAGCCCAAGGCCGAGGTTGAAGCCGATCAGCACCGACAGGAAGGTGAGGATGGCGGTGACCTTCAGCCCTTTCAACAGCACCGGAACCGCCTGCTGGATGAGTTCGAGGTCCATCGGATTACTTCCTTGCGCGAAGCCTGAGCATGCGTTCGGCCTGGTCGACGCCGGCCTGGCTGATCAGCGTGATCGCGAGATAGACCACCGCCGCGATGAGGTAGAAGATGAAGGGGTGGCGAGTTGTGTTGGAGCCGATGAAGGCCGTTCGCATCAACTCCTGAAGGCCCACCACGGAGACGAGGGCGGTATCCTTGATGGTGACCTGCCAGACATTGTTCATGCCGGGAATGGCAATGCGCAGCATCTGAGGCAGGATAATGCGGCGAAAGATACGCAGACTGGGAATGCCCAGCGCCCGGGCCGCCTCAATTTGCCCTTGCGGGATGGCAGCGAGAGCGCCGCGCACCACCTCGGTGGAATAGGCGCCCGAGATCGAGCCGATGGCGATGACGGCAATAATGAAAGCATAGCCGCTGTCGGCCAGGCCGGCATAGCCGAAGGCCGTCGCCACCCGCGTCACGAACTCGACCGAACCGAAGAACAGCAGATAGATGATGAGCAGTTCGGGCACGCCGCGAACCAGCGCCGTGTAGCCGTCCACGACATAAGTCAGCGGACGCACGCGGCCCCATTTGATCAGTCCGCAGATCACGCCGACGACGAAGCCGCCGAGCATGGCGACGATGGCCACCGCAATGGTGATTGCCGCGCCGCGCATGATGGCGCTGACCCAGCCGCCTTCCCACACCTGCCAAAGACCAAGTTCCATTGGGGATCCAAGCTTTCCGATGTCGATTTGGTCCGGAGGGCGGCAAAGCCGCCTCGGGACCTGATCGAGGCGACCGTCTTGGCGGACGGTCGCCTCCGGTTACTCACTTGCAGGGACGAGAAATGTCGGACTTGAACCACTTCTCACTGGCCTTGGCGACCGAGCCATCGGCAATCAGCTCGCACAGCGCCTTGTCGATGTCGGCTTTCAGCGCGGTGTTGTCCTGCGCGATGCCGACGCCGATGCCCTCGCCCAGCGACGGATCGAAGGTGCTCTGGATCTTCACGTCGACGAGCTGGAAGTTCTTGCCATCCGGCTTGTCGAGGAAGTCCTGCAGCGCGGAAGCGTCCGCGAAGGCGGTGTCGATACGGCCCGCCGCCAGGTCGATCTGCATCTGGTCGAGCGTGTCGTAGGTCTTGAGGTCGGCGTTGGGCGCCCGCTTTTCGAGGAAATGCGCATGGGTGGTGCCAGCCTGCACACCGACCTTCTTGCCGTCGAGCGACTTGAGCAGAGTGTCGATGTCCTTGATGCCGGCGAGATCAGAGCCCTTCGGCGCCACGAACATGTTGGCGAGCTCGGCGTAGCCGACGCTGAAGTTGATCTCCTTCTTGCGCTCGGCCGTGATCGACATGCCCGAGATGATGACGTCGAAGCGCTTGGCCTTCAGCGCCGGGATCAGGCCGTCGAAGGCCTGCACGACGAAGTGGCACTTCTTGTCGAGCTTGGCGCATAGCAACGCGCCGACATCGGCATCGAAGCCGGTAACGTTGCCTGAGGCATCGGCCATGCTCCAGGGCGGATAGGCGCCTTCGGTGCCGATCGAGAGTTCACCCGCGGCGAAAGAACTGTTCATTCCGGTGGCCAGGAAAGCGAGCAGTGACAAGATTTTCAGTTTCATTGAGTTCCCCATTGTTGAAGGTTTGTGGGCGTGCATCGGGCTTGCGCCCTGTTGCTCCTTGATCGCGCCCCGGTCAGAGCGTCCGAGCCAGGAACTGGCGCAGGCGTTCCGAGCGCGGATTGGCGAACAGCTCCGCCGGCGCTCCCTCCTCCTCCACCTTGCCGCGATGGAGAAAAAGGATCTTGTGCGACACCTCGCGCGCGAACTGCATCTCATGCGTCACGAGGATCATGGTGTTGCCTTCCTCGGCGAGCTGGCGGATGACGCGCAGCACCTCGCCGACCAGTTCGGGATCGAGCGCCGAGGTCGGCTCGTCGAACAGGATCACCTTAGGCCGCATGGCGAGCGTGCGGGCGATCGCCGCGCGCTGCTGCTGGCCTCCGGACAGCTGGCCGGGATACTGGGCATGCTTGTCGGACAGCCCGACCTTCTTCAGCAGCGCATGGGCGTGTTCGACGGCCTCGTCACGGCGCTCCTTCAACACGTGGATGGGCGCCTCGATGATGTTTTCGAGCACCGTCAGGTGCGGCCACAGGTTGAAGCTCTGGAACACCATGCCGACGCGGGCGCGGATACGCTCGACCTGCCGCATGTCGGCCGGGTGAGAACGTCCGTCCGAAGACTTCTTCATCCTGATCTCTTCGCCGTCGACGATGATGCGGCCGCCATTGGGCCGCTCGAGCATGTTGATGCAGCGCAGGAAGGTGCTCTTGCCGGAACCTGATGAGCCGATCATCGACACCACCTCGCCGGCGCTTGCCGAAAGGCTGACGCCGCTCAGAACTTCGACCTGACTAAAGCTCTTGTGGAGGTCGAGTATCTCGACGGCCGGCTTGGGCCGCGCGGCGACGGCCGCGGGATGTGGCTGGGCGATACTGGTCACGGCGACTGGCGTGACCGTTCGCGGCTTGTCGTCGATGGCGGCGTCCACCGCCTTGAGATCGGCGAAGGCGCGATCGAAATAGCGTAGGCTCGTTGCCAGCGAGTTCCACTGCCAATCGGCATCCTCGGGGACGAAGGCGGCGCGCAGGGTAGCCTTGATGCGCTGCCCGAGCGGGGAATCGATCTTCCCGTAAAGATGCAGCCAGTTGTCGGCCTGCACCGCGTCCATGACCGTGGCGCCGTCGAGCGTGCCGCACTCGACGACCAGCGGCAGCACCCGCGCATCGGGCATGGCCTTGCGCACGGCCGCCGAAACATAGCCGGTCGCCGTGGCGGCGATGCCGGTGTCGGTTCTGGCATTCTTGCCGGTCAGCACCACCGAAAGCGCCGGACCGAAGATGGCTTTGCCCCAGGCAAGCCCGTCATGCGCGCCTTCCGCGACCGACAGCACGGCCGGATAGCCGTAGGGGCCGGCGCCCGTATGCATGTCGAAGACCACGACGTGGCGCGCCCACGCGGCAAATGCGGTCAGAATGTCGTTGAGCGTGCGGTTCGACCAGACCTGTCCGGCGCCGCCGTAAAACAGGCCGTCCGGAAACTGATACTGGCCCGCCTCGACGATTGGCGCGATGCCGGCATGGCCGCCGAGCCGTGTCCTTGCCGCTTCCAGCGCTTCGTCGGCCCGGACGCGATCGGGGCCCTCCCATTCATGGCAGACGAGCGCCGTGTGGAGATCGGCATACTTGTCGTTCTTCGGCGCGCCGGCCTGCCAGTCGATGAAATTGCGGTTGAGGTCGACATTGTCCTCGTTGACGCGGCGCGACCACGCCGTGCCCCAGGGGTTGAGGAGATGGATGGCGAGGATTGCGGTATCGTCCGGCAACCTCCACGGCGTGTTCTCCTCTAGCCAGGCCGTCTGGCAGGCCGATCCGAACTGGCCCTCGACGCCGTGCGTGCCGGAGATCAGGACCATCAGCTTTGCTGCACCGCGACGGCCGATCAGGGCGACGTCGGTGGCCAGCACTTCGCCGGCTGGTCCGTGCAGGGGATGGACATATTCCGTCAGCTCGGCGCCGGCGCGCTGGGCGGCGTTGCGGAAGCGCTGGCGAAGTTCGGCAAAGCCGACCGAATAGGAGCGCGCCGCGGCTACATCACGCATGGGGCAACACCTTTCCCGGGTTCATCAGCGAATGGCCGTCGAGCGCGTCCTTGACCCGCCTCATCAGCTTCAATTTGGTTTGGTCGGCCGTGGCGGCCAGCGAGTGGATGCGCTTGGAACCCACGCCGTGTTCGGCCGAGAAGGAACCGCCGAGGGCGGCAAGATCGGCATAGAGGACAGCCTCCACGGCCGATGCGAGTGGCTCCGGCAGGGGGCCTTGACGGTTGAGCACGATATGCAGGTTTCCGTCGGCGAGATGTCCGAAGACGTAGGGTTTCAAATCAAGGTCGATATCGGCGAGCCGGGAAAGAATTCCCCCGACATATCCATCGATCTGCGAGAGCGGCACTGACACGTCGTAGGACGGCGCCGCCGGATGTGCCCGGTAGATGACGTCCGTGTCCTCGCGCAGTCGCCACAGCGCTTCTTCCTGCCGCTTCGAGCCGGCGACGATGCCGGTCGTGTCGGGATGGCGTTCCAGAATATCGCCGAAGAGCTTTTCGAATTCGGTGCGCAGCGCGTCCTCGCGTCCGCCTCCGAGCGCCAGCAAAAGATAGATCGGGCGGTCGAGTTCGAAGTCGGGTTCCGACCAGCCATGCGCCGAAGCGGTGAGCTCGATGAAAGGCCGCCAGAGCGCCTCGGCCGCGCGGAGCTGGCCCGTTTCGCTGTCGAGCGCCAGGCGGATGAGATCGAGCGCGGCCGCAACCGATGGCAGGCCGAACAACGCGGTTGCCGTGGCCCGAGGGATGGGATCAAGCTTGAGGACCGCCCGCGTTACGACGCCGAGCGTGCCTTCGGCGCCGATGAAGAGATGCTTGAGATCGTAGCCGGCGGCATTTTTCACAACCCGGGTCATGTCGCGGTAGACGCTGCCGTCCGCCAGCACGGCCTCGAGGCCAAGCACCCTGTGGCGCATGACGCCGTTGCTGAAGGCCATGACGCCACCGGCATTGGTCGAGATCATGCCGCCGATGGTGGCGCTGCCGCGCGCGGCAAGGTCGATGCCGGGTTCGAGCCGGTGCTCGGCCGCTGCCTGCTGCAGCGTTTCCAGGACGACGCCGGCCTGGACGACGGCCGTGCGCTCGACCGCGTCCAGCCGTTCGATGCGGTTCATCCGGTCGAGCGAAAGCACGATCTCGCCGGGCTTTGAGACACCGCCGCCGACCAGCCCCGTACGTCCGCCTTGAGCGACGACCGGCACGCCGTGCCGGTCGCACAAGCGCATGACTGCCGCGACCTCTTCGGTCGTGGCAGGTGCGACGATGAGACCGGCGCCGAGATTGTCAGGGTTGCTGCCGGGATCGACATCGGCGGCAGCGCCCATGCGCAAGTTCCGCGCGCCGACGACCGCACGTATCTCGCCGAGAAGCATATGCGGGACAGCCATGTGCGCGCCGTGCAATCCGACTTGGCTGAAATGCAGGCCGTTCATCGACGCACGACCCTGGCAAGCGCGCCGACGAGGCGGTCGTTGTCGGCGGGTGTGCCGATGGTGACGCGTAAATAGGCCTCGTAGCCCCTTTCGCGCCACGCCTTGACGATGATGCCCTCCTGAAGCAACGCGCTGGCAAGGGTCGAGCTGTCGCCGCCGCAATCGAAGAACAGGAAATTCGTCTGGGAGGACGCGACCTGGAAACCAAGTCCTTGGAGCTGCGCGGCGACGCGCGAGCGCTCGCCGCGCAGGCGAGCGACCGATGCATGCACCCACGCCTCGTTGCTAAGGGCCGCGATGGCCGCCGCCTGCGCCGCGGCATTGACGTTGAAGGGCGTCTTGGCGGCCGACACCACGCGCGCCAGTTCGGTGTCGGAACAGACGGCGTAGCCGACGCGCAACCCCGCCAGCCCATAGGCCTTGGAAAAGGTTCGCAGCACGACGAAGGGAATATCGCTCGCCCGCAGCATTTCCAGTCCGTCGGGACACGAACCGTCGGCGAATTCGAAATAGGCTTCGTCGAGCACCAACAGCGTGCCGCGCCGAACCGCCGCGATCAATCGCTCCAGCGACCGCCGCTCGAGAGCCGGGCCGACCGGATTCCACGGCGAGGACAGGAACACGACACGAGGGCCGGCGGCGATCGCCTCCTCAAGCGCGGCGAGGTCGAAGCCGAGATCGTCGGTCATGGCAACTTTCGTGACGACCGCGCCCTGTGCCAGCGGCTCGATCTCGTGCAGGCCGAAGCTCGGAACCACGGTGACCACGCCGGCTCCAGGCACAAGCATTGCTCGAGACACCGCGGCGATCAGCTCCTCCGAACCGTTGCCAGCGACGATGATGTCCGGTTCGACCGCGAGCTTGCGTCCCAAAGCGGCGCGCAGCGCTGTGCAGGCGGGATCGGCGTAACGCCACGGCTCCAGCGCCGGCGAGGCCAAAGCTGCGAGGACGGCCGGCGAGCATCCGTCGGGATTTTCATTGCTGGCAAGGCGCGCAATGTCGGTGCGGCCCGAGATCGAACGGGCGACCGCGACGTTCATGCCAGCATTGTAGGGCGGCAGGGCAGCGACATTGGGGTTGAATGCCAGGCCGTTTTGCGAACCGCTTTTGACTGAATTGTCCACGCCGATGCTTCCGTTCTCTTGGGGAGTGCGTACTTCTGCGGGCTTGCGCCCAGTCAAAGGTCCAGGACGACCGATCCTCTTGGCTTGGAGCAGCACAACAGGGCTTCGCCTGGAGGCAGTTCATCCAGCGGCTCCTCGAAATAGGCGACCTCGCCAGAAACCAGGCGCGACTTGCAGGTGCCGCATATGCCGGCGCGGCAGCTGAAATCGGGGGAAAGACCCTGAGCCTCGGCAAAGGCGAGCAGCGACTCGGCAGTCGGGTCCCAGGCAGCCGTATGGCCCGATTTGCGGAATTCCACCGTCATGGCCCCGGCCGCTGCCACCAACGTTGCCGGCGGCGGCGTCACGCGAACCGATTCGGCAGGCGCTTCCAGCACGGTCGCCGGGCCGAAGAACTCGTAGGCGATGCGCTGCTTGGGCACACCGAGCCCGCGCAGCGCGCGGTGCACGGCCTGCATGAAAGGCGGAGGGCCGCAAAGATAGAAGTCGTAGTCGTCGAGTGGAAGCAGCCGCTGCAGCAGCTCGCGCGTCACCACGCCCTCGCTGTGATGGCGGCCGGCGGCCCGATCCCCCACGGTCGGGAAGCGGTAGCAGAAATGCGTGGTCATGCCCGGTCGTGAGGCAGCCAGCATCTCGACCTCGTCACGAAGGGCATGCACGTCGCCATTGTCGCAGGCGTGGATGAAAAGCACCTTCCGCTCGGTCGCGGCCAAGGCGTGCAGCATCGCGACCAGCGGCGTCAGCCCAACGCCGCCGCTCAATAGCACCACGGGTCGCTTGCTCTCGCCATCGAGCACGAAGTCGCCGCGCGGTCCTTCTGCCAGCAGGATGTCTCCGACCTCGACGTGATCATGGAGATAACAAGAGCCGACGCCGTCCGGCACATCGGCGCTCGGCGCGGCCTCGCGCTTGACGGTGATGCGATAGCGGCCCCGTGACTCCGGCGAGCACGACACGCTGTAGTTCCGGAGCACGAAGCCGCCGCCCCGGGCAGGCATGCGGAAGACGAGGAATTGGCCTGGCTCGAAAGGCCTCCAGCCTTCCGCTTCGACCGGCTCCAGATGGAACGAGCTTATGGTTGCGCTTTCACGCACCTTGCCCACCACCTTGAGCTCGCGAAATCCGCTCCGGCGTGCACTGCCGGGGGCGGCGAAGGCGTTCATTCCGCGGCCGCCAGCTGCTGTTCCTCGGCGGCGATCAGCCGGGCCAGGTTGCGGCGGAAGCGCAACGGGCCGACGTCGATCTTGAGGTCGAGATTGGGCGTGCGCATGTTGGCCATGCCCTTGTGCACGGCATTGAGCACCACGCGGTCCTCGTCGAAAGCTCCGCGCACGGACTTGGCGAACTGGCGCGAGATCTCTTCGTCGTCGGGCGCGAAATTGCGCATCTGGAACCAGTAGTACCTGGTGTGGTTCTCATCGACGGGGGTCATGAAGTTGTAGCTGTCCATAAGGAAGACATCCTCGTGGAGGGCTTTGCCTTCGCCGCCTGTATTGGCCGGCACGAAGATCGCCTTGATGATGGCGTGGCTTGGATAGCGTACCTCGTAGTGCTGCTTGCGGTCGCATTTGCCCGAGAATTTGAGATAGGGTGCGTAGAATGGCGCGGGCTCGACGTTGACCATCCAGCGCCAGACGGTCACGCCGTCCTCGCCGACTGTCGTCTCGAGCGGGGCTTCCTCGGCGGCGGCATTGCCAAAGGAAGACTGATGAACCCAGGCGACGTGCGAGGGGTCGAGCAGGTTGTCCGTCATGTAGAGATAATTGCATTCGAGCAGCATGGACTCGCCGCGATTGACGCCCCACGTGGGATCGCCCCAGTGCTCGACCTGAAAGATCTTGGCCGGATCGGCCTTGGCGGCATCGCCCATCCAGACCCAGAGCAGGCCGTAGCGCTCCGCGATCGGATAGCTGCGCACCTGCGCCACATGCGGAATCTTCTCCGCGCCGGGGACGCGGGTGCAGGTGCCGGTGCAGTCGAACGTTAGGCCATGGTAGCCACATTCGACATCATTGCCTTTGATGCGCCCCATCGACAGCGGCAACTTGCGGTGCGGGCAGGCATCCTCCAGCGCGGCGACGACGTCATCCGTCCTGCGGTACAGCACGACGTCTTCGCCCAGGACCTTCACGGGTTTCAGCTCGTTATGGCCGACCTCGTGATTCCACGCGGCGACGTACCAGCAATTCCTGAGAAACATGGCCGCTTCCTCCCTGAGACGCCTGTCTTTCGGGAAGTTCTAAAATCGCTGCGGCAGCGCAAAAAGTGCTTGCAGCTGGCTTCTATTTTAGAAAAACTAAAACAAGCATCCGGATGCAATGTCGTGAAGAACCCTCCACCCTTGCGCGCGATACAGGCGTTCGAAGCCTTCGGGCGTCTCGGCAGCGTCACAGGGGCAGCCGACGAACTCGGCGTTTCGCCCGGCGCTGTCAGCCAGCAGATCCGAAAGGCGGAAGAGGTCCTTGGCGTTCAGCTTCTGGAGCGCCGCGGCAGGGTGCTCACGCTGACCTCATGGGGCCGTCTCTACCATACGGCGGTGTCGGCGGGCTTCGATAGCATCCGGCAGGCCGGAGAACTGCTCGAGCGGGCGCGCACCGAGAGCGCGCTGACTGTCTCGTGCTTGCCTTCGCTCGCCAGCAAATGGCTGGCGCCCCAGCTTTTCGACTGGCAGGCGCACCATGTCGGCGCCACCGTGCGGCTGATTGGCTCCGAAGCCGAGGCGCGTTTCGGCGAGGAACAACTCGATTTCCGCATATCCTACGGTGCGAAGAACCGTGACTACGATCACTATGTCGAGCTGTTCACCGACTGGGTGGTGCCGGCCTGCTCGCCGGCGCTGCTGGAGCGGCTGCCCCTGCGCAAGCCGGTCGACATCCTCGAACGGCCGCTGCTGGCAATCGAATGGGCACGCGAGCATCGCTCGCCGCCGACCTGGAGCGAGTGGGCGACAAGCATCGGCGCGAAATACCGCAAGATGTCTGGCGAAGTCGCATTCTCGTTGTCGAGCGCGGCCATTGACGCGGCCATCAACGGTCGCGGCTTCGTGCTGGCGCAATTGTCCATGGCGGGCGACGACATTGCCTCCGGCCGGCTGGTGGTGCCGTTCAACCTTCCGCTTCGCCTGCCCGATCCGTATTTCCTCGCCTGGGATCGCTCGGCGCTGCAGAAACCACATGGCTCGGAGCTGCGGGCCTGGATCGTCTCGGTCGCAAATCGGCAGGAGGCACAGTATTCCGGCTTGCGACGGGCAGACCGGGCCTGATCGGCTCCTGCAAACAACAAAAGGGGTAAAGACGAATGCCACGCTGCGTCGCCGGCGGAGCCACTCGGATTGGGAGCCTCCAAGTATCGACCGCACCTGCAGCCCCGATAAAGGTCGCTCATGGAGCCATGTGATGTACTTATTTCCTACCAGCCCAGCCGCAAATTACTATTCCGGAATGGCCGAGGTTCATAAGAAAAGCGAAGCCAAGGCCTCCTTGCCAACAAGAATGGGAGTGGCGGAAATGGGAAGTCGCTTTAGCAGGCTGTTGAAAAACTATTTTGTTCACGGAACGTATCGGAATCAAACCCGGCACAGATCAGAGTCAAAACGGGTATCTCCGAGACTTTTTCATCAACCTGTTAGGGGTCGCATGCTTGCCTTGTCGTTGGTTGCCTGCGTGCCGCTGTTCACGACGTCGGTGCTGGCGCAAGACACGCTTTCCGTGATGAGTTTCGGCGGCGCGTACCAGGAGGCGCAGCGCAAAGCGGTGTTCGAGACCTACACCGCGAGCGCCGGCGTCAAGATTGACGAGCAGGAGTATGGTGGCGAGATCGCCAAGATCAAGGCGATGATCGAGTCCGGCAACACCACGGTGGATGTCGTTGACGTCGATGCGCCGACGCTGCTGCAGGGTTGCGACGAAGGCATCTTCGAAAAGATCGACTGGTCCGCCATAGGGCCTAAGGCAGACTGGATTGATGGCACCACCTCCGAATGCGGCGTCGGCACCATCGTCTACGCGACCACGCTCGCGTATGACGGCGCCAAGCAGCCGGATGGCCCCAAGACAATAAAGGATCTCTTCGACACGAAGAAATTCCCCGGCAAGCGCGGCCTGTGGAAGAACCCGGCAACCAACCTGGAGTTCGCCTTGCTTGCTGACGGCGTGCCCGCCGACAAAGTCTACGAGACACTGTCCACGCCGGAAGGCGTCAACCGCGCATTTGCGAAACTCGATACGATCAAGGACAGCATAGTGTGGTGGGAGGCTGGCGCCCAGGCGCCGCAGTTGCTCGCGTCTGGCGAAGTCGTCATGACCACCGCCTGGAACGGCCGCATCTACAACGCCAACAAGGAAGGCAAGGACTTCCGCATCGTGTGGGACAGCCAGATCCTCGACTCCAACTACTGGGTGATCCCGAAAGGCGCCAAGAACCCAGCAGGCTCGCTCGCCTTCATCAAATATGCGGCCGAGCCAAAGGTGTTGGCCGGCATCACCAAGTACATCCCCTACGGACCTGTGAGGAAATCCTCGGCCGAGTTCGTGGCTCCCGAGGATGCCAAGAACCTG